>ERZ827490.3-NODE-3-length-399869-cov-5.460659_pt1 | contig 399869 bp, 336 predicted proteins | sample MGYA00519770_ERZ827490 | MGnify/ENA primary metagenome ERZ827490 (study PRJEB31778, sample SAMEA3449324) | human gut metagenome | biome: human gut; feature: human-associated habitat; material: faeces | place: United Kingdom | collected 2010/2012 ... | reverse complement strand
GGGGACACAAGGATTTTCAGTCCTTTGCTCTACCAACTGAGCTATGGCACCTTTTCCGTTTGACGGTGCAAAGATATACATAAAATTCAATTAAACAATATTCCGAACGAATTTTAGTTCTAGACTAAAAATTATATCTTTGCATAGTCTATACCAATGATAAAACCCGGACGCAATGAAAATAGCTCTTGCCCAACAAAATTACACGATTGGGGACTTCAAGTCGAACAAGGAAAAAATTGTCCGATGCATCGAGCAGGCCAAGTCCGAATCGGCCGATTTGGTCGTATTCTCAGAACAGGCTATCAGCGGCGCTCCGGCATACGATCTACTGAATAAAGTCACATTTTTGGAACTGTGCGAGGAGACTCTCGAAGAGATCGCGCGCTGTTGCGAAGGCATTTCCGTATTGGTCGGCATGCCGGCGCAGTGCATGAACAAGACGATCAGCGTGGCGGCTTTGATCGAGGATCGGAAAATCAAGCGGTACGTCGGGAAAAAGACGATCGAATCACGCGACGAAATGTGCCATATATCGTCGTCGAAAGGCTGCGAGTACATTAAGATTCGCGGCAAGAAGATCGCCGTCGTCGTGGGGGAGGATATCAAGACCGAGCAGGAATACGGCGAATACGCCGATCTGATCGTCAATTTGGCTCATAGTCCCTATTCGCGCGGAGTCGTTGAGAAACGCTACGACTTTTACCGTCAGATGGCTTTCATGACAGGCAAGACCATTTTGTATGTCAATAGCGTCGGCGGGCAAACGGATATTGTCTACGACGGCTCTTCGGCGGCTTTCAACAGCCGAGGAGAGGCGATCGCCCTACTGAAAAGTTTCGAGGAGGACTTTCATACAGTGGATGTGGACGGCAACGAAACGCCGAAAAAGATACCCGAGCAAAACAAAACCTATAATGTCTATCGGGCGATTAAGCTCGGCCTCGGCGATTTCTTCGTGAAAAACGGATTCAAAACGGCCTGTCTCGGCCTCTCGGGAGGTATCGATTCGGCCGTTGTTCTTTCGATGGCTGCCGAAACGCTGGGTCCCGAAAACATCCGGGTTCTATTGATGCCTTCTCAATTTTCCTCCGACCATTCGGTGGAAGACGCGCGCGAGCTGGCGGAAAATCTGGGCGTCGAATACCAGATCGTTCCGATCAACGAGACGTTCGCCGCGCTTACGGCAACGCTCGGTCCGGTCTTCGGCGAATTGCCTTTCAATGTAGCCGAGGAAAATATGCAGGCGCGCATCCGGGGCATGATGATGATGGCCATATCGAACAAGTTCGGCAACGTTCTGCTCGCCACCTCCAACAAGAGCGAGATAGCGGTCGGCTACGGCACGCTTTACGGCGATACGGTCGGCGCGCTGAGCATCATAGGAGACCTGTATAAAAGCGAGGTATACGATTTGGCCCGCTATATCAATCGTCAACGCGAGATCATCCCGCTGAACACGATCATGAAAGCGCCGTCCGCCGAGTTGCGGCTCGAGCAGAAAGATTCCGACTCGTTGCCGCCCTACGATGTGCTCGACGCCATACTGTACCGAATGATCGAAGAGGGCCAGAGCCGGGAAGAAATCATCAACGCGGGCTTCGACGAGGACGAAGTGTACAAAGTATACAATCTGGTCGTCAAAAGCGAGTTCAAACGATACCAAAGCTGTCCCACGTTACGGCTGTCGACCCGTCCGATGAGAACGGGACGCACCATGCCGCTGACTAACAAATACGGATGCTAGACGGTTTATATCAAAGAGTGAGTCGACCGTGAGCGGAGTCATTACACACAGGGGAGTCGTAACGGAAATTTTCCCCGATGCCATACAAGTCACCATTCGCAGCGAGAGCGCCTGCGGCGGTTGCCGTGTTCGGAAACAATGCGCCATGGGTGAGAGCGAAGATAAAACGCTGGCAATTCCTTCGGCACAAGCTTCCTATTTCGAAAAAGGGGAAACGGTCGAGGTCGTCACCGAGCAAGCCATGGGTATCAAAGCAGTCGTATGGGCTTATGTGCTTCCTTTTCTGTCGGTCATGACCGCCTTGCTCGTTCTGCTGCAAGCCGGAGCAGGGGAATTGGTTTCGGGATTGACGTCGCTGGGGATATTGGCGTTGTATTATTGCGTGCTTTACCTGCTCCGACACCGTCTCGAAAAGGAAATTACGTTTAAAGTCAGAAAAACATCATGAGTGAAGTGCTGTTATTCACTGTCTTGACGCTATGTATCGTCGGAGTTCTCGCGGCGGTCGTGCTCTATTTCGTCGCACAGAAATTCAAGGTCTACGAAGATCCTCGTATCGATGCCGTCGAAAGCATGCTGCCCGGAGCCAATTGCGGCGGATGCGGATATCCGGGTTGCCGGGGATTGGCCGACGCGCTGGTAGGCAGCGACGATCTGTCGTCGCTGTATTGTACGGCCGGAGGCGCCGAGACGATGAAGAGGATCGCCGAATATCTGGGGAAAGTCGCCCCGGAAAAAGAACCGGCAGTCGCGGTCGTTCGTTGCAACGGCAGTTGCGAAAAGCGTCCCCGGACCAATATATACGACGGAGCCGCCTCCTGCGCGATCGAGGCGACCCTGTACGGCGGAGAAACGGGTTGTTCGTACGGTTGCCTCGGAGGGGGCGATTGCGTGTCGGTCTGCGCTTTCGGGGCTTTGTCGATCGACCCGCGAAGCGGGTTGCCCGTTGTGAACGAAGCGCTTTGCACTGCCTGCGGCGCGTGCGTCAAGGCTTGTCCAAAAGGAATTATCGAGCTTCGCAAGAAAGGAGTGAAAGGCCGCAGGGTCTACGTCGGGTGCGTAAACAAGGACAAAGGCGCCATAGCGCGGAAAGCCTGCGCCTCTGCCTGCATCGGATGCGGCAAATGTCAGAAAACATGTTCTTTCGATGCGATTACATTACAGAACAATTTAGCATATATCGATGCGGACAAATGTCGCTTATGCCGTAAATGCGTGGAAGAATGTCCGACCGGAGCGATCCTTCAGGTCAACTTTCCGGCCCGGCCCGCTCCAAGCGGAACGGAAGTAAAGGCAAGCACATCTGCTCCATCAGTTTAGACTGCAAACCGAAATTTAACGAAATACAGTATGTTGAAGGGATTCAGCAAAGGTGGTGTTCATCCTCCCGGATTCAAGATAAGCCGAGCGGAGGCCATCGTTGAGTTACCGCCGCCTACGGTCGCCGTCATTCCGCTATCGCAACATATCGGAGCTCCGGCCGTACCGTGCGTAGCCAAGGGGGATCGTGTCGTGACGGGGCAGTTGATCGCTGCGGCCGACGGATTCGTATCGGCCAACGTCCACTCGTCGGTTTCGGGCACCGTGACAGCCGTCGGGGAAGTTCCCGATGCGGGCGGAGTCCGCCGGCCGGCTATTACGATCGCCGTCGAAGGAGACCAGTGGCTCGACATCATCGACCGAAGCGAATCTTTAGTTAAAGAATGTCATCTGACTCGCGACGAGATCATAACGCGCATTAAAAATGCAGGGATCGTCGGCATGGGGGGAGCCACTTTCCCCACGCATGTCAAGCTCTCGGTCCCCGTAGGGAAAAAAGCCGAATTTCTGATCGTCAACGGAGTGGAATGCGAACCGTTCCTGACGGCGGACCATCGCGTCATGCTGGAGAGGGGAGCCGAAATGCTCGTCGGAACCGACATTCTGTCCCGGGCTCTCGGAGTCGACAAGGCTTACATAGGCATAGAGAACAACAAGCCCGACGCGATCGAGCATCTGCGACAACTGAGCGCTGGTTATCCGGATATCGAAGTCGTCCCGCTGCGAGTACGTTATCCGCAGGGGGGAGAAAAACAACTGATCGAGGCCGTACTGGGCCGCGAAGTACCTTCAGGAGGCCTGCCGATCGACGTGGGGGCCGTCGTGCAAAATGCGGGTACGACCTTGGCCGTATACGAGGCAGTGCAGAAGAACAAGCCGCTGATCGAACGCGTCGTGACCGTTACCGGCCGGGCAATGTCCCATACGGCGAACCTGAAGGTCAGGATCGGCACGCCGATCTCGTCGCTGATCGAATACGGCGGAGGAATGCCCGAGGACACCGGCAAGATCGTGAACGGAGGCCCGATGATGGGCCGGGCCGTAGCCAATCCGGAAGCTCCCGTCACCAAAGGAACGTCCGGTATTCTGCTGATCCGTCGCAAGGGCTCCGTGAGAAAAACGCCGCAAAGTTGCATCAAGTGTGCCAAATGCGTCGGCGTATGCCCCATGGGACTCGAACCTTACTTGATGTACGGGTTCGCCCGCCGGTTACGCTACGAGGAGCTCGAAGCGGCCCATGTCACGGATTGCATAGAGTGCGGTTGCTGTTCTTACACCTGTCCTGCCTACCTGCCGCTGCTGGACTATATCCGGCTGGGTAAGTCGGAAGTGGCCAAAATTCTCCGGGCGCGAAAAGCCCGATAGGTTAGGGGACCGGCAAAAACGGATTGCGCAAACAAGAAGAACCAAGCATATATTCATGGAGAAAAAACTAATCGTATCCCCGTCGCCTCATATACACGGAGCCATGACGACCCGCCGGCTGATGAAGGACGTGGTGATCGCGCTGATTCCTGCGCTGATCGTCGCTACGATCGTCTACGGGACGAGCGCCCTGATCGTGACGGGAGTGTCGGTGGCAGCCTGCGTAGCGTTCGAGTATCTGATCCAACGCTTCATGCTGAAAGGCCCCGTCACCATCGGCGACTACTCGGCCGTCGTGACGGGCCTGTTGCTCGGATTCAACCTGCCCAGCTCGCTTCCTATCTGGATCGTGCTGATCGGCGCTTTGGTAGCCGTCGGAGTAGGAAAAATGTCATTCGGAGGGTTGGGAAGAAATCCGTTCAATCCGGCGCTCGTGGGACGGGTTTTCCTGCTGATCTCGTTTCCCGCTCAAATGACCAGTTATGTGACTCCGTCCGGAGTCGACTCGCTGTCCGGAGCTTCGATTCCGGTAGAGATCAGCGCCGAGATGAGCGTCGATGCCGTATCGGGACCGACGCTGCTCGGCTATGTAAAAGAAGCGCTTGCCGGCGGTCAGACGACGGCCGATCTGACGGACCGTCTGAATTCTTACGGAGACATGCTGCTGGGCTTCCGCAGCGGGTCGCTGGGCGAGATAGCGGCTTTGGCATTGCTGCTCGGCGGCATCTACTTGCTTTGCCGCCGGGTCATCACCTGGCATATCCCGGTAGCCGTGCTCGGATCGATGGCCGTTTTCTCCGGCATTCTATGGGTTGCCGATCCTCTGCACTACATGAATCCGCTCTTCCATCTGCTGACGGGAGGCGCTTTGCTCGGCGCCCTGTTCATGGCCACCGATTACGTAACCTCGCCGATGACGTCGCGGGGCATGCTGATCTACGGAGCGGGGATCGGGATCATCACGATTCTGATCCGCGTATGGGGCGCCTATCCGGAAGGCATGTCTTTCGCTATTCTGATTATGAACGCCGTCGTGCCGCTGATCAACAAGTATGTCAAGCCGAAGCGCTTCGGAGCCGCTGCGGTCCGGTAACATTCAAAGAATACGAATATGGAGAGTTCGTTGAAAAATATGGTTCTTACGCTGCTGGCCATCACCTTCGTTTCGGCGGCGGCCGTGGGAACGATCTACGAGATCACCCAAGAGCCCATCGCCGCAGCCAAGAGCGCGAAGATCGGCAGTGCGGTCGCGCTGGTCGTGCCGCCGTTCGACAACAATCCGGACGAGACGAAAACGATCGACTCGCTGGACGGCAAGACCGTTACGGTCTATACGGCCCTGTCGGGACAGGACACGGTCGGATATGCGATCGAGACATTTTCCAACAGCGGATTCGGCGGTGAAATCCGCCTGATGGTAGGATTCCTTCCCGACGGTACGATTCACCGGGTCGAAACGCTGTCCCACAACGAGACGCCCGGACTCGGCGACAAGATCGACCGCAGCAAGTCGGACTTCTCGGTCCAGTTCGAGGGGAAGAATCCCCGAACGTTCCGGCTGGCCGTCCGAAAGGACGGAGGCGATGTAGACGCTATCACGGCCTCTACGATCTCATCGCGGGCATATGCCGACGCGCTGACGCGCGCCTATCATGTTTTCGAGTCGATACATCAAACGGGAACGAGCCATGAGTAAACTGCAAATTCTGATCAAGGGTCTGATTCGGGAAAATCCGACTTTCGTGCTGCTGCTCGGCATGTGCCCGACGCTCGGCACGACCACTTCGGCCCTGAACGGCATGGGCATGGGAGCGGCCACGCTGTTCGTCCTGACGTTGTCGAACATCGTCATATCGATGATCAAAAACGTCGTCCCGGACAAGGTACGCATTCCGGCTTTCATCGTCGTGATCGCATCGTTCGTCACGGTGGTCCAGCTCTGTATGGAGGCTTACATGCCCGATCTGTACAAGACATTGGGCGTTTACATCCCTCTGATCGTCGTCAACTGCATCATTTTGGGGCGCGCCGAAGCGTTCGCCTCGAAAAACGGAGTGCTCGACTCGGCATTGGACGGTTTGGGCATCGGCCTGGGTTTCACGCTGTCGCTGACGCTCCTCGGAGCCGTCCGAGAACTGCTGGGAGCCGGAGCGATTTTCGGCCATAAACTCATCGCGGGCGACGGCATGCTGGTCTTCATTCTGGCTCCCGGAGCGTTCATCGCGCTGGCCTACCTGATGACGATTTTCAACAAACTGACGGCTAAACACAAACAAGGATAGTCATGGAATATTTCGTCATAATCATAGCCTCCATTTTCGTCAATAACGTCGTCCTGTCGCAGTTTTTGGGCATCTGCCCGTTCTTGGGCGTGTCGAGCAGGGTAAGTACCTCCGTGGGCATGGGGGCGGCCGTCACGTTCGTCATGGCCATTTCGTCGGTAGTGGCCTATCTGATCCAATACTACGTGCTCGTACCGCTGCATATCGAGTACATGCAGACGATTATTTTCATTCTGGTGATCGCCGCGCTGGTACAGATGGTCGAAATCGTCCTCAAGAAGCTCAGTCCCGCGCTCTATCAGGCTCTGGGCATTTTCCTGCCGCTGATCACGACCAACTGCGCCGTATTGGGCATCGCTATCCTGCTCGTCCAAAAAGAGTACAATCTGGGCGAATCGGTCGTCTTCGCGACGGCCACGGCGATCGGATTCTCGCTGGCTTTGGTGCTGTTTGCCGGTTTGCGCGAGCGGCTCGAGATGGAAGATATTCCCGCCGCGATGAAAGGGATGCCGATCGCCTTGCTCACCGCAGGCATACTGGCTATGGCGTTCATGGGATTTTCCGGCTTGGTCAGATAGCGCTTCGATTCAGGGAACGGATATTGTTACGGGCACAAAAGCGAATCGCTTCCTGTGCCCGTAACATTTTGCGTCGAATTTGCGTTATCTTTAAAGTGTAGATTGCGTCCGATGGGGAAACTCGCTCCGATCATATTGGCTATCCTGCTGTTTTGCCCGCACGCCCGGGCGAACAGCGGGACGGATATGCCTGCGGCAGCCGACACCGTCGCCGACGAAAAGAAAAGGAGCGGATTGTCCCGGCTGATACAAAACACGATTTCGGCCCCTAAACGCGACCGACAGGCCGAGCTGGAAGCCGCCCGGAAAGATATGGAGTATTTCAGTCGGTACGATGGGAAAACGATCGGGCAAGTCGTCATCGTCCGCAACAACGTCTTCGACCGCGATACCGAGCGATGGGGCGAGCGGAAAGTCAACGCCATCCACAGGCTTACCCGCGAAAGCCAGATACGCAAGGACCTGTTCATCCGGCCGGGAGATGTCTTCGACGCAGCCACGATCATACGGAACCGGCGACTGATTCGCTCGCGGGACTACATATCGGACGTGAGTATCGAAGCCGTTCCGGCCGATGCGGACACCTCGACGGTCGATCTGATCGTCACCACGCGCGACAAATGGACGATCAGCCTCGACGCCGAGGTCAGCAGTAACGGCAACTCGTTCGTGAAACTGTACGACGACAACATACTGGGCTGGGGACACATGTTCGCGATAAGTACCTATATCAACTACAAGAACGGCCATTACGGAGGAAACGTATTCGAGTACGAGAATCCGAATATCATGGGAACCTTTTTCAGCGGCCGCCTGATCGCCGGGCACGGTTTCGACCATACGGACTACGGAGCCGAGATAAAAAAGGAATTCATCCGGCCGACCGACTACGGAGCCGGAGCCTCCTTCTACTACCAAAAAGAGCCTATCGGCATCTATCCGCTCGACAGCACCGTGCAGAGTCGGGACAGGGAGTGGAACCTATGGTTCGGCAAATCCCGCTATATCAGGGGGCTGAACAGCAGCTTTTTTTTTACGGGCCGCTACAACGACCTGCGGTTTACCCAGCGACCGGATGTCGCCGACACGCTGAACCCGTACTTTCACAACAAGCGGTCGGTTCTGCTGAGCGTCGGACTGTACCGCGAGCGATTCCGTACGTCCAGTCTGATCTACGGCTACGGCGTCAACGAGGATATCGCCTACGGATTCCGGTTCACGCTGACCGGCGGCCACACATGGGGCGAATTCGGAAACCGGTGGTACGTCGGGGGAGATTTCAGCGCGGGTTACTTCACCTCGTTCGGCTACATGCGCTGGAGCATCGAATTGGGCAGCTACATCAACACGCGGGACGGGAAGTTCTACCGCACGGCCTTGGTCTCCAATATCAACTATTTCTCCAATCTGCTGGGAACAGGGCGCTACAAGGTCCGGCAGTTCCTGAATTTCAATTACACCCGAGGCTGGAACCGGCTCGACGGGTTCCGCGAGAGCATCGGCTTCGTCGACGAGGCGCGCCTGCGCGGACTGAGAGAGAATGTCTACGGCTGTCATCGCCTGGTCGGAACCTCGGAAACCGTCGTTTTCACGCCGTGGAAGATTCACGAATTCCGTTTCGCGATGTACGGATTCGCCGATTTGGGCCTGATCGGCAACGACATGAATCTGTTCGGCAACCGTTTTTTCTCGACGATAGGGGTAGGCGTGCGGATCAAGAACGAAAATCTCGTATTCGGCACGATCAATATCCGGTTGGGCATAGCCCTCAGCGGAGACGGGTTCAGGAAGGCCGACTATTTCCATATCAGCAGCGAGCAGCGTAAAGATCCGCTCCGTTACATCCCCGAGCAAGCCGCCCCTGTCGACTACCGATAGGAAACCCGCGCTCGACAGGACGATCGCATGGCCTCGGCTTCTCCCGGAAATCCGAACCGTAGCAGTTGTCTAAAAGCACAACGGAGCGTCGAGACACGCCGCCTTCAGGACAGCAGGATCAGGCTGAGAGCCATCACGGCCATGCCGCTCAACAGACCGTAAATCGCTATATGAGGCTGGCCGTACTCCCGCGCGGCAGGCAGCAGCTCGTCCAGCGAAATGAAGACCATGATGCCGGCGACGGCGGCGAACACGCAGTTCAGCAGCACGGGAGACATGAAAGGCATCAGCACGAGGTAGGCTGCCAACGCGCCGACCGGCTCGGATATTCCCGACAAAAACGAGTACCAGAACGCCTTCTTGCGGCTGCCGGTCGCATAATAGACGGGGACAGAGACAGCGATCCCTTCCGGAATGTTGTGAATCGCTATGGCGGCGGCGATAGCGAGACCTATCTCGGTCGAATCGACCGAAGCCATAAATGTGGCTATTCCCTCCGGAAAATTGTGAATGCCCACGACCAGCGCCGTCAGCAATCCCGTGCGCATCATTCTGTGCCGGGGCGGCACGGGAGCGTCCAAATTCTCCACGCTCTTGAACTCATGCGGATTCTCGGCCGAAGGGACGATCCGGTCGATCAGGGCCGACAGCAACATACCTCCGAAAAAAGCGAGCGCACAGACCGACATGCCTCCGCGCACGCCCAGTATCTCCTCCAGCGAGATCTGGGCACCGTGCAGTATTTCGACGAACGACACGTAGATCATCACCCCGGCCGATACGCCGAGCGAGAAGGAAAGGAATTTCCGGTTCGTATGATTCGCGAAAAACGCGATCGCACTGCCGATGCCCGTAGCCAGACCGGCCCCGAGCGTCAGCAGGAACGCGTATAGCATAGGCGCTTCCATCGCGCTTTAGTTCGTCTTGAAAGGCCGGCTGACCTGCGAAAGCTCCTCGTTGGCGCGCTCGATCTTCCGGGCGAGGTCCTGTTTGAAGGCGATCAGTTTGCGCATCAGAGCCTCGTCTCCGGCAGCCAGAATCTGAACGGCCAGAATCGCGGCGTTACGCGCCCCGTCCAGCGCCATGGTCGCCACGGGAATACCCGAGGGCATCTGCAAAATCGACAGGATACTGTCCCAGCCGTCGATCGAGTTGGACGACTTGATCGGCACGCCGATTACGGGAACCGGCGTATGGGCGGCTATCACGCCGGGCAGGTGGGCCGCTCCGCCGGCTCCGGCGATAATCGCTCGGATACCTCTCCGGTGAGCGTTCTTGGCGAAATCGGCGACCATTTCGGGCACCCGGTGCGCCGACAAGGCGTTGATCTCGTAGGGAATCTCCATTTCGTCGAGAAAAGCGGCGGCAGCCTCCATGACTTTCATGTCGGAAGTGCTGCCCATGATGATACTGACTTTCGGTGTCATTGCGTTATGGCGTTTGATTATTCTGCGATTCGTATTACTTTTGCGCAAAGATAAGGAAGAAACCCGCGAATACCGCAACGGGACGGCGCAAATTTTCAGACGATCTTCCCATTAATCCGTTCGCCCATGAAAACGATCCGGCTTCACGACAAAAATTTCAGGCTCGCCATACCCAACGGGCGTATCTGCGATGCGATCGGCCGGGTCGCCGACCGTATCAATAAGGATTATGCCGGACGAGAGACGCCGCTTTTCGTCGGCGTGCTCAACGGTTCGTTCATGTTCATGGCCGAGCTGATGCAACGCATCACGCTGGACTGCGAAGCGTCTTTCGTCAAAATCGCCTCGTACAGAGGCACCGCTTCGACCGGGAAAGTACATGAATTGATCGGGCTGAGCGCCGATATTCGCGGACGGCACGTCGTCATCGTCGAGGACATCGTCGATACGGGCGCCAGCATCGAGCACACGGTGAACCTGCTCAAGGCGAAGGCTCCCGCGAGCATCGCCGTCGCCACGCTGCTGTTCAAGCCGGAAGTGTACCGCAAGGAGATCGGGATCGATTACTGTGCGCTGAAAGTTTCCGACCGCTTCCTTGTCGGGTTCGGGCTCGACTACGATCAGTTGGGACGCAATCTGAAAGATATTTACGAGGCAACCGATGAATAACGATCCGTTTTGCGGGGGCAGGAAACTGCCGCTCGTCGAAGATTTCTATACGATACAAGGCGAAGGCTTCCACGCCGGCAAGCCGGCTTATTTCATCCGTTTGGGCGGATGCGACGTGGGATGCCGCTGGTGCGACGCCAAAATGACGTGGAATCCCCGGCTCTACCCGCCGGTCGAAGTCGATTCGATCGTCGAGAGGGCCTGCAGCTATCCGGCGCAGGCCATCGTCATTACGGGAGGGGAGCCCTCGCTCTATCCGCTGGACTATCTGACGGAGCGGCTGACGGAACGGGGTCTCGAAATATTCCTCGAAACCTCGGGTGCGCACGAACTGACAGGCCGTTTCGACTGGATCTGCCTCTCCCCCAAAAGACAACAGCCCCCCGTAGACAGTATTTATCCGAGAGCCCACGAACTGAAAGTGATCGTCGAAAGCGAGGAAGACTTCCGATGGGCCGAGACCAACGCCGCCCGGGTAGCCGCCGGGTGCAGACTGTACCTGCAACCCGAATGGAGCCGTTACGACCGGATCGTCGGGCCGGTCGTCGAATACGCCAAGGCGAATCCCCGATGGAACATCTCCGTACAGGCCCACAAATTCATGCGGATTCCTTGACAGCCGATCGCCTGCTGCGCCGCATATCGAGGAAATAATCCGCCAGCGAGGCCGTCAGCGCCAGCGAAGGCAGAAAGACGGGCATCGTGTAACGCCACGCCGTATTGGGCGAAGCCAGAGCGGAGGCTCCCAGATAGACCACGACGAAAGCCGCCAGCATCAACAGGAGTTGCCTCCTTTTCCGGTCCGCTCTTCCGAGCGATTTCCATGCTATCGCCAAACAAGCCAGACTAAGGCCCAGCGCGCTCCAATAAACGTAGTGCATAGCCCTGCGTACCGGATTCAGCGCTGCGAAAACCCGATGAGCGTGTTCGTAGCGTTCGGCCGTCAGCCCGTAGTAGTCGCGGTACATCGGCTCGTTCTCCAGTGCGAAACGTTCCTCGGTAATATCCATCGGCCGGAACAGACTGGCGACCGACGGCCAAAGGAAACGCTCGACATATAACATGGGGTAATGTCGGATCAACTCGCGGGCGTATTCGCCGTACAGCACGCCCAAGGCGACCCATGCGTTCGCATAGGGTCGTCCGGTCGTTTTCACCACATGAAACAGGAAATACTTGTAAGGCAACTTGTTATCCCACATGCAAAATGTTTCGAGCATATTCCGCTCGCTGAACACCGAGTCGGGACAAGTCCGCATGAACGCATGCAGCGTCTGCAAATCCTGCGACGCGAAACTTTCCGGCGTGAGCTCCCGATTGGCTTCCGGAATCAGCACCGAAGCATTGTTGAGCAGCTGCCACCCGCTGAATGCCGAGAAGGTGTTGACGCCGGTCTGCTGCATGTATGTGCGCTTGGCCGACATATAAAGCAATCCGAAGACCAGCACCGGAAGGGCCATGTACCCCACGCGGGTCCGGACCGAGCCGGACGGCATGGACCAGACGGCCAAAAGCGTGATCGGCAGATAGAACATGCCGGCATAACGCACCTCGTAGAGCACTGCAAAAACGGACAGATGCCATATCAGCCACATCGGATTCCGGCTGCAGGCGACCCAAAGAACCGTCGTAACGAAAAGGACCGTCAGCGTATGGAACAGGCTGTCGCTCATCAGAAAGTTGGTGCAGAACAGCAGCCGGGGCGCCGCGACGGCGAAAAGGCAAAAGATTCCGAATATCCGCCGGTCGCGTATTTCCAGCAGGTATTTGGCCGAAAACAGCAGCCACAGCGTCGAAAGCGCGTGGATCGCATAGGAAAAGACAAAAACGAAAGTCAGGCTCGGAGAGATTCCGTGCAGCAGGCCGAGATACTGCGAATAGCCCATCGGACGGTAGACATTGAACGTACCGCTCGCGGCCGAGTTCACGTAGGACCCCGAGTCGGGAAAAACGAAAGGGGTGGGATAGAGCAGATGCAGAGCAACCCCCAGCGCGAGCAGAACAGCGGCCCATATGCCGAGCTCGACGCGCTGCGGTTTTTTCTTCATAAAATCGATGAATGCCCGGAAAGTCTTGGTTTCTCCGGTCCGAATCCGTCTTGTCATGTATTCCGATTTTTCAATTGACGCTCAAAGGCTGCCCGCTCGTTGTGCGAGATCGTGTCGAGAATCACCCCGCACAGGAAAACCATCACGGAGATGCCGAAAAGCCCGCTGGCCAAAACGGCCGACGGCACCTTGTACACGAAATGGAAGCGGACGTATTCGATCACTACCGGCACGCCGACCGCGATCGCGAACAGCGCCAGCAACAACGCCGCCCACGAGAAAAAGGCCAGCGGCCGATAATGACGGTACATGTTGAAAATGCACAACAGCACTTTCGCTCCGTCGCGGAACGTGCTGAGCTTCGAGAAGCTCCCTTCGGGGCGCTCGGTAAAATCGATCGGCACCTCGACGATCCGCATGTGATGGCTCAGCGCGAAAATGGTCATCTCGGTTTCCAGCTGAAACCCGCCGCTCAGGGCTGGGAAATTTTTCACGAAGCGGCGGCTGAACGCCCGGTAGCCGGTCATGATGTCGGAGAGCGAGGTCCCGAAGAAGCGGTTTACGGCGGACCGGACCAGATTGTTCCCCAGCGAATGGAAATTCCGGCGGTTCTCCCGCTCGTACGAACCGTTCGACAGCCGGTCGCCGATCACCATGTCCGCCCGGCCGTCGAGCACGGGCTGCAAAACCCGCATCAATGCCTCGGCCGGATACGTATCGTCTCCGTCCACCATGACATAGGCGTCGGCATCGATGTCGCGAAACATGCTGCGGACGACGTTACCTTTGCCTTGGGCGGGTTCGGCGACGACGCGGGCTCCGGCCCCGAGCGCCTCGCGGGCCGTCCCGTCCGTCGAATTGTTGTCGTAGACGTAAATTTCCATTTCCGGCAGGCAACGGCGGAAATCGGACACGACCTTGGCTACGGTCGCCTCCTCGTTGTAACAGGGAATCAGCAGGCAGATTTTTTTCATTCGGATATCGGTTTACGGGTATCGGAACCCTCAGACCGCCTTCCCGCCCCGCCGGTCAGCGAATAGCGGACCATCAGGTAGTTGATCGGAACGGCAACCGGCCAGACGAGCAGGGGAGCCACGTATTCCGAGACTCCGAGCCGGACATACAGATTGAGCAGACCGATGCTCAACAGATAATTGACCGCATGAGCTCCGCAGAAACGAAGCCCGCGACCGGCGGAAAGTCCGGTTCGGAACGTAAACCGGCTCGAGGCGACGAAATTGAACGCGAGGCTCAGCGCGACGCCTACGGTAAAGGCCAGATTATAATTCACGCTCAGGGCCGTCAACGCATAATAGGTTCCGAAATGAACAACCGTAGCCGTGCCTCCGACCAGCACATGCCGGACGATCGCGTATTTTCCTATCCATGTTCCGATCGTCGTCGGTCGAGCGTCACTTGAGCAAATAGATCGTTTCATCCTCGCGTTTCATCAGATAGTGTTCCCGCGCGTACTGCTCCAGAAACCGGTCGTCCTTGAGGTTCTCCAGAATCGTGCTGTCCTCGGTGATCTTATTCTGATAATAGTCCTTTTGCGCCTCCAACTCGTTGATCTTCTGCTTGAGACGCCATGCCTCGATCAGGTTGTTCTTGTCGAATACCGTTATCACCAGTATGAACACGGCGATCGTAATCAGCCACAGGCGCCTGTCCTTGAAGAATTTTCCGAGAATCATCCGAGTCAGCGGTTTTTACAAAAATAGCGTTTATGCGACAAAAGCCTATTTCCAGAACCTGTAAAAATGATGAACGGGACCGTGCCCGCACCCGGTCCGATACTCGCGCCCGGCCATGATCGCCCCATGCACATAGTCCTCCGCACGACGGACGGCCTCCGGCAACTCGTGCCCCTGCGCGAGAAACGACGCGACGGCCGAGGAGAGCGTACAGCCCGTGCCGTGCGTGTTCGGCGTGTCGATCCGCTCGTAGCGGTAACGCTGTTCGACGCCGTCCGCCGTGTACAGGTATTCGGTCAGTTCGGCTCCTTGCAAATGCCCGGCCTTGAGCAGCACTCCGCGCGCGCCCTTCTCTACGAGCCGGCCGGCAGCACGAGGGAAGTCGTCTTCGGAGCGAATTTTCAGTCCGGTCAGATACTCAGCTTCCGGAATATTCGGCGTTACGAGAGCCGCCAGCGGGAAAATATGGCGCAATATCGCCTCGACGGCCGACTCGGCGACCAAGCGATCTCCCGACGTAGCGATCATCACGGGATCCATCACGACATGCCGGACCCCGTACTTCCGGATCAGGCGGGCCGTCTCGGCGATTATCTCCTCCGAGGGAAGCATCCCCAGTTTCACCGCATCGACCCCTATGTCTTCCAGCACGGCATCGATCTGTCCTGCGACTACGTCTGCCGGAACGGCATACACTCCGCGTACGCCCTGCGTATTCTGAACCGTCACGGCCGTTATGGCGGTCATGCCGTAGCAGCCGCAGGCCGCGATCGTTTTCAGATCGGCCTGAATGCCGGCTCCGCCTCCGCTGTCCGAGCCGGCGACCGAAAGTACCCTTTTGAATCGTTCCATAGCGCGAATGTACGAATTTGCGGTCGTTTTCAGAAATGGCGGAATCCCTGCCAACGCGGACGGATCGCGCGGCCGTTCTCTTTCCACCGGATACCGCTACCTTCGATTATCCGGCCGATCTCGTAAAGCGGAGTCCCGAACCTCTGCGCGTACCGCTCGATCAGCGCGTCCGCTTCATCGGGATCGGTCGTCAACAGCAAACGGTAGTCCTCTCCGCCCGTTACGGCCAGTTCGACCGTCGTACGGGTCGGTATGCGCTCGACGGAAATCTCCGCTCCGGCCCCCGAAGCCTTCAGTATATGTCCCAGATCCGAAGCCAACCCGTCGGAAAGGTCCATCATCGCTCGGACGGCCCGCTGCTTTCCGAGCCAAGCGCCTTCGCGCACGTACGGTTTCGGGTCGAGATGAGCCGAGACAAACTCCGTTCCGAGCCTGCCTTCCCGAAGATCGGCTAGCCCCTGAGCCGAATCGCCCAGCGTACCCGTGACGAAAATCCGGTCTCCGGGACGAGCCGAAGCGCGGCGTTTGATCTCGCTGTCGGGCACGCGCCCGACAGCCGTCACGCTAATCGCGAGCTTCCCCGGCGAAGCGGTCGTGTCCCCTCCGAGCAACGGAACGAAAAACTCGGACGACAAGCTGCAATAGCCGTCCAAAAACCGCTCGACCCATTCGACCTCCGTGTCCGGAGGCAAGGCGATCGAAAGAAAAGAAGCCGCCGGAGCGGCCCCCATGGCCGCTATATCGCTCAGATTTACGGCAAGGGATTTGCGTCCCAAACGATAGGGATCGGTCGTGCACAGGCGGAAATGCACCTCTTCGATCAGCATGTCGGTCGTCACGACCAGCGACGTGCCGTCGCCGCAGGGCATCACCGCGCAGTCGTCCCCGATACCCTCGTACCCGGCGGCGGAAACAGAAGCGAATTTTTCCCGGATCAGGCCGATCAGGCCGAATTCGCCCAATTCGTTCAGTTGCATGGGAACGTTTTCAAATGGTTAATTTATCGCAAAAATATGCTAATTATTCGATTCGCTGATGTATTTTTGCAATGAATTTCGCAAACGGCTCAGGCCGCCTAAAAAGAAGATCCCATGAAACTGCTGATCATAAACGGTCCCAATCTGAATCTGCTCGGACAACGCGAAAAAGGCATCTACGGAGAACGGACGTTCGAGTCCTATCTGGAAGAACTGCGCGGACGATTCCCCGGGGTGACGATCGACTGCTACCAGTCCAACATCGAAGGCGAGATCGTCGACCGGCTCCACGCCTCGCAGGACGTCTACGACGGAGTCGTGATCAATGCCGGAGCCTATACCCATACCTCGATCGCAATCGCCGATGCGATCGGAGGCATCCGCACGCCGGTGGTCGAGGTGCACATCTCCTGTATTCTGGCCCGGGAGGAGTACCGCCACGTCTCGCTGATCGCGCCCAAATGCAAGGGGTCGGTCATGGGCTTCGGACTCGACTCGTACCGGCTCGGTCTGCTCAGTTTCATGGAATGAACCGTCTCCGGCCGCCGGCGCGCCCGGAACAGACAAACGGAAATCGAAAGCTATGGATAAAAGAACCAAAATAATCGCCACGATCTCGGACAAGCGCTGCGAGGTAGAGTTCATCCGCTCCCTGTACGAGGCCGGCATGAACGCCGTGCGCATCAACACGGCTCACGTCACGACCCGCAGCGCGGCGACGATCGTCGAAAACGTCCGCCGCGTCTCCGAGAAGATCGCTATCATCATCGACACCAAAGGACCCGAAATCCGCCTGACCGGCATGGCCGCCGGCTTCGAGAGCGGCATTCCCATCGAAAAGGGACAGCTTGTCCGGATGAAGGGCACGGCCGAAGACCGTCCGTCGAGCGATCAAACGATATATCTGAACGATCCGACGATATACGATGCGGTTCCGACCGGATCGATCATCCTGATAGACGACGGCGAACTCGAACTGCAAGTGGTCGACAAAGCCGATGACGAGCTGGTCTGCGAGGTGCATAACGGCGGCGTAATCAAACCCCGCAAGAGCGTGAACATTCCCGGCGTACCGATCGACCTTCCCTCGGTGACGGACAAGGACCACGAGTTCATCAATTGGGCGATCGACATGGATATCGACTTCATCGCCCACTCGTTCGTCCGGAAAAAGTCGGACGTTCTGGCCGTCAAGAAGATACTCAAGGACCGCAACAGCTCGATCAAAATCATCTCGAAAATCGAGAACAGCGAAGGCGTAGACAATATCGACGAGATACTCGACGAGACGTACGGTATCATGGTCGCCCGGGGCGATCTGGGCGTCGAGATTCCGGCCGAGCGGATTCCGGTCACGCAGCGGCTGCTCGTCAAGAAGTGCATCGAGAGCAAAAAGCCCGTCATCATCGCCACGCAGATGCTTCATACGATGATCGAGCATCCGAGGCCGACCCGGGCCGAAATCAGCGACGTGGCCAATGCGATCTATCAGCGGGTGGACGCCGTGATGCTGAGCGGTGAAACGGCCAACGGGCTCTATCCGGTCGAGGCCGTCGCCACGATGGCCCGCGTAGCGCGAGAGATCGAGAACGACGAAGTGAACAACGGTCCGAACATCGATATGAATCTGGTGCGCATCAACAACGAAATCACGGCTCAGCTCGCGCGCTCCGCCGTACGGGCTTCGATCAACCTGCGCGTCAAGGCGATCGTCATCGACACGCTGTCGGGCCGTACCGGACGCTACGTAGCGGCGTTCCGGGGGCAGATGCCGGTCTATGCCGTCTGCTACCGCAAGAGCACGATGCGTCAACTGGCTCTCTCGTACGGCGTCCATGCGATCTATTGCGAGCCTTCCGTCAGCCGCGAAGGCTTCTTGTTGAACATACTCTACTATCTCGAAGACCGGAAATGGCTCTCCAAGGAAGACCTGATCGTCGTATTGGGCGGCAGCTTCGGAGCGGCTACAGGCGCGTCTTTCCTCGAAATAGGAAACGTGCTGAATCTGGAGCACAAAGCCCTGAGTCAATACAATGCTTACAGAAAGGATTGATTGCCGGAGGAAGATTCTGCGATACGAGCGAAGCGCGCCTCTGCCTCGAGCATAGGCGCGCTTTTTATGGAAAATCATACGGAATAAGCAGTTCCGGTATCGGACAGCCGAAACAGCGGAGCGACTCTTCGGGAGACTGCCCGACTTCAGACCGGCAAGCCGATTTCCGAAAGAGCCCTCTATTCATAAATTTTCGGACGCTCCTCTCCGCGCAGCACGCGCAGCGCATTCTCGGCCAATGCGCCCATCTCGTCCTCGCCCGGCATGACGACAACGGGCGCGACGAACGCCGTCCGCCGGCGGATCAGATCGCAGACCGTTTCGCTATAAGCGATACCGCCGGTCAGCAGCACCGCATCGACCCGGCCTTCGAGCACGGCAGCCATCGCGCCGATCTGCTTGGCCACCTGATAGGCCATAGCTTCGATCACTCGGCGGCAATCGTCGTCGCCGGCCTTCATCCGCTCGACGATCTCGCGCACGCTGTTCGAACCGACCCACGCAGACAATCCTCCCCGACCGCATATCATTCGGCGCACCTCTTCGGCCGAAAATTTCCCGCCGAAGCAAAGATCGGCCAACTGTCCGGCGGGAAGCGATCCGGAACGATCCGGAGAGAGTGCGCCGTCGCCGTCCAGCGCATTGTTCACGTCGACGACCCGCCCCCGGCGATGAGCGCCGACCGATATACCGCCGCCCATGTGCGCGACGATCAGATTCATATCTTCGTATGCCCGGCCGTTTTCCCGTGCATAGCGCCGGCCTGTCGCCTTCTGATTCAGCGCATGGAAAATCGACACGCGCCGGAAAAGCGGATGGCCGGCCACGCGCGCCACGTCGTCCAGCTCGTCGACGACGACCGGGTCTGCGATGAATGCCCGCGCTCCGGGAATACGCGATGCGATATCGGCCGCGATCAACCCGCCTAGATTCGAGGCATGCTCGCCCTGCGGAGCATGGCCCAAGTCGCGCCGCAGCGCGTCGTTTACCTCGTAGACTCCCGACTCGATCGGCTTGACCAAGCCTCCCCGGCCGATCACGGCCGAGAGCGAAGCGAACTCGACGCCCTCCTCCCGCAGAGCCTCCAGAACCAGATCGCGCCGAAAGCCGAACTGGTCCGCAACGCTCGCATAAGGCTTCAGCTCGTCGGCCGAGTGCCGTATCGTGCGGGACACGCGCTCGCGCAGATCGTCGTAAACCGACACTTTGGTCGACGTGGCCCCCGGATTGACGACCAGTATGACATATTGCCTATCCATTGCTTCTTTCTGCCGGGTAATTAATCGGCGGACAAAGCGGCCAGCGCGATCGAATAGAGCTTCGACTCGGGCGAGTCGCCGCGCGAGGTCAATACGCACGGGCACCGCGTTCCTACGACCATACCGGCCAACCGGGCGCCGCACAGCTTGGTCGCCGCCTTGAAGAAGGCATTGGCCGCATCCAGATTCGGAAACAGCAGGCAGTCGGCATCGCCCGCGACGGAACTCGTCAGCCTTTTGGTCTCGGCCGCTTCGCGAACGAGCGCGACGTCGACCGCCAGCGGACCGTCGACCAACGCATCGCCCAGCTGTCCCCGGTCGCCCATTTTGGCGAGTATCGCCGCATCGACCGACGACTGTATGCCGGGCAACATCTGCTCGCTCGGTGCGATGACGGCCAATTTCGGAGTCCGGATGCCGAGCGTCCGGGACGTTCCGATCAGATACTTGGCGATACGGATTTTCTGATTCATATCGGGGTAGGGTATCACCGCCACGTCCGACACGAGCAACAGCTTGTGATACATAGGCAATTCCAGTACGGCGACATGGCTCAGCACGCCTTTGGGCGGCAGCAGTCCGAAATCTTTGTTCAGAATACCGCGCATGTACTTGTCCGTCGACACGAGCCCTTTCATCAGCACGTCGGCCATCGAATCGCGTATCATTCGCACCGCGGTCTCGACGCAAACAGTATCATTTTTTTCGTCTACGATCGAAAACTTCTCCGGGTCGATCCCGTCGGCCATGCAGACTTTGACAATCTGCTCCCTGTCGCCGATCAGAATAGCTTCGACGATACCCATGTCCGTAGCGGCATTCACGGCCTCGAGCGTGTGCGAATCTTGGGCGTAAGCCACTGCCAGCTTCTTCCTGCCCCGGCCCTGAACGGCCCGGACGATCTGATCGAGTTTCGTTATCATGATTTGCCTGTTTAACGGACGAAATGTAACGAAAAAAAATTCTCCGGCCAAACGGCCGGAGAACAATGACCGGACAGCGAACCGGTCCGGAAACTTATCTGCAAAGCCCTGCCGGCCCCGCAACGGAACGGCGGGCGGGAAACTACTCGGAGCGCTTTTTCGTCAGTCGGAACGTGTCCGACGCGATCACGAGCTCCTCGTTGGTGGCTATCACGGCCACCTTCACTTTCGAATCGGGCGTCGACAGGAGCGTATCCTCGCCGTGCACCTGCTTGTTCAACTGGAAATCGAACCGGATACCCATGAATTCCAAGCCTTGGCATACCAGCTCGCGCGTGGTCGGATCGTTCTCGCCGATCCCCCCGGTAAAGACAAGCAGATCGATTCCCTCCATCAGCGCGGCATACGAGCCGACGAACTTCTTGATCCGCGCGGCGAACATCTCGATCGCCAGCTGCGCACGGGCGTTCCCGTTCTCGGCGGCCGCGCGGATGTCGCGCATGTCGGACGAGACGTTCGTGATGCCCAACATACCCGACTCCTTGTTGATCATGCCGCTCAGACGATCCAGATTCAGTCCCTCCTTCTCGGCGATGTAGATCAGCGCTCCGGGATCGGTGCTGCCGCACCGGGTCCCCATAATCAGGCCGTCGACCGGAGTGAATCCCATCGACGTGTCGTAGGACTTGCCGTCCAGAATGGCCGTAACGGACGCGCCGCTGCCGATATGGCAGGTCACGATCTTGGAATGTCCGTAATCGACGCCCGTCAGCCGGCAGGCCATCTGCGCGACGTACTTGTGGCTCGTACCGTGAAATCCGTAGCGGCGCACGCGGTACTGGTCGTAATACCTGTAGGGAAGCGCGTACATGAAGTTCTTGGGCGGCATCGTCTGGTGGAACGAGGTGTCGAACACGGCGACCTGCGGGGTATTGGGCAAAATGTTCTCCATGGCCAGAATACCTTTCAGGTTGGCCGGATTGTGCAGCGGGGCCAGTTCGAAACATGCCTCGATCTTCTGCTTGACGGCCCTATCCACCACCGCGCTGTCCTTAAAGTACTCGCCGCCGTGGGCCACCCGGTGGCCGACCGCCGCGATTTCGGAAATGCTTTCCAGCACGCCGTGCTCCGGATCGACGAGCGCGTCGAGAATCAGGCTGATTCCGGAAGTATGGTCGGGAATGCTCTTCACGATCTCATACTTGGACTTTCCGGTCGGCTTATGGGTCAGTATCGCGTCCGAAAGACCGATTCGCTCGACGATTCCCTTCACGAGCAGCGTATAATCGTCGGCGCTCTTCATGTCGATCACCTGATACTTGATCGACGAGCTGCCGCAATTCAGAACAAGGATTTTCATCGCTTTATATAATCGTGTATTAAATTCTGTCTGTCAAGAAGAAAACAAATCACTCCATTCCCCCGGCCTGACAAGCCGTAATGGCTACCAGCGACACGATGTCGTCGACCGAGCATCCGCGCGAAAGGTCGTTGATCGGAGCGGCCATTCCCTGCAGGATCGGGCCGATCGCCTCGGCATGCGCCATGCGCTGCACGAGCTTGTAGGCGATGTTGCCCACCTCGAGGGTAGGGAAGACGAGCACGTTCGCCTTGCCGGCGATCTTGCTGCCCGGCGCCTTGCTGGCCCCGATGCCCGGAACGATGGCCGCATCGGCCTGCAATTCGCCGTCGATCGCGAGCGACGGGTCCATCTGCTTGGCCAGTTCGGTAGCGCGGACCACTTTGTCGACCATTTCGTGCTTGGCTGATCCTTTCGTCGAAAAGCTCAGCATCGCGATGCGAGGCTCGAACCCGGCAATCGCGCGGGTCGTGCGCCCGGTCATCACGGCGATCTGAGCCAGTTCCTCGGCCGTCGGATTCGGATGCACGGCGCAATCGGCGAAAACCATCATGCCGTTCTCGCCGAACATCGTATCCGGGAGCATCATGATGAAAGCGCCCGATACGACGCTGATGCCCGGCAGCGTCTTCACGTACTGGAAAGCGGGCCGGAGCACGTCGCCCGTCGGATTGTTCGCCCCGGCCACTTCGCCGTCGGCATCGCCGGCCTTGACCATCAGCGCACCCAGATAGAGCGGATTGACGATCAGCTTCTCGGCCTGCTCGGCGGTCAGGCCTTTCGAGGCGCGCAGCTTCAGCATCAGATCGACGTATTGCTGCTTTTTCGGATTGTCGTTGGGATCGACGATTTCCGCGCCGGCGATATTCTCGAGATACAGTTCGGAAGCCAGGTGATGCACCTTCTCGGGATTGCCGATCAGGATCAGCTTCGCGAAGCCTTCGCTGAGAATCCGGTCGGCAGCCTTCAGGTTTCTCTCTTCCTCGGCCTCGGGCAATACGATCGTCTTGAGATTGCTCTTGGCCTTTTGTTTGATTTTTTCAACAAATTCCATCGCTATTGTAATTTATTCAAAGGTATTGAATTTAGTTCCCAGATAGTAGCCGCCGCAGACGGCCGCAATCGAAAGCACCATGCTCGACCACATATACAGCGCGGCCGGAAGATAGCTGCCCGCCCGAAGCAACGTGACGGTCTCGAGCGAAAAAGTCGAAAACGTCGTAAACCCTCCGCAAAAACCGACGATGCAAAGCAAGGCCCAACCGCCGGACAATCCGAGACCCATCAGCGCGCCGATCAGCAGCGAGCCCGCCACATTGACCGTCAACGTAGAAAACGGAAAGCCGGACGACACCGCCCAAGGCAGCATCAGCCGCGAAATGAGATATCTCAGCGCGCTTCCGGCGAAGCCGCCGGCACCGACCAGCAAAAGAGCTTTCATATTCGTCTGCAATATCATACAAAGGTAATGATTTGCCGACGAAACAAAAAGGTTTTCCTAACTATTTTGTCTTCCTTCTTCCCCTGCGGGCCCGCCATACCTCGATGACGGCGGGCAACACGGAGAGAACGATGATCGCCACGATCAGCAGCTTCAGGTTGCGCTGTACGATATCCAGTCCCCCGAACAGATACCCGGCATAGATGAACAGCGCCACCCACAGAATGCCTCCCGTCACGTTGAATGCCGCGAAGTGACGGTAGCTCATCCGCCCCATACCCGCGACGAACGGCGCGAAAGTCCGGACGACGGGCACGAAGCGGGCGATGACGATCGTCTTCCCGCCGTACTTGTCATAGAAGGCATGCGTCTTTTCCAGATAGCTCTGCTTGAAAATCTTCGAGTTCGGATTACGGAAAAGTCTGGTTCCGAACAATCTCCCGATCTCATAGTTGGATGCATCGCCCAGCACGGCGGCAAAGGCCATCGCGAGCGCCAAAAGATGCACGTTCAGGCCGTTGGTCGGCAGGGCGGCCAAAGCCCCGGCTACGAACAGCAGCGAATCGCCCGGCAAAAAAGGAGTAACGACCAGCCCGGTCTCGCAAAATACGATGACGAACAAAATCGCATAAACCCATATTCCGTACTGAGCCACCAGCGCGGCCAGATGCACGTCGATATGCAGAACGAAATCGATCAGATAATGAATGTATTCCATAACAAATATGCGCTACGGACGCCTCCGGCGACCCGCCTTCGCGTCTTAATCCTCGAACTTGTACCCTACGCCCTTGACCGTTACGATATGCCTGTCTCCGAGCTTCTCCCGCAGTTTGCGGACATGCACGTCGATCGTCCGGTCGCCCACGATCACGTCGCTGCCCCAAACGTTTGCGAAAATTTCCTCCCGCGAGAATACCTTCTGAGGTTTCGAACAGAGCAGGCTCAACAGCTCGAACTCCTTGCGCGGAAGCGTCAACTGACGGCCCTCGCAAAAGACCAGATAGCGCTCCCGATCGATCACGACGCCGCACGACTGCCCGTCGGCATCTCGGGCCGTCGAGTCGAATCGTTTGAGCATGGCCCTGATCCGGCTGAGCAGCACCCTGACATGGATCGGCTTGGCGATATAGTCGTCGGCGCCCGCATCGAACCCGGCAATCTGGGAATAGTCCTCGCCCCGAGCCGTCAGAAAGGCTATCAGCGTCCGGCGCAGCGAGTCGTGGGAGCGAATCTCGCGGCAGGTTTCGATCCCGTCCATCTCGGGCATCATCACGTCGAGCAGAATCAGATGAGGCACGACGCGCAGCGCCGTCTCGACCGCCTCGCGTCCGTTCGAGGCCGTAAATACCTCGTAGTCCTCTTTTTCCAGATTGTAGCGTATGAATTCAAGAATGTCGGCTTCGTCGTCGACAAGCAAGATGCGATAGGCCATGGTTGTTTTTGTAGTATCGGCACATCGAGCCGCATACGGTTTCACGTTGCAATTTTAATCAATTAATGTGAACATAACGTTAAGAATCCCGGCGAATTTCGCGGGTTCGCTCCCATCCCTTAACTTTTTGGAGACGCCGTGTGATTTTTCCCGAAAAATCATGTACATTTGTCACTTTAGCCACAGGCTACGAAAAGAATACTCAACAATAAACAGCAAAGCGATGGACACCGACAAGAAAGATCCGTCTGTTCCCGTGGAACAAGTCAATGCCCCCGGCATTGAAGATATGCCTCAATCCGCCCCGGCATCCTCCGAGATCGCCGATGAAGAACAACCGGCCCAAGATCCGGCGCCGAGCACTGAAGCCGGAAACGAAAAACGGCCGGACGCGGCTGCAACCGAACAGCAGCCCGAAGCCGCAGAGCCGGGCGATACGCAAACGGACGCGGATACTTCCGCGGAAAGAGTCGACTTCTCGGACGAGGACGCCGCACTGGCCGCGAGCGCTCCCGAATTCGATCTGGGCGAAGCCAGCGAGGAGGAGAGCGCCGACCTGAAAAAAGAATCCGGCGACTATACGGGCAAAACGAAAGAGGAACTCTTGTCGGCATTCGAAACGTTGCTCTCGACCCAGCCGGTACAGATCATACGCAACGACGCGGAGGCGATCAAGGTAGCCTTTTACAAAATATACCGGAGCGAGACGGAACAGTTGCGCCGGCAGTTCGTCGAGTCGGGCGGCCTGATCGAGCAATTCGTACCGCCTACGGACGCGGCCGAACAGCGCCTCAAAGAGCTGTTCGCCGAGTACCGCCGCAAGCGGAACGAGTACATGGCCCGTCTGGACGAGGAGAAAGAAGCCAATTACCGGACCAAGCTGCAGATCATCGAGGAGCTCAAAGAACTGATCGACAGCAACGAAACGCTCAACCATACGTTCAATTCCTTCCGCGAGTTGCAGCGTCGCTGGAAGGAGACGGGCCCCGTGCCCCAGACCCACCTGAAAGACTTGTGGGAAACGTACAACATGTACGTAGAGAATTTCTACAATTTCATCAAGATCAACAAGGAACTGCGCGATCTGGACCTGAAGAAGAACTACGAGGCCAAGCTGCAGCTTTGCGAGGAAGCCGATGCGCTCGTACTGGAAACTTCCGTCATCACGGCTTTCCACAAATTGCAGAAACTGCACGAGCAATGGCGCGAGATCGGACCGGTCGCCAACGAATACAAAGAGCCGCTGTGGGACCGTTTCCGCGAGGCGAGTTCGAAAATCAACAAGAGGCATCAGGAGTATTTCGACAACATCAAGGAGGAGCAGAAGCGCAATCTGGAATTGAAAACCCAGCTTTGCGTCCGCACCGAGGAACTCTCGGAGGCTTCGCCGACGACCCGCAAGGAGTGGAACAAGGCGTCGGAACAGCTGATCGAAATTCAAAAGGTATGGAAAACGATCGGCTTCGCACCCAAAAAGGACAATACGAAAATATACGAGCGCTTCCGCACGGCCTGCGACCGCTTTTTCGAGAATAAGCGGAACTTCTACCTGCAGACCAAGGCCGAGATGGAGAACAACCTGCACCTGAAGAACGAAATCTGCGCGGCAGCGGAAGCCGTTATGGACAGCGAGCAATGGAAAAAGACGACCGACGAGCTGATCGCCCTGCAGAAAAAGTGGAAAGAGATCGGTCCCGTTTCGCGCCGCCATTCCGATGCCGTCTGGAAACGCTTCCGCACGGCCTGCGACCATTTCTTCGAGCGCAAGGCGGCCCATTTCTCGGAGATCGACTCCCAATACGAGGAAAACCTGTCGAAAAAACGGGAATTGCTCGAGGAACTGAAAAATTTCTCGGTCGAGGAACGGGACAAGGGCTTCGAGGCGATCAAGGAACTCCAACGCCGCTGGGCCGAGATCGGGTTCGTTCCCATCAAACAGAAGGACGCGATCCAAAGCGAGTACCGCTCGCTGGTGGACGATATCTTCGCGCGGCTCCGCGGCAGCGAGCGGGAACGCCACATGGAGCGTTTCCGAGGCAAGTTGTCGAGCCTGTCCGAAGGAGGCGACCGCCGCATCCGCCACGAACGGGACCGGCTGTACAACAAGATGAAGCAACTGGAAGCCGACATCGCGCTGCTCGAAAACAACATCGGCTTTTTCTCGAAAAGCAAAAACGCGGAGGGAATGATCCGCGACGTGAACGACAAGATCGAGCGCGCCAAGCAGGAAATGGCGACCATCATCGAAAAGATTAATCTGATAGACAAGCAAGGAGAGTAACATCATGGCTGTAGCTAACACGAACAAGACGAAATTCATTTTTGTAACCGGAGGCGTGGCTTCCTCTTTGGGCAAGGGCATCATCTCCGCCTCGCTGGCCAAGCTGCTGCAAGCTCGCGGCTATAAGGTGGCCATCCAGAAACTCGATCCGTATATCAACGTCGATCCCGGCACGCTGAATCCTTACGAGCACGGCGAATGCTACGTAACCGAGGACGGCGCCGAGACCGACCTCGATCTGGGACATTACGAGCGGTTTACGAACATTCCGACTTCTCAGGCCAACAACGTGACCACGGGCCGCATCTATCAGAGCGTAATCAACAAGGAGCGACGGGGCGAGTTTCTGGGCAAGACCGTGCAGGTCATTCCTCACATTACGGATGAAATCAAGCGCCGCATCAAGCTGCTCAGCGCGAAGAAAATCTACGACGTCATCATTACGGAAATCGGCGGCACGGTCGGCGACATCGAGTCCCTGCCGTATATCGAGGCGGTCCGCCAGCTGCGCTACGAGCTGGGGTACAGCAACTCGCTGGTGGTGCATCTGACGCTGATCCCCTACATGGCAGCCTCGGGCGAGCTGAAGACGAAACCTACGCAGCACTCGGTCAAGCAGTTGCTCGAGAACGGGCTGCAACCCGACATTCTGGTGCTGCGCACCGAAAAGCATCTGACCAACGAGATCCGCCGTAAGGTAGCGCTGTTCTGCAACGTGGACGTGAACGCGGTAGTCGAATCGATCGACGTGCCGACGATCTACGAGGTCCCGCTGATGATGCTGAACCAGAAACTCGATATCGTGGCTCTCAACAAGCTGCAGCTGCCCGACAACGGGGAGCCCGACCTGAAGGCATGGATCGAGTTCGTCGATAAGGTCAAGCACCCGCAGACTCAGGTCAATATCGCTCTGGTGGGCAAGTATACCGAGCTTCCGGATGCCTACAAGTCGATCTCCGAGTCGTTCATTCATGCCGGTGCGGCCAATCATACCAAGGTCAAGCTGCAATACATCAACTCGGAGAAAATCACCGAAGAAAATATCGCCTCACAGCTCAAGGGCATGTGCGGCATTTTGGTGGCTCCGGGGTTCGGACACCGGGGCATCGAGGGCAAAATACTGGCCGTAAGGTACGCCCGCGAAAAGAAAATCCCGTTTTTCGGCATCTGTCTCGGCATGCAGTGCTGCGTGATCGAGTTCGCCCGTCACGTGTTGGGCTACGAAGACGCCAACTCGACCGAAATGGCCAGCACGTCGCATCCGGTCATCGACCTGATGGAGGAGCAGAAGGGAGTTACCGAAAAAGGAGGCACGATGCGTTTGGGAGGCTATCCGTGCACCCTCGAGAAAGGATCGAAGGCCTATGCGGCATACGGCCGCAAGGACATCGTCGAGCGTCATCGCCACCGCTACGAGTTCAACAACGACTACCTCGACGAGTTCGTTCGGGCCGGTCTGAAACCGGTCGGCGTCAATCCGGACACCAATCTGGTCGAAGTGGTCGAAATGCAGGACCATCCGTGGTTCATCGGCGTACAATACCATCCCGAATACAAGAGCACGGCCCTGCATCCGCATCCGCTTTTCGTATCGTTCGTCAAAGCGTCGACCCAGTACTGTAAAGATAACAACGGCTGCAAATAATCTCACGCACAGAACATGGACAAGAAATCGCTATTGGGTCTACTTATCATAGGCGTCATTCTTTTTGTATTCACATGGCATAGCAGCAAGCAGCAGGCGGAAATAGCAAGGCAGCAGGCTTCGATCGACTCGGCGGCCAGAGCCTCGCTGCCGGTCGAGACGGTCGCGTCCGAAATCGATCCCGCATCGCCTTCCCCGACGGCGGACAGCGCGGCTCTGCGGGAGAAACAACAGCGCGAGGAACATTTGGGCCGTTATCTGTACGCGGCGACCGAAGGCACTGAAACATTCTACACGATCGAGAACGACCTGCTGAAAATCCGCTTCTCGAATAAGGGAGGCCGCGTCGCGTCGGTCGAGCTGAAAGACTATAAGACCTACCGTCAAACTCCGCTCCTGCTGTTCGCCGACTCTACCTCGGTGTTCGATCTCTCCTTCTTCATCAAGAAAGGATACAACAACACCCAGATCAACACGAGCGAGTACTATTTCGAACCGGTCGATGCGAACGGATTGGCTTTCGCGCCCGGCGAGGAACAGAAAAACTTCGCCATGCGGCTGAACGTCGATTCCGCATCGTATGTCGAATACCTCTATACGATCCGTCGGGACAACTACATGATCGACTTCGACGTCCGGTTCGTGGGAATGGACGACCTGCTGGCGCCGAATCAGGGCGATCTGGAAATCAACTGGCAGAACGTGGGGCCTCAGAACGAGAAGGGCTTCGATAACGAGAACAACTACACGACGATCGCTTATAATTTCCCGGGCGACAACACGATCGAGGAACTGGGCATGTCGAAGGAGACCAAGGACGAGACGGTCAACTCGAAGATCAAGTGGGTGGCCTTCAAGCAGCAGTTCTTCTCGTCGATTCTGATCGCCGGAAACGACTTCCAGAACGCCACGTTGCAATACGAAACATTCGCGCCGGGCAGCGGAAATATCAAACAGTTCCATGCCCAGCTCTCGGTTCCGTACACTCCGCAGACCGACAGCTACGGCTTCAGTTTTTACTTCGGCCCGAACAAGTACTCGACGCTGAAGAAATACGACGACCTGCATCTGCAGCGGCTCGTGCCGCTGGGCGGCTGGATTATCGGCTGGGTCAACCGCTGGCTCGTGATTCCGACGTTCGACTTTCTGGGCAAATACATCGCAAACTACGGTCTGATCATTCTGCTGCTGACTATCTTCATCAAGATCATCATCTCGCCGCTGACCTACAAGTCCTACCTTTCGACGGCCAAGATGCGGTTACTGAAACCCGAGATGGACAAGATCAACGAGAAATACCCGAAGCAGGAGGACGCGATGAAAAAGCAGCAGGCGATGATGGCGCTTTACAAGAGCGCCGGCGTCAATCCGATGGGCGGGTGCCTCCCGTTGCTGATCCAGTTCCCGATCCTGATCGCGATGTTCCGTTTCTTCCCGGCCTCGATCGAGTTGCGCGGCAAATCGTTCCTCTGGGCCGACGACCTGTCGTCCTACGACAGCATTCTGCATCTTCCGTTCGACATCCCGTTCTACGGCGACCACGTCAGCCTGTTCGCGTTGCTGATGGCCGTATCGGTTTTCATCACCTCGAAGATCAGCTACTCGCAGACCGCCCAAGCAGGTCCGCAGATGGCCGGCATGAAGTTCATGATGCTCTACCTGATGCCGCTGATGCTGCTTTTCTGGTTCAATAACTACTCGAGCGGCCTGAGCTACTACTATCTGGTCAGCAATATCATCACGATGGGGCAGACCTTCGGATTCCGCTATATCGTCAACGAGGACAAGCTTCACCAGCGGATGAAGGAGAACGCGAGAAAACCGAAAAAGATGAGCAAGTTCCAGCAACGCTACGAAGAGCTTATGAAGCAGCGCGAGCAACTGGCGCGACAGCAGGCCGCCGCCAGAAACAAGCGGAAATAGAAACGGCAGGCCCGTTTCCTGCATCGAACCGCGTGCCTTTCAAACGGCACGCGGTTCGTCGTTTTCAACGGGGGTAACAAGGAGTTCGGTCCACCCTCCGATTTCCTGAACGGTATTAGAAAATATCCGATGATACAAGTCTGTACTCGCCGCATATCGAACCCGTCTATGCGAATCGATTTCAGAAGCATGACAGAGAATGTCAGGAAAACAGCACGACGATCATCCGGCTTGGCCGAAAAAAACCGCTGCCTCTTTCTGCATGAACGGCATTTATGCCGAAGATTCTCCGGACGAAGGGTCTGATCGGCTTTCAGGGCAATCGAGCCAGGATGTCATCGTTTCCAAGACTTTTTCCCGGACCGGAGCGGCCGAAAGCACCAGATCGTGCAATCCTCCCTCGATCGTCACACTCGTCACGCAGGAGCCCAGACAACCTGCATAACGCCTTATATCCGCAACGTTCAGCACGGCATCGGCCGAACGGAAGCAATCGTTCCATGTTTTGGCGCGACACGAATCCGCCGAAGAAAGAACGAGTACGGGAATACGCAGTCCGAGACCGCGCCGCAATCGTCGCTGCGCCTTGCGGATCGCGCCGAGCCAAATGAAATAGAGCGGTACGCCGTCGCGCGGTTTCCACTGCGTGTCGAAATCCCATTCCCCGCGCGCCCCCCGATAAACGCTGTCGAAATAGAACGGAGAGAGCTCGTTTTTCTTATGAGCATAGGGCCACAGCCGTCCGAGAACGGCGGCAACAGGAACGGCTACGCGCCTTTTGAACCATGACGCGTTGAACTCGAAAAAAGGACTGTTGAGAATCAGTCGCTCTATGTCGGCACGACGCCGGCCGTCGGAAGCGTACAGCGAAGCGAGCAATCCTCCGGTCGAATGGCCCATCAGAACGATCCGTTCGATCCGGTCCTGACGCATCCGCTCGATCGAACGGTCGATCTCGGGATAATACTCATGCAGATCGCGGCAATAATACGGAGTCTGGCCGGCCTCCAGCGAGCGGCCGTACTTGCGCAGATCGAGCGCATAGAAGCTCCATCCGCGCGCGACGAACCATCGCGCCATGTGCGTCTGGAAAAAATAGTCGACATATCCGTGCAAATACAATACGGCCCGCGACGGAGCGCGCCCGGCCGCAAAGCGGACTAAAGTCGCCGCCACGCTGCCTTCGTAATCATCGGGTAAAGGTATCCGGAAAATGCTTGCTTCCATAGTATATCCTATCGGCTCAAATCAAAGATAGTGCAAGTTCCCGGCAAAACGAGACGGGAAGGAACGGATTGTGAAGTTTTTTTTAACTTTGTTAGAAATCATTAATATTTCAGAAGATGGACAGAAAACTGAGAATGGGCATGATCGGCGGCGGCAACGGCGCATTCATCGGAGCCATACACCGGGCGGCGGCCCTGATGGACAACCAGATCGAGCTGGTCTGCGGCTGCTTCAGCAGCAGGCCCGACGTCTCGCTGGCTTCCGGGCGGGAATACTTTCTATCCGACGATCGGATCTACGCTTCGTTCCGCGAGATGATCGACCGCGAAGCCGCGCTGCCCGAAGGCGTGCGAATGGACTTCGTATCGATCGTAACGCCCAACTTTTTCCATTTCGAGCCGGCTATGGCAGCGCTCGACCGGGGTTTCGACGTCGTGCTCGACAAGCCGATGACATACAGTCTTGACGAAGCCTATCGGTTGCGGGAGAAAATCCGCGAAACGGGCCGCACGCTGGCGCTCACGCATACCTACTCGGGCTATCCGGCCGTCAAAGAGGCTCGGGAAAGAGTTGCAAGCGGCGTATTCGGGAAAATCAGGAAAATATACGTAGAATATCCCCAAGGCTGGCTGTCCGACCGAGCGGAACTGCAACCCGGTTCGAATGCCGGATGGCGGACCGATCCGGCGAGAGCCGGAAAGGCGGGCTGCATGGGCGACATCGGCACGCATGCGCTTCAGTTGGCGGAATATGTTTCCGGACAGCGCTGCGCGAGCCTGTGCGCCGATCTGTCGGCCATTGTCGAGGGTCGCTCGCTGGACGACGACGGAGCGGCCCTGCTCCGCTTCGACGGCGGTGCAAGCGGCGTACTGATCGCCACACAGGTGGCTGCCGGCGAAGAAAACGACATTTCGATCCGCCTATACGGAGAAAAAGGCGGCATGGAATGGCATCAGGCAGAGCCCAATTCGCTGTACGTCAAATGGCCCGACCGCCCGATGGAAGTCGTGCGCACGGGCAACGGCTATATGGGTGCTGCCGCGCGGGCCAATACCCGCACGCCGGGCGGTCACCCCGAAGGCTACATCGAAGCGTTCGCCAACATCTACCGCAATTTCGCACGCACGGTCCGAGCTCGCCGGGAGGGTAGGGAGCCGCAGCCCGAATGGACCGATTTCCCGTCCGTCGAGGACGGTATCCGAGGCATGCAGTTCATCGAAACCATGGTCCGCTCGGGCTCCGATCCGGACCGAAAATGGACGGACTGGGTCGGATAACATTCCGATCCGAGGGGGAATATATAGTACCGAAAAGACCGGGCGCGTTCTTGCGAACGCGCCCGGTCTTTTCGGCTTGATTGCTATCGGCACTACTGAGCGGGTGCCGTCGTCTGCTCGGCAGCCGGCTTATCCTTCAGATTGAGCTCCTTTTTCACCAGCGGAAGCACGTCCGTCACCGTAGCCGAATTGTAGTAGGCCAGAGGGTCGGAGGTAACGTTGAACACCAGCGTAAAGCCATTGTCCTTGCTCACCTTTTCAACGGCTTTCTGGGCCTTGTCGTAAATCGGAGTGAGCAGATCGCCCTGCGTCTTCTGGAACTGCTGGGAAGCCACTTGTTGCAATTCCTGATAACGGTTCTGCAGGTCGTTCAGTTCCTTGGTCTTGAGCTGATTGACGGCTTCGGAATAGGTCGCCTGATTCTTCTGGTATTCCTGATACTTGGTATTGAACTCTACCTGTACGGCATCCAGCTGGTCGCCCAGCTCTTTCTGCAATGCCTGCAGTTTCACGGAAGCGGAATCGCTCTCCGGCATCAGAGTCACCAACTCGGCCATGTTAATGTATCCGAATTTCTGAGCTGAAGCGGTCGAACCGCATACAGCGACAACAGCCAAGGCCAAAGTCAGCTTAAAAAGTGTTTTCATAAATGACATTAAGTTAATTATTGTTTCAGCAAGGTAATAATTGCATTCGTTTTATCCAAGGCCGGAGCGTAATAAAGAAGCGTTTGATTGTTCGCCCTATCGATCACCATCGTGATCTGGTTGGTCTCGGCATACTGGTTAATGGCGGCGAAGACGCGCTCCTGTATCGGCTTGATCAGCTCGAGGCGTTTCTTGATCAAATCGCCTTCGGGACCGAAAACTTCCTGCTGATACTTCTTGATATCCTTCTCGCGCTTGATGATCTCTTCCTCCCGCGCATTACGGTTGATCTCGGACAGATAGCCCTTCTGAGACTGGTAGGTCTCGTACATCTGGTCGAGCGTAGCATACGCCTCGTCGATATTCTTCTGGTATTGGGCCGACAGGTCGTCCAGCTGCTTGATAGCCGCGTTGTAATCGTCCAGCGACTTGAAAATCGCTTCCGAATCGACGAATACGTAACTACTCTGTGCCAGTGCGCTGCCCGTAGCAGCCACGGCCAAAACAAACAAAACAATGAGCTTTTTCATAGCCGTATCCCGTTAAGTTAGAACTGTGTACCGATAATGAAATGGACTTGGCTGCCGCTACGTTCGGTCTGTCCGACCGCCTTGTCGAACCCGTATCCCCAGTCGATTCCGAGCATGCCGACGATCGGCAGATAAATCCGCGCGCCGACGCCGATCGACCGCTTGATCAGGAACGGATCGAACTCCTTCCACGACTTGAATGCGTTACCGCCTTCCGCAAATACCAGACCATAGATCGTGGACGACGGCTTCAGGATAAACGGGTAGCGTATCTCCATCGTGTACTTGTTATAGGCGCGAGCATAGTCCGCACGGCCGTCGGCCGTATAGGTATACGGAGTCAGCGCGCTGTTCTCGTAGCCTCTCAGGCCGACGATCTCCACGCCGTATACATTGTATCCCGACATGCCGTCGCCGCCCACGTCGAATCCCTCGAAAGGCGACGGCTTGTTCTTGTTGTAAGAGCCCAGATATCCCATTTCGGCACGGGCCATCAACACCAGCTTGTTGTTGTTGGTCAGCGGGTAGTACCACTGGGCCTTGAACTGCCACTTGTGATATTCGATCCACTTGTACCGCTTGTAGTCCGGAAGGTTCGGGTCGGCATAGTCGACATTCTTCTGGAACAGCGAGTAGGGCGGCGTCAGCGTCAGCGACAGCGAGAACTCGGAACCCGTACGCGGATAGATCGGCGAGTCAACCGAATTGCGGGCGAGCACCGTCTTCAGCGCGAAGATGTTCGACGTACCGTTGGTTACCAAAAAGCTCGACCAGTCTTTCAGATTGTATGCCTGATAACTGATCTCGTTATATATGGTGAAATAGCGATCGGGCCACGACAGCCGGCGGCCGATACCCACCGATACGCCGATCGTACGGAAGTGCCGGTTTCCGGACTGCCATGCGTAATAGGCGTCCGTTTCGTCCGAGTAGTACAGGCCGACGGTCAGCGAGTTGGGCTTCTTGCCGCCGAGCCACGGTTCGGTGAAGTTCAGAGAAATAGCCTTGTAATAAGAACCGTTGGTCTGTCCCCGGATAGCCAGCTGCTGGTTCTGCCCGTGAGGGTAGGGACGCCACTCGCTTCCCTTAAAGAAGTTTTTCAGCGACACGTTGTTCAGCTGCACGCCGACCGAGCCGACGAACATATTGGAGCCCCAACCGCCCGATATCTCGAACTTGTCGCTGGCCACCTCCTCGAGCGGGAACGAAATATCGACCAGCTCGTTGGAATTGGGAACCAAATCGATGCCCGGGCTCGTCTTCTCCGGGTCGAAGTGCTGCATCTGGTTCAGCTGACGGATCGTCTGCATCAGCAGCGCACGGTTGTACAATTCGCCGGGCCGCACGTACAGCTCGCGACGAATCACCCGGTCGTTGACCCGGTGATTCCCGGAAATCTTGACCTCGTTGATTTTGGCCTGCTTGCCCTCGAATATCTTCACGTTGATATCGATCGAGTCCTCTCCGACGACCACCTCTCCGGGATCGATGCTGGAGAACAGATAGCCGTTGTTCTGATACAGCGAGCTGATCGAGGACATGTCCTCGTAATCGGCATGCTTGCCGATACCCAGTCTCTTGTGGAGCGTCTTCTTGTCGTAAGTCTCGCCCTTGCTGATTCCGAGCATGTCGTTCAGCTGCCGCGTCTCGTAGACGCTGTTACCGGTCCACGACACGTTCCGGTAATAGAACTTATTCCCTTCGTCGACTTTCAGGGCGATTCCGAGCCGCTTGTCGTTGATCCGGTACACGGAGTCGCTGAGAATCGTCGCATTGCGGTAACCCCGCGAGTTGTAGAAATCGATCAGGTTCTCCTTGTCCTCTTCGTAGTCCTTTTCCTTATATTTGGCCCCTTTGAATATGTTGATGCTCTTTTGGTGCGTTTTCTTGAACGAGCGGCGCAACTGCCGGTCGGAGAGCGCCGTGTTGCCCTCGAAATCGATCTTGCCGATCTTGACCCTGTTCTTGCGGTCGACGACGAAAAATACGTTCACGACGTTTTCGAGCGTCGTATCGTTCTCGAGCCGCACGCTGACGTCCGCATTGTAAAACCCTTTCTCGGCAAAATACTTGCGAATGGCGTCTTTCGAGCTGTTCAGGACAAAATCGGAAAGCTCGCTACCTTTCTTCAGCTTGAGCGTTTCGAGCAACTCGCTCATCTGCCCCTTGCGGACACCCTCTATCTTCCAGTCGTAAACCCGGGGTCTCTCCCTGAGGACGATCTCGATATTGACGCTGTCGCCTACGGGCTCCGTAAGTATCTGCACGTCGGAATAGATCCGCTGGTTCCACATTGTTTTCAGCGTAGACGACAGATAGTCGCTCGGTATCATGATCGTATCGCCCTTGGTAAGGCCCGACATCGAAGCCACGACCTCCGGATCGAGATACTTGATCCCACTGACTTTCACCTTATTGATAATATATTGCTTGGGGTGTTCGTAATCGAGCATCGGAGCATTCCGAACCTGAGCCGTCGAGTCTATCTGAGCCGCTACGGGAACGCTTGCCAGTGAAAACAAAGCGATCGTCAGAATCCTTAGTCTGTTTCTCATTTGCTACGCTGAATGTAATGTACACTATTTAGTTAATACTCCGTACCGGCGCTCTCTTTTCCGATACTCCTCGATCGCCCGGTCGAACTGAGCCTCATCGAAATCGGGCCAGTAAGTCTCCGTAAAATAAAGCTCGCTATACGAAAGCTGCCACAGCAGGAAATTGCTCAGTCGCAATTCTCCGCTCGTTCGGATCAGCAGATCGGGATCGGGAATACCGGCCGTCTCGAGATTGCGCGAAACGACCTCGGCATCAATGTCGCAAACCTGCAAGTCGCCGTCACGCACCTGCGTCGCGACACGCTGCGCCATACGCACGATCTCCCAGCGGGAACTGTAATTGAGCGCGATGATCAAGTGGAGCTTGTCGTTGTGCTTCGTACTCCGCTCGCTGCGCGAGATCGACTCCCGCACAACGTCCGACAGCACGTCCGTCTGTCCGATAAAACGTATTCGCACGCCGTTGGCATCCAGCTCGTCGGTCTCATCGGCAATCGTCCTGCACAGCAGCTCCATCAACGCATCGACTTCCTCCCGGGGACGTCCCCAATTCTCGGTCGAGAAGGCATAGGCCGTCAGATACTTCACTCCCCACTTCATGGCGGCGCGAATCACTTTTCGCATGCTCTCCACCCCGTTGACATGACCGTAGACCCTTTCCTGTCCGCGTTCTTTGGCCCATCGGCCGTTGCCGTCCATGATGACGGCTACGTGTCGGGGAATATTTTCGGGGTCTGCCTGATTCATTCGGTTACGTTCGATTAAAGTGCAAATATAGCATTATTACCGTGAAATATCCTATAGTCGGGAGATTCGTCCGATTAGCGCCCACTCCGACACGGTTCCCTGCTGTCGATTCCCCACATCATTTTATTCCTTAACGTATCGTAGAACGATATATTTTGAAGGCGGACCAAAAAAATCGACTTATCGGCCTTGACGATGCGAAAGGAAGCCCCGTCCGCGGCCGAATAGGTCTGATTGTCGAGCGAGACGGAGAAATCGGTACCCCGCGTTGCTACGCAGATTCGGATGACGGCCGTATCGGGAATGACGACGGGCCGCATCGTCAGATTGTGCGGAGCGATCGGCGAGATCAGAAAGCAACGGCAGTCCGGCGCGACGACCGGGCCGCCGACGCTGAGCGAATAAGCCGTCGACCCGGCAGGAGTGGAGACCAGCACCCCGTCGCCCCAGTAGGTGGCTATCATCTCATCGTTGACGAAAACCGTGGTCGAAATCATGTTCGGACTTTGGCGCTGAATAGCCAACTCGTTGAATGCGAACGGATATTCCGGGCTGCTTCCGAAATCGCCCTCGGCCCGGATCAGCGTCCGGGACACCACGGAATAGTTCCCCTCCCTCAAGTCCCGGAATGCGGTCTCCAAATGCCTTTTCGACACGTTAGCCAAAAAGCCCAACCGTCCTGAGTTGATCCCGATGATCGGCACGGGACGGCCGCCGAGCATCCGGACGCAATCGAGAAACGTTCCGTCTCCGCCATAGCTGACCATGACCTGAGCCCGGTCGTCGATCTGCGAGGCGTCGTCATACAATTCGTCCGGAGCGAACGACCGGCCGGCGAGCGATTCGGCCAGCGAGGCAAAGTCCTTGTTGACCCGCCAGCCCATGCCGCTGCGGTCCAGCGCATCGAAAAGCGCGGCGACATCCTCCGCCGTATAGGAGGACTGCGGACGACTGTACAAAACGATATCCATAAAACGCCGATTAATTAAAAAGTGTGTAACTTTACCCACGCAAAATTAAGGAAAAATATGACAAAGCTGAGTGTGAACATAAATAAGATCGCCACGCTGCGCAATTCCCGAGGAGGCGATCTGCCGAACGTCGTCAAGGCGGCTCTCGACGCGGAGCGTTTCGGAGCGCAAGGCATTACGGTCCACCCGAGACCCGACGAGCGGCATATCCGCTACGCGGACGTACGCGATATCAAGCGCGCGATCGCCACCGAGCTCAATATCGAGGGAAATCCGATCGGCCCTTTCGTCGATCTGGTGCTCGAGGTCCGTCCGACGCAGGTCACGCTCGTACCCGATGCCCACGATGCAATCACGTCGAACGCCGGATGGGACACCGTGAAGCATAAGAGCTTCCTGCGCGAGGTGATCGGCCGGTTCCGGAGCGCCGGTATCCGGACATCCGTCTTTCTGGACCCGCGTCCCGAGCTGGTCGCAGCCGCGGCCGAAACCGGAGCCGACCGCATCGAACTCTACACCGAGACGTATGCCAAAGGCTACGCAGCCGACCACGAAGCGGCCATCGCCCCATATGTCGAGACGGCCCGCGAGGCGGTACGCTACGGGCTGGGAGTCAACGGCGGGCACGACCTGAGTCTCGAGAATCTGCGCTTTTTCGCCGAGCGAATCCCGAACTTGCTCGAGGTATCGATCGGGCACGCGCTGATATGCGACGCGATCTATCTCGGATTCGAGAACACGATCCAGCTTTACCTCAAACAGCTGAAAGCCGACGCCCGATGAACGCAGCCCTCCGAGACCCGCTTTTCCGCCGCATCGGCGAAATCGCCGATGCGAAAGGCGTGCAGGCATTCGTCATCGGCGGCTACGTGCGCGACTGGTTCCTGCATCGGCCGTGCACCGACATCGACGTCGTCGTCGCAGGCAGCGGAATCGAGGTGGCCGAAGCGATGGGCCGCCGTACGGGCAGCCGCGTGTCGGTGTTCAAGAACTTCGGCACGGCCATGCTGCGCTGCGGAGCGTGGGAAGTGGAGTTCGTCGGAGCGCGCAAGGAGTCGTACCGGGCCGACTCGCGCAAGCCGATCGTCGAGGACGGCACGATCGAGGACGACCAGCTCCGCAGGGACTTCACGATCAACGCGATGGCTTTTTCCCTGAACGCCGCGACGTTCGGCGAGCTGGTAGATCCGTTCGACGGCACGGGCGATCTGGAGCGCCGGCTGATCCGCACTCCCTGCGATCCGGACGTCACGTTCTCGGACGATCCGCTGCGGATGATCCGGGCGGTGCGTTTCGCCGCCCAGCTCGGCTTCGACATCCACTCCGAAACGTTCGACGCGATCGGGCGCAACAAGGAGCGGATCGCTATCGTATCGAAAGAGCGGATCGCCACGGAACTGAACAAGATCATGCTCTCGCCCGTGCCGTCCGTCGGGTTCGATCTGTTCGACCGCACGGGGCTTCTTCCGCTGATTTTCCCGGAACTCGCCCGGCTCAAAGGCGTCGAGAGAATCGGAGGACGGTCGCACAAAGACAATTTCGTCCACACGCTGAAAGTCCTCGACAACGTCGCCCGTCGCAGCGACGACCTGTGGCTGAGGTGGGCCGCCCTGTTGCACGACATAGGCAAGCCTCGTACGAAAGCTTTCGACCCCAAGGCCGGTTGGACCTTTCACGGCCACGAGGTCGTCGGGTCCAAAATGGTTCCTTCCGTCTTCCGCTCGCTGAGGCTGCCGATGAACGAAAAGATGAAATACGTCCAGAAGCTGGTTTTCCTGCATCTGCGACCGATCATTCTCTCCGAGGAGATCGTGACCGATTCGGCCGTCCGGCGACTGCTTTTCGAGGCCGGAAACGACATCGACGACCTGATGACGCTTTGCGAGGCCGACATCACTTCGGCCAACGACGCCAAAGTCAGGCGCTATCTGCGGAATTTCGAACTCGTGCGAACCAAGCTGCGCGAAATCGAAGAAAAAGACCGCATACGCAACTTCCAGCCGCCGATCACCGGGGAACTGATCATGCAGCTATACGGCCTCCCGCCATGCCGGGAAGTAGGGGAGATCAAAAGCGCGATCAAGGACGCGATCCTCGACGGCGCGATCGCCAACGACTACGACGAGGCGTTCGCTTTCATGGAACGCCTCGCCGCCGAGCGCGGACTGGTCCGACGCGCAGAGCGACCGGCAGACTTTTTGCACGAAACGAACGATATGCAAACCGAATGACACCGATCATGGCACTCAATATTCCGCACACAAGCAAAAAACGCATCGTCGTCGTAGGCGGCGGATTCGCAGGTCTCGCGGTCATCCGGGCCCTGCGCCGCACCCGCTGTCAGGTCGTACTGATCGACAAGCACAATTACCACATGTTCAAGCCGCTGCTTTACCAGGTGGCCAGCTCGCAGCTCAATGTGGGGGATATCGCCTTTCCGTTCCGCAAGATATTCAACAGCTGGAAGGATTTCTATTTCCGGATGGCCTACATCGAAAGCGTCGATCCGACCTGCAAAATACTGCGGACTACCGCCGGAGAGGTCGAATACGACTATCTAATCCTGGCCACGGGCTGCGTGCCGAACTTTTTCGGTATCGACGCGGTCAAGCGGGAAGCGCTGGCCATGTCAAACATCACCGACGCGCTGAACATCCGCAACCGGGTCCTGCGCAATTTCGAGCTGGCCGTGACGGCCGCTACGGACGCCGAGCGCGTATCGAGACTCAACGTCGTGATCGTCGGGGGCGGCGCGTCGGGCGTCGAGATCGCCGGGGCGCTGGCCGAAATGCGCCGGTACGTCATGCCGCGCGACTATCCGCGCCTCGATATGTCTCACATGCACATCTATCTGGTGGAAGGTCAGGACCGCATTTTAGCCGCCATGTCGGAAAAAACCTCGGCCGAGGCGCTCGATACGCTGAAACGCAAGGGAGTCGAAGTGCTGCTGAACAAGAAGATGACCGACTACAGGGAAGGCCAGGCCGTTTTCGACGACGGCGAGCACATTCCGACGTGCAACCTAGTCTGGACCAGCGGCATCAAGTGCAGTACGATCGAAGGGATCGATCAAGAGAAGCCTGAGCGAGGAAACCGCATCGGCGTCGATGCCTTCAACCGGGTCAGGGGATACGACGATATTTTCGCTATCGGCGATCTGTCCATCATGCACGACGATCTGTCGTACGAAAACGGACATCCGCAGCTGGCGAGAGTCGCCATCTCGCAAGGAAAGCACTTGGCCAAAAACCTGATGTCCTCTTTCAGGGGGAAAGAGCTGAAACCGTATCGCTATCGCAACATGGGCGTCATGGCGACGGTGGGGCGCAATCGCGCGTTCGTCGAATGGAAAAACATTCAGTTCGGCGGTTTCGTCGCATGGCTTACGTGGAGTTTCGTACATATCATGTTCCTGCTCGGAATACAAGGCAAGGTCAAGGTTTTCTGGGGATGGGTATGGAATTATCTCGGCCACGATCTGCCGATCCGGCTGATCATCGGCTCATACGAGCGCTCCAAACGAAGCGACGCCCGATAACGAAGAAACCGGCAGCACGGAGCATCGCACACTCGTTCGCCCCGAATGGAAAGCGGATGCTTTCCGTCCGCTACCGCAAGAAGAACACGCTTCGGAACCGAGCGACTCTCCGCATGTCGCACACGGACGGCCCGAGCCGACACGCCACCGCACGCGCATCCGCTGCCTACCGGTCGCCCGAATCGGCATGAACCAATAAGACGGCATCGGCCACCACCGTTCCGTCGGCCCCTTTATTGGACACCTCCACATAGCCCCGGTTCCCGGCGGAGAATCTGTATCGGCCGACCCGGACCCATTCGCCTCCGGTTTGTCCCGTCACGACAATTTCACCCGCCCGAATGCATGTCCGACTCGATTCCTTGCCGTCGTATACGGTGACAGGAAGCAGGGAAGAGCCGCCCGGTATTTTAGGAACGTACAGGTATACGTCGTACAGCCCTTCCGACACGATCTCCGGTACGTAGCGCACCGATTTCGGAAGCGCGCCGGCCGATCGGTCCGAAAGATAATCGGGACCGTACGCCCTCCATGGATTCACGACCGTTTCCCATTCGCCGTTCACGACAACCGACGACGCATCGCGGTTATCGACGAAAATATCGGGCCGACTCCCGTCTGCGAGAGGATCGCGGAGTAATCTTTCCAAGACGGTCGCGGCATCGACATCCTGAACGCATCCATCGTGCCGGTCGATCGCAAGGCAGGCCGCAATGGCAGCGGACTGAGACAAAACCATGAAAACGGGTTCCATCCGGATTGATCCGTACGCGATATGGGATGCGGACAAGCACACGGGAACCAACAAATTCCCGACCTCGTCGCGCTTCGGCGTGATAGCGCGGTAGGAAATGGGGTAGGGAGCGGCGAGCGCTATCTCCACGTTCCCTTCATTCTTAACCATACCGCCGACCACATGGCGATCGCAATTGTGCGAATCCATTCCGTAAGCGGCCCAACCGACCGGATCCGGCACGACCTGCCTTCCCTCGCAATGATGCTGCGTCATGACGAGTTCGCCGACCATGCGCCGCGCTTCGCGGACATACAACTGATGAGACCAGTACCCGTTGTCGGCATACTCGTCGGCCGGATAGCCCCACCGTTGCATTTCGTGCCGAACGGAATCGGGAATACGCGGATCGTGACCGATAAAATAGAGCAGTCCTTTGGTGTAATCTTCGTGAAACTTCCTGATACGCTCCCTCTCGGAATATCCGGCCTCGGGATAATTCCAGTTCTCGCCGATCACATCCGTCGAGAACCCTCCGAAGTTATTTATGTCCGTCTTGCCGTTCGGCATTTCGTTCCAGATGAAAACATCGCGAAGCGACTGCCACGGCTGACGCTGCTTGAGCCGCAGAAGCAACTCGTATCGCTGCGGATCATAATGGCCCGGCTTGGTGATCTCCACCCTGTTTCCGGGCCGGTCAGTCAACGTAATACGGTAATTGTACGCCTGCACTTTCCGGTCGGCCGTTCCGTTGGCTTCGACCGGTTCCGGGCTGATTCCGTACAACAGTCCGCTGGACGAATCGCCCTCGATCACATAAGGGTCTATTCCGTCGGGAAACTGATGTCTGTCCATCAGCTGAACTCCATTGTAAGTCTCGCCGTAACGCCCGTTGTCCTCCCGACCGACGGAATAGCCGACTCCTGCCCGGGCCATCAGGTCGCCCTCGTAACTGCAATCGATATATACCTTTGCGCGCACTTCGCGCCGGAGTCGCCGGCTCGGCGAAGCGGAGTTTTCCAATCGAATGCTACGGATCATCCCGTCCGTAACGGCGGCGCTCAGGATCCGGCTCTCGTACCAAACCTCGACTCCCGCTCTCTCGATATATTCGTTGAAAACCGCCTCTGCCGCCTTAGGTTCGAAAATTCATTGCTCGAACTTGCCGTAATGCCGGCCCAGACGACGATAGAAATCGAGGGCAAGGCCCCGGACCACATATTTGTTTCCTATATCGGTATAGCCGAGCCCGCCGGAACTCATGCCACCCAAATGCCTCCCCGGCTCGATCAACAATACGCTTTTGCCGGATTGCCGGGCCGCGTACGCGGCAATAACTCCGGCCGATGTTCCCCCGTATACGCATACGTCCACAGACTTCGATACCTTTCCTTCCAAACGCAAAGGCTCGAACAGGGCCACCGACGCCGTCAGCCAGCCGAACAACAGAACTCCGATCCGTCTCATGCGGTATTTTCTTTCGATTTATCGGTTAAGCGCCGGCTTTTCCTCCGCACGGCGACAATACAAAGTTGGCAAAAAAACGGAACGTGGCAATAACAGCCCGACAGCACGCGATTTTTCGCCGAGAAACGGAGCCGATACAGCCTTTCGCCGCAACCCTACGCCCACATACGTCGCCGACAAAAACAAACGTACACACGGCACGAACCGAAAAACAGCCGGAAAACAAGAAGCGGAAGATATGACCGTATCTCCCGCTTTCCTTGAGTTCACACACGAGGGTTTACTCCTCGCTTTCGGCTTCTTTCATATTATGGAACACGTTGGTCACGTCCTCGTCTTCCTCGAACTTCTCGATCAACTTCTCGATCGACTCGCGCTGCTCGGGCGTCACTTCCTTCGTATCGAGCGGAATGCGCTCGAACTCACCGCTGATCAGATTGTAGCCGTGATCCTCGATGTATTTCTGAATCGCGCCGTAGGCCTCGAACGGGCCGTATATGACGATCTCCTCGCCGTCGGCGAACACTTCGTCCACCCCGCAGTCGATCAGTTCCAGTTCCAGCTCGTCCAGATCGATACCGTCCTGCTTGGTCATCTTGAAAACGCACTTATGATCGAACAGAAAATCCACCGATCCCGTCGTGCCGAGCGAGCCCCCGGCCTTGTTGAAATAGCTCCGCACGTTGGCCACCGTGCGGGTCGTATTGTCGGTTGCCGTCTCGATCACCATCGCGATGCCGAACGGAGCATACCCTTCGTACACCATCTCCTTGTAGTCGCCCATCTCCTTCGAGGTGGCCCGCTTGATCGCCCGCTCGACGTTCTCCTTGGGCATGTTGGCGGCCTTGGCATTCTGAATCAGAACCCGCAAGCGCGTATTACCCGCCGGGTCGGGACCGGCCGCCTTGACGGCTATGGCGATCTCCTTGCCGAGTTTGGTGAACGTACGGGCCATGTTGCCCCATCTTTTCAACTTGCGCGCCTTACGATATTCAAATGCTCTTCCCATAGTGTGTTCCGGTTCGTTTTTTGTTTTTCAGGAGTACAAAGCTAAGCCCTTTTTTAAAAATAGACAAAAAAAAGCGTACTTTTGTGCGGCTCAAACCGATGTGAGAATATGACTGACGAACCGATTTATCAGGCTCTCGAAGTGTTGCGCAAAGGCGGTATCATCCTCTATCCGACGGACACGGTCTGGGGCATCGGATGCGACGCGACTAACGACGAAGCCGTCGAGCGCATCTACCGGCTCAAGCGAAGCGGCGAGAAAAAAAGCATGCTCGTACTGCTGGATAACCCCGACAAAGTGTCGCTTTATATCAGGAAAGTCCCCGATATCGCATGGCAGTTGTACGAAGTGGCGGACAAGCCGCTGACGCTGATCCTGCCGGGAGCCTGCGCCGTCGCCGAGAACCTGATCCCCGAGGAGGGTACGCTCGGCATCCGGATTCCCGAGCACGAGTTCTGCAAGAAGCTGATCCGCAAGCTGAACCGGCCGCTGGTATCCACCTCGGCCAACATCTCGGGCCAGCCCGCTCCGCGCACGTACAGTGAAATTTCGCAAGATATCAGGCAGGGAGTAGACCTGATCGTCGACCCTTCGCTCGAAGGACATCCTACGCGCAAAGCCTCCTCGATCATCCGCGTAGGCCTCTCCGGCGAAGTGAACGTAATCCGCCCGTAAGCGATGATCGAAACGAAAATCCAAATGCGCTTTGCCGACGTCGATATGCTGGGACACGTCAATAACGTCAACCAGCAGCACTATTTCGACCTGGGCAAAAGCGACTTTTTCCGCCGCGTGCTCGGCATGAAGCCCGTATGGAAATCCGAGGGACTGATCATGGTCTCGACCCGCACAGATTACCGGGGACAGATTCGGATGGAAGACCCGATCGTCGTCACGACATGCGTCGACCGGATCGGTCATAAGAGCTTTACGCTCAGGCAACAGATCGTCGACACCCGCACCCGCGAAGTGAGAACCGAGTGCACGACGGTCTTGGTCGCATTCGATTTCGAACGTCAGGAATCGATCGAAATCCCTGCCCCTTGGCGCGAGAAGCTCGCTTCGTCTCTGCACGAACAATAAGGACACGGCACGAGCGAAACCTCTACCATATCCGACAGGGATTCCGGGATCGGCACATTTCATCCCCCGGAAGCGTTCCTCTTTGCATAACCCTGGTACGGAATCATGATTACGACATCCGTCCGGTCGGTTAGCGACAACACACGGCGATATTCATTCTTTATTCAGAATCGGCCGGTTACCCCCATGCCGGCAACCGTTCTTTCGTTCTTTCATCGATTCCTCTGTTTCCCAACGACAAGGAGCCATGCGCCAGCCGGCCGCGACGCATCCGGTCACGCGAAAAACCGGCAAGCCCCGATTACGAAACGAGGCGGGATTCCCGCCTCGCACGCATGTGTCTCCGCTCGGAGGATCAATAGCCCAAAATCCGCATCATTGACCGGTAGCTCTGCTCTTTGGCGAACAACCGGGTATAATACTCGTTGTCACCTTTGTCGCGGTCGATGATGATGTGCTTCGGCGCAGGGATCAGGCAATGCTGAATGCCGCCGTAGCCGCCGACGGATTCCTGATAGGCCCCCGTGTGGAAAAAACCGATATACTGCGGTCCTCCCCCCAGTTTCGGCAAAAAGATCGCATTCGAGTGCGACTCCCCGTTGTAATAGTCCTCGCTGTCGCAGGTCAGCCCTCCGAGGAAAACCCGCTGGTACTCGCGGTCCCAGTTATTGACGGCGAGCAGAATGTACCGCTGGTTGATCCCCCAGATGTCGGGCAGCGTCGTCATGAACGAGCTGTCGATCATATACCAGCACTCGCGATCGTTCTGCTGCTTCTGGTTGATGATCGAGAAAAGCGTCGCGCCGCTCTCGCCGACGGTAAACGATCCGAACTCGGTGAAGATGTTCGGCTCGTCGATTCCGGCCTGATTGCATATGTTCTTGATCTGGGCGACGATCTCCTCGGTAATGTACTCGTAGTCGTAGTCGAAAGCGAGCGAGTTCTTGATCGGGAAACCGCCTCCGATATTCAGCGAGTCGAGCTCCGGGCAGATTTTCTTCAGCTCGCAATAAACGTTCAGACACTTGCTCAGCTCATTCCAGTAGTACGCGGTATCCTTGATTCCGGTATTGATGAAAAAGTGCAGCATCTTGAGCCGGAATTTCTTGTTCCCCTTGATTTTCGCACGATAATACTCGACGATATCGTTATAACGGATACCCAGTCGCGACGTATAGAAATCGAACTTCGGCTCCTCCTCCGAGGCGATCCGGATACCGATTTTGCACCGGGTATCGATCGCCGCGTCGAGCAACTCGAGCTCCTCCTTATTATCGATGATCGGAATCGTATTCTCAAAGCCGCCGTTGACCAAAGAGGCGATGTTTTCGACATACTGCGGACGCTTGAATCCGTTGCATACGATGTAAATGCCCTTATCGATCACGCCGCCGTCGTACAGCGCATTGATGATATGGATATCGTAGGCCGACGACGTTTCGAGATTGATGTCGTTCTTGAGCGCCTCCTCCAGCACGAACGAGAAGTGCGAGCTCTTGGTGCAATAGCAATAGTTATAGCTGCCTTTATAGTCAACCTTGGCCATCGCCACATTGAACAGGCGTTTGGCGCGTTGAATCTGCGAAGTAATCTTCGGCAGATAGGTTATCTTCAGCGGCGTTCCGTATTGCTTGATTACGTCCATCAGCGGAACCTCGTGAAAATTCAGTTCGTTGTCCGTCACCGAAAACTCATCCTGAGGAAACTCGAAAGTCTGCTCGATCAGATCGATATACTTGTTCTTCATCAGTCAATTCGATTTGCTCGAACCGATCCGGATCAGCTACATTCCCCAATTAAAAGCCAATCCGACTCGATTACATCGATAAAATAATTAACGATGCAAAGAAGATAATTCCTTGCGACAAAAACAACAATCCGCCGGAAAATTCGCCCGAAATAATCCGATCCGCGCGCTTCGCGCTTTTTCCGCAAGGATTTTGCGTTCCGAATTTGCAGAGCCGTTTGCTACTGTAATGAAAAAAGCATATTTTTGAAAACAATTTTAATACCTCCGAAACATGATCAACAAAATCATAGCAGAATACCTGCGAACCAACAAGCGACTGGTTGTTCCTCACTTCGGAGCGTTCATCCGAAAAGAGAACAGCGAGGCGATCGTGTTCGTGCCTTTTCTGAAAAAGGACGACGGCGTGCTCCAACAACTGCTCGTTTCCGAATACGGTATGGACTCGGCCGACGCACAGGCGGTCATAGACGAATATATCGCAGAGATCAAGGAAAGCATAGCCGCGCGGGGCGCGTACGTTATCGAAGGCGTCGGCAGGCTGATGACCGACTCCAACGGAATATGCTATTTGGAACTCGGCGCCGCGCCGGCGCAAGCAGCGGCCGTCCGGCCCGTCGATACGGCATCCCCGGTCGGCCCGGCCTCGTTCCCGGCACCATCGGCCGAGCCGGCACGGCATACGAAGATTCAGCAGCAGGCGCGTCCGACGGAAAAAACCGACAAACTCGGCGCAGCAGCCTCCCCGCAATCGCCCGCCCGCAAGCCGGAGGCGCAATATCCGCCCGATACCCGCCCGAGCAACCCGGTCACTTCCCGGTCGGTGCAAGACGCTCTTTACGGCAATCCCCGTCCTGCCCCCATGCAAGCTCCGGCAGACCGGCAAGAACAGACTTTCCGAACACCCATGCCGAATGTCCGCCCCGGAAACCAACCGCCCCGGCCGCCTATGCCGCCCCAAGGACGGCCCGCCGGCACGGGATACCGTCCGTCGCGCCCGGTGGGCAGACAAGCCCCCAAGTCCAAAGCCGACGGATTCATCGTCATAGCCATTCTGGCCGCCGTAGCGGCTTTGGCCGCCATCATATTCGGGCTGACGGTCACTCACGGCGGACCCGATATCCTGCCGCTGATCGAATCCTCGTCGCCCGACACGACGCAGGTTCAGCCGATCGCGGAATAACCGTACCGAACACGTAGATTACGACCCATGGATTTGACCATAGTAAAGCAGCGTTTCGGAATCATAGGCAACAACGACGCACTGAACAGGGCACTGGAGGTGGCTTTGCGGGTGGCTCCTACCGATTTGTCGGTCCTCGTGACGGGCGAAAGCGGGGTAGGAAAGGAGTTTTTCCCTCAAATAATCCACGCCAACAGCAGCCGCAAGCACGGCAACTACATCGCGGTCAACTGCGGAGCCATTCCCGACGGGACGATCGACTCGGAGCTTTTCGGACACGAGAAGGGAGCGTTCACGGGCGCGACGGAAAGCCGCAAGGGCTATTTCGAGGTAGCGGACGGAGGCACGATCTTCCTCGACGAAGTGGCCGAGCTGCCGCACACGACCCAAGTCCGGCTGTTGCGCGTACTGCAAACCGGCGAGTTCATCCGCGTCGGGTCGTCGAAAGCGCAGAAGACCAACGTCCGGGTCGTCGCGGCGACCAACATCAATCTGCGCAATGCCATAGCCGAAGGGCGCTTCAGGGAGGACCTCTATTATCGGCTCAATACGGTCCCCATACTCATTCCTCCTCTGCGGGAGCGCAAAGGAGACATCCATCTGCTTTTCCGAAAGTTCGCCGTCGATATCGCAACGCAGTACCGCATGCCGGCCATTTCGCTGGACGAGCAGGCAAGAGAAATGCTCGAAAGCTACAGTTGGCCCGGCAATATCCGCCAGCTCAAAAACGTAGCCGAGCAGATTTCGGCTATCGAGCCGACCCGAACGATCACCGGAGAGATTCTGCGCCGCTACCTGCCCGCCGAAACCGAGCGCAGCGGCGTGCCCATGCTGACGGAGCCGTCCGCAGCCAAGGACCGCAGCGACGAGCGGGAGCTGCTGTATAAAGTGCTTTTCGACTTGCGAAGCGACATGAACGACGTCAAGCGGATGCTCGCCGAACTGATCGCCGAGCGCAAGTACGAAGCCCCGAAAAGCGACATCGCAGCCCTGCTTCCGCGCAGCAACTATCCGGTAACCTCGCCTGTCAGGCCGGCCGAAGAAATATTCACCGATACGGAAGAAGTGATCGACGAGCCTCCGCACGAGGAAATGACCAAGGAAAAAGCCCAGCGCGAAGCGATCGTCCGCGCGTTGCGTCACCACGGCGGCAAGCGCAGGGACGCGGCCCGCGAGCTTTTCATATCCGAAAGAACGCTGTACAGAAAAATGAAAGAGCTGGGAATCGACGATTCTTGCATCAAGCCATGAAATAAGCGGCCTTTCCAAAACGTTTCTCCGTCGTAACCCATCACTCGACAAAACGAAAGCGATGATCAATATAAAGAAATTGATATTGTTGATACCTTGCACTTTGCTCTTTGCGGGATGCAAGGTGACCTATTCCTTTTCCGGGGCATCCATTTCGCCCGAGGTCAAGACCGTCAGCATCCCCCGCTTCCCGAATAACGCGCTGCTGGTCGCACCCATACTCAGTTCCACGCTGACGGAGGCGCTGCAGGACCGCTTTTCGCGCCAGACCCGGCTGACGCTGGTTCCCGAAGGCGGAGACCTGAACTTCGAAGGCGAGATCACGAACTACACATCGACGCCGGCCGCCATATCGGGCAACGAGTACGCCGTCCGGAACAACCTGACGATCACCGTACGCGTCCGTTTCACCAACACGATCGATCCGTCGCAAAACTACGACAAGACGTTCTCCGCCTTCGCCCCTTACAACAGCGATCAGTTGCTCCAGAACGCCGAGCCTACGCTGATACCCGAAATCGTCGAACAACTGGTCGAAGACATATTCAACGCAGCCGTATCTCAATGGTAACACGTATAATGAAACGCCCTGTCGTTCAGCCGGCCCGGCTCGAGCGGCTGACAGACGACCAACTGGCCGACGTCCTGAAGCGTTACCCTTGGTTCGACACGGCCCGGCTGATATTGCAAAGCAGGACGACGGCCGAGGACCCGCAGCTGCGCTTGCGCCTGCAAATCGCCGGATGGCCGGAAATTCTGCTCGCCCGCCCCGACACCGCCCGGAGCGAAGCCGACGTGATCGACCGGTTTCTGTCGCGCGAATTTCGCCGCATCGTCCCCGACCCGGCGTCTTTCCCGGCGGGTGAGGACCTCGCCCGCGAATCGGTCCGCGAAGATCCCGAGCTCATCTCGGAAGAGCTGGCCGACATCTATGCGCGGCAGGGGCTTTACGCCAAAGCGAAAGAGATTTATGCCCGATTAAGTTTGCTATATCCGGAAAAAAGTGTTTATTTTGCCGAGATTATTGCCGGGCTGGACACGAAAAAGTCCGGAAAGTGAATGGGAAGAAAATTACAAACGTTTAAATAACCTTACAGGATGTATATTTTTTGCATAGTACTGATTCTGATAGCGAGTGTTCTGATTATACTTGCGGTTTTGGCCCAAAGTCCCAAAAGCGGCATGGCGGCTAATTTCGGCGCGTCGAACCAAGTGATGGGAGTCCGTCAGACGGCGGATTTTCTCGAGAAGTTCACATGGGGACTGGCCATCGCGATCGTCATCCTCAGCCTGCTGGCCACGATGACCATGCCGTCGGCCAATATCAGTTCGAGCAAAAGCGGTGTAGAAAAGGCATTGGAGCAGGCTATCGAAAGCAATCAGAATCTGCTGCCCTCGTCTCTCCCGTCCGCAGAGCCGGCAGCGAACCCTGCACCCGCAGACTCTGCAAAATAATACGAGCGAATCTCCGTAAAAAAGCATGCAGACACGCGCGTCGTGTCTGCATGCTTTTTTTTATCACCCCGTTTCGAAAGACGGAGGTACTTTTCAGAACCGCATCGCCGCATCAGAAAGCTCCGCCTTTAGCAGTCATGGCAAGCATCGGATTCCCGCAAACGCCCCCAATACGCCGCGAACAGACCGCGGCATCGATATCGAGCCGTGGAGTCGTCCGGCATTTTCCTGCGCACCCTGTAACGCTTCTCAACAATCCGAGTTGCCGGCCGAGCTCGAAGCCTCTTTTGCCCATACCGCTATACATCAACGCCTATACGCACGACTGGATTCCGTCGCGTCCGCCATATTCACGGATCAGCGCACAGAAAAAGCCGGGGAGTCCGAAAAGCAGCTCCCCGGCTTCGTTGTATTAGGTTTTTCGCTGGATCTCCCCCCCGGCCGAGTACGAAAAAATTCTGTCGGCAGCCGAATCACGGCATGATCGTACCCATCGTAAAAGCCGGCTACTTGGTAACGACTTCCCAGACTTTGATCCTTCGATCCGAGCCGTCGGGGCCCTCTACATACAAGGTAACGGTCCATTCGCCGGCCTTCGGATAGCGGTGAACGGGGCAGGGTTCGTCGGCTCCGGTCCCGTCGCCGAAATTCCAGCGCCGCTTCTCGATCTTTCCTCGTGAACGGTCCTCGAAACGGATAAGCCTTCGGTCTCGGTCGATTTCCTCGAAAGACCAATCGGCCTCGATCACGGGACACAGCGAATCTTCCAGCGGCATGAGCCGGAAAGCGTTCAGAAACGACCCGTCGCGAATCATGCGGAAATCGTGCGACAGACACATGACCGGGTCGGCCTGAGGCTTATCCGTATCGAAATCGATCATGCACCACGACAGGCCGATCAGCTCGTTCTCTTCCAGCCGCGACACGACCGAACGCGAAATGCCCTCTACAGCCGCATAATCGAACGGGGTGATCCAAAACTCCATGCGAAGCGTACCGCTCTCGCCTTGCGCGAAATCGTAATCGTACGCCACGTTCGCATAGGGGAAGTCCTTGATCCACGGAGTCGAGCCCCACACCATAGCCCAATCCTTGCCGGGCTGTACCGGAGTGAAGATATGGTAATTCTGCGCATGCGCTCCGTGTCCTTTGAAATGAAGGTCCGAGACCGGCAGCTTGTTCCGATTGCCGTTGTCCTCCTTGATGAACGGCCCTCCGGACAGGTCGGCATCGACCACCAATTCGAAAATATCCTGCCGCAGCCCCTCGTCGGCAAAGTCCCAGCAGTCGTCGTAGGCCTCCACGTAGAAATAGAGACGATTCTCGCCGGCCACCCAGCCGACCTTCACCGTCAGGTCGAACTCGCGCGGATCGAGTCGAGCTCCCCGCCCGCCGTGCGTATCGTACAGCTCGGACAATCCGACCGAATAAGAGTCGGGCACGATTTCCCAGTCCGAGAAATCGCCGTCGATGCGCGGAATCGCCGTACGCGGAAACTGGAAAACCTTGTACTCCTTATCGGGACGGGCGAACGCCCATGCACGAGGCGAGACGACGCAAGCCAATACAATAAAAAACAAACAATTAATCCTTTTCATCGAATCATTTTATTCAGATAATCCACGTTCTGTTCGCGAAAACGCCGAAAGGGACCTCGCGAAAACTCCGGCCGCCGCACAGGCGACGATTCCGGAACTCATTCTGCAAAAGCCTCGTCGCACATCGACTGAGGCAGATCGCCGGGCGAGCTTCCCCAATCGCGGTTCGGCCGAGCTCCCATTTCGAAAGTCAGGGTCGCATCGCCGCCGAAAAGCTCCTCGTGGCTCAGCCAGTTTTTCGTGAAGGGCCGTCCGTTGAGCGAAGCCGACTGGATATAGCGGTTCTCGCGCGAAACGCCGTTCGCTCGGACCGTCAGCACGCCCCGCCCGTGACGAAGCTTCACCTCGGGGAAAATGGGCGTGCCGACGAAATAGACCGCCCGCCCGTGCGTTACCGGGTAGAAGCCCATCGAGCTCATCACGTACCAAGCCGACATCTGCCCCGTATCGTCATTGCCGCAGATTCCTTCGGGCGAAACATCATACAGCGTGTAAAGCACGTCGGCGATCCGCCGCTGGGCTTTCCACGGCTCGCCGGCATAATTGTACATGTACAGCGTGTGGTGACCGGGCTCGTTCCCTTGGGCGTACTGTCCGATCAGGCCCGTAATGTCCGGCGCCGGATTGTCGCCGTGTATCTCGGAGCTGACCGTGAAGAGCGAGTCGAGTTTGGCTACGAAAAGCTCCCGTCCGCCGAACAAATCGATCAGTCCCTTTCCATCGTGCGGCACGAAAAACGTCCACTGCCACGAGGTCCCCTCGCAGAAGTCGTCCCCCTCGCGGTAATGATTCGACAGAAACGGGTCGAACGGCGTGCGCCAGCTTCCGTCGGAAAGCCTGCCTCGCATGAAGCGCAGCGAACTGTCGAACAGATTGCGGTAACGGCCGGCGCGCTCGATGTAGCGCTCGTAATCCTCCTCGCGACCCAGCATGCGCGCCATCTGCGCGATGCACCAGTCGTCGTAGCAGTATTCGAGCGTCTTCGACACGGAAGTGATCTCCAGATCGCAGGGCACATAGCCGTAGCGGTTGTAATGACGCGCGCCGCGGAACGCTTTCAGGAAATAGCCGAAGGTATCGCGGTCGGACGACGCTTTCATCGCCTCGTACAGGGCCTCTGCATCGAAATCGCGGATTCCCTTGCTATAGGCATCGGCTATCACCGGCATCGAATGGTACCCGATCATGCACATATTCTCGACTCCCGCAAGCGTCCAGATAGGCAACTGGCCGCAATGGCGATAGTGCTCGAGCATCGTTTTCATCAGATCGCGCGTGACGTCGGGCCGCAGAATAGCGATCAGCGGATTCTGCGCCCGGAACGTATCCCACAGACTCAACACGCCTGCGAAATAGCGGAAGTCGCCCCGGTACACTTTCGAGTCGGAGCTCCGATACTCTCCCGTCACGTCGGAATAGAGCATGGGGTAGAGCATAGCGTAATAAAGGCTGGTATAGAAAACTTCCCGGCGGGACGGTTCCCCGCCCTCGATCCGAACGGCCGACAGCTGCTCGTTCCACGCACTATAGGCGGAGGAGCGCACCCGGTCGAAGTTCCAGCCTTTGATTTCGGCCGACAGATTTTCCCGGGCCCCTTCCATGCTGACCGGAGAAATCCCGACACGCGCCACGAGCGGTCGTCCGTCCCGGCCACCGAAATTCAGCACGGCCCGGACATCCGTTCCCTCGAGCTCGCGAATCCCTTCGACCGACCGCCCCCGGTCGAAAAAGCGGCACGAACGGATCGGCTCCGAAAACTCCGCATAGAAATAGACATGCTGCTCGGGCGCCCAGCCGTTCGAGATGCGGAACCCGCGCACGGTGCGCTCGTCGACCCACTCGAGCCTCGAGACCTTCACCGTATCGAAATCCTCGTCGGCGAATATCGTCGTCGAGTGCTGACAACCGTGCTTCAGGTCGACGATCAGCTGCCGCGCCGCGCCGTCCGGATAAGCATACCGGTGCATGCCACAGCGGGAAGTCGCCGTCAGCTCGGCCTCGATGTCCGAGTCGAGCAGCCTGACCCGGTAATACCCGGGCTCGACATGCTCCCGCTCATGCGAGAAACGGCTGCCGACACGATCGGGATAAACCTTCAGCCGCTGCCATGCGCTATCCGCCACCGGGAAAAACATAATGTCCTGAAAATCGGTTCCGCCGCCGCCCGACTTGTGCGTATGGCTGAAGCCATAGATCACATCGTGGTCGTAGTGGTAGCCCGACGAGGTGAAATAGGTGTCGGGACCGAGCTGCACCATCCCGAACGGAGCAGCCGCCACCGGCACGACGCAGCCGGCCGCCCCGGTTCCCATCATCGGACGGACGAGGGAAGCCGGCTCCGCCCTAGCGGCAAGCGTCGCCGCATACAGCGGCATCGCAGCCGCCAGAATCATTTTACGGTAATCCATACTGGTATCTCGTTTCAAAGGAACGGGGCCCGCCCGCAAGGCAGGCCCCGCCCGTTTCGGTCCATAACGGCTATTATTTCCTGCTTTTGGCAGTCTCGGCCTCGCGGTCGAGCAGATAGTAGATGTTGTCGGCAATCGGCCCCGGGGCGATGAACATGCCGCCGAAAAGACCCGTCACCGAATTGTGCGTATCGGGGAAGCAATAGTCGAACTCGCCCTGCCGGTAACGCTCGTAAGTCTCCGGAATGTTGTGCGGACGCCAGTTATCATCCGTGTGCACGCTCATCCACTGGAGCGCCGCGTTCGTGATACCGCGCTGAAACTTGAGCCAGTCGATCTCGGGATCGATCTCGTCCCAGCGGATGTTCTCGCGGGCCGACTGGGCGAATACGCCCAGCACTTCCCATTGCACATGATCGCGCACCCAGTTGGCGAAATACCAGTCGCTCGAACTGAGCACCGGCTTCGTGTAATAGAGCGACGGCATGCCCTCGGGCTCCCACAGGTGCGTGAACGGCAGAATCGTGCGAATCCAGTAGACGGCTTTTTGCTTGTACTTTTCGTCGCCGAACTGCTCGTAAGCCTGATAGTTCGCAATGGCGGCATGGCCGGCGGCGAACAGGTTGGCCGCATGGAGAGGGGTCTCCCAGAAATCGCCGCCCTCCGGCCGGGTCATCGGAAGGCAATAGTCGAGCGCCTTGCGCGCGGCATCCAAGAAGCGCCGCTCGCCGGTTTCCCGCCCGATGCGGAGCAGATCCATCGCGGGCAGAATCGTGATGTCGAGCGCCGTCGCTCCGTCGAGACCCATCGGCTCGACGAACGACGTGGCCACCTTGAAATCGTCCTTGCGGAAATGGCGGCCGTCGGGCTCGAACGCGAACGAGCCGTCGGCACGCTGAATCGCCAGAATCTCGTCACCCTGTTTTTCGAGACGTTTCTTCCGAGCCTCGTCCGTCTCGGGCTGCGAGCCGCCTTTCGGTCTCACGGACTCGATCTTGGCCTGCAACTGCTTGACGACTTCCGACTTCTTATTCTCCTGCATGTAACGAACCAGAAAACCCGGCACGTTCGGACCCGCTTCCTCGATCGAGCGTTGCACGACGCCGAAACCGCGCCCCTCGTGCCACAGGTTCGTGTTGTATGCCTCGGCCATCCGGTCGAGCGCATCGCGATAGTCCCATCTCGGAGCGGCGGGCTCGGGCAGTCCGTTGCGCAGCACCCATTCGGTCACCACGTCGACGCTGTTGCCTTTCGTAAGCCAGAGCTCGGCATTGAAAACGATTTTCTGACCGATGCGCAGTTCGAGCGCATTTTCGGCCCAAAGCTCGTTCTCGTGTCCTTCGGTCGAGGCATCGGGTATCATCAGGCCCATCAGCTGGTTGTTCATCCGGTCGACGAAGTTCGGCGAGGCGAATACCGGCTGCGGATGCTGCGTACGATAGTTGAACCAGCGAGCGGCCACCTCGTTCGGATTCCATGAGAGACCGATCGCGTCGCCGTCATGGCTGATCGCCATGACCGGTACGGAAACCTTGTTGGGGTGGGGAGCCACCCGCAATGCCCACGGGTCCTTGAAAAAGTCCGTTCCGCTCGTCCATTCGTCGCCTACGGCCCAGTCGACTCCCGGCAGGATCGCGTCGTCTTTGGCCGTGCCGAACGACGACTCGCCGACCTTGAGCCACGGGCCGCGCAGATAGCGCACATGATAGTTGCCCGTAGCGGTGAGGTCGTAGTTCAACTTGACGAAAGGCGAGTCGTTCTCGAGCGCAATCGTCACGACGCCGGTAATGGCCGGCTCGGCAAGCGGGTAGTGCATCCAGTTGTCGAACGAGGTCCCCTTCAGCATGTCGCGCACGACGACCGACTTGACCCGAAACACCAGACTCTCGCCTTCGGGAGTGCTGACACGGGACACCGAGTCGGCCTCGAGGCGCATCGGGATGTCCTGATCGCGGATCATCAGCTCGCCCAAATGATCCATCACGGCCATCAGCTTGCCCGAGGGAGTCTCGATCTCGGCCCAGCCCCAGCCCTTGATCCGCTTGAAGAAATGAAGCGTAACGTAGCGGTTTTTCAGCGTAACCGACTCGTTCACATAGCTGCTCTGCTTGAACTTCGGCTCCAAACCGTTGTCGGCCGCACGAACCTGCCGTACGCCCCACAGACCCGCGCAAAGCGAGGCGAGTCCTATCGAAATAATCAGTTTTTTCATCGTTCGTTCGGTTTATCCTATTCTTCGAAATGGTAGTTGGCCCGGCGCGAAGGAGCCTGATCGCCGTTGAGCAGGAACTCGTCGATGTCGCCCAGCTTCTGAATGCCGTCGGCCCAGTGGAAATCGAACGACAGCTTGCCGGAGCCGAAAAATTTTCTCGGCACGGCTACCATCATCTCGTTCCCCTCATAGCGATAATCGATCGTCGCAGGTTTTCCCCAGTCGTCGCGTCCATAGGCTCTCACGCTCGTACGGCGATCGTCGCGCAGCGACTCGTTGACCAGCAGATCGTAGCCTTCCCAACCGGTCGAGTGATCGCCGTCGGCATCGATGAACAGCAGCATCCACAACGGATCGGTATATGGCGTAAGCGGCTCGGCCGTCCGGACATAGAAATAGACGAAGCGGTCGTCCCGGGCTACCTTCGACTCGACTATATCATTGCGTCCGGTCCGGTTCACATAGGGCCCGGCCGCGAAATTGCCCGGACTGTCGCGGTGATACGTGTCGCCCACATGATCGAAATAGGAACTCTCCACCTGCTTCCACTGGTCGAACCCGCCGTTCAGGTCGATCGTCTGCTCCGGTCCCGCCGCGACCGGCTCGGCCACACCCTTGTACCGGCGGACGGCCGCCATCAGCTGATAGTAGTAATTGTCGCCGTGACCGCCTTTCATCGGCTCGATGTCGCGGCTGTACTCCTGATTGTACTGGTCGATGAAATAGGATTCGCCCATTTCGATCTTCCGTCCCCCCTTGCCGCAGTTCGCCCCCGGAAAGAAGTCCCATTGACGCATTTCCTCGTCGTAGTCTTCATGACGGCGGGTCATCTGGCCGGCCGTCCACTCGTTCCAGCCCGTCACGAAAACGAACTCGGGATCGACTTCCAAAGCCCGGCTCCACTGCTCGGCGAAATAGAGTCCCTTGTCGGTATCGGGCGTCACGTCGTAACGGTCGGTTTCGGGCTGCACGCCGTCATGGAAGCTGCGGCCGATGTTCGACAGCGGATGCTCGGCTACGGCCACAGGTACGTATTCGGCCCGGTCGGGCGACTCGCTCCAGCCGACCGACTGAGGATAATGGTCGACCCAAGGCCATTCGTCGTGACCGTCGTCGTACCAGCGGAGCGTCGTCCAAGCCCAGCTTTGGCGAATAGTGAAGAAATCGGTAATCGCTTTCGGGAAACGCACGTCGTTCACTTGCTGGCGATTCCCTGTGACATGCTGCCCGAACAACAGCAGCGGCTTGCCTTTCCATCGGAACCACAAGTCGGCGTAAAGGCCCCGGCTGTAAATTTTGTCCCAGAGCAATTCGACCGATTTCTGACTGGCCAGACACGCGATCTGCGGCGTCGGCTCGCCTTCGGCGCGCATCCGTCGGAACACGTCGGCGATAAAACAGAACACGTCCTCGTAAATATGGTCGTTCGTATTGTCCAGCACGATCAGATCGACGCCCGCATCGCACAACTGGCGCGCATGACGTCGAATGATCCACTCGTCCTTCATAATATAGTAGCCGGCCTCGGGCTCGCCCCAATAGTGCGTGCCGCCTCCCCATTTCGGATGCTCCGGATCGGCCGCCAGAATCTTCGTCACGTCGAACGGCCCCTGCTTGGCGCCGTTGTTATTGTGCGTAACGAAATAGAACATGCCGACCACCCGGTTCCCCTTGCGCGGTCCGCACTCGTCGAAGCCGGGCAACGCGCGGCCCAGCGCGTCGGTCGCCGTCCACGTATCGGACCGAAGATCCTTCGCCGGCGTCGAAAGCGGCTCGGGAGAAGCCGCCCGCAAAGCATGCGACCCCAAGCTGCAAGCGACCGACAATATGCCTATTTTCAAAAAATTCGACCTACTCATCTCTATCAAAAGTTCGGTTTAATCGTTCAGTTCGGGCCTCATCGGAATAGGCGCCTTGTAGATCACCTGATCCCAATCGTCGATGCCGATAATGTCCTTGGCGAACTCGAATACTTCGTCCTCTCGATCCGTCCCGAAAGCCTGAAATACGAACCATGCCGGCTTGCGCCCGCCCGGATCGGTCTCGTCGTCCATGAAGCGCCGCACGCCGATCCGCAGGCCGCCCTCGGCCCGCTGGTCGAACCAGCCGTGCATCTGGTAAGCGTCGATTCCGTCGCACGCCTCGAGCTTCTTCATCGCGTAGGCCATACCGGCGGCCTGCTCCCTGAGAGCCTCCTCGGAGTAGTCCTTCGAGTTGGGATTCTGCTCGGAAAGGAAAACCGTTCTCTTGATCTTGCCCTGATACAGCGCGCGGGGCTGCTTGATCCATGCGTCGAGCACCTCCAGATTCTTGAACGTAATCTGAGGCGTGTCGTAATCGAAGGTCGCCTGATCGTCAAGCCACGATTTGGGCTCGAACAACGACTGGGGGTAGGGGTGATGAGCGACGCCCCATTTGAAATCGCCCTCGGCCTGCGTATAGTCCACGAGCAGCTCGAGCAACTGAGCCGACGGATAGCAGTACTCGTTGTGGCGCGACTGCCAGTAGTGCGTCAGCGTGATGAACACTTCCGGATGAGGGCTGTACTTGCGGGCCGTATAGTACAACAGGCGCATCGACTTGATATAAATATCCATGAAGCGCAGCGGCGTCTTGATACCCGCGTTGGTCCACACCCAGCCCGCATCGACCTCGTTGTGAGCGATCCAATGATGCACGCGACCGTACTTTTTGTCGGGACGGCTGTAGCGCTCGGCCAGAAAATCGATCGCGGCGGCATACAGGTTCAGCGACTCGAGCGTCGTCATGTTCGGCATCGTATAGATACCCGCCGGATCGAAGTCGGGATGCTCGAACAGCCGTCCGGCCGCTTTGTCGGCGAACGAGCGTTCGGGAGCGATCAGAACGATCGCATTGACGATTACGTCTCGGGCGGCCGTATACTGCAACGTTTTGTCGAAACCTTCGATCGCCTTGCGGTCGGCATAATACGTCCGACCGTTATAGTCGAACGGAATCGCATCGTCCGAGGGCGTCAGGCTCATGAAGCCGAGCCACATGTTGACCGTGACGCTGGTAATGTCCAGACTGTCGAGGTCGGAAGCGAAGCGATTCGCTCCGAAACCGCCGATTCCCTTCTTGCTGGCGGGAACCTCACGGGGCAGATCGTACTTGGCCTTCACGTCGTCGGCATAATGGCCGTGCGAGCAGATCAGCATGCCGTTCTGCGATTTCTGGGCCAGCACCCAGCGCGAGTACAGCCGGTCGTAGCGCTGGCCGTCCACCTCCGCATAGCGATCGAAATCGGCCTTGAACTTCTTCGGCCCTTTCACGCGCTGAACAGTCAGAAAATCTTTTTCGGTCAGCTCGCGGAACATCGGCACCTCGCACAGGTAGACCTCGCCGGGCATCCCCTTGATGTCTCCGCTGACCTCTACGCGGTCGTCGTTCACCGTGACGCGAGACACCTCGCACGGGTAGTTTTTCTTCAGATAGACCTCGATGTCGGCATTGAGCTGTTTCTCGCGCCGCTCCCGCTCGGTCTTCAGCCGAGCCTGTTCCCGCTCTTTCTCCGTATAGGCTCTCAGCCGGGCATTGCGGATACGCATCGTCGTCGGCCGCGCCGCATTCGGAACGATCAGCAGGCTCAGATAATCGTCAGGACCTTGCAGCCTCTTCAGCTTGTCGGTCACGTCGACCGAGAAGGTGCTCCATCCTTCGGCTATCGGCAGCCGGATCATGTTCTCCTCGATACGCGAACGGTCGTCATTGACCATCACGACCATGAACTCCATGCCGCTGGCGCAGAAATAGTCGAAGCTAAGCACCGAAATACCCTCTGCCAGAGAACCTTTGACCGGCTCGAAGCGGATGACCGCGCTGCCGGGCGCGGTCGTCACCTCGTAGACATCGCGGTCGACTTGCTTGAATGTAAATTCCTTCGATTCGGTGGGACGAACGGTCAATGCGACCGGTTCCGGAGTCTGGGCGCCGAGCCTGTACAGCCCCGACAGCGCACCCGCCAGCAACAGGCTGGCAAGAATCTTCCTTCGCATAGAATATTAAAAGTTTAGGTTAAGTAATACTTGTCTCGCCTCTCGAGGCGCAGCAACTCTAAAATACAATAATACGGTTTTTTCCGGAAAAAATTCGCATTCCGGCCCCTCCTTCGTGAATTTTCCGAACGGAAACCGTCCATCTGCCGGACATTTTTTCTGCGACGGATGCGGCCGATTCGCGATACTGTTCTATCTTTGCACGGCAATGACCAGATAACCGTTTGTAGGTATTTCCGGACGGAACTCTCCCCATATGCAGGTATTCCGACCGGCGTGCGGACGGACTATCTTTGCCCTCGAAAACTGACCGGAAGCTGACACGCATGGAAAAACCGATCCTATATAAACGCTTGTCCGAACTGAAGACTTCCGAACAAGGAGTCATTACGAAGGTATTCGGACACGGGTCGTTCCGAAACCGCATCACCGAAATGGGATTCGTAAGGGGCAAGGCCGTCAAGGTCATCAAGAACGCCCCGCTGCTCGACCCGATCGAATACGAGATCATGGGCTACCGCATCGCGCTCCGCAAGAGCGAGGCGGAGCTTATCGAAGTCACGGTGGCAGAGAACGCCTTCGGGCCTTCGAGCCGACACGGCGACGCCACATTCCGAGACGAGTCGGTCAACCGTTTTCTGCATGAAGCAGGGAAAACGATCAACGTCGCGCTCGTAGGCAACCCCAACTGCGGCAAGACCTCGCTGTTCAACACGGCCTCGGGCTCGCACGAACGGGTAGGGAATTACAGCGGCGTCACGGTCGACGCCAAGGAGGCCCATTTCCGACAGGACGGTTACACGATCCGCCTGTTCGATCTGCCGGGGACCTACTCGATTACCGAGTACACGCCCGAGGAACTGTACGTGCGCGCCCATCTGCTGAACGAAATGCCCGACGTGGTAGTCAACGTCGTCGACGCATCGAACCTCGAGCGCAACCTGCTGCTGACCACTCAGCTGATCGACATGAACCTGAAAGTGGTCATCGCGCTGAACATGTACGACGAGCTGGAACGCTCGGGAGATACGCTGAATTACCGCGATCTGGGCCGCATGATCGGCATACCCATTATCCCGACCGTCGCCAACCGGAAAGAAGGAATCGACGCCCTGTTCAAGACGGTCATCGACGTATTCGAGGACAACGAACCCGTCGTGCGCCATATCCATATCAACTACGGCGCCGACATAGAGCAAAGCATCCGGACCCTGCAGGCCAAAATATGGGAAAACAAGGATCTGGTGGCACGCTACTCGTCTCGCTATCTGGCAATCAGACTGCTGGGCGACGACAAGAACATTCGCGAGATCGTCGCCTCCCGGGCCGCCAACTCCGACGAGATAGACGCCACGGCCGCCCGGCTCCGCGAAAAGCTCGAGCACCGCTACGGAGAACCCGCCGAAACGATCATCACGGATGCCAAGTACGGATTTATCGCCGGCGCCCTCGAAGAAACCTATCGCTCCCGAAATGCAGGGAAGAAGCATGTCCCGGCCGACCGAATCGACCGCGTGATGACGCACCGGATCTGGGGACTGCCCATTTTTCTGCTGCTGATGTGGATCACTTTCCAGACCACGTTCTCGCTGGGAGGCATACCGGCCGAATGGATGGAAGCGGGCGTGCAATGGCTCGGCGATTGGGTGACCGGCCTTATGCCCGAGGGTTCCCTGCGCGAATTGCTCGTAGGAGGGATCATCAGCGGAGTGGGGGGCGTCATCGTCTTTCTGCCGAACATACTGATCCTCTTTTTCTTCATTTCGCTGATGGAGGACACGGGCTACATGGCGCGCGCCGCCTTCATCATGGATAAGCTGATGCACAAGATCGGCTTGCACGGCAAGTCGTTCATCCCGCTGCTGATGGGATTCGGCTGCAACGTCCCGGCCATTATGGCCACGCGGACGCTCGAAAGCAGGAAGGACCGCGTGATGACCATGCTGATCATTCCTTTCATGTCGTGCAGCGCGCGTCTGCCCGTGTACGTACTGCTGATTTCGGCCTTTTTTCCGCATAATCAGGGACTCGTGCTGTTCTCGATCTATCTGATCGGCATCCTGATCGCCGTACTCTCGTCCGTTCTGTTCAAGAAACTGCTGTTCGCCAAGCAAGAAGCTCCGTTCGTCATGGAGCTTCCGCCGTACCGCATCCCGACCGTACACAACGTCGTAAGGCATATGTGGGACAAAGGCGCGCAGTACCTGAAAAAGATGGGAACCGTGATCCTGCTCGCCTCGATCATCATCTGGGCGCTGGGACACTACCCGCGAAACGTCGAATACTCGACCGACTACGCGGCCGAGAAAGCTCTGGTCGCCGCCTCGGACCAAAGCGCCGAGGAGAAACAGGCGCAGATACAGCACCTCGACAACAGCCAATACGCCGAACATCAGGAAAAATCGTACATCGGCCGGATCGGGCACTTCATCGAGCCGGCTATCCGACCGCTCGGTTTCGACTGGCGGATCGGAGTCAGTCTGGCCAGCGGACTGGCAGCCAAGGAAGTCATCGTCAGTACGATGGCCGTACTGAACAACAGCGGCGACGACGAAACCATGCTCGCGCGGAATCTGCAAAAGCAAACCTACGCATCGGGCCCAAAAGCGGGAGAGCATGTCTACACACCACTGGTCGCTTACACGCTGATGATTTTCATCCTGCTCTACTTCCCCTGCATCGCCGCCATGGCGGCGATCCGCAGAGAGGCAGGCGGACGTTGGGCGCTGTTCACCCTGTTTTACACAACGGCCTTAGCATGGTTATTGTCTCTGCTCGTCTATCAGATAGGAAGCCTTTTCTAACGGGAGCGACGACATGCAGGAAATCATAACAAAAATCATTATCGGAGCAGCGGCGGCATGGGCGATCTACCGAATATTCAAATGGTTCGGTCGTCGCAGAAAATCGCAGTGCGGATGCGGCTGCGGGGCATGCGGCTGCGGAGGATGCGACAGATGCGCGCGGCGTTCGGCCTGCGAAAAAGAAAAGCAATCGGATGAGATCGCTGATAATCAACGGTAGCCCTCGCCGAAACGGGACGATCGGCACGATGATGCGAGTCGCTTCGGAAACTCTCGGGCCGGACGCCGAGCTGGTCCATATCGGCGACTGCCGGATCGCTCCCTGCACGGCTTGCATGCGATGCCGCGAAACGGGCGAGTGCTCGCTGCCGCACGACGACGGACACGATCTGGCCGACAAGATCCGTAATGCGGATTTGCTCGTAATCGGATCGCCGACCCATTGGGGAGGCATGAGCGCGCCGCTGAAAAACCTGTTCGACCGGAACGTTCCCGTCTTCATGGGCGAAAGCGCCCGGGGCATTCCCGTAGCCCGTCAGAAAGGGAAGCGAGCCCTGATCGTCGCCGCTTGCACCACGCCATACCCGTTCAACATCTGGATGAAGCAAAGCAGAGGCACTGTCCGCGCCCTACGCGAAATACTCCGTACGGGCGGCTACAGGATCGAGAGCATCGAAATCGGAGGAACGAAAAGATTCGGAACTCTGCCACTCCGATACCCCGAACGCCTGAAAAGTAAATTGCGGAAAATACTCCGAAAAACGGCGGGCAAAGCCCGTTAACGGTCAGCCCGGGATAACCGGACATGCGCGACTCCTGCCGGCAAAGCGTCTCCCGCCCTCCGAACTATAAGGCACTTTTATCATACGAATAACCGTAAACGCCGTCTTGCCGCGCTATCCGAATGCCCTCAGGCGAATCGCCGACCGTTTCGCCCGACAGGCATACGACGGACATGTGAGGGCTCCCTGCACACAGGAGGCCGTCATTTTCCCGCGAGCATCTCGATCGCACGGGCCAGCTGATCGGGACAGGAAGTGCCCTTGCCCCTGCAATCGATGCCCTTCAGTCTCCGGACCGCCTCGCCGGCGTCCATTCCCCGAACCAGAGAGGCGACGCCCTGCGTATTTCCGTGACAACCGCCCGTAAAGACGACTTCGGCGATCCGGCCGTCCTCCACCGTCACGCGGATCGATTTCGTACATACGCCTCCGACAGGGACGTATTCGATCGTTTTCATTGCCATATCTTTGCCATTTGACGACGGCAAAGATACGGAAGCCGCCCGGCCTTTCAAAACCGCAGCCAGCGAACCGGCACTTTCCCGAACGTCTCGACCAGTACGGGAACAAACGGATCGTCCTTCCGGCTGCGCTCCGGTTCCGCGCGTCGGGGCAAAGCGCCTTCCGCATGCGAGCGCCGGTCGGAAGAAAACCCGTCTCGGTCGGCAAAATCGGCCGATTCGTCTATTTCAATTGTCCGGAAAGCACGGCCGCCTTAAGTTTGCCTGCAAGAAAAATTGCAGACCCTATGAAACGAACAATCGGAACGGCTTTGATCTGCCTGCTCGGCCTGATGTCGGCCTTGTCCGCCGCAGGGCAGACCTCCGGACAGGGCTGGACGCTCAGGCAGTGCATCGACTACGCCCGCGAGAACAACATTCAGGTACAGTCTTCGCAGGTTTCGCTGCAAAGCGCCCGGGTCGACCTGCAACAGGCCAAGGCAGACCGGACGCCCACGCTCGGATTCACGACCTCGCAGAACGTCATTCATCAGAAAAAGGAGAACGAGAACTTCAGTTCCGACGGCACCTACTCGGGCAACTACGCGCTCAATGCCGGCCTGACGCTTTACAACGGAGGCAAGCTGAAACACTCGCTGCGCCAGCAGCAGATCGTCAACCGCAGCAAGGAATACGAGGTGGAAGTCGCCCGCAACGACATCGAAATCGCCGTCACGCAGGCCTATCTCGAAATTCTGTATGCGAACGAGACGGTCAAGACGAACGCCCAGACCGTCGAGTCGTCGGCGGCCCAGATGGAACGGTCGAAAGCGCTGCTCGAAGCCGGCTCGATCGCCCGCAGCGATTACGCGCAAATGGAGGCTCAGTACAGCAGCGACTGCTACCAGCTGACCGTCAGCGAGAACGATCTGGCGCAAGCACGGCTGCAGCTCAAGCAGCTGCTCGAGTTGGGAATCGACAGTACGTTCGACGTCGTATTTCCCGAAATAGACAGTTCGACCGTATTGGCCGAGGTGCCCCGACTGGAAGAGGTGTACCGGACGGCGCTGGAGGTCATGCCGCAAATGGAAAGCGGCCGACTGAACATCCAGTCGGCTCTGGCCGGCGAGCGGGTAGCCAAGGCCGACGGCCTGCCTACCGTTACCGCCAGCGCGGCCATCGGGACCGGAAACACCTCGGGGACCAACTACTCGTTCTACAACCAACTGAACAACAAGCTCAACGAAAGCGCCGGCATCACCGTCAGCGTACCGATCTTCAACAACCGCCAAGCCCGCACGTCCCGCGCCAAGGCGAGACTCGAGACCCGTCAGGCCGAGTTGAATTATGCCGATGCGGAAAAGAGCCTGCTGACGACCGTCGAGTCGCTTTATCAAGATGCCGTCTCGGCTCAGAGTCGCTACCGGACCGCGACGGACAAAGTCCGCTCGGCGGGCCTGAGCTATTCGCTCATACTCGGGCAATTCGAAGCCGGCATGAAAAACACTGTCGAATTGCTGACCGAGAAGAACAACTATCTGGCGGCCCAGCAGGAGCAAATACAGGCCAAGTATCAGGCCGTCCTGTCGATCCGCCTGCTCGACTTCTATCGCAACGTACCCATCGAATTGTAATCAAAAAACACGCATATCGCCATGAAAAAAGGAATGAAAACCGGAATCGTCCTTCTGCTCGTAGCCGTCGTGGCCGTCGCCGCCTTCCGGCTATTGCGGAAAGACTCGAAGCCCAAAACGGCATACAACAGCGCGACCGTGCGTCGGGGAACGCTCGTTCACAGCGTGACCGCCACCGGTACGATCGAGCCGATCATCCAGGTCGAGGTAGGTACGCAGGTATCGGGCATCATCGACCGCATTTACGTCGACTACAACTCGATCGTTAAGAAGGGCGAAGTGATCGCCGAGATAGACCGTTCGACGCTAGAGGCAGAGCTGGAGTCGAGCACGGCCACGCTGGAATCGAACAAGACCGAATACGAGTATCAGGAGAAAAACTTCGTCCGGATCAAGGGGCTGCATGACAAGGGCATGGTCAGCGATACGGACTTCGAAACGGCGGAGTACAACTATAACAAGGCCAAAAGCGCTTACGACAAGTCGAAGGCCGATATGTTCAAGGTACGGCAGAACCTGGGCTATGCGACGATCACCGCTCCGATCGACGGAGTCGTGATCGGCCGCGAGGTCGAGGAAGGTCAGACCGTGGCGGCGAGCTTCGAGACCCCGACGCTCTTCACGATTGCCAACGATCTGAGCCGGATGCGCGTGATCGCCGACGTGGACGAGGCCGACATCGGCAGCGTGCAGGACGGGCAGCGGGCGACCTTCACCGTAGACGCCTATCCGGACGACGTGTTCGAAGGGACCGTGACGCAGGTCCGGCTGCAAGCCACCACCGAATCGAACGTCGTGACGTATGAAGTGGTCGTGAACGCTCCGAATCCCGACCTGAAACTGAAGCCGGGTCTGACAGCCAACATCACGATCTACACGCTCCAAAAAGACGGCGTGCTGCTCGTTCCTTCGAAAGCCCTCCGTTTCACACCCGACGGCGCGACCGCGGCGATGTCCGACTCTTCGAGCCGCCGCTCCAAAACCCTGTGGGTCGAAACGGGCAGTGGAATCGAGCCGGTCGGCGTAACGATAGGCGAAACGGACGGCATCTATACCGAAGTGACCGGCCCGATCAAGGAGGGGGACCGGGTCGTCACGTCGGAAAGTTTGGGAATTCCGGCAGCGGAAGGCGATATGAACGGCCAGTCGAATCCGTTCATGCCGTCGCCTCCCGGACAAAAGAAGAAGTAGCAAGTCGCGCCGGTCTCCCCCGAAAGGCGGCCCTCTTCCGCCCGGCAGAGAATGCCGGCAACCGTGCCCCGCTTTTCTCCGGAACGATCATTCAAACCGAGCCGGTATCGACGAGTGACTCCGGCACCCACGAACAGAGACGCCGCGCTACGGCGCAACTACACCGGCGGTCCTGCCGCCGGACACACGAAAGTTTCAGAACCACGAAACCGAATCAACGCAAAACCATGGACAATCATATCATACGAGTCGAGAATCTGCGCCGGGACTTTCAGGTCGGCGGCGAGACGGTTCACGCGCTGCGGGGCGTAACGTTCTCGGTCGCGAAGGGCGAGTTCGTGACGATCATGGGCACGAGCGGCTCGGGAAAATCGACGTTGCTGAACATTTTGGGCTGCCTCGACACGCCGACCTCGGGCGAATACTGGCTCGACGGCGTCTCGGTCCGCGAGATGGGGCGCAACGACCGCGCGACGCTCCGCAACCGCAAAATCGGATTCGTGTTCCAGTCGTACAATCTGCTGCCCAAAACCACGGCGCTCGAGAACGTCGAACTCCCGCTGTTCTACAATCCGGACGTATCGGCCCGCGAGCGGCGCGACCGAAGCCCTGAAAGAGGTAGGACTGTCGGACCGCATCCACCACCGCTCGAACCAGATGTCCGGCGGACAGCAGCAGCGCGTGGCGATCGCGCGGGCGCTCGTTAACAATCCGGTGATGATTTTGGCCGACGAAGCGACCGGCAACCTCGATACGCGGACCTCGTTCGAGATTCTGACGCTGTTCCAGCGTCTGCACGCCGAGGGGAGCACGATCGTATTCGTCACGCACAACCCGGAGATCGCGCAGTTCAGCAGCCGGAATATCGTGCTGCGCGACGGGCACATTACCGACGACGTCCGTAACGGGAACATCCAGTCGGCCCAAGCGGTACTCGACACGATTCCGGTGGACAACGGCATGTAAACGACCAAGGAGATGAACTACAAGAATCTGATAAAAATCGCACTGAAAGCCCTTGCCAACAACAAGTTCAGAGGGTTCCTGACGATGTTGGGCATCATCATCGGCGTCGCTTCGGTCATCGCGATGCTGGCCATCGGCCAAGGATCGAAGCGGAGCATCCGCGAGCAGATCTCGGAAATGGGCTCGAACATGATCATGGTACACCCCGGCAACGGCCGCTTCGGCGGAGTGCGGCAGAGCGCCAGCAGCATGCAGACGCTCAAGCTGGAGGACTACCGGACGATCGAGCGCGAGGCATCGTACATCAGCGCCTGCTCGCCCACGGTCAGCAGCAGCGGTCAGGCGATCTACGGCGCCAACAACGCGCCGACCACGCTGTACGGCGTGAACGGCGACTACATGACGATCCGCAAGTACTCGGTCGGCGAAGGCGAGATGTTTACCGATCACGACGTGAAAACGGCCGCCAAGGTCTGCGTCGTAGGCAAGACGGTCGTCGACAATCTGTTCGTTTCGGGCGAGGACCCGCTCGGCAAGACGATCCGTTTCGACAAAATCCCGCTGAAAATCGTCGGAGTGCTGTCGTCCAAAGGCTACAATTCGATGGGGCAGGACCAGGACGACCTGATCATCGCACCCTACACGACCATACAGAAACGGGTGCTGGCGATCACCTACCTGCACGGCATCTTCCTCTCGGCCCTGACCGAGGAGGCGTCGGACAAGGCGATCGACGAAATCGCCGAAATTCTGAGGCAGAACCACAAGATCAAGCCCGGCGACGAGGACGATTTCGAGATTCGCTCGCAGGAAGAGCTCAGTTCGATGCTCAGCTCGACCACCGACCTGATGACGGTGCTGCTGGCCTGCATAGCGGGCATCTCCCTGCTGGTGGGCGGTATCGGCATCATGAACATCATGTACGTCTCGGTAACCGAGCGCACGCGCGAAATCGGCCTGAGAATGTCGATCGGCGCGAAAGGGCGGCACATCCTGTGGCAATTCCTGATCGAGGCGGTCATCATCAGCGTGACCGGAGGAGTGATCGGCGTCGTGCTCGGAATCACGGCTTCGGCCGTCATCAAGTACTGGATCGGATGGCCCGTCTACGTCCAGCTGTATTCGGTCGTGCTATCATTCGCCGTATGTACCGTGACCGGCATATTTTTCGGCTGGTACCCGGCCCGCAAGGCTTCCAATCTGGACCCGATCGAAGCGATCCGCTACGAGTAGAGCGCCTGCAAGCCGTGCAGACCGCCTTCGCCCCGAAACAATCGAGCGCACCCTGCGAGCGTTTTTAGGTACGCGCCAAGCCTCGTCCCCCGCTTTTCGCGCCGGACGGCAACTCGCAACCTCGGACCTCGCCCGCTTCGGCGCATAAATCCCGATTCGGGACGCACGGCAAAGCCGGCATACAGTCCACAAAAAAACATATAATCGCGTTTTTCATTATCTTTACATGGAACAATCATGGAAGTAGCCGGTCTGACCAAAGAGAAAATATTCGAGATCGTCATTCACACGATCGCATGGGGATTGCTGTTCTGCTCCCCGTTCCTGTTCGCGTACGGCGACAACGCGTCCGTATCGCTCGAACGGTACGTCGGCTTCGTCATCATGCCGCTGACTTTCATGACGGTCTTCTACGTCAACTACGGCATACTGACCCCGCGACTGCTGTTCCGCAAACGACTGGGGCGCTTCATTCTGGCCAATCTGCTGCTGATCGCGGCGGTCCTGCTCATACAGCATATCTGGCACGAGATGTGCCGCCTCTATATCGAGACCGAACCGCCGCACGAGAACCGGGGCGATCCGCCGCCCGTCTACTTTTTCATCGCATGGAACGCCATGCTGATGGCCCTGACGGTCGGGCTGGCCGTCGCTATCAGGATGACGGGCAACTGGTATCGCATCGAAGCCGAGAAGCAGCAAATCGAGAAGGAGAGAACGCAGGCCGAGCTGAAGAACCTGAAGAGCCAGCTGAATCCCCATTTCCTGTTCAACACGCTGAACAATATCTATGCGCTGATTCCCATCGACCGGACGAAAGCCCAGTTCGCCGTGCATAGCCTCAGCCACATGCTGCGCTATGTGCTTTACGAGAACAACCAGAACTACATTCCGCTCGAAAAGGAAATTCAGTTCGTCCGCAACTACGTCGAATTGATGGAGCTGCGCCTGCCCGATCGCGTGGAAACGACCGTCGATCTGCCCGAACAGGCGGACGGGTACACGATCGCACCGCTGCTGTTCATTACGCTGGTCGAGAATGCGTTCAAACACGGTGTCAGCCCGTCGCAGCCGTCGTTCGTGCACATTTCGATCCGCATGGTCAAGGAAGGGACATTGGTCTGCACGATCGAAAACAGCGACTTCCCGAAAACCGACGCAGACCGAAGCGGTTCGGGCATCGGCCTGCAGAACTTGCGCAAGCGGCTGAATCTGCTCTATCCGAACCGCCATATCCTGCGGACCGAAAACCTGAACGGGAGTTTCGTGGCACAACTCATTATCGACCTATGAACCGAATCAGCACGATGGTAGTCGACGACGAGCCTCTGGCAGCGCAACTGCTGGGCGATTACGTGCGGCAGACGCCGTTTCTCTCGCTCGAAGGCATCTGTTCGAGCGCCGTCGAAGCGTTTTCCATGTGGCAGGAGCACCCGGCAGACCTACTTTTCCTCGACATCCAAATGCCGCAGATGAACGGCCTTGAACTGTCCCGCACGCTCGGCGAGCGGTCGCGCGTAATTTTCACGACCGCCTTCGAACAGTACGCGCTCGAAGGGTTCCGCGCCGATGCGCTGGACTACCTACTCAAGCCGATCAGCTACGCCGAGTTCCTCCGGGCGGCCGGCAAGGCCCGCCGCTGGTTCGAGGCCGGAACGACCGGTACCGCTCCGGCCTCGCCCGAGGCGATTCCGGCCGCCCGTAACCTGTTCGTGCGGACCGACTACAAAATGCAGCAAATCCGGCTCGACGACATTTTGTATATCGAGGGTATGAAAGACTACGTCCGCATCCATACGGCCGAGGGAGGCAGCCTCGTGACGCAGACGAGCATGAAAGCGATCGAGCAGTCGCTGCCTCCGGACCGTTTCGTGCGGGTACACCGCTCGTATATCGTTCAGATCGACCGGGTGAAAACGATCGAGCGCAACCGCATCGTCTTCGGCAAGACATATATCCCGGTCTCGGAATCGTACAAGGAACGCTTCATGGAGGCCCTTTCCCGACGGTCATTGTTACTTTAGCGCCTACTTGCATACACATATCATCCGGCTAAAATCGAAAATTATTTTTTTCATCTTTTTTACGGATGAAAATCCTATAAAACTTCCGCTCAAAGAGTAAGGGTCTATCCGATTCATACCGTTGTGTTCGTCTACCAATACCTCGGCTCCGGGGAATTTGAAATATTCGCAACCTATTTTTACTCGGATTTGACTCATATTATAAAGATTCAGTTCAAGTAGTCCGCCAGGCAACAACATTCTTGAGACATGCGTATCATCAGACAATAAACGCGGTAACGATTTCTTATGTCGTTGATAATACTCGTTATAGATCACCAAATTCTTCTCGCCTCCCATGCCGGTATCCACATAACCGATTATGTCTGCATCGTTCAGCTTATATTTCAGATACAGATTATTATTTATAATACATAACTGGCTTCCGTCGGCTGTTTCTTTCATCCTCTCCGTAGAAAAGGTAACCATGTGTTTCCTACGATCGAATTCGATCCTCGCAAATCGTTTCAGCAAAGGCATACCGATAACGGCTTTCGACATTTTTTCCTCGGCTTTTTCCTTAACCTTTTTTTCATAATGCAAGACGACATCCGGATCATCCGAGCGGAAATCGATCAGTTCTTCCGGACTATTTTGCAGAACATATACAGGGACATTATAAATCGTCATATTTTCCACACTTAACGAATCGACGATGGCACATAGCATGTTCAAGCCATTTTTCGTTGCGCTTAGAGTGTCGGAGGAAACATATTTTACGCCGATACGGTCGGCCATTTCTTTGGTAAGTATGGAAATCTGAGCTCCCGTATCGAAAAGAGTGGGCAGAGAGTGGCCGTTCCATCCCATTTCACAGCTAAAATCGTCCTTGCCAATCAACCGTACAGAAACTTCCGGCACCGACATCACGATACGCATGCCGGAGGCTCGTGCCAAACCGATCATTCTGTCCCGTGCAGACCGGATATGCCCGACAAACAAAGAGTCTAAATTTTCTGTACTCAATAGTTTGTCACAGACACCGATACCCCGTTTGTAATCACCGTTATCTTCGCACGCGCTCATTAACAAATAAGTGTATCCGAACTTTGCATTTGCATCCAATACACTACCATAGCGATCAAGCAATTCACTCCATTTATCCGCCGCCGCATGAGGGTCGTTAAAATAGGTGTCGATCAAAGCGGAAGCACACAACTCGATAAAACCATTCAGACTGTCTCCATTCTCATTCAGGAAAGCTCGAAGTGCAAACCAGTCCTGAGTATTCATCATATTTGCCACTTTCGAGTCATGAACACTCTGACCATGCGCACATAGACTACTAACAACTATCAAAATGCAGAAAATGAATCTTTTCATACCTTCAAAGGGCCAGTAAAAATAAACTCTACGGTTCGCACTGCGAGGCTACATGCCCGCCGCTACTCGGAAACGCCGCTCTGCATAATTTTCGCAGCGACTTTCTGTCCGATCTCGGCGGCCCATTGCTGGGCTACGGACATGCTTTCGAGCGTAATCTGAGGCTGAACGGTCGACAGCTTCTTACCCAGCGGCGTATCGTAAAAAGCGATCAGATCGTCCATATCCTGTTGCGTATAATACTTGGCGTAGATCGGAACCATCTGGTCCATCAGCGACAAAAGCGCTTCCTCGCTGAACATCGCCTGTATCTCGACCTTGACCGATTCGGGCAGTGCGGGTGCCTGCTGCTCGATCATCGAGAGTATTTGCTCGGGAATCATTTTAAGCGTGGCGTCGCTGCCCGAAACCGCCATCAGTTTGCGGACCGAAGCCTTGAATTCGGCACTCTGTGCCTGCGCGCCGAATGTCAACAGAACAAACGCCGCCAGAAATAGCAATCCTTTTTTCATCGATTATAATTTTTCATGCGTCGGCCGAGCGCGTCCGGCCCGGCCCATTTCTCGCTAAAGGTAAACGTTTGCGGCCGAATATCCAAACGATATCTGTTTCAGGAGACCCGACCGAACAGGCCGAGCCCCACCGTTCGGTCCCCCAAGAAAAAACACCGGATTTCCGCTCCGGAGTTCAGGCGCAATTTTTGAAAGGGCAGCAGACGGATCATGAACGTTCAACGCTTAAAACCGACCGACAATGAACTACGGAATCAGCGTGTTATTCAGGGCCATTCCGCTGGCTATGGCGCTATTTTGCTTCTTTTACGGAGGCTTCATCTATTTCTGGGGCGACGATTCCTCGCGCATGATCGCAGGTCCGGTCGTCTTTTTTCTCGGCTCGATCTGTCTGGCCCTGTACGCGACCGCAGTGACGATCATCCGGCAGATCATCGGAACCTACTCGACTTTCGCCAAATACTTCCTGCCGATCATGGCCTACGCGGCCGCAATCTTCACGTTCGTCTTCGGTACGGCGATCTTTTCGGACACGGCGCACGCCGAGTACTTCGTGGCGGGACATGTCGTCTCGGGACTCGGGCTGATAACCGGCTGCGTCGCGACCGCAGCCACCGTATCGACCCGTTTCAAGCTGATTACCGGGAACAGCGCCGATCCGACGCACGACGTCAATCCCGAAGGCTTCTCCCTGCAACAGGAGTTAATTTTCGAGACCGTGGCCGCGTTCTTTGCGGTCGTAGCATGGGCATGGACTTTCATCCTGCTGGGAGGCGGGACGACGGCTCATTTCGTTGCCAGCAGCGTCATGGGCGGCATAGCCTGCATCTGCACTTCGCTGATCGCTCTGGTCGCGAGCATCGTGCGCCAAGAGCGCAACGTGTACTCCGATCGGGAAAAAAGCCTGTGGCCCAAACTGGTGCTCGGCATGGGCTCGATCGCTCTGATCTGGGGCCTGATCGTTATTTTCGCCTATTTCGGACAGCCCCGGGATTTCGTCGGGTTCGTGCTGATCGGTCTGGGCATGGTTTGCTACAGCATATCCAGCAAGGTCATCCTACTGGTCAAAGTATGGAAAAGCGATTTCCCGCTCGCTTCGCGCATTCCGTTGATTCCCGTGCTGACAGCGCTGATCTGCCTGTTCCTTGCAGTCTTTCTGTTCGAGGAAGCCGCGTACAAGGAGAAATTTTTCGTTCCGGCGCGCGTAATCGCCGGACTCGGCGCCATTTGCTTCACGCTCTTCTCGATCGTCAGCATACTGGAAAGCGGCACGAAAAAACCGAAACAATCGGGAATGTCCGTATCCGGATCGGGGAACGACAAGCCCTAACACGGGATACGTCGTTCGGGCGGGGGACCGCCCGCCTTTTTCCTTCCGGCCGTGAATCACCGAGACCGGCCGAGGCTCCGATTCTGTTGCCGTCGACGCGCCGTACCGAAAGTTATCGTTTATTTTCCGATATTCATTTCGCAATTCATATTGATAATCTTAATTTTATGAAATATATCTGAGGTATATACATACAACGATTACCGTGAAAAGAAACCTGTAGATCATTTTGTTGCTGTGTCTCATTCATGAGACGCATGCCCAATCCGCCTCGTATCCGTGTTTTGACCGGTTGCAGCAAGAGCAATCTTTTCTGCAAGAGTTCGACCGCTAGGAAATCTTCGGGTATGGAAAGGGTTTTATGAGTATAGTACACGCGATCAAACCGAGAATAGAATATCTTTCCGGGCTATTCAGAAAATCAAATACAAATTGATCTTTTCCGTTGCCTTATTTTCAATGTATGGTGGCTGTTATTGCCGGATAATTCATTGTTGATTTACGACAAAAAATGATCATTTTTATCAACCGCAAGAATATCTGAACAAACACTCGGAAGAGGTAGGCAGTATAGATTTTCAATATGACGCACGCGCAGATCAGGTAAGATGTCGTAATCCAAATCGGAAACTGCTCCGTCATGGGAAAATCAAAACGCCCACCAATAGTCCTTGACAGTATCGTTCCCAGTATTATGCTGAGACATCGTACCTACGGCCTATTCCGTCCGGCACGCATTTCCCGGACGCAACCCGGGAGCCAATCATTTTCCCTTTTCGATGAAGTTTTTCAGGATCAGCGCGTGATTCTCCGCAGCATTCTTCGATGCGTACAACAGCGTAACGACGCGATGCTTACCGATCTCCTCGAGAAACGGCCCGGCCGAATCGCTGCCTTCGAGCTCCAGCCGGTACCTTCTCGAAAATTCGCCCCATCTTTCCGCCTCGTTCCGATGGAACCAACTCCGCAATCCGGGCGACGGAGCGATCTCCTTGGCCCATAAATCGTAGGGCAGGTCCTCTTTGCGGATTCCCCTCGGCCAAAGACGGTCGACCAAAACGCGGAAACCGTCGTCCGGTCCGGGTTTCTCATAAACCCGCTTGATGCGAACTTGCGTAACTCCCATTCCGTTCATCGTTACGAATAGACTGCCCGGATCGGAAAAACGGACTCGCATGCAACGCACGCAAGCCGTTACCCGAACCCGAATCGCACGCACGGTATCCGCAAGAACCGTGCAAAAGGAATTCCGCTTTCTGTAAACGCACGGCACGCAAAAATCCACGTCCGTAATTCCTAACGGCTTATTCCATAAACGGCCGGGGATACCTCACCGTTCCGCTTACGCCTTCCAGTCCGCCCGGCAGCAACTCGACCGCCATACAGCACTCCTGCGGAAGCCCGAAAGGAAACGCGATGCCGAAATCGGCCGCCTTCCTATATCCGAACCTCGGATAATAATCCTTATGCCCCAATACGACGGCGGACCGGTATCCAGAATCCGCAGCGCGCCGGTGCGCTTCCCGAATCAGGGCGGAACCGATTCCCTGCCGCTGAAACTCCGGAAGCACCGCCACCGGCGCCAGCGCCAAAGAAATTTCGTAGTTCCCGTCCGATTCGATCCGCACTTCGCTCATCAAAGCGTAACCGACGACGATTCCGTCGCATTCGGCGACCAGAGAGAGCCGGGGAACGAATGCCTCCGAACCGCGCAAACGCTCCACGAGCAGATGCTCCCGATGATCGCTCCGCTCTTCGGCACGAAAAGCGCGCTCGACCACCCGGCCGATCGTCCGGCGATCCTCCGGATTTTCCTCTCTGATCGATATCCCCTTTCCCCTCGACATCATCGCGTATTCGATTCGTTTTCGCACTTCGCCGGACCGGAACCCGGACTGCTCGTCGCCTCTCCGCCCGGCCTCCGCCGAGAGATTCCGCCGACGGCCTCGGACATCCGCCCGCGCCACGCATGCACGGCTCCGGCAAACGCTGCCGGTTTTCCGTCCTAAATATACTCCGATTATCCGAAACGACACAAACATCCCGTCGTTTCCCCCGAAATTCCGCCTCCTCCCTTATCGATCCTGCGACGGGACGGGACGTTCCGAACGACCCTGCGGAGCATCGCTCCGTCCCCTTTCTCCGCCTGTCGGCGGCGGGACGGAAACTCCGGGTACGGACACCGGTTCCGAACGGTCTCCGCCGGACGTTTTTCCCGCGCCGGGAGCGGGAAATCTGAATTTCACGTAAGTAATGATAACGAGAACGATGCCGACGAAAATCAGAATCGCCGCGACCAGGTTGTCATATCCGAGCTCGATCTGATGCCGGTACAGACCGAGCGCCGTAGCCGCTATCGGCTGAAGATAAGCATACAGTCCCGTATGGACGGACGTGAGCTTTTCCGTCCCGTAATAAAGCAGGTAATTGGGCAGCGTAGTCCCGAGAACCAGCACGTAAACGATCTCCGCAACGGCAAGCGGCGGCAGCGAGCCGTAGTCGAACTCGAAAACGTCGCGCCCGAAGAAAGGCCCGGCGATCAGCACGCCGATCACGTAGTACCAGCCCGTGACGGTCATCGTGCCGAGCCGCACGAGTTCGGGCTTGATGAATACCGTGTTCGTAGCGGCGGCGACGACGCTGACCAGCATGAACAGGTTGCCCAGCTCCTCGCTCTGCATTTTCGGCCATCCGTTGCCCAGAATCAGTACGGCCGAGCCTGCTATACCCATCCCGATACCGACGATCTTGGCCCAGTGGAGCCGTTCCCGGAAAATCAGCGACGACACGACGAGCGTAACGATCGGCGCCATCGTAGCCAGCGTCGAGGCATCGAGCGGATTGGTGTATTTCGCGCCCCACAGCATCATGAATTCATGCCCGTAAATGACCAGCACCGTCGGAATCAGAATCCCGATGAAATCCCTTCGCGTAATCCGGAAGCGCTTATAGAGAAACGTCAGCGGGATGAAACAAACCGCCGAAAAAAGGACTCTTGCGAAAAAAAGGGTCTCGAACGCCATGTAGTGCCGGATGATCGATACGAAAAACGAAAAGTTCATCCCGAACAGCACGTTCGCGACGACCAGCGCCAGATGAGCCGAAAATGAGTGCGGATGAGTCGGACGATTCATTTCTCAGGGTCAAAACGATCCGGACGGGGGAGAGGAAAGACCCCATAAAAAGCGGCTCCGGAAAGAATGCGCTCCGAAAAACGCCTTCCGTCCGGAACCGCCGAATACTTGCCGATAGATAAGAGGCATCAGCCGAACAGGTTCAATCCGAGCTTGTTCGTGATATACTTGATCGCATGCTGAGCCCGCACGGAGTTGCCCGAGCCGTCGAGCTTGGGAGAAAACGCCGCGATACCCATCACGCCGGGCAGCACGCCGACGATCCCGCCGCCCACGCCGGTCTTGGCCGGAATGCCGGACGAGAAGATCCAGTCTCCCGTATGCTCGTAGAAGCCCACCGTAGCGATCATCGAGACGATCTTCGGCGTAATCGCCGCATCGAACACCCGCTCGTGCGTTACCGGATTGACCCCGCGGTTGGCGATCGTGCCGCCGCAGATCGACAGTTGGCGGGCCGTCACGCCCATGGAGCACTGACGGGTATAAATATCGAGCGACATGTCCGGGTCGTCGTAGATGCGATCGTAATTCTTCAGCAGCCATGCGATCGAGCGGTTGTTGAAGTTCGTTTCCGACTCCGACTTGTAAAGCTCGTCCTGCAACACGAGCGGACTGCCGCACAACTTTTCAAGAAAGTCCGTGATCGCTTTCCATTTGCCACTCGCGTCGCCTACCGGCTTCACCATGCTGCACGCCGCGATGGCGCCCGCATTGACGAGCGGAGTCGAAGGGTGGTCGTTCTCGAGCAGGATGGCCATGATCGAGTTGAAAGGCAATCCGGTCGCATCGGCGCCGATCTGGTCGAGCACCGTATCGGGCCCGTATTGCTCCATGGCCAGGATAGCCGTCGGAACCTTCGACACCGATTCGACGCCGAACACGTAATCCGTATCGCCGGCCTCGACGATCTCTCCGTCGGGCAGGCAGACCGAAATGCCGAAAAGTTGCGACGGGACATTGGCCAAAAAAGGTATGTAATCGGCATTCTTACCGCCGTCGTCCCCTCTGAATTTCTCGTAAGCCTCGTTGACGGCCTCGTTCATTTGTTGAGTATTGAACTGTTGCATGATCAAATTTTTTTATCGTTTTCGCTCCGGTTGGTCGCCGTCGAACCGGTTGCCGTGGGCGATACCGGCTTGGCGGCAGAGGCTGCACCGGACGGAGCCGTTCCGGTAGCCGTCGGAGTCACGGGCACGCCTGCGGAACTCGTGCCGGCCGGAACCGCAGCCGGCTGTACGTCCTGAGCGCCTTTTTCCCAATGGAAGGGCTGAAACTCCTTGGCGGCTTCGGGGTCCTGCCACGAGGGCTTGCGCGAAGCGTAGATGATGAAAGGTGCCACGACGACTACGACGCACCCGATGATCAGCACCGAGAACCATACGGCATTGCTGCCGGTCGAAATCTGGCTGGGCGGAATAAAGCTCAGAATGAATGCCAGCAAAGCGCCGCAGAAGCCCAGTCCGGCGATAAACCAGATCAGTCCGTTGCCCTTGCCGACACGGAACGGGCGCTCGGCTTTGGGCATCTTGTAGCGGAGCATGATCGCCGCCGTGAACATCAGCAGATACATGATCAGGTAGAGCAGCACGGTGAGCTGCGAAAGAATCTGATAGAAAGACTGGACCGAAGGCATCACGACGAACAGCAGGCTCAGCACCGTCACGACGCAACCCTGAATAATCAGAATGTTACGCTGCACGCCGGCCTTGTTGGCCTTCTGAAAAAACGGAGGCAGATAGCCCGCCTTGCCGACGGTGAAAATACCTTTGGAGGGACCGGCGACCCAAGTCAGCACGCCGGCCAGCACGCCGAACATCAGCGCAACGGCAATGATCGGAGAGGCCCAGCTCATATGCAGATACTGGAAATAATTGTCGAAGCCGATCAGCAGGCTTTGCGTCAGGTTGATGTCCTTGGCCGGAATGATGAAGCCCAGCGAGAAAGTGCCCAGAACGAAAATGCAGACCGTAATCAGCGAGCCGATGAAAATGGCCTTCGGATAGTTCTTGCTCGGATTCTTGACGTCCATCACATGAATACCCATCATCTCCATGCCCGCGTAAAACAGGAAGATTCCGGAAGCCAGCACCAGGTTGTCGAACTTGGTCAGATCGGGGAAGAACCCTTGGCTCATATCCATGTTGTTGTGGCCTCCCGTACTCAGATAGATGATGCCCAGAACGATCAGCAGACCGGCCGGAATGATCGTTCCGATCATACCCCCGATTTTGGAAATCTTGCCGACCCACGTCAGTCCCTTCAGCGCGATGAACGTAGCCAGCCAGTAGATGACGAGCACGACGATCAGCGTGAAAATTTTGTTCGAGGCCAGCATCATGTCGTGCTGTGGATGAATGCCGATAAAGGCGATCGCCACGGCCCCGAACGTCAGCACGGTCGGATACCAGATCGTGCTCTCGATCCACTGGAGCCAAATAGCGAGAAAGCCCGTCCGGGCACCCATCGCCTCGCCGACCCAGCGGAACACGCCTCCCTGCTTGTCCGAGAACATCGCCGCCAGCTCGGCGGCGACCAGAGCCGTCGGAATGAGGAAAACGATGGCCGCGAACAGATAGTAAAACGCCGAAGACGGCCCGTAAACGGCTTCCGAGGGCAGTCCCCGAAGGCTTACGACGGCCGTCACGTTCATAATCGCGAGTGTCATCACACTCAATTTGAACCCTGTACCCGTAACTGTGGTACTTTTACTTGTTGCCATACGATAATTCTATTAAGCTTTTGATTAACAGTGCATAACGAACAACGAGAGGCTATCCGTACGCACGATGCGCACAGATAGCCCTGCATTTTCCCGCCGGAGGCTAACGACCCGCCTTGACATGGGTATGCGTGAAGACCTTGCCGACCACCCTCTGCTGTTTGTTTTGGGCTACGCGAGTTTGCGTAGGATACTCGAGTTTCTCGAACTCGGTGATCGCATTCTGCATGTCCGTAAGCAGCATGTCGGTCATATCGCGGCTCATGCCCTGACGGAACACGATGCGCATCACGACATAGTTCTGAAGATTGTTAGGCAGCGTGTAGGCAGGTACCATCCAGCCGTTCTGCTGAAGAGCCGCCTGCAAATCGTAAAGCGTCCACTTGGCCGTACGGTCGTATTCGGGCTTCATGTACCAAATGAACAACGGATTCACGACGTCGTCGCTGTAGTTCTCGAACGGAGCCATCTTGCCGATCTGCTCGTGAGCGTAACGGGCGATGTCCATGCTGTTGGACTGAATCTCCTTGTAGCCTTCGAAGCCCAGGCGGATAAACTGGTAATACTGTCCGAGAATCTGCGCGGCCGGACGCGAGAAATTCAGTCCGACCTGCGTAATGTTCGCCCCCAGGTAGTTGACGCTGAACGACATTTCGTCGGGCAGGTATTTTTTGTCCTTCCATACGACCCAGCCGAGGCCCGGATATACGAGCCCGAACTTATGCCCCGAAGTGCTGATGGAGAGCACCCACTTCAGCCGGAAATCCCATTTCTTGTCCGGGTCCAGAAACGGCAGGATATAGCCGCCCGAGGCGGCATCCACATGAATCGGAATATCGTAGCCGGTCCGAGCATTGTAATCCTCCAGCGCCCGGTCGAGCGCCTCGACGTCGTCGTTCAGACCCGTCCACGTCACGCCTTCGATCGGCACGACGCAGATCGTATTTTCGTCGCACATCGAGAGAGCCAGCTGCGGATCGAGCGTCGTCTTCTCGAGCGTCAGGGGAACCGTTCGCATCTCGATCTGCCACAGCTGCGCGAACTTTTCCCACACGACCTGGAAACCGGTCGAAATCACGAAATTCGGCTTGTCGTACGGCTTGCCCTGCGCTTTGCGCTTCGCGCGCCAGCGAAGCCACGCGGCCACGCCGCCCAACATGCAGGCTTCCGAAGAACCGATAGCCAGCGCCCCGGCTTTCCATTTGGCCTGCTCGGGAGAGTGCCACAGATTGGCCATGATGTTGATGCAGCGGGCGGCCATTACGGCCACGCGCGGGTACTCGGTCTCGTCGATATAATTGATATCGATGGCCTCGTTCATCAGCTTCGTAGCGTAGTCGTCCATATAGGTCGTTACGAAAGTGGCCAGATTCAGGCGCGGCTGGGTCTGCGGAAAGGTCTCGTCCTTGACCATCTGATAGGCGATCTCGGGCGAGGTCGGATGCATCGGAATCGTCTCTGTCGGCGCAGAATTCCGCATTTTCTCGGAGCCGAAGATCGGCGTTTCGATCGTGGCCCTTTGTTCGTTTACATTGCTCATACCTTTAATTTTTAGAATTATACGATATAATTGATTGAATAGATTCTCTTTCGACGACTCCACAAACCGTGCCACCTGCACAGGAAGCGAAAAGCAGAGCCTATGCGCCGCCTCGCGCATTCTCACCGGCATCCGCTTCTTTCCGAAGGGTGGCCGACTTTCCCGGAAACGACCGATCGACACATGAAAAAAGGGGATGCTTAGAAAAGCATCCCCGAGGCAGCCGGGCCGTTTCCCGCGCCGCAAGACCTTTCAGAATACGCGCTACCTGTCGGCAAAAAGCGCTCCGGGCGTACCGTTTACGGCGTACGTATTCAATATCCGTCCGTACAGGTCGTACTCGTACACGACCCCGCTCCCGGTTCCCGACTTCGCGTCTCCTATGTAAAGCGTATTGCGCGGCGACATGACCATACCGGTCATATCCTCGACCGCGTCGAGCGTGAATAAAAGACTTGGACTATCTTCTACATTTATTCCGACCTCGAATATCGCAAGCTGACCGTTCTTGACCGCATTGAAATACATTTTGTCCCGCTCGGAATTGATCTCCAGATAACCATTCGAAGCATCAATTCCCTGAGCCGACAAAGAATAGCGAGGCGAACCACCAGAAGTAACGGCAGACAAGCAATCGGCCGACAAAGCCCATAAACCGCCCTTTTTATCGGACACGAGCTTGGAATCGAGCCGGGCGGGAATCTTGAGCTCGGAAACCTCATAGCTTTTGTCAAGCGAGACAGTGCATATCCGATCACCCGAAGCAGCATACAATTCAGAACCCGTCACAGCCATCTGTCCGACCGGCCGGTTGAAAAGAATTTCCTTCGTGATTTTGAAATTTTGCTCTTCAGCCAAAAAAACAGCGCCCAACGCGACATCGGAAATGGCCACTTGTTTGTTATTGACCGGCACGATATACCGAAAATCCAAATCCTCGGACATATGCGTGATCGTACCGAGCGTCGAATAATCGGAAGGCTTGACGACACGGACATATCCGCCCTCGCATACGATCCATATCCAACTATGGTATTTTATAATCGAATGGGCCGGGGAATTCAGCGTCAACAAATCGGGCACGATCGAGTCGTTGCGCATGACGGCCGTCACGGCATCGTTCTCGAAACTCGAGGTACCGATCATCAGTTTGAGCAGCTTGCTGTCGGGAACGACCCGGATGTCATCCTTGGTGCTCGAACAGGAGAGCGCGCCCCAAGCGAAGATAGCGATCAGAAAGGAGGGAACGGACAATACGCTTTTCATAGATATTCCGAATATTTGCTTGAATACACACCGATCCGATAAGGCGGGAAAGGAAACCGCCGGCTCTGCAAAGTTATAAAATATCTCCGTATGCGGAAAACAGCCCGGAATGGCGTGCGGGAATATACTTCAGGACTGTCCGAAAACGGACTCGCCGGCAGGCGCACCGATATTTTTCTTATTTTTGCCTCCAAACAGTGTCGGCTTCATGGACAGGGGAGAGGGAATATATCACATACTGGCTCTGACGGCCGTAGCAATATGGGGAACGACTTTCGTTTCGACGAAGCTGTTGCTGGCCGAGGGGATGACGCCGGCCGAAATCATGTTTTACCGCTTTCTGATCGCCTACCTCGCGCTGAAACTGTACAAGCCGACTTTCAGACTGCCCGAAAGCTGGCGGGACGAAGCGCTATTCGCGGCGGCCGGCCTCACGGGCGGCTCGCTTTATTTTCTGACCGAGAACATGGCCCTGCAAATAACGCTCGCCTCGAACGTAGCGCTGCTGCTGGCTACCGCTCCGATTCTGACAGTCCTGCTCTCGAGACTATGGCTCTGCCGCAGCGAGCGAATCGGACGCCCGCTTGCCGCCGGATCGGTTCTGGCGCTCGCCGGTGTCGCGCTCGTCGTCTTCAACGGGAGCTTCATTCTGAAGATACAGCCTGCGGGCGATCTGCTTACGCTGGCTGCCGCACTAACATGGGCGCTCTATAACATCTGCCTGAAAAAGCTGGACGGACGCCACTCAACGCTCGAGATCACGCGCAAAGTATTCTTCTACGGCGTTGTCACCCTGTTGCCCGTTTTCGCCTTCACGCCGCTCCGGTTCGACACCGCACTGTTCCGCAATCCGGTCGTGGCGGGCAACCTGCTCTTTCTGGGACTTGTGGCCTCGTTGTTCTGTTTCGCAGTCTGGAATACGGCGGTCAAGCATTTGGGCACAGTCAAAACAAGCAACTATATTTATCTCGTACCTCTGGTGGCGCTGATCAGCTCGGCCATCGTGCTGAACGAGCGGATCACGCCCGTCGCTCTCGGCGGAGCCGTACTGATCCTCGGCGGAGTCTACATAGCCGAAAACGGTCGGCACATCAGAGGACTAAAACCGATTCACCGATGAACGAACTGAACATCCGCCCTGCCGGGCCGGAAGACTCGGCCACGATTTACGGATTCATCATGAAAATGGCCCGCTACGAAAAGCTCGAGAGCGAAGTGGATACGACCGAGCAAGCACTCCGCAAATCCCTTTTTGAAGAAAGACAGGCGGAAGTCGTGCTGGGCGAGCTGAACGGGCGACCCGTAGGGTTCGCTCTGTTCTTCCATAACTTCTCGACTTTCCGGGGACAACGCGGTCTCTATCTGGAAGACATATACGTCGACGAGGAGTACAGAGGGCGCGGATACGGGAAAAGGCTGTTGCTTCATTTGGTCAAGCTCGCCGCCGAGCGGCGCTGCCGGAGGATGGAGTGGGTCGTACTGGATTGGAACGCACCGTCGATCGCCTTCTACCGTTCGCTCGGAGCCGTGCCGATGGACGAATGGACGGTTTTCCGCCTGACCGAAGACAAAATCAGAGAACTGGCCGCCGGGCAGACGGAGCAGGCCGTCCCGAAACGGGTTCCGTCGCCCGGACATCGAAAGGCATAACAGGAATCAAAAAACAGATGCAAAGTATGGTTATCGACGAAAGAGAGTGCCGCAAGGAGACCATTGCGGAAGTCGCCCGGCAGATCATGATCGCCGGACGCACGGCCCCCAAGGGCAAGGGTATCGACCTGATCGAGATCGTCGCGGTCACCGGCGAGACGATCGAGGCTCTGGCCGAGGCGACCCGCCTCGCATCGGAGCAGACCGGCATGAAATTTTTCCTGCGCGACGCCGAAAACATCCGTCAGGCCGACGCCGTCATTCTGGTCGGAACGCGCCTGCAATCCCTGTCGCTCAATTGCGGTTACTGCGGTTATCCGACCTGCGAGAAAAAGAACGGCCATCCGGCCGCTCCCTGCGCGCTGAATATGGTCGATCTGGGCATCGCCATCGGCTCGATGACGGCCAAGGCTGCCGACTTGCGGGTCGACAACCGCGTGATGTTCTCAGCAGGCAAGGCGGCCCCGAGCATCGGACTGCTCGCCGGATGCCACTCGATCTACGCCATTCCGCTGAGCGTCTCCTCGAAAAACCCGTTTTTCGATCGGGCATCCACCCGCTAAATCCGACCGCCATGTATGATATCGAACTGAAGAACGAACTGGAAAGACGCTGGAGCTCCGTGCGGGAAGAGCTCGCCCGACAGCAGGCCGACGCGCTGCTCGTAACCACGAACGTCAACCTGTACTACGTCAGTGGACGCGTATTCGCCGGCATGGCATATATCCCCAACGAGGGCGAACCGCTCTTTTTCGTCCGTCGGCCTGTGGGCCTGAAAGGAGAAAACGTCCTGTATATCCGCAAGCCGGAGGAAATGAGCGACCGCCTCCGGGAGCGCGGGATCTCCCTCCCTCGGAAACTGCTGCTGGAAACCGACTCGATTCCGATGAGCGAATACCTCCGCTACGAAAAAATCTTCTCCCTGGAGCAGACCGGCAACGGGACCCGGCTGCTGCGCACGGTGCGAAGCGTCAAGACGCCTTTCGAGCTCGGGCGGCTCCAGCTGTCGGGCCGGCTCCATGCCGAGGTCTACCGAAGAATTCCCGAATTGTTCCGGCCCGGCATGACCGATCTGGAACTGTCGGTCGAGATCGAGCGGGAGAGCCGTCTGAAAGGCTCGCGCGGCATTTTCCGCATATTCGGCCAAAGCATGGAAATCTTCGGCGGGAGCGTGCTGGCCGGAGACAATGCCGACACGCCATCGCCTTACGATTTCGCGCTCGGCGGCAGAGGCCTCGACACGTCGCTGCCGGTCGGGGCGAACGGCACGGTCCTGAGCGACGGCATGAGCGTCATGGTCGATATGGGAGGCAATTTCACGGGTTACATGACCGACATGACGCGCGTATTCTCAGTAGGCAAGCTCCCGGACCTAGCATACCGAGCTCACGACACGTCTCTGGAGATTCAGCGCAGAATCGCCGAAGCCGCGCGACCCGGCACGCCGGCATCCGAGCTCTACGCCATCGCCGTACATACGGCCGCCGAGGCCGGACTATCGGAATACTTCATGGGGCACCGCCAGCAGGCAGGCTTCGTCGGACATGGCATCGGCATCGAAATCAACGAGATGCCCGTGCTGGCTCCCCGCTCGAAGGAAATCCTTGCGGAGGGCATGGTTTTCGCGCTCGAGCCGAAGTTCGTCATTCCCGGCGTAGGAGCGGTCGGCATCGAAAACAGCTTCGCCGTGACGGCCGGCGGGCTCGAAAAGCTGACGCTGCTGGACGAAGAAATCGTTCCGTTGGCATGATTCCGTCCGAAAACGCGGACTTTGTCTGACCAAAGCGAAAGTGCGACCGTACGGTCGCACTTTCGTCATGGCATAGTCCGTTCCGCGGGCCTACCTTCTGCCACAGCAATGACCGGCAGGCCGGCAATGACGCGCAGGCCGGCAATCGCGTTTGGCGTCCGACGGACATTCTTTCCTGCAGTTTTCCGCATAGGCGCACGTCGAGCAATCGGCGCACCGGCCTTTCCTGCACTCGTCGCCGCAGGCGCAGTCCGCGCAATACCCCCTGCTATGATCGCAATCCTGCGGGCAGCATTCGGTCGCAGCCTTAGGCTCGGTCGTTTTCTCTGGACCTTGCGCCATCGAGATCGTAAACAACGCTACGACAAAGACAGAAACCAGAAACAACAATTTTTTTCTCATCATCTTTTCTCATTAAATAATTTGAACGGCGGGCGATCCGATACTCGCCGATCCGCACGATAAGAACGGCCGACGGCTTCCTCGTATTATTCGCCGCCTGCACAAATATACGAAACTCTTCGTCATAATAATCTAAAGTAATCGTTCCATCACAACCATAAGACGAAATTTCACATTCCTTTCGACGCGCTACGGATAAATCCCGCATCCTGAACACGCCGCCCGGACCCCCGCGCGAACTCATCGTTTTATAAAGATATTTAAGACCGCAACATTTCATGCCGCATTCATGTGCAGATCGCACGGAAATCCGTATTTTTGTAAACTATCGAATAACGGAGCGAGCCGTTTCGCCGCGTCTCGGCCCTCATACGAAAAGCCGATAAAATACTTTCCAGACCCTCACACGAAAGAACCGAAAGCCATGAAACGAGACGATTTTTTCCGGTACGGCGATAAGGAAACGGAATACCTGAAAAGGCGGGACAAACGGCTGGCAAAGGTCATAGAAAAGGTCGGGAAAATCGAAAGAACCGTCATTCCCGACTTGTTCGCCGCGCTCGTACATTCCATCGTCGGACAACAGATATCCACCAGAGCGCACGAGACGATCTGGGCAAGAATGAAGCACGGGCTGCGGGAAATTACGCCGCAAGCCATCGACCGCATGCCGGAAGAAGAACTGCAACGGTTCGGCATCTCTTTCAGGAAAGCGGCTTATATCAAATCGGCAGCCAAGAAAATCGTCAGCGGAGAGTTCGACATCCAAGCCCTCGAGACCTTGCCGGACGAAGAAGTCTGCGCCAAACTGACGGAACTCGAGGGAGTCGGCGTATGGACAGCCGAAATGTTGATGATATTCTCCATGCAGCGTCCCGACGTATTCAGCTTCCAAGATCTGGCGATCATTCGCGGACTGCGCATGACTTACCGTCACCGCAGCATCGACCGGACTAAGTTCGACCGTTACCGGAAGCGATACTCTCCCTATGCCTCCGTCGCCAGCCTATACCTTTGGGCCGTAGCGAGCGGAGCCGTGGACGGAATAAAAGATTGCAAACCTTTGAAAAACAAGGTCCGACGGAAAAACAAGCCCCCTAAACCGTCCGACACGCCGGAGGGAACTTATCTCAAATCAGAATATAACGATTTAAAAACGAAAACATGAACGCTATCCGGATCAAACGCTACCTTTCTCCGGTAGGGGAGTTGCTTGTCGGTTCCTTCGATGGCAAGCTGTGCATCTGCGATTGGGCGCACGAGAAACGCAGAGACATCAATGACAGGCGAATACGACATGCCCTGCACGCCGTTTACGAAGACGGCGCTTCGGATACGATCGAGCGAGCGATCGCCCAGCTCGACGAATATTTCGCCCGGGAAAGAACCGCATTCGACATTCCCCTGATATTTACCGGAACGGATTTCCAAAACTCGGTGTGGCGAGAATTGCAGAATATCCCTTACGGCAAAACCGTTTCCTACGGCGAACTGGCGCGAAAACTGGGATGCCCCAAAGCCGTGCGCGCAGTAGCCGAGGCCAACGGGGCCAATCCGATTTCGATCTTCGTTCCCTGCCATCGGGTCATCGGAAGCGACCGTAAACTGGTAGGGTACGGCGGGGGACTGGAAGCCAAGAAAGGTCTGCTGGCCTTGGAACAGGCCTCCGGCGGCTTATTTTGACGCGGTCGGAAATCCTCGCACCGAGAGCGACAATTCCAAACCGCAGATTATAAATCTTGCCATATAGCACGACTTTTGGGCGGCAGGCGTATTCGAAACGATCGACTCCCTCGACTCGAAGAAGGGCTCACAGCCAAAAAAATAATATTCAGACAAATACGAACAAACCTCGATTTTCCAAAAGCGAAGAACCGAACGATCCGCATTCCATTATAAAAATCTTTTGCTATCTTCGTGAACCGGTCGGGAGCCCGTTGCATCCCGCCGCACCGGTCGCAGGAGCGGGTCCGCCATACGGACCGTTTTCCGAAACGGTATGATTCAATATGCCAGATGAAACAGGAAATTCCATACGCAAGATACGACTATGCGGTGCAGCCCCGCGAGGTGGACCTAACCAAAAGGGCCACGATCATCACCCTCGGCGACAGTATTCTGCATACCGCCGGCGAAGACGCGGACCGGATCGGGTTCGGAATCCGCAACCTGCAAAGCAAAGACTCGACCTGGGTCCTGTCGCGCATGGCCGTCGAGATCGACCGGCTGCCGGCCGAATACGAGCGGTATACGGTCGGCACATGGGTCGGCGAGATCGGCCGTCTGATGACCACCCGCAATTTCATCGTCACGGATGCCGGAGGACAACGGATCGCGGCGGCTTCCACCCTTTGGGCGATGATCGACGTGAAGACCCGACAGCCGCTGGATCTAAGAGATAACGTCGACTATTCCCGAGCGCTGCTCGCTATCCCGTGCCCGATCGACAAACCGGCCAAAATAGGCCGCATCGAAGGCGTACCGTGCGACAGCCGGCGCGTCCGGTACAGCGACATCGACTTCAACCAGCACACCAACAGCATGAAATACATCCAGTGGATGCTCGACGCGCTGCCGCTCGAAAAACTGACCGGCTGCCGGATGAAGCGGCTCGACGTCAACTTCGTGCACGAAACCCGCTACGGACAGCAACTGGTCGTATGCTGCGAATACGGGACCGACAGGGACCGTTTCGAAATCAGGTTCGAAGACGGGACCGCCGCCTGCAAAGCCGCCATACGATGGGAAACCTCCGACGAACGCTCAAACCAGACAGCATAATGAAAAAATCGATTCTTGCGGTCGCCGTCGCTGCGATCCTGATCTCTTGCGGACCGAAACCCGCTGCCGTCTCGCTTTTCAACGGCAAAGACCTGAACGGATGGACCGCCGTGCTCGAGGATTCTACGCTCCATCCCTCGACGGAATTCACCGTCGAGGACGGAGCGATCTCGCTCTCGGGAAAGTTCGGCTACATCCGAACCGAAATACCGTACGCCGACTATCGGCTCAATGCCGAATGGCGCTGGCCCGATTCGGCGACCAACAGCGGCATCTTCCTGCACATCCAGCGCGACGGCATCTGGCCGAACTGCTACGAATGCCAGTTATGGAACGGCAAAGCCGGAGACCTGATCCACTCCTCGGGCACGGAAAGCGCCGAGTTGCGGGCCGACTCGGCGCTGATCATACTCCCGAAACTCGAGCCCTCGACGGAGAAACCGGTCGGAGAATGGAACACGGCCGAGATCGTCTGCTCGGACAGCACGATCACCGTGCACGTCAACGGCCAGCTTCAGAACCGGCTCACCGGTCTGTCAAACCGTCAGGGATTCATCGGCCTGCAAAGCGAAGGAGGCCCCGTCCAGTTCCGCAACATCATCCTCACTCCGCTCGATTGAGAGGCTCCCGTACCCTGCCGCCCGGGGTTGGAATAACGCTCGGGAAATAGTACTTTTGCCGCGGATATCAAATACGACGACAAAAAGATGATTACGGTTTCAAACTTGGAAGTTCAATACGGCAAGCGGGTCCTGTTCAAGGATGTCAATCTGAAGTTCACGCCGGGCAACTGCTACGGCGTAATCGGAGCCAACGGCGCAGGGAAGTCGACCTTCCTCAAGGTGCTCAGCGGCGAAGTGACGCCCACGCGCGGATCGGTCGCCTTCGGGCCTCACGAAAGACTCTCGGTACTCAAGCAGGACCACTTCGAATACGATGAGTGCACGGTGCTCGACACGGTGCTCATGGGCCATCAGCCGCTTTGGTCGCTGATGCAGGAGAAGAACGCCCTGTACGCCAAGGCCGACTTCTCGGAGGAGGACGGAATCCGGGCCGGCGAACTGGAGGAGAAGTTCGCCGAAATGGACGGATGGAACGCCGAGAGCGACGCGGCGGAGCTGCTGAGCGGGCTGGGCATCCGAGAGGCCCTGCATTACGAAAAAATGGGCAGTCTGAACGCCAAGGAGAAAGTCCGCGTGCTGCTCGCCCAAGCCCTTTTCGGCAAGCCCGACAATCTGCTGCTCGACGAGCCGACGAACGACCTGGACGTGAATACGATCATGTGGCTCGAGAACTATCTGTCGAACTACGAGAATACCGTGCTGGTCGTTTCGCACGACCGTCACTTTCTGGACTCGGTCAGCACGCACATCATCGACATCGACTACAGCGACATCAACCTGTTCTCGGGCAACTATAGCTTCTGGTACGAGTCGAGCCAGCTGGCGGCGCGCCAGTTGGCGAACCAGAACAAGAAAGCAGAGGAGAAGAAGAAAGAACTGCTCGAGTTCATCCAGCGTTTCAGCGCGAACGTGGCCAAGTCGAAGCAGACGACCAGCCGCAAGAAGATGCTCGAAAAGCTCAATATCGAGGAGATCAAACCCTCGATGCGCAAGTACCCGGGCATCATTTTCCAGCCCTCTCGCGAGGCGGGAACGAAAATACTGGCCGTCGACTCGCTGAGCAAGACGGTGAACGGAGAGACGCTGTTCAGCAATATTTCCTTCGCCGTCGAGAAAGGCGACAAGGTGGCTTTCCTGTCCCGCGAGCCGCGGGCCGTCACGGCGCTCATGGAAATCATCGCGGGGAACGACAAGCCCGACACGGGCATGGTGGAGTGGGGCGTCACGATCACGCCCGCCTATCTGCCGCTGAACAATGCGTCGTTTTTCAACAACCAGCTCAGTATCCTCGACTGGATAGCCCAGTTCTCGGACGACACGAGCGAACTCTATCTGCGCGGCTATCTGGGCAAGATGCTTTTCAGCGGCGACGAGATCCACAAGCGGGTGAACGTGCTTTCCGGAGGCGAGAAGATGCGCTGCATGATCGCGCGCATGATGATCCAGCAAGCCAACACGCTGATACTGGACTCGCCGACGAACCACCTCGATCTGGAATCGATCCAGGCATTCAACAATGCGCTCGTCTCGTTCAAGGGAATCGTTCTGATGACCTCGCACGACCACGAGTTCATCAACACGGTGGCCAACCGCATCATCGAAATTACGCCCAACGGAATGATCGACAAATACATGGAGTACGACGACTATCTGTTCGACGAGCGGGTTCAGGAAAACCTGAGCAAACTATACTCAAAAAAATCATAACACTCTAATCAAATTATCTATTATGAAATTATTCAAGGCGCTTCTTATTTTCTGGCTGTCCGCAACGGCTGCGGCGGCCTCGGCCCAAAGAGCCGAAGACTCTTTGGCCATTACGGACGGCCCGTGGAAGGTGCTGATCGACGAAAACGGCATCCTGTGCAAAAAGCTTCAGACGCGCGTTTTCGACACGCTGCAGCGGATTTCCGTCGTGGAAGTCGATCCGAGTCTTTATTATCCGCTTCTGGTACAGGATACCCTGATCGAAAAAACCTCTCAGATGGGCGTCAAGAACAACGGGGTCGCCGCGATCAACGGCGGATACTTCAAAACGAAAACTACCCGGGCCGAAGCCGCAGACCTGATCAAGATCAACGGGAAATATCCCCGCCAGAGCCATACGGCCGGCAGCACGGGCGCCTTGGGCATCGACTCGCTGGGCCTGCTTCATTTCGCTTACGTACCGTCGACCGACCCGGAATGGTTCGACCGCTTTCCCAGCGTTCTGGTCGCCGGCCCCATGCTGATCGAGAACGGACGAACGATCGTCGGAAACTCGTCCCGCGACAGGCATCCCCGCTCCTGCATCGGCGTTAAGAAAGACGGCACGGTCGTTTTAATGACCGTGGACGGACGCAAGGAGAAAGCCGCCGGCATGAGCTTCCAAGAACTGGCGTACGTCGCACATCTGCTCGGCCTCGAACAAGCCGTCAATCTGGACGGAGGCGGATCGTCGACGCTATGGACTAAGTCGAGGAACCTCGTCAACGTACCGTCGGACAAAGTGCTCATATTCCGTAGCGAACGGCCTGTCGCCAACGGAATCGTCATGCGGCGCAGATAGTTGGCAAGCGACCGCTATTTTCGGATCACTCAAGCAATAAGAAACCGGGGCATACGCCCCGGTTTCTTATTGCGATTTCCGTACCCCGGGCTACCCGGCCAGCCAGCCGAAAAGCAACAGAGCCATGACAAGCGTCACGACGATATTGAAGCTCTGGGCTATCAGGAAAGTCGAAATGCTCCGACGGTTCTCGCGGCCCAGCAAAATCTTGAAATCGGTCTCCAGCCCGATGCAGACGAAAGCGACGGAGAACAGCGCCTCGCGCACGCCCTTGGCCAAAGCGCCCAGCTCTTTGGCGCGCGCCGGCTCCAGACAGAAACTGAACAGAAGCGAGGTCAGTACAAATCCGATCACGAATTTCGGGAAACGGTCCCACAGCACGCGCGCGGTAGGCCGCTCGGCCTGATTGGTCCCCCTGAGCGACCAGTAGATCGATATGGCGAAAGCCGCCACGCCGAGCAGCACGTTCTGCGAGGACTTGACGATCACGCTGTACGTTTCGGCCACATCGCCCAAGAACTTGCCCGAGGCGACGACGGCGCCGGTCGTATCGATCGTACCGCCCATCCATGCTCCGGCCACCTCCTGCGACAGGCCGAACGACCGCGCGAGCCAGGGCATCAGGTACATCATCGGCACGGCCACGACCAGCACGAGGGAAACGACGAACGATAGCTTCCGCGAGTCGCCCTTGATCGCCCCGCAGGTGGCGATGGCGGCCGAAACGCCGCAGATCGACACCGCGCTGGCCAGCATAACGCCCATCTCCTTGTCCAGTTTCATTCTGGAAGCCAACCAGAACGTGAAATACCAGACCGAGAAAACCACTACGACGCTTTGGGCGATCCCGAAAAAGCCGGCTTCCATGATCTCGCCGAACAGCACGGAAGTGCCGAGCAGTACCAGTCCGATCTTGATGTAATATTCGCTGCGCACGGCCGGTTCGAGCCAGCGGGGCAGACCGACCGTATTGCGGATCAGCAGACCGAACAGGACGGAAAAGAAAACCGACTCGAGCCCCAATGTCTTGACGGGGTTCCAAGCCGAAACCGTCTGGGCCAAGGCAGCCAGAGCGAATACAGCCACGAAAGCAACGACGAATCGCCTGACGGCTATGCCCAAGGGAATCAGACCGAGCATCGAACCTGCCAGCGTCAGCAGAAACATGCCGCCCAAGGCAACCCATGCGCCGGGCGTAGCCAAAGAGGTGGGGAAACGGGGAACGAAAGACGGCAGCGCGAGGATCAGAACGATCAGAGCCAAACCGATCAGCGTGGCCATCCAGTCCTCGTTGCGAAATCGGGAGAAAAAACGTGTCATGCGCAATATTTTAATGAACCTTTACGACGCGCGAAAATAGCAAAACGGGACGAAACGGAAACCGCGCGAAGAAAGAATCCGCGAAAATTACGACTTAACGCTTAGCGCTCCTGCGCAATATACTGATCGAAAAACCGTATATTTGCCGAGGCGTAGAACCGAAATTCACCTTCGCATGCTCACGTATTTCATCCTTGCGCTGGCCGTCCTATCCGTCTCGCTCGACTGGCTGCTGTTCCGTCGGCTGGCCCGAAAGTACCCTGCCCGCCGAGCGCTCCGGCGAACGTATCTTACCGCATCGATCGCGATCGATGCGGTGATCGTCGTCGCATTGGCGCTCTACCGCCGCACCTCGGAGGCCGAGTCGGAACAGTACATGCGGCTGATCATGTGGGTCATCTGGCTCTTCTTCGCGAGCATCGTTCCCAAGATCGTCTACGCCGCCCTGGCATGGATCGACTATCCGGTTTCCCGGCTGCGCAAGCGTCCCTCGCGTATCTTTTCACGCATCGGACTGGCTGCCGCAGCCCTGACGCTGTTCGTTCTGATCTGGGGCGCTACTTTCGGCCGCACGCACATAGACGTCCACCGGATCGCATTGCGCTCGGACAAGCTCCCCGCCGCTTTCGACGGCTACCGCATCGCCCTGTTCACCGACCTGCACACCGGAACGCAACCCCGGAACCGCCGCCTGATCCGGCGGATGGTCGCCCTGATCAACCGCGAACATCCCGATATGGTCGTCAACGCGGGCGATCTGGTCAACATCGATTCGCACGAGCTGGACGACCGGGTGATGAGCATACTCTCGACCTTGCACGGCCGGGACGGGGTCTATTCGGTTCTCGGCAACCACGACCTGGGTTTCTACATGCGGCCGAAAGAGAATTTCACGCCCCGCCAAAGCGTAGAAGAACTGCTCGCCAAGCAGCGGGCGATGGGATGGAAACCTTTGGTCAACGAATCGGCTCCGATCCGCCGGGGAGCGGACAGCATCCTGGTAACGGGCGTCAACTTTCCTGAAACCGGAACCAATCACGGACGCGACAGGGGCATGGCTGGATGCGACATGCAGGAAGTATTCCGGAGCGTTCCCCGCGACACATACAACCTGTTGCTCGCCCACACGCCCGAGCAATGGGACGAAGCGCGCTCGGCCGGAGACCCCGATCTGACCCTCTCGGGCCATGTGCACGCCATGCAGTTCAAGCTGACGCTCGGTCCGTGGAGCTGGTCGCCCGCCAAATTCCTCTACGAACGCTGGAGCGGACTGTACTCGGAAAACGGCAAACACCTGTACATTAACGACGGAATGGGATACGTGATGTACCCGATGCGCATCGGGACGAACCCTTCGATCACGGTCATCACGCTGGAATCGGAGAAAAGACGGTAAACTTCCTCAGGCTGTCAACTTCAGCCCGACTACGCCGCCGATAATCAACGCGGCCGAGAAAAGACGCCACAGACCGGCCGAGTCCCCGAAAAAAAGAATGCCTATGAGCAGCGTCGAAACGGCACCGATCCCGGTCCAGACCACATAGGAAGTACCTATGGCGATTGTTCGCTGGGCCAAATAAAGCAGAAACAGACTCAGGCTCATCGACAGCACGGCCATCGCGATATAAAGCCACCGAGGCTGCATGGACTGGGAAAGTTTCAGTCCCACCGTCCAGCCCATTTCGAAAAAGCCGCCTAAAATCAGATAAAACCACGCCATATACGTTTTCGGATGAATGCAACGTTTCAACAATTGGCAAAAGTAGCGAATTTTCCGATTTCGGAGAAATTTCCTACTTTTGCGAAAACGCGTTATCCACAGGCGTACCATGAGGGGGAAAGCGGCAAAAGCCATACTGATCGCGACCGGCATGCTGATGCTGGCCTTGCTGGCTGTTCCCCATCACCACCACCATCACGGATACAGCATCTGCTTCGCGACGTCGCAGGCATGCGACCGATGCGCCGATCCGACGCACGCACGCAGTCAGGACGTCGACAACTGCCATCAGATTTTCGTCATGTCGGGCCGGGACGATCAGTCGCATATCGAACCGATTCCGCCTATCGCTCCCGACACTTTCGCAATTGCCTTCTTCCGTACATTCGCCGGTCCGGAAGATTCGGGCCTGCGACTTTCTTATCCGCCTTTCACGGAGCCCTTCGTCTCGCATGGCAACGGGCATTCGCTCTCGTTACGGGCTCCTCCCGTTTTCCCGGCCTAACCCGACTGTTTCCCTTTCAGGAAAACGGACTTTTCATCCGCCGATGAAAAGTCGTACTACATCCGTAATATTATATCCAATTTTCAAACGATGAACAGATTACTGATAATCAGCATACTGTCCGCAGCACTCATGACAAGTTGCGGACACTCCGGCCCGGACGGGCAGGGGAGCTCCCGCGAGGCCGAAGCGCGCGACCACGGAACCGAGCTCCACGATCACGAATCGGAAGGGCACGATCATGCCAGCGAGAATCACACGGGCCACGACCACGAGGAAAAGGAGCACGATCATGCCGGCGAAATCGCGTTTACGAAAGAACAGGCAGCGCGTACCGATTTCGAGCTGCTGACCGTCGAGCCCGCCCCGTTCCGCGACGTGATCGAGACAAGCGGCCGGATTCTGGCAGCGCAAGGCGACGAGGCCGCCGTAGCGGCGCCCGTCAGCGGCATCGTCTCGTTCGCGGACAAGAAACTCTCGGACGGAGCGGCCGTATCCCGGGGCGAGACCCTTTTCACCATCTCGTCGAAGGAAATCGCCGAAGGCGATTACGAGCAACGCATCCGCTCGGCATACACGCAGGCGGAAACCGCTTTCCGGCGAGCCGAAAAGCTGATCGGCGACCGAATCATCACGCAGACCGAATACGAGCAAGCCCGGCTGGCATACGAAAACGCCAAGACGGCTTACGATGCGCTCGCAAGCAAATCGTCGGCCAAAGGAACCCGCGCCACGGCCCCCATCGGCGGCTTCGTCAAGAGCCTGTCGGTCGGCGAAGGAGACTACGTCACGGTAGGCCAATCGCTTGCGACCGTTTCGCAGAACCGCAAGCTCGTACTGAGAGCGGAAGTGTCGCAGAAATACGCGGGCAGACTGCGCGCCGTGACGAGCGCCAATTTCGAAACGCCTTACGACGGCCGCGTCTATTCGCTCGCCGAGATGGGCGGACGGCTGCTGTCGGTCGGCAAGGGCTCGGACGGGATGTCGGCCTACATTCCCGTCACGTTCGAGTTCAACAACGGCGGGGAGGTGATCCCCGGCTCTTTCGTCGAGGTCTTTCTGCTCTCGGCGCCCCGGCCCGAAACGCTGGCCGTTCCGCTCAGCGCCGTAACGGAGGACCAGGGCGTCTATTCGGTTTTCGTGCAGCTCGATCCGGAAACATACGTCAAAAGGGAAGTCAAGCTGGGCGCGTCCGACGGCACCCGGGTGCAAATCCTCGAAGGCCTCTCGCCTGGCGAGACGATCGTCAGCCGGGGAGTCGCCCAAGTCAAGATGGCCTCGTTCTCGGGCGCCATACCCGGCCACACCCATTCCCATTAGAACCGTCCGGACATGCTGAACCGAATCATCGAATTCTCATTACGCAACCGGATGTTGGTAATGATCGCGGGCGTCGTGCTGCTCGTCGCAGGCACGTACACGGCCCGCAAAATGGAAGTGGACGTTTTCCCGGACCTGAACGCGCCGACGGTCGTCGTGATGACCGAGGCGAGCGGCATGGCGGCCGAAGAAGTCGAGCGGACCGTGACCTTCCCGATCGAAACGGCCGTGAACGGAGCGACCGACGTGCGTCGCGTCCGTTCGAGCTCGACCTCCGGCTTCTCGGTCGTATGGGTCGAGTTCGACTGGGGAACCGACATCTACCTGGCCCGCCAGATCGTATCCGAAAAGCTGGCTGCGCTGAACGAGACGCTTCCGAACAACGTCGGGACGCCGACACTCGGGCCGCAGTCGTCCATCCTGGGCGAGCTGATGATTATCGGCCTGACCTCGGACAGCACTTCGCTCGAAGAACTGCGGACACTGGCCGACTGGACGATCCGCCCCCGACTGCTCTCGACCGGAGGTGTAGCCCAGGTGACCGTCATCGGCGGCGATATCAAGGAGTACCAAATCCTGCTGGACCCTGCCCGGATGAAACATTTCGGCGTCACGACGGGCGAAGTGCTCGGCGTGGTCGAGAACCTGACCCGTAACTCGAGCGGAGGAATTCTGAACCAGCACGGCAACGAATACATCATCCGGGGCATGCTCTCGACGGCCGACGAGGACGAAATGGGACGAGCCGTGATCCGCATCGAGAACGGCCTCCCCATTACGCTCGAACAGGTGGCCGACGTGCGGATCGGAGCCAAGACGCCCCGGCTGGGCACGGCATCCGAACGCGGTAAGCCGGCCGTGCTGATGACCGTCACGAAGCAGCCTAACACGAACTCGCTCGAACTGACCGAAAAACTCGACCGAGCCGTCGCCGAACTGAGCGAGACGCTGCCTGCGGACGTGCACGTATCGACCGACTCGTTCCGTCAGGCCCGTTTCATCGAAGGCTCGATCGACAACATTCAGAAATCGCTGTTCGAAGGAGCGGTCTTCGTCGTGATCGTCCTGCTGGTCTTTCTGATGAACTTCCGCACGACGGTCATCTCGCTGGTCGCGCTGCCGCTCTCGCTGCTCGTGTCGATTCTGGCGTTGAAATGGATGGGGCTCACGATCAACACGATGAGCCTCGGAGGCATGGCCATCGCGATCGGATCGCTCGTCGACGACGCGATCATCGACGTCGAGAACGTATTCAAAAGGCTGCGCGAGAATTTCGCGCGCCCCAAGGACCAGCGGCTGCCGACGCTGAGCATCGTTTTCGAGGCGTCGAAAGAGATCCGTACGTCGGTCGTCCACGCGACGATCATCACGATCGTGGCCTTCGTCCCGCTTTTTTTCCTCGACGGCATGGAAGGGCGCATGCTGCGCCCGTTGGGCATCTCGTTCATCGTAGCGCTGTTCGCATCGATGATCGTGGCGGTCACGCTGACGCCCGTGCTGTGCAGCTACTTGCTGACCGGCGACCGGGTACTCCGCCGCAACGAAAAGGAACCCGTCGTCTCGCGCTTTCTGAAGCGCGTCTACCGCCGCGCGCTCGAATGGGTGCTCGCCCATAAGAAAGCCGTACTCGGCTCGACCGTCGTCCTGTTCGCCGGGGCGCTCGCCGTTTTCCTCTCGCTGGGCCGTAGCTTCCTGCCCCCATTCAACGAAGGCTCGCTGACGATCAACGCCTCGACGATGCCGGGCATCTCGCTCGAAGAGTCCGACAAGATCGGCAGCCAAGTGGAAAGCATTCTGCTCGAAATACCCGAAATCCGGACGGTCGTCCGCAAAACGGGCCGCGCCGAGCTGGACGAGCATGCGCTGGGCGTCGGCGTATCGGAAATCGAAGCGCCGTACGAACTCGCGGACCGATCGCGCAGCGAATTCATGGCCGACGTGCGCAGCCGGCTGGGCGTGCTTCACGGCGTCAACATCGAAATCGGACAGCCCATTTCGCACCGGATCGACGCGATGCTGTCGGGCACCAAGGCCAATATCGCGATCAAGCTGTTCGGCCCGGACCTGAACCGCCTATTCGCGCTCGGCAACCGGATCAAAAGCTCTATCGCGAACATCGACGGCATAGCCGACCTGAACGTCGAGCAGCAAATCGAGCGGCCTCAGCTGCAAATCCGGCCCAAACGCGAAATGCTGGCCCGCTACGGTATCACGCTGCCCGCTTTCGCCGAATTCGTCGAGGTGGCGCTCGGCGGACGGGTCGTCTCGCAGGTATACGACGAAGGACGCTCGTTCGACGTGACGGTCAAGGCATCGGATGCCAGCCGGAACGACATGGAGCGCATCGGCGAGCTGATGCTCGACGGAACCGACGGGAAAGTCCCCCTGAGCTACGTGGCCGACATCGTGTCGACATCGGGTCCCAACGCGATCGGTCGCGAGAACGCCCAGCGCCTGATCGTCGTATCGGCCAACGTGGCCGACCGCGACCTGCGCAGCGTCGTCAACGAAATCGGCGAAACGATCCGGACGCAAGTGCCCATGCCGGAAGGATATCATGTGGAATACGGCGGACAGTTCGAGAGCGAACAGGCGGCCTCACGCACGCTGACGCTGACGTCGCTCGTCGCACTGCTCGTCATTTTCCTGCTGCTGTATCAGGAATTCCGCAGCCTGAAGATCGCCGGCGTCATCCTGCTGAACCTGCCGCTGGCCCTGATCGGCGGCGTTGCGAGCCTGTGGCTCACTTCGGGCGAAGTGAGCATTCCGGCCATCATCGGGTTCATCTCGCTGCTGGGCATCGCCACGCGCAACGGCATTCTGCTCGTTTCGCACTACAACCACCTGCGCGACGAGGGCATGCCGCTGCACGAAAGCGTCGTGCAGGGCTCGCTGGACCGGCTGAATCCGATTCTGATGACCGCGCTGTCGTCGGCTCTGGCGCTGATTCCGCTCGCACTGGGAGGCAACCTGCCCGGCAACGAAATACAGAGCCCGATGGCCAAAGTCATACTCGGCGGACTGCTCAGCTCGACACTGCTCAACGGATTCATCATTCCGTCGGTCTACCTGATTGTCAACCGTAAAAAACCGAAAGCATGAAACGCATACCGATCATACTGTTCTTCCTCGTACTGGCTCCGGCGGCCTCGGCCCAGCGAAGCATCGACGAGGTGCTCCGTCAGGTCGAAAACGCGAGCCGCGAGCTGGAAGCGCAACGGCAACTGACCGCGGCGCAGAAGCAAGACGCCGCCACGGGCAAATACATGGCCAACCCGACGGTCGAAATGGAAAAGATGTGGGGAGCGGCCGGAGCAGGGCAGAACACCGAGCTGGCCGTCGTCCAGACGATCGATTTCCCGACCGTCTACGGGTCCCGCAACCGAATCGCCAAGCTCAAAGGCTCCCTGTATGAAAAGCAATGGGAATCCCAGAGGCAACAGCTGCTGCTGCAGGCCAAGCAGCTCTGTATCGAAATCGTCTACCTCTACCGTCAGCGGGACCTGCTCGACGAACGGTTATCGAACGCCGAGCGACTGAGCGAAGCGTACAGACGAAAAATGGAGACGGGCGACGCGACCTCCCTCGAAACGAACAAGATCGCCGTCGAGTCGATCTCGGCCCGTACGGCCGCCGACCTGAACCGAGCTGAGCTGCAAGCCAAAATCCAGCAACTCAACACGATGACCGGAGACAGCGACGACTCGTTCGAGGACGTGACCTACCCCCCGGTCGAAACGCTGCCGCCGGCCGACGTGTTGTCCGAGGCATACATGAGCGGCAACCCGCTGCTCGAAAGCATGGAAAATACGCTCGAGATCGATCGCCGGACCGTGGCTCTGAATCGGGGACTCTCTCTGCCCCAGTTCGAGATAGGGTATCGGCACGACTATGGAGAAGGCCGCGCCACGGGATTCAAGGTCGGCATGTCGGTGCCGCTTTTCGAGAACAAGAACAAGGTCAAGGCGGCCAAGGCGGCGGCCGTCTCGTCTCAGGCTCAATTGGAAAGCGCCCGGACGAACGCGGCGTCCCAGTTCCGGATGCTGTACGATCAGGCCGTCGCGCTCTCCGAATCGATGCGGTCGATGCGGTCGGCCCTCGCATCGCAGAACAGCCTCGAAATTCTCGGTAAGGCGCTCGATGCGGGGCAGATCAGCGTGATCGACTATTTCACCGAGGCGAACCTGCTGTTCGAAAGCCGCGGAACGCTGCTCCAGATCGAGCGGGACTACCAATCGGCCGTAGCCGCCCTGTACAGCTTCTCGCTATAGACCGCGTCAGGTCCGACCGGTCATGCCGGGCTTCCTTAAGAAATACGAAGGAGGCCCGGCTTTCGCTATCGAACAATACACATTTTTAACAAATCAAATATTTTTTTAACACACATTCCGATTCTCAATTAAAATTGCTATCTTTGCAGAGGTAGAGAAAGGTCGTTTACATAGGACAAAAATGCACTGTCAATAAGCGACATACGCCCTCCGAAAGAAAGATAAAACAACACGAAGTCGCCCTGCGAGGCCGACGAAAAACCAATAGAACCCACAAAGATGAAAATTGTAGGCGAACCGAAAGCGTTTCTGAGCAACGAGGCGCTGCAGCTTCTGAACCTGTACGAATCACTGGGACAGCGTGCGGAAATCTTCCTGCCGCGCCACATCTTCGATAACCTCACAAGCTTCGTGAGCCTCTGCATGGAGGAGCCCGACGATCCGGCCAAGCAACAGGCCGAAATCAACCGCTATCTGCTGAAGTTCCGCGAAGATATCCCGGGATACACGCACGTGTCGCTGATGCTGATTCCGCACAACAACTCGAAGGCTTTCGAGCTGAGCAGCAAGCGCGGCGAATTCGCCAAGAAAATATCGGCCCTGCTCGACACCGACGGCACGACGACCGAAATCAAGACGTTGCTGCGTAATATCCGCGACAGCCACGACCTGTCTGTCGGCACGCCTCCGATCAACAGCCGCCATATCGATTTCATGTCTCAGGTACAGCTAGGCGGCCATGTGCGCGACCTGCGCAAGTACCGCGACGTGATCGGCGTGACGGGCGACATCAACGAGGCGCACTGGAACTACCTGATGGACACGCTCGAGCAGATGATCAGCCAAAGTACGCACTACACGACCAAGGCCGAGATCAGCGACTTTCTGCACCGCAGCCAGTGGGCCGTCAATTTCAAGGGCATGAACGGCATGATCCGAACCGTCGTCTCGGGCAATGCCGACAAGGCTGTCCAACTGCTCAAGGGCGACGTGTTCCACAAGGACGCCGTCGTCGTGCTGGAAAGCCCCGCGCCCGAAATGCTGTACGAACAGATGACGGCCGATACAACCTCGATTTTCGTCGTCAAGGTCAAGCACGCGCGCATCAACCATTACTCGGGCCCGAAATGGTTCCCGCTGCTGACCCGACTGGTGATCGTCGACGACTCGAAAGAGTCTCGCAGCTCGAACACGTCGCTCGTGTTCTGCTTCCACAACGGCATTATCAACACGTTGAACAAAGTCCATACGAAAAAGCTCGGCTCGCCGGCCAACACGCAACTGAATCTGCGGCTGATTCTCGAGAACGTCAACCCGAGCTACCTGAAGGAATTCCGCGAAAAGCTCGAAATGCAGATCGAGGAGTACGGCCGCGAAATCAAATCGCTGCTGCTCGAGCAGACCGGGTCGGACACCGACATCGAGAAGCGCATTACGCTGTTCAAGCTCGATTCTTTTTCGCGACAGGTCGTGCAGGACAAATACTCGCTCGAAAAGCTGCGCGACTTCATTTTTTTTCTGGAAAACTGCCACAAGCAGGAAAACAAGAAGATTCAGACTCAGGAGCTGATCGACGAGTTCGAGAGCCGGATGAAGAACTATTTCTACGCCGGCAACAAGCTAATCGACGTGATCACGATCCTCGAGGGCGGCGGACGGCATCAGATCAAGACGTTCGGCGACTATCTGCGCAGCCGCACGTTCAATAACCTCAGCAGCAAGATCCGCTATGCCTGCCGGTTGATTCTGGACATCATCCCGAGTTGCTACGAACGAACGCTGAAGAACCATTTCCACAAGAATTTCGGTATCAATCTGTTCCTCGAAAAATATCAGGAGTACATCACCAAGACGAGCCGCGACGCCGATAACAAGGGACGCTTCGAGAAGTTCCTGATCGATCTGGGCATCCGCGACAAGTACTTCGCGCTGAGCGACGACGACAAGGAGATCGTCAAGAACTTCCTGTCGGCTTTGGGCAATCTGGACCAGACCTCGGTATCGGACTCCGTACAGATGATCATCCGCGACCTGCTGTTCAACCCGAACGGCCGGCCGAAGCCCTATATCGTCTATAACGCCGTGCAGGCATGGGAGTACAAGGACCTGCTACCCGACGACTGTTTCGACATCAATCCGTTCGACATCGAGATCGAGAACGACGCCGACGGCCGTCTGGCTTACGACCGTCTGGTCGACAAACTGCTGCGTATCAAGTCGACGCTCGCACTGTTCGACGACAGCGGCAGCTTGTGGGACCTGTTCTGCGAAAACACGACGATCATCGTCAACGACCCGAATAACCCGACGGGATATTCCGACTTCAACAGCGAGTCGGTCAACAATTTCCTGCGTTTTCTGAACAGTTGCAAGATCACGCTGTTTCTGGACGAGGCATACGCCGAAAGCGTCAAGATCGAGGACCGCACGATGCCCAAGTGGCGGACGCTGTCGCGCTACATCATGAACAACATCAACGCGCAGTCGCGCATCAAGGCGGTCTCGTCGCTTTCCACGACCAAAAATCTGGCCGCCACCGGCGAACGTCTCGGCGCCGTCGCACTGACGCCTCAGGCGTCGGACTTCGCCAAGTACGCCCGCAGCTGCAACAGCGCCGCGCACGGAAATAACAACTCGCTGCTGATGCTCAACAACACGCTGCAAACGGCACAGGTAGCCAAAAGCATCAAGGACCAGATCGAAGCCGAACTGCCCAAGAACGCTTCGCGTTCGAAGATCAAGAAAGCGATCGTCCGCTTCATCGTCAACCAGATCGACAAGACCGAGCAGTCGAACGAGATCAGCAAAACGAACCGCCAGCTGCATAAAACGGCCGGCTTCGAGGGCTCGCCGCTCTACCTGTTCCTGCTCGACGAGCTGATCGCGCTGGACAAGCTCGACGTGCTGGGACTCCCCGACGACTTCAAGTATCAGGGCGAGCCGTTCTTCGTCTACTATCAGGCCAAGTTGGTCGAGAACCTGAACCGGTTCCGGATCAACAAGAACTTCCGCAGCGAGTCGCTCAAGCGGATGAAAATGGCCAAGAGCGTCGCCGCCCGCCTGTTGGAGGAGGCGCCCGAAGGAACCGAATTGGGCTACATACAGTCCGACGGATCGTATCTGTTCAACTTCCGGATTCTCGGTCCGTTCTCCTATGCCGACGTACTGTTGTTCTGCCGCGCGCTGGCCAAGTACCGGGGCGTCGCCACGGTCCCGTATCCGACGGGGCTCGTGCGCTTCTCGCTGGGCGGGTACATCGCCGCCGGCAAGGAAGGCATGAAAATTTTCTCGGCCGAAATCGAGGATGCTTTCTCGATCTTCATCCGCTACTGGACCCGGTTCGCCGCCGAGCGAGCCGACGAGGCCAACAAGGGAGTCGAGAGCAAGGACTTGCTCGAGCGCGTGTTCTACTCCCCGAAAGATCAGGACTTCATCGACAGCCTGATCCGCGACTACAAGCTGTCGGCCCAGTACAAGAAAGACAAGGCCCCGTCGCTGCAGATCCGCGACGTACGCTCGCTATACCATACGTCGCCCGAACGCAGCGGCGTGACGATCACGACGATCGGACGGTCGGCCAACTCGGTAATCGAGCTGCACGGCGACATCGTCGGCAGCTGCAAGGACGTGTTCGAGTTCGTGCGCAGCTCCGCTTTCACGAAAATCTACGAAAACCTGCTCGCACAGGTCTACAAGAAAGTGCCCGCTTTGTCCGACATGGATTTCAACACGGTCAGCTCGCGATACAGCAAGGCCGTGATTCTGAAATACATCACCAATAAGAAGACCTTCCAGCCGAACCATCACGTACTGGACAATCCGGAGGAAAAGAACGTGATGCGCGAGATACTGATCGAAATGGAGAATCTGCTCTTCTCGGACAGCAAGATGAAAATTCTCGCGATCAACGCTACCGGCGACCCGGCTTTGGACAAGGCGAAGCTCGAGGGCCTGAACGCAATCATCAAGAAGTACATCCGTGAGATTCTGCTCCATTTCAACCTGCCTTTCGAGAAAGAGAGTTTGGAACCCAGCCGCAAGGAGATCATCCGCACGGCCGGCGAATGCTTCGAGGAGATCACGGGAATCAAGCTTTCGGAGCTCAACCTGAATATCTGGGTCGACGAATTCATGCGCAACCTGCGCGACCTGCCCGAGTTCAAGGGGTTGCTGATCTCGCAGAAAAGCATCGGCTACATCATGGATACGGTAGCCGAGGGCATCGCCCGCTCGCCGGAAATCACGGACAAGATCCTGTATCTGTACCTGCTCAACAACGACAACTCGTTCTACAAGCTGGTCTGCAAGAAGCTGCAATACTTCAACGAGAAGATCAAGAGTTGCGACGATGCCGAACTGCGGATGTTCACCGAGGAATTCGTTTCGGAAATCCTCCCGATGCAGCTCGAGGAGCTGAGCAACTACATCATGCGCAAGAAGGACATCAAGATCGCCGAGAGCGAGATATACGCCGTCACGCGGCGCGTGGTCCGGTTCTACATCAGCATGATCAAGCGCACGCGCGGAACCGACTATTACAACCGTTACGCGCACACGATGGTCCGCATCGTCGAGACGGCGTTCAAGAAACAGAACTCGAGCGTCAACGAAATGGTGCAGCACGGCATATCGCTCTACAAAGGATTCGCTATGGAGAACAAGGCACTCGAGACATTCGAAGGCGGCCGCATTTCCTGGATCAACGAACTGATGAGCAAATGCGGCGTGATCAGTTCCGAGCAGCCCGTACAGCAACACACACGGATCGTGACCGATGCGAAGAAGCGCGAATACCCGTTCCATAAGATCGACCGGACCGAAAGCCGTCGGGCAGAGGCGCTGCCTTCGGACGACCATCCTACCGAGTATATCCGCTACATCGATACGCGCCCCGACTCGTCTTTCTTCACGAACCGGCTGTCGCGCTTCGTCCGGAACATGGACTCGGACGACTACCGTTGCAAGGTCGTCAAGCACGGTATCGTCAAGGAGCTGGTCATTTTCCAAAAGGGATACCTGAAGTACCTGACCGACAACTACCGGCTCAACTACACCGAGGATATCAGCCTGAAGGACATCGTGAATTTCGTCCCGGACGTGATCTCGCTGCTCGGAGCGCCCGAAAAGCTGATTTCGTTCCCGCAGATAGGCTATTTCGACATCAAGGGTCCGTCGGGCAATATCAAGACGATCGTCACTCCGCTGAAAAAGGAAGCCGACTATTTCGGCGACGTAAAGAAACCGCGCCTGACGGTCATCAACGAAAAGGTGAAGGAGATCGGCGGTATCCCGCGTCACGGCTCGCTGTTTCTGGTCGAGGAGAACGACGGTAGCGTATTCGTGATCGAAATCAACGGCGACAGCGGGGTAGGCAAGAGCGAAATGATCGCGGCTTTCGTACTGAAATGGCTGCGCAACAACCTCGAGGGCATCCGTTCGGTCAAGATGATCGCCGGAGACATGTTCCACGAGTTCCAAGATGCCGACGGCAACCTGTACGGCATCGGCACCGAGGTGGGCGACTTCTCGCGCACGACGGATTTCGATCCGGATTACATCAAATACTACAAGTTCCTTTTCGAAAGCAGCGCCGACAGCAACGTCGACGACCGCAACGCGCGCAGCACCGTCAGCGGCATGTGCGACATCACGATGCCGTACCGCGTCGACATCATGCTGAGCGCCAGCAACTACTCGAAGGACGAGGGCGGCATCACGCGCATGGACAATCCGGAGAACTTTCTGCTTTACATCGACGCCCACGGCGAGCGGAAGGAGAAAGCCACCAGCGGCGACGGACCGAACTTCCAGCGAACGCTCAAGCGATACACGGCCGACAAGAACATCGTCGAGGTCATATCGCGGCACGGCAACTACCTGGACGACATACTCGACTGGGACTACAATCCGATCGACCGGCAGTATTACCTCGCCTCTTCGTACAAGCTGCTCGATAAGATCGACGTCACCGAAGTCGTCCGGATGATCTTCGTCGGCCACAGCTTCACCCGCGACGGTATCCGCTACACGATCGAAGACGTCGCGTTCGACATGATCCAGAACCGCTTTACCGCATCGACCGTATACGAAGACGAAGCGGAGAAAGTGTATACCGACATCGTGCTCGATCGCCGCATCTTCAGCTCGATCTTCGACGCGCTGGCCAGCACGCCGGGCGGGCAGCCGTTCATCGCCGAAGAGGATCAGGTCGAGACCGTACACCGGCTGATCGAATGCCTGCGAGGCGGCAAGGACGGCCGCGGCGGAGCACGCCATATCCAATGCGGCGTACTGTCGACCGAGATCGGCAAGAAAGGCCGCGAAATCACCGGTCCTCAGAAAGCCGCCGCCGCATTGAAGCAGCTCATTCAGGAAGTGCGCGTCAACAAGCCGGAGATCAACGAGGGCAAAATCAAGGTCAAGCGTCTGATCAACGAAAAATATTACCACATTTTCGGCGGGGAAATGAACAGTTCGGAACTGTGGCGCTATAATTTCTACCTGTATCAGTTGGAAAACATGCGCAAGGCCGACCTGCGCCGCATGGACAACCGCAACAAGCGGGTCGACATCTCCAATTTGGTCGATTTCCATCCGGTAGCTCCCGATCACGAGTTCAGCCCGCTGCTCGTCAATCCGAACCTGAACATCGAGCTGAGCAGCTTCAGCGAAACGTTCGAGGAACTGATGAGCTTCCCGAACTATCCGGAATTCGCCGAGGAGTTCGCCGCCAAGCTCGACAGGTTGTACATTGCCGACGGATACAGCGAGGAGACGAACATCAACAACATGATCGTCCAGTTGCTGATTCTCGAAGGTTACATCAGCAGCGACGATCTGGCTCAGGGCAGCGTGATCGAGAAAGTCAACCGCGAAACGATCGCTGCGGCGAAGCACGCCGTCGTACAATACCTGAACCGGCAACGTTCCGAGAGGGCCGCCGAACAGCCCCGGACCGCGGCAAAAAAAACGCCGGAGAAGTCCAAACAAGAGCGGAATAAATAAATACCGGACGCAAACCGATCGAAAATCCGGGCTCGATTACAGAGTCCGGATTTTCGTTTTATATCCGCTACATTGCCCGGACAGCGCTTGAATCGGGTATTGTATCGGCAAATTCAGGAGACCCGGTTTCCACGGATTGAAATCGCTATCCGTTATACGTTGAAACGCATAACGGCCGGAACGCATATCGGACAATCCCTGTTCTCGGACTGAGTCCGAACAGGAGCGGAAGTCCGAAATCAGAGAGCGGCACCTCACGGCGCCGCTCTCCTTCACAAATCAAATCCCAACAAATTATATTCTATAGCTTCTTAAATAGTTTCAGTGTACATAGAATACCTTCGCGGCCTGCGACTGCACGCCCGTACCGGCGAACGTCGGGGACTGCTCGTCCTTCAACTCGAACACGCCCGAGTCGCTGCGCATGCTACCGTCATAACCCATCCATTTCAGCGTTATGTTTACCTGCTTCTTTCCTGCGGGCACCAGTCCCGCAATGTCAAAGCTGACACGCCCGTACCCCTGCATCAGGCGGGGATCTCCGAAGCCGTTATGTTTCAACGTCACGATTACGTGATCGTCCGTCGAATTTTCCTCGTCAACCGCCAGGTTGATATAATGCGGATTCTTCTCGCTATTGCTACCCCAAATCAAAAAAATCACGTTCAAATATTTCCCTGCTCCGAACCAGGCGCTCCCCACTTCGATCGGATCGTTTCCGATGCTGTCTATCTGCTGTTGCGTCAGTTCGGAATACCGGACAGGTTTCTTGGTCAGCACCGAGCCGATCGCATTGGCCCGCACGTCGTACTCGCTGTCCGACTTCTGTTCCAGCACGGTGAAGTTCATCCGAACCCTCATTCCGTCCTCCGCCTGAAACTTCGCGTCCAAGTTTTCCGTTACGTTCAGCGTATTTCCCCCGTCGGTTTGCACGCTGAAACTCTTGCCCGTTCCCTCGACCATTCCATAACACTCCTCTCCGTACAAACGGTCGTCATCGTTGTCGTCCAAGCACGAGGCGAAAACCAACGACATGACCACCGCCACAGTGAAAAATTTTGTAAATTTAATCATAATACGCTTCATAATGAAATCCTGCAATAAATAATTCAATAAAATCGAAACTTCAGATACATTCGCATATCGCTTTTACAAAACCGAATTCACTATGTAAGATGCGCATCCCGGGCAAAACGTTGCATCAGGCAAGGCAAATCTCGGCGAAACGTCAGAATTTATAGCGGAATCCCACGCCCAGATTGACGTTCCAAGGATTTTGCGTCCGATAGGATGCAGGCTGGCGCTTGTTCTCGAAATAATAGCTGACCGCCGGTTCCACATAAATACCGAAATGATCCACCAGATCGAAACCGACGCCCAAACCCAGATTGACCGACCACAAAGCGCCGTCGGCCGCGATCTTGCGGGTCTCGGACGAAACGAAAGCCCGGTCCTTGTACAGTTCGGTCGTCCCGCGCGCAGACAAGGCGAACTCGGCCATCGCTCCGCCCGAGAAATAGATGTCGAAACGTCCCCGGTCGAACACCGAATAATTGACCGTCAGCGGAATGCCCAGATAGTGCAGCCTCTGGCGATAACGGTAATTGAAAGCGCCCTCGATCTCGGCCTTTGAACTCATATAAGTATATACGAGCCCCGTTCCGATATGGAGGCGGGGCGTCAGGTACTTGTGAACGGAAAACCCGACCGACACGGGAAATTTGTGATCCATGTGGCTGTCTTCAAAAACCGGACTTTCCACTCTCATGGAACCGATATCCGCCAAACCCGCGTTCTGAATCAACAGCATCGGGGAGCTGCCGGAGGCGGAAAGTGCGTTTGAAAACGTAGAAGCGTTGGCATACAGAGAGGCGGACCAACCCTTGCTCCTGCCGCCTCGCCTCTTGAGAGGCGCATCCGTTTGCGCGAACTTGCGCTCGTAAGCGGCTATCAGCTCTCTGTTGGGGGCGGTCTCTGCGGACCGATCCGGTTGCGACGACATATCGCTTCCGGTCGCAGACGCGTTGTCCGTATTATCCCGAGACGGCGACGAATTGCCGGACGGGGCACTTGCGCCGTCGCTCAGACTGGCGAGGAGCGCAGTCGACGCTTTCGAACGGGGATCGATCAGTCGGACCGACCTGGCCGACTTCATGATTCGGTTCAGAGCCGTATCGTTGAAAGCAGGAGCCGTCCTCGAGGCGGAATCGCTACCGGAAACGGGAAGCGGCAGCGCCACCGTTTCGGCCATAGATTTCTCACCCCACGAGTGCGTGCGCTGAACCCGCCAAACGCCCAACCCGATGCCGAGCAGGACGACTGCGGCGGCGGCATAACGGCTCCACGAACGGAACAGAGGGACACGCTCGGCAGGATGCGCATTCGCATGCAGTTGCATGCGGCGCTGCATCTCCGCCCACGGCGGAACGGGCAATCCCGCCTCCGCGTCGTGCAGCTTGCGCCTCAATGCTTCATCCAACGAATCCCTTTTCATCTCAGATCACCTCCTCTTCTTTCAGTATTTTGAGCAGACATCCCTTGGCCCTCAGATATTGCGAGCGCGAAGTGCCTTCGCTCACGCCGAGCATCTCGGCAATCTCGCGGTGAGAGTATCCTTCGACGGCAAACAGGTTCAGCACCGCGCGGTATCCGTCGGGCAGTTTGCCGATACATCGCAGCAGCTCGGCGGTCTCCATACGTTCCACGGCCGATGCTTCGGTTCCTTCGACCTGCCTGAGCGCATCGATCTGCTCACTGCCCTGCAGCACGTTTTTCTTGCGCAGATACCCCAAGGCCGTATTGACGAAAATCCGTCTGATCCATCCTTCCAGCGATCCCTCGCCCCGGAAATCCCCGATTTTGGAGAAAACGGTGATAAAGCCGTCGTGCAGCAGATCCTGAGCGATCTCGCGATGGCACGCATAGCGGAAACACACGCCGTACATCTTCGGAGCGTATTTTTCATACAGCTTCTGCTGCGCCGTCCGGTCATTCCTACTGCAACGCCTTATCAGTTCTTCTTCCGTCACGGGTTCCAGTCGTATCGCTCATCCGTAGCTATAGATGAAAGGGGTTCGTAATTCGTTGCATGGATAACGGAATTTCAGAAAAAATATTTCCGCCCATACCGCCGATTTCGCATGTCATCGTGCGAAAATAGCGATATTTGCGTATATCGAAAAATCGAGCGTACTTTGTCTGTCGAAAAACTATCCGGAATATGATCGTTCAGGCTTCCGTCGCCGTCAGTGTCGACGGCTATATAGACGACCTATCGGACCGTCGGCTCGTCCTGTCGCACGCGGCCGACTGGGAAGAAGTCCGCAGTCTCCGCGCCGAAAGCGACGCGATTCTGGTCGGCGCCGAAACCATTCGTCGCGACAATCCGGCTCTAGTCACCCGCGACGAAAGGCTGCGCGAGCTCAGGGCCGAACGGGGACTGCCGGCCGATCCGGTCAAGGTCACGCTCAGCCGTAACGCCGATCTGGACCCGACCTCCCGCTTTTTTACGGAAGGCGACGGAGAAAAAATCGTTTTCGTAGGCCGTTGCGCGCCGCAGGACCGCACCGCGGCACTGAGCCGCGTAGCGACCGTCATCCATGCGGGAAGCGACTGTCTGACAGCGGACTACCTGATCGGAGAACTCGGTCGGAAAGGAATCGAACGGCTTTTTATCGAGGGAGGGAGTAGGGTGCTGACCCTGTTTTTGTCAGAAAATCGGATCGATTACCTGCGTGTCGCCGTAGCCCCGTTCTTTGTCGGAGAGCCGTCGGCCCCCCGAATGACGATCGGGGCGAAGTTTCCGTTCGACAAAGACCGCCGCATGACCGTACTGGACGTAAAAAAGGTAGGCGACATGACCGTCACGGACTACGCCTTGGGGCAGCAGGCGACCGATCGGACCCGGCTCCTTCAGGCAATTGGCCTGTCCTTAAAGTGCCCCCCGTCCGACAAGGCCTATTCGGTCGGAGCGGTACTCGTCACGCGCGACGGGCAGGTATTCACGGGCTACAGCCGCGAGACGGCCCCCGACAACCATGCCGAGGAGGAGGCGATCCTCAAGGCCGAACAAGCGGGCGCGACGCTCGAAGGGGCTACGATATACAGCTCCATGGAGCCTTGTTCGACCCGTCGTTCGAAGCCTCGGTCCTGCTCCGCACTGATTATCGACCGCCGCATGAAGCGCATCGTTTTCGCCGTACGCGAGCCCGATCGCTTCGTCCGCTGCCGGGGCGAACAATCGCTCCGCGACGCCGGGATAGAAGTGTGCGTACTGGAGTCGCTCGCCAAACAGGCGCTCGAAGCCAATGCCCACATTCTCTCCGGGCCAATCGTGAATCCGGCCGCCGAATCCTCCACGCGCCCCGATGCAGCCGATCGCCGCGCGTAATGTCCCCAATAAGAAGAAGAAAAGACATAAAGCCGTCGGCTCACGAAAAGATCGGGCAATCCGCCCGCATACGAATAATCCGTGCTGAGAAAGCGGAAAAAACCGGTTGCAATTCCGAATAATTGTTCGGATATTTGCATTCGCAATAAATGAATATTCATTCATTATGGCAAAAAAAGTGGACCAGACCAAAATCGAACGAATCCGCAACGCTTCGGTCGAGGTCATCAGCGAGCACGGGATACTCGGCGGTTCGGTAGCGTCGATCGCCGAGCGGGCCGATGTTTCGGTAGGGTATTTGTACCGGCACTACCCGGGTAAAACCGAACTGATCAACGACTTGCTCGAAAACGCGCTGAACGCGATCACGGACCGGATCCACGCGCTCATTCGCGAAACGGACGACATCGAGCGAATCGTCGGCGGCATCGTGGGCTTTCTGATCGAAAGCGCGGCCGACAATCCGGCCAAGCACAAGTTCCTGATCATGTTGCTGAACGACTTCTCGGTCGAGATCAAACCCGAAAGCCGGAAAAGAATCATAGAAATCGGCGAAGTGCTGCTCGAAACGGGACAAAAAAACCATACGGTCCGGGGCGATATTTCGGTCAATGATTTGTATATTGCGCTGGTCGGAATCCCCATGCAGTACCTCGCCTCGCGGTACCGGTTCGACTTCGACAGCCGACCGTGCGACACGCAGGAACTGATCCGCAAAATCACCCGGGTATCGCTGAGCGCGATCCGATAAAGTAAAACGGTAATTACAGGACAATATGAAGCGATTAATCTTATGGTGGCTGGCGACTTGTACGGCGGCGGCCGTCACCGGGCAGCCGAAACAGGCTCTGACGTTCGATCAGGCGCTCGAAATGACGATGACCCGCAATCCCGAGCTCGAAGCCATCTCTTACGAGAAGGAAACCGCCGAAAAGGAACGCAAGGCCGCCTACGGGTTACGATTGCCCAAAGCATCCGTAACGGGCGCCTATATCTATATGGGCGATGACATGGCAATCGACATGAACGATCTGAAAGCTCCGGTCGGCGGCGTCTTGGAAGGGCTCGGCAACCTGCCGAACATTCCGCCGGCCATCCTGCAGCAGGCATCCTCTCTGCTGGCCAAGGATTGGTCGATGAAACTGCAGGACCGCAGTTTCGCCAACGTGGGCGCCAACATCACGTTGCCGCTTTATACGGGAGGAAAAATCAACGCGGCCAACAACGCGGCCAAGATCAAGATCGAGGAGGTAGCGGAGAAAGGAAACCAGACGCGCGGATCGCTCGTGTCGGAACTGACCGAACGCTATTACGGACTGGTTCTGGCCCTTCAGGTAGTCGAGGTGCGCCGTCAGGTACTCGAGGGAATGCAGCATCACCTGTCGGACGCCAAAGCGCTCGAAGCCAACGGTATCATCGCCAAGGGCGAGCGTCTCTACGCCGAAGTCCATACGGCCGAAGCCGAGCGCGAGCTGCTCAAGGCCCAGAAAACGGTCGAAACGCTTTACAGCGCATTGTCCAACACGCTGGGCGGCGACGAATCGACATACATACCCGCCACTTCGATGTTCATTCTGAACGATATAGAGAGCGTAAGCTATTTCAAAGATTTAGCCAAACAGCACAGCCCGCTGCTCAAGCAGGTCGGATATAAGAAACAGCTGGCAACGGAGAACATGCGGCTCCAGCGGGCCGATTTCGCACCGCAGGTGGCCCTGACCGGCATGGCGGCCTTTTATAATTATCAAGTTTCGCCGATCATACCCAAATGGGCCGTCGGAGCCGGCGTATCGCTGAAGATCTTCGACGGGCTCAACCGCGAATACAAGTTCAGCGCGGCCAAGTCCCAGATCCGTCAGGTCGAAGCCGTCGGACATCAGGCCGAGAGCGACATCCTGACCCTGATCGACAAGCTCTACAACGAGATGGTCACCTATTCGCAGCAGCTGCCTTCGGTCAACGCATCCGGCCGGTTCGCCGAGGAATACCTGCGAATCAAGGAAGAGGCGTTCAAGGAAGGAGCCGCCCCGTCGTCGGACGTCGTGGACGCGCGGCTCAATCTGGCCAAAATCCGCATCGAACGGCTTCAGGCGGCCTATTACTACGACATGATGCTCGCACGCCTGCTCGAAGCTTGCGGCCAAAGCGAGCTTTTCCCCGATTACGGCAAGCGGGCCGCAGCCATGCCGATCCGCTACGAACACGATTTTTAAACCCGATTCTTAACGAAAAACATAATATTCGATCATATGAAAAAAAGCAATGTCATCGGACTGACCGTCGGCATCGTCGTTACGATCGTCGCCGTCTCGCTGATCAGTTGGTTCGCCATTCGTCCCGTACCGACGCTCATTCAGGGCGAGGTCGAGGCTACGGACATCAAAATCTCGTCGAAGCTGGCGGGCCGTATCGAGCAAATGGACGTACAGGAAGGCGAGCGCGTCAAGAAAGGCCAGCTGCTGTTCGTACTGAGCACGCCCGAAGCGGAAGCCAAGCTCCAACAGGCCGAAGCCGCGCGCATGGCGGCCAGCGCTCAAAGCACGAAAGCCCGTAAAGGAGCGCGCGTACAGGAGATCGAAGGCGCGATGAACATATGGAAAAAGGCCGAGGCAGGACTGGAACTGGCGCGCAAAAGCTACGAACGAGTCAAAAACCTGTACGAATCGGGCGTAGTACCCGAACAGAAATACGATGAAGCCGCCGCTAATCTCAAGGCAATGGAAACGACCGCAGCGGCAGCGAAAGCTCAGTACGACATGGCTATCGAGGGAGCCCGCAGGGAAGACCGCGAGGCAGCCGAAGCGCTGGTCAAGCAAGCGTCGGGAGCCGTCTCGGAAGTCGAGTCGTACATCAGCGACGCGATGCAATACTCGCCGATCGACGGCGAGATTTCTACGGTCATCGCTCAGCAGGGCGAGCTGATCAGCGCAGGCTACCCGGTCGTCACGCTGCTCGACATGAACGACTTGTGGGTGACTTTCAACATCAAGGAAGACCTGTTGCCGAAAATCAAGATCGGCAGCGTACTGCAGGCTTACGTACCGGGCATCGGCCGGACGATCGAACTGAAGGTCTATTACATGGCCGTGCAGGCCGAATACGCGACTTGGTCCGCCACCCGAACCAAAGGCGACTTCGATATCCGCACGTTCGAGGTCAAGGCCCGCCCCGAGGGAAGAATCGAAGGGCTGCGGCCCGGCATGACCGTCACGGTAAACTGGGACGAAATCCGATAGACGGAGAATTCGGCCCGCCGACCATCCGCACCGGAACCGAAACCCGGCTTTGCGGAGAGGTCGGATCGAGCGTCTGCACCGCCGGACGCATCGAGCCGAAAACTTAAACCGCTTGGAGTCATGAGTTATTTCAGAGCATTCCGCAACGCATTTGTCCGGGAACTGAGATCGTTCGGCAGCCATAAGTTTTTCTACATGCTGTCGCTCGGACTGCCGATCCTGTCGTTCCTGTTCTTCATTCTGCTGTTCCGGACGGGCGTTCCCCGGGACATGCCGGTCGCCGTACTGGATCAGGATAACTCTCCGTTGTCGCGCCGGCTGACCCGGATGATCGACGCGACCCCTTCGGCCCGGGTCGTCTACCAGATCACCGATATGAAGGAGGGAGAGCGAATGATGAAGCAGGGAAAGATCGACGCCATTATCCAGATTCCGAGCGGGCTGGAGAAAAACGTATACAGCAACACGCAGGCCCGGGTCATGGCCTATATCAACGGCCTGAACCTGACGAAGAACGGATTGCTGAACAAGGATATTCTGACTGTCGCCACGACTTTTTCGTCCGGCATCCAGCTGCAGACGCTGATGAAAAAGGGATTGTCCGAAACGGAAGCCTACAACCAGATGATGCCGATCTATTTTGAAAAACACATCCTGTTCAATCCGTACACCAATTATAGCTATTATCTGCTGCCGAGCTTCCTCCCGCTGATGCTGATGCTCTTCGCTTTGCTCACGGCCGTCTTTACGATCGGAGTCGAGCTCAAGAACGGCACGGCCTCCGAATGGCTCGCCGCCTCCGGAGGCCACACGTCGGCCGCTCTGGCAGGCAAACTGGCGCCATACACGGTCATTTTCTTCGTGCTATGCTTGCTAATGGACACACTGCTGTTCAAATACGTCGGCGTGCCGCTCAACGGCAGCGTTCCCATGCTGCTCGTGAGCGGGCTGTTTTTCGTACTGGCCTCGCAGAGCATAGGCGCGTTCATCGTTATCCTGCTTAGCAATCTGCGTCTGGGACTGTCGATCGGAGGAGGATACTCGGTGCTTTCGTTCACGTTCTCGGGCCTGACGTTTCCCTTTTTGGCCATGGATTTGCCGGTACGGATCGTCGGATACCTTTTTCCCATGACCTACTATATGGACCTGTTCATCGATCAGGGCATGCGCGGAGCGCCGACAGCCGATTCGGCAATCTATCTGGTCGGTCTGGCCGCTTTTCTGCTGCTGCCGTGGACGGTGATCCTGCGCCTGAGAAAAATCTGTACGGAAGAAAAATACTGGGGAAGACTATGATCATGAAGACAAACCGGTTCCGTTCCAAATTCAGGGAATTTTCGAGTATTCTGCGAAACGAATACCGCCATATATTCCACGACGCGGGCGTCATACTGATCGTCATAGGAGCTATTTTCATCTACTCCACGGCCTATTCGCTGGCCTATAAGAACGAAGTGCTGCGCAACGTTCCGGTAGCCGTCGTCGACAACAGTCATACGGCCCAGAGCCGTCAACTCGTCAGAGCGCTCGATGCCACGCCGAACCTGCGCGTCGCATACAAGTCTTCGAGTCTCGAAGAGGCCAAGCGGCTGTTCCACGAGCGGAAAATCAACGGCATCATCGTCATTCCTTCCGACTACGAGAAAAAAATCATGCGCAACGAGCGGGTCAACATCTCGATTTACGCCGACGCCAGCTATTTTTTGATGTACAGACAAGTCTTTTTCGACGTGATGGGCAGCGTGCTCTACTCGAACAGCCAGATCGAGTGGGTCCGCTTCGTGGCGAAAGGCGCGCAGCCCGGTCAGGCCGCGGCGCTGAGCAATCCGGTCCAGACAACGATCGAGAACATGTACAATCCTTACGGCGGATATGCCACGTTCATCATGCCAGCGATCCTGATCGTCATCATACAACAGACGCTGCTCATCGGCATCGGCATGGTCGGAGGCACATGGCGCGAGCGAGGACTCTACAAAACGCTGATTCCGTGGGGAGAAAAGAGACTCTCGGTCATTCCGATCGTCTTAGGCAAATCGACAGCCTACCTCTCGATCTACTGCGCGACGCTGCTCTACGTCATGGGGTTCCACTACAAGGTTTTCGGGTACCCGTCGAACGGAGCGGCCGGCGACGTCGTACTGTTTCTGATTCCCTACCTGCTGTCGTGCACGTTTCTGGGAATCGCGCTCTCGTCCCTGTTCAGGCGGCGCGAAAATTCCCTGTTGTTGCTGCTCTTCACATCCATACCGTTTCTGATGCTCAGCGGCGCGTCGATTCCGCAGGAGTCGATGCCGCAATGGCTTTTCCAACTCGGCAGGATCATACCGAGCAGCAGCGGCGTAGACGGATTCATCCGTATTCGGACGATGGGCGCGACGCTGAGCGAAGTAAGCGTTCAGTTCTGGACCTTGTGGATTCTGTCGGGACTCTACTTCATACTGGCCTGCCTGGGCATGCGCGGCGTACTGCTCCGGGTCGAAAAGGGAAAATAGGCACGAACGAAATCATACGAACCGAAAAAGACCAACCGAATAAGCAATGAAAATAAAGACAGGACTGGCCGCTTTCGGCCTGTCGGGGCAGATATTCCACGCCCCGTTCATCGAGGCTCATCCCGATTTCGAGCTGACGGCTGTCGCCGAACGGAGCAAGAAAAGCGCGCAGGCGACATATCCCGACGTCGAATCGGTCGATTCGTTCGAGGAATTGCTGCGTTGCGACGTCGAACTGATCGTCGTCAACACGCCCGACGCAACCCATTATCCGCTGTGCCGGGCCGCCTTGGAAGCCGGGAAACACGTAATCGTCGAAAAACCGTTCGTCACGACGATTCGCGAAGCGAAAGAACTAATCGAGATAGCCGACCGGAAAGGCCTTATGCTCATCACATACCAAAACCGACGATGGGACGGAGATTTCCTGACTCTCCAGCAGATCGTCCGGCAAGGCTCGCTGGGCAGGCTCGTCGAGATACAGTCCTCTTTCCAACGATACCGCCCCCGACTCGGACAATCCGCATGGAAAGAGACACCGGGCGCCACCCGCGTCGGAATCACGTATAACCTGTGCTCCCACTTGTGCGATCAGATCGTCGCGCTGCTGGGCAAGCCCGAGGGAGTGTGGGCAACGCTCGACCGGCAACGCGACGGCAGCCGGATCGACGACTACAGCCTCATCGTGCTCGAATATCCGGGCATACGCGCACAATTGCGGGCAGGCATGCTCGTCCGCGAGCCCGGTCCGAGATTTGCCGTCTACGGCACGAACGGAGCCTACGTCAAATACGGCCTCGATCCCCAAGAAGATGCCCTGAGGCACAGAGGCGAGAAGCCCGCTCCCGGCGACTGGTGCACGGAAGCCCCGTCGCAATGGGGAGTGCTTCACGACGAGCACGGCCGACACGCTTATCCGACCGTAACGGGCAACTACATGCGTTTCTACGACCGGGTCCGCGATACGCTGCGCGAGGGGAAGGCTCCGGCCGTTACGCATGAGCAAATGCTGTGGGACATGCAGATCCTCGAAGCGGCGTTCGAAAGCGACCGGACAGGGAGCACTATCCGCTTATAAGATAAAGGCAGAAGCAAGGACGGACCGCCCGACATCCGTCCGGGACAGAATAACCGAGCAACCATTTTAAAAGATCGAATTATGAAAAGCAAATTCCTCGAAGACTTCAAGAAATTCGCTATGCGCGGCAATGTGGTGGACATGGCCGTCGGTATCATTATCGGCGGCGCGTTCGGCAAAATCGTTTCGTCGCTGGTAGCCGACGTCATCATGCCTCCGATCGGACTGTTGATCGGGGGAGTCAACTTCACCGATCTCAAGATCACGCTCGAAAAAGCGGTTCTCTCGCCGGGAGGCGAGGTCGTAAAGCCGGCCGTCTCGATCAACTACGGCAACTTTCTGCAAACCACGTTGGACTTTCTGATTATCTCGTTCTCGATCTTCCTGCTGATCCGCCTGTTGAGCAAATTGCAGGAGAAAAAGAAAGAGGAAACGCCCGCACCGGCAGCTCCCCCCGCCGACGTGCAGTTGCTGACCGAGATCCGCGATCTGCTTAAGAACAAACAGGATAAGTAGCAGCGCGGGGAACATCCGCGAAACCAGTATCCCTGCCTCGCGATGCGGTCGTCGCTCGGCTTCAGGACGGCAAAACGGGAGACTGAACGACCGGATATTTCGCGCATTCATTCCAATCAACATAAGCCAGAATGACCCACATAGAAACGGAGCGGCTGATCCTACGGCAATTCACGGAGAAAGACGCGGGCGCCCTGTTTTCCCTTCTGAGCGATAAGGAAGTGAATAGGTTCCTGCCCATGTTTCCGCTAAGGGACATAAAAGAAGCGGAAGCGTAGCTGCGGAACAGATACATCACAAACAGCCCGGGACAGCGAGGCTTCGATTACGCGCTCTGTCTCAAAGAAGATAACGTTCCCATCGGCTATGTCCACGTAAGCGGAGACGATAGCCATGACTTGGGATACGGGCTGAGGAAGGAATTATGGCGAAAGGGACTGTGCTCGGAGGCATGCCGAGCAGTAATCGGCAGGGCGAGACAGGCCGGCATTCCGTATATTACGGCAACACACGACGTAAACAATCCGCACAGCGGGCAAGTCATGCAAGCCATCGGCATGAAATACCGGTACTCCTACAAGGAACTGTGGCAGCCTAAAAACTTCATGGTCACTTTCAGGATGTACCAGCTCAATCTCGACGGATGCGAAGACAGGATTTATAGAAAATACTGGGACCGATACCCCCATTTCATAGAACCGGAGCCATAAAAAAACGTCGCAAGCGTGCAATAAGGGGAAGCAACCTTCTCTTTGACTGCCGTCCGAATGGCAAATCGCCGAAATAGAATACGCGCCGGACATTCTGTCCGGCGCGTATCTCAAACGGTGTGCACGACGTGCAGCGCTACATCGGAGGACGTCCGCCCGGCGGCGGCCCCGGAGGGCCCCCTCGCCTGTGTCCGCCCGGCAACGAATCGCCGTCGGGTATATTGAATTTCTTTTTGCCGTTACCGGTAAAAACGCGCAAGTTATATACGAAATTCAGGCTCACGTAACGCCCCAACACATTGGAAGTGACGTTCTCGATATAGTTTTCGGTCACGTTCCGGGAAAACCCCTTGTTGCGATCCAGCAAGTCGTAAACCCGGACGCTGACCTCGCCGCGCTGGTTCCGGAACAGTTTCTTGCCGATCGAAGCGTTGATCAGCAGGAACTCTTCGGTAAACTTATCCGTCACGCCCCGATACTTGGAATAGCTGCCGTCCGCCTGCAACGTGAATCCGGCCCACGTGACCCACTTCACCCGAGCCGTTCCGACGCCGTTGAAATACTCGTTGCTGTTAGCCGAATGCGTAATATTGTAGGAAGCCCGGTACGAAACGGTGAAATCGAATTTCTCGCTGATATTGCTGCCCACGACGATTCCGCCGGAATAGGAGGTCGTATTGGTCTTGCTGCGTACCAGATTGGAGATAGTCGGCAGCGAAGTATATCCCACTCCCAAGTTGAAATTCACATTGCTGGCCAGCCACTTGACAGGAAGTCCGTAATCCACCGCTCCCCGTACGTTCCAATAGCCGTTCAAGTTGACCGGGCGGGAATACTGAGCTCCCTGATCGAGCACGACCACCGTCTCGCCCGCATCGTTCTTCACCTCATAACCGGGACGGTCGGCCCGCTCGATCGAGTTGGCGATGTAGTTCGACCGGGCATTCCCCCAAAGCATGGCCACGAAAGTCCGTCCCTTAGTCACGTTCGTATTCGTATAACGCAGGTGCAGCATATGATTGTAGACCGGACGAAGCGACGGATTGCCCTGCGATACGAACAGCGGATTCGACACATCGAGCACATCCTGCAACTGACTGACCGACGGATTGCTCGTATAGCTTCTCAGCATCGTCCGCAGCGAATTGGTCCGTGAAAATTTGTAATCCAACATAGCCATATAGACGAGATTGTCGAACCCCGCCGACATATTCGACCGCGAAACCGTCGGGAAAACCTGATCTCCGGTCAGCGTAGCATGCTGATAATCGATATTGGTCACGAACATCGCCTTTTCGCTACGGTAGCGGAAACCGGGCCCGGCCCGGTGGGTCAGATAACCGCTGTTATAGGTATTCGACAGACTGTCCAGAAACAGGTAATCGGGCAATTCGTACGAACGCTTGTCGCGGTCGGAATAGTTGTACGACAGGCTATAGTTCAGCAACAGCTGAGCGCGGTCGCTCACAGGCTCGGAATAAGACAACCGGCCGCTCAGATTGTATCCGCTCGAATAGTTGGCGATATATTGGTCGAGTTGGGACGTCGAGTCGGGATCGAAATAGCGCGTCAGCGAATAGCGATCGTTGTCTTGATCGTTTTTCGACAGACCGCCCTGAAACGAGGCAACCAGCACACGGCCGGGCCGACCGCCGAAACGGTGCATCCAGATCAGACTGCCCGACAGGTTGTAGCCGGTGGACCGATTGCTGGAAAGGCTTTTCAGAAAATTCAGGATCGTCCCTTCGACACCGGCCCCCCCCGCCAGTGTCGCCGACGTATCGCTGCTCGACACGTCGTGGGTCTGGAAGCGAAGCGTCGGACGGAACATCAGCGTATTGTTCGAGTCGATCTTGTACTCGATGCGCGCGTTGAGCCGATGATTGAAGTTGCGGGTACGGGAAACGCCTATATCGTGATATTGTTGCCCGATGAAATAATCGCGGTCCGTCAGCGCCTCGGTCGTATTGTCCGACGAGTTGAAAAAATAGCTCGCGCTCAGTTTCAGTTTCTCCCGCCATTCGTTCGAGTAGTTCACTCCGACCGACCGGACGGTCGATATGCCGCTTTGATTGCCGATCAGGAAATTACCGGCGCCCCGTCCGCCGCCTCCGCCGTTCATCACGCCGAGCAGGTCGTCGATAGCGAAATTCTGCTGGTTGACGTTATTGACCATCCCGAGAAACGTGAGCCGCCGGGAACCTTTGAAAAGGCTCAGGTTCAGTCCCACGTTGTACAAGTCGTCGAACCCGTAGCTGGCTGCGAATTTGCCGAACTTGGCCCGGTCGACCCCGTCTCTGGTAACGATATTGATCGCCTTGTAATCCTCGCCGTCGTCGACGCCGCTGAATTCGGCCTGATCGCTTTTCTTGTCGAACACCTCGATCTTATCGATCACCTCGGCAGGTAGATTCTTGATCGCGGTAGTAACGTCATCGCCGAAAAATTCCTTGCCGTCGATAAGCACTTTCTTCACCTCTTCACCGTGCGCTTCGACCGTTCCTCCGTCGACCTTGATGCCCGGCATCTTGGCCAGCAGTTCGTCGGTACTGGCATCCTGCGTCACCTTGTAAGACCCGGCGTTATAGACGACCGTATCGCCCTTCTGGGTCGTGCGCATCGCTACCGCCTCCACGACGGTCTCGCCCAACTGCTTCACGTCGGGCTGCATCGCAAGCCGACCGAGCTGCACCTGTTTTTTGTCGATCTTCACCGACGCGGTATAGGGCTTCATCCCCAGATAGGTCACTTTCAGCAGGTAATCCCCGAAAGCGAGAGCCGGAAGCGAGAATTGTCCCGAAACCGCCGTCGTGGCATACGTCTTCTGGTCGGGCTTGTCGGCAGGCGCACACTCCACGACAGCCCCGATCACAGGCTCGCCCGTCGACCCGTCGACCAGCTGCCCTGAAACGACGCCCGAGCCCTTGGACTGAGCGAGCGACGGATAAGGCAGGGCCCACGCCCAAAGCGACACGACACAACATATCAACGATACTCTGAATTTCATAACTTATTTTCCGTGACAATTAACCGACTGCAAAGAAAACCCATTTTCCTTTCCATTCGCCTTTTGCACCGGTAAAACGGAAAATATAGCGGGTGAACCGCCGCAGGAAGCCGCTCGGGGAAGGACCGGAGAGCGAAAAACCGGGTCGTCGGCCCAATGAACGGAAAAGACACCGCCTCGGCACCTCCCCTGCATTCTCAAGGATAAACGATAGGATTACTCTTGCTTCCTATACGTTGCCCGTTTTCATCTACATCTCCGAAAAGATAACGTTTCAGATAATTGCTGTCCCGCTCCAACTCTTCCATAGTATACATGGCTAAAGTATCCGGATCGAATACGTAAACGGCGAATGAATCTTTCGGAGCACGAGCCATCTGTCGTGCAGCAACTGTATACGACCTCATTTGTCCGGGTTTCACCAACTGGAAATAGGGATATACCTCCGGCCACCGGGTCGATACATTCAAATATTCTCCCTCCCATTTCAGACTGACACAAAATCGAATATTTTTGTCTGAATTGTTCTGGAGTTCCCAGAAATACTGTTCACTAGCCCATGGCCTCTCGCAACCAAAAGTACTGACGCCTAAAAAAAGGCATGTTCCCAATACATAACGGATAAATTTCATAAACGACACAAAATCATGCGGCAGCAACAAATCAGACCAATAAATTATCGAAGCACATATTCTCCGGACTTCCGCAGACGTCCCAACCCGAACTATACCCCTTCCAAGAACCAACGCTTGAACTCGGGCACGCGCGCCTTGCTGATCACGATCCGCTCGGGAGTCTTGACGCACAGATTCAACGTCAGGCGGCTGCCGAACCAGACCGACAGGTCGGCGATCGCCCGGCGCGATACGATGAACTGCCGGTTGGCACGGTAGAAATCGGCCGCAGGAAGCTGTCCCATCAGCGTATCCAAAGACCTGTCCACCGGCAGCGTCCTTCCGTCGAGGGTCGCTACCGAAACCCGCTCGTCCGAAGTATGGAAATAGGCGATCTCCTCGGGCGTCAGCGGCACCAGCTTGTCGCGGAACGGGATCAAAAAACCGCGCGAACGCGAAGTCACGAAGCGGTTCGTCTGCTCGACATACTCGGCCACTTGCGGCGCCGACAGTCTGCGGAGCTTGTCGAACGCCCGGCGAAGCTCCTCTTTCTTGATCGGTTTGAGAATGTAGTCGATGCTGTTGACCTTGAAAGCATCGAGCGCATAACGGTCGTACGCGGTCGTGAAAACGATCGGGCATTCGATGTCTATCTGCTCGAAAATCATGAAAGCCTGTCCGTCCGCCAGATGAATATCCATAAAAATCAAATCGGGCAGGGGATTGTCCTTTACCCAGCGGACCGTTTCGACGACCGTCTCGATCACGGCCTCGATACGGATCGAAGGGTCGATCTGGAGCAGCAGGGCTTTCAGGTTGGTGGCAGCCGCCGTCTCGTCTTCGACAATCAGGACATTCATGCTTTCTCGGTATTAAGTGTTTAATGGGAAAGATTTTGCCGTTGCTCCTCGATTCCGTCGAGCACGAAACGGACATTGATCTGTTTCTCGAGCAGATCCTGCGGAACATAGAAATAGTGATTCGACGACTCGTATCCGATAACCGGATCGGCCTTCACCAACGGCAGCAACTCTCGGACATGAGCGGCCTCCGACTCGGCGGCCCGACGCATACGCTCCAGGCAGAGGAGCTTTTCGTCCCGATCGGACGATGCGAGAAAACGGTCTCGTTCCATCGTGAAACGAGCCTGAGCAGCCGAGGAGGCACAGTGAATACGGACCGCTTCGGCACGTCCCAGCTCACGCTTCAGGGCGAGTCGCTTTTTCCCCGACGCGAGCGCAACGGCCGAACGCAGCGCCTCGCATCCGCATGCGAATCCTTCGGCCACTTTCTCCATCTGCCTGACAAATGTCTCGGCAGGATACACCGAGCGCCAATCGTCCAGCGCATCGTAGGGAATTCCCACCATGCTGGCCCGATAACCCGTCGGCTCGAGATAGAGCGGATTGGCCGGTCCCATATGCTGGGGGCCGCTGTAAAGCGTCAGACCGTGATAAGGGAACTGTTCGAACGCATCCGAGAAAGCTTTCCACGCCCTTCTCACTTCGGGTGCGGCCCGCTTCCCGTAATACTTTTCGGCCAATTGCCTCAAGGCTGCCTCGCTATCACCGTCCCCGTGCGACTGGAACAGTTCCAGATTGGCAGACGGATAGCCGCCCAGACTCCAACTGAGCATCACGCCGTCCGTCGAAGCGGCGGCCAGATTGCCGGCATGGCGGGCCACCAAATCCAGCACGGGCAGAGCTGGAACCACGGCCATTTCCCACGAAGCATTGACTTGGACCTTGGCGACCGTCTTCAATCCGGCCTCTTTCGCATAGCGCCAATGGGCCATTGCCCTCGGCCCCGGCCCGACAGCCGACAGCGAATACTCGCCCACGGCCGAGGCGACTCCGCCACGCTCGATCGGCAACGCCCACTCGCTGACCGACATCAGCCAGCACGATTTCGGAAGGCGGCGGATGATCTCGCGGGCCTGCGAGTCGTCCCATCCCCAATCCCAAACCAGCACCCGCGCTTCCGGATTGCCGGCGAGAACCCCCTCGGAAATCGCCGTATTGACTTCGGCGATCAGCTCGGCATAGGAACGCCCCGCACAGCGACTGCATCCCGCCCGGTTTCCGTGCGAAACGCAGTTGGTCAGATTTTCGGAAGCCGTGATCGAAAAAACGCCCGCAAGTCCGGGGACCTGCCGGAACACGCTCTCCAACGAACGGCTCAGCCAGCTTCTGACCTCCGGCAACGACGTGCATAAAGTCCTCTGATCGCCTTCGGCCGTGCCGGAAAGAGACCTTCGCCGGGCATCGGCCTCGAAAAACGAACCGGGCATCGCACGAGGCTCGTTCACATACAAATATACTCCTATGCCGTATCTGGCAGCCCGCTCGACGAGCCGGCGCAACTCCTCGATGCGCCGCGAGGCATCGTCGGCCCCCGGGAAAATACCGTCAGGCTCCACCAGCGTCCGCAGCACCGAATGAATCCATATGCCGTTGATCCCTTTTTCCGACAAACGCTGCAAAAGCCCCTCCGGATAGGACGACAGATCGGGATCGGTCAGCGGATCGCCGTATGCGGCAAAATAGGAAAAGATCAGACGCAGGTCGAACCGCTCCTCCGGACTTTCCGTCTCCGTCCGTCCGGCCCGCTTCACGGGCCGGGGCCGCCGGAACTCCTCGATGAACGAGAAACGCGGTTCTTCCCGGGCAAAAGCTTCTCGGCCGAACGTCCCCAAAAGCGAATCGATGCGGGCCGCTCCTCGCATCGCCCGCTCGTCAGGAGCCCGATAACGCAACGGCTCGCAAGCGGGCTTGACATTGCCCAGCTTGACAAACAGAAAGTCGTCCTCGATCAGCCGCCATGCCAATTCCTCGCGCGTCAGTCCCAGCAGGGTAAGCAACTGATCGTACGGCAACAGATGCCAGTTCCTGCGCAGCACGGTGATATAGCCCCTCGCATCGCTCCAGTACGGTTCGATTCCGCGCTGCGGACGCAGTCCCATCGAAGCGGCCAGCCTGTTCACGTTCTCCTCGCTCGTTGCAAGCACCTCGGCCAAACGTGCAGCCGGAACCAACGTCCAGTTCCGCCAGACAAAAGCATGCTGCCGATCCGGGAAATAGGGATACTCGACGGCAGGAAGCGTTCCTCCCTCTCCAGGCAAAGAAAAGGACTCGGATGCCGCTCCGGCACACGGACAGGACAAAAGAAAACCGCACAACAGGAAAGTCAATCGTTTTATCGACATATCGTTCAATATCGTCTAGGGTTTCACCAATGGAAGCTCGACCCGAAACAGCTCATTCTCCCTGACGACCCGTATATCGCGGGAAATCAGCAGCCGGTAGCGCGAGGAGAGGTTCTTCAACCCGATTCCGGTCCCCGGAGGCGTATCGATTTTCGGAATAACGGGATTGGAAACCGTGAGTATACCGCCTTCGGTACGGATTGCGATGCGCAACGGCCGGGCAAGCGTAATACTGTTATGCTTGACGGCGTTCTCCACAAGCGGCTGCAACGACAACACGGGCAGGCGCCAGTTGCGGTACCGCTCGTCTATACTCATATCGCAGAACAGCTTGTTCTGGTAACGGATCGTCAGCAGATAAAGGTAGGCCTCGATAAAGTCGAGCTCCTCCGAAAGGGTGGCCAGCTCGCTGCGACCCGAACGCAGCATGTAGCGGAACGTGTCGGCCAGCCGGTCGATATAGAGCTGGGCATTCTCGTTCTGCCCCTCGCGCACGAGCATCGACAGCGAATTGAGCGAATTGAACAGGAAGTGCGGACTGATCTGATTGGCCAGCATATTGTACTGCGTCTGCAGATTCTCGTTTTTGAGGCGTTCGTTCTCGATCGTAATATGCTGTTTCTGGTAGAGCAACTCGAATATCTTTCCGTACAGGACCGATACGACCAGCATGAACGAGGCTTTCATGACCAGAAACGGATTGTAAAGACGCCCTGCGGAAAGCTGAACATACCATTCGCCGGACCGGTTCAGACCCGGAACGAGCAGATAAAAAACGACGGTCGCCGCCACGCTCAGCAAAATCTTGCGCACCAGAGAAAAACGACGGACCGTGTTGAGTGACACGACGGCCCACGACGCGACGAAAAAATAGACGACCTGCACGACGACGTAGTCGGTCCGGATCGGCGGGCGGCGCCCCCGGGGATCCGCTCCGATCAGAAAGAACGAAAAATTCACGAGCAGCGTCAGCGCGAGCGCGAGCAGCACGTTGATAACCACAATTCTGTAGCGGACCGGCTTCATGCCGTAACGGATCATGCGTTTCATATCGGACTTTTCTGCTTACGGCCGACGTTTCGTCTTTACGGTTCCGGCAAACGTAGATGTCGCCCGGGCCGACCCGCCCTCCCGCCTCGCATACGCGCTCCGAAGGCGAGCAGGCATCTGCCACCGTTCAGACACCCGAGGCTTTTACTCCTTGTACCACGAAGCGTACATCATATAGTCGCGCGCGGTCCGTTCGATGATGTCCCGAACCTGTTCCGGCGTCACGTCCTTCACCCGTTTGGCGGGCACGCCGGCATAGACGCTGCCCGGCTCGATCACCGTGCGCGACAGCACGAGCGAGTTGGCCGCCACGATCGATCCGGTTCCCACTACCGCATGGTCCAGCACGGTCGCCCCCATGCCGATCAGGCAGCGGCTCTCGATGCGGGCTCCGTGAATATTGGCATTGTGCCCGATCGAAACGTCGTCGCCGATCTCGGTGACAGAGCGCTGATAAAGCGTATGGACGACCACGCCGTCCTGAATATTGACCCGGTCGCCGACCGTGATCTTGTTCACGTCGCCGCGCAGCACGGCGCCGAACCAGATACTGCAATCCCGGCCGACGGTCACGTCGCCGATAATCGCGGCCGTATCGGCCAGAAAGGTATTTTCTCCGATAACGGGAACGAATCCCCGGAGCGGTCTGACAAGTGCCATATATATCCCTATTTCGTTTATGTATCCAAAACCGTCCGATGACAGCCCGACCGATTTCGCTCGACGGCCATCCTCCCGACTTCCCGAGAGCCGCAAAAGCCCACCTCCCGCTCACTCGGCCGCACATAAGAACCGTTTCGCGCGCAAACGCTGTTTCCCGTCCGATCTGCAGCCCGGCATTATGCCAAGAATTCCTACAAATCGCCCGCCTATCGCAATCCGGACGTCTACGCCGATACGCAAGGGAAGCGGCTCTGAAAAGCCCGGCAACGGTTATCGGACGCTGTCCGAAGAAATTTCGGCGCGATGGCTACCGCTCGTTCTCGCCGCTCTTTTCCATCTTCTTGGCCTCGTTCCACAGCGCATCCATCTGCCCGAGCGTCATGTCGCGGAGCAAACGGCCCTGCTGCTCGGCCCGGTCTTCGATATGCGTGAAGCGGCGGATGAACTTGCGGTTGCTTTTCTCGAGCGCCGCCTCGGGATCGACTCCGTACAAACGCGCCGCATTGACCAGCGCGAAAAACAGATCGCCGAACTCCTCCTCCGCGCGCGAAGAGTCGCTTCGGTCGATCTCGCGCTGTACCTCGGCCGTCTCCTCCTTGACCTTTTCCCATACGTCCTCCCGCTTCTCCCAGTCGAATCCGGCCGCTGCGGCCTTCTCGCCGATCCGGTAAGCCTTGACCAAAGCCGGCAGGCTGCGCGGCACGCCGGCAAGCACCCGTTTTTTCCGATGCTCCAGCGCCTTTTCCTTCAGCTTCAGGTCTTCCCAGTTCTGCTTTACCTGTTCCGCATCCTCGGCCTGCGTCTCGCCGAACACGTGCGGATGGCGGAAAATCAGCTTGTCGCAGATCGCATCGGCCACGTCGCCTATGTCGAAAGCCTGCTGCTCGGAGCCCATTTTGGAATAGAAGACGACATGCAGCAACAGATCGCCCAGCTCCTTTTTCACATTATCCAAATCATGGTCCAAAATCGCGTCGGCCAGTTCGTAGGTTTCCTCTATCGTATTCATTCTGAGCGACTCGAACGTCTGCTTGCGGTCCCACGGGCACTTGACCCGCAACTCGTCCATCACGTCGAGCAGTCGCTTCAGGGCAACTAATCTTCGGTCCATAGCATTTCTTGCATTACTTACGTACAAAGATAAAAGATTCGGCCAAAAAATACTATTTTTGTCAAGATTGTTCGGCCATTCCACCGCGGTCCGCCGCAGATCGCCTAACTCGCCGGCCCGAACTTTCGTCCGTTCCGAAACCATAGAACGAAAGCCAAATGAACCGAAAGATCATCCTGCTGTTCGGCCTTCTGCTCGCCTCGCTCGGCGCGCCGGCCCAAAACCGCATCGAAACCGGAGCGGAACAGACCGGCCGCTACCTGCCGCTGCTCGAGGGACGGCGGGTCGGAATCATGACCAATCACACCGGAACCGTAGGCCGGACGCATCTGGTCGATACGCTGCGCTCGCTGGGCGTGGACATTCGGGTCGTCTTCGCGCCCGAGCACGGCTTCCGGGGGCAGGCCGATGCGGGAGAAAGCGTCGCGAGCTACCGCGACCGGAAAACCGGAATCGACGTCGTGTCGGTATACGGCTCGACCAAGCATCCGCCCGACTCGATCATGCAGCGGCTCGACGTGCTGCTGTTCGACATCCAGGATGTCGGCCTGCGCTATTACACCTATCTCTCTTCGATGCACTACCTGATGGAAGCCTGCGCGGCGAACGGCAAGCAGCTGATCGTACTGGACCGTCCCAATCCGAACGGATTCTATGTGGACGGCCCGGTGCTCGAAGCGAAGCACCGTTCGTTCGTCGGCATGCACCCGATTCCGGTCGTGCACGGCATGACGCTCGGCGAACTGGCCCGCATGATCGACGGCGAAGGCTGGCTGCGGGACGGGCTGCGCTGCAAGCTGACCGTCATTCCGTGCCGGGGCTATACACACCGGTCGCGATACCGGCTGCCGACGGCGCCGTCTCCGAATTTGCCCAACATGCGGGCCGTCTACCTGTATCCGTCGCTCTGCTTTTTCGAGGGTACGCCGGTCAGCCTGGGCCGGGGAACGGATTTCCCGTTTCAGGCATACGGACACCCGGAGCTGCAGGGCGATTTCTCGTTTACGCCGCGCAGCAACGCAGGAGCCAAGAATCCGCCGCTCAAAGACAAGCTCTGCCACGGCGTCGATCTGCGGACCGCCCCGTCCGACGAGCGGATATGGGAGAGGGGGGTGGACCTCGGATACGTGATCGACTGCTACCGGCAATTGAATCTGGGCGAAAAATTCTTCACGCCGATGTTCGACAGACTGATCGGCACGGACTACGTCCGACAGATGATCCTGCAAGGCGCCGGAGCCGACCGGATCAAGGCCCGCTGGGCGGACGACGTGGAACGCTTCAAACAAACCCGAAAGCCCTACCTGCTATATGAAGAATAAGCTCGTGCTGACTCTGGCCTGGCTGCTAATGGCCGCCACGGCTTTCGGCCAGAACCTGATCCCTCTGCCCAATCGCGCCGATAAGCGAGACGGGAGTTTCCTGCTCACGCGCCACACGGAAATCGTAAGCCCCGACTTTCCCGGGCTGGCCGACTACCTGAACGATCACCTCGAACGCCTGACCGGCTACCGGCTGCCTGTGACGGAACACCTCCGGGGAGTACGCCAAATCGTAATAAGCCGGAAAAGCGAACTACCTTCCGAGGGCTATACGCTCGACGTCACGATCCCGCAAATCCGGATCGAGGGCCGCGACTATGCCGGCGCCTTCTACGCGCTTCAAACGCTTTTCCAGCTGTTGCCCGCCTCTGTGTACGACACGGCCGCCCCGGGGCGGGTCGAGACGGTCGAGATTCCGGGCTATCTGATCGAAGACTCGCCGCGCTTTCCCTACCGGGGCGTCATGCTCGACGTTTCGCGCACCTATTTCGACAAGGAAACGGTCATCGCGTACATCGACTGGATGGCCCGCCACAAGCTCAACCGGCTGCATTGGCATCTGACGGACGACAACGGCTGGCGCATCGAGATCAAGAAGTATCCCGAACTCACGTCGAAAGGGGCATGGCGGGGACCCGGCGAAGCGCTACCGCCCTCTTACGGATCGGGCGAGAGGCGCTACGGCGGCTATTTCACGCAGGACGACGTGCGCGAGATCGTGCGTTTCGCCGCATCGCGCGCCGTGGAGATCATTCCCGAGATCGACTTGCCGGGCCATAGCCAGACTCTGACGAGCGTCTACCCCGAAACGTTCTGCCTTAAGACCGGCGAAGACTATCCGCCCGAAGAGATGCGCAACGTGCTGTGCGCCGGGCGGGAGGAGAACTTCGCGATGCTGCGCGACATCCTGACCGAGCTGGCCTCCCTGTTTCCGTCGAAATACATTCACATAGGAGGCGACGAGGTCAGCACGAAATACTGGAGCAACTGTCCCCGGTGCAAGGCCCTGATGCAGACCGAGGGCATGCGGAAAGTCTCCGAAATTCAAAGCTACTTCGTTCGCCGGCTCGAAACGATCGTCCGCGAAACAGGCAAAAGCTGCGCGGCGTGGAACGAGGTGCTCGAGGACAACCGACCGGACAAGAGCACGCTCATCTATGCGTGGAAAGACACAGCGGCCTGCGCCGAGGCCGTTCGCGCCGGGCAGCCCGTCGTGATGATGCCCGCCCAGTACTGCTATATCGACATGAAGCAGAGCCGGTGGGAGAGAGGACATACATGGGCATGGCTGGTCGATACGCGCCGCGTCTATTCGTTCGACCCGGACGATACGGGAATCGGCGGCTGTCGTCCGGAACTGGTCCTCGGCATCGAGGCGGCCCAATGGGCGGAACTGCTCGACCGTCCCGAACGTTTCGTGGAGTATCAAGGGTATCCCCGCCTCTGCGCGCTGGCCGAGGCGGGCTGGACCGAAAAGGGAAGACGCAACTGGAACGATTTCTACGCCCGGCTGACATCGGGCCATCTGGACCGCCTGAGCGCCATGGGCATCCGCTTCCGGATGTTTCCGCCCGAGGCGGACTACCGCGACGGAACGATTACGGTGCGCAGCACCCATCCCGACGGAGAGGTCCGCTATACGAACGACTCGAGCGAGCCGACGCTCGCGTCGGCCTTATACGAAGGTCCGATCCGGACGAAAAATCCCGAACGCTATCTGTTCCGCACCTTCTACGGCGAAGGACACAGCCCGGCCGTTCCGGCTACGGCCGACACGACCGTCGCGCTGGGTGCCGGCAGCGAACGGACCGTCCGCATTCCGCTGGAACGCTACGTCGATCGCAACGGGCTCTGGCTGTTGAGCGTATCCCAGCAGCAAGACAACGCGAAGATCGACCGGATGGAAGTGAACGGTCCCGACACGGCCTACACGATCATCCGCAACGGGCAGAAAACAAACCCGTTCAACGACCTGCGGCTTTACATCGACGAGCGGAACCGGACGGCCGATCTGATCCTCGCGCTGAGCAACCGCTCGCAGCGCTCCGACACGCTGACGCTCGGACTGCGCCCGTCGCCCTATATCGAGCCGCCGGTGCGCGTCACCAGCTCGCTCGTACCGTCGAAAAGGTTTCCGTTGCGCAATGCGTCCGACTACCATTTCGGGACTTACACCCGCGTCGCATCGCCTTGTAAGGCCGGCGACTACATTCTGTTCACGTTCGAGGAGCCGGTCGATTGCGAGTCCGTCGACCTGCGCACGGGCATTCCGAACGTCACGCGCTATATCGTCACGAAAGGGAGGGTCGCGTGGTCGAGCGACGGACGCTCCTTCATCGAGGCCGGACCGCTGAACGAAAGCGGACAGATCGTATGGAAACCGCACAAGCCCGTCCGCGCTATCCGGGTGTCGATCGAGGGCAGCAACGGCGAGACGGCCGTATGTTGGCAGGATCTTCGCATTACACCCACGCGCTGAGGGAGCGTTTTCCAAAGGGAGGATCATTTGCTCCGTCGGCCTATCCGTAAACCGACAAATCCTATGAAAACATCGACGGAGCATCTGCCGCCCTGTTGCAGAGAGGAGTTACGCGTACTGCGCTCGCTCACGGTCCGGCATATTCCCGACTGCTGCCTGATTATCCTCGGCGGAAGCCACGCGGGCCAAGACTATGTCTCGTGGAGCGAAAGCGTCGTTCGCGGGCGGCATACGCTTTACCGTCACGACTACGAAATCGCTGTTTTCGTCGAAGGAACCGAAACGGAGAAAGCAGGCAGGACGCTCCGCCGCCGGATTGCCGGAACTTACGACGGACTTTTCAGATTCCGACGGCACACGATGCCCCGGTTCATCGTCGAGTCCATCGGCACGCTGGCCGAACAATCGAGACGCGGACACTTGTTCTACAACGGCCTCGTCCGCGACGGCATCCTGCTGTACGACAACGGCCGACACGCTCCGTGCGATTGCGCGCGGCCCGATCCGCTCCGAGCGCTGGAGGGAGCCGTCGCCGGATTCGAGAAATATTTTCCCGATGCGGTCAATCTGCTGTACAGCGTCACGACCCGGCTGTTACCCGCCGAAAACTACCGGCAAAGCGCCCGGCGGCTTCACGAGGCCTGCGACAAGTTCTACCGCACCGTATGGACGGTACATACGAATCATTCTCCCGGAACGCTGCCGCTCGACGAACTGGGCGGACTGGTCAAGCGTTACTCCCGCGAGTTCGCAGAAATTTTCCCCTGCCATGACGATTTCGAGGCCGAAAGCTACGAACTGCTTTGCCGCGCTCCGAAAGAAACGCGGCGCGGCGTATTCCGCTACACGCGCGAACGGCTGGGCTACATGCTACGCGGAACCGAGGCGCTCCGGGTTCTCACGCAAAGAATCTGCGCCGAGCGAATCGGGTTTTACACGGAGCTGGCCGAGGCTGCCGAGCGCAAGAAAGGTCTTTCCCGGGAAACGACTTTCGCCGGAAGATAAATCCGCATTCCGATACGGTTTACCGAAAGGTTTCGTATATTTGAATTCCAAAACTTTCCCGAACGTGAAGAAATACGCGCTCACTCTGCTGTTCGCTTTCGCCCTCGCGGCAATGCACGGACAAGACCGCGGACTGCCCGAGCGACTGAAACGGTCGCTCGACTCGATGATACTCGACGCCATGCAAATCAAGGCGTTCCCGGGGGCTCAGCTCGTCATCGGCGACAGGGAAGGCGTTCTTTATGCCCGCAACTACGGCTATCACGACTATTCGCGGAAACGGGAAGTGACCGATCGGGACCTGTACGACGTGGCCTCATGCACGAAAGTAGTGTCCACTACGTTCGTCGTCATGCGCCTGTACGACCGGGGCCTGCTGCGAATCGACGATCCTCTCGTGAAATATCTCCCCGAGTTCGCCGGCACGACGGCCGAAAGCGTCACGCTCGGCGAACTGCTGACTCACACCTCGGGCATGCGCGCGCAGACTTTCTATACGCCCTTGGTCCGCAATGCGAACGGAGGGCGCCTTTTCAGCGGCAAGCTGTCGGCCGAATATCCCTACCGGATCGGAAAAAACTATTTCGTGGCCCGCGACGTAGCCATCGACACGTTGCTGCTGTCGCGTACTCCACGCGCCGGCTGGCGCGAGGCCACCTCGAAACTGTACGTCAACCCGGCCGTCGACACGCTGATCATGCGGCAGATCATCGAGGATTACAAGCCGGAGCGCAGGGGGAGCTACCAGTACAGCGACACGAACTTCTGGCTGCTGAAACTGATCGCGGAAAAGGTCTCAGGAGAATCCCTCGACCGGCTGACCCACGCATTGCTGTCGGAGCTGGGCTGCACGTTGAGCGGGTACAATCCCTTGCAAACCTGCGACATGGAGCACTGCGTCCCGACCGAGGACGACCACATTCTGAACCGAGGCACCATACAAGGCTACGTCCATGACGAACTGGGCGCTCTGATGGGCGGGGTAGGAGGCAATGCCGGGCTATTCTCGACGGCCAAGGAAATGGCCCGTTTCTGCGAAATGATGCTCAACGACGGATGCTATGCAGGCCGCCGGATTCTTTCGCAGGAAACAATCCGACTGTTCACCGGTTCGCCGCTCGCCGAACGGAAAATCTGGCGCGGACTCGGATTCGACAAGCGGGACCCGGCCTCGAGCCCGTTGGGAGGCACGGACAGCTACGGACACACGGGCTTTACCGGCACGATATTCTGGATCGACGCCCGCGCCGGCCTGTACATGGTTTTCCTGTCGAATGCCGTATGCCCGACACGGGTCGACAACAAACTGCTTTCGACCTCTCTGCGAACCAAGATATGGGAGGCCGTAAAGCAGGGTTGTCGCTGAGGTTCGTGCTTATCGATCATTTTTCCCCGGACGAGTTTTCCTGATTTTTTTGACGCATCGCCGGCAGCCGTCTCTTGCGACAACGATTCGCCACACGTGTCCTCCGCTCTCCCGAAGCATTACCATCCATGTTCCGATCGCTATTGGCCGGAACGCACGGCAGCCGAAACATCCCGAACCCGGCAACCGGTCCCGCCGACAAACAGCAGCCCGAAGCGTTTCTCCCGTACGACACAGATCAATAAGAAAAACAGGCTGCATGCGCTGCATGCAACCTGCCTTAAAAATATTCCCGAGAAACGGCCTACTGGTTCATCGTTACGAGCAGCTCTTCGTTGGAACGGGTCGACTCCATGTGCTTCTTGATCACTTCCATAGCCTCCACGGAATTCATATCGGAGAGATAGCGGCGCAATACCCAGATTTTCTGCAGCACTTCCTTGCGAAGCAGCAGGTCCTCGCGGCGGGTCCCCGACGCCATAATGTCGACGGCCGGATAAACGCGTTTGTTGGCGAGCTTGCGGTCGAGCTGAAGCTCCATGTTGCCGGTTCCCTTGAACTCCTCGAATATCACCTCGTCCATTTTCGAGCCGGTGTCGATCAGCGCCGTCGCGATGATCGTCAGCGATCCGCGCTCCTCGGTATTTCGGGCCGCGCCGAAAAACCGCTTGGGCTTATGCAGCGCATTCGCGTCGACACCGCCCGAGAGCACCTTGCCCGAAGCGGGCTGCACGGTATTGTAGGCACGAGCCAGACGCGTGATCGAATCGAGCAGGATCACGACGTCGTGCCCGCACTCGACCATTCTTTTGGCTTTCTCCAGTACCATCTCGGCGACCTTCACATGACGGGACGCCTGCTCGTCGAAAGTCGAGGCCACGACCTCGGCCTTCACGTTGCGGGCCATCTCGGTCACCTCCTCCGGACGTTCGTCGATCAGCAGCACGATCAGGTACACCTCCGGATGATTGTCGGCAATGGCATTGGCAACCGACTGCAGCAACATCGTCTTGCCGGTTTTGGGTTGGGCTACGATCAGACCGCGTTGCCCTTTGCCGATCGGCGAGAACAGGTCGATCACCCGACAGGGGATATTGTTGTGCCCGTTGCCCGTCAGATTGAATTTCTCGGAAGGGAACAGCGGAGTCATAAACTCGAACTGCACACGGTCGCGCACCTCCTCCGGACTGAGTCCGTTGATGCGGTTGACCTTGACCAGCGGAAAATATTTCTCGCCCTCTTTCGGAGGACGGATCGCCCCCTGAACCGTATCGCCCACTTTCAGACCGAACAGTTTGATCTGAGACGGAGAGACATAAACGTCGTCCGGCGAGTTCAGGTAATTATAGTCGGTCGAACGCAGAAAGCCATAGCCGTCGGGCATGATTTCGAGCACGCCCTGTCCCTCCACAATACCGAGAAACTCTTCCTTCGCCTCTTTCTTCGGACCGGAATTCGCACGCGAGACCGGCTCCGGGCGCTCCTGCGTCTCCCTGACGAAAGTCGGAGCGGGAGCGGTCGGTTCCTGCACGGCGGGCGTTTCGGCACGATCCTCCGGAACCGCGCCCGAATCGCCCGGTTCAACCGCCGTTCCGTCCGAAGACATCGGCCGGATCGCCTTGGCACTCTTGGCGAAAGCGAGCCGGTCCCGCTTCTTGGGGCGGCCGGGCTTCCCCTTTTCAGGACTGGCGGTGAAAGCGGGAACAGTCCGCTGCCGGACGACCTGCTCGGGATGCGCGTCGGCCCTGACCTCGGAAACGGGAGCTTCTTCCGGCGTTTTCGGCGCCTCCTGTTCAGGAACCGCCTCGTCCGCCGACGGATTCTCGACGCTTTCGACCCGGACGTATCCCTTCGGACGACGGCCCCGCCGCTTTTTCTCGGGCACATTTTCTTCTCCTTCCGGAACCGGTACTTCCGGCTGTGCCGCTTCCGCGCCGGCCGGAGAAGAGTCTCCGCGCGCGGATAACTCCAAAATACGGTCGAGAAGTTCCTGTTTGCGCATCTGGGCCTTGATTCCCATGGACCGGCCTATTTCGCGCAATTCGGCAAGGCTTTTCCCTTTCAATGCTTCGGCATCCTGCATATGGTTCTGCTATTTAATCGTAAATTCAGTGATTTCTTCGTATCCGAACGGATACACGAGAGTCGTAACGGCAACAAAAGTAACCGAAAAAAAGCAAACAGCAAAATTATTGCCACTATTTCGTCCGGCCCAGCATATAATCGACGGCGGCCTGCAAATCCTGCGGCGTGTCGATCGCCAGGCTTTCAGTCATCGTGACGGCCGTCCGAATACGATAGCCGTTCTCCAGCCAACGCAACTGCTCGAGCGACTCGCATCGCTCGAGAATGCCCTGAGGCAGGGCGGTAATCTTCCGGAGCACGTCGCTGCGGTAGGCATACAGCCCGATATGCTTATAGTAGGTATGCGAACTCTGCCACTGCGACGGCTCGACTCCGCGAAGGAAGGGAATCGCCGAACGGCTGAAATAGAGCGCATGACCGTCGGCCGACAAGACCACCTTCGGAGAGTTGGAATTGAAAATATCCTCGTGCGGAGCGAACGCCTTGACCAACGTGGCGATTTGGGTCGAAGGCTCGTCGAAACACCCGGAGATCAGCGAAAGCTGCTCCTCGGATACGAAAGGCTCGTCGCCCTGAATATTGACAACGATGTCGAACCGCCCTCCGCAAAGGGCCTCCGCCTTGTCTAGCGCTTCCCGGCAGCGGTCCGTCCCGCTGCGGTGATCGGTCGAAGTCATGATCGCGCGACCCCCGAAACCGGCGACGGCCCGTTCGATCCGCTCGTCGTCGGTAGCCACATAGCAGGTATCGAAAAACGCTCGGGCCTTCTCATACACATGCCGGATCATCGGCTTGCCTCCCAAATCGGCCAGCGGCTTGCCGGGGAAACGGGTCGAGGCATACCGGGCAGGAATCAATGCAAGGAATTTCATAGTCGTTCGTTTGATTGCGCCGCGCCGCAACCGCCATGAACCGCGGTGCGGGCGGTAGCGCAAAGGTAACTTTTTTGTAACTTCGCACGACCGATATGAACGAAATTCGCACGATAGAACCTTTTATCCGCTTGGGCGAGCGTCTCGCCGAGGAGCTGCTCGACGGAACGATCGAACCTGTGATCCGCCGCAGCGAAGCCGAGAACCCGTGGTTTTCCCGCGCCAACGTCGTCTCGGCCATACAGGCTATATGTACGGATATGCTCGACGGCCGGAACCTTGGCTCATGGCTCGCCCGATACCCGGCCGCCGGCAGGCCGTCCGACGAAACGGTCGGCATCGTCATGGCCGGAAATATCCCTCTGGTCGGCTTTTTCGACCTGCTGTGCGTCCTGATCTGCGACCGGCGCTGCCTGATCAAGCCCTCGTCCAAGGACCGCGTCCTGATCGGTCACATAGTCGATCTGCTGCGCGAAATCGAGCCCCGGTTCTCGATCGGAGCGCTCGAAGGGAAGGTACCCGACCGCCTTATCGCTTCCGGAAGCGACGAGGCCCGCAGGCATTTCGCCTCGGTCTATCCCGACACGCCTTCCCTGCTCCGGGGGCACCGTTACAGCGTAGCCGTGCTTTCAGGACAGGAAAGCGACAGGCAACTGGACGGACTGTATGACGACGTCTTTTCGTATTTCGGACTCGGATGCCGCAACGTAAGCCGGATTTTCGTCCCGCACGGATACGACCTGCAGCGTCTTTGCCGTCGGCTGTCCGCCCGGCCGATCACCCACACGGGCTACCTGAACAATTACCGGCAGGCCCGCGCCATGCGGCTTCTGAGCGGAACGGAATTTATCGACGGAGGCTTTTTCCTGATGCGCCCCGGCGCCGACAAAGAGGGGCCGCTGAGCGAAATCGCCTGCACGTCTTACGAAAGCGTCGGAAGCGTCGAGCGACTGCTCCGCGAACGCGACCGGGAAATACAGTGCGTCGTATCGGCGACGCTCGACCATCCCCGGCGGGTCGATTTCGGGCAGGCCCAGCACCCTTCGCTGACCGATTATCCCGACGGAATAGACGTAATGGAATTCCTGCTGGCCGGCTCTCCGGCCCCGGCCGACCGACGACAGCTATGACCGAGCACGAGCATTTCGACAAAGAGGACTTTCGCGTCCGGACCGCCGCCCGATCCTACGAGGATTGCCTATTCACCGGCTGCCTGTTTTCAAGCGCCGACCTGCGCGACTGCGAGTTCACCGATTGTCGGTTCGAGCGTTGCGACCTGAGCATGGCCTTGCTGAAAAACACGTCGATGCGGACGGTCCGGTTCCACGAATGCAAGCTGCTGGGCACGAGTTTCGAAAATTGCAACCAAATCCTGTTCTCGCCCGACTTCGAACGTTGCCTTCTCGACTACGCCTCGTTCCGCCGCGCGAAACTCCGCAAGCGCCTGTTTTGCGGATGCAGCCTTCGGCAAGCCGACTTCTCGGCGGCGGACCTAAGCGGAGCGGTTTTTGCCGATTGCGATCTGGACGGAGCGACTTTCGATCGCACCGTGTTGGAAAAGACCGATTTCTCGACCGCGCGGAACTATTCGATCGACCCGGAGACGAACCGAATACGCCGGGCTCGATTCTCGATCGGTGGCCTTCCGGGCTTGCTCGGTCGATACGATATCGATATTTCCGAAACATGAGAGCGATTAATCGGACAATCGCGCTATCTTTACGCACGAAACAAAATACGCCCGAAACCATGTCAGTAATTCTAAAACTGAGAATGCTCAGCGACGAGGACGACTGCTTCCTGCGCGACTACGAGGTGCCGTACGAGTCGACGCTGGAGGAATTGCACGACTTCATCTGCAACGACCTGCAATACGAGAAAATACCGGAATCATCGTTCTTCGAGGCCGACCGCAAGTGGAACAGACGACGCGAATACACGCATGCCGATGCCGGCGCGACGGGATCGGACTCTTCCGCCTCCCGGTGCAGGATGTCCGAAAACCGGCTCTCGGACATCCTGCACCGGATGCACGACCGGCTGATCTTCCGCTTCGACCCTCCGGGAGACCGGGCCTACTATCTGGAGGTGATCGACACGGCAGAGGCCGGTGCGGGCAAAAGCTACCCCAATCTGTTGCTGGCCAACGGGGAGGCGCCCGACCAGTTCGATCCGGAGGCATCCCCGCGAAACCGGTCGATTTTCGAGGAGGCGATGGGCGACTACAACGACTTCGAGGGAGACGACGCGTATGGCGACGACGAATAACGGCGGCAAGACGCTCGTCGTGCTGCTCGGCGCGACAGCCACGGGCAAAACCGACGTCGGTATCGCGCTGGCTCGGGCGTTCGGATCGGAAATCGTATCGTCCGACTCGAGGCAGATTTACCGCGAGATGAGCATCGGAACGGCCAAGCCGACCGAAGAGGAGCTCTCGGCCGTTCCGCACCACCTGATCGGCACGCGCAGCGTCCGCGAGGACTATTCGGCAGGCCGGTACGAGCAGGATGCGCTCCGGGTGCTGGAGGAACGTTTCCGCGAGCACGACACCCTGTTTCTGGTCGGCGGGTCGGGCCTGTACATCGACACGGTCTGCTACGGCATGGACGAGCTTCCGGCCGTCGATCCGCATTTGCGGAAAACACTCGTCCGCAGGGCGCAGACCGAAGGACTCGAGTCGCTGTTCGAAGAACTGCGGAAGCTCGATCCGGCGCATTGCGAAGTCATGGACCGCAGCAACCCTCAACGAGTGATCCGCGCATTGGAAGTATGCCTGCAGAGCGGCCGACCGTACAGCAGCCTGCGGAAAGGCGAACCGAAAACGCGCCCTTTTCGTATCCTGCGCGTCGGGCTCCGAATGTCCCGCGACGTACTCTACGACCGGATCGACCGGCGGGTCGACCGCATGATAGCCGACGGCCTCGAACGGGAGGCCCGGGAATTGTATCCTCTCCGGGAATACAATGCGCTGCAAACGGTCGGCTACAGGGAGTTGTTCGCCTATTTCGAAGGCGAGACGAGCCGGGAGCGGGCCATCGAACTGATCAAGCGCAACAGTCGCCGCTACGCGAAACGGCAAACGACCTGGTTCGCAAGGAATACGGACACGCGATGGTTCGAAGCAGAAGAAGGGTGCGCCGAAAAAATCGCCGGCTATCTGAGCGGGACGATATGACCGCCGCACCCTTATTATCAGATAAGCAAATAGATACTGCATGACCGCTGAGAGCGGCCCGACATTCCGGAACGCACGCTTCCGACACGTTCCTGCCGTAATGGTTTTCAACCTTCATAAGACAAGAGCCGACGACACGGCAAGACAAATCCGCAAAACATGGCCGGTCCCGCGATCCGATGGCCTGCATCGGCATTCCGGAAAGGAGCGCGCAGAATACGCGATAAAACGTAAAATTTGTATTTCAGCCGGATATGGTCTATATTTGTCGCCTCCGCCTCGGACTTCGGCAGTCTGAGCGGCGGACACGCTCGGATGGCGGAATCGGTAGACGCGTCGGACTTAAAATCCGATAAACCGAAAGGTTTGTGCGGGTTCAATTCCCGCTCCGAGTACGGCAAGGCGGCTGTCGGTCTGACGATTGACAGTCGCTTTTCTTCTACCCGTTGTCTCGCATGGGAACCGACCCCGGCCACCCGAACCGCACAATACTCGTCAGGCCGATCCTATAAACCGACGTCGCGAATCAAGCGATCGCCGCCGGTCAGATCAGGAAACAAATTTTTCCGCTCTAACGACACGGAAGCCAGACAAAAAGCCCGCAGCATATCGGGCGACAGCACGCGTAAGGAGCGAAATGCCCCGCGCATGGTCTGATTCTTGCAAAATCCGGATCAAAACAAACCGATAAAAATGCAGATTATGGGACACAAAACTCCGCAAGAGGGCAAAGGCACCGTCGAAATCGAGAAACGGACGTCCAAAATTCCGTCGGGCTTCTATCTGGCTGCCGGGCTGACCGCCATGGCCGCCTCCGCGACGCTCAAATGCTTAGGCAGAAAACACTCGGCCTTGTTCGTCGGCCAATGGGCAGCCCCCATACTGATTATGGGTCTTTACAACAAGATGGTCAAAACGCAGGGGCACGACTGACGCTCCGGCCAGCCGGAAGGGAGAGAGGGGAGAGTGATTGATATCCCCTCTCTTTCTTTCTGCTCGTCCCGAGCGCATTGAAAAATCCGGACAGATCGGCCCCGAATCCGATACACCTCATTTTCATTAATTTACAATCCAATCCTCCGGAAATGCAAGCCTGCACGGCGTTTACAGGCGGAGCGTACCAAACATCTATCGAGGTATGAAAACCGGAATTACACGCCGGGGCTTTTCTGCAACGGCCGGAGAATTCTCCAAAGGACGGGCCAATATCGATACGATCCAATAAGACAGAACAACGCATTTCCGTGACAGGGATCTTATTGCTCGGCCTATTCGTTTTCGATCCGGACGGAGCGGGGCACGCGAGACTCCGTATCAGGCTTATAAATCGATCTCGAATATCACCTATCGTCGCTTGTCAAATATGCGGTTTCATTTTTTCTTGCTTGCAAATATGCTATCGCATTTTCAATAACAGGGTCTCGACCTTTCATTAAATCGTCTATAGTAAATTTAACCTCCATATCGGGTTTGATTCCCTGCTTAAACGGTTTCCGACTATAGGGAAACAACACTTGACGCGAACATATTCGGGCACATCCTCCATGCGGCAGCTCTACTACATAGGGTGCACCCGTGCTCCCCATGGTTTCTTCTCCGATGAACACAGGACGATGCGGAGCTTCATACAGATCAATAAGAAAATCTTCACATGCCGAGGCTGTGCTCGATCCTATCAGCACCGCAACAGGGCAATGAACACATGGCACTGAATCATTACGCTCGATCCATTCGGACGGCACCTCTTCATACGCTTCATTCAAGAAATAGGACTCATACTCTTTTACATAGTTCCCCTGAGAACGATAATAACTGTTGTTTACCCGCACACGAGAGCCGGCGATTAACAAAGAGTCTGCCGAATCGATACACATACGGAGATACCAGCCGACGTCACCGTGACCACCGCGTCCATATCGCAGGTCTATAATCAGGCCCTTCGCTCTATCGCAGATCTCCGGCATGAGAGCATGTATTTTCTGAGGAGCATCCTCATCAAAATAGCCTAATGAGAGTACCGCAATGTCGTTAGTCGGCCAATGCAGAGTCGGAGTATGGACTGGTATATTTCGATAATCGGGGATAATACTCCAATATTCATCCTTATCCGAGATCGTCTTTCTCCAATTAAACGGAATATTAAAACGTACTATTCTGTTACTCCCGTATAGCCGAGCCTTCCCCTTGAACTTGCGTTGACCTTCCATGCGGGTCTGCATCATATTCGCTGCATATATCCATTGGGCATTATCTGTTGATCGGCATACGTAAGGTATATAATTGTTTTCGACATATTGTTTAACGGGAATTCCGTCTATTTCTAAAATTTCAGCCCCTAAAAGCAGCGAATCAAGTTCTGTCTTTTTTATCGAAGTAAAATAAAAGCGACGATCTAGTGCCATTATAGACGCGGGAATATCATCATAGTATAGCGATTCATCATAATGTTTAAGCGCAATATCCGTATGACCATCATGGAAAACGCCGAAAAAGCGATCTAGCTCTCGATAGAATTCCACATCGTTTTTTGTTTTAATGACACGATCGAGCGTCGCTCGATAAAGGCTATCCAGATCGAACGTGATATCTTCTATTCCAACAAAATTAAACTTCAATTCCGACCAGCAAACCCCTAATGCGTATATTTTCTCTTCTTGCGTATACATTTTAGGATATCCGGGATGAGCCGACGCCGCAATAAAGGACATGGCCACAAAGGAAATTGTCGGGAAAAACTTTTTCATACAATCTTAATTTTTATGCTATCGAATCGTCACATCACAAATTATGAATCTGTCATTAAGCATCGCAATTCACTTTGTCGAACGGCATAATTTATAAACAGATCGATCTCCCGAAGTCAGACAGAATTTCCTTTGGCTTCCAGCATATTATGGTAAAGCGAAAAACGGAAGAAGAATCAAACGCTGTAAACGACGGTAAAAACATTATATTGAAACACGAGGAAACCGATTTGGAAACAATTATTGTAAATTTACAAACTTTCTTCCGCTTTTCAAAAGCGATAGGAAATTTTCCGATTCCGCTATGACTCGAAACGAAAAATCAGGAGCTGCCGCTCTCCCGGTTCCCCCGGTCACCGGAACTTCGGCAGACATGCTGTTCAGAAAAGCCGGACCCGGCGACTGCGCCCGAGCGCAGGAGATCATTCGCCTGGCCCGAGAGCGAATGGGGCGGCAAGGCAACCCGCAATGGCAAGACGGATACCCGGCGGACGAAGACGTCAGGCACGACATCGAAGCGGGCAACGGCTACGTACTGTGCCTGCATAACCGTCCGGTCGTTTACGGCGCAATCCTTTTCGACGAAGAACCCGCATACGGGCCGATCGAGGGCCGGTGGCTCAACGACCGGCCTTATGCGGTCGTACACCGGCTCGCCGTACACGAAGCGTTCGAGCGAAAGGGACTGGCCGGACTGTTCTTGCAGCAGGCCGAGCGGCTGTGTCTCGACAGACACTTATTCGACATACGGGCGGATACCCATTCCGCCAACGGACCTATGCGCAGCCTGCTGGAGCGCTCGGGCTATGTTTTCTGCGGAGAGATACGGTACCGAAAATCTCCCCGTCGCGCATACCAAAAAATCCTCGGCTAAGGCCCGAAAAAAAGCGGCGGAAAGAACATTTCCGCCGCTCCTCCGCAATGGTCAAGTCCCGACGCTATCGGGCGCAAGAGTCGCCATGCTTGTGAGCCGAGAAGGCGCACAGCATCCATACCGTCTTTTCCTGCTCCTGCAGATAGTCGGTCATCATCGAGACGGTCACTTCGTCTCCCGCTTCCGAGGCTTGGGCGAGCAACTCGCGCTCGCGACTGATCAGATACTTGTAGGTATCGAGCACATGGCCGAGAGCCTCGCCTCCGCACGATACGCCGTCGATCTCGCGGACTTTGGCGATCTTCAGGTACTCGCTGAACTTGTTCGAGGGAACGCCGCCGAGCATCAGAATACGCTCCGCGATCTGATCGACCTTTTCGGCCGTGTCGTCGTACATCTCCTCGAACTTGCTGTGCAACACGAAAAATCCGTGTCCCTGAATGTTCCAGTGAAAGCCGCGGAGATTCATGTAATGAACCTGAAAATCGGCGAGCAACTGCTGTAACGACCGAACCAGCTTACCGGCTGCGCTCTCATCGAGATGAAGATAATCCAACGTTTTCATAATGGTTATTTTTAGTTGTTAATAATTCTTTTCTTTCGTTGAGACAAAGATACGACAAGCATAAACATAAATCAAATCGATAATTTTTATATTACAATAAAATATAATTATACACAAAGAAAACCTCATCCGGCGTATGTTCGGACCATGCAAAAAAGATACCGGTCGAAGACGAGTCCTCGAGAGATTTTACGCATCGATCTCGTCAGGAGCGGCGAAATCTTTTCCAGCGATACAAGAATCGGATTCCGGTCACGATCAGGGCGGAAGACAAGCCGATATAGAAAACCGAAACGAACGAATCGGAAAGCAGTCCGAAGGAGCGGGCAGCCGCTCCGAACGCAATCATCGCTCCCATCACGATCCATCCTTTGATATCGAAAAAGGAGAACGGACAACTCCGCCCTTCCTTGCTCTCGATCCGGTTCGCGTGCCTGAAATAAAGCCTTTTAAAAACAAACAGGTAGAATAGCAGAAAGACGGCAGCCGCAGCAGCCGCACCGAAAGGCCACGACGGCCCGCCACTTCTCCATGCCTCGATACCGACCCGCAGGACATTGGCTCCCGCCGTGATCCAAACGAGCCCGGCAAAAAGCAAAAGTACCCGGCTGTTCACTCTGAAAAATTTCATGATTTCCAATGATTGCGGACGACCGTTTCCGATCCGGCAAAGGTATGTCAAAAAGAATGCAAAACCGCCGGATGCACGTCAGATTCCGGTCGTCCTGTTCGCGATACGGAAACGAATTCCGGAAAAATATCCGGATTCCGCACAAAAAAAACATACTGATAAAGAGAGCCATACGGCTATTTTTCAAAATTGCCGTTCCCTGAGAATCCCGTACCGGTTGTAACCTAACGGGTCCCGCTGCGTTATATGTCAGAAGACCGATCGATCGTTCACGTATCTAACTTAAAAAGAAACTGTAATGAAAAAGATTCTCTTGACCCTTATGGCCGCATGCGCTGCATTTTCTTTCGCCTCGGCACAGGAAACCGGTTTCGGATTCGGTGTAAAAGCCGGCGTAAACATCTCGAACCAGACGCTGGACGACGCAGCCAAGTACAAAGCGGGTTTCACCGGCGGCGTATTCGTCGACTACCGTACCTGCAACTGGTTCGCCGTATCGGCCGACGTACTCTATTCGCGTCAAGGCAGCAAGATCAAGGACTCCGACGTCAAGCTGCGTACGGATTACCTGAACATTCCCGTTCTCGCCAATTTCTACCTGACGCGCGGCATGGCGCTGAAGGCCGGCGTTCAGCCCGGCTTCCTGCTGGCGGCCAAAGCGAAGGAAGGCGACGTCAAAGTCGATGTCAAGGAGATGTACAAGACGTTCGACTTGTCGATTCCGGTAGGTCTGTCCTACGATTTCAAGTTCGGCCTGATCCTCGATGCCCGCTACAACATCGGCGTAACGAATCTGGCTAAAGACGCAGGCTGCACGCGCAACAGCGTGTTCGCTGTCACGGCAGGCTGGCGATTCTGACCCTTTCTTCTTTTGAATGGCGTCCGGCTCTTTTCGGAAGAGCCGGACGCTTTCGTTTCCGGTAAATCATTTTTCCCGGCACGGACAAACGGAAAAATCGCTAACTTGAAACCGTAAAAACAGACGAGACATGATAACGCACAATACGGAAAAACAACGGTTCGAACGAACCGAAAACGGACTGACAGCCGTCGTCGAATACCGCCGGAACGAAGAAGAGATCGAGTTGACGCATACTTTCGTTCCTCCGGCCTTGGAAGGGCAGGGGATCGCGGCCTCTCTCACCCGGGCCGCCCTCGAATACGCGCGCGCCGAAAACCTGCGGGTCCGGCCGATCTGTTCCTATGCCAGAGCCTACATCCGCCGCCACCCCGAGTACGACGATCCGGCGCGATAGCCGGAGTCCCCGGATTACGGTCGCCCGGCCCCGGCTAAAACGTCTTCGCGCTCCTGCGAGTCGAAGAACCGGCGGAAAAAGAGCATGTGATACTCGACGGCCTCGCGCCAATAATCGTGCGTATGCCCGCCGGGCCGGACGATATACTCGTGCGATATGTGTCTGTACAGCATCCGCTCGTGCAGCAGCCGATTGACTTCGAAAAAGTAATCCTCCGTTCCGCAGTCGATCACGATGGCCAGTTGTCCGGGCTGCAGGCTGTAATCGACAGGCCGGGCCTCCTTGGAAGCGACTTCCCGGTTACGGTCCGTGAACGGCACGACGCGATACAACTGCTCGATCACCGTATGCTCGTCCCACAAGTGCGGATTTTCGGAATAGGGTCCGAGCTGCTCGCTGATCTTCCAATTGTTCGGGAAAGGCCGAATGTCGACGCCGCCGCTCATCGATCCGCACGCTCCGAAAACGTCGGGATGCCGGAACGCGAGCCACAGCGCGCCATGACCGCCCATGCTGTATCCCGTGATCGCCCGTCCGCACCGCGAGCGAATCGTTCTGTAAAGAGAGTCCACACAGCCCACCAGCTCCGTACTCACATAGGTTTCATACCGGCTTTTCGGATCGACCGGACTGTCCCAATACCAGCTCGAGGCGCCGTCCGGACAGACGACGATCGTCCCGTACGCCGTAGCCGTGCGGGGAAGTTCGGGTTTGGTTTTACGCAGCCAGCTATCGTAACGGTTATTGTAGCCGTGCAACAGGTAAACGACCGGATAGCGGCGGGCCGGATCGGCCTCGTATCCTTCGGGAAGAATCACCAGATTCTTGACTTGCTTGTCCATCGAAGGGCTGTACACGCTGACGGTGTCTACCCGTTGAGCGCGAACCGGGGCCCAGCCCGCAAGAAGCGAAACCGTCCACACGATCCAAAGCAGGGACGAAACGCTTCGACAAAAGTTTTTGCGATATTTCATGTTTCTTGCTGTCAATCGTCCGCAAAAATAGCGAATCGAAAGATAAACGAATCGACTCGCCCGATAAAATCCTGCACGCCGTACGGTAAAAAATCGAAAGCCCATATCGAATCAAAGCCATGTTCGCAAACGGACCTCCGAGAACACGAACCGCAATAAAAACGCAGAAGTCCGCCCCGATCGGGGCGGACTTCCTATCGAAAGGAGAATCTCATTTCCGTTTCTTCGTCCACGTATAGATCATGGCATCGCCCGGATCGACCTCCAGAACGCCCGTATAGGCTTGTGCCGGCACAACGGAACCGTCCTTGAGCACGCGGCCGACCGACTCGTCGGCATAGAACGTCAGCCTCATCGGACACTCGTAATCGCGGTTGACGATCAGCAAATACAGTCTGCCCTTATTCTCGAGCAGCGAAACGACGGCTCCGGTCCCCTCGGTTTCAAGCACCTTGACCGGCTCGGGCAAGGCGGTCAGTCGCTTGGTACCGCGCGGAATCCGGTCGCCCGTATGACGGACAGAAATCACCTTAGCCCCTACGAATATGCCCGACAGGGCCTTCAGCTCCTGATTCATCGCGCGGACACGGTCGTAGGCTACGGTGCGCTTGCCGTCCAGGCCGATCGGTCCGAACTGGTAGTCCCAGAAAGAGTCGCCCTGCGGAGTCCAATAGGTGAAATACTGTATCCCCTGCGCTCCGTAAGCCAAATCGCTGTAAACCTGAAGCCGCAACATGGCCGGGGTCGGAACAGGATAAGGACCGTGCGAGGTCGCCAGCGCGAAAGCCCAAAACGGCTTGCCCGCCTTGCGCGCTTCGTCGGAGAACTCTTCCAGATTCTCGTACCACTCCGCCTTCAGCCCGTCCCGCGTGATCGGGTAGTGGTCGAAAGTCAGAAAGGGCAGCGGCACCTGCTCGTCGAAACGGGATACATACTCGCGATAGGATTTCACGCCCAACTGGTCGAGATGCTCCTTCGGGCCGGTTGGGAACAGGTTCAGATAGCAGAAATGCTCGTTATCCACCGCCTGAATCCGTCGCGCCCACTCTCCCAGCTCGGCGAACTCGTTGCTTCGGGGCTCGTCCCGAAGAAAATAGCCGGTCAAAGCGGAATGATTCATAAAGCGGCGCACGGTCTTCTCGGGTTCTTTTTCCAATTCAGGGCAACCGATAATCAGTTTGATACCTGCCTTTCCCGCCGCATCGAGCCCTTTGGCTACCGCATCGGCGCTCGGGAAGGAACGGAAGTTCAGCGTAAAGCCCGCATCCCGCAACTCTTCGAAACGCTCCACGGTCGCCTCGTGCGCGGGGATACCGTACCAAGCCAGAATCGGCAAATCGGCCGGCTCGATCCGCTGCTGAGCCGATACCGAGAAACAGCCTATCATGCAGGCCATGCAACCAATCCATACTTTTCTTTTCACACTCATATCCAATCAGCTACATAGATTATTTAAACATATAAATCATCGCGTCGCCCGGCTCCACGACCATAGTTTCATGGTAAATCGATGCCGGAACGACCGATCCGTCCTTGAGAATCCGACTCGCCGTCTCGTCCAGCTCGATTTGCAGCGTCATCGAATTTTTGAAATCGCGGTTCACGATCACAATGAAACGGTTATTCCCGTTGCGCAACTCGGATACGACAGCTCCCGCACCTGTCGTCTCGAGCTTCTTTACTCCGTCAGGGAGCTCGGTCAGCCGAACGGTTCCCCGAGGAATCGACTCGCCCGTATGACGGACCGAAACCACCTCGCAGCCGAGGAACACGCCGCTCAAAGCCCGAATCTCGGCATTCATCTGCTTGATCTTGTCATACACGTCGGTCCGACGGCCGCTGCTCCGCTCGACGGGTGCATGATGGAAATCCCATGTCGGATTCTTCTCCGGAGTCCAATAAGTGAAGTACTGAATTCCCTGAGCGCCATAAGCCAGATCACTGTAAACCTGAAGTCTCAGTTGCGCCAGATCGGGAATCGGGTAGGGCTCGTGAGCCGTAGCGAGCGCAAAGGCCCAAAACGGCTTGCCCGCCTTGCGCGCCTCGTCGGAGAATATCTCCAGATTCTCGTACCACTCGGGGCGGCATGTGTCGCCTACGACCGGATAATGATCGAACGAGAGCAGTTGCAGGGGCACCTCCCGGTCGAAACGATTGACGTATTCCCGGTAACTGTCCGTCTTCAGTGTCTCGCAAGGCGCATAGTTCGGGAACAGATTCAGATAGCAATAGTGCGCGTCATCGGTCGCACGGATCCGCGCGGCCCATGCGCCCAGTTCCGCGAAGTCGTCGGCCGACGGCTCGTCGCGCAGGAAATAGCCCGCCGTCGCCGGATGATTCATGAAACGGCGAACGGTCGCCTCGGGCTCGGCTTTCAGCTCGGGGCACGAAACGATCAGCCGAATGCCGACCCGCTCGGCCGTATCCAGCGCGCGGGCCATAGCCTCGGCATCGGGATACTCGGTAAACTGATGCGTGAATCCGGCATTCTTGAGCTCTTCGAAACGTTCGACCGACGTACAATCGGACGGAATGCCGTACCATGCCAGAACCGTCATTTCGCCCGCAGAGGGTAATTTCGGCCAGCATGACACCAACTGTTTTTCTTGCGAGGGCCGGCATCCGATCAGCGCAGCCGTCAGCAAGGGAAGCAACCATAGTTTTTTCATAACGAGATTATTTGGGTTAAAAGCCTTCAAATTTAACAAAAAATCGACTTTCATGAAACCGCGCGACTGCGGGGCTTGCATGCGGGAACGTTTCTCGGCGGGAAACGGGCGGTTCCGAAACCTCCTGTCCGTGCGACGCCGGCGGCCGCTTTCCCGAATCCGCAAACAGGAAACGCGCAATACGAAAGGCCTCCGCACCGTTCATATCGTATGATCATCAGCGCCAGCCGTCGGACGGACATTCCCGCCTTCTACGCCCCGTGGTTCCTTAACCGCCTCGGGGAAGGACACGTACTCGTTCCCAATCCGTTCGACCCGCGATCGGTCAGCCGCGTGAGCCTCCGTCCGGACGCAGTGGATTGCATCGTCTTCTGGACGAAGAACCCCGCTCCGATGCTGCCGAGGCTCGGCGAACTGAACGGCTTCAAGTATTATTTCCAATTCACGCTGAACCCGTACGGGAAAGACATCGAGCGCAACCTTCCCTCGATCGAAGAGCGGATCGAGATATTCCGAAAACTTTCCGAAACGATCGGAAAAGAAAGAGTAGTCTGGCGTTACGACCCGATTCTGATCAACGAAACCTACGACACACGCTTCCACCGCGAAGCTTTCGCCCGCCTCGCCCGCAAGCTGAGCAACCACACCGAACGCTGCATGCTCGGCTTCATCGACCGCTATCGCCATATCCGTCCGGCCCTGGACCGGCAGGACATCCGTCCGCCGGAACGCGGCGAGATCGAATCGATGGCCGCCTCGTTCCGATGCGCGGTCGCGGACAGCCCGATCCGGTTGGGAACATGCACAGTCAAGATCGATCTAAGCCATGCGGGCATTCCCGGCGGCCCGTGTATCGACAAAGACCTGATCGAGCGGATCGCCGGCTACCGCATCACCGCCACCAAAGACCGGAACCAGCGAAAAACCTGCCGCTGTATCGAAAGTATCGACATCGGCATGTACGACAGTTGCCCGAACGGATGCACGTACTGTTACGCTACCAGAAGCAAGGAGAACGCGGTCGCGAACAATTTCCTGCGGCACAATCCGGACTCGCCCACGATGATCGGAGAGCCGTGCGAGGACTCCGTAATCAGGGATCGGCCGGCGCACAGTCTCCGAAACGGAAAGCACTCGTTGTTCTGACCGCATTCGTCGCGCAAACGGACTCTCGGCCTATCCGACAAATACGCTCCCTGAACCGGCCGGACCGCGCTCGAAGACCGCAACCGGCCTATTCGACCCGAAAGCCGTAGCGGCCCGAACGGACCTCGTACACCGCATACCCGTCACGGATGCCCTCGAACGAAAGATTCTTGTCTCTGCCTGCCCGACCGACATCGGTCGATACCGAATCGGAAGACCGGGCTCCGGGCACCCAAACGGTCGCCGTGCAGCCGACCGGAACCTGCACCGTCATTTCGAAACGGCCGTCCGTCCTGCGCCATTCGATCGAAGCCTCGCCGTAGGGAGTCTCCTTGTCGTAACGGGCGAAAGTCAGACTATCCGGCGGCACCGGACGGAACACGATATGCCGGTAACCGGGACGAGAGGGATCGGCGTTCATACCCGCCACCCGCCGGTAGAACCACACGAGCGAGCCGCCGAACATCGGATGATTGCGGGAATTCTCGCCGTTCCACTGCTCCCAGGTCGTCGTGGCGCCCTGCTCGATCCACCAGCCGAAGCTCGGGTAGTCGCGCTTGTTCATCGCCTCGTAGGCCAACTCGTTCAGGCCGTTGTCGCAGAGCGTCTCGAAAAAGAACTGCGTGCCGAATATGCCCGTGTCGAGATGCCCCCCGTTCGACAGGATGTCCTGCCGGAGCGAAGCGATCACCCGGTCGCGCCGATCGGCCGGAACGCCGATCCGGAGCGCGAAAACATTGCCCCCGTAGGCCCCGTAGGAGCCTTTCCGTTCGTCGTAGAACCGGTCGTGAAAGGCTTCGGCCGTTCGCGCGGCCAATTCGTCGTACCGCACGACGTCCTCCCTACGGCCCAGCGCCTCGGCCGCACGGGCCGTCAGATCGGCGCATCGCCACAGATAGAACGTGTGCACCATCTCCGTCGGCGGAAATTCGAAAGCCGGACACCAATCGCCCAGATTCATCCACTGGCAAGGCGAGTTCATCCACATGACGCCTGTGGAATCGACCCAGCGCATCATGTAGCGTACCTGCTCCTTCATCGCATCGAAACAGCCTTCGAGCATGTCGAGATCGCCGTAATGCACGTAGAACTCCCACGGCATGATGTTCATCGCGGCTCCCCATGCCACGCCGCCTCCGCAGCCCGGCTGCCAGGGCGCTCCGTTGGGCACGTACCCCGTCTCGACGTTCTGGGCGCCCCAGATGTCGCGGATCCACTTGCTGTAAAACGCCGCCGCGTCGAAATTGTGCATGACCGTCACGCAGGCCACCTGCCCGTCGCCGGTATAGGCCGACCGCTCGCGGTGCGGACAGTCGCTGGCGATACAGCCGTGCATGTTGTCCGTCTGGCTGCGCCGCCATATGCGGTTGATTCGGTTGAACAAGGGGTTCGAGCACTCGAAACGGCCCGTCGACGACACATCGGTGTAGACGGCCTCGGCCGTAATTTGCCCGGGACTCAGCTCGCCGGGCCAGCCGTCGATCTCGACCTCGCGGAACACGTACCACGTAAAGCGCGTATGATAGGATTCCGGAGCGCCGCCCCTCATCGTATAGCTGTTCGATCCGTTGGGCGACTCGCAGAGGTAACGGATGTCGATCCGCTGTCCGGCCTCGCCCGTCACGTCGTGCAGGTGCACCCAGCCGGAAATCTCCTCGCCGAAATCGACCCGATACCGGCCTTCGCCGAGCTTCTCTATTTTCTCGGGCCGGAGAACTTCCATCACCCGGTCGGCAGGGGAAGTCTGCGCGACCAGTTTTCCGCCCGGGGCACGGCGCGGTACGGCCTGTTTCCACGACGAATCGTCGAAGCCCGGCGAACACCAGCCGGGTTGCTCGGCTCGCGCGTCGTAATGCTCGCCCGAATAGACCATATCGGTCAGCGGCCCTTCGGAAACCCTCCATGTCGGATCGGTCGGTATCACCTGTTGCGTCCCGTCCTCGTAGACGATATGCAGCTGGCCGAAAAACCGGGGCGTACCGTACGGCCTCACCCAGTGAATCTTCGCATTGTAAAAGCCGTTGCCCAGCATCGCGCCGATCGCGTTCTCGCCAAGGCGTATCCGATCGGTCACGTCGTAGCCGAGGTACATGACCCGATATTCCCTGAAATTGTCCTCCAGCGGAACCGCTCCCCGGTCCAGGTTCGTCCGCTTGCCGTAATTCGTCTGATTGGGGACGAGCACGTCGTCGCCGACTTTCTCCCCGTTCATGTACAATTCGAAATAACCGAGTCCCGTCCCGTAAAAACGGGCCGAAGCCACCGGCTTATCCGCACGGAATGCCTTGCGCAGCAGCGGGGCGCGCGGCGGAACCTCCCCGCCGGTATCCGCCAGCGGCTCGTCGCCCTGCCACGGAGCTCCGATCCACTGACACTGCCAGTCGGACTCGTCGAGCAGTCCCATATGCCATACGGCCGGCTCGCTCCATTCGGAAACGCGGCCGCGATCGTCCCAGACGCGGACCTGCCACCAGCAGCTCTCGCACGAGCGCAAGGGACGGCCGCCGTAGGGAATCAGGATCGAACGGTCGTCCTTCACCTTACGGCTGTCCCACAGATCGGCCTCGCCGGACAGCAATCTCTCCTCGGACGACGCCACCCGGATCTGCCAAGCCTTTTGACTCGCGCCCCGGCGGCCGGACACCGCTTCGTTGATCCACGACAGCCGCGGGTGCTCGGCATCCACGACCGACGGATCGGTCCTGTATTCGCATGTCAGCTTGCGCGGAACGATATCCGCGCCCGTGGCGACAGCCGTCGCCGGAATCGCCCATAGCAGGCAAGCCGCTCCGGCCAACAGCCGGAAAATCATTTTTCGGTCATTCATTCGTTCAAGTCGGATTATAAGTGAAACCTGCCGGGATTCTTCACACCCAAGCCCCGGTTTACAAATATAATATTTCCAGCGGATTTATCCGACTCGATTCCCTACCTGTTTTTCCGGGCGCAAGTGCGGAAGAAGTACCCCCCGCCCGGCGCATCATAAAAAAGCGCATGGGAAATTCTCCTCGTTCCCATGCGCTCCCGTTTCTCTCGTTCCGGCTACCAACGTTCTCCGTCGGGATCGGGACGGGAAGGCAGTCCGTCCTGAAAACGGATCGAAGCGTGCGACCCGTCGCAGAAAGGCTTGTTCGATGACCGGCCGCAACGGCACAGGGTAACCCGGTTCCGCACTTCGTAGGTAAATCCGTCCTCGCGACTGAACGGAATGCCGCCCCGAACCCAGAGCGGACCGCTGCTGCCCTGCTGAGGATCCTCGATCAAGCCGAGCGACGGCTCGAAATGCGGTTCGTGAGGCTCCTGTCCGCCGGTCCACGCCGACAACCTGCCGGCAGGGCAGTGGTCGGCTTCGCGAACCGTCAGGTCGCGGGCCTGCTTCCCTTCCATGCTGACCAGATTCCACACTTGTCCTTTCGCATCGCAAAACCGGGCGAAGGCGCAATACGCGCGATTGTCCGTCAAGGCGACTTCCGGCCCTTCGTACCGCTCGGCTCCGTCGAGCAGCGGTTCTTCGGAAGCCGTCAGCGAAGGATCCCAGTCGGCTCGCACGTGCGAGCCGTCGCAATAAGGCTTGTCGCCGGAATGGCCGCAACGACACAGCGCCGTAGGCTCGGACTCGGTGGAATACTTTTCTCCGGCCTGAAAATACCAAATCTCACCGTCCCGGTTCGGAAGCATGAACTGCTGCCGCAAAGGCGGATGTCCGAACACGAGGTAAGGCCCGCCGGCCGTAATCGTCATATGAAAGCGCTCGGGAGCCGCTTCGCTCCCGGGCTCGACCATCAGATTTTTCATATTCTACCCGTTTAAGTCAATACACACCTTTCCCGAACGAGCAAGAATTATACCCGACGGGCCGCCTTGGGATAGAACACCCTCTTTTCGGAAAGCAGAAACAGCGCGGCTACCGCCGACGCCAGAAAATCCGCGAACGGAATACTGAGCCAAACGCCCGTCAGGCCGAACCAGCGGGAAAAGAAATAAAGGGCCGGTATCAAGAAAATCACCTGCCGGGAGAGCCCCATGAAAATCGCTTTCCAAGCCTTGCTGATGGACTGGAAAAAAGTAGAGACCACGATCTGGAACCCGACGACCGGCAGCATGACATATGCAAGCCGAAGCCCCCGGGCCGAAATATCGATCAATCCGGGATCGGTCGTGAAAGCGCGGACGAGGAGTCGCGGCACCAGCTCGCAGGCCACGAAGCCGACCACCATGATCAGCGTAGCGGTCCGGATCGTCAACTTGAGCACGTCTTTCATACGCTTGAGCTTCTGGGCTCCGTAATTGAATCCGACGATCGGCTGCATGCCCTGACAGAGTCCCATGGCGGTCATAACGATCAGAATGCCGTAGCTGTTGATGATTCCGAAAGCGCCGATCGCCAGATCGCCTCCCTCGCGGACCAGCTGATTGTTCATGATGACATTGACGATACTCGCCGCCAGATTCATCAGGAAAGGAGCCATGCCGATCGACACGATATTGCGGATGATTCTCTTTTTCGGGACCCAGCAGTCGCGGCGGAAATGTACCGGATGCTTCGGATTGAAGAAATGGCTCAGCACAAACAACGAGCTGACGAACATCGAAATGACCGTCGCGACGGCCGCCCCTTTGATTTCCATGCCGAACCCGAAGATAAACAGCGGATCGAGCAGGATATTCAGCCCCACGCCGATCAGAATGGTATACATCGACTTGCTGGGATACCCGCTCGCGCGCATGATGTTGCTGAAGCTGTAACTCAGATTCGACAGCACGCTGCCGGGAATTACGATCCGCAAATAGTCCTTGGCATAGGGAATCGTCTGGTCGCTGCCTCCGAAAGCGCGCAGAATATCGTCCAGATACAGCATCGAGCAGGTGATCAGTACCGCCGAGAGCAGAAACGTCAGCACGAAAGCATTGCCCAGAATATTACGAGCCCATTTTATATCCCTCATTCCCAGCACGATCGATATGCGAGCCGCCGAACCGACTCCGATCAGCGTACCGATAGCCGTTACGAGCGCCGTCAGCGGGAAAGTCAGCGCCAGCCCCGAAATGGCCAGCGGCCCTACGCCCTGTCCGATGAAAATCCGGTCCACGATGTTGTACAGCGACATCATGACCATCCCGATGATCGACGGAATCGAGTATTCGAGCAGCAACCGCCCCACGCGCTCCGTGCCCAACCGGGCCGTCGCTCCATCCAATTGCTTCGCCATATTACGATCGTTTAACGTCCGTTCGAGAACAAGGCCGACCGAGGAATCGCACCGGCCAATACGGAGATTGCAAAGATACCGAAAATCCGAAAAAAACAGAGACGGGCGGCGGAAAAACTCGCAACCGTTTGTTCCTCCGGCGGCCAAGGTACGGTTACGGACCGGACTTGGCCGTAGACAAGCGACGGAACGAAACGGAAATTTCGCAAGCCGCGAGGAATCGATTATCTTTGCCCCGAACCGACAAAACTATGAACGCGAAAACCAAAGGATACATTCTCGGAGCGGTGGCCGCTGCCACCTACGGCATGAACCCGCTGTTCGCCCTTCCGCTGTACGAAAACGGAATGGACACGGATTCCGTCCTGCTGTTCAGATACCTGTTCGCGCTTCCGCTGCTGGGCATCATGCTCAAGGCCAGAGGCCGCGACTTTAGGCTGCAGCGCCGGGAGATCCTGCCGCTGATCGTGCTGGGCCTGCTGGTCGCCGTTTCCTCCCTGACCCTGTTCCAGAGCTATCACTACATGGATGCCGGCATCGCATCGACCTTGCTGTTCGTCTATCCGATCCTCGTGGCGCTGATCATGGCGGTCGCTTTCAAGGAGAAAGTGACGCTGCAAACCGCATTGTGCATCTTACTGGCGCTCTGCGGCATCGGATTGCTCTACCGGAACGGAGACGGATCGACCCTGAACCTGACCGGAACGATCATGGTATTCGCATCGGCCCTCTCGTACGCTCTTTATATCGTCGGAATCAACCGGACGGTCCTGAAGAACGTGGCAACGCTCAAAGTCACATTCTACATCCTGCTGTCCGGACTGACGCTGTTTTTCGTCCGTCTGGATTTCGGCGAACACATAACCGTCCCGGACCAATGGTACTTGTGGGGAAATCTGCTCGCTCTGGCGATCTTCCCGACGGCCATCTCGTTCCTATGTACGACCAGCGCCATTCAATACATCGGATCGACCCCGACAGCCATTCTCGGGGCGCTGGAGCCCGTCACGGCCGTCTTTTTCGGAGTCGCCGTCTTCGGCGAACCGCTGACGCCGAGAATCGGCTGCGGCATAGCGATGATCATTCTGGCCGTCACCCTCATCATCGCCGGCGGCAACATAACGACCTACATGATACGCTTTCGGAAACTGTTCCCGAAACTCCCGATCCGAAAACCGTAACAAGCCTCCGCAGCCGAGCATTCCTCTCCGTACCCGTTCGTCATGGTCCCCGCGCGACATGCGCCTTCACACGAGGGCTCATCGACGCCCGAATACCGGAACGCTGTTCAAGACTTTTGAAGCGACCGATTTCCCGACGGATTTTTCGCCCGACGGCATGGCAGGCGATCACGGACAAGCGCATGAGCCGCTAAATCAACCTCCCCCCACGAAGGCATGTTTTCGCTCCCGCACCGGCAATAAGGCGCGAGCCTGTCGATGACGGACTGACACCGACATCCCGTGCGGCGTCTTCACGAAATTTCGCAATACATGCCCGTCGGCCGACAAGGCGCAAAGAAAGAGGGCCGATACACTTTTCGGCACTCCGCACGAAGCCGTATCCGGCGGTTTCGTTTCTTTCGCTCCCTTTTCGCGCGGCCGGACTATGAGAACCGGACGAGTCGGCTGTTAAGAATTTTTCTACATTTTCTAACTTTGCATTCGTCTTTTACTGATGCGCGTCACTATGTCCGAATACGCCGATATACTGCCGATATTGCAAACGATGGCGACCGTCATTTGCCTGGGCGGCGCGCTCCTGCTCCTTCTGCGCGGGAGAGACAGCCGTTCCCGGCGCGTGCTGGCAGCCGTTATGTCGATATGGGGACTCATCTATACGGTGCGTGTCGCGGGAACGCTCATGGGAAATCCGGACCTGAACTTCACGAGTACCGGTGCGGCGGACACGCTCGTACTGATAGTAGGCAACTTTTTCCTGATCGTGCTGTTGCTCTATCCTTTGGAAGTAGTACGCCCGGGATGGCTTAGCCTGAAACGGGCGGGAATATTGCTGTTTCCTTACGCCGCGCTGTCGCTGCTCTATTACGCCGGCCTGTATCTGCTCGGCCAAGAGCCGCTGCTGCTGCGCGATACGGACCAGTTCATGGAACATATCGGGGAGTTCAACGTCTGGTACCGCCTGCTGATGATCGCATCCATCGTGCTGTATCTCGCGTTCCTGTTCCGGCTGACGTGGCGCTACAAGGAGGTCTACCGGCAGTGGTGCCACGACAATTACTCCGACCAAAAGAATATAGATATTTCATGGCTGCGCCGTTACGGCATCGGCGTGGCGCTGATCGGCGTAGCCTATTTCTGGCTGCTTTTCGACGGGAGCACCTATTGCCTTATCGTACACAATCTCACGGTGCAGTGTTTTTTCTGCTACACCTTGTACAAAGGACTCTTCCACGACAATCCCTACACGGAGGATTTCTTCCGTCACACGCTGGACGAGACGGATGCACGCCGGGAGGCCGAGCTCCGGGAGGAACGACTATCGGCCAACCACGCCGACTCCCCGGGGGACGAAAGCATATTCCTCAGAAAACTGCCCGCTTACCGCGCCGAGGTGGCCCGCTGGATGGCAGAGAGAAAGCCCTATCTGAGAGGGGACTTCAAGCTTATGGACGTGTCGGAGATACTGCCTCTGAACCGCACTTACCTTTCCCGAGTATTCAACGACGGTTTCGGGGATAGCTTCAGCAGCGTAGTGCGCGGTTACCGCATGCGCGAGGCGGAGGAGATGCTCGTCAGCCACAGGGATATTCCGGTAGGGCAGGTCGGCGAGCTATGCGGCTTTTCGTCCCCTTCGGTTTTCCACCGCGCTTTCGTACAGAGTCACGGCGGCCTTACTCCGAACCGCTATCGCAGACAATCGACCCAGGAGTAATCCTCTCGCCGGCTCCGCATCCTGCAAAAGCCCTTTCCACGCTTCTTTTTTACGAATTGCAAATTTAATTTCACGAAACGGCAACGATCCGACCGCAATTTCCCGGCATTTTTGTGTGCTAAAGTTTCTTTCCGTTCTCCGAATATTTATCCAGACCCGACGGAGTAGGAGAAAACAAACGTAAGAACCGCCCTTCCTTTCCGTCCCGACAGGAACACGATTGGAATTTGCATTGGCAAAAACGTTGGTTAAAACGTTGGTTTATAATTACGAAGGTACGAAAAAAGAGGGAATTTACCAACATTCGTAAAAAAAAGCCGCTAATCAACAGTTTGGCTGCACCTTATTTTGCAGAAATTCTGTTTCATACTTCCGTATTTATCGCTCAACCGTTTTAACCAACGAATAATCAGGCTATCCGCCGCGCCGTTCGGCGCGGCCGCAGGTCGCCGTATCAGAACGCCCTGCGGGCAACCGGCCGATTATCAGTTTCGTATGAGTTGAACGTATGATGAATATGAAGCGTTGTGCTGTTCTTTTATACCTGATTTTTCTTTACGGCGCACACGTACAGGCCCGCTCTGCCGCAGATCCGGTACGGATCTATTTCCGCCATGGCTATTCCGTACTGGACCTGTCGCTGCGCGATAACCGCCGGACTCTCGACGACCTTGTCGGACGGCTGAAGGCTTATGCGTCCGATCCCACTCGGAAGCTTATCGTATTTTCGGTAGAAGGCAATGCCTCTCCGGACGGAATGAACGAAGCTAACCTACGCTTGAGCCGCCGGCGCACGGAGAGCGTGCTGGTCTATATTCGTTCGCGCGTATCGTTTCCCGATTCGCTGATCGTCACGACTGCCGAGGGCGTGGACTGGGACGGTTTGGCCGCTTTGGTGGAGTCCGACCCTTCCGTTTCGGATCGGGACGAGGTGCTGAACATTTTGCAGAATACGCCCGTATGGATTTATGACAGGCAGGGACGCATCGTCGACGGACGCAAGAAACAGCTCATGGAACTATGCGGCGGAAAGATTTATCGCCTATTGCAGGAGCGTTTCTTCGCAGAGCTTCGCAACTGCACGATCGAATTGCATTACACGACAGGGGATGCTCCCGGCCAGCAGATAGCTCGGGTCCACGATTCCATGCCGCATCCCGCAGCTTCCATACAAGACCGGCCCCGGACGGATGAAGCCGATCGTACTACTCCGAACGAACAGCATCCGAAGCAGGCTCCCGGACAGATTGTGGAACAAGTTCCCGGAACGGCTTCCGTCTCCGCACGGCATGAGCCTCTGTACCGCTTGGCGATCAAAACCAACCTGCTATACGACGCGGTAGGGATGCCGTCGCTGGAAGCGGAATACCGCATCGACGACCGCTGGAGCGTGAACCTCGAAGGCGAGGTGGCCTGGTGGTCGAAAAAGCCGAGGCACAAATACTATCAGATCGCTACGATCAGCCCCGAAGCGCGATACTGGTTCAAAACCAGACAGCCGTGGCACGGCCACTACCTGGGAGTTTTCGTGGGCGGAAGCTGGTACGACCTGGAGAACGGCGCCCGTGGCTACAAGGGCGATTTCTGGATGGTCGGGCTCAGCTACGGCTACATGTTTCCCCTTGGCCGCCGCCTCTCCCTGGAGACGGGGCTCGGCATAGGCTTTCTGCACACGGAGTACGAAGAGTATCTGCCCATCGACGGGCACTATGTCTATCAGCAGACCAGCCGGACGAACTGGCTGGGCCCCGTCAAGCTCAAATTCGCCCTTGTTTGGCGGCTCTGGGACGCGAACCGGAAAGGAGGTGCGCGATGAACAGGAGATACGGCGGAATATTCCTTTGTCTGTGCGGCGTATCGTTGCTGCTGTGCGGTTGCCGCAAGGAACTGTGCTACGACCACGACATGCACGGGCTGAACGTGCGCGTCGTCGTGCAGCCTGAATGGGAGTGCGTTTGGGAGCGCGATCACGGCATGAACTGGGACGACAACTGGGCGGAAGAAAGATTCGGCTGCGGATATGAAGACCTCTGTCCCGATCCGGCTACGGGAATCGCGGCTTTCGTCTATGACGGGGACGGATCGCGTACCGAGCGCCACCTGTCGGCCGAAGGAGGCGAGCTGCCGATGAGCGAGGGGAGGAAATCGATCCTGCTGCACAATGACGATACCCGCTTTATCGTCTTCAGCGACATGAACTCATGGGCTTCGGCCTCGGCTACCACGCGTACCCGCACCCGTTCCACTTACAGCGAAACGCACGGGGACGAGCGCACGGTCAACGCCCCCGATATGCTCTACGGCGAATGGATCGAGAGGTACGAAGCGAAACCGACGGAAGAGCCCGTGACGCTCCCGGCGAAACTGCAACCGCTGGTCTATACCTACCTGATCCGTTACGAGTTCGCTCAGGGGCTGGAGCATGTGGCATTGGCGCGGGGGGCACTCTCGGGCATGGCCGAATCGGTCTATCTGCAGGACGGACGCACGAGCGGCGAGACCGCGACGATCCTCTTCGAGGGCGAGCTGAAGGAATTCGGGGTCGAGGCGCGTGTCGCCTCGTTCGGAGCACCGGGCTACACGCCGGGCGCACCCATGCAGCGGTCGGACAATCGCTACGGACTGAACTTGGAAGTGATACTCGGCAATGGCAAGCTCAAGAGCTTCGAGTTCGACGTAACGGAGCAGGTAGCCGCACAGCCTCGCGGAGGCGTGATTACGGTCGCCGGGCTCGCGGTCACGGACGACGAGGCCGGAGGCGATGCCGGTTTCGAGGTGGAAGTAGACGGCTGGGGCCCGTACGAGGACATCGAGCTACCGCTCGATTGAAAGCGGGCGTAGATCGGGAAATACACGCGAACAATCATGTAAAACCATTTTAAACAACGAAAAGATGAAAAAAAGTTTTCTTTTACTCGCCGGGGCCGCAGCGGTTCTGGCAAGTTGCAGCAAGACCGAGACGACGGACCGGCCGCAGGGCTCGGCCATCGGCTTCGCAGGAGCATGGATCGGCCATGCCGTGGAATCGAAGGCTCAGAACGACGCGAACATTACCACCGAGGGAATCGACCATTTCTTCGTATTCGGCGGATACAAAGGCTTCAACAACGTATTCGGAACGGCGGAGGCCGGAGAGCAAGCGATCGGAACGAAAGTAACGAAGGCCGCAGACTCTTGGACTTATTCTCCCGTAAGATACTGGGTGGAGGATAAAACCTACGACTTTGCCGCCTATTCCCCGGATTTGACAGATGTTGCCACCGTAGCTGCGGATGCAGCCAACAAAGCGATCTCGTTCACGAATTTCGTATCGGACAAGGACCATCAGCATGACCTAATATACGCTCACGTATCGAATGCGACGCACGAACAAAAGGTACAGTTCTCCTTCAGCCATGCGCTTTCCATGATCCGTTTTACTTTCAAAAGCGCTTTCGGAGAAAACACGACCCTGCATATCAAGGACTTCAAATTCTACGGCATGAGCTTGCAGGGCAACTATTCCTACCGGACGGATAAAATGGACTGGAGCAGTCATACCAACTCTGCTATCGAAAGCACGGCATTCACAAACAGCGACCTGGAGATTCCGGGAACCGAAGAAAAAGTTACGGACGACTACCTCGTCATCCCGCAAAGCGTGCCTGCTCAGGCTATGACCGTATCCTTCACGGCCGAAATCTGGACAAACGGCGCCGGAGCGGCAACGAAAAGCAAGCCCATCAGTGTTCAGTTACAGACTTTGGAAAACGGCTGGACTGCCGGGCAGTGTTATAACTATACCGTAACGATCGACGGTGAGAATCTGGAAATGAAGCCGATCGAGTTCGGCGATCCGACCGTAACGGAATGGCCGAACAAGCCGACCGACATACCGGTCGAGATTCCGATGTAAACAGGAATTCAGGTCTATCCGACGATACGGTCGGAAAACATCGTAACGGGTCGGGCGGGGTTGAACCGATCGGTAAGCCCGGCGGAAACGATATGACAGCATATCGCTTCCGCCGGGTATCGGGGAGAAAGGCCGGAAGCCTGCCTCTGTCCCCTCCCGGCCGCAAAATCCATAGGAAATCAATGTCAGAACGATGAAACGCAACGATACGATCCGAGCTATTGGAATGTCGGTCTCGTGGACATTGCTGCTGGCGGGCTGCTCGACGGAGAGCGGCACGGATGCGCCACAGCGAGCCATCGGCTTTACGACGACCGTTACGCGGTCGGCAGTGACTTCGCTGGGGAACGACGGGGACGCATTCTCCGTATGGGCCCGCGAGATCCCCTCAGGCGGCACGCCCCGGCTGATTCTGACGCGCAAGGCCGTAACATGCACGGGCGGATCGTGGCAGTACGACGACCTGCAATATTGGCGGGACGAGGCAATGTACGATTTCTATGCCCTCTATCCGGCCGGACAAGAGGCCGAGCTGGAGAATCATACCGTCGCGGGGGAGATTCCGTACTTGCGCATCAGGGATTTCGACGCCACGCGGTCGGTAGACCTGATGACGGCCGAGAAAACGGGGCTCGCATACCGGCCACCGGCACAACGCGTCGCCTTCACCTTCCGTCATCTGCTCTCTCAGATACAGATCATAGGCCGTATCGATCCTGCGCTGGCAGCCTCCGGAGTTTCGGCGACGATACGCTCGGTCAAGCTCTACGGCATGCCGGGAACGGGGGAGTGCGCCGTACAGCCCGAAGGAAACGGCACATGGAGCCTCGGGGAGGCGACGGATGCCGACAATCCTTTTGCCCGGGATACCGTCTCCCGGGAACTGACGCCCGCCGGAATCTCCGTCTTCGCGGACGATCCGCTGCTGTTCCCCCAGCAGGTGGGCGACGGCTTCGTGCTGGAGATCGAGTACGAATATGCGGGGAACGGCACGAGCGGCACGTTCGCAAAGAGCATCAGCCTCGCCGGCGCAGGCATTGGCACATGGGAAGCGGGATGCAGCTACCGCTATACCTTCACGGTGGGCAACGAGTACATCCTGTTCGAGAAACCGGAGGTCATTCCCTGGTCTTCGGCCTCGGGCGGCAACATCACGGTAGAATGATCCCCGAATAACGACGACAGACGAGATACGGATATGAATAAAAAAACGCTATATGTCGCAATCCTGCTGGCCGCGCTGACCGCCTGCCAGAAAGCGGAATACACCGCCCCGGCGACGCTCTCGGACGAGCCGATACGCTTCGGCGCTCCGGGCATCGCGCTGGACGGCGGACTGCTGTCGCGCGCCGCGGGCCCCGTGAACGAGTTTCCCGAGGGCGGATCGTTCGGGGTATTGGGCTATTGTCTGGCTATGAAAGGCGACAATACGGACCTCGACTACAGCACGGGACCCGACCCGTGGAACTCCAAAGCCCCGCGCAGCACGCCCCACCTGTTTCATAAGACCGAGGTCGCCTACAACGGCTCGGCTTGTTACTATACCGGCACGCAGCGACACTGGTACGAGCGACAGGATTACCTATACAGCTTTTTTGCCTACTATCCCTACAGCGACGACTGCTTCGCCGTCACCCCGGAAACACAGGCGGGCATGGGCGCTCCTACGATGAGATTCTCCATGCCGTTCGAGGGCGGCACGGAAAATACCCCGCGCGAGATCGAGCGGATACCCGACGCGATGGTGGCGGCTTCGACGGACGTAACGCGCGGCGACGGGCATGTGGACCTCCGATTCTACCATCTGCTGACCTGCCTGAACTTCAAGGTCAGCAACCATAACGAAACGAATGCCGTCGTCGTTCGCGGCCTGCGTCTGAAAGGGACTTTCTACCGCTCGATAGAGATCGACATGGCCGGTGATGAAGTGCGCTATCCGGCGGACACCTATTCCGGGACTTTCGTTTTCCTCGACGGAGCCCGCGAGGAAGACGACGTGAACGTGACATACGGCAATCCGGCGGAGAAGATCGGCGGCAAGTCGCTGATGCTGGTTCCCAACCCGACGGCTTCGCCCTATCTGGGCGAAGCGGGAATCTATATCGACTATACGTTTATGGGAACAGAGCACACCGACAAGTATATAGGCGACGTAGCCAATTTTCTCCCCATGTCGGGCACGATCTATACCGTAGAGCTGAATTTTATCGGCGACGCTTTCGTCATAAGTTTCGTGGTCGATAACAACCAGACATGGGAAAACGGAGGCGACAGCGATTTGGAATTTGAATAAGGAGACAGACACACAGAAGATGAACGGCAGAACGATACGGAAATACCTGTTTTTACCGCTGGTGGCCATCGCGGCGTTGAGCATGACAGGGTGCACGAAAGGGGAGTATACCGCACCGGGCGGTACCGTTAACGAAAGCGGCTTCAGGCTTTCGGTAGTCACGAAAAGCATGTCGCGCAAAGAGGTCGTCACCCGCGCCTCCGACCCCAAGACCGAGGCCGAGCGCGAAATCAAGGAGCTGCACGTATTCCTTTTCGGACCGGACGGCAAATACCTGCAAGCGCGGCAGGACGGCGGAGGCCATTCCTATCAAGGATACCAGAGCGTCAAAGGAACTTCCACGCTGCGCATAGACAACGAAGGATTCGCCGACAATGCGTATGCGTCCCGAGCCACCGTATACGTAGTGGCGAACGTAGAACCCGGAACGTTCGGAAATCTGACCGAGGAAGGATACCCGGAAAGAATACCCGACGAAACCGCTTTCGAGGCATTCCATTACGAACCGATCTCATACGGAACGCTCATGGAACTGCCTGCCTCGGGCATGCCTATGGTGGGCAAGTCGAGCACGACGGTCGATCTGACGCAGGCGAAAGGCGAGGTGGTCATCGAGATGAAAGCGCTGATGGCCCGCATCGACTTCTCCTTCAAGGTGTCGTCGAGCAGTGGCGAAATCGGCAAGCTACCCTCGCTGAACCTCACCGACTACAAGGTGAGCAACATGGCCACCTCCGTCCCTCTCATCGCCCCGGATAGCGAGAGTAGCCTCGACCGGGACGGCGACGGAATCGCCGAGAAAGTCACCGAGAGAGAAGGCGTCATGGACCCAACCAGCGGCATTATCTACAACCAGAGCGGCGAGGCGACCCTTTCGTTCTATGTTTTCGAGAACCTGCGCAAACCGGGATACGAAGGGGCGTATCCCTATCCCGACAGCATAGCCTCCGACGCCTACCAATGCTACAAGCCGCTGCTGGCCGTCAGAAAGGACGGCGATACGATCCCCGCAACACGTCTGGTTATCGGGGGTATCTACACCGATGCCGACGACCTGACTTACACCGCCACCTGTACGATCTATCTGGGCAGCGACCCGGTGAGCGACTTCAATGTCAGGCGTAACCACCAGTACCGCAACCGAGTGACGATCTCGGGCATCACCCGCACGGACGATCATTCCGGCAACAGCGTAACCTTCGACGCCCGTATCAACGTAGAGACGACCAACCCTTACTATATCTCCCTCTTGCGGCACAAGAATCTGGACGCTCATTTCAACATTACGCCGATGGACATCTACCTGTACGATACGGAGCGCAATCCGTCGATGGACATAGAGGTAAAAGACCCGGAAAAGAACGACTGGGTACGTATCGAGCGGGTCCCGGCTTCCGTCATGGCGAGCGGCAATGCGGAAGACTACCAGATCAGCCATCCGGGACAGGCATACGCCGCCGGAACGGGCAAGCGCAGGTTCTTCACCACAGACCTGCTGACCGATCCCGACCAACTGGCAGACAATACGAGATACGACGATGTGCTCGACCGCGACCGAATCTATATCTATGCGGATGAGAATATCAGCACGAAAAGCCGCAAAGCAGACCTCGTGCTGACCTACAAGGAGAACGGGCAGCCGGTCGGCGAACCGCACACCGTCACGCTCGAACAGCACGGCTTGCTGAAAGTCAGCGTGGAGAATGCCGGCATACACCAATATTATATCTATGCGGAAGCCTATGAAGAGTATCTGGACTACTATGATCCTCTCTCCTCGTGGACGACGGATCAGGTGTACGACGGATTGTCATGGGGACCGTCCGACATGGGAAATATCAATACCGGACTTGGCGGATTCTTACCGCGACGGGATGCGATAGAAGGTTTCTTCAACGGCAGAAAAAACACCATAGCCATCCTGATGGAACAGGGCATTTACGGCCAAAACGACGGTTTTCTCGGCGACGGTTCCCCGACGCAACCGTTGCAGGCGATGGTGTTGGACGTCAAACCCTCCACGGCGGCAGAGTATTGTTACCGCAAGAACAAAACCGACGGGGACGGGATGATTTCCTACGACAACATGCGATGGTACCTGCCGACCATCCGAGAGCTGGAAAATACGCTGACGACCTATTACGCTTCCACGCCGGAGTTCCAAAATTCGTTCTACTGGTCATGCAATCCGGCGCAAAGACCCTTTCAGCTCGGAGATATTTCCATCATGGAAGCCACTTCGTACGCCCGCGCCACCATGGCCCACCAGGTCGACGGAAGGATTGTCCACAAACCCAGCGGTACCGACCAGTATTACGACCCGGACCTGGGACCGGCCAGTCCTTACGGCAAAGCGCTGCGGACCACCGTACTGCGTATCCGTGCCGTCTATCGCCCGGCCGACGATGCGGAAATAGACTGACGGAGCCGCTCCGGCTTATTTCCGGCAGCAGACAAGACGGATAGGGGAGGCGGACTTCAAACATAAGACCGTCCAGAATCTACCTGAAACCGAAAAGTTCCGAACCGTCAGGCCGTCTTGTCTGCAATCTTTTGTCCGCACGGGATTCCGTCCCGGCATGCACGTCTTCCGCCCGCTATCGAAGCAATTTGTTCGCCCGTTACCGGGCTCGGGCATTTTTGTCAATGCCCGCATGTTATCCGTTCGTCTCGCCGCTACTTTCCGACTCGCGGATAACTGGAATGAAAATTGCATCAAAGAACCTATATAATTACGATTGTTATGAAAAAATTGATTTTTATGGCCCTGAGCCTGATTTTCCTTGCGTCATCGTGTTCCAACGACGACCGTAAAAGCGACGAGCAGCCTACGCCTGCACTAATTACTCCCGATATCAGCGTACGCATGGCCGAACCTCTCAGCGTGCATCCCTTCACCGGTATTCTGGAAATATACCCCTGCAACGATGAATCGTCCGTCTATTACGGAAATTACTTCAACGGGAAACTGACCCCGTTCTACGGATACTATACTATCCTGAACGGAGATATATCCGGCCAATACAACCGCGAGCTGCATCTGCCGGTCGGGAATTACAATATGGTGTACTGGGGCACGCCGAAATACGACGAACCGATCCACAACTCGCCGCAGATCGTCTCGCCGGGGCTGCTCGAGGGCGCCGATCTCTCCAAGCTCTATTTCAGCCTGCGAAGCATAGGCAATGGGCTCTATTCCCCCGTATACGATCTGGTACATGCCGTCAAATCGGCTCATATCGGCACGGATGCCCTGCAAACCTCACTTTCGCGCGTAAGTTCGGGACTGAAAATGGTCATCAAACAGTCCGACGGCAGTGCATTCATTCCCGAAATCGCCAGCGTGAAAGTCAATATCGGCAATATCGCCGAAAAAATAAACTTTTATACCGGCACGGCGGAAAACATGACCAAAACCGTGCAGTTCGAGCTATCGCGTTCGGAAGACGGACTTTCGTACGGCAACATCACGGTGATGCTGTTTCCCTCGGCCGCTAATCCGCCGCTGGAGCTGATCATCACTCTGCAGGACGGTACGGAGTATAAACTGAGCGAAAATCTGAACGCGACTCTGTCACCCAATACACGGCTGACGCTGAACATCAACGTGGGCAAGATATTGGTGGACGGCAATCCGGGAGATTTCGACTACGACAACTGGAACGAGGAGAGCGAAACCATCGACTTTCCGATCGTAGATTAGAAGTATTACCCGTCGATACGTAAGGAAGAGGCGCCGGACGATTGTCCGGCGCCTCTTCCTTCGTTCATTCAACTACCGCCGAAGCAGGGAATGGAATGGAAACCCGAGGCCGAGCGGTCACGAACGAGATCGCGCGAAATTGCTTTCCATTGGCTTTTTCTTTCAGCGGCCCCCAAATAAAAAATCCTTACATATCCTCGATACATAAGGATTTTTTCCATCTCTTACAACCTCTTTATCAAGGCTTTAAGAGCGGAAAACGGGACTCGGACCCGCGACCCTCAGCTTGGGAAGCTGATGCTCTACCAACTGAGCTATTTCCGCAAATGCAGAGGCAAATATACGGTTTTTTCCCTTTATTTCGTCACTTAAAAGGGCAAAAAAATGACGATAGCGAAAAAACTCCAACTTTTTTCAGGACAGACACCGCCGCGCAGTACGAGTGTAGAAGGGAAGGCAAGACCGGCCCCCCTGCAGAAGTTCGGCAGCAGACAAACGCGGAAAGACATTTCTGCCCGCCCCTGCAACGAAACCGCAAACTACGGAACAAAAACGTAAAAGGATGTCTCGTGAGAAACCGACAAGCCCTCCTGCAACTCACTCCATCTTCAGCACAGCCAAAAACGCTTCCTGCGGAACCTCGACATTCCCCACCTGACGCATCCGCTTCTTGCCTTTCTTTTGTTTCTCGAGCAGCTTGCGCTTACGGCTGATATCGCCTCCGTAACACTTGGCCGTCACATCCTTGCGAACGGCCTTCACCGTCTCGCGGGCGATGATCTTGGCGCCGATGGCGGCCTGAATCGCTATATCGAACTGTTGGCGCGGAATCAGTTCCTTGAGCTTCTCGCACATCTTGCGGCCGACATCATAGGCATGATCGACGTAAGTCAGCGACGACAGCGCATCGACCGGCTCGCCGTTGAGCAGAATGTCGAGCTTCGCGAGCTTGCTGGGCTTATATCCCGTCTGGTGGTAGTCGAACGACGCATAGCCGCGCGATATGCTCTTGAGCTTGTCGTAAAAATCGAACACGATTTCGGCCAGCGGCATATCGAAATTGATCTCGACGCGGTCCTGCGTGATATATACCTGATTGAGCAGCGTGCCTCGCTTGTCGATGCACAGTTTGATGACATTGCCTAGATATTCGGTCTTCGTAATGATCTGCGCCAGAATATAGGGTTCCTCGATCGAGGAGATCAGCGTCGGCTCGGGCAATCCCGAGGGATTGTGCACGTCGAGCACATCGCCCTTGGTCGTATGGACCTTGTACGACACGTTCGGAACCGTCGTGATGACATCCATGTCGAACTCGCGGTACAGCCGTTCCTGAATGATCTCCATATGCAGAAGTCCGAGAAACCCGCAACGGAACCCGAAGCCCAGCGCCAGCGACGACTCGGGCTCGTAGGTAAGCGAGGCGTCGTTCAGATGAAGCTTCTCGAGCGAAGTGCGCAGATCCTCGTACTGGTCCGACTCGACCGGATACAGCCCGGCGAACACCATCGGCTTCACGTCCTCGAAACCGGCGATCGCCTCGCTGCAAGGGTTCCGCTGCGCAGTGATCGTATCGCCGACCTTCACGTCCGCCGAAGTCTTCAGGCCCGATATGATGTAGCCCACGTCGCCGGCGCGAAGCTCTTCGCGGGGATGCATCTTCAGCTTCAGTACGCCGACCTCGTCGGCCGTATACTCGCTGCCCGTATTGAACAGTTTGACGCGCTCGCCCTTGCGGAGCGTGCCGTTGAATATTCGGTAATAAGCGATAATTCCGCGGAACGGATTGAACACCGAGTCGAAAATCAACGCCTGAAGCGGAGCCTGTTCGTCGCCTTTCGGGGCCGGAATCCGCTCTATGATCGCTTCGAGCACCTGCTCGATTCCCTGACCCGTCTTGCCCGAAGCGGCCAGAATGCTGTCGGGATCGCAACCGAGCAGGTCGACGATCTGATCCTTGACCTCGTCGATCATGGCCGAATCCATATCGATCTTGTTCATGACGGGCACGATCTCCAAATCGTGATTCAGCGCCAGATAAAGGTTCGAGATAGTCTGCGCCTGAATACCCTGCGTCGCGTCGACCACGAGCAACGCGCCCTCGCACGAGGCGATCGCACGGGATACCTCGTAAGAAAAATCGACATGCCCCGGAGTATCGATCAGGTTCAGCACGTACTTCTCGCCCTTGTAGACATATTCCATCTGGATCGCGTGGCTCTTGATCGTGATTCCCTTTTCGCGCTCGAGGTCCATATCGTCCAGCACCTGAGCCTGCAGTTCGCGCTCCGAAAGCGTCTTGGTCGTTTCGAGCAGGCGATCGGCAAGCGTACTCTTGCCGTGATCGATATGCGCTATGATACAGAAATTGCGGATATTCTTCATACGTTCCTTTTATTCGTACGCAAAGTTAGTTAATTTTGCGAATTCGTAAAAAACGCCGTTCCCATGAATTGTCTCGCAACCGTCTCGCGCTACGCGTCGCTCGTCAAGTTTTCCCATACGATATTCGCGCTTCCTTTCGCATTGGTCGGATACGTGTACGCGCTGCAGTCCAACGGTCTGCCGTTCGAGTGGCCGGTACTGGTCAAGGTGCTTTTGGCCATGGTGCTGGCACGCAACACGGCTATGGGATTCAACCGTTGGGCCGACCGGCGGATCGACGCGCAGAACCCGCGCACGAGCGGCCGCGAGATTCCTTCGGGTACGATCTCCGCGCGCAACGCGTTGTGGTTCGTCGTGCTGAACGCCGTGCTGTTCGTTCTGGTAGCATGGTGGATCAATCCGCTGGCTCTCGCTCTGTCGCCCGTCGCCCTGCTGGTTCTCACGGGGTACAGCCTGACCAAGCGCTTTACGGCCTGGTGCCATATCGTTCTGGGCGTGGCGCTCGGAATCGCTCCGATCGGGGCCTATGTCGCCGTAACGGGACAGTTGGCCGTGTTCCCGATCCTGCTCTGCGGGCTGGTTATCACATGGTGCGGCGGTTTCGACATCGTTTATGCATTGCAGGACGTGGAATTCGATCGCGAGCACGGACTGCATTCCGTGCCGGCTCGCTGGGGAGTCCGGGGCGGTATCGCGATCAGCATCGCACTCCATATGATAAGCGTCTATGCCGTCGTCGTAGCGGGAACCTACTACGACGCTGGCGGACTGTATTGGGTCGGAGCCGCCCTGTTCGTCGGTCTGCTGACTTATCAGCACATGCGCTTCACGCCTCGGAACCTGTCGCGGATCGGTCTCTCGTTCGGCACCATGAACGGACTGGCAAGCGTATGCTACGCAGCTTTCGCCATAGCCGACCTGCTCGTTCGGTACCGGTAGAGCAGGGGTTCTGCGCCAACGAAAGGGCGCTCGGACAACTAAATGCTCACCTGACGCTTGGCCTCCATCAGAATCGTGAAAGCGCGGTGAATGTCGCTGTCGCTGATAACGACGGTAAATTCGTTGGTCGTGCTGATGACCTCGGTGATATTGATGTTATCCCACGCCAATTCCTTGAAAATGTAATAGTAGACGCCCGGACAGATCGTATTCTCGGCGGGCAGTTTGACGGTAATGGACGACAGATCGACCGTTTTGGCGATATTGTTCTCATCGGCGAAAATCTCGTCGACCAGCCCGACGATCGTACTGCTGACGACCAGCGTCGTCTCGTATATCCCCTGTGAAAAGGTACAAAATACGTCCTTCATCGTGCGCACGCGGTCCAGCAGCATGGCCTGCCTCTCGTACAGCGTGGGAGAATTCACGAAGGCATAGTCGGCCAAATTCGACCGGACGATGATGTCGCCTATATTCTCGACGACTTTCTTGAACTTCATCGCCGACATCAGCTCGAGCCGGGGAACCAGCCGGTTGAGCGCCATAATGACAGCGCTGTCGTTGACCTCCTTGCCCACCTTCTTTTCGATTTCGGGCTTGAGCTGTCGTGCCAACGCCGAAAGATTGATCAGCCCTTCCACGAGAGCACCTTCGAGAAAAGGCTTTTTCTTAATGACCTCCTCCACCGCGTTCGGTATTGTAAGCATATCGGTATGTAATATATAATACGGTTTAACGATTCATCGGCCGACGTGCCGGCAGAGAGGCCGCCATTAAAAATGTCCGGCACCGCCATGTGCAAAATTCGACGCCAGTGCAACTTGTTGCAAAAAAAATGAAAATATCGGACAAAAACAAACAATTTAGCATACTTTTGTGCAAAAGTAAAAGTATTGTTTGATTTTACAACTTCATGATCGAATTTATATGATTAAGGTGTTGAAGTTCGGCGGGACGTCGGTAGGTTCGGCCGCAAACATGAAAAAAGTAGCCGAGATCGTCCGCCGCGAGCAGGCTCGTATCACGGTTCTGTCGGCCATGTCCGGGACGACCGACTCGCTGGTCAGAATTAGTCGGGCGGCGGCATCCGGAGATCGGAACGCCATCGAGGAACAGCTCGTCATGCTGACCGACAAATACACGCGCTGCATAGAAGAACTGCTCAGGGAACGCAAGCAGCAAGCGCTCGCGCGAATGAACGCAACTTTCGGGTTGATACGCGACGAAGCGGCCGCCTTCGAGGAATATGAGTCCGAACGGAAAATCATAGCACAGGGCGAGTTGCTGACTTCGGCCATTTTCACGGCCTACCTGCAGGAAACCGGACTGAAGGCCGAATGCCTGTACTCGCCCGACTTCATGGTCAAGGATCCCGGAGAAAAGGTCGACACGGAACGCATCGGCCGGGCGCTGGCCCGCGTCGCCGGTGACGACAGCACGTTTTTCGTCGCTCAGGGTTTCATTTGTTCCGACTCGCAGGGCCGGATCGACAATCTCGGCAGAGGGGGGAGCGATTACAGCGCGGCGCTGATGGGAGCGGCCGTCGAGGCGGCCGAGGTACAGATATGGACCGACATCGACGGCATGCACAACAACGATCCCCGTTTCGTCGACAACACCCGTCCGATCCGGACGATGAGTTTCGACGAGGCGGCCGAGTTGGCTTATTTCGGTGCGAAAATCCTGCATCCGGCCACGATTCAACCCTGCAAGGATCACGGGATAGCCGTGCTGCTTAAGAACACGATGGACCCCGAGGCTCCCGGCACGACGATATCGAACCGCGACGACGACACGAAGTCGTTCCACGCCGTCGCGGCCAAAGACGGCATCACGGTCATCCGCATCCACTCGGCGCGCATGCTGATGGCATACGGCTTTCTGCGCAAGGTGTTCGAGATTTTCGAGCAATACCGAACTCCGATCGACATGATCACCACGTCGGAAGTCGCCGTCTCGCTGACCGTCGACAACGACAGCCACATCGACGAGATCGTTCGCGACCTGAGCGCGCTGGGTTCGATCGAAATCGAGCGCGGCAACTCGATCGTTTGCGTCGTGGGACGCATGGAACACGGCGACGCGGGTCTGGCCGCCCGTGTCTTCGAGTGCGTGCGCGGCGTTCCGATCAAGATGATCTCCTACGGAGCCAGCCACCGCAGCCTGGCCATACTGATCGACACGGAGCACAAAAAACGGACGCTGCAATACCTTAACGACGGACTGTTCTGAATATGGGAGCACGCAAATATATCGGACGACTGCAGGAGTTGCCCACGCCGTTCTACTTCTACGACATGGATCTGCTGCGCGGCACGCTAGCGACGGCCGTGAGCGAGGCTTCGCGCTACGGCTATCGGATACATTACGCGCTGAAGGCCAACTTCGATCCCCGCATCGTCGAAACGATACGACAAGCGGGACTCGGAGCCGACTGCGTCAGCGGGAACGAGGTCCGCGCGGCGATCGAGGCGGGCTTTCCGGCCGAAGGGATCGTTTTCGCCGGCGTCGGGAAAACCGACCGCGAAATCGAATACGCGCTCGGACAGGATATCTTCTCGTTCAACTGCGAATCGGCCGCCGAAATGGAAGCGATCAACGCCATCGCGGAGCGAATGGGACGCAGAGCTCGCGTCGCGCTGCGCATCAATCCCGACGTCGACCCGATGACGCACCGGTACATATCGACCGGCAAAGCCGATAACAAATTCGGCATCTCGTACACCGAGATCGACCGCGTGATCGCCTCGTTGAAGCGACTGAGCCATCTGGAAATCGTCGGTCTGCACTTTCACGTCGGATCGCAAATCGGATGCATGGAAGTGTTCGAGCACCTGTGCGAACGGGTCAACGCGATCCGCTCCTGGTTCCGCGAGCGCGGAATCGTCCTGCGCCACCTGAACATGGGAGGTGGTTTGGCCGTCGACTACGAAAACCCCGACCGGGAACCGATACCCGACTTCGCTGCCTACTTCGCCGTCTTCAACCGCCGCCTCGAAACCGAGCCGGGACAAACCGTCCATTTCGAGCTCGGCCGCTCGCTGGTCGGACAATGCGGCGATTTGGTGACGCGCGCATTATACGGCAAGACGACCGCCGCAGGAACCCAAGTCGTCATCGTGGACGCCGGTATGACCGACCTGATCCGCCCGGCCCTGTACGGAGCCCGCCACCGGATCGAAAATCTGACCTCCTCGGGCAAGCCGCGCACCTATACCGTAGTCGGTCCGATCTGCGAGTCTTCCGACACGTTCGCCACAGGCATCGAGCTGCCCGAAACCTCCCGGGGCGATCTGCTGGCGATCCGGACGGCGGGAGCCTACGGCATGGCCATGGCTTCGCGCTACAATCTGCGCGACTTGCCCGGAGCCGTGTACAGCGACGCGCTTCCGACCGGACGGCAATGACCGTCCGCCGGGCATGCGACCTCGCCCGGACTGAGGCCCGCAAACCTATATCCGACCGAAGTCTTGTAAAATACGAAGGGGGGGGAGATGATCTTCCCCCCCTTTTCGTATTCCCGTCCCGCATGAAATCCGCCCCGCCGCGAATCAACGCGCCAGAAGTTGGCTACTTGACAAACTTTTCGTAACTTTCGCCACATTTCAACCGGCGACAGCGCCCGCAATCGGCCTTGTACGCACGACGCGCGCGACCGGAACGGAGCAAAAAAACATCAAGCGCTATGAAAATATCATTCAACTGGCTCAAACAGTATATCGAAACCGACCTCGACGCCGAGCAGGCCGCCCGAATTCTGACCGACATCGGGCTGGAAGTCGAGGCACTCGAAAAGACGGAATCGATCCGGGGAGGACTCGCAGGAGTGGTCGTCGGCCACGTACTTACATGCGAGAAGCATCCCGATGCCGATAAGCTGCATGTCACGACGGTCGATCTGGGCGACGGCACGCCGACTCAGATCGTCTGCGGCGCCCCGAACGTGGCCGCCGGAGAGAAAGTGATCGTCGCGACGATCAATTCGACGCTTTATCCCACGGGAGAGCAGAACGGATTCAAAATCAAGAAAAGCAAGATACGCGGCGTCGAGTCGCTGGGCATGCTCTGCGCCGAGGACGAAATAGGCGTCGGCACGGCCCACGACGGAATTATCGTGCTGCCGCAGGACGTGCCGGCCGGTACGCCTGCCCGCGACTATTTCCAACTGGAGGACGACTACCTGCTCGAGATCGGCCTGACGCCGAACCGTGCCGACGCGATGTCGCACTACGGCGTAGCGCGCGATTTGGCCGTTTATTTAAAAGCCAACGGCTTGCCCTGCAAGCTGAAGCTTCCGCCGGTGGAAGCCTTCGCACAGGACAGCGACCGGAAAGAAATAACCGTCGAAGTGCAGAATGCCGAAGCCGCGCCGCGATACATGGGCGTCACGATAACCGGCGTGAAGGTGGCTCCCTCGCCCGAATGGCTCCAGCGACGGCTGCGCGCGATCGGAATGAATCCGAAAAACAACGTGGTCGACATCACCAACTTCGTTCTGCACGAAACGGGACAGCCTCTGCACGCGTTCGACGCGGCGAAAATCGAGGGCGGCCGTATCGTCGTGCGGACCTGCCCCGAAGGAACCCTTTTCACGACGCTGGACGGGATCGAGCGCAAGCTCTCGGCCGACGACCTGATGATCTGCAACGCCCGCGAGCCGATGTGCATAGCCGGCGTGTTCGGCGGGCTCGACTCGGGCGTCACGGAAACGACGACCGACATCTTTATCGAAAGCGCCTATTTCAACCCGGTCTGGGTTCGTAAAACGGCCAAGCGCCACGGGCTGAGCACCGATTCCTCGTTCCGCTTCGAGCGCGGGATCGATCCCGACATGACGCCCTACGCGCTGATGCGCGCGGCCCTGCTGGTCAAGGAACTGGCCGGGGGAGAGATTTCGTCTCCGGTCACGGATCTCTATCCCGTCCGTATCGAGCCGTTCCGGTTCGACGTATCGCTCGACCGGGTTCGCAGACTGATCGGCAAGAAGATTCCCGACGAGACGATCCGCCGGATCGTCGTCGCGCTCGACGTGCGGATCGAAAGCGAGCGCGACGGCATACTGAGCGTCGCCGTACCGCCTTACCGGGTGGACGTGCGGCGCGAGGCCGACCTGGTCGAGGATATTCTGCGCATATACGGCTACAATAACGTGGAGATTCCGCAACGCGTCCACTCGACGCTGTCATACGCTCCGCATCCCGACCGCGACAGGCTCGTCAACCTGCTGTCGGACATGCTGACCGCCAACGGTTTCAACGAGATCATGAGCAACTCGCTGACCAAAGCGTCCTATTACGACGGACTGGCCAGCTATCCGGCCGAGCATTGCGTACGGATACTGAATCCGTTGAGCAACGACCTGAGCGTCATGCGTCAGACGCTGCTGTTCAACGCGCTGGAAGCCGTCCAGCTGAACGTGAACCACCGCAACGCGGACCTGAAGCTGTACGAATACGGAAACTGCTACTTTTACGACCCGGCCAAAAAGGAGGAAGGGGGACTGGCTCCGTACTCCGAGCGGGCCAAGGTGTCGATGACCGTCACGGGAAACGACCGTCAGCCCTCGTGGAACGTCGCCGCGCAGCCCGCCGGCTTCTTCACGCTGCGAGCCATGGCGGAAAAGACGATGCTGCGCTTCGGACTGGACCTGAATGCGGCCGAGACCGAACCGCTCGAAAGCGACCTTTACTCGGAAGCGATCGCCTGCCGCTGGAACGGAAAGAAACTTCTCGAAATGGGCGTCGTGTCGAAAAAGATTCGCAGTATCTTCGACATCAAAGCCGACGTGTATTATGCGGAACTCGACTTCGACACGCTGGTCTGGATCACGCGGAACCACTCGGTCACGGTCTCGGAACTGTCGAAATATCCCGAGGTCCGTCGCGACCTGGCTCTGCTCGTGGACAAGGAGGTAACCTTCTCCCGGCTGTACTCCATCGCCCGGAGCACGGAGAAAAAGCTGCTCCGCAGCGTCTCGCTGTTCGACGTGTACGAAGGCGACAAGCTGCCCGAAGGCAAGAAATCCTACGCGCTGAGCTTCATCCTCGAAGACACGACCAAGACGCTGACCGACTCGGCGATCGACCGCGCGATGAGCAATCTGATCCGCGCTTTCGAGCAGCATGCCGGAGCCGAAATCCGCTCGTAAACTTCCGGCGGAAAGAGCGCAAACGAACCGAAAAAACTTAAACGAGAGAATATGCAGGAAAAAATACTGATTCTGGACTTCGGATCGCAGTACACGCAGTTGATCGCCCGCCGAGTGCGCGAGTTGAACGTATATTGCGAAATCCACCCTTTCAACCGCATTCCGGCGCTGGACGCATCGGTGCGAGGCGTCATCCTGTCCGGGAGCCCCTATTCGGTCCGCGACAAGGAGGCCCCGCGCGTCGATCTGTCAGCGATCAAGGGCAAGCTGCCGCTGTTGGGCGTCTGCTACGGAGCCCAGTACCTCTCGCATTGCTACGGAGGCGAGGTCGCTCCCTCGGCGACGAGGGAGTACGGACGGGCCATGCTGTCGAAAACGGAAGGCGACAATCCGCTGATCAGGGACCTTTCCGAGCGGACGCAGGTATGGATGTCGCACGGGGATACGATCGTCCGGATTCCGGAAAGCTACCGGATCATCGCCAGCACGGAGGACGTGCCGGTCGCCGCGTTCCAGATCGACGGAGAGCAGACATGGGGCATCCAGTTCCATCCGGAAGTGTACCACTCGACCGAGGGCAAGCAGTTGCTGAAGCATTTTGTCGTCGACATCTGCGGCTGCCGTCAGGACTGGACTCCCGCCTCGTTCGTCGAATCGACCGTCGCCGAACTGCGCGAAAAGATCGGGCCGGACAAAGTGCTGCTCGGGTTGTCCGGGGGAGTCGACTCGTCGGTAGCGGCCATGCTGCTGCATCGGGCCGTCGGCCGGCAACTGATCTGCATTTTCGTCGATATGGGACTGCTCCGCAAGGACGAGTTCGAGAACGTACTCAAATCGTACGAGTCGATGGGGCTGAACGTGATCGGCGTCCGCGCCGGCGAAAAGTTCCTCTCCGACCTGAAAGGAGTGACCGATCCCGAGCGCAAACGCAAGATCATCGGGCGGGACTTCATCGAGGTATTCGACGCCGAGGCGCAGAAGCTGACCGACGTGCGCTGGCTCGCTCAGGGGACGATCTATCCCGACGTGATCGAGTCGACGTCCGTCAACGGTCCGTCGGCCACGATCAAGTCGCACCATAACGTGGGAGGCCTGCCCGAAAAAATGAATCTGAAGATCGTCGAGCCGCTCCGACTGCTTTTCAAGGACGAGGTGCGCCGTGTAGGCCGTCAGCTCGAGATACCTTCCGACATTCTGAACCGCCACCCGTTCCCGGGCCCGGGGCTCGGCATCCGCATTCTGGGCGAAGTGACGGCCGAAAAGGTACGCATCCTGCAGGAAGCCGACAAGATATTCATCGACGGACTGAAAGAATACGGCCTGTACGACCAGGTATGGCAGGCAGGAGTGATGCTGCTGCCGGTCCAGTCCGTAGGCGTGATGGGCGACGAGCGGACCTACGAAAGCTGCGTCGCGCTGCGCGCCGTCACTTCGACGGACGGCATGACGGCCGACTGGGTCCATCTGCCCTACGATTTCCTCGCGAAAATGTCCAACGACATCATCAACCGCGTGAAAGGAATCAACCGCGTCGTCTACGATATCAGCTCGAAACCGCCCGCAACGATCGAGTGGGAGTAAAGCTTCTCCGATCGACGATACGATCGTCACGGATTTCCCCTGTTCGTTGAGAGCAGGGGAAATCTTTTATACGGTCATCGGCTGTACCGCACTCGTCCCATAGGACTTCGGCGATGGACGACGCAAGAAAACCTGCAGAGACCTCTACATCTCCGGAGGTGCCTCATGAGTGTAATCCAAAAAACGGATACCTTCGGGCAGGTCGCGTTCGATCAGAGTTTTCATTTTCTTGGCAAAGGGACACGGATAACCCAGCGGCGTACCTTTCTGAATGCACGAAGCGAAAACGATCGTGTCGGCGCCTCTCCGAACAAGCTCCCTTGCCCGTAACACCGATTTCTTCGCAGGGCATCCCCCGCAATTGCAAAAACCGACAATATCTATGTCCTCGGTTATTCCCTCGAAAACACCCTTTCTTTCTCTAATCATTTTGAAATCGGTCGTTCCCGGGCAAAAATCTTCCGTCTGCATACACCGGATAATCCCAACTTTCATATCGATTCACTTTATAAATTTTGAAATATGACGACAAACGAACATCCCTTCCTGCCAATGCACACCCGTCCGCCCAGCCAACTCGACAGAACGATTCGCCCAATCGCTGCACACAGATAAACCGTCGGGCCTCTCTCGCCCGCTTCCGTTCGCAGACCGTTCCGCCTCTACGATCGTTCTGTCCGTCACCAATCGATTTCAGCGATTCCGTGATCGCGCAGATAAGCGTTCGCCCTGCTGAAGTGCCGGCAGCCGAAAAATCCCCGGTCGGCAGACAGAGGCGAAGGGTGGGGTGCCGTCAGCACGCAATGACGGGAACGGTCGATAAACGCGCCCTTTTTCTGGGCATAGGCGCCCCACAGCATAAAGACGAGATGCTCCTTACGCTCGTTCAGTTCCCGGATCACAGCATCGGTGAACCTTTCCCAACCGCGGCCTCGGTGCGATCCGGTCTGATGAGCCCGCACGGTCAGAATCGCGTTGATCAGCAGAACACCCTGATCGGCCCAGCGCTCCAATCGGCCCGAAGAGGGAAACGGCTTGCCCAGATCGCTCTCGATCTCTCGGAATATGTTGACCAGCGAAGGCGGGAACGGCACGCCGTCGAGCACCGAGAAACACAGCCCGTAATACTGCCCGGGCTCGTGATAGGGGTCCTGCCCGATGATAACCGCCCTGACGCGGTCGAAAGGGCAACTGTCGAACGCATGGAATATTCGCCGCGCCGGAGGATAAACCGTGCAGCTCGCATACTCGTGCCGTACGAACTCGGCCAGCTCGGCGAAATAGGGACTGTCGAACTCGGGCTGCAAGCAGCGGCGCCAGCTTTCTTCTATCCTGACATTCATATCTGTGTCCTATGTTTTTCGACTGTGCGGAACCTGAGCCTTCGGCCTATCCGGGCGCCGCAATGCGCGTGAAACGAATATATAAAAGTATAAAAACTTGCCGCAATTTCTCCCATATTTTTCTAAAATCGCTCGTTTCCCTGCTTCATTCATGACAACCGACGAATAATCGCTATGTTTGTAAAAAACAACGCGAGGTTCGCCATGCAAAACATTATAGAATTTCTCAAGCAGTTGCGACTCCACAACGACCGGACCTGGTTCGAGGCCAACAAGTCGTGGTACCGTGACGCGCAATCGCAATTCGCCGCCTTCGTCGAGGAGCTGATCGCCGGCATCGCCCGATTCGATTCCTCCGTGCAGGGGCTCGCCGCAAAAGATTGTACCTACCGGATTTATCGCGACACACGCTTCAGCGCCGACAAGACCCCTTACAAGACCCACATGGGAGCATACGTTTGCCGGGGAGGCAAAAAGTCGGGATTTGCGGGCTATTATTTCCACGTCGAGCCGCAGAGCGACGCTCCGGGCGGCTATCTGCTGTCGGCCGGAATCTATATGCCGGACCGGGACGTGCTCGAAAGCATACGGGAAGAAATACTCGACAACGGAGCGGCGTTCGAGGCCTCGGTCAAACGAGCCAAAGGATTCCGCCTGTATCAGGGCAACAAGCTCAAGAAATTCCCCGCAGGATTCACTGCGGAAGGCGCATATTCGGACTATTTGAAGCTGAAGGATTTCTATCTCGAGAAATTCGTCGACGAAGACTACATGCTGCAGCCCGACCTAGCGCGGAAGGCGGCGGCCGACTTCAAGAAAACCTTCGACTTCAACGAACGACTGAACCGGGCCGCGGCCTATGCCTTCGAAAACCGGTAGGGGAATCCCGACTCCGGAAAACCCGCTGAGCCGTCCGCGCCGAGCGGTCCGTATCTTCCCGGTAAAACGCCGGACGAAGGCAGAGCCCTTTGAAAAACGAAAAACCCGTTCACGTATCCGATCGGCCGTTTCCGATGCTCCACGCCGTACAGCAAGGCAGCGGCTTTTTCATGGCGATCGGCACCGGATCGTTCGTAACGAAAACTGCCGACATCCGAAAAAAGAACGGCTTATGTATGAGAGCGGTTTTCGCGGACATACGAGCGAAGAAACAAAGCGTTCCGGAACCGACGGTTCCGGAACGCTTTGTACGACAGATCGAAAAACTATTTCTTTTCAGGCTTGACTATTCCTTCCCGCATCCGGGTATCGGCCTGAATGTTCTGAAACTTGTAATAATCCATAACGCCCAGATTGCCGTTGCGGAAAGCTTCGGCGATCGCCATCGGAATCTCCGCCTCCGCTTCGATCACCCTGGCGCGCGCCTCCTGAGCCTTAGCGATCATCTCCTGTTCCAGAGCGACGGCCATCGCGCGCTTTTCCTCGGCCTTGGCCTGCGCGATGTTCTTGTCGGCATTAGCCTGATCCATTTGCAGGAAAGCGCCGATATTCTTGCCCACGTCGATGTCGGCGATGTCGATCGACAGAATCTCGAAAGCCGTACCGGCATCCAAACCCTTCTCGAGCACCACGCGCGAGATAAAGTCGGGATTCTCGAGCACGCTCTTATGCGAGTCCGACGAGCCGATCGACGAAACGATTCCCTCGCCGACACGCGCCAGCACGGTATCCTCGCCCGCGCCTCCGACCAATTGCTTGATATTGGCGCGGACCGTCACGCGGGCCTTGGCGATCAGCTGGATACCGTCCTTGGCCACGGCAGCCACGGGAGGCGTGTTGATCACTTTCGGATTGACCGACATCTGGACCGCTTCGGCCACGTTACGGCCGGCCAGATCGATCGCGGCCGCCATGCGGAAGTCGAGCGCGATATTCGCCTTCTGGGCCGAAATGAGCGCCGTCACCACATTGGGCACGTTGCCGCCCGCCAGATAGTGCGCTTCCAGATCGTTCGCGGTCAGGTGCAGCCCCGCTTTCGTTCCCGCGATCAGCTGGTTGACGATCACCGAGGGGGGGACCTTACGGAAACGCATCAGCACCAATTGAATCAGGCTGATCCGCACGCCCGACACCAACGCGGAAAACCACAGGCCGATCGGGATAAAGTAAAGAATGAACCATAGCAACACGAGCGCCACGAAGGCCACGACAATCCAAATTCCCAATTCCATACAATCTATCTTTATTAAATTCAGTACAACTCACACAACCGGCCAACGCCTTCTCAGGAATTTTTCCCGGTCAAGGCTTCGGGCCGTTCCTCCGCTCTTTCCTGCGCCGCAATTCGGCGGACGACCACCGCCGTATTATCGTACCCGATCACCTCGACGACCTGCCGGGGATCGATATAGGCGTCCACCGACTTGGCCTCGACGGTAACGTCCCCGACCTGCACCTTACCCATCGGAGCCAGGCGCGTCAGAGTCTCCCCGCGCTGACCGATCCGAATGTCGTTCTGCTCGGGAGTAGGGGTGGACGTCGCGTCGATCGTCGACTTGAGCGACAGCCGCTGCCACGTATTGGCCCGCAGCGAGACCACTACGGCGGCTACAGCCACGATGATGATCGCGGCCAAAACGACCGAGCCTCCCAAAATCCCGTACAGGAAAAAGCCGTACACGGCAGCTACGGCCAACGACAGAAAGGCCCCGATGCCTGCCACGCTAATGCCCGGCAGCAGGACCAACTCGGCCACCAGCAACAGTATGCCGACGATGATTAGCGTTATAATCAGCCACATAGATCGAAATACGTTTTGCGTCCCGACAGTAAATGCCGGAATTTTCAACAAGATAGTCTATTTTTCGGGAAAAACAATCGGCAAGCACTAAAAATCAGGCCCCGGCTACTCGGCTATCTCGAGTACGGCGGCACACCCCGGAGCCGCGGCATTGATCGCCTCGCAAACCGACTCGGCGGACAAACGGTCGTCGAAACTGCCGACCGAATAGAGAAAGGTTCCCTGACCGGTCGCAACCCGAGTCAGTTCCTTGCCCGGAGCCTGACGGCTCACGATCTCTCGTATTTCATCGCTGATATTCTCTTGCTGTCCCGATATTTCGATCCGATACAAGGGGCCTCCGTCCTTCGAAGACGTTCCGGATCCGCTTCCGATCATCTCGAACACCCCATCGCGCCAAACGACGATCTCGGGCTTGCGGAATCCCATTTCCTTCAGTTTGGCCCAAGCAGCCTCGGCCTCCGACAGCTCGCGGAAAGCACCTGCGCAGTAACGGTAACGCCCCTCCTCAGTCCTGTCGTAGCATAGGGGGGAAACGCCCTTGAAAATGGAAACGGGCTGCTTTTGCTGAAACGCTCCGAGCTGTATGCGGTAAACCGTGCCGTACTGATCGGTCTCGTTCTCAGGAATCGGATTGCGGGCATTGTAGACCGAAGGCGTCGTCCGCTCGATGTCGGAGTAAACGATAAACACCCTGCGCGCCGGGTCGATTTCCGGCATTCCGTACGAAAGGCGGGACGTCTCGGCCATACATTTTTCCAACGAATCGGATGCAGCCGTAAAGCCGAGCAGATCGGCCAGCGTCTTCTCATAAGAAAGCACGAGCTGCTTCTGCAACGGATATCCGTACAACGCCATCGACGCAACGCTGTCCTGCACGGCCATGACCTGCTGCCGGTTTTTCCGGAACCGGGCCTCGAAGTCGGCCAGCAGCTCGGTTTTGCCCATTTTGTCGAGCAAATAACCGTAAGCATATACTTTGTTGTCGTATATGAATCCCCATACGCCGGCGAGCGAATCGCCGATCGCCTCGTTCAGCGAGCGCACGACCGACAGGCGCGAGTAAATCTCGTCGGCCTGCTGCCGATCGGACGTAGCGGCGTATTGCGCGGCCAAAGAGTCCAGACGGGCATAGTTCGACATGTAGCGAGCGATCAGCCGACCGGGCAACGTCTCCTTCTGCTGCGCCTCGAGCAGCGAGCGGTAGTCGGCAGCCGACAAATGGTCCCTGAAATAGGCGTTGTAGACCAGATTACGCACTTGCTCGCCCGACGCTTTCGGTCCGACGACAGTCCCGGACGGTCCGGAACCGTTCATATTGCTTACGATGAACTCTTGCTCGATCGTTCCGATTTCATTGGCAGTCACACCGATACGATTGCGAATTTCATACAGTTCCTTTTCCAGACGCAAGATTTCGGCCCCGTACTTCTCCCGCTCGTCGGGCGACGAGTGCGAAGAGAACAGCTCGCGGGTATCGCCGATAATGCGCACCACGGAATCTTCCATGCGGTGGAGCTGTTGTTCCCTTCCCAGCAACTCCATGTATTTTTGATCGTTCTCCAATCCGGCCACCCGCGCCGAGACATTTTGCCCGAAAAGCACGCACGGAAACGCCGAAAGACACAGAAAAAAAACGAATCTATTCATTACAAGAATATTGAATACCGTTATCTCTTTCAAAAATTCATATACCTATTTCCACCAATTGGTAACGAACAATTGCAACAGACCGAAAATTTCGAGCCGGCCGAGCAGCATGAACACCGTACAAATATACTTAATCGCTCCGGGAAAATCATGATAATTGCTCATGCTTCCGGCTTTTCCGAAACCGGTGCCCGCATTGGCCATGCACGAAGCCGTCATGCTGAAACTCGTCTCGAGGTCCATGCCGAACGCAGCTACAACGATTGTACCCAAAGCCAGCAGCATCAGGTAGAACACGATGAACAGCATGGCCATGTCGACGACGCTCTGTTCCTGTATCACGCCGTTGAGCTTGACGCGAATCACGGCATTGGGGTGCTGCCGGCGAATCATCATCGCCCGGATCGTCTTGAACGCCAGCAGCACGCGGTCGCATTTGATTCCGCCGGCAGTCGATCCGGCGCAAGCACATTGCATCGTAAACAGAGTCAGCACCATAATAGCCAACGGCGTCCAAACCGACGAATCGGCCGTGGCAAAACCGGTCGTCGAAGACACCGACACGACCTGAAAAAAGCCGTAGCGCATCGACGAGGCAAAAGTCGGATACATATCGCTCGCCCAAAGGCTGACCGAAACGATCAGACCTCCGAGCAACAGCGACAGAACATAGTAGCGACTGATCTCGGAACGGAATATATTGTTGCTTTTCCCGGTCAGCGTAGCGAAAATCAGTCCGAAATGAAGCCCCGATACGGCCATGAAAAACACGACGATCATCTCGATCCACAGACTGCCGTACGCCGCGATACTGGCATTCCTCGTACAGAATCCTCCCGTGGCGATCGTCGAAAACGAATTGCACACGGCCTCGAACCAGCTCATTCCCGCCATCCGGAGCAATACCGTCTCGACCAACGTCAGACCGACATAGACGACCAGCAGAATCTGCAGGATTTTCTGCGTCCGGTAGCGGAAATTATCCTTGGCCATGGACGAAAGCTCGACGCTCGACAGGCGCATCTTGGTCGATCCCATCGACGGCAGGACGACCAGAACGAACATCACAACGCCCACGCCGCCCAACCAATGGGTCGAGGCTCGCCAGAAAAGAAGCCCCCGCGGCAGCGCCTCCACATTGCTCAGGCTGGTCGATCCGGTCGTCGTAAAGCCCGAAACGGCCTCGAACCAGGCGTCCGAAACCGAAAACTCGCCCCCCCAAAGCACATAAGGGAGCATGCCGGCCAGACACGACATCAGCCATGCCCCGACGACGATCGCATAGCCCTCCTTGCTGGTGATCTGTCCGCCGCGCGGAACGAATATCAGCGGGAAAGCGCCTAAAATGGCCGTCAATACGAAACTCTGCAACAGCGGGTAGAAACCGGTATCCATGCCTCCGAGCAACGATACCACGACCGACAGCAGCATGAAAGCCGCGTCCAGCAGCAAGATCAACCCTACATATCTCAGTACGACGTTCAACCGCATGGCGCCACTGTCTTTATTTGCTCTGATCGATCAGCGACTCGATCCGCTCCTTCAGTCTGTATACCTCGTCTTTTCCCTCGATAGTCACCTTGAAAGGCATCTTCGAATCGAGATAAGCTTTCAGAGCGCTGTCGATTTTCAGCACGGGAGTGATATAGTACAGATTGACGAAATAATAGAATATCAGCACGATCACGATGGCGATCACCAGCGCGATGAATCCGGGCATCGTCGCCCGGTAGGCATTGTCCTCCAGCCGCCTCGCCTTGGCATCCATCATATTCTGAGACGAGACCATGAAATTCTTGATCGAGGAGGTCAGGTCCGAATAGGAGGTCTTGTAGATATCGACGAACCAGTCCACGTTCTCCTTTCGCAGGCTGTCGCGCAGGTAAGCGCCGACCGTCTCGTTGTAGCTGATGTTGGCCGCATAGACCGAATCGAATCCCTGCAGGTCGCGGATCGAGATTTTCGCGTCGCTGATAGCCGCCTCGAACTTTTCGCGTCCGGCATGCAGCAGCGAGTCGCTCTCGCGGTCGCTCCGGCCCGAAACGATGATCTGAAGCAGAGCCGTGTTCTGATCCTGAACGGCATCGAGCATCGTTTTGGACAACTCCATGTTTTTCAGGCTGGCGCCCAGCATGCTCTGCGTCGAGCGGCTCAGCTTGCTGAGCTCGAAAAAAGAGATCAGTCCAGAGAAGAAAAGCAAAAGGCCCAGCGCCAGAAATCCCAGCCGGATTTTTTCCCGAATACCCATGTTTTTCATACGCCCGAGTTTTTACGGAAATACAAATGTAGGCATTTTACAGCGTTTTCGCCATCCCTCACGCGAGAAACGTCGCATCCATCGCCGCTCCCTCATCCGAAGCGCGCAATATTACCGGAGCGATCGTATTCACCCGGTCGCAGTCGAACGGAGCGCGCACCTTGATATAGTTCTCGGTATAACCGAACATCCGGCCGTCCCGCCGGGTGCTTTCCCACAACACCGACGCCGTCCGGCCGTCATGGCTGCGGCAGAACGCCCGGTGCAGGCGGTCGCACAACTCGCCGAGCGCGGCCGCCCGGCGCTCGATTACCGGAGCCGGAACACGTCCGGGCAGATCGGCCGCCGGAGTACCGGGGCGGACGGAATAGGGGAAAACGTGCAGAAACGCAGGCTCGATCCGTTCCAGAAAGTCGTAGGTTCGGGCGAAGTCGTCGTCCGTCTCCCCGGGAAAGCCGACGATCACGTCGATCCCCAGAAAGGCATCGGGCATGGCACGCCGCACGGCTTCGATCCGCTCGGCGAATTTCGTCGTATTGTAACGGCGGCGCATCAGCCTCAGAATCCGGTCGCAACCGCTTTGTATCGGAATGTGGAAATGAGGTTGAAACTTCTCCGAAGCGGCCGTGAACGCGATGACTTCGTCGGAAAGCAGATTCGGCTCGATCGACGAGATCCGGTAGCGATCGATCCCTCGAACCCCGTCGAGCGCCCGCAGCAAATCGACGAACCGCTCGCCGGTCGTTTTGCCGAAGTCGCCCGTATTGATTCCCGTCAGCACGATTTCGCGCCGGCCGCCGGCCGCAATACGTTCCGCCTCGGCGACCAGATCGGCGATCGGCAGGTTGCGGCTTGCGCCCCGCGCCAACGGGATCGTGCAATAGCTGCAACGATAGTCGCAGCCGTCCTGCACTTTCAGGAACGAGCGGGTCCTGTCCCCGGTCGAGAACGCGGCGAAAAACGAGGTCAGCTCGTCGGCCTCGCAGCCGTGAACGACGGGCCCGCCCTTGCTTCGCATCGAAGCGATCCGCTCGAAAAGCGATCCCTTGTCGCCGTTGCCGACGACCAGATCGACACCCTCGATCGAGGCCAGTTCCCGAGGCCGGAGCTGGGCATAGCATCCGGTTACGGCGACCAGCGCGCGCGGATTCTCCCGGATCAGCCGTCGTACCAGATTGCGGCATTTCTTATCGGCATGCTCGGTTACCGAACAACTGTTCACGACATAGATGTCGGCGGGCTCCCCCCGTCGCGCGCGACAGAACCCGCCGGCTTCGAACTCGCGCGCGATCGTGGATGTCTCCGAAAAGTTCATCTTGCAGCCCAGCGTATAGAATCCGACCTTTTTCCCTTGCGACATGACCCGTGATTTCCATTGATGAGTTGCAAATGTACAAAACTGCCGTCTATTTTTCACCGGTCAAAATCCTCCGGCCCGAACGTTTTAGCGAAAAAAGGGTTAGTTTTGCCGTCGGTTCCCTCTTCAAACGACCGTTATGGGCTTCTTTTCAGAAATTCTCCAATACAAGTTCCTCGCCAACGCAACGCTCGCCTGTCTGCTGTGCGGTATCGCCTGCGGCCTTGTCGGCACATACGTCGTATGCCGCAGGCTGGTGTTCCTGAGCGGGGGCATCACGCACGCTTCGTTCGGAGGTATCGGCATGGCCTACTACCTCGGCGCCGATCCGATCGCCGGCGCGCTGCTTTTCGCCGTCGCCTCGGCGCTGGGCATCGAGGCGACGTCCTCCGGAAAGCGTATCCGCGAAGACTCGGCCATCGGACTGATCTGGTCGCTCGGCATGGCTTTGGGCATCATCTTCATATATCTGACCCCGGGTTACGCACCGAACCTTATGAGCTTTCTGTTCGGCAACATCCTGAGCGTCACGTCGGCCGATCTGCTCTGGATGGGGGCGGTCGACGCGGCGATCGTCGCCGGTTTCGCTCTGTTTTACCGGCCGATTCTCTACGTGGCTTTCGACCGAGACTACTCCCGGAGCCAAAACATGCCGACCCGGCTCGTAAGCTATGCCATGGCAGCTCTCGTAGCCGTCACGATCGTCATGTCGATCCGCGTGGCAGGCATCGTGCTGCTGATCTCGCTGCTGACCATACCGGCCGTCGTCGCGAACCAGCTGACCCAGTCTTTCGGCCGCATGCTCCCCGTCTCCACGCTGATCGCCGTCCTCGGCTCTTTCGCCGGACTGTACATCGGCTACCGGAACGACGTCCCTTCGGGAGCCGTCACAATATTTGTCCTCACTCTTACGCTTATTGTCGTAAAACTATTACCTTTGCGTACCCTCAAGCGCAAAACCGACGGATGAAAACAGTCCACAAGCTCATACTGAAGTCCTATGCCGGGCCGATGGTCCTGACATTCTTCATAGTGCTTTTCGTTTTCATCATGCAGTTCATGTGGCGCTACATCGACGAGCTGGTCGGCAAAGGGCTCGGCATGGACGTGATTCTGGAACTGATGATGTACGCGGCCGTCACGCTGATCCCGATGGTGCTGCCGCTGGCCACGCTGTTCGCCGCCGTGATGACGATGGGCAACATGGGCGAGAATTACGAACTGCTCGCGCTCAAGTCGGCCGGCATCTCCCTGCCGAAAATCATGCGTCCGCTGATCATACTGGTGCTGTTCGTAGCCGTCGGCAGCTTTTTCGTCGCCAATAATCTGGTGCCGATCGCTACGAAAAAAATCTCCGCCCTGTTGTACGATATCCGTCAGCAGAAACAGTCGATCGAATTCAAGGACGGGCTGTTTTTCAACGGCATGGACGACATCAGCATCCGGGTGGACCGTCAGGACCCCAAAACGAAACTTCTGAACGGCGTGCTGATCTACGACACGAGCGATCCGAACGGCAATATGACCACGACGCTGGCCGACTCGGGCTACATCTCCCTGTCGGACGACAAGAAGTATCTGCTGGTCACCCTGTACAGCGGCGAGCGCTACGAGCAGGCGAGAGGCTACAAATGGTTCGACAACAGCGAACTGCGCCAAAATATCTTCGACGTGTACAACATGGTGATGAAGGTGCCCGGCTTCGACTTCGAGCGAACCGACCAGTCGATGTTCAACGGCAGCCAAACCAAGAACGTCAGGGAACTTCAGGCCGGAATCGACTCGCTCGAGAAAATCAGCTCCGAGTCGGCCAGCGCCTCGTACGAACCGCTGCTCAATACGTTCATCTTCCCTTTCGACAAAAGCCTAGCCAGCGACTCGATTCCCCATGTCGACATGCCCCGGGCCGAACTGGCCGAAAAGATCGAGAACCTTCCCGTCCGGTCGAAAGTATCGATCTACGACGTCGCGCTGAACAAGGCGCGCAATTCGCGCAGTTACTATTCGTTCGACGAGGCGACTTCCAAGGAGGCGCTGAACCAGTTGTACCGATACAAGGTCGAGTGGCACAAGAAAATGTCGCTGCCCGTATCGATCATGATTTTCTTCCTGATCGGGGCTCCGCTCGGAGCCATTATACGCAAGGGGGGACTCGGCATGCCGGTCGTCGTCTCGGTCGGCTTTTTCGTGATCTACTACATCATCACGATCACCGGCGAAAAGATGGCGCGGGAAGGTTCGTGGGACTCGTTTCTGGGCATGTGGATCGCAACGTTCATTCTGCTTCCGATCTCGGTATACCTGACCTATAAGGCAACCAACGATTCCAACCTGTTCAACGCCGAGTGGTATCTTGCGCGCTATAAGAAAATCAGTGCTTTCTTCCGGAGCCTTTTCCGGCGGAATGCCCTCCGGGGAGGATTGCCTCCCGCCGGCACAGCCAGTTCCGAAACACGCTAAATAAACACAGACTTTCGATATGACATCCAAACAACCTCAAGAGAGAATATTGAGTTCCGTAGAGGAAGCGATCGAGGAGATCCGGGCAGGCCGGATACTGATCGTGGTCGACGACGAGGACCGCGAGAACGAGGGCGACTTCATCGTCGCCGGCGAAAAGATCACGCCCGAAATCGTCAATTTCATGGCGGCCCACGGGCGCGGGCTGATCTGCGCTCCGCTGCCCGAATCGCGCTGCGAGGAGCTGAACCTGCCGATGATGGTCACCCACAACACGTCGCTGCACGAAACCCCGTTCACCGTCTCGGTCGACCTGACTACGCAGGGATGCACGACCGGAATCTCCGTGGCCGACCGGGCCAAGACGATCCGCGCGCTGGTCGATCCGGCCACGAAGCCCGAAGAACTGGGCCGCCCCGGACACATATTTCCGCTCCGGGCGCGCGAACGCGGCGTGCTGCGCCGTCCCGGCCATACCGAGGCGGTCGTCGACCTGACCCGCATGGCCGGACTGACGCCCGGCGGGGCGCTGGTCGAAATCATGAACGAGGACGGCACGATGGCGCGCCTGCCCCAATTGCATGAGATCGCGAAGAAACACGGTCTGAAAATCGTCTCGATCGCCGATCTGATCGCATTCCGCCTGCAGACCGAGTCGATCGTCGAAAAGGGCGAGACGGTCGACATGCCGACCCAGTGGGGACATTTTCGCCTCACTCCGTTCCGGCAAAAAAGCAACGGACTGGAGCATTTCGCGCTGACCAAAGGAGAGTGGGCTCCGGACGAGCCGGTACTCGTGCGCGTGCACTCGTCCTGCATGACGGGCGACATCCTCGGATCGTACCGCTGCGACTGCGGTCCGCAGCTGCACGAGGCGATGCAGATGATCGAGCGCGAGGGCAAGGGAGCGGTCGTCTACCTGAACCAAGAAGGCCGGGGAATCGGACTGTGCAACAAGATCAAAGCCTATAAGCTGCAGGAGCAGGGATACGACACGGCCGAAGCCAACCTGAAGCTCGGCTTTCAGGTGGACGAGCGCGATTACGGCGTGGGAGCCGGCATCCTGCGCGAGATCGGTATCAAGAACATGCGCCTGATGACCAACAATCCGCTCAAGCGGGCCGGTTTGGAGGGATACGGGCTGCGCATCGTCGAGAACGTGCCGATCGTGATCGCCCCGAATCCGTTCAACGAGAAATACCTGAAAACCAAAGAGACGGTCATGGGCCACAGGCTGGGCCTCTTCAAAAAATAGATTGCCCGCACCATGAGAATCGTCCACATCGCCGTTTGGACCCGCGACCTCGAAACGATGCGCGTTTTCTACGAGCGCTATTTCGGCGGTCGGAGCGGAGAGAAATACGTCAACCGAGCCAAGGGGTTCGAGTCGTATATGGTCCGTCTCGGCGACACGGCGCTGGAACTGATGCGAAGCGCGCGGATCGCCGACCGTGCGGAGCAGGACGAAAGGATAGGCTTCTGTCACATCGCCGTTTCGACAGGCAGCGCCGAGCAGGTCCGGGATCTGACCGAGCGGCTGAGGCAGGACGGATATGCCGTTTTGGGAGAGCCCCGCACGACGGGGGACGGATATTACGAAAGCGTCGTGGCCGATCCGGAGGGAAACCGCGTGGAAATCACAATCTGAAAAGCATGGAAGCAAAAAAACTGCGCATCGTATACATGGGAACGCCCGACTTCGCGGTATCCCCGCTCGCCAAGCTCGTCGAGGAGGGGTATAACGTCGTAGGCGTCGTCACGATGCCCGACAAGCCGTCGGGCAGGGGACTGCACGTACAACAGAGCGCGGTCAAGCGGTACGCATTGCAGGCGGGACTGCCCGTCTACCAACCGGAGAAGCTTAGGGACCCGGCTTTCGTCGAAACATTCCGCTCGATGAAGCCCGATCTAGGCATCGTCATCGCGTTCCGCATGCTGCCCGAAATCATTTGGGCCGCTCCGAAGCTGGGAACGTTCAACCTGCATGCCTCGCTGCTGCCGCAGTACCGGGGCGCCGCCCCGATCAACTGGGCCTTGATCAACGGCGAGACCGAGACCGGTGTCACGACCTTCCTGCTAAACCGCGAGATCGACAAAGGAGCCGTGTTATGCCAGACGCGCGTGCCGATCGGTCCCGACGACGACGCCGGCACGCTCCACGACCGTCTGATGGAAGCGGGGACCGAACTGGTCGTCGAAACGATCGGAAAAATCGCGCAAGGAACCGTGACGGCCGTCGAACAGCCGACCGTCGACCCGGAATGCCTGAAGGGCGCTCCGAAAATATTCAAGGAAACGTGCCGTATCGACTGGCGGCAGCCTGCCGCCCGGATATGCAACCTGATCCGGGGACTGAGCCCGTATCCGGCCGCGTGGAGCGAGCTGAGCCGTCCGGACGCAACACCGGTCGGAGTCAAAATCTTCCGTGCGAAAGCCGAAGCGTGTCGGCCGGGAAAGGCCCCCGGAGCCATCGTAACGGACGGCAGGTCGGAAATCAAAGTAGCCTGCGCGGACGGCTATGTCCAAATCGAGGAGCTGCAGATCGCCGGACGCCGGCGCATGACGACCGAGGAATTGCTCCGAGGATTCAAAGAGATCGAAAGCTGCACCTTCCGATAGCCGGCGAATGACCCGACCGGCTCGAATAAACCCCGATACATCTTTTCCATGTTCATAAAGATGTATTTTTGGCCCATTGCGGTTTTGCCCATTTTTTCTCGCAATTTATTAGACATAAGGCCAAATTTTGGAAAAGATTGATTATATTTGTTTTACCTACATGCAGCGCAACCCGATTTCTCTAAGTTGAACGATTACGGGAAAATTGACCTGCTTCGCGTCGTTTCACTTTGCATTGTATCGCTTGCCGGGGCGTTGTCAGAAAATGAATGTAGAAAAGAGCGAACGGCAGGGAGAGAGTTTCACCCGAATGGAAACCGGATCGAATAATAATACCATCACGGAGAGTTTTCTCTATAACTGTGCGATATAGAAAACCGGGGCAGTTTATTCCGTATGCGCGACTTTCTCTTGAACCTGAACGAACATTAAATCCCAATTTTCAACCTCTATGTTAGGTCTTTGGCAACTATTCATGATCGGCATCGTGATTCTATGGTGCGTCGCATTGGTTTTACTGATCAACCTGAAAGTAAGCTCTGTCAATAAATTATTATGGGCACTGATCGTTACTTTCGTTCCTTTGTTCGGAAGCATCGTTTTTCTCGTATGGAGAAAACGCTTTCTGAAGCAAGCCTGCGAGTCGGGGCAAACAAAACGATAAAATTCCGACACGGTGCGGCAAGTGATTGAGCCAGAAAATCCGTCCCGGTTTTCTTTCATAAGGCGACTTGGCATTGCTTCTATATGCCAGGTGCGTTCGCAACAGGAGTTTTTGTATCCGCCAGTCGCAGCTTGTGACTACAAGCCGCACGTCCGATGCGGCCCTCATCTAAGTCCATCCGCTGGAGAAAACTTGATGCCGAGGAACCGGAAACCTTGGGAATGCAAGGGCCGGCACAACGAAGTATATAACCGGGTTTTCCCCTAAGTCACATAAATTAAAAGAGGAGCCGATTTTCCTGATCGATCGGCACCTCTTTCCGCAACAACTGCTTTCGGCTATGGTTAGGCCGTAGCGAGCCGGATAATCTCCATCCCGTGACGCATGGCCGCTTCGTTGGCAGGCAACAGCCGAGCCATCCGTTCGGGCAACGATTTGGCCAGTCCCTCGAACGCGTTTTCGAGCGTGACGACCGGCCGAACCTTCAGATAGCCGCCCAGAATCATCGTGTTGAAAACCCGGATATTGCCCAGCCGGGCCGCTTCGGTCGTCGCGTCGATCGAATAGACGCGAATATCGCTCCGCGAGGGCGGACGCACGATCCCGTTCGGATCGTAGATCAGCACGCCGCCCGGCTTGACCTTCGGCTCGAACTTGTCCATGCTCTGCTGGTTCAGAATAACGGCCGTGTCGTAGTCGTGCGCGATCGGCGAGCTGATCCGCTCGTCGCTCAGAATGACCGTCACATTAGCCGTACCGCCACGCATCTCGGGGCCGTAAGAAGGCATCCACGTCACTTCGAGTCCCTGCACGACGCCCGAATAGGCGAGAATCTTTCCCATCGACAGCACCCCTTGTCCGCCGAATCCGGCTATGATAAGCTCCTCCTTGAACATATACTTTCGTTTTTAACCGTTAATACCCCGATGCGGGATCAGCCCTTGATGTCCCCGAGCGGATAGAACGGGAACATGTGCTCCTCCATCCACCGGTTCGCCTCGACCGGCGTCAGCTTCCAGCCCGAATTGCACGTAGCGACGAACTCGACGAACGAGAGCCCCTCGCCGTGCATCGAATTGTCGAACGCCTTGCGGATCGCTTTCTTCGCCTTGCGGACGGCCGCCGGCGTATGAACGCTCTGACGCGTCAGATAGGTCACGCCGTCCAGATGCGCGAGCATGTCGGCGATCTTATACGGATAGCCGTGCAGCTTCGGGTCGCGGCCGTCGGGCGTCGTGGCCGTCCTCATGCCCGTGAGCGTCGTCGGAGCCATTTGGCCGCCGGTCATGCCGTAAATCGCATTATTGACGTAGATGATCGTAATGCGGTCGCCCCGATTACAGGCATGGATCGTCTCGCCGGTCCCGATCGCGGCCAGATCGCCGTCGCCCTGATAGGTAAACACGAGTTTCGACGGATTGAGGCGCTTGGCGGCCGTGGCGACTGCGGCGGCCCGGCCGTGGGCCGCCTCGATCCAGTCGATGTCGATATAATTGTAAGCCAACACGGAACATCCGACCGGAGAAATCCCGATCGCATCGTGCTCCAGCCCCATTTCGTCGATCACCTCGGCGACCAGCTTGTGAATCACTCCGTGACTGCATCCCGGACAATAGTGCATCGTATTGTCCGTAATCAGGCGCGGCTTGGCGTATACCCGGTTTTCGGGCGATATGTTCACTTCAAATTCTGCCATAACCTTTTACTGCAATGAAAAGTTCGACTTCAGCGCATCGTATACTTCGCCGGGCGAATGCACGACGCCCCCCGTGCGGCCGTAATGGCGGACCGGCACGCGGAAGCGCGAGGCCAGCATCACGTCCTCGACCATCTGCCCCGTGCTCATCTCGACGGACAGGAATCCTTTCACGCGGCGGGACAGCCCGTCGATCGCCTCGGTCGGGAACGGGAAGAGCGTGATCGGCCTCAACAGTCCGACCCGATGGCCGTCCGCCCGGGCCATCTCGACCACCTTCAGCGCGATACGGGCCGAAGACCCGTAGGCCACGAGCACGTAGTCGGCATCGTCGCAAAGCGTCTGCTCGAAGCGAACCTCGTCGCGGCGGATCGCATCGTACTTGGCTTTCAGTTTCAGATTGAAACGCTCCTGTACGAGCGAGTCGAGCTCGACGGACGTAACGATGTTCCGCCCGCGCGAAGACGGCTTGCCTGTGGCGGCCCACGCGCCGCACCGCTCGGCAATCCGGTCGTCGGTCCAGCGGGGACGGGCGGGCGACAGCACGACCTTCTCCATCATCTGGCCGATCACGCCGTCCGAGAGAATCATCACCGGATTGCGATATTTGAACGCCAAATCGAATCCCAGCGGCACGAAATCGTACATCTCCTGCACGGAATAGGGCGCCAGCACGATCAGATGGTAATCGCCGTGCCCGCCGCCCTTGACGGCCTGAAAATAGTCGGCCTGCGAAGGCTGGATCGTACCGAGCCCCGGACCTCCCCTCGACACGTTGACCACCACGCACGGCAGCTCGGCCCCGGCCAGATAGCTCAGCCCCTCGCACATCAGACTGATGCCGGGGCTTGACGACGAGGTCATCACGCGCTTGCCGGTCGCCGCTCCGCCATACACCATGTTGATCGCCGCGACCTCGCTCTCGGCCTGAATCACCGTCATGCCCGAAGTCTCCCACGGACGCATTTCCATCAGCGTTTCGAGCACTTCGGACTGGGGCGTTATCGGATAGCCGAAATAGCCGTCGCAGCCGCACCGCACGGCGGCTTCGGCGACCACCTCGTTCCCTTTCATCAATTTGATCTCTTCCATATCGCTATGATTTTTCACGTCGTCAGGGCTCCGTAAACTTCTGCCTGTACACCGTAATGCAACTATCGGGACAAACGCTCGCGCAAGAAGCGCAACCCGTACAAGCCTCGGGCGAAACCATCCGCGAGAAACGATAACCCTTGCCGTTGACCTCGCCGCTCAACGCGAGAACCTTCATCGGACAAGCGACCACACACAGCTCGCATCCCTTGCAGCGTTCGGCGTCGACTACGACCGTCCCCTTAATCTTTGTCATAGAATTTCGTTTATTTTCTTACAAATTTATCCGCCGCATATAAAAATAGTAATAATTTTTCATTCGAAATACGATATTCAAGAAAATGTACTTTCCTTTTTCCACCTCATTCTCACCGCATAAAAACATAAAAAACAAAAAGCGTCAGCTTTTCCTACCGTTTCCTGCAAGCCGATGACGAAACCGTGCCTGTCGATTCTGCAAGCAATTCATTCCTGCGAAGAAAATCCCTCGCCGTCGCTGGGAAATCACAAAAAATCGAAAGAAACAAATTGAAATTCCTCAAGCCGAAATACATCCGAATCGATCGGAATATCCCGACCCAACCGACGAATAGTAATTTTTTATTTCATTTACCTAAAAAACTGCCACTTTGCCTATTATCTATCAGTATATTACACGGTTGACAAATCGGATCGGAATCCTTATGTGTACTACAAGCTCGGCTACCGAGTTTCTTAATTTACTAACTAACACTGATTTACTATCATGAAGAAATTTTACCCGATCTTATTATGCATGGCGGGCCTGCTTTGGATGAATACGGCGTGCGACGATTCCGACGAAGGCCAGGGCCAGGGGCCGGAAAAAGAAAGTACGGAAACCGCCATGAAATACGTGACGGCCACATACGTCGGCGAACAAAACGCATGCGGCTTTTTCACTTTCGACTTTTGCACAGAGCCTACGGGCGAGAACGAAGCAATCCCTGCGAATGCCTCCGGACTGCACATAGAACTTTATTCGGACGTCGTGGCGCCCGAAAATCTGCTGGATGCCAGCATCGCTCCGGGAAGGTACGCGACAGGGGAGACTCCGGGCAAATTCACGATCCAGTCCGGACAGACAGCCGAGGGAAGGGTCACCGGTTCCTACTACTACACTACGGACGTAAACGGCAATGTCACCAAGCTCCCTGTAACCGAAGGCGAGATTTACTTCGTCATAACGGACGGCAATCAGGCGGCTTTCATCTCCGACCTGAAGATCGACCAGCAGGAAAACAAATGGGTGTCCTGCGAATACAACGGCAAGATAGACGTCGAACCGGTCTACAATACGGTCTTCACCGCTCAGACCGGATGGTACTGGGGGGACGACGACTATGACTATCCCGGTATCGGACAATATCTAATCACCCTATACGACGGCGAATACGACAGCCAAGGCCTGATCGAAGGAACCTCCATATCGCTCAGCTACTATGCCGAAATGGCGCCTAAGGCATGGGAAGCACAAATTCCCGAGGGCATTTATCACAGCTCGACGGAGTACCAGAAGGGGACGATCCTCGTAGCCACTCCGGAAATCATCGAGGAACAGCCTTGGAGCATATACGGTTATGCCATGCGGCAACAGATCGTCAATGGCGAAAAAACCGAGCATTTCGCCATCGAGGTCGTTTCCAAAGTCGAAAAGATCGAGGACGGACAATACGTTCTCAAATTCAACATCCTGTTCAACAACGGAGAGAGGCATCTTTCAAAATACGTCGGTAACGTAAGGCAAGGCGACGAGTTCACGAAAACAACCCTGACGCAGGATCTGACGATGGAAACGCCCGGTTTCGGCTATCTCGAATATAGGGGTCCTTCGCCGATGTGGAACATCAAGGGAGTCAATCGCTGGAGCATTCGACTCTACACCGACGGAATAGTCGTACATCCTGACCAATACTGGGGCGTCGAACTGAACGGGGAAGGCGAATATATCACAATCGAATTATTCACCGACTCGCATTATACGACCGAAATTCCGGAAGGCCGCTATGTCATATCGAAAGAAGAAGTACCTTATCATGCCAATATGGGCCAAGGCGGCTGGGGCTACAACTTCGGCACATGGTACTACGACTTGGGAGACAATCAGGCTCCGGCCGTATCCGGCGAGGTTAATGTCGGCAGAAACGGCGACGACTATACGGTCGCTTTCCAACTGATCGACGACAGGGGGAACACCATTCAAAGCGATTATACGGGTCCCCTGCAGTACTGGGACAGCTACAACACTTCCAGCGCAGCTCCCGCCCCTGCTTGGTTGTCCGCTCCTTCCACGAGCTACGAGGCAGCCAAAGCAGCGAAAGTCACGAGCGATCTCGAACAACATAACGGAAAGCAGAACGAAAAATAAGCGATCTTTTTCGGCTGTGTCGAAAGCACTTCGAACCGGCGCGGGAGTCCTTCGAGATTTTCCCGCGCCGGTCTTTTCCCGCATGGCAAAACCTTCCGGCATGGGCTCTGCGACCGGCATCGCTTCTGCAAAGGCTCTCAAGCGGGAAAGCCATGCATAGGTTGGTTAAGCCCGGCCGATCAGACATGCAAAACAAGACGGCATGCCTACAAAAAAACGGACGGGAACAAATTCCGTCCGTTTTCTCTTATAAAGCGATTCGCTTCAAAACCTTCCGCCACGTCAATCGAGCGAGTGAATGACCAGCCCCGAGCGTAGTTTCGGCTCGAACCAAGTGGTCTTCGGAGGCATGATCTGGCCCGAGTCGGCGATATCGATCAACTGTTTCATCGAAACCGGATAGAGCGCGAAAGCCACCTTCATTTCGCCGCTATCGACCCGGCGCTGCAACTCGCCGAGCCCCCGGATACCGCCGACGAAGTCGATCCGCTTGTCCGTGCGCAGGTCCTTGATGCCCAGCAACCGGTCCAGCACGCGCTCCGAAAGGACCGTCACGTCCAGTACCCCGATCGGATCGCTGTCGTCGTAGGTCCCTTCGCGTGCCGTCAGACTGTACCAGCGCCCGTCGAGGTACATCGAGAAATTGTGCAGCGCGACGGGATGATAGATGCCCGTGCCCTTGTCCTCGACGATGAAATCCTTCTCGAGCGCCCGGAGCAGCTCCTCGGGCGACAAGCCGTTCAGATCCTTCACTACGCGATTGTAGTCGATGATCTTCAACTGGCTGTCCGGAAAGATGACGGCCAAGAAATAGCAATACTCCTCATTACCTGTGTGCGCCCCGTTAGCTCGCATCTTTTCCTCGGCGACACGCGCGGCAGCGGCCGTGCGATGATGCCCGTCGGCCACGTACAACGCCGGAATCTCGTCGAATATCTCCGTAATGCGCCGCTGAATCTCCTGATCGTCGATCACCCAGAAACGATGTCCGAAACCGTCGGCCGCCGTGAAATCGTACTCGGGCGGATTGTTCTCGACGACACCGCGAATAATCATATCCATTTCGGCATTGGCCGGATAGGAGAAAAACACGGGCTCGATATTGGCGTTCTGATTCCGCACGTGAATCATACGGTCCTCCTCCTTGTCGGGACGCGTCAGCTCGTGCTTCTTGATCCTGCCGCGGACATAATCGTCGAAATGACAGGCGGCGACCAGCCCGTACTGCGTACGGCCGTCCATCGTCTGCGCATAGACGTAGTACTTCTCCTCGTCGTCCTGCACGAGCCACCCGCGCTCGCGCCAGCGCCGGAAGTTCTCGACGGCCTTGCGGTAGACTTCCTCGCAATGCTCATCGGCGATCGGATCGAAATCGATCTCCGGCTTGATGATGTGAAGCAGCGATTTTTCGGTAGCTTCCTTTTTAGCCTCCTGCGAATTGAGCACGTCGTACGGACGCGAAGCCACCTCGGCGGCGTATTTCCTCGGCGGGCGGATGCCCCGGAACGGTTTGATCTTTACCATATTTCCTATTTTTTGAATGATACTATCCGGACAGCCGAAGATGCAAAGCCCCCGGAACGACATTCCGGGGGCTCGTTCTTCGGCGAAGAACTACTTGTTGACCTGAAACCTGCGATTGCCGTTTTTCAGGAAATCGACCGTCTGACGGGCGGCTGCCAAACCCGCATTCAGATTGGCCTCGGCCGTCTCGGCCCCCATCTTCTTCGGCGTAGCGAACACCCGCTTGCCGAACTTCTCCGTCAGCAAAGGCTGTGCCTCGGCAGCGATGTCGGTGATATATTTCAGGTCGGCGCGTTCTTCGAACGCCCGAATCAATCCCTGCTCGTCGATCACCTCCTTACGCGCGGTATTGATCAGTACGCCGCCCTTGGGCATACTCGACAGCAATTCGTAACCGATCGATCCCCGCGTCTGGGCCGTAGCCGGAATGTGCAGCGAAACGTAATCGGACGAGGCATACAACTCCTCGACCGTTCCGACCGCCTCGACGCCGTCGGCTTCCAGCTGCCTCGGATCGACGAACGGATCGAACGCCTTCACGCTCATGCCGAGCGCACGCCCGTAGCGCGCCACGATACGTCCCACGTTGCCGTAGGCATGGATTCCGAGACGCTTGCCGCTTACTTCGGCCCCCGTACCCGGCGTGAACTGGTTGCGCGAGATGAAGATCATCATGCTCACGACCAGCTCGGCCACGGCGTTCGAATTCTGTCCGGGCGTGTTCATCACGACGATGCCCCTCTCGGTGCAGGCCGCCAAATCGACGTTGTCGTAGCCGGCTCCGGCCCGCACGACGATTTTCAAATTCCGGGCCGCATCGATCACCTCGCGCGTGACCTTATCGCTGCGGACGATCAGTCCGTCGGCATCGGCCACGGCGGCCAGCAGTTCCGCCTTATCGGCGTACTTTTCGAGCAGAGCCAGCTCGTATCCGGCTCCCTCGACGATTTCTCGTATACCGTCGACCGCCGCCTTGGCAAACGGTTTCTCGGTAGCTACCAATATTTTCATAAACGTAACGTTCTCTAAGGTTTCAAACGAAATGGCTTTTTTCACCCGCGAAGGTCCGGGGTACATGACGAGGATTCCCATAAACGCCTATTTGGCATGGATCTTCTCGAACTCGCGCATGCAGTCGACCAGTGCCTGCACGCTCTCGATCGGCAGCGCATTGTAGATCGACGCGCGGAAACCGCCCACCAGACGGTGCCCCTTGATGCCGACCATACCTTTGCCCTTGGCGAACTCGAGGAACTCGGGTGCCAGATCGGCATACGGTTCGCTCATCACGAAGCAGACGTTCATCAGCGAGCGGTCCTCCTTGACGGCCGTCCCGACGAACAGCGGGTTGCGGTCGATTTCGGCGTAGAGCAGATCGGCTTTCGCCTTGTTGCGCTTCTGGATTTCGGGTACGCCCCCGATCGACTTGAGCCACTTGAGCGTCTCCTTCACGACATAGATCGCGAACACGGGAGGCGTATTGAACATCGACTTGCTGGCGATGTGATTGCGGTAGTCCACCATCGAGGGCAGCGGACGGGAAACCTTGCCCAGCGCGTCCTCCCGCACGATGACGAACGTCACGCCGGCAGGACCGATGTTCTTCTGCGCGCCGCCGTAGATCATCGCGTACTTGCTCACGTCGACCGGACGGCTCAGAATGTCGGAACTCATATCGGCGATCAGCGGAACCGGCGAATCGATGTCGGTGTGGTACTCCGTGCCGTAAATCGTATTGTTGGAGGTAATGTGCAGATAATCCAAATCCGACGGGATGGCGTATCCTTTCGGAATATAGGCGAAGTTCTTGTCTTCCGAGGAAGCGAGCACCTCGACCTCGCCGAACAATTTGGCCTCTTTGATCGCCTTCTTGGCCCATACGCCCGTATTGACGTAACCGGCTTTCTTTTCGAGAAAATTGTAGGGCACTTCGAAAAACTGGGTGCTGGCGCCGCCGCCCAAGAAAAGAACTTTGTAGTTGTCGGGAATATGCAGCAATTCGCGGAAAAGCGCCTCGGCTTCGTCGTTCACGGCTTCGAAATCTTTCGTCCGGTGCGATATTTCCAGCAGCGACAGCCCGATGCCTTCGAAGTCCAAAATAGCCTTGGCGGCATTCTCGATGGCTACGCGCGGCAGAATCGACGGTCCTGCGTTGAAATTGTGTTTTTTCATCGTCGTAAAAGAAATTATACGGTTAATACTCTAAAAGAATCGGGAATAACAGCTTCAAACTTACCAAAAAATCTCCGAACCGCGAAAGATTTTCCCGTTTTTATACAACAACCCGAAACCGTCCATTTTTTTTAACGCGTTTTTTGGCTTACTTTTGCAAGCGTTTCCAAATGATAGCGTGATGATTAAATCGATGACAGGCTACGGCAAGGCCGAAGCCGCGACGGAGCACAAGAAGATAACCGTCGAAATCCGCTCGCTCAACAGCAAGCAGCTCGATCTGGCGGTCAAGCTGCCGTCCGCATACCGCCAGTGCGAATACGAGATCCGTCAGACAGTAGGCAAACGGCTCCAACGAGGGAAGATCGACGTCTTCGTATCGTACGAAACGGTAGGTCGGGCCACCGGCGTGACGATCGACCGGGACATTTTCGCGCACTATGCCGGGCAGCTCCGCGAACTCGCCGAGGCGAGCGGGCTGGGCTGGGGGAGTGCGGCGGCCGACGCGGCCGCGATGACGGCCATCTTGAAGCTGCCCGACACCGTGCAGAACAACTCCGAAGCCGTTTCCGACGAAGAACTGACGGCACTTGGCAGCGCCGTAGCCGAAGCCCTCGACCGCATCGACGAGTTCCGCGCTCAGGAAGGAACCACGCTGATAGCCGACCTGCTCCGCCGCATCGACCGCATCGAGCAGATCAAAAACGAGATCGAACCGTACGAGAAAGCACGCACCGAAACGATCAAGGCCCGGATTCGGGAACACGTCGAATCGCTCGGCATACCCTACGACGCGGGACGGCTCGAACAGGAAATGATCTACTACATCGAAAAACTGGACATCACCGAGGAGAAAGTCCGCCTGCAGAACCACTGCCGCTATTTCCGCGAAGTGGCGCATGCCGAGCAGGGAGCGGGCCGCAAGCTCGGGTTCATCGCGCAGGAGCTCGGGCGCGAGATCAATACGCTCGGATCGAAGTCCAACGAAGCGACGATGCAGAAAATGGTCGTGGAAATGAAAGACGAGCTCGAAAAGATCAAGGAACAGGTGCTCAATATCTTGTAAAAGCTCCTTCCCCGAATTAAGTCCATCCGATCAAACACGATAACAGCCATGTCCCGAATCACCGAAGGAAAAGTCGTCATTTTCTCGGCTCCGTCCGGAGCGGGAAAGTCCACGATCATCGGCCGCCTGCTCGAAAAATTTCCCCGCCTCGAATTTTCCATATCGTGCACGAGCAGGCCGCCGCGAGGAAAGGAAGTTCACGGACGCGAGTACTATTTCCTCAGCAACGACGAGTTCAAAGCGCGCGCGGGGGCAGGGGAGTTCGTCGAATGGGAGGAGGTCTATCCCGGAACCTGCTACGGCACGCTGCGCAGCGAAGTGGACAGGATATGGGAGAAGGGGAGCGTAATCGTTTTCGACGTGGACGTCAAAGGAGGCGTCAACCTCAAGAAAACGTTCGGCGCAAGCGCCCTGTCCGTCTTCATCATGCCGCCTTCGGTCGAGGAGCTGCGGCGCCGGCTCGTCGGCCGGGGAACCGACTCGGCCGAAACGATCGAAAAGCGGGTGGCCAAGGCCGAGCAGGAGATCGCCCATGCCCCGCAGTTCGACCGGGTGATCGTGAACGACTCGCTCGAAGAAGCCGTTGCCGAGGCAGAAAAAACCGTCGCCGAATTCATCGGATAGTATGGAAGTCGAGCCGACCATCCTGCTGCCGGGATCTTTCAACCCGATTCACAAAGGTCATCTGAGTATCGCCGAGAACGTTCTGCGAGCCATGCCCGAGGCTACGCTGTGGTTCGTCGTATCGCCGCAGAATCCGCTGAAATCCCCCTCAGAGCTCGCTGCGGAGCGACACCGGCTGCAAATGGCTCGGATAGCCGTCGGCTCGTCTCCGCTCAGAGAGCGCATGGCCGTCTGCGACGTCGAGTTCACGCTGCCCAAGCCGTCGCTGACACTGCGCACGCTCGATGTACTGCAAGCGAAATATCCGTCGCGCCGGTTCGCCCTGCTGGTCGGCACGGACATTGTCGGAGAGTTCGGACGCTGGTACCGGTCCGGGGAGATTCTGGACCGCTTCGAGGTTCTGGTCTATCCGCGCGGGACGGAGCCGGGCAGCGTTTCCGACGAACGCTTCACGTTTCTGAAAGACGTCCCGACCATTCCCGTCGTAGCGACCGATATTCGCGCCAGAATCCGCCGGGGGGAGAACCCGGCCGACGACTTGCCTCCCGGCGTGTGGGAATACATCAAGGAAAACGGACTCTATGGATACGCCCGATGAGACGATCCGCCGGATCGAAGAACTCGACCGCGCAATCGGCCGGACGCCCGAGCAAAGCGTGCTGTATATGCGGCGGGGGCGCCTGCTGTACCGGGCAGGACTGTTCCACCGGGCGCTGAACGACTTCCGCAAGGCGCGCGAGCTGGACGGCACGAACGCCGAAGCGGACGCCTATATCGAGATGCTGCAGGAAATATTCGATTTCCGCTACACGGATTTGTACAACCCGTAATGTTTTTCGGAAAGGAAGCATTAAATTTGCGGCCGTATATAACTCGAACCATGAAGAAAAAAATCGCCCTGATCGCCGGCGGAGACTCTTCCGAATGGAAAATCGCGCTGGAGGGCGCCGCGCTGATCGAACAGGTACTCGATACCGACAAATACGACGTATACAAAATCGTTCTTCACGACGGCCGCTGGACCTATACGGCTCCGGACGGCGCCACGACGGAGCTGGACCGCAACGACTTCACGCTGACGCTCGGCGGGCGCAGGATTCGTCTCGAATACGCCCTGATCCTGATTCACGGCACGCCGGGCGAGGACGGACGCCTGCAAGGATATCTGGACATGATGAGAATCCCGTACTCGTCCTGCGGCTTCGTCACATCGGTCATCACGTTCGACAAGGCGGCCTGCAAACGCGCCCTGCACGGAGCGGGTCTGAACATGGCCCGCGAGATTCTGCTCGACCGTCACAGTCAGGTCGATCCCGACGAGGTGATCGGCCGGCTGGGCCTGCCGCTGTTCGTCAAGCCGAACGCCAGCGGAAGCAGCTTCGGCGTCACGAAAGTCAAAACGCGGGAACAGCTGCTTCCCGCCGTCGAGGCCGCGTTCGCCGAGAGCGACCACGTGCTGATGGAGGAGTGCATCGACGGACGCGAAATCAGCTGCGGCGTCATGATCGCCGGGGGCAAGGAGTATCTGTTTCCGATTACGGAGCTCGTCTGCCAGAGCGAGTTTTTCGACTACAAGGCCAAGTATCAGGGATTCTCGAAGGAAATCACCCCGGCCGATTTGGACGAACGAACGGTAAAAAAAGTAAACGCGATGACGCTGGCGGCCTACAAGAAGCTGAACTGCCGGGGCGTGGTCCGCATCGATTTCATCGTGCGCGACGGCGAGCCGTATTTCATCGAAGTGAACACGATTCCGGGCATGAGCGCGCACAGCATCATCCCGCAGCAGGCCGCCGCGATGGGCATGAGCATGTCCGAACTGTTCGACCTGATTATCGAGGAAACCTCGCAGGCGCAGCCATGATGATCCAGATCGACGACAAGATCGTCAGCTCCGAGCTGCTGACCGAGCGTTTCTGCTGCGACCTGTCGCACTGCAAGGGCATCTGCTGCGTCGAGGGCAACGCCGGAGCTCCGCTCGAAATCGACGAGGTAGAAGTGCTCGAACACGAGTGGGAAGCGTACAGACCGTATATGAAGCCCGAAGGGATCGAGGCCGTCGAGCGGCAGGGCTTCATGGTTCTCGACGAGGACGGCGACCTTACCACACCGCTGATCGGCGAAGCCGAGTGCGCATACTCGTTCGAGGAGAACGGCGTCACGATGTGCGCGATCGAGCGGGCATGGAGGGAAGGGCGCACGCCTTTCCGGAAGCCGATTTCGTGCCACCTGTATCCGATCCGGCTCATTACTCTGAGCAACGGAACCGTCGGCCTCAACTACCACCGATGGGACGTTTGCGACAGCGCAAGACGATTGGGACGCAAACTCGGCACGCCGGTCTACCGCACGCTGCGCGAGCCGATCGTCCGTCGCTTCGGCGAACCGTTCTTCGCAGCGCTCGAAGAAGCGGAACGCTACCTGAGCGAAACCGGACCGGATAAATGACCCGCCTCGGCTCGCCGGAACGGCGGCTCCGGCGAAAGCATCAGGCGTTCTTTGTATCCCGAATCATCCGACCAACCGATCGGACCGAGCCATATAGAAAACCAACGCTAACGAAGAACAGAGCATACGCCTGCTTTCCGCGACCCGACGGCAGAGAACACCGAAGCGGGCGGCGTTTTTTTCGTTTCCCGTTTCCATTACCTTTTTTCGCCGGGTGATGGTCTGTCAAAGTTTTCAAAAGCTATTAACATTCTAAAAATTTGTCCGTTTCGTTCTTATTTCGAGTCAAATCCGCCACAAGCCGGCCATGCAACCCGACGGCATCCGCTTCGTCCGACCGTTGCTCGGGTGTGGCAGGAACCGACCCGCTTTCATCGCCCCCGGGCATTCGCATTCCGGGCGTTTCGTCCCGAAACGCGCTACACGACAGCGTGCCGGGCTGAACGAAGAAGAACAGACAGTGCGTTTGTCCCCACACGACACCCTTACCGAACGGAACGCCGAGGCCGAAAGTAAAAAATATTTCGTACTTTTGCTTTCGTTCTAAACCCGACCGAATGCTCAAAAACCTTATACTGACGGTCTGTCTTTTTCTTTGCCTGACCCGCGTCGACGCCCAGCGACGCAAACCGGCGGGACCGCCGGCCGCTCCCCATCTCGAAGAACTGCCCCAGCGGCCACTCGACACGCTGCCGACAGACGACCCGGAGACGAAAGTGATCCTGTACAGCAACAACACATGGAGCTTCTACCGACCTTCCTTGCGTACGCTCGACTCGCTGCCGGTCTATGCCCAGCACTGGGACACCTCTCAGGTCTTCGCATACAAGAGCATCGAGTATGCCGACCTGCCGCCCGTAATCGACTTGAAAATCGTCAAGGATCTGAGCGAGTTCACTCCGCCCGTCGTCGGAAACGTACTGTCGAAGTACGGTCCTCGCCGTCGTCGCAACCACAACGGGGTGGATATCCCGCTGAAAGTGGGCGAGCCGATCCGTGCCGCGTTCGACGGAAGGGTACGCTACGCCAAGTACAACACGGGCGGCTTCGGCAATCTGGTGATCGTCCGACACCCCAACGGGCTCGAAACATGGCATGCCCATCTTTCGAAGCTGAACGTACAAGTCAACGAATACGTCAAGACGGGGCAGGTCATCGGATTCAGCGGCAATACGGGCCGAAGCCGGGGCCCCCACCTTCATTTCGAAATGCGCTACTGCGACCAGACTTTCGATCCGGAATTCATCATCGACTTTCCGACGGGCTGCCTCAAGTACCAGACCTTCGCACTCGAAAAGTCGTTTTTCAACATACACTCCCGCGCATCGGAGATATTGGAGGAAGACGACGACGACTTTCCGCTGCTCGCATCGGCCGAAGGCGACAGCACCACCACCTCGACCGATATTCTGGCCAGAATAGCCGAAGCGCAGAACAAGGAGAAGGCCGAAAGCCAGCGCTCGACGCTGTCGCAAAGCACGGCCGTCTACCATACGATCCGCTCGGGCGACATGCTCGGCAAGCTCGCGATCAAGTACGGCGTATCGATTGACCAGATTTGCCGCCTGAACAAGATCAGCCGCACGACGATCCTGCAGCTGGGCCGGAAGCTCCGTATCAAATAGACAGTAGGATGCCAAAAAAGTTCAGTACGCCTGTGGGTAAAACCGTACTTTTATATGCTGCTACCAGCGTGAACTCGATTACTGGTTCCGCGTCTGCATCGGCCTCGGGAAGCAAGAAATGACGCTGATTTCAGGCGATATTGAATTGCATTTCGATGAAATAATCCTATCGGCTCGTCCAACACGAGTATTTTTTATATATTTGTTTATTAAGAGATATTTATTCTGTTTGCCTATGAACAATATATAACAATTTACCAATGGTTCCGCGCGCCGTCCCCGCACTAAAAGCGCCGGCGCATACATATAGAAAGCGTTAGCTTTATCTCTTGCTTTTCGAAATCTGGAAAATTTCAAGGCAGTCAAGAGTGTAAGGCGTAAACGCTCACGTCTGACGTGGGCTTTACTCTTTATTTGACTGCCACGGGTATTCCAGAACCTCGAAAAGCAAATAAAAGTTCTGTCCCACGTTTTTTATATGCTTCTGACTTTTCATCTGCCGAGGGGACACGGCACATACCTCAAAGCAAATGAAACGTATCGGTATTTTTCTTTGCTCATCGCTTCTGATGAGTTCCTGCGCATCCATTTTCTGCGGCTCGAAAGCCAAAGTGACCTTCGACAGCGATATTTCCAGAAAAGCTACCTTAACGATCGACGGCAGAAAGCACAAACACGTCACATTTCCCTATACGACGAAAATTCGGCGCGGTTTCGACGAAACGATTGTAAAGGCCGAGGCTCCAGGTTTTACGGCCGAACCGGTTATTGTCAACAAGAATTTCAATGCAGTGTCCGTACTCAATCTGCTCGACGTCCTCGCGTGGGGCATCGATGCTGCCACAGGTGCCATTACCAAGCCAGAATTCAAGTTTTATCAAATCGATTTTCAGCCGGACGGGAAAGAAAACGACTGATCCTCAAGGAAAATAACGACTATAATTCAACTGTATCGACTATGAAGCGAACTTTATTCATATACACGATTTTTCTTTTGGCTATTTCATGCCACAAAAACGATGACACAGACAATGCGAACGAACCGACGATATATTATGTGAAATACGAAGCATCCGGCAACGGCAGTTACTCATATGTAGACAAGACAATCGTTGCGACGGGGGATGGCGATCGAACATTTACAGGAACGGCCCGAAGCTGGTCCGAGACTTTCGGTCCCGTATCCAAAGGATTCCGCGCCGAAATTACAGCCAGCGGACGCGGGGGTATCCCTCGCGTCGCAATTTATGTTTGCAGAGGGAAAGAACCGTTCGCTCTCAAGCAGACAGGAAACGGCTCGGCCTCTTATACCATTGATTTCTGATACTCCGGTCGCCTGCATATGCTTTCCGAATTCGTCCGAACGACAAGGGGGCACATCACCGACCGGACCTATCCAACCGAGCGGCATTCAAATTCCCGCACCAGCCTTGCTCGGCAACCTCAGCGGCTTGATCGGAGCGCCCAATACATCGTATACCGGAGTAATACAGAGCTTCAGCTTCCGTCATGCATTGTCGGACGGTGCCCCGTACTGCCTCGCGCCGAATATAGCGCTGCCGATGCGGACCATCGTGCTGCCGCATTCGACGGCCAGAAGATAGTCGGCCGACATGCCCATCGACAGCGTGTCGAACCGTTCGTCGAAAAATTCGCCTTTCCACCGGACGAACAAGTCGCGAAGACGCGTAAATTCCGCACGCACGATCTCTTTCTCGTCCGTATTGGTCGCCACGCCCATCAGCCCGCGGAAGCGCACACCCTCCAACGAGCGGTACTCGCCGGAGCGCAAATAGCGCTCCAGCTCGCCCTCGTCCCAACCGTGCTTGCTCTCTTCGCGCGCGATACGAACCTCCAGCAGTACGTCGATCACCCTATCGTTGCGACGAGCCTCCCGGTCGATGAACCGAAGCAGGCGGGCCGACTCGGCCGAGTGGATCATCGAGACGAACGGGGCGACGAGCTTCACCTTGTTCGTTTGCAGGCCACCGATCAGATGCCACTCGATGTCGCCGGGCAGCTCGGCTTGCTTGGCCGCCAGCTCCTGCGGACGGTTTTCCCCGAAAACGCGCTGGCCGGCCTCGTAGGCCTCCATGATCGCGGACGGCGGATAGGTTTTGGAAACGGCCACGAGCGTGACGCCCGACGGCAAGGACGCTTTCAGCGACGCTATTTTATCGGCTACGGACATAACGAAACCCCTCGGCGGGTCATTTTTATGACTGGAAATTACTACATTTGTTTTTCGACAACCAAAATTAACGAAAAAGCGCGAAACATGAAAAGAAAACGAACGGCTATTTTCCTGCTGGCGGCGGCGCTGCTGCCTCTGCGGCAGGCCGAAGCCTGCACGAATATCCTCGTATCGAAAGGCGCGAGCCGCGACGGCTCGACGATGGTCACCTATACGGCCGACTCCCACCAGTTGTACGGATGCCTCTATTTCCGGCCGGCAGCGAAATACGCCCCGGGAACGATGATGCCCGTATACGAATGGGACACGGGTCGCTATTTGGGCGAAATCCCGCAGGCGGCCGAGACCTATTCGGTCATCGGCAACATGAACGAGCACCAACTCGTCATAGCCGAAAGCACGTTCGGCGGACGGCACGAGCTGGTCGACACGACCGGGCTGATCGACTACGGCACGCTGATCTACACGACGCTTCAGCGCGCCCGCACGGCCCGCGAGGCGATCGCCGTTATGAACGATTTGGTGACCAAGTACGGCTACTGCTCGGAAGGGGAGTCGTTCTCGATAGCCGACCCGAACGAAGTGTGGCACATGGAAATGGTCGGCAAGGGAGTCGAGATGAAGGACGGAGCTAACGTAAACCGGGGTGCCGTATGGGTCGCCGTGAAAGTGCCCGACGGATACATCTCGATGCACGCCAACCAGGCCCGCATCACGCAGTTTCCGCTCGACGATCCGCAGAACTGCCTCTATTCGCCCGATCTGATCGCGTTCGCCAAATCGAAAGGGCTGTACAAAGGGCCCGACAAAGGGTTCAGCTTCGCCGAGGCTTTCGCGCCGGCCGACTTCAGCGCGCTCAGGGCCTGCGAGGCCCGCGTCTGGAGCACGTTCAACCGCGTGACGCGGGGAGCGATGGAAAAATACCTCGACTACGCGATGGGGCATAATCGCTCGAACCGGATGCCGCTGTTCGTCAAGCCGGTCGAGAAGCTGTCGGCCAAGGAAGTGATGTGGCTGATGCGCGACCATTACGAGGATACGCCGCTGGATATGCGCAACGATATCGGAGCGGGCGGGCACAATTTGCCGTACCGCTGGCGCCCGATGACTTTCACCGTCGACGGGCAGGAGTACGTCAACGAACGTGCGATCGCCACGCAGCAGACGGGCTTCTGGTTCGTTTCCCAAAGCCGAAGCTGGCTGCCCGACGCGATCGGAGGATTGCTGTGGTTCGGAGTCGACGACTCGGGCACATCGTGCCTGACGCCGATCTATACCAGCTCGACGCGCGTGCCGGAATGCTTCCGCGAAGGCAACGGCCATTTGACCGAATACTCGACCACGTCGGCTTTCTGGCTTTTCAACCGCGTGACGAATTTCGCTTATTTGCGTTACGACCTCATAAGCGAGGACATCAAACGGGTGATCCATGAAACCGAGGATCGCAACATGGCCGAAATTCCGGCCGTCGATGCGGCGGCGGAAATGCTTTACAAGCAGAATCCCGAACTGGCGGTCGACTTCCTGACGGACTATTCGGTCCGCACGGCCCAGAAAATGTTCGACCGTTGGACGGAGCTGGACCGTTATCTGCTGGTCAAGTATATGGACGGTAACGTCAAGAAAGAGAAAGACGGACGGTTCGAGGACAACGGCAACGGACGACACATTCCGGCCATGCCCGATTTTCCGGGCTACAACGAAGCATGGCAGAGAGCGGTGGCCGTCGGAACGGGCGACCGGCTCAAGGTGGTCGAACCGAAATAAAGCCTCGTCGCTTCCCCATGGCAACACGAAAGCGGCAGCCCGGTCGGGCTGCCGCTTTCGCTTTTCACACCGCTATTCCGGACCGGGGCCATGCGGACCGTCTCGGAGACTTTTCCTGCGAAACTACTTGTAACCGAGCCATACACGACTCGACTTTCTATTTATCTTCCGATACAGATTCTTTCCGACGGACGTATACTTTCTCGCTGTATCCGATAAGTCGCCGTTCTGGAAAAAAGCGCAAAAGGAAACGAACCGAACCGCCGAGAGTAAAAAATTCCATCGATTTGACTAAATTTGCGACGGAATGAAAGACTGGACGCGCAAAATAATCGGACTGTCGCTCGTCGCGCTCTTTGCAGGGTATTACGGCGGAACGACGCTCTTTTACCATGCGCACGAGATCGACGGCGTCAAGATCGTCCATTCGCATCCGTATACCGGCGACGCCCAGCACCACGCGCATTCGGCAGCCTCGTGCCGGACTATCCAACTACTGTCCGGACTGACTTTCCTCACTTCGGCGCTCGCGCTTCTCCCGAGAGTTTTCCGGCAGCTTTCCGCCCGACAGCAAGAACATCTCGTCGCCGCAAGGCAACAATGGGAGAATCACCCCTTTTTCCTGCGCGGCCCTCCCCGGCCGGCTTTCCTTTCCTAACCGGTATCCGAACGAAGACTTCGCCCGGCTTTCAAGCGGCCGCTCGAATCCGAAGACCGTATGCGATCGCATACGGCCGATAGGACGTGTCGCTATCGTTACACAATACTCACGCAAACGAAAAAGAACATGAAATATACGTTACAGGTCATGCTCCTGCTGGCCTCTTGTCTGTCTTCGGAACACATGCGCGCGCACGGTCCCGAACACGGTACGAACCAACTTTCGGGACGGATCGTCGATGCCGAAACGAATCAAGGAATCGCCTATGCGGTCATCCAGATCGAAGGAACCACGCTGGGAACGGCGACCGACACAGCCGGATTCTATTCCTTCTCGCGTCTGCCCGAAAGCAGACCGATTACGGCCGTCGCCTCGGCCGTCGGTTACGACCGGCAAAAACAAACCGTCGCCATCATCGCCGGACAGCAGACCCGGCTCGACTTCAAGCTGCGCTCCACGGCGATCATGGAACAGATCGTCGTCACGGCAGACCGTCAGGCCACCAAGCGTACCGAAGCGCCTACCGTCGTCAACGTACTCTCGTCGAAACTGTTCGATCAAACCTCCTCGGGCAATATAGCCGACGCGCTCGGATACGTTTCCGGCCTACGCATGGAATATACCTGCTCGAATTGCGGAACTTCGCAGATCCGGATCAACGGGCTGGAAGGCCAGTATTCGCAGATTCTGCTCGACAGCCGCCCTGTATTCAGCTCGCTGGCAGCGGTCTACGGTCTCGAACAACTGCCGGCCGGCATGGTCGACCGGGTCGAGGTGATCCGCGGCGGCGGCTCGGCCCTGTACGGATCGAACGCAATCGCCGGCGTCGTGAACATCATCACCAAGGAACCGCACCGCAACTCGGTCTCGCTGGCCAACACGACGGGATTCACGGAGTCGGGCACGGCCGACGTCAATACCTCCCTCAACGCTTCCATGCTGTCGGACGACCGCCGGGCGGGAGCCTACCTGTTCGCATCGGTCCGCAACCGCGACAACTACGACCGCAACGACGACGGTTTCTCGGATATTCCGAAGGTCGCCTCGCAGATTGCCGGCTTCCGCGCCTATTACAAGACAGGAGCCTATTCCAAACTGACTTTCGAATACCACCATATCAACGATTTCCGCCGGGGAGGAGACCACCTCGAACGGCCGCCCCACGAATCGGATATCACCGAGCAGGCCCGCCACTCGATCAACGGAGGCGGCCTTCAATTCGACCTCTTCACGCCGAACCAACGCCACAAAATAGGAGTGTACGCCTCTTATCAGGACGTGCGGAGGGAAAGCTACTACGGAACGGACAAAAATCCGGACGCCTACGGCAAAACATCCGACAACACGCTTGTGGCGGGCGCGCAGTATACCTACCGGATGCACAAGTTCCTGTTCCTGCCGGCCCACCTGACATTCGGCATGGAATACAATCGCAACAACCTGCACGACCGGATGCTCGGTTACGACCGCGACATGCGGCAGATGAGCTGCACCTACGGAGGCTACGTGCAGAACGAGTGGGAGAGCGAACGGCTCAATTTCGTGATCGGCGCGCGCATCGACAAGAACAACCGGATCGGCAATCCGGTGTTCAGTCCCCGGGCTAACATCCGCTATACGCCCGTAAGGAACGTGATTCTCCGAGCGGGATACACGTCGGGATACCGGGCTCCGCAGGCCTACGACGAGGACCTGCACGTCAACGCCGTAGGCGGCAACGTATCGCTGATCGTTCTCGATCCCGACCTCAAGCCGGAGTACTCGAACAGCTTCACGCTGTCGGCCGATCTCTACCGCAACACGGGCAAGGTGCAGCTCAACCTGCTGGCCGAAGGATTCTACACGAGCCTCGACGACGTATTCTTTCTCGAAGAGCGGGCGCCCGACGCGGAAGGCAACCTGATCTTCATGCGGACGAACGCCCGAGGAGCGACGGTGCGGGGCATCAACTTCGAGGCGAAAGCGGCGCTCGATCCCGACAATTATATCCAGGCAGGATATACCTATCAGCGAAGCACATACAAGGAGGCGATGAGCTGGAGTACCGGCGCGTCGCAAGCCAAGGAAAAGCGGATGCTCCGCTCGCCCGACCATTACGGATACGTTTCGCTGAACGGATCGCCGGCGAAAAGCCTGAGCGCATCGGTCTACGGAACCTTCAGCGGCAGCATGCTCGTACCGCACTATTTCGAGAACCCGGACGACGACCGACTCAAGGAAACGCCGTGCTTCTTCGATCTCGGAATCAAGCTGTCGTACGACATCGCGCTGACGCGCCGCGTCACGATGCAGGTCAGCGGAGGGGTCAAGAACGTGCTCGACAGCTTCCAGAAAGACATCGACCGGGGCAAGACCAAGGATGCCGGCTACATATACGGCCCGGCTTTCCCTCGCACGTTCCATTTCGGAGTACGCTTCACGATGTAGGCGGGCCGCGCTGACGCGCAAGCATGCATCCGGGCCCGTGAAACGGGGTCCGGATGTTGTTTTTCCCGTCCGGCTTCCGTACTTTTACGAAAAAAACCAGACCAACAACGCATGAAAGCATTTCTTCTGTCGCTCGGCCTTCTCATGGCGGCGGGCACGCTTGCCGGCCAAAGCCGGATGCGCGACTACGGAATCGAGTACGGTATTTTCAGAACCGGACCGCTCAACGCGATCACGGACGTGAAGGGCGTCCGGGTCGGCCACACCACGCTGATCGAAGGCGACTCGGTACGCACGGGCGTCACGGCCGTCATTCCCCATCCCGGCAATATTTTCCGGCACAAGCTGCCGGCAGCCGTCTGCATCGGCAACGGTTACGGCAAAATGGCCGGTTACACGCAGATCAGGGAATTGGGAAACATCGAAACCCCGATCGTGCTGACCAACACGCTCGGCGTGGCGGCCGGTCTGGACGCGCTGATCGACTATACGCTCTCGAATCCCGAGAACGGCGACGTCAAGTCGGTCAACGGGGTGGTGGGAGAGACCAACGACGGAACGCTGAACGACATTCGCGGACGGCACGTCACCAAAGAACATGTGCTCGCGGCCCTGCGCAACGCCAAGGAAGGCCCCGTAGCGGAAGGCAACGTGGGAGCCGGCACCGGAACGATCTGCTTCGGCTTCAAGGGCGGTATCGGCACTTCGTCCCGGGTTCTGCCCGCACGGTACGGAGGCTACACGGTAGGCGTACTGACGCAGACCAACTACGGCGGCGTGCTCGAGATCGCGGGAATACCTGTCGGGCGATATCTGGAGAACTATCCGTACCGCGATGCCGTGCTGCAGGATACGGACGGATCGTGCATGATCGTGATCGTCACGGACGCGCCGCTGGATGCCCGAAATCTCGAACGGCTGGCCAAACGGGGCATGATGGGACTGTCTCGAACCGGGGGGATAGCCAGTAACGGCAGCGGCGACTACGTGATCGCCGTATCGACCGCTTCGGAAAACCTGATCGACGATCGGAACGCGTACTACACCCCCAAGCTTCTGCATAACGAAGCGGTATCTCCGCTATTCGAGGCGGCCATCGAGGCGACGGCCGAAGCGCTGTGGAACTCGCTGTTCGCCGCCGAAACGATGACCGGCTCCGGAATCACCGTCGAAGCCTTGCCCGTCGAACGGATTCTCCCCCTGTTCAACAAAAAGCGGTAGCGAGCGGCGGACGGATCCGGAAAGGATTTCATACGACGAAACCGGAAATATCGGGAACTCGAAAACCGATACGGCAAAGGGGCGAAATTCACTCGGAGCCGATTCCGTCGCTCCGCTCGTCCCGATTCCCAAAGATTCGTATTATATCGCACTGGAAAGGCGAGCGCTTGCCGATAGAAAGCCCCGTCCCGCAAGCCCACCGTTAACGGACAGACATATCCCGGAGCGGACTTGCTACGGTTTTCGGAACGACAGCCGGACCCGAACGACGAAATCCGAGGATACGAGGTCCTATCATGCCGCCGGGGAAAAGCGAGGCGAGAAGTTATTCATCCGGATCGGCAAAAATGCCATAAAACCGGACGACTGAACCGACAATCGAAAGCGGACAGTCCGTCCTTCTTCCGGGAAACTCGCGGTCGGAAGGGTCGGCGCACTGGGATACATACGGACACAAACCGCCGCCCCTTCACGAGGCGGCGGCCCATTGAGATACGGTTTGCGCCGGAGGCTACCCGATGCGTCGGGCCCCTTGAGAAATGTTGACCTCGATCACGCGCGGAGCATGCCCGAAACGATGCGCGAACCGGTCCGTAGCCTCGGCCAGATAGCCGTCGTAAGCCTCGGCGCGAACCAGATTGATCGTGCAGCCGCCGAAACCGCCGCCCATCATCCGCGCGCCCAGCACGCCGTCGGTCCGATGACCGATATCGGCCAAGAAATCGAGCTCGTCGCAGCTGACCTCGTACTGCCTACTCAGCCCCTCGTGCGATCCGTTCATTTTCTGTCCGAATGTGACGTAGTCGCCTTTCTCGAGCGCCGCGCAGGCATCGAGCAAACGCTGGTTCTCGTCGACGACATAGCGGCAGCGGCGGTAGACGACCTCGTCCATTTCGCCTTTATAGGTATCGAGCATGTCGGCCGTCACGTCGCGCAGCGATTCGACGCCTCCCACATGCCGGAGCACGACGGCCACACCGGCCTCGCACTGAGCGCGGCGGACATTGTACTCCGACGAGGCGAGCGTATGCTTGACTTGGGTGTCGAACAGCACGACGCGGCAGCCCTGCGGATCGAACGGTTCGAGCTTGTACTCGAGCGACCGGCAGTCGAGGCGAATCACATGGCCCGCCTCACCGAACAGCGACGCGAACTGGTCCATGATACCGCAGCGGACGCCGACGTAGTTATGCTCGGTCATCTGTCCGATCTTGGCCAGTTGTTCCCGGTCGAACCCGAGGCCGTATGTCTCGTTGAGCGCGAATCCGACGGCGCTCTCGAGCGCGGCCGAGGACGAGAGGCCGGCGCCGAGAGGCACGTCGCCGCCGAACGCCATGTCGAACGGCAGAATCAGCGCCCCGCGCTTCTCCATCTCCTGGCACACGCCGTACACGTAACAAGCCCACTGCTGCGAAGGTTTTTCGCCGTGCAGGTCCAGTTCGACCGTCTCGTCGTAATCGAGCGAGTACACCCGACAGACCGTACCGTCATTGGGTTTCAAGGCCACGTAGATCGCCTTGTCGATCGCCCCGGGCAGCACGAAGCCGAGATTGTAATCGGTATGCTCGCCGATCAGGTTGACCCGACCGGGCGAGGCGAACAGCGAGGCTCCGTCGCCGAACATCGCTTTGAATTTCTCCTGAATCTTGGTTTTCATAGGTCGTATGATTTAGTTCGTAGTGTCGACATAGATCCCGTCCGGATACTTCACATCCGTCAGAAACAGCCCGTGAGCCGGCGCCGAGCATCCGGACAGGGAACGGCTCCGTCCGTCGATTACGGCCCGCATGTCCTCCGGACTCATCTTGCCGCGCCCGACGTCGAGCAGGGTCCCCACGATAGCCCGCACCATATTGCGCAGAAAACGGTCGGCGGCGATCGTGAACACGAGCAGATCGCCCTCCCGATCCCACTGGGCCCGGTCGACGCGGCACACGTTCGTCTTGTTGTTGGAATGCAATTTGGCGAAGCTCGTAAAGTCGCCGCAGCCTACCAGCAACGCAGCCGCCTCGTTCATTCGCTCCGTATCGAGCGGCAAAGCGTAACGGAAAGCCGTATCGCGCCGGAACGGGTCTTTGCGCAGTGCGACGTAATACTTATACTCGCGCTGTACGGCGTCGAACCGGGCGTGCGCGTCGTCGCGGACCCTTCTCAGAGCGCTCACGGCGATGTCGTCGGGCAGCACGGCATTCAAATGGTAGCAGAACCGGGCCGGATCGTCCACCGCCCGTTCCGCATCGAAATGGGCCACATAGAACGAGGCATGCACGCCCGTATCGGTCCGGCCGGCCCCGACGACGACGGTCTCGTGTCGGAGTAGCGTGGAAAGCGCTTGCTGCACGGCCTGCTGCACGGACGGATCGCCGGGCTGCACCTGCCATCCGCAGTAGGCTTTGCCGGAATAGGAAAGTTCCAGAAAATAACGCACCTTATTATCGGTTTGAGAACAAAGATAGCATTTTCGCCGAGAGAATGAAACCCTGCCGTCCAAAACGGCGAATCCCGCCGCTGCCGAAAATCGCAGCGACGGGATCCGACTCGTCCCCGAATACGCAAAGGCTACTTTTTCAATTCTTCGAGCAGCCGGGGCATCATCGTCCAGATCGTGCCCTCGTCACGAGCCGTCCAGAAATTCCCATCGACGGCGGAAGGCTCGTCGACAGCCTGGCCCTGAACGATCGCGGCTTTGGCCAGCGGATGCACGGAAAGCTTACGGCCCGACGCTACGCCCGCCTTCTCGAACATCATACCGGCAGCGCAATGGCCGATCACGATCTTATCCCGACCGGCGAACTCCCTGATCACTTCCATCAGATCGAGATTGTACGGCTCGCCGGCATGCCGGGCGAACACGGGCACGGCATCGCCGCAGCTGAACACGAGCGCATCGTAATCGTCCGCATGTCCCTTCAGAGCTGCCACCGTATCGTCTGCCGTGAGCCGTATGCCGGAGTTGGTTCTGATCTCCCGACGGTCCGCCACGGCATATACCCGATACGGGATTCCGTTCTCGTAAAACGCTTCCAAATACTGGAAAAGGCCCATTCCGTTCACCGGATCGACGGCCAAGACAGCTACTTTCTTCGCCATAACCATAATTTTTTAAATGAAACGATAGTTCTTATTAGTAAGTCTGTTATATTTGTATATGGCAAATGTAGGCTTCCTCCGGTACAAATACAAGAACGCACCTCGGAATAAGCCGATTACACGGCTGTAACGATTACTGGTTGTCAAATCATTCGGAGATCGAAAAAAATGCAAAATTTTCACCGCGACGGAGTCTGTCCGGTCAGAGACGTGCTGTGCAGACTGGGCGACAAATGGACGACGCTCGTGCTGGTCACCCTGCATGCGAACGGTATCATGCGCTTCAGCGACATCCAGCGGACGATCGGCGATATCTCGCAGCGCATGCTGACGGTCACCCTCCGCTCTCTGGAAACGGACGGTATGCTCGAGCGAAAAGTTTATGCTCAGGTACCTCCCAAGGTAGAATACCGCCTGACCGAACGCGGCCGCAGCCTGATGCCGCACATCGAGGGACTGGTCGAATGGGCGCTGGCGAACAAAGACGGCATTCTGAATGACCGGAACCGTACATAGAACCCGTAACGGCATATGTAGCCTAATCGCCCCATGTCCAAACCTGTTCTTGCGCTTCCGTGCCGATCGCCGCGAGGCATCGGCCCGGAAACGAACAGAGGGAAAAGCTCCGGTTCCGGAGTACGCTGAGGGCCGCTATGATCCGCGCAATGGCAAACCGGCCATCCGCTCCACTCGACATAAGGTTCCATCGCGAAACGAAGCCGTCAGAAGATTTTCCCGCACAGGCGGCATGTTATCCGACCGGCACGGAGCGAATCTTTTAAAAATTAGTGTAAATTTGCTGCAACAAAACCGCCGATTATGAAAATTGCACTGATAGGATACGGCAAAATGGGGCGCGAGATCGAGCGGATTCTCGTCGAGCGCGGCCACAGCATAACCCTGATCGTCGATCGGGACAATACGGACGATCTGACGCCCGAGAACCTGCACGGAGTCGATGCGGCGATCGAGTTCACGACTCCCTCGACGGCGTTCGACAACCTGCGTATCTGCTTCGAGACGGGCGTACCGGTCGTATGCGGCACGACGGGCTGGACCGAGCGGCTCCACGAGGCGGAAGCTTTGTGCCGTCAGCACGGCGGAGCCTTTTTCTACGCATCGAACTACAGCATCGGGGTCAACGTCTTCTTCGAGGTAAACCGCAAGCTGGCCGAACTGATGAATCGTTTCGGAACCTACGACGTAACGGTCGAAGAAACGCACCACACGCAGAAAAAGGACGCTCCCAGCGGCACGGCCATTACGCTGGCCGGAGATATTCTCGACCGAATAGACCGCAAGACACACTGGACGAGCGGTACGACGACCGAGCCCGATGCGCTGGAAATCGCTTCCGTACGCCGCAGCGTCGTGCCGGGCATTCACACGGTTACCTACGAGTCGGAAGCGGACGTGCTGTCGATCACGCACTGCGCGAAAAATCGGTGCGGGTTCGCTACGGGCGCAGTGATGGCAGCCGAGTTCGTCGCCGGCAAAAAGGGAATATTCTCGATGAAGGACCTGCTGGGACTGGAATAAGAGCCGGCCGAGCCCATAAAAACGATACGAAAACCGACCGAAACGCCGTTTGTCGTCCGAACGGCCGCAGGGCCAATAAAAACACATAAGAATAGAGTGAGCAAACTGAAGAAAATATGGAGCAACCGCTGGGTCAAGTTCGGCGTCGTTTCGCTCCTTTACACGCTGTGGTTCGTCGTATGGACCGGCAACCCGTGGCTGCTGCCGGGCATAGCCGTCATCTACGACATCTACATATCGAAATACATGTATCGCCTGTTCTGGCGCAAACACAAAGAGCGCAAGCAAACCAACAGAACCTACCGCAAAGTGTCGGAATGGGTCGAAGCGATCGTGTTCGCTACGGTCGTGGCGACGCTGATCCGCATCTATGTGTTCGCTATGTTCGTCATTCCGACTCCGTCGATGGAAAAAAGCCTGCTCGTGGGCGACTATCTGCTCGTGAGCAAACTGGCATACGGTCCGGTGATGCCCAATACGCCGCTGTCGTTCCCGCTCGTACACAACACGCTGCCTCTGTCGCAAACGAAAAAGTCGTTCGTCGAATGGATCAAGTGGCCCTACCACCGGCTATCGGGGTGGGGGCGCGTCAAGCGCAACGATCCGGTCGTGTTCAATTTTCCGGCCGGCGACACGGTGGCGCTGATGGAGCCCTCGGCCAGCTACTACGACCTGCTGCGGCAGTTTCAGCAGGCCTACGGCGAGAAAACCGGACGCGACATGCTGTTGCAGCGGACCGAGGTCGTGTACCGTCCGGTCGACAAGCGCGACAACTACGTGAAGCGCTGCATCGCTCTGCCCGGCGACACGATCCGGATCGAGCACTCGGAAGTATGGGTCAACGGCGAGCCGCAGCGCGAGATACCCGGCAGGCAGTACAACTATTATGTGCGGACCGACGGCACGACGATCAATCCGGAACTGTTCGGCCAAATGGGAATTGCGCAGAGCGACATACTGTACGACGCGGGAACTTACTTTCTGCCGCTGACCGACGAGAACGTCGAGCGCCTGCGGAGCCTGCGCAACGTGCGGGAAATCGTCCGCTACGAGGCGACCGGAGCCGATCCCGATATCTTCCCGAACAGCGAGTCGTACCCGTGGAACGTCGATAATTTCGGCCCGCTGTGGGTTCCCCGAAAGGGAGCGACCGTCGCGCTGACCGAAGCGAACCTGCCCCTGTACCGCCGCATCATCGAGACGTACGAGGGCAACCGGCTGGAAGTATCCGACGGGCAGATACGGATCAACGGAGAGCCTGCCGACAGCTATACGTTCGCCATGGACTACTATTTCATGATGGGCGACAACCGGCATAACTCGCTCGACTCGCGCTACTGGGGATTCGTGCCCGAGGACCATATCGTCGGCAAGCCGTCGTTCGTATGGCTGTCGCTGGACAAGGAAAAGAGCTTTCCCGCGAACATCCGGTGGAACCGGATTTTCCGGGGCGTAAAATAAAGTCCATGGAAACTCCGTCCGACAGCTACCTGACGATCGAGGCTCCGGCCGAAGCGCTGTATAAGGACAAAGGCAGCCGGTTCCTCGCTTTCGCCTATCCGGTAGCGAACGAGGAGCAGATACGCGAGCGGGTGGACGCGCTGCGAAAGAAATACTTCGACGCTACGCACCATTGCTACGCGTGGCGCCTCGGTCCTTCGGGCGACAGTTTCCGGGCCGTGGACGACGGCGAGCCCTCCTCGACGGCCGGCCGGCCGATCCTCGGGCAGATGCTTTCGCGCAACGTGACCAACGCGCTGATCGTCGTCGTCCGATACTTCGGCGGAACGAAGCTGGGCGTACCGGGCCTGATCGCCGCCTATCGGGAATCGGCCGCCGCCGCGCTGGACGCCTCGTCGGTCGTCGAGCGGACGGTCGATGCAGTGCTGGAAATAGGCTTCGGCTATCTGGTGCTGAACGACGTGATGCGGATCGTCAAGGAAATGCAGCCGCAAGTGCTTGCGCAGCGGTTCGACAACGCCTGCACGATGACGCTGGCGATCCGGAGCTCCGCCGAGGAACTGCTCCGAGAAAGGCTCGCGGGCGTGGAAGGCTTGCGGATCGATCCGAAAGGCTATGTGTAACGGGAACCGACGCGTCGGAAACGCACGAGCGGGATTGCCGATACGCTCCCGACAGGGAAATATCCGCTTACGGACGGAAGCGCAGCCTCAGGGAAGAGGGGATTCTTTCGACAAAAGACTACTATAAAGACCTGCATATGGGAAAGAAAAATCTGATCTCGATCACCGATTTCTCGCAAGAGGAGATTCTGAAGATCATGGAGCTGGCCACGCGGTTCGAGGCCGATCCTCACCGCCAGGTGCTCGCCGGAAAAGTAATCGCCTCTCTTTTCTTCGAGCCTTCGACCCGCACGCGCCTCAGCTTCGAGAGCGCGATCAACCACCTCGGGGGGCGGGTCATCGGATTTTCCGAGACCGCCAACACGAGCGTATCGAAAGGCGAGACCTTCCATGACACGATCATGGTCATATCGAACTATTGCGACCTGATCGTCATGCGCCACTCGATCGAGGGAGCGGCCCGCTACGCGAGCGAGATATCGAAGGTTCCGGTAGTCAACGCCGGCGACGGGGCCAACCAGCACCCGAGCCAGACGTTGCTCGACCTCTATTCGATCCAGAAGACGCAGGGTACGCTCGACGGCCTCCATATCGCCATGGTCGGAGACCTGAAATACGGCCGGACCGTTCACTCGCTGCTGCAGGCGATGTCGTTTTTCAACCCGACGTTCACGTTCGTCGCGCCCGACGAGTTGAAGATGCCGGACGAGTACAAGCTGTTTCTCGACGAAAAAGGCATTCCGTACACCGAAACGCGCAACATGGAAGAAGCGATCGACTCGGCCGACATCGTCTACATGACGCGGGTTCAGCGCGAGCGGTTCTCCGACCCGATGGAATACGAGCGGGTCAAGAACGTCTACGTTCTGAGGAACAGCATGCTCGAACGCACCAAGCCCAATATGCGCATACTGCATCCGCTGCCGAGGGTGGGAGAGATCGACCCGGACGTCGACCGCAACCCCAAAGCCTACTATTTCCAACAGACCGAAAACGGCGTATACACCCGCATGGCCATCATCAGCTACCTGCTGGGCGTCGCCGAATAAACGGAACAAACCGCACAACACACGCCATACCATGACCGATCACACGGAAGGAAAACTGGAAGTCAGGGCCATCGAGAACGGCACGGTCATCGACCATATCCCGTCCGACTGCCTGTTCAAAATCATCAAGATTCTCGATCTGGAGCACGATACGCACCGGATCACGTTCGGCACGAACCTCGAGAGCAAGCGGATGGGCTCGAAAGCGATCATCAAGATCAACGACCGCTTCTGCAAGCAGGACGAGCTGAACCGCATCGCGATCGTCGCGCCTATGGCCAAGGTCAACATCATCGAGAATTTCAGGGTCACCGAAAAGCGCAACGTGACGATACCCGAGACGGTCCGGGGTTTCGTGCGCTGCGTCAACCCGAAATGCATCACGAACAACGAGCCGGTCGAGACTTCGTTCACCGTGATCCGGGAAGGAGAGCAGATCGCCCTTCGCTGCAAATATTGCGAAAAGATCACGCACCGGCAGCAGATCGAGATTCTGAAATAAGCCGCCCGGCCGTTTCTCCGGAAAATACCGCCCGCAGGAAATTCCGAGCTAACGTTCCTTTGCCGGGTTTCCGTTATCCGGTCCGGCGATACCAGCCGAAGCGATGCGCTGCCACCAGCCTGCCGGCAGTGCAATATCGGAAGAACGGACGGAACAAGAAAGAAGCCGCATTAAAGAGACCGCATTTTCGTAGGAGGGAACGAACGTTCTCCGACCGAAAATTTCGAGCGCCGGCTTCTCCGGGACGATCCCCGAAAAAACCGTCCCGCACATTAATGTGCGGGACGGTTACTGTGTCGCCGACCGGAATTCGGGCTAGACGATTATTATTTCGTTTTAACCGATCTCCTTTTCACGGTCCCGAAACCGTCAGAGACAATCGATTCCATGCCGTCAGCCGATCTCTTCGGCCATTTCGGCATACCGGCTCCACTGAATATCCTCGAGGGGCGTCGCCGAATCGATCTCTGCGCTACGTTTCTTGCCGAGTTGCTTGTCAGCCTTCTCGACAGACGCCAGCGTGCGATCGGTTCCGGTCGGCTCCGTATCGAGTAGCCCGTTCGTCCGGTCGACCTGCCGCTTCGGGTCATCGACATACTGCCATGTCTCATTGAAGCCGACGCTCTTGCCCTCGTTCCACGGCCCGCGGCTATCCTCGCCCTCGGACATATTGTAATAGAGGTTGCTGTAACGCGGATCGCTCTGGAGCACGCCGGGAGGAAAATTCGGCCGGATCGTGTCGAGCGCCGCCTCGAACTGCTGGAAATGGGCTACCTCGCGGGTCATCAGAAAGTTCAGCGTCTCGAGCACATACGGATCCTCGGTAAACTGCATCAGGTATTCGTAAACGATCTTGGCGCGCGACTCGGCAGCGATGTCCGAACGCAGATCGACCGTCAGATCGCCGTTCGCATTGACGTACGAGCCCTGCCAGGGTACGCCGTTGCTGTCGGTGAGGCGCGGACCGCCTCCGGTCAGCACGCCGAACTGCGGATTCAGCGTCGCCTCATGGATAAATTCCTCCCGATTACCCTTGCTGCCGAACATCCGGGCAAAATCGGCCCTGTCGGCCGCGTCCTTCAACTCGCCGTTGATTCCCGACAACAGCATCTGAATCGTAGCCCCGACGATCTCCAGATGTCCCAGTTCCTCGGTCGCGATATCCATCAGCATATCGTACTTGTCGGGATAGGGATTCCGGCACGCGAAGGCCTGAACGAAATATTGCATGGAGGCTTTCAACTCTCCGTTACCTCCGCCGAACTGCTCGAGCAACAGGCGGGCAAAGCGCGGATCGGGCTTCGAAACGCGCGCATTGAACTGAAGTTCTTTGACATGATGAAACATAAGCTGTACTTTTAAAGGTTTTTATTATATTGATTATCAACCTGAACAAACCGTATAAAAAATCCTGCTTCGCCAGACCGACACCATCCGATACGTATCCGGCATACAGACGCCTATCTTCCGCATAATCAACGTTTCGATTCTGCTTTCAACGGCCGGACAATGCATCGATCGGAATTTCCCGATACTCCGCAAATCGCAAATCGTCTGCCAAACCGATAAATCGCATGATCGAATAGAGCCGTACAGAAACGCAACGCTAACGGAATGAGAAACAGCCTGCTGCCTTCGACCCGGAAAAACAGCCCGAAATCCGCATGCCGTCCGGAACGAATCGGAGCCGGAATAAGCACTCCGGTTATAGTCAAGTCCTCGGAACCGACGCACCGGACTCTTTCAAAAATGAAAACGGCCCGAATACATGCGGCCAACCCGTGCCCGAACAGCACGAACACGAATCCGAACAGCCTACGCCGATTGACAGGCCATCCATATTCCCGTCTTTTTGCACTCCGGACAGGCGGGGCGAGCAGCCGGACGCCGGAACGGTTTCATGTCCGGAACCGGAAGTTCGGCCAAGGGAGCGACGACCGGTCCGTTTACGGACGCCTCCGTAGTTGGCGCGGTCGGACCGGTCGTTTGTCGAAACGCTCCGTGCGCGGATAATAGTTTTGAGAGAAATTCGTTATCTTTAGCGGTCTATTTGGAATTGAGGCATGAACGACTCGAAAGAACGGAAATACATCCACGTCAAAGGCGCCCGGGTACATAATCTCAAGAACATAGAGATCAAGATACCCCATAACCAACTGGTCGTCGTAACCGGACTGTCGGGCTCGGGCAAGTCGACGCTCGCGTTCGACACCATCTTCGCCGAGGGCCAGCGACGCTACGTCGAAAGCCTGTCGGCCTACGCCCGCCAGTTTCTGGGCAAGATCAACAAGCCCGACGTCGACCTGATTACCGGAATCGCTCCGGCCATCGCGATCGAGCAGAAGGTCAACACGCGGAATCCGCGCTCGACCGTCGGCACGTCGACCGAAATCTACGACTACCTGAAACTGCTCTTCGCGCGCATCGGACGCACCTATTCGCCCGTATCGGGCCGGGAGGTCCGCCGCTACACGGTGGCCGACGTCGTGAACCGGATCGCCTCGCTGCCCGAACGGACACGCATACTGGTAACGGCTCCGCTGAAGCTGGCCGAAGGGCAGGGGCTGATCGAGAAGCTGACACTGCTCGTCGGCGAGGGAATGCAGCGTATCCATACCCGAGGCGAAACGCTTTTCATCGAGGAAATGATCCCCCGCGCGGACGACTACGCCGGACGAGACGATCTGGCCATCGTCGTCGACCGGGCCCGGACTACGTCCGACGAGGAAACGCTGAGCCGGTTGGGAGACTCGGTCGAGAACGCGTTTCGGCACGGAGACGGCATCTGCGAGATCGTCGTCCTGCAAGAGGGGGCAGATCACGTCGAGCGTTTCTCGTCGCGTTTCGAGCTGGACGGCATCGCGTTCGAGCAGCCGACCGAGCATATGTTCAGTTTCAACAATCCGGTGGGAGCCTGCCCCCGGTGCGAAGGTTACGGCAAAGTGATCGGCATCGACGAGGACCTGGTCGTGCCCGACAAGACCAAAAGTATCTATCAGGACGCTATCGCCTGCTGGCGGGGCGAAACGATGAAATGGTGGAAGGAGCAGCTGATTCTGAACGCCCCGAAATTCGACTTCCCCGTCCACCGGCCGTTCTACGAGCTCACGCGCCAGCAGCGGCATCTGCTGTGGAAAGGGAACGAGCATTTTCACGGACTGGACGAGTTCTTCAAATACCTCGAAAGCGAACGCTACAAGATACAGTACCGCGTCATGCTGTCGCGCTACACCGGAAAAACCGTCTGCCCCGACTGCGAGGGAACACGACTCCGCAAGGAAGCGCTGTACGTGCGGGTAGGGGGCAAGAACATCGCCGAACTGGTTACCATGCCGGTCGAAGAGCTCGCATCCTTTTTCGACGGATTGCAGCTCGACGAACGGGACGGCGAGACGGCCCGGCGCGTGCTGACCGAAATCCGCAACCGGCTGCAGTACCTCAACGAGGTGGGTCTCGGTTACCTGACGCTCGACCGGCTCTCCTCGACGCTGTCCGGAGGCGAGAGCCAGCGGATCAATCTGGCCACGTCGCTGGGCAGCAGCCTGGTCGGATCGCTCTACATTCTCGACGAGCCGAGCATCGGACTGCATCCGAGGGACACGGCACGGCTGATCGGCGTGCTGAAAAAGCTGCGCGATCTGGGCAACACGGTGATCGTCGTCGAGCATGAAGAGGAGATCATCCGGGCAGCCGACACGATCGTCGACATCGGGCCGCTGGCCGGCTATCAGGGCGGCGAGGTGATGTTCTGCGGCGGCATCGACGAGTTGCTGAAAAGCGAACGCAGCCTGACTGCCCGCTACCTGACCGGCCGCGAGCGGATCGACCCGCCTCGGCGCGTCCGGCCGTGGAACCGATACATTGAAGTCGTCGGCGCCAGAGAGAACAACCTGAAGGGAATCGACGTCAAATTTCCGCTCGGCGTAATGACCTGCGTAACGGGAGTCAGCGGCAGCGGCAAGTCATCGCTCGTGCGCGACATCCTCTACCCGGCCGTCCGCCGTGTCCTGTACGACACGGGAAGCAAGCCTGGCAGCTTCGAGCGGCTCGGCGGCGATCTGCACCAGATCAAGTCGATCGAGATCGTCGATCAGAACCCGATCGGCAAGTCGTCTCGCTCGAATCCGGTCACCTACATCAAGGCATACGACGATATCCGCAAGCTGTTTGCCGACCAGCCGTACGCCCGTCACAATAACCTGACCGCATCGCATTTCTCGTTCAACATAGCCGGCGGCCGCTGCGAAGAGTGTCAGGGCGAAGGAGTCATCAAGGTCGGCATGCAGTTCATGGCCGACGTCGAACTCACGTGCGAGAGCTGCGGAGGCAAACGCTTCAAGGATGAAATTCTGGAAGTGCGCTACCACGGTTACTCGATCTACGACATACTGGAGCTGACCGTCGACGCGGCGATCGAGCTGTTCGCCGCGCATCAGAACGAAGATCCGGTCAACCGCCGGATCATCGAGAAGCTCAGAACGCTGCAGGACGTGGGACTGGGCTACATCAAGCTCGGGCAGTCGTCGTCCACGCTGTCGGGAGGCGAAAGCCAGCGGGTCAAGCTCGCATCGTTCCTGACGAAGGAAAACGCGCCGGACCCGATTCTGTTCCTGTTCGACGAGCCGACGACCGGACTCCACTTCCACGACATCCGCAAGCTGCTCGATTCGTTCGACGCGCTGCTTGCCAAGGGGCATACCGTCGTGATCGTCGAGCACAACATGGATGTCATCAAATGCGCCGACTGGGTGATCGACCTCGGCCCGGAAGCGGGCGAAAGGGGAGGGCGGCTCGTTTTCGAGGGAACGCCCGACGAACTGGCCCGCTGCCCGCAGAGTTATACGGGAAAATACCTATCTTTGACCCGCAAAACCGGCCGGTAACGACCTCCGCTCAAACCCGTTCCGATGGAATTTACCCGATATACGCTCCGCAACGGCATTCGCTGCATTCACAAGCAGGTCCGCTCGGCGGCAGTCCATTGCGCGCTGACGGTCGGCACCGGAAGCCGCGACGAACAGCCTGCCGAACACGGCATGGCTCATTTGCTCGAACACGCTTTCTTCAAGGGGACCGAGCGACGGCGCGCGTATCATATCAACTGCCGCCTCGAAAACCTCGGAGGCGAGCTGAACGCCTACACGACCAAGGAGGAAACCGTGATCCATACGACGACGCTGCGGGCCGATCTGTCCAAAGCGGCCGAGCTGATCGCGGACATCGTCTTCCACTCCACATTCCCGGCCAAGGAGCTGGAAAAGGAGAAGGACATCATCGTCGATGAGATCAACTCCTACAAGGACTCGCCCTCGGAACGCATTTTCGACGATTTCGAGGACCTCGTGTTCAAGGGCTCGCCCTTGGGACACAACATACTGGGCAGCAAAGCCTCGCTGATGAAATACACGCGCGACGACTTGAAGCGCTTCGTGGCGAGAACATACAACACGGACCAGATGGTCTTCTCGGTGATCGGAAACGTATCGCCCAAGCGCTTCCGCGAAATATGCGACCGCTATTTCGCCTCGCAAACGGCTTCGGCGCGAACGTTCTCGCGCGAGCGGACCGCTCCGTACGAGCCTTTCTCGAAAACGCTGCACCGCAACTGTCACCAAGCCCACTGCCTGCTCGGCGGCCGGGCTTACAGTCTCCGGGACGACCGGCGCGTCGCGCTGTCGCTGTTGAGCAACCTGCTCGGGGGACCGTCGGCCAATTCGTTGCTGAATATGGCCGTCCGCGAGCGCAACGGGCTGTCGTACAGCATCGAGTCGAGTTTCACGCCGTTGAGCGACACCGGCATAGCGACGATCTATTTCGGCACGGACAAGGACCGGACGGACGAATGCCTCTCGATCGTTCGGCACGAACTGGAGCGCATATGCCGGGGCGAACTGAAAGAGCGGCAACTCGGCATAGCGAAAAAGCAATACATCGGTCAGATCACCCTGGCCATGGAAAGCAACGAGAGCTACATGCTCAGTGCGGCCCGCAGTTGCCTGATCTACGACAGCGTGGACGGTCTGGACGAACTGCATGCCAAAATCCGCTCGATCACCGCTACACAGATCGCCGAGGTGGCCGAGGAGATATTCTCCGAGCGGAATCTGTCGATGCTGCTGTACAAATGACGATGAACGATCTGGAACGATATATCGAAGCGCATATCGCGCCCGAGGACGAGCTTCTGAGGGAACTCGACCGCGAGACGCACCTGAGCGTCGTACAGCCGCGCATGCTCTCGGGACACATGCAGGGCCGGCTGCTCGAAATGCTCGTGCGGATGCTCGCGCCCAAACGCATACTCGAAATCGGCACGTTCACCGGCTACTCGGCCATTTGCATGGCCCGGGGCCTGCCTGTCGGCGGCGAGCTGCATACGATCGAAGTGGACGACGAGCTGGAAGCGATCGCCGCGCGGTATTTCGCCCGCAGCGGCCTCGGCGACCGGATTTTCGCACATATCGGCTCGGCGCTCGATCTGGCTCCGGCGCTCGGCCTATTCGACCTGATCTTTATCGACGGAGACAAGCGCGAATATCCGGACTACTACCGGATGGCCATGCGGACGCTCGTCCGCAGCGGAAGCTATCTGCTGGCCGACAATATCCTGTGGTACGGCAAGGTAACGGAACCCGCCGCGCACAACGACCGCCACACGAAAGCGATTCAGGAATTCAACGACCTGGTTGCGGCGGACGACCGGGTCGAAAACGTCATCCTGCCGATCCGCGACGGGCTGAACCTGATCCGGGTTAAGTAAAAAGACGGGCATTGCCTTACCGCATGTCCTTGATCCCCGGTTCGCTCCGGTTTATCGGGACGCCAACCACGACGACGCGCCCTCGAACGAGCTCATTTGCGGAATCCAAGAACAAAGCGTTAAAAAGGGAACCCGTCCATGCAGAGAAAACCGCTTTCCGGCCTCGTATCGCTCCGAATCGATCGTCGCGCTTCTCAGACAATCGGGGGGAAAGAGCCGGGGAGACGACCGTCCGATCCGAAATCAGGCTCCGTTCTATTCGGTCGCATTTGCTTTCGGTTCCGCGAACATGATCTCATACGCTCTTTGATCAGGTTTCGTCATAGCTCCCGTAGCGGCATCGATTCCCCATCCGAGCAAATCGAACAGATTGATGACGGAAACGGCGTTGAACGTTTTGAAGATCGTAAAGCGCACAGGATCGTATCCCTCCGATTCGACTTTGACTTCCGTATCCGTAAATTCCCGCTTTACTCTCGTTTCATAGGGGAAAGCGTTCACTTGGTGTTTTTTGCCGTCGATAGTCAATGCCGCCGATTCAACGGGAACGTTCGTATCGAACGTGACCTTGGCCCGAGAACCGCAAAAAACCGTGGCGCACGACGAGAACATGACAACGGCCGCTACATTCAAAGAAAAACATCGTCTCGGACGCCGATTTTCTCAGTAGCGAAGATACCCTCAATACTCCTCAAACTTGGGACGCATCACTTCGGCGTACAGCACGGCCATCTTCGGATCGAATCCGTCCGCGAAAATTCCGCGCGTCGGCGCCGGCTTTTCCGACTCCTCGGAACCGCCCGCACCGGAAAGAACCGGAGCGGCCACGGGAGCGGCCGTCCGGTCGGCAAGCGACTGCTCGTCATAGGAAAAAGGAACGTCCGTGCGATTTCCGTCCAGCTCGTCGATCGTCTGTTCGTCGTAAGAATAATAGGCGGGAGCCGCCGCTTCGGTCGCCGGCTCCGCCGAAACCTCGGCGGCATATTCTCCGCGATCGCCGCCGGACGTAGCTTCGCCTCCCTTCGGGGAAGCGTCGCTCCGGCCCGATTGTATCTCCCGGATCAGATCGTCCCAAGGCGAGGAGGGCAGGGTAGTCTTCTCCTCGGGCAAAGCCGCCCCCCGGTCTTTCTTTTTCTTTGAGAGAAGGGCCGCGACAACAACGATTATCAGTGTGATCAGAGTTTCCATAGTGCGCTATTCTTGATTGTTCTCCACACGGTTGACTTTTTCGATCCCACGGATCTTGCCCACTTTTTCCATGATGACTTTCAGGTCCTGAATGTTCTTGACATACAAACTGACACGGCCCTCGAAAATCCCGTCATGGCTCTGAATATGCAACTCGCGGATATTGGTGTTCAGTTCGCCGGTCACGACCTGCGAAAGCTCCATCAGGATACCGATCCGGTCGATGCCGCGCAACTCCAGCACCGACAGGTACGACATCGCCTTGTGACTCGACCATTTGACCGGAGTCAGGTTGTTGCCGTGCTGCGCCGCCAGCTTGATCAGTTCGTTGCAGCTCTTCTTATGAACGTCGATCTTGTGCGTATCCGGATTATCGTAGCCGACTACCTCGTCGCCCGGTATCGGATTGCAGCACGGAGCGATTACGAACTGCGGGGCCTCGGGGTCGTCCCCATCGGGCAAAGCGGTCGCTTTCCGATTCTTTTTCTTGTCGTCCCCGCCCAGAAACTTGAAGGGATTCGGTATCTGCAACGACCAAAATTTCAGTATTTTGCTGGCCGAATTTTCGCGGAGCACCTTGCCCAGATTGTCCAAGCGGACGATTCCCGCACCGAGCTTGCTGTAAAACTCGTCCTTGTTCGCGCATTCGTAGGCCGGCAGCACCTTGCGGAACACGCGGGCGCTCGGCGTCACCCCGAAATCCTTCAGGCGCGCCTCGAACAGCACGATTCCGTTGGCGATGTTGTTCAGCTTGTCTTTCTTCAGGCGGTTCATGATCGCCTGCTTGGCCTTCGTCGTAATGACGTGCTCGAGCCACTCGGGCTTGGGCGAAACGTTTTTCGAAGTGATGATCTCGATCTGGTCGCCGCTGCTGATCGGCGCGAAAATGGACTCGATCTTATGGTTGATCTTGGCCCCCATGGCGCTGTGACCGATCTTCGAGTGAATGTCGTAGGCGAAATCGAGCGCCGTAGCCCCCTGAGGCAACGTGCGCGAGTCGCCCTTGGGCGTGAACACGACGATCTCGGACGTGTAGAGACTAAGCTTGAAATTGTCCAAAAACTCGACGGCGTCCTCCGTCGGACTGTTCAGCGCCTCGCGGACCTGCTTCATCCAGCGGTCGAACTCTCCTTCCTCCTTCGACAGCGTGTCGGACTTGTACTTCCAGTGCGCGGCGAATCCCCGCTCGGCGATCTCCTCCATGCGCTGCGAGCGGATCTGCACCTCGGCCCAAATACCGTCGGGCCCCATGACCGTCGAGTGGAGCGCCTCGTACCCGTTCGCCTTCGGAATGTTGACCCAGTCGCGGATACGGTCGGGCTTCGGCTTGTAGATGTCCGTCACGAGCGAATAGATGTGCCAGCACTGCGATTTCTCGGGAATCAGCGGAGAGGGCTTGAACACGATACGGATCGCAAATATATCGTAGATCTCCTCGAACGGAATGTGCTTGCGCTGCATCTTCGACCAGATCGAGTAGATCGACTTGACGCGGCCCGATATCTCGAAATCGATGTCGTTCGCCCGAAGCTTCTCGATGATCGGGGCGTTGAACTTCTCGATGAAACGCGACCGCTTGGCTTCCGTTTCCCGTATCTTGTTCTCGATCTGACGGTAATCTTCCGGAAAGCGGTACTTCAGCGTCAGATCCTCCAACTCGCTCTTGATCGCGAACAGACCGAGACGATAGGCCAGCGGTGCGAACAGATAGATCGTCTCGCTGGTGATCTTCATCTGTTTGTGAGGCGGCATCGAGCCGAGCGTTCGCATGTTGTGCAGCCGGTCGGCGATCTTGATCAGAATCACGCGTACGTCGTCGGAGAGCGTAAGCAGCACCTTGCGGAAATTCTCGGCCTGTTCCGACGCGCTGGTCTTGAAAACCCCCGACATCTTGGTCAGTCCGTCGACCATCAACGCGATCTTCGGGCCGAAACGGCTCTCGATATCCTCTACCGTATAGTCGGTATCCTCGACTACGTCGTGCAGCAGCGCGGCGACGACCGACTTGACTCCGAGCCCGATCTCGTCCACGACGATCCGAGCGACGGCCAGCGGATGCAGGATATAAGGCTCCCCCGAGCGACGGCGCACGCCCTCGTGGGCTTCCTTCGCCAGAAAAAAAGCCCGCTTGATCAAATCCGCGTCGTAGTCGTTCTTGCATATCTTCGAGCAGGAAGACATCAGCTTGTCGAACTGCTCGCCTATGATACGCTCGTCTTCGTCAGAATATCCCATTCACGCCCTTTTATATCAACAATCGCCCGTTCCGGACCTCGCCCGGCCGATCAGTCGGCAGCCGCGAGCCCCGCGCGTACCTTGGCTTCGATTTCGTCCCGAAGCGCCTCGTCGCTCTTGAGCAGTTCCTTCACCGAATCGCGCCCCTGACCGATCTTGCGCTCGCCGTAGGAAAACCACGAGCCGCTTTTCTTGAGAATACCCAAATCGACGCCCAGATCGATGATCTCGCCGATCTTGGAAATGCCTTCTCCGTACATGATGTCGAACTCGGCCCGGCGGAACGGAGGCGCGAGCTTGTTCTTGACGATCTTGACCTTCGCGCGGGCTCCGAGCTGCTCCTCGCCGTCCTTGATGACCGACGCCTTGCGGATATCGATCCGGACGCTGGCATAGAACTTCAGCGCGTTTCCGCCCGTCGTCGTCTCGGGATTGCCGTACACGACTCCGATCTTGTCGCGCAGCTGGTTAATAAAGATGCAGACCGTGCGGGTCTTGCTGATACTGGCGGTCAGCTTGCGCAGCGCCTGAGACATCAGCCGGGCCTGAAGCCCCATTTTCGACTCGCCCATCTCGCCCTCGATCTCGGCCTTAGGCGTCAGTGCGGCGACGGAGTCGATCACGACGATATCGATCGCGCTCGAACGGATCAAATGGTCGGCGATCTCGAGCGCCTGCTCGCCGTTGTCGGGCTGCGAAATGAGCAACTCATCGATATCTACGCCCAACTTTTGGGCATACGCGCTGTCGAACGCATGCTCGGCATCGATAAAGGCAGCGATGCCGCCCGCTTTCTGCGCCTCGGCGATCGCATGAATCGCGAGCGTCGTCTTGCCCGAAGACTCGGGACCGAATATCTCGATCACCCGGCCCTTGGGGTAGCCTCCGATGCCGAGCGCCTGATCGATCGTAATCGATCCCGACGGAATAACCGGGACCTCGTCGACCTTCTTGCTGCTCATCTTCATGATCGCACCCTTGCCGAAGTCCTTTTCGATCTTGTCCATTACGGCGCTCAGCACTTTGAGCTTCTCCGGATTAATCTGTGCTTTTTCTGTCATAGCTATAGCGTTCTTTATTTATTCAGTTGTGTGTCAGTATTCCGATCGAAGGAGCGTCCTCCCGCTTCCGCAAACGCCTTCCTCCGCTCCTCCTTCCCGTTTTCAGCCGAACGTAGCCGGCAAGCGCCTTTCTCGGGTTCGGGACAAGCGCGCCGGTCCCGAACATTCTCATTTATAAGCCTCGACGATCTGCTCGAAATGGTCCTTGGTCCGAACCTTATCGAGCACCCTCTCGATCATGCCCTTCTCGTCGATGACGAACGTCGTGCGCAAAATACCCATGAACGTACGCCCCATGAACTTCTTTTCGCCCCAAACGCCGTAGGCTTTCGCAACGACCTTGTCGGGATCGGAAAGCAGCGTGAAGTTCAGCCCCTGCTTTTCGATAAATCCCCGATGCGATTTCTCGCTGTCGGGACTTACGCCCACGACTTCGAAGCCCATCTCGCGCAACTCGTCGCGGCCGTCGCGCAGACTGCATGCCTCGGCCGTACAGCCCGGCGTATTGTCTTTCGGATAAAAATAAAGAATCAGCTTACGGCCGGCGTAATCGGCCAGCGTCCTTTTGTTTCCGTCCTGATCCGTCGCCTCGAACGCAGGCGCCGGACTCCCCGCTTTGAGCTTTTCCATAAATCGTCGCTTGGTTACATGGTTGCCGCCGGAAAAAGGATTCCGGCGGACAAGAGGTAAATATACGCTTTTTACCAAAACTTAAAAAGTTTTCCCGGTCAAATATAACGCCAGAAAAACTTTTCCGTTTTCGTGAAATTCCACCGCCTCCCCGCAGGAAAGAACATGCACGCATACCGCGCTACCGAGCGAGCACTTTCTTCTCGATCTCCTCGACCTGATAGCGGAAAAGCTTGTCGGTCTCCATCAGATTGGAAATGGCCTTGCAGGCATGAAGCACCGTCGCGTGATTCTTGCCTCCGATCGCCGCTCCGATCGCCGTCAGAGGAGCCTTGGTGTGTTGCTTGCTCAGATACATCGCAATCTGGCGCGCCTGCGCGATTTCGCGCGTCCGCTTCGGCGAGTTGAACGTCTCCGCATCGAGTCCCATATGCTCGCAGACCACCTTCTTAATATGATCGATCGTAATCTCGCGCCGGTTGAACTGCACATACACCTTCAGAATCTCCTTGGCCAACGTGATCGTAATCTTCTTGCCGAGAAACGAGGCGTTCGCCACCAGCGACGACAGCGCGCCTTCGATTTCCCGCACATTGGCATTGATATTCTCCGCCAAGAACTCGATTACCTCCTGAGGCACCTCGGCCCCCAGCTTCCGGGCCTTGCCCTGTACGATCTTGACCTTCGTCTCGAAATCCGGCAACAGCAACTGCGTCGAAAGCCCCCACTTGAAGCGAGTGATCAGCCGCTGCTCGATGTCTTTCAGTTCGACGGGCGGCTTGTCGGAGGTCATTACGAGCTGCTTGTTCGACAGGTGCAGATGATTGAATATGTTGAAAAAGGCGTTTTGCGTCTTGTCCTTACCGGCCAACTCCTGTATATCGTCGATAATCAGCACGTCGAGCATCTGATAGAAATGGATGAAATCGTTCAGCTCGCCCTTGATCGCCGCATTCTGAAACTGCGCCTGAAACTTGTTCATCGACACGTACAGCACCTGCAGCTGCGGCTTACGCTGCTTGACCTCCATGCCGATAGCCTGCGCGATATGCGTTTTCCCTAGGCCCGAATCGCCGTATATATATAAGGGATTGAAAGGCGTCCGCCCCGGATCGACGGCCACGGCCAGCCCGGCCGAACGGCAAAGACGGTTGCACGCGCCTTCGACAAAGGTATCGAACGTATAATTGGGATTGAGCTGAGGATCGATCACCAAACGCCGTATGCCCGGAATGACAAACGGATTTTTTATATTTGTCGTATCGGACTGCGCGACGAACTTGTTGATCGCCGTCATATCGGCATCGCCCACGACCGTGACGGCGGCCGGCTCCGTCTTGGGCACGGCGTATCGCAACTTGGTCTTGAGCCCGAAAAGCTGATGAATAATGGGTTTGAGCAGCGGGATGAAGTGCTTTTCGATATGATATACGTAACTCTCGTTGGGCACTTTGAGCTTCAGCGTCACTCCGTCGAAATCGAGCGGAACGATCGGCTTGAACCACTTGGCGAACTCCTCGTCCGAGGTATGCTCGCGAATGCGGCTCAGACAGCTTTGCCACACATCTCCATATGTTTGGTTATTGATTATCATGAATTTCTTACCGTTTCGCAAGACAAAATTGTAAATAAAATTACAAAAAAAACATCGCCCCGAGGTTGTTTGTTTGGCAAATATTTATATAGAAGAATAAGGGTTCCGAATAGGTCCGATTTTAACCTTTTGATATAGAGTATTCAAAAAATTAGCATTATCTTTGTTTATAGTTTTTTTCAACCAAGCGGAAGTTCGGTATAAATAAAACAAATGAAATCATGAGCGAGAATCTGGATTTAATTGTTAAAGAAAGAGCCGAAAAATGGCTATCCGACAGTTATGACGAAGAAACAAGAAAAAAAGTTAAACAACTGATAGACAACGACCCTAAAGAGCTTACCGAAAGTTTTTATAAAGATCTGGAGTTCGGCACGGGCGGCCTGCGGGGAATCATGGGAGTCGGCACGAACCGGATGAACGTCTACACGGTCGGCATGGCCACTCAGGGATTGTCGAACTACTTGAAAAAGGCTTTCCCCGACGAACCGATCCGCGTGGCCGTCGGCCATGACAGCCGCAACAACAGCCGCCTTTTCGCCGAACGGGTGGCGGACATTTTCGCGGCCAACGGCTTCAAGGTTTACCTGTTCGACTCGCTGAGGCCGACCCCGGAGCTGAGCTTCGCGATACGTCATCTCCATTGCCACAGCGGCGTAGTGGTCACCGCTTCGCACAATCCGAAAGAGTACAACGGATACAAGGCCTACTGGTCGGACGGCGCTCAGGTCGTTGCGCCGCACGACCGCAACATCATCGCCGAAGTGCAGAAAATCACGTCGCCCGACCAAGTCATGATATGGAAAGGCGACCGAAGCGAAAACATCGAAATTCTGGACGAGACGTTCGACCAAATCTATCTGGAAGCCGTTCACGGACTGTCGCTGTCGCCCGATGCCGTCGAACGCTACCACGACATGAAGATTGTCTATACGCCGCTGCACGGAACCGGAGTGATCCTGGTCCCCGAGTCGCTACGGAAATACGGTTTTACGAACATCCTGACCGTCAAGGAACAGAATATCCCGGACGGCAATTTCCCGACAGTCGAATCCCCGAATCCGGAGGAACGCTCGGCCATGAAAATGGCAATCGAGCTGGCCGAGAGCGAAAAGGCCGAAGTCGTGCTGGCGACCGACCCCGATGCCGACCGCATCGGCATGGCGCTCCGGGACGAGAACGGTCAGTACGTGTTGCTGAACGGCAACCAGACCTGTTCGCTGCTGGTCTATTACATCGTCAAGCGCTGGAGCGAGCTGGGACGGCTCCGAGGCAAAGAATACATCGTCAAAACGATCGTAACCACCGAGCTGGTCGCCCGCATCGCCGAATCGTTCGGAGTAAGGCACTTCGATTGCCTCACGGGCTTCAAATACATCGCTACCGTCATGCGCAACCACGAGCAAACGATGCAATACATCTGCGGAGGAGAGGAGAGCTTCGGCTTTCTGGCCGAGGATTTCGTACGAGACAAGGACGCGGTCAGCGCCTGCTCACTGGCCGCCGAAGCCGCCGCATGGGCTAAGTCGCAGGACATGACGCTGTACGAACTGCTCAAAGAGATGTATGTGCGCTACGGCTTTTTCCGCGAGGCTTTGGTCTCGGTAGTCCGCAAGGGAAAGGAAGGACAGGAGGAAATCGCTAAAATGATGAGCGATTACCGGTCGGATCCTCCTCGGAGCCTCGGAGGCTCTCCGATAGTCGTCATCAAAGACTATCTGAACGGCGAGGCGCTCGATCTCGCCAACGGCAGCAAAACACCGATCGACATGGAACGGTCGAACGTACTCCAATTCACGACGGCCGATTCGACGGTCGTATCGATCCGGCCATCGGGTACGGAACCGAAAATAAAGTTCTATTTCGGCGTACGTGCCGAGTTGAACGATACGGCCCGCTTCGGCGAGGTACAAGCCGAGCTCGACGGCAAGATCGAATCGATCAAAAAGGAAATGGGATTGGTTTGATCCCTCGAATATAAAACTACCGCTACGAAACCATGGCAACCATCTTTACCCGAATCGTCCGAGGAGAAATCCCGAGCTACAAGGTAGCCGAGGATGAAAGGTTCTTCGCCTTTCTGGACATCAATCCGCTAACCAAGGGGCACACGCTGGTCGTTCCCAAGCAAGAGACGGACTACCTGTTCGATCTGGACGACCGCACGCTGGCCGATATGATCGTCTTTGCCAAGCGAATTGCGCGAAAACTGAAAGAGAAAATAGAATGCAAAAGGGTGGCGGTCGTCGTACTCGGCCTCGAAGTTCCGCATGCCCACATCCACCTGATCCCGATTCAAGACGAAAAAGACGTGGATTTCCACAAAGAAAAGCTCAAACTATCCCCCGAAGAATTTCGAGCGATAGCCGATACAATCAGCTTATAATCAAATAACTATAACACATATAAAAGGCGCTTTGGGCGCCTTTTTTTATTTAACATAATTGATACGCACGGAAAAACCGCCGAATCGCTCAAGCGAAGGAGGGTAGGAGATAACGCAAAATAATTACATACGAACGATTTTTCCAATCACACACATTACATTTGTATATATTACATATGTAACTCCGTTTTTATGGTTACAAAATTATCAAACAACATGTGGTTATTGTATTTGCTTACGTCTATTTACATTTGTACTATTCGCTTTCAAGGAAAGAAAATATCGCCCGCACAACGAGTGATAAACAATTTAACATTTAAATATAAAACACTACAAATAAGATACATATACCGTATTAATTAAAGTTAAATACATGTTGAAATATCAGGGTTATCGGATAAGACCAAAAATTCACAATGGAACGACTCCATATTGCAATGTTTAATTCTGATAATCAGATGTATAATATATATAATCTAAAGTATTAAAACATATTGATTCTCTTTTTGATTATCGATATGTATCAATATTTCATTGGCTATTACAATTGTAAAAAGCTATTTGTGATTTTTGTCGTATATTTTTGTAATCTGCATGCGGAGGATTCGAGCAAATTTATTTAACTTTGTAAAAAACCGAAAAATGCGCGAAAGGCTGTCGAAATTCATCGAAATGGAAAGGCTGACTTCTTCCAGACTGGCGGAAATTCTGGGTGTTCAGCCGTCGAATATTTCCCATATTCTCGGAGGCAGAAACAAACCCAGTTTCGAATTCATCGAAAAGCTATTGCTGCGTTTTCCGAAACTCAACCCGGATTGGATTATTCTCGGCAAAGGACCGGTTTATCGTCCCGAGATACCTTCTGCCGTTCGGTCGACAGAAATTCCTGAACCGGAAACCGATCTGAATCTTTTCTCGGATACTACGACCGCGATCCGTTCGCAACAACATGACGCTCCAGAAAAATTCCTCCCGGCCTCCGATGTCCAAGATTCGGCAAAGGAAAATTACACGGCCTCGGAACCATCCGTTCATGCGGATATCGATGAAGTTCCGGAATCGGAAATAGATCGAATCATCCTTCTCATGAAGGATAAAAGCTGCATATGCTATCGTCCGAAATGATTCGTATGAATTTAACATAATAGCAAGAGGCGTTGTCGATTTTACGGAAGGAATCCAAGAACAGAATTGCTAAAAGTCATGTCTCCGCAAAGAAAATACCTTTTCTCTACGACCGTCGTTCAGTGCTTTCATTAAGAAAGCTTCAAGACTAAAAAAAATCACAGAAACAGGCAAATTAAAATTCATACAATAGTCTTATTTACAGTGTATTATAATTTGAATTCTGCAAGTTTACACATGAATCATAATTAGTATTATGTTAAATCAATAGTGCTTTTCGCTTCTCCTATAACAAGCAACTGCCTGCAAACATTCTCAACCAAAACAGAATTTCAGATCGAAGTCTACACTACTATCTCAAATCATGATAATAACGCTCACACTCCGACGCACTGCAACAATAGAAACCTTGAGTCGAACGATATTTCAGTTCAGACTGCTCCGAGGAGACGCAGCTCATACCCAACATCGATGCGTTCGGCTTGCGGCATTGAGCGAACTGATATAGATCGTTTCCCGTTCGATTCGCGGGCAAGAATGGACAAGGCCGACACAAACGGGTATAACGACTCGCCTCATACGCTGCGCTGCAAACGGTCGTTACAGGGATTTACGACGGAGCCGATACCTTGCCCTGTCGAAGAAACGCCGGACGAATTTCCAATAAAAGCACGTAGCTCGTCCTACGGAGCAGCGAAACCCTATTACCCTATTCGAAATGCCGATCGTTGTCGCCGAACACGATCTCATCCGCCGAACAGGGCGAACATCACGAATATTCGGCCCGTTCTCCCGGCTCCCATTTTCCGCCGCACCCGACAGCCCCCATGTGCCGCCGCAGTTCTCGAATCCGAAAACCGACACGACCCGATTTCGCAACACGAACATTCCCTCGATTCAGTGAGGGCCCGACCAGACAAGCGAGTCTTAGGAGCATTATTGGCTGTATTTACCGGTCATCATACCATGCACGGGGGAGATACGGGAGTCCCCGAAAGCCGATTTATCCTATCCCATTTTTTATCGGACGACAGCCCAAAACAAACATATGTCGCCCGCATCGCGCGGTTTCCGACGAGCACCCAGCAAACAAGAAGGACGCCCGACGGACGTCCTTCTTACTTACTCTCGCGAGACCGTTACCCGATCCCGGACTATCGAAATGCCTCGCTTATGTCAAGCTGAAGCGCTGATAACATAACTTTCATATCGAGAATAACCGGTTACCCTCGATCTACAATTCGGAAAGAATCCGCTTTTTCAAGGTATTCATATCCGCATCGGTCACATACACTTTGCCCCGGACATGGTAACGCTTTTTCGTAGGAGCATCGACAGGCTTCAAAATCAGTCCCATGCTCTCTCCCCTATGGAAAGCTCCTTCGGCATTGAGGAAAACCAAGGCCAAAGCATGCTTTCCGTCGGACGAACGGACCGCCACAGCCCTTACGGAACCGGCCAAGCTATCCTCCACTTCGGCCCATTCTCCGTCGACCAAAGCCTCCGGACGAGCACCTTCGAACGCCGTTCCGCTCAAGTCGATCGTATACTCCGGCGAAGAATGGCGGTAATCCGGCTCGTAATTCTGCCACCAATATTCCAGATCGATGTCGTCTTCGTTGGGGCTCAGGCGGCCGCCTCTCTCCCACTCTGCAAATTGCTGTTTGAACCACAGCGAGTTGCCTTCGCTGAGACTCCATTTCGGCGTGAAACGCTCGTCTCCGACAGCATACATCGTAGGTTGCGGGATCGTCAGTACGACATCTCCTGCGGGCGTCGCGATCTGCACGGCGCTTCCGACGGGAGCACCCTCATACTCGATCTGGCTCAACTCGATCTTACCCGGCATACGGAGGCTCTCCCCTACCGTCACTTTCAACTGTTGCGGCTCCTCAGAGGCCGAAACGAGGAAAACGGCTCCGAACGTTCCGTCCTCGTCGCAGAATACCTGATAGCCATCCAGAGCGTTGTTGCGCGAATGATAGAGAGGTCTCCACGCGTCTCCCTCACGAACGAATATGCGAGGCATGCGCCATTGGGTCAACCCTTTGACCACAACGGGAATCAGGTTCTTGCCACCGGCCACGGTGAACAACGCTCCGTTGTTCTCGGCCCTGACCACAATCGGCAGATCGCTCACCTTCTCGCCCTGCTCGACCGACACCACGTGCATAGCTCCCTCTGCATCGTAGCGCACGACCATTTCGGGGCTCTTCGTGTCGAACGTAGCTCCATAGGGCAACCAATAGCCCTCGATCTCGATGACGTCGCCCGCTTTCAGCTTCAGGTCGTCCGTATCGGGCACCAGACACATGCGCGTGTCTTTCGCAGCATCCTGCTCGAAGACATTCTTATAACCACCCAATTGAACCGTAGCGGCCGGCTTGAGTCCCCCTGCGCTGAATCTCTTTACGATAATCGCATTCGATCCTCTTTTGTTCAGCGAATCGCCGTACTCCGCGATAAAGAAATTTTCCTCGGGCAATGCGACTCCTTTTACGGGGAAAGGCTTTTTGCTCGGATCGAGCCTGATCTCGTCGACACCGGTCGCCGCAAAGCGGTCGAAACGCAGCCCCTGAATAATCGACGCGATAGTCAAGAAGCGGCAATTCGCGCGGGCATCGGCGATTTCCAGCGGCTGGAGCACCTCGTAGCGAACCTTGAAATAACTGCGGAGCTCGTCGTTCTGAGGCGTCTCGAAAATGTCGGCCGTCACTTTGATCTTGCCGTCGGAAGTCAAATAGCGCAGACCTATATCGTACCAGTTGGGCCCCGTACTGCGATAAACGGTTCCCGTATAGACCGGATGAATCCAGTCCTTGCCGTCGTAATAGGACAGGAAGCTGTGTCCGGCCAGATTGTCGTGCTGAGGCTGGTCTACCCAAAAGCATTCCTGACTCATGGCGCGGAAATCGGCGATCGTCACGCCTCCCAATCCGGCAAACTTGAACGGCACGTAACAGGTCGTCTCGGTCACGCCGGTCGAGCTGTGAAAATAGTCCATCCATGCTCCGAGCGACGACCAATGCTTGGTCATGTGCCGTCCCCAGTTCTGGAACAGGTGCAGGCTCGTCAGCGTATGGCTCTCGCCCGGCTCGAGATAAAGCGGAAAAATCGTTTCGCTGAAAGGCTGGTCGGTCGGATTATAGAAAGCCTCCTCTTTCTCGCCGGCAAAGTTCTTTGAAACCTGCACGACGATCGGCATCGGATGCCCTTCGCGATCGAGCAGCATACCTCCCTCGGTGATTTCTCCTCCGTCGGACGACTCGTGGCAGACATAGATTTTACGCTTCACGCTGTCGTTGTTCACACGGAAAGTAACCGTTTCGTAAAAATTCGGCTCGTCGTAAAGTTTCTTTTGGAAGCCGCCGTCCGTGTGACTGCCCAGAATATAGCAGCCGCGCTTGCGGTCATACCGCACCGGATTACGTCCCGCCAACAGGCGGAAAGCATCGGCCGGCAACGGTTCCGACTCTCCGAATATCGGGAACGAGTAGCTCTGGATCGTACCTTTAGCAAAAGGTTTGAACCCGTCGTATTTCTGCTCGACGAGACCTTTGACCTCCATCGAGGCGGGAACGAAGCGCCCCGATCCGTGCCAGGTAATGTCAGCCAGTATCTTCTCGGGATAACAATACAGCGTCAAGTCGCCGCGCAGCGCAGCCGTATCCTTCTTATCCGTAGCCAGATGCACGTCGAACCAATGTATCTCGCAATAGTACGGTCCCCGGCGATACAGATTGATGCGCGTCTCGCCTCGATAGTTCCGCGTCGAATATCGAGTGCCGGACGCGTCCTCCATCTCGAACCAAAGCCAAGGAGTTCCGTCGGCCTTGTTCTGCAGCAAATGAGGCGCGCGCAACTGCCCAACCAGATTGTACTCTTCGGCGAGTATTTCAAAAGCCGTGCGCGAGGAATCGGTATAGGCCACTTCGAGCTGAGGCCTCGCCGCAACAGGCTGATAACGGAAATCTTCCTGCCACAGAGCCGCATCGGGCTCCCGGCCGGCAGAATCGGAACATGACGTCAGCCCCGCTGTCAAAAGAGCGGTCGACGCGCAAATTACCAACAGGTTTCTTTTCATAACAGGTTCGTGTTAAAGGTTAGTGTCAAAAGGTCGGTGATAGTACCGGCGATATCAAGGTTAGTGTCAGCATATGGCAGCCGGTTTCCGTCGTCTGCCCGGAACAAAGGAAAGAATCGTAAACCTCCGACGCCGATGTTCCGAACCGAAACGGTCCCGGCAAGAGCGTTCCCCTCGATCGGACAATCGGAAAGTTCCCCTACTCCGACCGGACCTCCTCGTCCGGTAATTGCAAAAAACGTCACGTTCCGAGCGGACCGTGACGTTTTTTGCTAAAGAAAGCCGTAAGGCTTATCTGGAAAGACCGAATCCGCGGAGATAGATCGGAGATCCGTCATCATGCCCATCAATATCAAGACGCATAACCTGACCTTCCTTGCCAGCGCCGGGGCCAGTAGGAGCCCCATTTTGATATTTGTCAAAAATACCTGGAACGCTTGCTGAAAAATCAAATGTCACTCTCTTCCATTCATCGGAAGGATCGCAGGTAGGAGTAGTAATCGTATCATCACCGATTACCACGAAGAAAATCTGCAACTGAAAAGCAGATGTCGCCTTGTATTCAAAAGTCAACTTATTGTAATCCGCAGTAATTTGCTTGCTACAAAGAAACTGAAGCCATGCATCACCGGAATTCGCCTCATTCTGGAATTCGTAAATCGGATAGATTCCATATCCTTTAACCGCACCATCATTCTGTGACTCAAATTCCATCTGATTGGCAGGCATACTTGCAGTGAAATTGAAATAAAGCATATCTGCCAGATTCGCTTCCTCGGAAGTACGCCCGCGACCAGCCAGATTGCGGATCGTCAGCGTCACGCCGGCTTTGTCGCCCAAACCGATCTTCATGGAAGAGCCGATACTCCCCCAAGTACTGGACAACAGACCCATGTCGAAAGAATAGGTCTGCCAATCGTTAGAGGCGACCAGATCGGGCAACACCGTGTAGGAATCGCTGTTATTCTGATCCAACTGAACGCTCGGGGTAATCGTTTCCGAAACCTTGTACTCGAACGTCAGCACCTGCCCTTTCGTCGCAGCCAGAGCCTTGTTCGTAAAGAAGTAGGCATCCGCCCCTGTCGTCTTGACCTCGAAAACGACGTCATCGCTCTCTTCCTCCGTGAGATCCTGTATTTCGACGTTGTTCAGCCTCGTTTCATCGAACGTGAAATAATTCGCATTGACACCGGTATCCCATCCTGGGCGTCCGTACACATCCTCGAAAGAAAGCTGCGTAGGATCGTCGTCGCTGCAGGAGGAAAAGCCTACTCCGGCTGCAAAAAGAAAAAATATCAATCCAATCTTTTTCATATTTTCAATTTTTCATGCATTCGGCCGTCCGGAGACTTCCCCCGGAGGAAGCCTCCGGACATCCGAATTCTATTTCAAACTCGATTACTGCACATAAAAGGTAAAGCCGTTCGAAACCTCGTTGTGGTCCCAATCCTCTACCACCAGCCGTATCTCGGTATCCTCCTTCGCATCGATCGTACCGGAAATCGTTACGTTCAGATCGTCGGGAAGACCGGCTACCAGCCTTTCGGTAGGCACCTTGACCTCATCGCTGAGAACCTGATAGCGAATCTCCTTCACGGTAGCGATTCCCGTATGGGCGAAGACCTCGAAACTATAGCTGATCCTATCTCCGGTAGCCACAGTGAACCGTTCGGTCGCATCGTATTCGGCCCCGTTCACATACACCTTGATCACGGGCGGATCGGCCAAATCGTCCTTGCAGCCGAACATGACCACGGCAATCAACAGCAGCGCCAACCGACTCATCACCTTTTGCAAACCATTGAATTTGACATTCATTATTCGTATCATAACAGTATCTGCATTAATAAGTTAGTTTTTCTCAACGACCACATCGAGACTGATCGTCTGGTTGTTCGAGACGTCTTCGTTCTTACGGTCGATCTCTTTCACCTTCATCAGGCCGTAGCGGCCGTCTTCGGTCCGGAAAGCGATCATATCCTCCTCTTCCAAAGCCGGAGCGATCTTGCCCGCGGTATAGTCGAGAACCGTAGGATAATCTTTCGCCTGATCGAAGATATCCTTCAGGTCGGAAGCCTTGTTGACCTGGTCGAACACGCTCTCCTTGGTCACCAAATCCGTCGCATCCTTAAAGATCACCTCCGGATTCAGATCGTTGACCACCATCGCGTAATTACCGGTCTTGTAATACTCGTCGAGAGAAACCAGACAGGCCTTGTTGTCATTGCCCTCGTAATAGGTAAATCCGAGGTCGATTCCCTTAGGATCGTTGGCGATATTGGCAACGTAGAAAGTACGTCCCGTCTCAAGGCACAGGAAAGTCTTCGACGTAGCCGCAGGCATTCCGTCCGTCAGTTCGACATTGTACTTGGTTACGTCCAGATAGAGATTCACCCGAGCCGACGAGAAATTCCGATTGACGTCCTCGACATAAACCGAGTACGAGCAATCCTCGTCCAAGGTCAGCGTGTCGGAAACGACGTACTCGCTCACCTCGCCGTACAGTTCGATCGTTTGCTCCTCCATCGGGGCCTCCATATTCGCCCCCAAACCGGGCCGGTACCATACTTCGATCTTGGAAATCGGCGCAGCCGACTTGATGTCGAAGCGGTAAACCACCTCGGCACCTTCGGGAACCCTCAGCTCTGCCGTACCCGGTTCGGAACCGGCGACGAAAGTCGTCGCGGAAATCTCGGGTCCTTCCGGATCGTTGTCATCGCATCCGACCAGTCCGAGCCCTCCGAGCACCAGCATTATCATGAACAATTTCAATTTTTCCATAATACTATGTATTTACATTTAATATAAGACGAAATTCTACCAACCTTCATTTTGTTCCCATGACGGATAACGCATCTTCTCGGCAAACGGAATCGGGTAACGATACATCGCCGGTCTGAACGTACGATCCTCGACCTTGACGACATTGTAGTCGAAACGGTCTCCGATCTTGATGATCCGCATGCCCATCAGCGGCTGATTCTCGGTCGTTTCAGCGATTTTCCAGCGACGGACATCCCAGAATCGATGCCCCTCGAAAGCCAGCTCGATCCGACGCTCGTTACGCAGCTTGGTTTCGTCCAGCGAGGTCAAAGGAGGCATATCGACTCCGTCGCGCGCACGGACTTGATTGACCGCCTCCAAAGCCGACAGGTCGCCGCCGTTGGTCACATATCCCATCTTGGCGTTAGGACCGTGAGCGTAGAACATGGCCTCGGCATAGTTGAGCAGGATTTCGCCGTAACGGAACAGATACCATACGTGCGGCACGGTCGTACCCTGCGGCAACTGCACCTTGTCCTGAACGAACTTCTTCAGGTAGTAACCCGTTGTCGTACAGTTCGTATTGTTGATGCCGGCAAGGCCGCCCACGAACGATTCGACGGTAGCATCGTTGAACGTATCGCCGTTGCAGAGAATCGTCTCATAGAAACGGGGGTCGCGGTTCGCATAAGGATCGTCCGGGTCCACAGCCGAACCGTCTACCGTCTCGTAAGCGTCAACCAGATTCTGCGACGGGCAGGTGGCATTATTGCCGACCGAAGTCGTCACATACTGGTCGGAACCGCCCTTGGGATAATTCCATGTCTCCATACTATTGAAGTTGCCGATATTGGGACGGTTGTCCAAAATGTTCTCGGGATTGCTGCTCGAACGGTCGAACTGCATATCGCGATAAGAGATATTCGTCGAATAAAGCCCCAGATTGATCACATCGGCAGCTGCACGCGCAGCGCGATCGCACAGCTCGGCATCGTACTGTCCCGAAGGCGAGTTCAGCGGGCTGGCGGCATACAGCAGCACGCGGGCCTTGAGAGCCAGCACGGCGCCCTTGGTTATGCGGCCGTACTGGTTGTCGATCCACTTGCCGTTCGTGTACTGCGTATTCTTCATGGTCTCCAACTCGTCGTACATCGGAGCCAGACTATCCAAAACGTGAACGATATACTCGACCACTTCCTGTCCCGGAGTACGCTCCAGCGCAAGAGCTTCGCTTTCGGTCAGCAGCTTGTCGGCAATGGCGATATCGCCGTAGCGCTTCCAGAGTTCGAAATGATAGTAAGCCTTCAGAAAGCTGGCATCCAAACGATATGCGTGCCAGTTGAACACTTTGGTAGCATACTTCTCGGGCTCGCCTTTCTCGTACTCACGGAAAGTGTACTGCGGGTTGTTCACCGTATCGGAAAGACGCAGGAAGTCGTTAGCAGAACGGATCGCCTGATAGAACTGGGAATAAAGGTCATCCGGATTGCTCTGCGCGTTCCAGCTACCCGTATTGAACTTCTGAACGCTGGAACTCTGCTGATTGTTGTCGGCCTCGTCGCATGCACTGGCGTAGCCGCCGTTGCCGACTGCCGTGAAACCGTTCTCCATCGCCCAGTACAGGCCGGCCCACAACCGTGCCAAATAATCTTCGTTGTTGACTACCTTCTCCTCGTCCATCTGTGCCTTCAGGTCGACTTCGAAAAACTTGTCGCAGGAATAAAGCAGTCCGCAAACGGAGAGGACGAGCAGAATTTTTGATATCTTGATTTTCATAATATCCTGTTTTCAATTGGTTAAAACGTCAGACTGAGTCCAATACTGTACGAACGAGTGGCAGGATAACCACTGAAGGTCTCCGGATCGATGAAATCCATCTCGCGACTGATCGTAAACAGATTCTGTCCCCTGAAATACACCTTGGCTCCACGGAAACCGATCTCCTTCATCCATTTCTGCGGGAATTCGTAACCGATCTCCAGGTTGCGAAGCTTGAAATAGTCGTTCGACCGCAGCCATACCGTGCTGGCTTGCGAGTTGTTCGGGTTATTCAGAGTAGACAACCGCGGCAGTACGGCCGTAGCGGCTGTTTCGGGCGTCCAGCTTTGCTTGGCATACTGGAACGCATTGTTATTGTTCCAGAACGGCAAGAAAGTATCGGGAGAATCGGACAGCATGACCGAGCTGTTGATCGTTCCTTGTCCCATAGCGTACAGATAGACGTTCTTATACTTCAGGTTCAGACTGAAAGTATAGGTATACTGGGGAATGTCCTGATACCCCAGAGGAACGACATCGAACTCGTTGATCACACCGTCATTATTCACATCGACATAGCGCGCATCGCCTTCCTGTACGGAACCGAAGGAAGGAATGGCCGTCATGTTGTCGAGATCCTCGGCCGTATAGAAGCCATCGCACAGATAGCCCCACTTCTGTCCTACGGCCTTGCCGATCCAAGAGAGATACTTCTGCGTATTGAGGTCGTAGAGATTCGCATCCGGCCGCTTGTTGATGATGTTGTGATTGTACCAAATGCCGCCCTGAACCGAGTACTCGAAATCGCCGGCATGGCCGAACACCTCGAGCGTAGCCTCGTAACCGCGATTAGTCACTTCGCCGCCGTTACCCCAGCTGGCTTTATTCGAAGCAATACCCATCGTGAGAGGCAGCGAGCCTTTGTTCTGAGTAAGAATGTCCTTACGCACATCGTGGAAATAATCGAACATCAGGTTGATGTGATTGAAGAAAGTACCTTCGATCGAGATATCGGTCTTATACGATTTGTCCCACGTGATGAAAGGGTTCGCCAATCTATCCTCGAACGTACCTCCGATTCCGGTCGTCGTACCCGGCACACCAAACGTATAGGTGCCAGTATTATAATAAAACTGCTGATAGTATATACGATCGCTTGCCGAGGTTCCGGTGAAAGCCGAACCGCCCACCTTACCGTACGAAGCACGCAGTTTCAAGTAGTTGACCACCTTGCTGTCCTTCAAGAAGTTCTCTTTGGAAATCACCCAAGCCAACGCTCCGGCGGGGAAGAAGCCGAAACGGCGCCCCGGCATATACTGTTCCTCGCCATAGTAGCTGGCAGCGAACTCGGCGAAATAACGATCCTTGAATCCGTAGTGCGCACGGAGTCCGAAACCGGCCGTATTGAACTTGTAGTAGTTTCCGCTCTGCTGATAACGGTCCATGTGATACATCAGCATGGCGTCGACCGAGTGGTCGCCGAAAGTCCGGTTGTACGCAGCGAAAGCCTCGAAGTTGAGACGCTGGTACTGGCTGTTCACGGAGCTTTGCCAAGCGAGGTCCGTATCGTCGTTGTACTGGCGGTACGTATACTCGCCTACGCCGGTCACGGGATCCGGAGCCCCTGTAATATCGAATACCGCAAAGCTACGCAGCTTGTCGTCGATCAGGCTCATCGCATTCATCGCCGAACCGCCGATGCCGACCGAAAGGCCCTTCACGGTTTCGCCGAAGTCGTACTTCAGTTTCAGCGTCATATCCAGATTACGATAGAGTACGGTTCTGTACCCCCTGTGGGCAATCTTACCCAGCGGGTTATCCGTATAGCGGGACGAACCGCCCAACGAACCGTCGGGGTTCACCAGCGGATACTCCTGAGGCGGAGTGCGCATGATGGTATTGAGAATACCCGAGGTGTTGTAGTCGTCCCCGCCGGGGAAACGGCGGCTGTCGACCCGACCGCCCATGTCGATCTGTGCAGAGAGGTTCTTGGTGATGTTGATGTCCAAGTTGCTTCTCAGGTTGAAACGGTTCATGCGCACCTGAGTGGAATAGTCGTTCAGGTCGGTATAATTGAACATACCGCCGTTGTGCATGTAGCCGGCCGTCACCATGTACCGCACGGCTTTCGTACCGCCGCCGATATTGATGCCGACGTTCGAGATCAGAGTCGACTTCTTGAACAGCTGGTCGAAATAGTTGTTGTCGGGATGCGTGTACTGGTACACTCCGCCCTTGCCGTAGTTCGGGAGGTCGGTGATCGGGTCGTACACGACAGGCAGGCCGTCGTTGGTACGCGCCTGATTGTGCAGCACGGCATACTCGTACGCATTCAGCATATCGGGCTTGTTGGCGAATTCCTGCCATCCGATGTTGACGTTCACATCGATCGTCGTCTTTCCGACAAAACCGCGCTTGGTCGTTACCAACAGGACTCCGTTGGCAGCCTGCTGTCCATACAGAGCGACCGCAGCCGCGTCCTTCAGAACCGAGATGCTTTCGATTTCATACAGGGAAAGCTGGTTGTAGTCCGTTCTGAAACCATCGACGATCACCAGCGGCGTATTCACGCTTCCGTAGGTATTGAGACCCCGGATGTAAATGCTGGGCTCGTTTCCCGGCTCGTACGAGCCTTTTTTAACGATCAGACCGGGCAGACGGCCGATCAAGGCCTCACCTATCGACGTAGCCGTCGACTTTCTCAGCTCGTCGGCATGGACCGTGCTCATCGACGAAGTCACTGCGTCGTATTTTTGTTTGCCGTAAGCCACGTCCACCATCTTTTCGGATGCGCGAAGCGTGTCTCCCAAAGTCGGAATCTCTGCGAAAGCTCCCGTTTTAGGTCCTTCGGCCTTGACGGTCGTCGCGGACACAAACAAGATCAGGAACGATGCAAAGCAACTTTTCACCTTGTCATTTATATGTTTTTTCATATCGTAGTCTCGATTTAGAAATTAATTACTACCATCCCGGGTTCTGTGCCAATACACCGTTCGTTGTCAGAACATCCGTCTGATAGAGCGGGAACAAATACCACTTCGACGACCATACGCGCGTCTCGTAAAGGAACTTCGAGAAAGTCGGATTCGCCATATCGCCGGTAATCTTCATACCGTACATATTGCCTCCGATGTACTTGTCGCCCACTTTCCAGCGCTTGTAGTCAAAATAAATCTGATCCTCATAGCAAAGCTCGACGATACGCTCTTTGCGGATGCATTCGCGAACGTAAGCCTGAGTGGCTTGGAAGCCGGGCTTATCCTCCAGATTGGGTTGGCCGGCACGATTGCGGACCAGATTCACGTAGTGAAGGATTTCCCCCGAATTGCTTGCGTAATCCACCTCGTTGAGCGCCTCGGCGTACATCAGATAAAGATCGGACAAACGCATGTAAGGCCAAAAAGCCTGCGGATAGTTGCCCGCCCCTGCGATGTAATCGTCATCGAAGAACTTGGCGAGATAATAGCCGGTGAAATTTTGTGCACCGGCAGGATACTGGTCTCCGGCAGGCTCCATTCTCATATCGAGAGTGAAAGGACCTACGGTCTTGCCCAGCTTGTAACCGTGGTGATAGATAGTCGCGTTGAACCGGCGGTCCAGGTTATTGTAAGGATCGCTGGTCGTCTCCCAATAATCGGAAGGCTGATCGCTACCGTCGCGCAGCTCGTATTTGTCGACCATATTCTGCAACGGAATCAGATAGGTGCCGACCGTTCCTCTCAACTGCTTGAGCGTAGACCAGATGGTCACGCGCGATCCGGACTGGTAAGTCTCGCTGGCGTAAGAGTCGGCCGGACGAGTACCCCAGATGATTTCGGGATTGCCTTTCGCGGTTCCGTTGGCGTCGATGTCGGGGAACTCGGTCACGGCAGCCTTGTAGTCTTTCACCGGATCGCCATATTTAGTATAGAGCGCATATCCGGCCCCGTGAGCGGCATTGATCGCCTCGAGGCAAGCATCCGCCGCTTCCTGCCAACGATTCTTGTCATAGGTCTCGTGCTTGATCAGCTCCTGCTTGTTAAAGCTCGGATAATACGACTGGTTGTCCTCGGGATTGAACAGCGGGCTGGCCGACCACAACAGAACGCGGGCCTTCAGCATACGCAGAGCCACCTTGTTCACACGGCCGAACTCGTTCACCGCGTTACGTTCGGGAAGCTCGGGCATAGCGATCGCCCGATCGAGCAGGCTGCATATCGAATCGACCGTCCGGGTAATCGACATACGGGACATATCGATCGATTCGCCCATCGTAATGTAATGGTCGATCCAAGGCAGACCGCCGTAGCGCTTGAACATTTCGTAATAGCGCTGAGCGACCAGTCCCAAAGCCTCGGCCTTACGCTGATTGATATAACTCTGAGGCGTACCGTCGTTCACCATATCCACCTTGTCGTAGAAGTACCATGCGTTACGAATGGCAAACCAATCGTAATCCCATTTGTCTTCACGATAGGGATTGATCGTACCGGCAGTCAGCAGACCTTCGTGGTACTGAGGATGTACGAAGTTATAACCGCCCTCCAAAGCCGTATCGGCCTCGTCGGAAGCGGTCGAGATCGGAGCGAAATAGATCAGGATACCCTGACTCCAAGCTCCGTTACCGTTCAAACAAGGCCAGCCCCACGGAAGCGACGAGTAAGGCGCAGCCAGTACCTGCTCGGCAGTCTCGATGGTAGAGAATACCACCGCTTCCGTCTGTCCGGACACGTCGCTCGGTTCCTCCAAGAAGTCCTGACAAGACCACATCAACGAAGATGCCGACAATAATAATAATGCTATTTTTGTTTTCATCGTTGTATTATCTTTTTAATTAAAAGGTAATGGAAACACCTACGTTATAGATCTGCATAAGCGGATAGAAGATCGTACGGTTCTGAACACTTTCAGGATCGAAGTTTTTCATCTGGTGGGTAGGAGTCCACGTCCATACGTTCTGGGCTGTCAGGAACACCCGAATGTTGTCGATACCAATCGACTTCATCCACTTCTGAGGCAGGTTATAGCCCAGCTCGATATTCTTCAACCGGAGGTAAGTCGCGTCGTAGGCCCAGAAGCTCGAGTTCACAAAGTTGCCGGTCTGCTGGGTGTTCGTCGTGTGCAGGATCGGATACCACTTGCTGCGTCCCGTCGGAGTCCAACGCTCTTCCACACCTTGGAAAGCACCGGTACCTTCGAAGAAGTGTACCCGGTTCTCCTGCTGAGGCATATAGTAGAACCCGGCGCCTCCCTGAAACAGCATCGAAAAGTCCAGACCCTTGTAGTTGAATCCCAGCGAAGCCGTAAACGTCGAACGGGGCATATTCGAGTTACCGAAATACACGTTGTCCTTGTCGTCGATCTTCATGTCGCCGTTCACGTCCTTGAACTTCAAGTCGCCCGGTACAGGATTCGGATTGTAAGTATTGTACGGATTGTTCGGATCGTTGATCTCCTCGTAGCTATCATAAATACCCTCGCAGATCAGACCGGATATTTCATCCAGCATGTGACCCGTCGCATACTGGTAGGGATAATCCTTCGAGCTCTCGGAAAGTTGCAAAGTCTTATTGATCGTGTAAGAATAAGATCCCTTTACGAAATAGGAGAAATTCTTGCCGATCGTACCGTCCCATCCGAGTTCGACCTCGAATCCCTGGTTCCGTACCTTAGCGTAGTTTTCCTTGTTCGTCAGGTAAAGAGTATGGTAGCCGTTGGCCGAAGCATTCGTCTGGAAATCGGGGAATACGAAAGACGGATAGTTCACCATATCGGTCAGAATGTCCGAACGCATCTCCTTGAAAATATCGAACACGAAGCTGAGACGGTCGTCGAAGAACTTGGCGTCGATACCGAGATTGTACTTCTTAGCCGTTTCCCACGTCACATTGTAGTTCGGAGCCTTACCTTCCTGAATAGGTCTCAGCGTAGTGTGCTGCGGGTTGCTTTGGTCTCCGACATAGTACACGGTACCTCCGGGAAGACCGCCGAACGTCGTAGGCAGATAGAGGAAGCGCGAGTTCGTCCGGTCGTTACCTACCTCACCGTAGGAACCGCGGATCTTCAGGAAGCTGACCGTCTTGCGGATGCTTTCCATGAAAGGTTCTTCCGAAATAGCCCAGCCCACAGCCACTGCGGGGAACGTACCGAAGCGCTTCCCTTTCGGGAAGTTCTCGGAACCGTTGATACCGATGCTGAAGTCGAGGAAATAGCGGCTCTTATAATTATAGGTAGCACGTCCTACGAAGCCCAGATAGGCATGCGGGACATCGGCGAAAGAAGATTCGTAGTAGCGGCTTTTCTCCATGTTGTACATCGCCAGAGCGGTTACGCTATGATCGCCGAACGAGCGAGCGTAATTCAACGATACCTCGGCGTACTCCTTGCGGCGCTTCTGAGAACCAACAGCACTCGAAGTCAGCGGACCGTCGTTGCCGCTCTTCTGCATATAGATCGTTCCATCCTCCAGCTCGATCGGACGATAGGTGGCATACTGACGCACACGGTTGTATCCCGCGTCGCTGAAACTGTCGAACGAATATTTACCCTGAGCGGAAAGTCCCTTGGTAATGAAATCGAGGTCGTACTTCAGCGAGAAGACCGTATTGGCGGTCACCTGATTGCGCGTGTAGTTACCTCCGGCGAACAGCATCTGGATAATCGTCGGGTTGGGGTCCGTACCGTTGACGATATAACGGTTGTCCGCATCGAAACCGGCAGTCGACCAAGGCTTGGCCTGATAAAGCTTCCAAAAGAACTGGTTGTCGCCCGGCGAGTTGTTACCCTGACGACGCTCGAAACGTCCGTCGATATTGATGCTGGCGGACAGCCTCTTGGTGAACTGGAAGTCGAGGTTGGTTCTCAGAGACAAACGGCGGTATTCGTTATTCGGGTTGAAACCATAACCCGCTTTTTTCTTCACCAGACCGTCTTCGCTGTAATAACCTACCGAAGCGTAATACTTAACAAAGTCGTTACCGCCCCGGACGCTCACGTTATGCTCGGTCTTGGGCGAATACTTCTTCAATATATAGTCCGCATAGTCCATGCTCGGATAGAGATAGTCGTTGAAATGGTAGCGGTATTTCATCAGGTCCTCGAAACTGGTCGTAGCGCCCGTACCGTCGTTATAACCCATTTCGTTCTGATAGTAGAGATATGCATAAGAGCCGATATTGTGACGCAAACGAGTCGGCACTGACAGGCCGAAGCTACCCGAATAGGTAACGGTCGCCTTGCCGCTCAAACCTTTCTTCGTCGTGATGATCAGTACGCCGTTGGCGCCCTTCACACCGTACACGGCGGTCGCGGAAGCGTCTTTCAGAATCGTCACGGACTCGATATCGTTCGGGTTGATCGTTTCCCAGCCCGACATATATCCTTTCATCAGGTCGGCATTCGCGCTTTCCTGAATACGTCCGCCCGACGAACGTTCGACACCGTCGACGATAACCAACGGGTCCGCATTGTTCAGCGTAGCCTTTCCTCGGATTCGGATCGTCGGAGCCTCCGCACCCGGCTGACCCGAGTTCTGCATCGTGGTCAGACCGGTCAAACGTCCGGTCAAAGCCGATCCGACGTTGCCGACGGGCGCCTTCGTGATGTCCTTGGCTGTCGCCGAAGAAAGAGAAGCAACCACGGACGCCTTTTTCTGCGTACCGTAAGCGATCACGACCGTCTCGTCGAGCGCCTGCTGTTCGGTCTCCAGCTCAATCCTCAGATCCTTGACTGGACCTTTGACAGTTTGGTTTTGAGGAACATAACCGAGAAAACTGATCGCCAGCTCGGCCGGGAACTTATCGACGTCGATCGAGAAAAGTCCCCCCGGGCCCGTCATAACACCCTTCGTTGTGCCTTTCAGGAGAACGGTCGCGCCGATAACCCCATTCCCGGATTCATCGACCACCGTTCCCGATACCATATTTTGCCCCATACCGTAAAGGGTGCAAAAGCAAAATAAACACAAGATTAGTAATTTTTTCATCATAAGTTAGTTCATTAAAATGGTAGTTTTCAAGTTTAAAATCCGATCTCTCATTCTCATCTGCATTTTGTCATACACTCTATTTTGAAGTTTAAGTTAATAATATTTGAAACAGTAGGCCATACGGACATTTTCATCCCGCATTTTTGCTTATACAATATTACATAATAGCTAATAATCGTTCTTGTCAATCCATACCAAAATATATCGCAAACGTTCAATATTCGCCAATAATTATTATATTTGTTTCAAAAGTATTCCTTTTGTCTCTTTTCCGACCCACAAACGGACTTTTTAAGAAAAAGGTACCGCCCACGTCGAGAACGGAGTAAAGAATACACGGTCAACAAAGAAGTCATTTGAACCAAAACAACATAAAACAATACAAATCAACATGTTAAAACACAACAAAACGTCCGACACACAGCATTGCCCTGCTCTTATCCGGCACGAATTCAAAAAACAAGCATCCGTTCCGCCGCATTCGCCATCTCAAAAATAGCAAGAATGTTCAATATAAACGAACGATTGGAGTAAATTGATATCCTATCCCGGCAAAATAAGCGCTACACGCCGGCAAGCGTCATCAGAACCAAAAGAACCTCTTCATGGAAACCGACATGTGGATACTGGCCACCTCTTCTTCCTTAGCGGACGCCGACCTGCCATGGATCAGCCCGATAGCAATCGCGGTTGCCGTCTTACTTATCATCACTGCCGCTTATTTCGTCGTCAAGGCCTATATAGATAAAAAACTGACGAAAGAAAGGGAGGCCATGATCCGATCGCAGCAGGAACAGGAACTGAAAACGGCCCAAAACAAAATCCGATTCCTGACCAACGTGTCTCAGCAACTGTTCACTCCGCTGACGCTCATATACGCCCCCGTCAACGAACTGCTGCGACGGACCAGAGACAGCAGGGATCCCGTCCCGACTCACGATGCCTACTGCCTCTCCGAAATCGAGCGCAACAGCCTCCGCCTCATCCGATTGATCGAGCAGCAGCTCGACTATGAGAAACTGGACCAGGGACAACTGACACTTCAGATCGGTCCGTCCGACATCATACCGCGTATCCGGAACGTGATAAACGGGTTCAATCGTATATCGGGAGAGAAAAACATCGATATACATCTGGACTGCCCGTACGACTCGCTGGTCCTGCCGGTCGATTCCGACAAACTGGAGAAGATAGCAGCCAACCTGATCGGACATACGCTGAGAAACATCCGCCCCAACGCAACGGTCTGGATTGAGCTCAGGGTAACGGTCGAGCCCGACTCTATTTTCGGACTCGAGGGAATCCACGACAAATACCTTCAAATCAATGTAATAGACAACGGAAGCCTGTTGTCCGAAGAAAATTTGAGCCATTTGTTCGAGCGTTATCGCCGGGCCGACAAAGAGGAGATACAAAACGAGTTCGGAATCGACTTACATTATGTTAAAAAATTGACTGAGCTGCACGGCGGCAGAGTCATCGCGCGACGGCGCCAGACGGAAGGCACGGTATACAGCGTCATTCTCCCGGCAGACCGATACGACAAGTCTTCACACCCGAATTCGGCTCCGGATTCGTCCCTGCCCGCATTGAATCCTCCGCAACCGCCGGCCGAGGACGACAGAGAGGGGAAGACCCCGGATCGAACGATTCTGGTCGCCGTCGATGATCCGGAGCTCGGTCTGTTCCTCCGAACGATCCTGATGCAGAGTTGCCGGATCGTTACGGCGACCGACGGCCAACAGGCATACGAAAAGGCCGAAGAGATCCGCCCGAATCTGATCGTATGCGACCTGAGTCCGGCTTCGAGGATGTTCGACTTGTGCAGAAAGATGAAAGGCAACGACCATACGGCCCGCATCCCCGTCATTCTGCTGCTATCCCAGACCGAAACGGATGGTCAGATCGCGGGCTATGACAGCGGAGCGGATATCTGCCTGCCGAAGCCTTTCAAGGCCGAGCTACTGGCAAGCATCGTCGAGAACAGACTGGAAAAAGAGCTGCAAAAAGAAAAAATATCGCAGACCGTAGCGGAAGAGAAACCTGAATCGCCGGATCGAAACGATCTGCACCCGCTGGATCAGAAATTCATGGAAAAACTGTACAAGTTCATCGAGGAGAATCTTTCCGATCAGGATCTGAGCGTTAACACCTTAGGAAAAAACCTCGGTTTCAGCCGCACCAGCTTCTATCGGAAGATCAAGCAACTGACGGGACAGACCCCGAACGATTTCCTGCGCATATACCGACTGAACCGCTCGGCCGAGCTGATCCGCGAAGGACAGTTTCCGCTGAACGAAATCGCCGAGATGACAGGGTTCGGAACGCACTCCCATTTCTCGACCTGCTTCAAAAAACACTTCGGAATCAGTCCGAGAAATTTCAAATAGAGCGAAGCGCGCACGAAAATGGGACCGGGAGCGCCCGATCCTCGAAAGTTTGCGTATTTTTGGGGAAAATATCCGGAGTGCGAAAAATGATAATGCATATTCTGAAGTCAAACGCTATGGAGAGGTGCCTGCCGGCCATTCTGTCAGGCATGCTGCTGGCCGCCTGCTCCGTCGCCGAACCGCCGCGCGAACAGTTGTCGGTCAGTATCGAGCCGCTGAGCTTTCTGGTCCGCCAAATCACAGGCGACGATTTCGAGATCAACGTACTGGTCCCTCCGGCCGCCAGCCCGGAAACCTACGAGCCTACGCCGGCCCAGATGAAGCGGGTGGCCAACTCGGCGGCATACGTCGAGATCGGGTTGCTCGACTTCGAGCACAAACTGGAGCGGTCGATCCGTGAAAACATGCCCGGCGTACGGATCGTCCGCACGGCAGACAGCGTGCCCGTCCTGACCGGCGAACATGGGCACGGACACGACGGGCACGGAACCGATCCGCATATCTGGACCTCGCCCCGCAATCTGCGCGTCATGGCAGCGACCCTCCTGAGCCAACTCGAAAGCATGTACCCCGACTCGACCCGCTACCGAGAGAACTACGAACGTTTCGCGAACCGCATGGATTCGCTCGACCACGCACTGCAAGCGATATTCGCCGACGGTCCCCGCACCTTCGTCATTTACCATCCGGCCCTTTCCTACATGGCCCGCGATTACGGTCTGACTCAGTTGGCCATCGAGGACGAAGGCAAGGAGCCCTCCGGAAACCATGTCAGGACGCTCGTAGACGAAGCCCGAAACGCCCGAATTTCCCGGATTCTCTATCAACGGCAGTTCAGCCGCTCGACGGTCGAAGCGCTGGCGTCCGAACTGAAGGCCGAAACGGTAGCCATCGACCCGCTGGGATACGACATTCCGTCCAACCTGCTTTTCATAGCCCATTCGATAGCCCATGACCAAACTGATCGAACTCAATGACGTATCGGTACGATACGGGACGTGCGAGGCGCTGAGCCACGTCTATCTGGATATTCATCAGCAAGACTTTCTCGGGATTATCGGACCGAACGGCGGCGGTAAGACCACGCTGGTCAAGGCGATTCTCAAGGCGGTTCCATACACGGGGAAAGTCATTTACTCGAAAGAGATCGAGAGCGGCGGCTACCGCCGTATCGGATATATGCCTCAGATTTCGGATCTGGATAAGACGTTCCCCATTTCGGTGCGCGAGGTCGTTCTTTCGGGCCTTCAGGCACGCAAGAAACTGTTCGGCCGGTACACTTCCGCCGACAGGGAAAAAGCCGAAAATCTGCTTCGTATCTGCGGAATCGAATCGGTCGCCCGACGGCCGATCGGCGCCCTGTCGGGCGGACAACTGCAACGGGCCCTGCTCGGGCGGGCTCTGATTTCCGATCCGAAACTGCTGATTCTGGACGAACCGACCAATTTCGTCGACAACCGGTTCGAGAAGGAGCTTTACGCGCTGCTCAAGCAATTCAACGACAAAATGGCCATCGTCATGGTATCGCACGATCTGGGAACGATTTCCTCCCATGTCAAGCAAATCGTCTGCGTCAACCGCCATGTGCATCGCCACGACTCCAACCGCATCACGGCGGAGCAGTTGCACAACTACGACTGCCCGATACAGGTCGTCTTTCACGGCGACGTGCCACATACGGTGCTCGAAAAGCACTCGTAAAACACGCGGAGAAGCTCCGGGAGCTTCTCCGCACTTTTTTCTATTCTTCCCGCACAGACGTGCGGAGCACTTTCAGACTATTTGCAAATGCCGCTAAGCTTCTCGAACATCGCATCCACGCGTGACATCATGTCGCGGCGCATCTGAGCGTAGTGCTTCCGCACGAGGCTCTTGTTCTTTTTGTCCGCCGGATGGTTCGCACGCACGAACAGCTCATTGCGGAACTCGACCGCCTCCTCGATCACGGCCACGATTTGCTCGCGCTTGGCGCCGTCGTTGAAGTAGAGGGCCATATAGCAGTCCGAAATCACTTCATTGGCCAGAAAGTCTATATCTCTCTTGATTCTCCTGATACTTGCCATAACCTATTTTTTAGTATTTGAATGAAGCAAAGATAGATAAAAAAAGCGGATTCGGGAAATTTTATGCGGAGGAAGACGACGCAAGGCGCGCTCGCGCACCGCAATCGTCCTCTTTACTATTCGCCGCCCGCTCAAGGCATATTCGCGCATGTCTTCAAGAAACGGACCGCTATCTCGGACTTTTCAAACGGCCGCCTCCCGGCTTTCCCGACACGATACTCCCGTCAGTACGGCATCTAAACGGCGCACGGCATGAGCGCATCAGAAATACCCCGCCCTATCCGTTGTCCCGCCCGAGAATTTCCTGCTGCGCCTCCGAAAGGAAGTCGATCAGGTCGCCCGCATTCATCGCCTCCTGCCCGTAATAATCGGCTGCCCTGTCACCGGCCCGGCCGTGCAGGTAAACGCCCAGAATCGCAGCCGCCAGCGGCTCGTACCCGCGAGCGAGCAGACCGGCCAGAAAACCGGTCAGCACGTCTCCGCTGCCGCCTTTGGCCATGCCCGGGTTGCCGGACGAATTGAAGAAGCAGCGACCGTCCGAAGAACAGACCATCGTATGCGCGCCCTTCACGACCACGCAACAGCCGAGACGGGAGGCCAAATCGCGCGTTTTTTCGATCTTTTCGTCTTCCGAGGCCCAATCTCCCGCCAACCGGCGCAACTCGCCCAAATGAGGCGTCAGAATCGATCCGCGAGCGACGAGCCGCTGAAGCTCGGTACGGGCTGACAGCATATTCAGCGCATCGGCATCGATCACGGCCGGCAGCCCGGCCCTCAAAAGAGCCTCCAGAGCCTCGAAAGAGCGGGGGTCCTGCCCTACTCCGGGACCGACTCCCACCGCATCGTAGCGCCCCATATCCCTCGGCAGCCGAGAAAACACGGGTTCCGGATCGCCGCTGACAATGGCCGAAGGCGAGTTAGCATGGACCGACACCCTTTCGGACCGAGGCAGATGAACGGTCACCAGCCCGCATCCCGAGCGCAGGGCGGCCCCCGTCGCCAGAACGGCGGCTCCGGCCATATCTTCCGAGCCGCAAACGAGCAGCACATGTCCGCAGTTCCCCTTATGGGCGAATTTCGGACGGGACAAAGGCAAGCGGGCCGCAGCCGCCGCGTCGGTATAGAAATAGAAAGACTCGGCCCGATCCATATACTCCTCGCTCAGGCCGATCGGCAACACGACGACCTCGCCGGCCGCCTCGCCCCCTTCCGGAAGCAACAAGGCCAGTTTCGGAAACTCCAGCGTCAGCGTCGTCGTCGCCCGGACCGTCGTACGCCCGGCGTTTCCGAACTCAGAGAACATTCCCGACGGCAAATCGATCGACACGACCCGGCAGCCGCTCGAATTGATCCGTCGGACCGCCCCGAGCAGGGGCTCGGTCAACTCGCCCCGCACGCCCGTCCCGAGCAGCGCATCGACGATCACCGTACCCTCCGGCAGCGACGCCTCGGCCATCGGACGCACGGGCAGACCGCGAGGAAGACGCTCCAGATTGAATCGGCACTCCTCGGAGAGTTCATCCCGGCCGAACGCGAGATATACCGCGCAGGAAAAGCCTGCCCGGTGCAGCATCCGGGCTACGGCCAGTCCGTCCCCTCCGTTATTGCCCTTGCCTACGAAAAAAGCCAGCGGGCACTCCGGCCGGACATGCCCGGTCACCCACTGCGCGATACTCTCCGAAGCACGCTCCATCAGAGCGATGCTGTCGATCGGCTCGCGGGCGATCGTATAGCGATCGGCCTCACGAATCCGACTACCCGTTAAAATCTTCATAACCGACAGTATATCTGAACAAATTTTCCGTCCGATGTCCGCCCTTACGCAACAGGGACTCCGATATGCCCCCGCAAAACCTCCCCACCGAGCCGCTCCGGTCCGCACCCGCAGGACAAACCTTCACCCCGTCGTACCGCCACCTCAACGCTTTCGTCCGGCCGGGGAACCGGACATCTCGCGCGCGGCTTCCCGGACCAAGTGGACGAAAAATTTCCGCATCGTCGTATCGCCCGCCGCAGTATGAGCCTCGGGATGAAACTGCACGCCGAGCACGCGAATCCGCAGATCGAGCGGCTCGATCGCCTCGACGACTCCATCGCGCGTGCAGGCCGTCGCACGGAATCCGGGCGCCACATCGCGCACGGCCTGATGATGGAAAGAGTTCGTCCACAACGTATCCGACCCGGTAATCCGTCGCACGAGCGACTCTTCGGCTACGGCTACCGCATGCGTCGCCTTGCTCGAGGGCAGGGACTGGCTGTGGCTGACCGAACGGTCGGCATACTCGCTGGGCAGGTCCTGGTACAGCGTTCCGCCGAAAGCCACATTGATCAGCTGCTCGCCGCGGCAAATGCCCAGCACGGGAATATCCCGACGCAGAGCAAGGTCAAGCAACGCGAAATCGTATGCGTCGCGAACCGTGTCGACATGCCCCAGCGCAGCGGAGGGCTCCGCATCGAAACGGGCCGGATCGACGTCGCCTCCTCCGATCAGCACCAAACCGTCGAGCCGTTCAAACAAACGGCTCAGGCAGGCCGTATCCCTCATCAGCGGAATGACGACGGGGATTCCTCCGGCCGCCAGCACGGCATCGACGTAAGTCCTCGTAACGCGAACCCGGCCTTCGTCGCAAGACTCCGACACGCCGATCAACGGCGGGCGAGCCCCCGAAAGGCTCCACGAACAGCAAGCGACAGACAAGCAAAACAATAAGACTATCTTTTTCATAAGCGCACTCAAAATAACCGGCAAGCAAACCGGGCTCCTTTCCGTCGTGCCCGAGCAAAACCGCAGCGGAACCGCCGTAATCCGCCCATACGACCGATACGGGAAAAAGCAGAGAACACCGGCCGGCCGTTCCTTCCCCTTAAAATATCCCGAAGAGCCGGACGGCGGAGCCGTACCCTGCCCCGCCGTCCGGCTTTTCTGCAAATACGATACGAATCGGCCCTTATGCACCGAAATTGTCGTACATGATGTTCTCTTCCGGGACGCCCAGACTGTCGAGCATTTTGGTCATCGCGGCGGTCATCATCGGCGGACCGCAGAGATAGTATTCGATATCCTCGGGCGCTTCGTGATTCTTCAGGTAGTTGTCGAAAATCACCTGATGGATGAAACCGACGTAGCCCTTCCAGTTGTCTTCCTCCTTGGGTTCCGATAGCGCGATATGGAACTTGAAGTTCGGAAATTCCTTCTCGATCTCCTCGAACTGTTCCTCGTAGAAAATCTCGCGCTTCGAGCGAGCCCCGTACCAGAACGTTACCGGAGTCCGAATTTTCTCGGTTTTGAACAAATGGAAGATATGCGAGCGCATCGGAGCCATGCCGGCACCGCCGCCGACGAACATCTTTTCGTTCGGAGTATCCTTAACGAAAAATTCGCCGTAGGGACCCGAGATAGTCACCTTGTCGCCCGGCTTGCGCGAGAAGATATAGGACGAGCAGATGCCCGGATTGACTTTCATGAAGGCTCCTGCCGTACGGTCCCAAGGCGGCGTGGCTATACGGATATTAAGCATGATGATGTTACCTTCGGCCGGATGATTGGCCATCGAGTAGGCCCGGAACGTCGGCTCGGGATTCTTCGTAACCAGATTCCACATTTTCATATGGTCCCAGTCCTCGCGGTATTCCGGCTCGACGTCGAAGTCGCGGAAGCGGATCTCGTCGTATTTCGGGATGTCGATCTGAATGTAGCCTCCCGAGCGGAACTTCAGGTGCTCGCCTTCGGGCAGCTTGACGACGAATTCCTTGATGAAGGTCGCCACATTGCGGTTAGAAACCACCTCGCACTCCCATTTCCTGACGCCGAGAACGGCTTCGGGAACCTTGATCTTCATATCCTCCTTTACCTTGACCTGACAGCCCAAACGCCATTTCTCGACCTGCTGCCGACGCGTGAAGAAGTTGACCTCGGTGGGCAGAATGTCGCCGCCGCCCTCAAGCACCTGACAACGGCACATCCCGCACGAACCGCCGCCGCCGCAGGCCGACGGGAGGAAAATCCCGTTGTTGCCGAGCGTCGTAAGCAACGTGCTGCCGGGCTCGACGGTCAGTTGTTTTTCTCCGTCGTTGATGTCGATACGGACCTCTCCGGAAGGAGTCAGTTTCGCTTTGGCATAGAGCAGCAGAACGACCAGCAGGAGCGTTACTACGAGAAATGCCGCGATTGCTATGATGATTGATAATCCCATCTCTACCTTGTGATTTTAAGTTACAACTGAATCCCCATGAACGTCATGAACGCAATCCCCATCAGACCGGTCAGAATGAAGGTGATACCCGCGCCGCGAAGCGGAGCCGGTACGTTCGAGTAGGCGATCTTTTCCCGAATGGCAGCGATCAGCACGATAGCAAGCCACCAGCCGATGCCCGATCCGGCAGCAAAGGCCGTCGCCTCGCCCAGCGAAGCATAATCGCGCTCCTGCATGAACAGCGAGCCGCCCATGATCGCGCAGTTCACGGCGATCAGCGGCAGGAAAATACCCAGCTGGTTATACAGCGCCGGAGCGAATTTCTCGACGACCATCTCGACGAGCTGCACGAACGAGGCGATCACGGCGATGAATACGATGAAACTCAGAAAGCTCAGGTCGATCTCGCTGGCACCCCCCGACCCGTATGCCGGATCGATCCAGCCGAGCGCGCCCGGAGAAAGGACGTATTCGTTGAGCAGATAGTTGATCGGAACGGTCATTACCATGACGAAAGTCACGGCGATGCCAAGTCCCATAGCCGTCTTGACGCTCTTGCTGACGGCGATGTAGGAACACATGCCGAAGAAGAACGCGAAGACCATGTTGTCTATGAAGATAGACCGAACGAATATGCTGATAATGTTTTCCATGTTCTGCCGGATTTACTATTTCTCAATCAGATTACGGTTGCGGCTACGCTGCACCCAGATGATCAGTCCGACGCAAATCAGCGCCATCGGCGGCAGGATCATCAGGCCGTTGTTGACGTATCCGGTCTGATACAGCCCGATCTTCTCGAACACAGGATAGCCCCACAGCGTACCCGAGCCGAGCAACTCTCGGACGAATCCGAGAATGATCAGAATCAGTCCGTATCCCATACCGTTCCCGAGACCGTCCAAAAACGAAGGCCACGGCTTGTTACCCAGCGCGAACGCTTCGATACGCCCCATGATGATGCAATTGGTGATAATCAGCCCGACGAAGACCGAAAGCTGCTTGCTCACGTCGTAGACGTAAGCCTTGAGCACCTGGTCTACGAGAATCACCAGCGAGGCGACGACGACCAGCTGGACGATGATGCGGATCCGCGACGGAATACCCTTGCGGATCAATGATATGATCAGGTTCGAAAAAGCGGTTACGACCGTCACCGACAAAGCCATGACAAAAGCCGGCTTCAGCTTGGCCGTTACGGCAAGCGCCGAGCAAATGCCCAGTATCTGCACCGTAATAGGATTATTCTGTCCGAAAGGCGAGGTCAGCAGCTTCAGGTTCTTAGCCGAAAAAAGCGGCTCGCGTTCTTGGTTACTCATGGCTTTCCGAATTTTTGGTTGACACTTCGTTCCCGGCCGTCTCGCCGAGCTGCTTTTCGATATAAGCATCATAATCGCTCAAGCAATTTTTCAGCATTTTTTCCACGCCTACGCTCGTCAGCGTACCGCCCGAGACGGCATCGACCGCATACGGATCGTCGTCGGGCGCTCCGCCCTTAACGAGCCGTATGGCCACGACCCGGCCGTTCTCGAGAATATGCTTGCCCTTGAACTGAGCCTGAAAGGCGGCCGTCGAAATCTCAGCGCCCAGCCCCGGAGTCTCGCTCTTATGATCGAAGACGACTCCGTTGACGGTATCCCAGTTGTCGGCCAGCGCGACATAGCCCCAGACAGGCCCCCACAGACCGGCTCCCCAAACGGGAATCACGTAGCTCGTGACACCTTCGTCGTTCCGGCTGACGAAAACGGGCAGGCTGCGCTCGGCGGCAGGCTTGTCGTATTCGGCCTTCAGGTTCGTCAGCAAGGCGAACGCGTTCGCTCCCTCGACCCGGTCGCCCTCGACATTGACGGCATAGCTGTCGACGATGTATTTCTTATACTGCTCGTTGATGTAGGCCGCCTTGTCTTTTACCAGATCGGCGTCGCCGCCCTCGCCGATCGAGCGGAGAATATCCCCCATTTTCTCGACCCTCGCGTTCTCGGCCTGTACGCCCTTGAGCGACAAAGCCGCGAACGAGAGCACCGCCGCGACGATCACGACCATGACCGCCGCGTAGGCGATTATATAGGTATTGCTGTTCTTATTCATAGCGTTGCACGTTATTTAGCGGGTTTCAAACGACGGTTCCGGCGACGGACATTGGCCTGTACGACATAGTAGTCGATCAGCGGAGCGACGGCGTTCATGAACAGGATCGAAAGCATCATACCCTCCGGATAGCCCGGATTGACGACGCGGATCAGCACGGCCAACGCGCCGATCAGAAATCCGTAAATCCATTTGCCGGTGTTGGTCTGGCTCCCGGTCACCGGATCGGTCGCCATGAACACGGCGCCGAAAGCGAAGCCGCCCAAAATCAGGTGATAGTAGGCCGGAATATTCATGTACGCATTCAGGCCGATCAGATTGAACAGCAGGCCGGTCAGGTATCCGCCGGCGAACACGCTCAGCATGATCCGCCAGCTGGCCACGCCGGTCCAAAGCAGGATGACGGCTCCGATCAGGATCGCGAGCGTCGAAGTCTCGCCTATGCATCCCGGAATCGTTCCCAAGAACCAGTCCCACGGGCCGCCTTGCGTCCATTGTATCTGCGACGAGCCGGTCAGTACGGCCGAAGCGGCGTCCGTCAGCGGCGTGGCCCCCGAAAAGCCGTCGACGATCCCCTCGCCCTTGGTCAGGCCGGCGATCCAGATTTTCTCTCCGGAAATGTAGGGCGTATAGGCGAAGAAGATGAACGCCCGCGCCAGCAGGGCGGGATTGAAGACATTCATGCCCGTTCCGCCGAACACCTCCTTGCCGATGATGACGGCGAAAGCGGTCGCGACGGCCACCATCCACAGCGGCACGTCGACCGGCATCACCAGCGGAATCAGCAGGCCGCTGACCAGAAAGCCTTCATTGACTTCGTGACCGCGAATCTGGGCCGAAATGAACTCGATACCGAGACCCACGACGTACGACACGACGATGATGGGCAGCACCTTCCAGAAACCGAAGCCGAAACAGGTCCACAGCGAGGCGTCCGCAACGCCTGTCGCGCGAAAATGCTGCAGGCCCGTGTTATACATGCCGAAAAGCAAAGCCGGCATCAGCGCCATGACGACGACGATCATCACCCGCTTCAGGTCGATGCTGTCGCGGATATGGCTGCCGTTGCGCGTCACATGATCGGGCACGAACAGAAATGTCTCGAACGCATCGAACGTCGAGTGCAGTTTCTCAAACCGGCCCCCCTTCTCGAAGTTCGGTTTGATTCTATCCATCAGTTTTCTTATTCCTTTCATTTTCGATGCGGGTTAGTTAAGCTCCTTGATCATCAGGTCGATACCCTGACGGATAATCCGCTGCATGGCGGTTTTCGACGGATCGACGAACTCGCACAGCGCGAAGTCCTCCTCGATCACTTCGTAAATACCCAGATTCTCCATCTTGTCGATGTCGCCGGCCAGTATGGCCTTGAGCAGATAGAGCGGATAAATGTCCATCGGAAGATATTTGTCGTAGAGCCCCGTCACGACATAGGCCCTGACGCCTCCGTTCATATTCGTGTCGAGCACGTACCGCTTGCGAGGCGTAAGCCACGAAAAATAGCTGCGCGAGACGGAGAACTTATCGAGCCGGGGCATGCCCCAGCCCAGAAACTCGAAATGATCGCCCTCGGGAATCACCGTCACCTGATTGCCGTAGAACCCCAGATAGCCGTCCGGCTCGACCCGACGGCCCGTCAGCACGTTGCCGCTGATGATCCGGTAACCGTGCCCGTCGGACGCGTTGCGCACATCGGCCTTGCGTACGATGCTCGAAACGGGCGCGCCCGAGATCACCTCGTAGTAGCGGGGCTCGAGTATCTCGGACCCGGTCAGCGCGACGATCTTACGCAGATCGACCCGGCCCGTGCGGAAGAAGCGGCCGATCAGCGCGACATTCTGAATATCGACGGTCCACACGATCTCGCCCTTGCTGATAGGATCCACATGGTGTATCTGCACGCCGACATTGCCTGCCGGATGAGGCCCGCTGAAATAGTGCTTCTCAACCCCCTTTACCTGCTCCAATACCCCTTTCGGCGCGTCGGCGTCGAGTCCCAAATGCACGGGACCGGCCGTCAGTTTCGAAAGCATGGCAAAGCCGAGGTTCAGATCGTCCAACTGCTGCTCGAGCGCGAAATTCATGTCGGGCGCCAGCGGAGCGCTGTCGAAACCCGATACGAATACGGACTTGGGCGTACTTTGCGGATCGGCTATGATTCCGTAGGGACGCTGAACGATCATCGGCCAAAGGCCCGAAGAAAGCAGCGCCGAGGTAACGTTCTCCCTCGTGGCCGCCTCGACCGACGGCACATCGAACGCCTCGTAAGACTGCTCCGCCTCGGGAGCGATCACGATGTCGAGTATCCGCCGCTTCTCTCCTCGGTTGACGGCCGTCACGCGGCCGCTGACCGGAGAGGTGAACAGCACTTGCGGACGATACTTGTCGAAAAACAGCGGAGTCCCGGCCTTCACCGTGTCATCCACTCGCACGAGCAGTTTCGGCGTAATGCCGAGAAAGTCGTCCGGCCGCACGGCATAGGCATGCACCAAGGGCAGACGCTTCAGCTCCCTGCGCGGCTCGCCCTCGAGCCTTATGTCGAGACCCTTTTTCAATTTGATGACTTGCGACATACTGTATAGATATGAGTTTTAGTTAGTAAACATGGTGGTGTATCCCTGTTCGGACGGCCTTCGCCGACATGAAAAAGCCGGCACGGAAAACCGTTCCGGCCTCCAGGCTCAGCGAATACCGAGCTTGGCTTTGAGGTCCTCGGGCAACACGTCCTTACGCACCATGATGCCCGTCGACTTATAGAGCACGAACGGCACGGACGCATACAGATAGCCGTGATAGGCTCCCGTATCGCCCCAAGAGTTTTTCACCTTATAGTACTGATTGCCGTTCTGGTCCTCCGCCACGCCCATGATCAACATGCCGTGATCGTCGGTCGTCTCGTAATTGTCGAACGCCTGCTGGCGCATCTGCTGCGTGATCGTCTTCTCGGGCAGCATGCCGCTCAGATCGAGCGTCATCTTGCGGAGCTCCTCCTCGGTCAGCTTCGTCCACTTCCCTTTCTCCGAATCGCTCATCTCCTCGACTTTTGCCACCGGCACGATGGCGAAACCCTTGTTATAGGCAAACCCTTTCTCGCTGACGTCCGACGCCCAGTTGACCGCATAGCCTTTCTCGAGCGACGCGTCGACGATCCGGCGCAAGTCGTCGATCGTTACGTTATAGGACAGCGCGGCATTCCAGTTATCGGGAATTTCGAGCGCGAACGGCTCGTAAAAGGGATGATGCGTGAACGAGGTCAGCAGCACGTAGTCGTCGGAACGAATGCCCAGCTCCTCGGCGAAACTCTTCGGCGTATACTCCTTGTCCCTGTAGGCGAACTTCTCGGGACGAGGCCCCAGATAGGCGTCCAGAATGCCGTTCAGCCCGTCCTGCCAAGCGGTCGAGAGCGACTTGTTCGGATTTTCCACCACGGCGTCGACATACGCCTTGATGACCGCATCCAACTCGCCGTGCACATGCCGGTCGGTTCCGTAACGCAGGCCGGGATAAACCTCCTCGGGCACGATGCCGTAACGGTCGATGATATACACCACGTCGTTCAACGTGCCTCCGCCGCCCAGATTGGCGCTGCCGTGCATGCGGACATAGCGTACGGCTTTTTCGAAATATGCGTTGCGGACGATCCACATCTCCGCCAAATCGTGCTCTCCCTTACCCCGGACGAGCAGGTCACTCTCGACCTCGCCCATACCCGAGAAGCTCCAGCATGTGCCCGAGCGAGACTGATCCTTGACCGATGTGACCGGAACGGTCTTCACGTCTTGGAACACATAGGTCTCCGCTTTCTTGTCCTTTTTTTCCTTTTCCTTTGCCGGTCCCTTCGCCACGGCTGCCGTCGCCACGAAAACCGCCGCCCACAACAGGTACAATTTCATCAATATAAGATTAGGTTTTAATTTACCGTTACAAATATAACACTAAAATTTCTTTTTTCAGCGTTTGCCCGGAGGCTTATTGCTCGACAAAAGGCACGAATTATCAACATTCGGTCATCAGCGGGTTCCTCCAAAGCGGAACCGCTCCGCCCTGCTCTACCCCCCCGAAACGGAAACGGCAGCCCGCATTCCATGGCCGCCGATTCGCAAAAAACGGCGCATCAGTAGTCGCATCGTATCTCCGTAAAGCCGCGGCCGTGACGCTCCATGTGCCGGCGCGTACGCTCGACGAACCGGTCGAAAGCGTCGCGATGCTCGGGCGCGACCGTTTCGCGCGAGTAGCTCGGCACGATATCGTAGCGACGGCCGGAGGCGCTGTTCGGGTCGCGCGAAATGCAAGTCCAAACGATCAAGTACTCCGGGAGGCAGGATGTCCGGCCCTGTTCGTCGAGCGTCAACGTCACGCGGACCGACAGGCCGCCGTCCGTATCCGGGAAACGCTGGTTCGACACGAAATTGCCCATCGAGTAGACCGTCGCCCCGCGTACGTTTCCTGCCGAATCCTCGATCGTTTCCGCCGGCTGCACGACATGCGGATGCGATCCGATCACCAGATCGGCGCCCCAGCGGTGGAAAGCCGCCGCCAGCTCGCGCTGACGGGGGCCGGGCAGTCGCTCGTACTCGTTTCCCCAATGAACGAACAGCGCGACATGAGTGGCTCCATCCTGCCGGGCCGAGGCGATCTCGCGGCGAATAGTCGTCGTGTCGATGCCGTTTACGCGACACCCGGACGGAACGGGCAAGCCGTTCGTTCCGTAGGTATAATTGAGCAGCGCGACCCGGAACGCTTCCTTTTCGAGCATCAGAGGATACCTCTCGCGCGGCGGAACGCTGTCGGCGAAGGCGCCCGTATGGAGCAACCCGGCCTCATCGAGTGCAGCCAGCGTCGAGCGTATTCCCTCCGCTCCCCGATCGCAAATGTGATTGTTGGCCAGCACGGCGACATCTACCCCGGCACGGCGCATCGCGCCGGCCAGCGCCTCGGGCGATCGGAAACGGGGATAACCGGAATAAGGCTCCTCTCCGAGCGTCGTCTCCAAATTGGCAATGACGAAATCGGCGCTCGAAAAATAGTTGTTCAGCCGGGAAAAACAGGAGGTATAGTCGAACGAACCGTCCCGCTGCCGGGCGGCGAACACCTGAGGCATGTGCTGCATCAGGTCGCCCGTAAAGATCAGCGTCAGGTTTCGCCGACCGTTTTCCGCAAACGCTTCCGTCCGCGAGGCCGGCATTCGTTTCTCCCCGCAGGAAGAACAGCCGAAGAAAACGAGCGCGAAAGCGCTCCATGCCGCGAGAAACGATCGATTGCCCATTGTACAGCGTTTGCTATCTTTGTATTCGCAAAACTAATCATTTTTACGTACGTGAACTCCTATTGGGTAGATATTCACACGCATCGGCCGCTCGATGGCCGACCTGGCATCCGCAGCCTGCGTATCGGGACCGACTTTCCCGACAGCACCGACGGCAAAATTTCGGCCGGAATCCACCCTTGGGATGCGGAGCGTGCGCAACGCGAATGGCTCGACGGAATCAGGGAACTGCAACCGGCAGCCGTCGGCGAAATCGGGCTGGACTATGCGGCGGACATCGACAGGGAAGCGCAACGGACATGGCTCGCCTGCCAGAGGGATCTGGCCGCCGAGCTCGGCCTGCCGCTGGTCGTACATTGCGTGAGGGCTTACGACGATCTGAAGGCCATGCTGAACGGGTTCCCGCTGCCGGTCATCGTACACGGCTTTACCGGCTCCGAACAGCTCGCGTCGCAACTGCTCGGCAGAGGCTGGTATCTGTCGTTCGGCAAGACGGTCGAACGGTCGCCCAAAACCCGCCGGACGCTGCGAAGCATACCTTCCGACAGGCTGTTTCTGGAAACCGATATGTCCGGGGAGGAGATCGAGTCGGTCTACCGCCGGGCCGCCGACATCCGGAACGAACCGGCCGAATCGCTCCGCGACGCCGTTCATACGAACTACCTGAACCTGTTCGGCCTATGAAAGAATGGATGCAACGCACGGAACTGTTGCTGGGAAGCGACCGCATCGAACGATTGCGAAACGCCCGCGTACTGGTCGTCGGACTCGGCGGCGTCGGGGCCTATGCGGCCGAAGCGATCGCGCGGGCCGGCGTCGGAACCATGACGATAGCGGATGCCGATGCGGTGTCCGAATCGAACATCAACCGCCAGCTGCCGGCCTTGCACAGCACGGTCGGCGAGCCGAAAGCCGAGGTCATGGCCCGACGGCTGCTGGACATCAACCCGGGATTGCGACTGACGGTCGTACGAAGATACATCCGCGACGAGGAGACCGAGACGCTGCTCGACGAAGGGTTCGACTACGTCGTCGACGCGATCGACACCCTCTCGCCCAAGGCGGGCCTGATCCGGTCTTGTCTCGAGCGGGACATTCCGGTCGTCAGCTCGATGGGGGCCGGAGCGAAAACCGACCCGACGCGGATACGGATCGAGGACATCGCCCGGTCGCACCACTGTCCGCTCGCGCACATGCTGCGCAAGCGCCTGCACAAAATGGGCATCCGGACGGGATTCTACGTCGTATTCTCGGACGAGCCCGTGCGCGAAGGCTCGATGATGCTGTGCGAGGAGACGAACAAGAAGTCGAACGTCGGCACGATCTCCTACATGCCGGCCGTCTTTGGCTGCCACTGCGCCTCGGTCGTGATTCGCGGGCTGATCGGAGAAATGCCGCCGGCCGCATTCGCTGCGGAAACTCGGGACAACGTGCGGCACGGATAGCCGACAAGTCCCGCCGGATCGGGTCCAGCGTCATCTAACAGACCGCCCGCACCGGAACCGGCAGAAACGCCGGCAAGCACAATGCCGATGCAAAGTATGACCGACCTGCTTTCCGACCGGCCATATGCATCCATGTTTCAGAACCCGCCGAACCGCGCCGCATACCGATTCCGCGACCAGAAACGACAAATGCGCAACGACAAAAAACGGGAGGCTTTTCGGGCCTCCTTTAAAAAAATGGGATGAGTGTAATATAGTGTAAACAACACTACTGCTGCGATTTAGCGCCATCTATTAGAAAGTAGTAAAGCGTTAAAATCGCACGAAAAGGCATAGTTCGGAAGGAGTTGCGTTACCAAATCGTTACCGCAATCTCTTTCCGGATTTTGCTTTTAATACATTGGTTTTCCGTTTATTGCATCGGATTTCACAACCTCGGATAACTCTAAGTCATGTATCATTGCAAAAAGTTTGAAGAGTTATGGCAAGAAGCACCTTCAAGGTCCTATTTTACCTGAAACGACAGGCCGAGCAGAACGGCAAAGCCCCGATCATGGGACGCATTACCATCAACGGAACGATCTCGCAGTTCAGTTGTAAACTATCTATCTCACCCAAACTGTGGGACACCAAAGCCAACAAAGCGGCAGGCAAGAGTATGGTAGCCCAACGCATCAACGAGAAGCTGGAAAACATCAAAACCAATATCGGCAAGCAGTACCAGCGCATCTGCGACAGGGATTCGTATGTCACTGCCGAGAAAGTCAAGAACGCATGGCTGGGTTTCGGGGACGGTTATCAGCTCCTGCTGCAAACATTTGATGAGTACCTGAATGATTTCGAGAAAAACCGTGTCGGCAAAGACCGCAAAGCCTCCACGCTGGAAAACTACCGTAAGCAGTACAGACGCCTTGCATCGTTTCTACAATATGAGTATAAGGTAGAGGATATACCTTTCAGGGAACTTAAACGGGAGTTTATCGAAAAGTACGTAGTCTACCTTTCTACCGTCCGGGGTATGTTGCCGGGGACATTGCCCAATGCGATAAAGAAACTGAAGCTGATGAGCTATACGGCCTTTAAGAACGGATGGATCGCATCGGACCCTTTCGCAGGATTTAGAGTAGTGGGTAAGTATCGCGACCGCCGGTTTCTGTCTGAATCGGAGTTGCAGGCGGTCATGGACGTGCAAGTTCCCAATTATAAAACGGCTATCGTCAAAGATATCTTCGTGTTCTGTTGTTTCACGGGACTGTCTTATGCCGACGTAAAGAAACTGAGCTATGACGACATCCATACGGACGACCGGGGTGATATGTGGATTATCGACAACCGGGCAAAGACGGGTACGCAGTTTAGGGTCAAACTCCTGCCTGTAGCCAAAAGCCTTGTTAAGAGGTACAGCCACTTGCGGTTATCGGACAATAGGGTGTTCCCGGTTAAGGACGGAAATTCGATGAATATGTCGCTTCGCCATGTGGCGCGTCATGCCGGACTATCGTTCAACCCGACAATGCACCAGAGACGGCATAGCTTCGCCACCCGCTGCATTGAAAGCAAGTGCGACTACAAAACCGTAAGTGTACTGCTCGGACATTCCAATATCAGCACTACACTCAATTTATACGTCCACCCAAACATGGAACAGAAACGCCATTGCATCGACCAAATGTGCAGAATGCTCAGATAAACTCTAATAAAGACTCTATTTGTATAGTTTATAGGAAAATAAAACCGTCTCACAATGTGTCATGAGACGGTTTTATTAGAGAAATAGCATTAAAATGCTCTCTTTGTTAATTAAGAATCCAATGTGTTTAACATGAATATTTAAAGGTATTCTTATAATTTTTTTGTAAATTTTTTTCGCAAATAAATAGGAGAATAGAGTTCATATCTTTTAATGGTAGCGAATATCCGTGCGACGATTTTGGCATATGGAGCATTAATCACCAGCATTTTGTTTTTTCTTTCTTCTGCTTTTCTCAGATAATATTTTTTCAGTTCTCCATCTTTTTTGTGCGTTACAGATATGGCCGCCAAGTGGAAGAGCTTTTTAATGTTCTTGTTGGCCCTATGCGAAACCTTGTTTTTAGAGTGTTGGCTACTGCCAGAGGTATATGCAAACGGCGCAACTCCGGCATGGCAGCAGAACTTCCGAGGATCGTCGAACCGTATAAAAGCCACTGTCTCGATATCTACCCCGATGAAATAAAAATTCTCCATTACTTTTGTTTTTGGCTATCAGATTGAGAGAAAGAAATTGAACCTATCCTAACTACCTTAACAATGAAAGGTTAAATTCTTATCCATGTCTTGGTTCAAGAAAAAGAAAAGAGTCCGAATATGGCAATGAATCATTAATTCATAACTCTAACAGGTTCACTCTTTGCCTCCCTTACTTCCATCTGATCTGTTTCTTGCAAAACTATCACTCTATTTTATCTCCTTTTTTAACTCAAATCTAAGGTAACTCTAAAAACTTTTTGCAATGATACATGACTTAGAGTTATCTGAGGTTATGGGATCAGATGCAAGAATCGGAAAATCAATATATTAAAAGCAAAATTCGGAAAGAGATTGCGGTAACGATTTGGTAACGCAACTCCTTCCGAACTATGCCTTTTCGTGCGATTTTAACGTTTGACTACTTTCTAATAAATAGCACTTAATCGCAGTAATAGTGTTGTTTACATCATATTACACTCATCCCATTTTTTTAAAGGAGGCCCCAAAGGCACCTCCTTTTTGCATCTGTTCGGTGTAATCGAAAGAGGCGGCGCGTGAAACGCAAAAGCGTTTCACACACTGTTGCAACGTTTTTCTAAAAAGTCTTCCTATAATATCTTTCTACAATATACTATTTAAGGTGCTGTACTTGTGTAAAGGTTCTGTCGTAGTAAATGAACAGTCGTTGCTAAAAATCGGCGTTTTTCTTTTTAAGGTGCTGTAATTCTTTTCAAGGTGCTGTTGTTTTTGCCGCTAATTTGGCCTGCCTTTTTGCCTCTTTGAGGGCGTCCACTTTGACCGATTTCTTTGATTGCTCACAGACTTTAGCCAACGTGGCGAGGTCACTTTCGTAAGAAATATACATCCCCCGGATGTGATCGGCGTATCTTTTCAGCCCCCAACTCAATTCCAGCTCGGTAAGAACCTTGTCGCTATGGTAGCGAGTTAGGTACTTTTCACGTTCGGCGATCTCCTTTTCCCTGATAGCTCTTTCCTCTTTACTGATGTTCCGGGGTGTCAATTTGGGAGTGTTATCGAGCATTTCCGCCTTGTTCGAATAACCGAACATCCGGGCCGTTATCATGTCCCGGTTTGTCTTCTTGTATTCCCCTTTGCCTATGATGCTGCGAGTGGCACAAAAGGTGCAGAATACGGCAATCTGATAAAGGGTTTTGGGGTTATTGTGATAATCCCAAATAATACGAGTATTGATCCCGCAGTAATTACCTTGTTTGTGATATTCGTTATAAAGCCTTTCTCCTTCGTCAAGGCATACTTGGATATTGCCTATACGGACATTCAGAAAATCGGCGGCTGCTTTGATTTGGGTTGTCATCTTGTTCGCCTCTATCCCCTCGTCTTCATCATCATGGCTGTAAGGAAGATGCACAGCATGATAATACAGGGAATACCGCACTACATCCTGAACAAAATCCTTTATATCCTTTCTGCCTGATATTAAGCCCCTCAAAAGCCCGATGGGGACGGTAAAGTACTTGACATTGTTTGCCATAATCGCTATATTTGCATTACACTATATTTGTTCTCACCCCGTGCCGGTATCCCACACCGCCGGGGATCAGGCAGGATGAACATCCAACCATCTGCCTAAACGGCTGTCTACGCCTTTTCTTTCACTTCCAACACCGTCCCGCTCTTTGGGCAGGTGATCGTGTTCGTCGGTTGAGGGGCGAAAATCGGCATATCGATCTGCGATGCTCCGGTATTCGGTAAACGGGCAGATACAAACAGCAAGTATCGAAATTTTGAAACACTATCGATGCCCGTCGGCGAGATCAAAAGGCCGATTTGTGTGTAAATTGTGTGCCGGAAAAATAAAGAGAGTTACGAAATTAATCCGTAACTCTCTGATTTTTTGGTGGAAGCACAGGGATTCGAACCCCGGACCCTCTGCTTGTAAGGCAGACGCTCTGAACCAGCTGAGCTATGCTTCCTTCTTCATGCAACCCGTTGTTTCCCGATTGCGAGTGCAAAGGTAGGTAAAATATTTTTACTTCCAAATATTCGCTCGCTTTTTTTCTCCTTTTCTTTTGAAAAATGATCTTTTTCGGGAAATCAGGGCCACGCGACGGAAAAAACATGCCGGCCGGACTCGAAACGATATGCGACCCGAAGTCCGTAGTAACGTCCCACTGCATTGACCAGCGCCAGTCCGAGCCCGGTCGATCCTTCTTTTTTACTTCCTTGGTAAAAGCGCTCGAAAATGCGCTCTCCGTCGAGCGACGCGTCGCCGTCATTGGCTACCGAAAGCGTACGATCCTCTATGTCGATTCGGATGCCGCCGCCCGCCGCCGTATGGATAAAGGCATTCTTGACCAGATTCGCCACGAGCACCGATGCCAGCGACTCGTTCATCCGAACCGCGAGCGGTCCGGCGCAATTCACCGAGCATGCGATGCCCCGCGATTCGTATATCTCTTCGCAAAGAGCGACTTGTTCGCGAACCAGACCGGCTATATCGACTTCCGTACTCTCGGGGAACTGCCCGTTGTCGATCTTCGTCAGAAGCAGCAGGGTTCTGTTGAGCCGTACGATGCCGCCCAGCGTCCGTTGCATCTGGAACAGCTCGCCCATTTGCTCTTCCGTGAGCTCGGTCCGGTCCAGCAGCCATTCGAGCCGGTTTCCGAGCACGGCCAAAGGCGTCTGCAACTCATGAGAGGCATTGCCGATAAACTGCTTCTGCCGATCGAACAGCTCGTCGGAACGGTCGGCGGCCCGTTGCGCCGCTTCGTTGAGCCGGCGGAATTCCGATATGTTCGTATCGTCCGGAACCGGAGGATTGTTCCTCCCGGGCACGTAGCTGTCGAGCCAGCGAAGCAAGGCATAAAGCGGACGCATGCTGCGGTGGAGAACCCATACGGTCACGCCGACGATCGTAACCAGCAACAGGAAGTAGAGGGAAACGACCCACCCCAGAATCGTCTCGAGCAAATCGTCCTTTTCGAACGTAGGAGTGGCTACCTTCAGTTCGAAATAGTTCCCGTCCCGGTCCTGAAACACGGTCGTCAGTATCCGGGCCGGCTCCGTCTCGTCCTTTTCGGGAATAAACACTTCGGCGTCATAGTAAACGATGCGGGGGTGTTCCGAAGCATAAGCCTCGTCGACCGGAGCGATCGAATAGCTGTTGTTCGAACCGCTGTTCAGTGAGGGCAGCGCGCGACCTGCCAGCATCCGCGTGACGATCAGCTCCGAATAGTCTTCCAGGGCGTCGTCGGCCTCGTCGTTGATTTCGTCGACCATCGCTGCATAGAACAGCACGGCCCAAAGAGCCAGCAGCGGCAGCAGAACGAGCGAAAGGCGGAGCGCGATGCGATAGATCAGTTTCATGCGACAAGGGGATCAATCGGATTCGGATGCTACGAGCTTATAGCCGAACCCGTAAACGGCCTTGACCTCGATGGATGCTCCGGCTTCGGCGAGCTTGCGACGAAGATTTTTCACCTGGGCGTACAGGAAATGAAAACTGTCCGCCTGATCGGCGTGATCGCCCCATACGGCTTCGGCCAGCACCGTCTTGTCGACCAGATGTCCGGGTCGCTGCATGAAATAGAAAAGGATATCGTACTCCTTTTTCAGCAAAGAAAGTTCGCGGCCGGCCACCGAGACGCGCCGACTCTCGGGGTCGAGCGACACATTGCCCGAAACGACGGTCATATCTCCTCCGCTGCGGCTGCGGCGCAACACGCTTTTGACGCGGGCCAGCAACTCGGCCGTATGGAAAGGCTTGGCAAGATAGTCGTCCGCGCCACGGTCCAGACCGAGTACCTTGTCCTCGAGCGAGTCGCGAGCCGACACGATGATCACGTTCTCCTTGCGGCGCAGCTCCTTGATCCGCTCGAGCAGTCGCAGCCCATTGCCGTCGGGCAGCATGATGTCGAGCAGGATGCAGTCGTAGTCGTATCCGGACACGCGCCTGTCCGCCTCGGCATAAGTCGCGGCCGTCTCGACCACGTACCCTTCCTGCCGCAGCGCACGTTGCATGACCTCCCGGAGCGAAGGCTCGTCCTCGACGATCAGAATCTTCATACGGCAAATGTACGGAATTGATTTTGTAAAGAAATTGAAACGAAGAAATATCGGCGGTTCAAAACGGTCTTCTGAAAAGCTCTTCGGCCGCCGGATGTCCGACCTTCCGCAAGGCCCGCAAGACGCCGCCTATGTCCTCAGCCGCGCAAAAAAGCGAGTCATCAGTTCCTCGCACTCGTCTTGCAGAACGCCTCCCCGGACCACTGTCTTCGGGTGGAACGGCGAGGGCGATAGCCGTCCGGCGCCCCGTTTGGGGTCGGACGCCCCGTAGACGACAGCGCCCAACTGGCTCCAGAAACATGCCCCGGCACACATCACGCACGGCTCGACGGTCACATAGAGCTTGCATTCGGCCAGATACTTTCCCCCGACGGACGAGGCGGCGGCCGTGATAGCCTGCATTTCGGCATGAGCCGTAGCGTCCGACAGCGTCTCGACCAGATTATGTCCTCGACCGACGATGCGGCCGTTCCATACGACGACCGCTCCGACCGGGACCTCGCCCTGCTCGAACGCCTTCCGCGCTTCGGTTAGGGCCTGCCGCATGAAACGCTCGTCTTCGCTGAGTTGTTCGTCTATCATTTTTCCTTATAGGTTCGGACGCTCGAAAGTTGCGGTCCTCGGAAAACCGCAACTTTCGCGTGCAAACAAAAACAAAAATAGCCGAAATATCGGAAACCGGAACGTCCGGCAGCAAAATTATTCGCTGAAGTCCAGATTGCTGGGTTTAGGCAATGCGTCCCATCCGCTTTCGTTCGTCGTCGCCACGGAACGGTCGACCACCTCGAAGCTCAGGTCGCTGAACCAAATCTTCCCCGTACCGTCCAACAGAGCGCCGTAGGCTAAGTTGGTCGCCTGTTGCGGCACGTCGAGCACGATCTCGTACTTTTTCCATCCGGTCGTGCCGCGAACGGCCCGCCCATGCATATTGTCGAAAGCGAGCGGCCGAGCGCCCTGTCCGTCGACGCGGAACCAGAATCCGGCCCAGCCGGCCACGTCCTGCGATTTCATGTAGCCGCTCATCCGGACCCGTTTGCCGGCGTACTCGGAGGGCAGGCACTGCTGCATCAGCGTTCCGAACCCGTCGCCCGGCACATCGGTATCCCGCCGAATAGCGACCGTCGGCTTACCGTCTTTCGTTTCGTCCGGATCGATACCTATCCGGTAGGCCTCGACTCGCGTTCCCGCCGCGAACCAGTCCTTCGGTATCCGATTCTCCCCCCGAACGAATGGAGACGTCCCGCTATGGAGCCCGTCCGTTCCGACCGGACGTCCGAAAGCCAGTGCCGTGACGAACAGCAGCGGTACGTAAGCCAACGCTTTCCACCCGGACCGGCTCCGCACGCGCCCCATCATCCGGATACGTCTTTTCACCGAACAGTCTCCGTGAAATCCCGTTGCCTGAGCGAACAGTTTCTCGCCGACGCACTTGCGAATAACGAGCATCTGATAGGAGCGACGCTCGATTCCCTGGCCGAGCACGTAACGGTCGGCCTGAAACTCGTGAATCTCCCGCATGTCCCGGCGGATCAACCAAATAAAAGGATCGAACCACAGGACGACCTGGCACAGATTGAGAAAAAGCGAATCGAAAAGATGACCGAAACGACGGTGCGCATCCTCGTGGGTCAGTATCTCATGGGAATTGTATTCGAAATCACGTTGGGATATGACCACGTAGCGTCCCAACGAACAGGCCGTCGTATCGTCCGGAACCACGATCAGCCGGCATTTGCCATGCTTTAGCGTCTTACGGCCCAGAATCAGCCGTATCGTAACGATCGCTTCACGAAACATTTTCACCAGCAAGAACAGCACTCCGACACTATACGCGAGGAGGAGCAAGCCGGCCCACGACAGCCCGGGCGCGGGGCGCTCGGATATTCCGTGCGGAGAATCGTTCGTTTCCCCGGCAACGAAGACCTCCGGTTTCCGCTCCGCGTCCGGCTCTCTTCCGACCTCAGAGGTCGCAACAGCGACAGGGGAATGAGCGGTCGTCGGGACCGGTACGGGCGACGGCAGCAAAGGCACTACGAACGCGCAGACCGCAATCAGCAGCAAGATAGCCCGGTTCAGGCCAAAACACGTCTCTTTCTTCATCAAAAGGAAATAGCATGCGTAGAGCAATGCCGTAACAGCCGACGCTTTCAGCAAATAGATCAGCAATCCGTTCATGGCTTCTCATTTTGAGATCCGGCTTCGACCTGCCGGATCAGTTCCTTGATTTCCTCGGGAGTGATTTTCTTCTCCTCCACGAACATGGACAATACGGAGAGATAGGAGCGATTGAAATACTTGCCGACCGCATTCTGCAGCGACATCCGGCCGAACTCCTCGCGCGACAGGAGCGGAAAATAACGGTAAGTCGTCCCGAAACGCTCGTGACCGACAAAACCTTTTTCTTCCAGACCCCGCACGATCGTCGATACGGTGTTGTAATGCGGCTTCGGCTCGTCCATATCCCGAATGAGATCGTGAACGAACAGCGCTCCCCGATCCCAGAACCGCTCCATAATCTCCTCTTCTCGATTAGTCAGATGTTTCATCTCGTCGACAGTTGGTTTACATTCGTTTCATAAGGCTCTCAATGCAAATATAACTATATTTTTTAGTTTGCAAACGAAAAACATATTATTTTTAACTATAAAATTTAGTTAAACAATTATTGTTTTGATAATCAGTGTAATATAATTATCGATTTCGCGCAAGATATTCCGATTCCTCGGTGCCGGTACGGTTCCGCAGCGGACATGAGCCGAAAGGTCGCTCGGTTCGGGCCGTGTGTTTCGCCATGCGTGTCCGGAAAAAAAACGGCCGGGAAGATTCCGGTTCGACTAAATTTGCTACCTTTGAAGTCCGTTTGCGGGCGTGCGGCGCCGACCGGGTATATCTCGCCCCAAAAGACAGGCTATGAAAAACGAAACGATGTACAGAACACACACCTGCGGAGAACTCCGCATGGAAAACCTGAATCAGACCGTCACGCTGGCCGGCTGGGTACAGAAAGTGCGCAACCTGGGCGCGATGACCTTCATCGACCTGCGCGACCGGTACGGCATCACGCAGCTGGTCGTCGAGGAGCACTCGTCCGCCGAGTTGCTCGAAACGGCCTCGCATCTGGGCCGCGAATACGTGATCCGCGCGACGGGCCGCGTCGTCGAACGGGCATCCAAGAACGCCAAGATACCGACCGGCGAAATCGAGGTGGTGCTCGAAAGCCTCGACGTGCTGAACGCTTCGCTGACTCCGCCGTTCACGATCGAGGATCAGAGCGACGGAGGCGACGAACTGCGGATGAAATACCGCTTTCTGGATCTGAGGCGCAATCCGCTCCGCAACGCGCTGATGCTGCGTCACCGGATGGCTCACGAGATACGTAACTTTTTGGATAGCCGGGGATTCCTCGAGATAGAAACTCCTTACCTGATCAAGTCCACGCCCGAGGGAGCGCGCGACTTCATCGTGCCGTCGCGGATGAACCCGGGCGAGTTTTACGCGCTGCCGCAGTCTCCGCAGACTTTCAAGCAGCTGCTGATGGTCGCCGGATACGACCGCTATTTCCAGATCGTGCGCTGCTTCCGCGACGAGGACCTGCGGGCCGACCGTCAGCCCGAGTTCACTCAGATCGACTGCGAGATGTCGTTCGTCGATCGCGAGGATATCCTGAACGTATTCGAGGATTTGGCCAAGTACCTGTTCCGAACGATTCTGGGCAAGGAGTTCACCGAAGCCTTCCCCTGCATCGGATGGACCGAGGCTATGGAAAAGTATGGCTCGGACAAGCCCGACCTGCGCTTCGGCATGACGTTCAACGACCTGAGCGAAGAGGCCCGGGGCAAAGGATTCGGCGTATTCGACTCGGCCGAGTATATCGGAGCGATCTGCGCCGAGGGCTGCGCCGGATACACGCGCAAGCAGCTCGATGCCCTGACCGAATTCGTCAAACGTCCTCAGGTCGGAGCCAAGGGCTTGGTTTACGTGCGCTGCGAAGCGGACGGCAGCTATCGGTCGAGCGTCGACAAGTTCTACGGACAGGAGGACCTGGCCCGGTGGGCCGCCCGATGCGGAGCCAAGCCGGGCGACCTGCTGTTGATTCTGAGCGGTCCGAAAAAAAGCACGCTATCGGCCTTGTGCGAGTTGCGGCTGGAAATGGGCGAGCGGCTCGGACTTCGTCCCCACGACCGGTTCGCGCCGTTGTGGGTCGTCGATTTCCCGTTGCTCGAATGGGACGACGAGACGCAGCGTTACTATGCGATGCACCATCCTTTCACGTCGCCCAAGAGCGAGGACCTCGCGCTGATGGACACCGATCCGGGTCGCGTCCGTGCCAATGCCTACGATTTCGTCGTGAACGGCGTTGAGGTCGGCGGAGGCTCGATCCGTATTTTCGACTCGGAGCTCCAGCAGAAAATGTTCCGCGTACTGGGCTTCTCGGCCGAAGAGGCCGAGAAGCAGTTCGGTTTCCTGACGAACGCTTTCAAGTACGGCGCCCCGCCCCACGGAGGTATCGCTTTCGGGTTCGACCGCTGGTGCGCGTTGTTCGGAGGAGCCGACTCGATCCGCGACTACATTGCCTTCCCGAAGAACAACTCGGGCCGCGATACGATGATCGACTCGCCTTCGGTCGTGTCCGACGCCCAGCTTGACGAACTGTCGCTGTCGGTCCGCGAGCCGCAGCGGCACGCATAGCGTCTCTCTGTTTCCCCGACGAGGAAAAAATCCGAAAACAGCGCGATGCTCCGGTCCGAAGCCGGGGCATCGCGCTATCTGAAAATGCCCGCAATCGGGCATCTGCCGGAACGTTTCGAAGTCGAACCTGCATAAGCCGTTTCGCAAGATTCAGCCGAATTCATGTCCGCCCGAGATGTCAGGCTCTTGCTTATCGGGACCGACCCTCCGCGGTCTCGAAACCGGTCTTGGCGAACAGACCGGCCAAATGATCCTTTTGCCGGCATTTCATGCGGCCTTTGACTGCGAATACGGACAACCGTTTCCATCCGCCGCAGCGAGACGGTCATGAAAAAACGGGCGACATTTTTTTTCAGAAGGCCCTCCGTTTCAAATTCGTTACAAAATCGTTGCGGAGCTTTGTCCTACCGAACAAAGCGAAGTTTAACCCGATAAAATTTGAAACGCTATGAAAAAGTTCTTATTTCTCGCGGCCGCCCTGCTGGCCCTCGGAATTTCCACCGCGTGCGCCGACAGCGACCGCCCGATCGACGTGGCTCAGCTTCCCCAGAAGGCGCAGCAATTCATTCAGAAGCATTTCGCCGGCGAAAAAGTCGCTCTGGCCAAGGTGGAGCGCGATTTTCTGGAAGTCCGCTACGAGGTGATCTTCACCGACGGCGCGAAGGCCGAGTTCTACAAGGACGGCGAATGGAAAGAAGTGGATTGCCGTTATTCGTCGGTTCCCGCTGCGGTGGTCCCCGCGCAGATCGCGCAGTACGTGTCCGGACACTATCCCGATGCGTCCATCGTGCAGATCGACCGTGACAAGCACGACTACGAGGTCAAACTTTCCAACGGATTGGAACTGACGTTCGACCTGAAGTTCAATCTGATCGATATAGACGACTGACGCCGTGCGACGACGGAATTACGTACATACCCGATACTGAATGTGAGAAAGTTATGAAAAAGTTCGTTTTCATTGCAACGATAGCCTGTGCGGCATGTATGCTGTACGGATGCGACAAGAGCGAAGACGGAGGCGGTCCGGCGGTAAGTCCCCGGGCGGAAGCGGCTCTGTTGGCGAGATACCCTGCGGCAACCGATGTCGTATGGAGAACCAGCGGCAATTATTCCGTGGCCGAGTTCAGTTTGCCGGCCGTGCGCGCCGCAGTCCACGGCGGGCGGGACCACGCTGCCTGGTTCGATGACGGGGGCGAGTGGTACATGACCGAGACGGATATCGTTTTCGGCTCCCTGCCGTCAGCCGTGCAGGCGGCGTTCCGCGACAGCGAGTATGCCGGGTGGCGGATCGACGACGTGGATATGCTCGAGCGCGAAGGTGTCGAAACGGTTTATGTGATCGAGGCGGAAGGCCGGTCCGGAGGCCGGGAGACCGAGGTCGATCTCTATTATTCTTCTGACGGCGTGCTGGTTAAGAAAGTCGTGGACGCCGATTCCGACTACGATTACGGCGATTACATTCCCGCACGGCCTACCGGCGAAGTGGAGAGTTTCGTACAGACGCGTTATCCCGGGGCCCGGATCTTGGATGTCGAGCGCGAGAACGGCATGACCGAGGTTGAAATCCTCGACGGAACCGTATGCCGCGAGCTGCTTTTCGACGCGACGAACTCGTGGGTGCATACCAAGACCGAGCTGAATGCAGGGGAGGTCCCCGCGTCGATCATGCAGGCCCTTTCCGCTTCGGAATATGGCGGGTATCGTATCGATGACGTCGATCGCTACGAGACTCCGCAGAAGGAGTTCTATCGCTTCGATTTGGAGTCGGCCTCCGGCGACGTGAAGATCGACATTGCCTTGGACGGGACGCTGAGCGTCGTGACGCCGGAGATTTCCGGGCCCGGAACCGGGAACGGTTCGATGCTGGACGATGCGGCTGCGCGGTTCATCGCCGAAAAGTATCCGAATGCCCTGGTTCGGGAATTCGATTGGGACGACGGCTTGCTCGAAGTGGAAATTTACCACGAGGGTAAGGAAAAAAGCGTTTGCTTCGATGGGGCCGGCCGGTGGGTGAAGACCGAGTGGGACGTGAGGCTTTCCGAACTGCCTGATGCCGTAAGGACGGCCATAGCCGGGTCGCAGTATGCGTCGTACCGCGTGGACGATATAGAATACGTGCAGACGTCCGGGACCGAATATTACTGGATAGAGTTGGAACGAGGCGATTCCGAGGCGACGCTGCGCGTCGATGCGAGCGGAAACATGCTGTGAGTTGTCTGAGGACTTCCCGACATGATAATAAGGGAGGAGTCCGACGAGTCGCTCTTTTACGATTTCACCCCTGTCAGCATGATTTCTGACAGGGGTGATTTCTATTTTAGGGACTGGATGAACAGCCTCTCGGTCGGTCCGCTCCGTTTGTCCGGTTCCGGCGCACGGGCAGACTCGTCGTTTCGGGAAGCGGCCTGTGCCGGGAATCCTTGCCGTCCCTTGCCAAGGGAAAATCGGTGCGGAGAGAAGGGCCGGCCTATTGCTGTGCAATGAAAGCCTCCAGACGCTTGACCGCAGCGGCCGATGCTTCTTCGCTCGTCTGAGGCGCTTCTTCGGGGATCGCTCCGGCTACCAGATTCAGGCAAAGGTCGAATCGCTCGGCAGCGAGCGCCGCGTCGATCAGGGGCTTGACCAAGGCTTCGAGCAAGCTTCTCAGCGGAAGGCTACTACCTCCCAAAGACAACTCGAAGCTCGGATCGATCATCGAGATAACGGTAGAGAGCAGGCCGAATACCGGAGCGGTCTGCTCCTTGCTGACATATACGGTCATCTTGTCGCCCTCCTTCTTGAAATAGAGCGGAATACCCACCGTTGTGATCGTTCCCGGATCGAGCGGGCCGAGTTGAGCCTTGCTCGGATCGTTCTTGAGCATCAGGTTCAGGTTCGGTACCAGATAGAGGGCGCCGTCCTTTACGTACCATTTGATCGCGTTCAGCGGGCTATGCACGAAGACGGGGCTGATCTGTTCGCCGCTCAGGGCCGGCATCATGTCGTTCAGCAGGTTGGAGTTGTAGGTCGCCGTCAGGTTGCCGTCCGCCTGAAAGTCGATATTGACGACGGCCATCGAGCCTTTGAGCAGTGTGCCCAGAATCTGGACGATGAATTGCGAGCCGCTGATGTCCTGCTCCGTTTCGATCGAGATGGGGGTCAGCGTGGCCGTACCGAAGTCGTCCGTTTCGAGGTTCAGGTTCCACACGCCGATGATGTCCGACTTGTAGGTCGGGGTCAGATTCAGCGTCAGCCGGCCGTCGCGCAGCTCGCCGCTCAGCGTGATGTCGCGCGAGGCGTTGCTGCTCGTGCCTTCGAAGACGTTGAACAACGGCGTGGTCATCTTCACGTCGGTGAATGTCAGGCCGGTTTCGCCCGGAACCGCATAGTCGGGAATCGAAATCGTCAGCTGGTTGGCGTCGGAGCCGCTGATCTGGGCCGTTTCGCCCGAGAGCAGCAGGACGCTTTGGCCTCCCACGTTGATCTGCAGCTTGTCTCCGGTATAGGAGCCTACGGCCTCGTCCAGCGGAACGGAGTAGTTGGCCGTTGCATTGTCGTCGTCGCATGCGGTCATAAGAAGCGCCGCGCACAGAACGGGAAGGGCAGACAGGAGAATTTTTTTCATGTTGAATTTTTAAGTTAAGTTTAATTAATGATGGTGCTCGTATGCACTGTTTGTTTCCGTTTTTCGTCGTTTACGAGCGGATGACGATCCTGGCCGAGGAAGGTTTTCCGATTTTGTTATTATTGTTTATCCGCTTCATAACGAGAATATTCCTTGCTTTTCGATTCCGAATCGCTAAAATGTACAACGCCGGCGGGACCGAAAAGTTACAGCCGTGCGCTTTTTCCGTTTTTTATTTGGAAAAGTGAAACCATGTGGATTATCTTTGCTCCATTCCCCGTTTTCGTCCGAATGCGGGGAGCGTGAATTTAAATGCTCTTCTATGAAAAAAATTTTTACTCGCATCTTCCCTTTGTCGCTGTTGCTGCTGAGTTCCTGCATCAAGGGAGAACCTCGCAATACGGAAGCCGACATCGTCCGTTGCATTCTTCCCGCCGATATACTCAAGTCGGAGCCGACGATCGACGACAACAGCGTGCAGGCTTTCGTCGTAGGTGGCGTGGATATGAAGAAGCTCGCGCCGGAATTCGAACTGATTCCCGGCGCGACGATTTCGCCCGAGTCGGGCACCGAGCGCGATTTCACCGAGGACCAGCAGTATACGGTTACTTCCGAGGACGGAGTTTGGCAGAAAACGTACCGCGTGAGCATCACGCAGTCCGACATGCAGACCAAATACGACTTCGAGAACTGGAAAAAGCAAGGCAGTTACGTGATTCCCTATGAGATCATGGGCGATCAGATCCAGAACATCTGGTCGTCGGGCAATTCCGGCTTTGCGCTGACCGGCGGCGGCGGGTCGTACGACAAGTTCCCGACGGCCTATACCGAGGAGTCTCACTCGGGTCAGTGGGCGGCCAAGCTCGTTACGCGCGCTACCGGAACGTTCGGCGTCAATCTGAAGATGCCCATCGCGGCGGGTAACCTGTTCATCGGTACGTTCGACGGTATGAGCGCGACGAAAGATCCGATGAAAGCGACCCGTTTCGGAATGACTTTCGGCCGCGAGCCCCTGCGGCTCACGGGCTATTACCGTTATCAGTCGGGTGGCGACATTACCGATGAGAACAACCAATTGGTGGTTCCCGCGCGCCGCGACTCGTGCAATATCTACGCCGTGCTTTACGAGACCGACGATGAAGTGGAGTGCCTCTATGGCGACAACGTGCTGACTTCTCCGAATCTGGTGGCGGTCGCCTTGGTCGATCAGCCCGAGGAGACGGATGTATACAAGAAGTTCGATGTCGAGTTCGAGTATCGGAAGCCGTACGATCCGCAGAAGTCGAAGGAGTTCAAGTACAAGCTGGCCGTCGTTTTCACGTCGAGCCGCGACGGCGGCCGGTTCCGGGGCGCGGTGGGCAGCACGCTGTGGATCGACGACGTGGAGGTCGTTTGTCGGGAGCCTCTGGCCGGGGAGCAGTAAAATCCAGTGAATATGAAAAAAAAACTATATATTCTGTTGGCGCTGGCCTGCCTGTGCGGCACGCTTTCCGCGCAACGCAAGTTCGAATATCGGGTCAAGGCCGGATTCAACGTGGGCGGCGCGCTGCCGATCCCGTTCCCTGCCGAGATACGGAAAATCAAGTCTTATAATCCGACGATGGCCTTTTCGATCGAGGGCAACATCATGCGGCGGTTTACCGACAAGTGGGCCCTGCTGAGCGGTATTCGTCTCGAAACGAAGGGGATGTCCACCAAAGCGCGCGTCAAGAATTACGCGATGACGATGAATGTCAGCGTCGGCGACGAGCCGGGGGAGATCAGCGGCGTGTTCACCGGCATGGTCAATACGAAAGTCCGCAACGAGTATATCACGCTGCCCGTGCTGGTGCTCCGCGAACTGTCTCCGCGCTGGGACCTGAGAGCCGGTCTCTTTTTCTCCTGCCTGATCGAGGGCGGCTTCGACGGGACCGCCTACGACGGATATATGCGCGAGGGCAATCCGGTCGGCACGAAGGTGGGCGTCGAGGCGGCCTCTTACGATTTCAGCAGCGACGTGCGCACGTTCAACTGGGGCGGCGAGATCGGAGCCGAGTTCGCCGCTTACAGGCATCTGACGGTGTACGCCGATCTGACATGGGCTTTCAACTCTCTTTTCCCGAAGGATTTCAAGAGCATCGGTTTCCCGATGTACAACGTGTATCTGAATATAGGCTTCGGCTACGTCTTTTAGCTCGGACCGTTCGGGCGGACAGCCCGGTTGTTCGGCAAAAATACGGAGGGCGTCTCACAAACGTGAGACGCCCTCCTGTATTTATTCGGCGAGTCCGGACGAGTTTGCGGATTGCACGGCTATCGGTACGCTGAAAAGCCGTCGATCTGTCTGCCAGATCGGAGCCGGTCGTTGCAGGTTTTCCGGAATCCGCATCGCCCGGTCCGAAAGTTTGCCCGAAAGCCGGCCTCTTTCGGAATCAGTCGGCTGTCGTCAGTGCGATGTCGTCGATCTGATAGCCTGCTGCGCGCGACTCGAAGCGGACGATCAGATTTTTGGCATGGGGAATGCCGTCGCTCAGCGTAATCTGAGCCCATCTTTTATTGGCCGGGCGCGCGTCGTCCCCGATAATCAGCGGCGTGAACGTGCCGCCGCCGTCGCTGACGCTGACGGTCAGTTCTCCCGGCTTGTATCCCTGTTCCGAGTTGGCGCAGCCGAACTGCAGGACCGGAGCGGACGAGGCCAAGGACGCGTTCAGGCCCGAAATAGTGAAATAGGCTCCCGACGAGTTGAATGTCAGATTGTTGCCTCCCGAAGCCCCGACGTAAGCGGACGACGGGTTTTGGGCCGATACCGTGACGCCGGCTCCGGCATATTCGGCTTCGGCATACGACCAGCCGGTGAACTTGGCTACCTGAGTGGCTGTGGAGACCGTCGCTGCTCCCATCGTCTCGAGGTAGTCGATCCGTCCCGACGGAAAGAGTATCTGTACCTGCTCTTCGGTTACGTCGGTGGAGACGGTGATGCTGACGCTCAGCCTGCCGGAGGTCGGCTCGGGTGTGTCGTCGATTTCGATGAGATAGAGTTTGCGGGCTTCCAGCGTGAGTTCCTGTTCGTACTGCGCTTCGCCTGCCGTCACGACGAGCGTCGCGCTGCCCGGCAGGAAGTAGCCGGTCCGTTCCGCGTCGTCGCCTTCGAAGTTCAGGATGCCCTCGATTTGCCGGACGCTCGCCGAGCGGACCGGATGCGCTGCCGCGAAGTCGTCGGTATAGGAGATTCGCACGCCCGCGTTGGTCTGGGCGCAGGAGACGGAGGCCTCGCTCTGCTTGCCGACGCTGATGCGGGTTGGGGCCGATCCCCCGTAGACCGGCGTGTCGAATTGCGGGGTCTCGAACGGTTCCGAGTAGGCGGTCAGCAGGTAGTCTCCCGCCGTCAGTTCGATCGGATCGGGAGTCTCCCCGATAGGCGATATCGTCCGGACGATATCGCCGTCGCGCGAGATTTCGAGCGTGAATGCGGTCGCATCGCTGCTTTTGGTCCGGCTCACCGTGACCGACGGATCGACGTCGAGACGGATTTGCAGTCGGCCGGTTCCCTCTTCTGAGGCATGTTCCGAACACCCTGCCGCTGAGATCAGCAGCAGGGAAATGATTCCCAGTTTGTTCATCGTTTGTCGTTTTAGGCGGTTGCGGAAATAGTGGAGGATTCGGGGACCGTGCGGCTTTCCCGAACGGCCGTGCGGTTGCCGGATAGGGCTTTCATAGGGCGTGGACCGAGCCGAGATACTTCCGGATCCGGAGATCCGATCGGGAGAGAACTTGCGCCGGATGCGCTACGACGAATCCGGATGCCTAGGCATACCGGGGCCTGCGTCTGCAGTCGGGTGATTGAATTGTGTTTCATAGATATAATAAGGATTTAGGTGAATTGTGGGATTCCTTATTTGTGAGCGCGATGCGCGTATTTCAAAAATAAATGAAAAAAATCGGAATTGCAAGTAATCCGTTCAGGCACACTTCTTTCTTCTCGGAGAACTTCCCCGGGCCGCTGCGAACGGGACGTTCACGGCGACCGCCGGCGGCAAATAGACGGAAGCACGGCGCGCCGGGACGAAATTTTGAGTAACTTTACGGCGCATCGCGCGAAGGGAGAGGATGGGGCCGTCTCCGGCGCGGGCGCAAACGAACGAAAGCTATGGAGCGCATTCTGTTTTTGGGATTGGGATACATCGGTCTTCCGACGGCGGCTCTCGCCGCTTCGAGAGGCTTGGAAGTGGTCGGCGTGGACGTCGATCCGGCGATTGTCGGGAAGGTGAACCGGGGCGAGATTCATATCGTCGAGCCCGGCTTGGCCGAGGCGGTCCGCGAAGCCGTGTCGGCCGGGCGTCTGCGCGCGTCGCTCGAGCCTGTGCTCGGCGATGTCTATGTCGTGGTCGTGCCGACTCCGTTCAAGGGAAATCACGAGCCCGACGTGTCGTACGTCGAGGCGGCCACGCGCTCGGTCGTTCCGCTGCTCAAGGAGGACGATCTGTTCGTCATCGAATCGACTTCGCCGGTGGGGACGACCGACCGGATGGCGCGGCTGATTTTCGCCGAGCGTCCTGAACTGGAGGGGAAGCTGTCCGTAGCCTATTGTCCCGAGCGGGTGCTGCCGGGCAACGTGCTTTACGAGCTGGTGCATAACGACCGCGTCATCGGCGGCATCGACGACCGTTCGACGCGGCGCGCCATGGAGTTCTATGCCCGTTTTGTCGAGGGCAAGCTTCATGCGACCGATGCGAAGACGGCCGAGATGTGCAAGCTGACCGAGAATTCCTCGCGCGACGTGCAGATCGCTTTCGCCAACGAGCTGTCGTTGATCTGCGACAAGGCGGGTATCAATGTCTGGGAGCTGATCGAGTTGGCCAACAAGCATCCCCGCGTCCACATCCTCCAGCCGGGAAGCGGAGTGGGGGGGCATTGCATCGCGGTCGATCCCTATTTCATCACTTCGGAGTTTCCGGTCGAGTCACAGTTGATCGCCAAGTCGCGCGAAATCAACAACTACAAGGCTTTCTGGTGCGCCGAGCGGATTCGTGAGGCCGTTCGCGGCTTCAAGGTGCGCGAGGGTCGTCCTCCGCGCGTGGCGCTGATGGGACTGGCTTTCAAGCCCGATATCGACGATTTGCGCGAAAGCCCGGCCAAGTACATCGTTTCCAAGGTGATGGAGGCCGAGGACGCCGACTATATGATCGTCGAGCCGAACGTGCGCGAGCATCGGGTCTATAAGCTGACCGATTATGCGGAAGCTTATGCGCAGGCCGACATCGTGGCGTTTCTGGTCGCTCACGCTCCTTTCCGTTCGCTGGCGTACCGGGACGATGCCGTGATACTCGATTTTTGCGGAATATTCAGAAAATAGACTTTATCTAATGAAAAAGGTGATGCTGGTTTTCGGGACTCGTCCCGAGGCGATCAAAATGGCCCCGCTGGTACGGGAGTTCCGACGGCATCCGGACTCTTTCCGGACGGTCGTCTGCGTCAGCGGACAGCACCGCGAGATGCTCGATCAGGTGCTGAGGCTGTTCGCTATCGAGCCCGACTACGATCTGAACATTATGAGGCAGGGACAGGATCTCTACGACGTGACTTCCCGCGTGCTGACGGGCATGCGCGACGTGCTCGACGAGGCCTGTCCGGACGTGGTGCTGGTTCACGGCGACACGACGACCTCGACGGCCGCCGCACTGGCCGCCTTTTACCGCCGCGTTCCGGTCGGACACGTCGAGGCGGGACTGCGCACGCACGACATATACAGCCCGTGGCCCGAGGAGATGAACCGCCAGATCACGGGCCGGATCGCTTCGTATCATTTCGCCCCGACGGAACTCTCGCGCCGGAATCTGCTCGGCGAGGGAGTCGATCCCGGGAAGATTCTGGTGACGGGCAATACGGTGATCGACGCGCTGCATACGGTGGTGGAGCGGATCAGGAGCGACAGGGAGCTGGCCGGCCGGTTGGCCGGCGAGTTGCTTGCAGGCGGGTACGACACGGCGCGTCTCGACGGATCGCGCCGCATGGTGCTCATTACCGGTCACCGGCGCGAGAATTTCGGCGACGGATTCGTGCGGATATGCTCGGCGATCAAGCATCTGGCCGAGACTTATCCCGATGTCGATTTCGTTTATCCGATGCACCTCAATCCGAACGTGCGCCGGCCGATTCACGAGGCGTTCGGGAATTCGTCCCTGCCGAACCTGTTCCTGATCGAGCCTCTCGAATATCTGCCGTTCGTCTGCCTGATGGAGCGGAGCGCGATCGTGCTGACCGATAGCGGAGGCATTCAGGAGGAAGCCCCGGGGCTCGGCAAGCCCGTGCTCGTCATGCGCGATACGACCGAGCGTCCCGAGGCGCTCGATGCCGGAACGGTCCGCTTGGTCGGCACCGATTATGACCGAATCGTCGGGGACGTCAGCGCGCTGCTCGACGATCCCGAGCATTACAGGACCATGAGTCAGGCCGTCAATCCTTACGGGGACGGAAAAGCCTGCGGCCGGATCGTGCAGTTTCTGAAGTAAAACGCTTCCGGCGCCGATCGGCCGGTCGGATGCCGGCGCTTCGTCTTTGGAACCTTGAGCGAGCGATGAGGCGTGCGGTATGTGGTCGTTAGTTTTTGGAGCGCCGTTCCGGTTTTAGGGAGCGGCGCTTCGTCTTTCTCCCGAACATGCCGTCGGGCCGGCTGATTGCCGTCGAATAGTCGTCCGGCAGAGTATTCCGGCACCGATGATTTCCGGCGTCGAGGCTGGGGAGAGGATGCGGCGACATGCACGGAAGCGGTATTGCCCGTGCGTTGAGGAAAGCGGCGGCCGAACTCCGACCGGGTCCGTATCTTCGTTATAAGTTGCGTTCCGAGCGAATCCGTTCGAGCAGTCCGTCGCTGGCGTCCTCGATCAGGTCCAGTACCAGCTCGAATCCCGCGTCGCCCCCGTAGTACGGGTCGGGGACTTCCGTGCAGTCGGACTTCCGGCAGAAATCGGTCATTTTACAAATGGCGGCTCCGGACTCCGTTTTGCGGCCCAGTCTGCGCAACTCGCGCAGGTTGCGGTCGTCCATGCCGACGATCCGGTCGAAACGGTCGAAGTCTTCGGGCGCGACGGGCCGGGAGATCGAATCGAGGCGGTAGCCCCGCCGCGCGGCATGCGCTTTCATTCGCGGGTCGGCTCCGTCGCCGGCATGGTAGCCGATCAGCCCCGCCGAGTCGATCTCGAACCGCCCGGCGAGCCCGGCTTTTTCGACCCGGTCGCGGAAAACGGCCTCGGCTGCCGGCGAGCGGCAGATATTTCCGAGACAGACGAACAGGATCTTATACTTTTCGTTCATATTCATCGGGTTGTCTTGCGACCGGCCGACCTTTTCCCCGATCGGCCTTCGGTCGTTCCCGGCAAAGGTACGAAAAGTTCGCGAACGGTCCGGTGTCCGGTATCCGCGGAAGCGAGTCCTGCCACCGGAGAAGAGGCGTCAATAGTCGATGCGCAGAAAATCGCCCCGAACGTTGAATTCGAGATCGGTTCCGTCCGAAAGCTCGATGCCGTACCCGCGGCGGTCCCGGTCGATCTTGACGACCGGCCGATCGGGATAGTTCCGTTTCAGGTAGTCGGCGATGCGGAGCGGAATGATGCTCTGGGGTACGGTCGTCCGCTCGGCATCGATCTCGGTCCACTGGCCCCGACGGTCGAATTCCAGATCGGAACCGTTTTCGAGCAGGACGTCGTACGAATCGGTCCGGCCTCCTTCGCGGTCGATTTTGATCAGGGCGATCCGCGTGTCGGGAAAATGGGTCGCGATGAATTCGCGTGCCGTTGCGGGCAGTTTTTGCGGATCGGTCGTCCGGATCTCGTTTCCCGCCCGAAGCGCCGCCGAGACGGACATCATCGAGAGCAGTATGAACAGAAGTTTTTTCATGGCATTCCGGTTTTAGTCGGTTGTTGTCCGGTCTTCGTCAAAGTCGATGCCACACTTGCCGAAAAGCCGCCGGAGGCCGTATCCTTTGCGGTAAGCAATGAGGTTGCGGTTCCGGCGGCATCGGTCCGAGAGAGAGTTCCCGTCAATATTTCTCGAAGCCCAGAGGTTCGCCCGCGTAAAAGTCGAGAATCTTGCGGCGAAAGATGAATTCGAACTTGGCTTGCACCAGTTCCGACTCCGACCGCTCCATGCGTGTTTTGGCATCGTTGTAGTCGAAGATCGTCGAGCGGCCGGCGGCGGACTTCTCCTCCTCGTAGCGGAAGGCTTCCCGGGCCGCCTCGAGCGAGCGCGAGGCCGACAGATATTTCTGATAGGCTGCCCCGGCATTGTAGTACGACTGTTCGATCTCCTTGCGAAGCGCCTGCCGGGCTTCGGTCAGCGCCAGCTCCTGATTGCGGATGGCGATCCGGGCCGAGCGGACGTTGTTGCGTGTGGCCATCCGGTTGAAGATCGGTATGCTGACGTTCAGTCCGACCGATTCGCTTCCGTAGTTGCGGAACTGGTTTCCGAAACTCGCATTCATCGCTTCGTTACCGAATATGTGAAAATAGCTGGTCCCGTAGCTGGCTCCGAGCGAAATCTGCGGATAGCGGGCCGAGCGGGCCAGCAACAGATTTTTCTCGCTGTTCTGTAGTCGGTATTTTTCGGCCTGCACGCTCGGGCGGTTCCCGACGGCGTATTCGTATATGACCGAAGGGGATTCCATACTGCTCATCGCGCCGATCTGGATCGTCCCCAGCTCGGGCATTCGGATATCGAAGCCCGTCGCATCTTCTCTGTTGAGGGCTTGACTCAGGTCGAGCAGCGACAGGGTCAGGGTATTCCGCGCCTGAGTCAGTGTCAGCGAGTCCTTGGCCAGCAGCGCGCGGCTCTCGTATAGTTCCGATTCGGGACTTTTGCCGCTTTCGACGAGCAGCCGGCTGCGCTCGATCTGAGCCATGCTCAGCGCGACTTGGCTTTCGGCCACGCGGACGAGCTCTTTGTTGAGCAGCGCCTGAAGGTAGAGCGCCGTCACGTTCAGCGAAACGTCCTCGCGGGCCCGGGCCAGGTCCTGCATCGCCGCTTGCAGGCTCAGCTTCTGGGCGGCGATGTCGTGTTTGATGCGCATGCCGTTGAACAGCGGGATGCTGGTCGATACGCTCAGGTTGGACGAGAATTGATTGACATTTTCGTAGGTATTGTTTTCTCCGATCGTCCGGCCGAATCCGAAACTGCCTCCGAGTCCTGCGTTCAGATTCGGCAGCCGGCTGTTGCGGGCCGTGTTCAGTTTGACGTCCTGATCTTCGGCGCGCAGGCGGAACTGCTGGATCGAGATGTTGTTCTCGACCGCGTACTCGATGCACCGATCGAGCGTCCAAGGCTCTTGCTGGGCCGAGGCTCCGGCCGCGGGAAGCGTAAGGACGAGGGCGGCCAGCATGGTTTTTCGTATGGTCATGGTTGTGCGGTTAAACGGGTTCTGAAATCGTTCGGTTACCGGTTATTTTATGGCAGGCTGTTTCGTGCCGCGCAGTTTCTCGCCTCCGGACAGTCCTTCGGTAACTTCGACGTTGACGCCGTTCGACAGGCCGAGCTTGACTTCCTTGCGCTCGAAGGTTTGGTCGGTAGCAGTCGAGTCACTCGTAAGCAGGTTGACGAACGTTTTGTCGCCCTCGAACTCGACGGCGCTCTCGGGTACCGTCAGCACGCCGGCCCGCCGGTCGGTCACGATCTCCGCGTTCGCGCTGTATCCCGCCCGGACGAACAGATCTGGCGGTATCTGCGTGGAGGCTTTGATCTCGAACATGATCACGCCGTTCTCCTCGGCTCCTTTCGGGGCGATGTACTCCAATACGGCGTTGAGCGCGACGTCCTGCAACGCGCCGATCGTCAGTTTGACGGGCATGCCTTCGCGCAGGCGTCCCACCTCCGTCTCGTCGACCTTGCCCCGGAAGATCATGTCGTTCAGGTCGGCGATCGACGCGATCGTCGTGCCGTCGTTGAACGTGTTGGACTGGATCACTGAGTTGCCGACCTTGACCGGCACGTCGAGAATCATGCCGGTGATCGTCGAGCGGATTTGCGTGTTGCTCAGCTCGGCGTTGCGGCTGGCTATGCCGTTCTGGACGATCTCGAGGTTGTCCTTGGCGTTCTGCATCTCTTCCTCGGCTTTCGAGAGGGTCGTCTGGCTCGTTTCGAATTCCTCCTTTGAGATCACGCCCGAGCCGTACAGCTCCTTTACGCGGTCGAAATCGCGCCGGGTTTGATCCAGACTGATCCTCGCTACGTTGACGCGCGACTCGGCGCTATTGAGCGTTGCCATTTCGGGGATCACTTTCACTTTGGCGATCACTTCCCCCTGTCGCACTTGCTCGCCCGCTTCCTTGTAGATTTCGGATATGATACCCGAAATCTGAGGCTTGATCAGAACCTCGTCGCGCGGCTCGACCTTCCCGGTCGCCACGGCCCGTTTCTCGATCGTGTCGGTCTGCGGAACGACGATCTGGTAGACCTCTTTGACAGGACGGGTCTTGTACCACAGGAATGCGAACGTGCCGCAGAGGATGAGCAGGAAAAGCACGCCCAGCGAAATTTTCAGAACCTTTTTCATTATTTCGAGTTTTTCGGTTTATGTTTCGTTTCTATTCTTCCCGTATGGCGTCGACCGGCTTGATCTGCATGGCCCGGTTGGCCGGCAGGATACCGGCGACGAGGCCGCCGGCGACCAGCACCGCGAGCGAGAGCATGCCGGTCGAGAACGGGATTTGGGCCCTCAGCGGGACCGGCATGCCGGGCGAGAGGAGCGTTTCGGCCGCCGACAGCAGTCCGACGGCCAGTGCCAGCCCGAAAACGCCAGCCACGAACGTCAGTACGAAAGCCTCGCTCATGATCTGCGAGATGATCGTGCGCGGCTTGGCTCCCAATGCGCGGCGAACGCCTATCTCCTGCGTCCGCTCGCGGACGGTCACCAGCATGATGTTGCTGATGCCGACGATACCCGCCAGCAGGGTGCCCAGACCGACGATCCATGTAAGGATCTTCAGCCCGCGAAACAGACTGTTGGCCATCTCGACCTGTTCGCTCATGTTCCAGATCATCACCGCTTTCGTGTCGTCGGGCGACAGCGTGTGGCGGCTGTTGACGATCTGTTTTATGCTCTCTTCGACGCGGGGAATGGGAACGCCGTCATAGGCCGCCACCGAGACCTGGTGCAGGCGCTTGCCCGTGTTGTACATCCGTTGCACTGTGCCGAGCGGGAGCAACACGGAGGCATCCGAGTGGAAACTTATGCCCACGTTCGATACGGCCGTCACGCCGACGACCGTCAAATAGGTGTTGTTCATCCGGATCGTGCGGCCGACCGGATTTTCTCCGCCCGGGAACAGCTCCTGCCAGATTCGCTCGGTAATCACGCAGACCTTGCGCTGCTGCTCCATGTCGATTTCGTTGAAGAAACGGCCGAACAGCAGCCGTTGCGGCAGAATCTGCTGGAAACTCGGGGTATAGCCGACGATCGAGTAGGTTCCCTTGCGGTCGTTGCGGCTGAAATTGTAGGAACTTCCCCAGAAGATGCCTCCCACGGCTTTGATGCCCGGTATCTGGGTCTCGATGATGCGCATGTCGTCGTTGTCGAGCTGCCAGTAGCGTCCGGCCGGCAGTCCTTTGTACGGGATCGACGTCTTGCCGCCCCACAGGAAGCAGGAGTTCTCGTTCATGCCGTTCAGGTTGGCGTAAAGCAGGTTGCGAAGGCCCAGTCCGGACCCCATCATGACGGTCAGCATGAAGATGCCCCAAAAGACTCCGAAGGCGGTCATGATGCTGCGCTTGCGGTTTCGGTTGATGGTCTGCCAGATTTCTTCCCAGCGGTCTAAGTCGAACATGGTTTCCGTGGCGTGTAGTTGCGGTTCGGGTTGATTGGTTGCGGGTCGTTTATTTGTTGTGCCTCATCGCGTCGATCGCCTTGATACGTGCGGCCCGGCGAGCCGGAACGTAGCCTGCGATCATGCCTGCGACGATCAGTACGAGCGTGGCGCTGACGGCGGTCGACAGGTCGAGCGTGGGATTCTTGAACATGGAAAATTGGCTCGGCGAAGCGGCGGCGGCCCGGTCCATGAAAAAGTTGACCGCTTCCATAACCCCTACGCCGCCGATCAGTCCGACGTAGCCGAAGGCCGCCGTGATCAGTACCGATTCGAGCAGGACCAGCTTGACGAGCGACGACGGCCTGGCGCCCATCGCCTTGCGGATGCCGAATTCGGACGTCCGCTCGCGGACCGTCACGAGCATGATATTGCTGACGCCGACGATGCCGGCCGTCAGCGTGCCGATGCCGATGATCCAAATAAACAGGGCGATGCCGTGAAAAATCGTCATCGTCTGCTGGTAACTCTCCATGCGGTCGTTGATCCAGATCGCGCTCTTGTCCTCGGGCGAGAAGCTGTGCTCGGCGCCCAGACGGGTCCGGAGCTGCCGTTTGAAAAGGTCGCTCTGCTCTTCCGTATCGATACCCCGGACGGTGAACGAGATGGAAGCCACGTCCCGTTTGTCGCCCATGTATGTCAGCAGAACCGAGGAGAGCGGCCCGTATATCTGCGAAGTGTAGCTGTAGCTCAGCCCTTTGTAGGTTCCGACGACCGTATAGCCCATTTTGTCGATCTGTACCATCCGCCCGACGGGACTGCCTCCGTCCTTGAACAGGACGCGGCAGGCCAGATCGTCCAGTACGACCACCTTGCGTTTCTCCTTCACGTCGGTCTCGTTGATAAAGCGTCCTTCGACGATCTGGATGCCGTCGATCGGCTGCGTTTGCGGAAGCACTCCGTACAGCGTGGCCGACGTGAACTCTCCTCCGTACGAGATATGCGCGTCGTTGTGCCATACCGAGGCGGTGATTTTGTCTATCCGGTCCGAAAATTCCGTTTTCAGGATTTCCATGTCCCGCTGGTTGATCTGGATGTGCCTCCCGCTTTGGAATCCCTTGTAAGGAACGGAGGTTTGCCCGCTGTAGATGAACATCGAGTTGATGGCTCGGCCGGAAAAATTGTCCTGCATCGCGTTGCGGAGTCCGTTGCCCGAGCCGAGCAACACGATCAGCATGAAAATGCCCCATGCGACCGAAAAGCCCGTGAGGAAAGTGCGCAGCTTGTTGCGGCTGACCGTCGAGAATATCTCCTGAAGCTGCTCTCTCATCGCCCGGGAACGGTTACCGAGCCGATCAGCCCGTCTTTGATGTGAATGATCTTGTCGGTCTGATCGGCCACTTCCTGAGCGTGCGTGACCAGAATCATCGTCATGCCGCTGCGGTTCACCTCTCTGAGCAGGTCCATCACCTCCTGCGACGTCTTGCTGTCGAGAGCGCCGGTCGGCTCGTCGGCCAGAATGATTTGCGGCCGGGTGATCAGCGAGCGGGCGATCGCCACGCGCTGCTTCTGTCCTCCCGACATCTCGTTGGGCATGTGGTCGGCCCAATCGCGCAGTCCGAGCCGGTCGAGGAACTCGAGGGCCATCGCGTTGCGCTTGCGGCGGGGCACTCCCTGGTAATAGAGGGGCAGCGCGACGTTCTCCATCGCGTTTTTGTAGCTGATCAGGTTGAACGACTGGAAAATGAAGCCGATCATCCGGTTCCGGTATTCGGCCGCCTTCGTTTCGGACAGATTCTTGATCGGCTTCCCGTCAAGGAAGTATTCCCCGCTGTCGTAGTCGTCCAAAATCCCCAGTATGTTGAGCAGGGTTGATTTGCCGGAGCCCGACGCTCCCATGATGGAGACCATCTCGCCTTCCCCGATTTCGAGGTCGATGCCCTTGAGCACATGGAGCGGCGAGCCGTTGTAATAGGTCTTGTTGATGTTTTCCAGTCTGATCATACTGTCCGCGAGCATTGGTTTGGGCGTAGGGTCCGAAGCGGGTCCGGTCGTTCGTTCCGCGCCGGGAGGGTTGAGTTTTCAGTTAAATGAACAATACAAATCTATGAAAAATAATAATATTATGCAATGCAAAGTAGTGTTAAATTTTAAATTTTATCGGTTTTAGTATATAACTTGTTCATGATGTGTGTTTTATGTTGTGTGAAGAAAATTCCGGGGACCGCTTGTACGGATGGCGTGCATGGACGAGGCCGGTTTATTTTTTTTCGGGTTGAGAACGGAGTTTGTTGTGGCAGGACGTGTTTTTGTCGGATAATATTGCTATCTTTGATACGAACTAACTAACTTTATCAAACTCAATCCAAACTTTTTACCTGATGAAAAACACTTACTTCAAGCTTTCGGCCGTCCTGCTTCTGGCGGCCTTGCTGCTCGGAGGGGCGAGGCTCGGGGCTCAGTCGCTGATTCTTACGAGCGACGAGCAATTGAACGATCTGATGGATCCCGACAAGAAGCTCGATCTTTCGCTGGGTTATACACCCTACCATGCCAGTCTGCGCGACATCTGCGAGCAAGGCAAGAAACAAGGTTCCAAGCAAATGGTTTTCGCGTTCGACGAATTTTTCCGCCAATACCGCCAGCATGCGGGTACGGAGCGGCGGCTTACGCCCGATATGGACGAGTACGTCGAAAAAATCAAGTTTGTCAGCGACTTCGCCAAGAAGTACGACATCGGCCTTTGCCTGAGCCTGCTCAGTCCGCTCGAGCTGGGGACCGCCTACAAGAACCAGACGGGGCACAGCGGTCGCTGGCTCGCTTACAAGGTGGGCCTGCGCGACGGCAGTACCGGCAAGTTCAGCGTGCCGATCTGGGAGCAGCTCTACTGGACCAACAACAAGGGCAAGACGCCTGTCAAGCTCAAAGGGGTCAAAGCTTATGCCTTCAAGGAAAAGCCCGTCGGCAACAGTCCTTTCCGGGCCGTGAATCCCGACGAAATCGTCGAGCTGAAGGAGGTAAAATACGAGGCGATGGACACTTACGACTCGGATAATTTCGTTCCCGGCGTAGGCAATACCGGCAATCTGATGCGTCTGCTGCGCGTTTACGGCGAAGGCGGCGGGCTGGAAGGCTACGACCGAGTGATGGTGCTGCTCGAATACGAGACGCAGGAGATGGACTATTTCAACGAGGACGCGCTGCCGTTCCTCAAGGCGCTGATGAAGAAGTACCATGACAACGACATCAATCTGACGGCGCTCTATTCCGACGAGATGCACATTCAGCAGGACTGGTTCTACTTCAGCCACCACGAGAACGGCCAGTTTGCCGAACGTTATCTGACCGAGAGCATGGCCGACAAGTACCGTAAGAAATTCGGCCAGCCTTTCGACGACAAGTATATGCTCTATTTCGCTTACGGCGCTCCGAACTATCAGCCTACGGTAGAGGCCGTGGTCAACGTGCAATACGTGATGGGGGATACTCCCGAGGACATCCACCGTACTTTCCTGCTGCGCGACCGCTATTACCGGATGCTCAACGACGAGGTGGTCGATCTGTTCAAGGCGGCCAAGGACTATGCCGAGGAGCTGTTCGGACGCGAGCTGGAAACCAGCGCGCACGCATCGTGGGCCCAGAGTCCGACGATCGACTATTGGAACTACGAGAAGCGCAACGGCAGCGCGAACCAGTACGAGTATACCTCTAATTTTATATGGGGCAATACCGTGCATCAGGCTGCGGCCGCCTGCTACGACTACTTCAAGTGGAGCGAGTATCTGGAGCCGACGGGCAATGACTTCGCCGAAGGAGGATGGGCCGACCGCGACTACTACGGCGCTGCGATGGCCGCATCGATCGCGGTGGTGAACGAATATCCGGTGGCCTATGCGGCCGCTTGGGGCATGCCCGCCGAAGTGTACGACTGGAAGATGTCGGTCAACGACGCGTTCGGAACCAAGGCCGGCAAGCCGATGGACATGCTGACCGGGCATGTGACGCGCGACGTGGACGTGCTGATTCTCTATCCGATGAATTTGGTGGCCGCCGAGGAGCGCTTCGGAAGCTGGATGGCCCAGTACGGATATGCCAACTATCTGACGGCCGACAAGCTGCTTGCTATGGGCGAGGTGACCGCCGACGGCAAAATCAAAGTCGGCGACAAGACTTACGGCACGCTCGTGGCGATGTTCGAGGTTCTGCCCGAGAAGGGACTGCTCGATATGATGGGACGGCTGGCCAAGGCGGGCGGCAAGGTCGTTTGGTTCAGCGCTCCTCCCTTGATCGATAAGGCCGGCGGCAATTGCGCGGCGGCATGGTCCGAACTGTTCGGCGCGAAATACGAGCATGACGTCTATATGGGCGAAATGGCGCCGGGCCGCGTCGTGTCGTTCTGCAACGATTTCGCCGCGATTCCCCAGCAGACGGTGTTGACCGACTTTCTGGTCGACCGCATCTATCCGGTCGAGGCCGACGGAGCGCAGGTCGTGGCCAAGTGCGGCAATCAGGTGCTCGGTACGCTGAAAAAACTGCCCGGCGGCGGAGCGCTCTGCTATGTAGGCATGCGTCCGCGCGACGACCAGTCGCAAAGCCTCGGCTATGAGACGCGCACGCTGTTCGAGGTGCTCAACGCCGTGGGAGCCTATCCGGCGACAGGCAAGTTCGCCGGCGTCAACGACAATCCTTCCTATGTGTCGCGCACGACCGATTATTTCGCTACGTCGTTCCCCAACGGCGCGACGGCTGTCGTGAAACATTACCGCACGCATCCCGAGAGCTGGCCGGGCGGGTTCTCGCGCAATCGCGAGGAGGACGTCAAGGCGCTCGAGGCCAATCCGCTGCCCTGCGACAGAATGGAGTTGCGCGGGCTGAAAGTCAACGGCCATGAAGTGACTTACGACGGCAAGATTTCGATGGCGTTCCGCACGGGCGCCGACGGAAAGCTCGTGTCGTTCTTCGGCCGCGAGTGCGACGGCGTGACGATCGACGGCGTCAGATATTCGTTCAGCGAGCAGCCGGTGTCGCGGATCGTTTTCGCTCCGTCTTTGGCCGACGAGAAGGTGACCGAGGTGCTCGTCGAGGGACAGGGCCGCGTGACGCTGCCTTTGGCCGGAGGCAAGAAGAAACCTGTCGTGAAGCTCGGGAAAAAGACGATCAAGACGGAAGTAGCCGACGGGCAACTCGTACTCAACGTCGATCCGTCTATCTCGGGCCGCTGGTTGACCGTGCACAGGTAATCGCCGGGCGGGTATTCTGGCTTCGGACCGCAATGCGGGTCTGAGTGACAGAAAGCTCCCGTCGATCGAGTTGAACATAGAGCCCCGTGAGCTTCTGCTCCGGGGCTCTTGCTGTGACGGATAGGCCAAGGAACGTGCTTGCGTCGTGCGTTGGCCGGAAGCTGTTTTCCCGTCCGAGCGATAGCGGCCTTCGGCCCGATGCGGTGCCTCGTCCGTCGGTAGGTGTGTCGCATGACCTGCTTTTTCATTCGTGCGGGGCAGCTCTGCGTCAAGGAAGGATTTGTTCCGGATCGTACAGGATCGGGCTGATAACCGCAGAAAAGCGCATGGCGGGAGGCGTGTTCGAGTTTCGAGCGCGGGGACGTCGTCGCGTTTTGCATCCGAAGACTTGCGGCGTGTCTCTTTCAAACGGCGATTCGATGCGTTTAGGAAACTTTCCGAGGAAACGATGTACGAAAATAAAGAACGGCTTTGTGACACCCGGTTGCAACGAGCCGTCCTGAGTAAATTCAGTGTGTTATGTTAGGTTGTCCTGCGCATACTCGTCGAAATGCCGGGTGGCCGGATCAGCGGGTTCCGGCTTGTTCGAGCGAGAGGGTCAGGCCGTCGCGCATCTTGAGCGTCGCATGTGTTCCCTTGCCTCGGAAGTCGGCTATGTCGTTGCCGTATCCGTATCCGCTGCCGGTCGGGTATTGCGGCAGGTCGAACACCGTGCCGTCGAGCGTGACTTCGGCGCGCCCGGCCGAGAATCTGACCTCGACGCGAAACCGGCGGCGGCTCTTGCCGTCGGTCCCTTCGAATAGGGCGGTAATCGGGGCTTCGTACTGTTCGTAGAGGGTTTTCCCGCGCTGCTCGATAATCCAGCGCCCGTTCGCGAGGCGCACGTTTTTCGTGTCGTCGTCCTCGACGTTCCAAGCCGATCCTCCGCCCGGAAGCGTTCGGCGGTCGAGTATCTCTGTCTTCTGTCCGTCGGGCAGAAAAAGCTCGGCACGCGACGAATCTTCGGCGAAAACGATATACGCGGCCGTCGTAGCGTCCGGTTCGGCTGCCGGAGCCATTCGGATACCGGCCTCGAACGGGCGGATGCACTCCTCGCGCACCTGCGACCAGACGTAACCGGCCGACCCGATGCACCCGTGGGCGTTCCGGTCGGCGCCTATGGCGGTTGTTACGGCGGCGCTGTCCCGTCGGCCGGTCCCGTTTTTCTCCTGACGGGCGAGGCATCCCGCGAGCGAGGCGGCCAGCGGAAAGCAGACGATCCAAAATCGATGTTTCATAGCGTATGCGGATTTTCGAGTCTTTTCGTTACAGCGCGGCGGTCGGGACAATGTTGCGCCCGAACGGCGTGAGAGCCATGCTCATCAGCTTGAAATGCTGTCTGCCGAACGGTATGCCGACAATCGTGATGAATAGCAGCGCGCCGAACAGCAAATGAGTCAGCACGATCCAAATCCCTCCCAGAAAGAACCAGATCACGTTCATCAGCGTATACAAACAACCCGTTCCCTGATCTGTCCGTACCGAGGTTTGGCCGAACGGCAGCAGGGCCAGCAATCCTAACTTGAGCGCCTGAATCCCGAACGGAATGCCGACGATCGTCAGGCAGAGCGCCAGTCCCGAAACGAAATATTCCACTGCGACGGCCAAGCCGCCCAGCAGCAGCCATACGATATTGCCCAAAAGGTTCATATGCTTTGTGTGTCCGCGTTTAGGACGGAATGTTCAAATATACGGTTTTTTTCGCAATCCGGTGTTTTGCCTCGGACACGGTTCCGGAGGTCGCCCGGTGTTCTGGCCCGAAATCGGGGACGGAGCGGATTCTGACGGCCGTGCGGAGGCCGTTCCGGCGAATTCTGCGTGCAGGGATCTTCCGGGGCGCTCGGAGCCGTTTTGTCCGTTTCGTCGGGTCTTGCGCTCGGCACTCGTGCCGAGAGGGCCGTTGCAACCTGTTTTTCTGCTTTCCTCGTCCGGCTTGCAGCGGCTGCCGGAGGAAGCGGGGCCGGTCGCTTTCCCTCGGATGCCTTGTTTTCGTCCGGTCTCCGAGCCCGAGACCGCCGGGATGTCCTCGTGCGCGGTCCGGTCCGCATGTGTGCCGATCGGTTTGCAGCCGAAGGTCCGGGCTTTTGCCGGGGAGGGATTCGGATACTGTCGCGCGAAGATTCTTTTGTTTCGATAATTTTGATTTATTTTGCATTGATTTAGCCGTTTTTTGGGACCCGGCGCGTGGTATACAATTTGCGATACCTTAGGAATCGAATTAAAAGAAGCGTTATGGAAAATACCAAAACCAGAGAGCAATCCGTTGATACAGACCCGATGTACGATAATCGCGAGGTCGTGACCGACGCCGAAGCGGAAATGGAGCGGGAGCAGACCGCTGACAATATGTCAGAAGACGACGCGCCCGAGACTGACAAATCGGCCGAAACTGCCGGAGCGCAGAGTGCGGGGGACGGCGCCCTTTCGGACGTCGAGCGGCAATGGCAGGACAAATACCTGCGTCTGGTGGCCGAGTTCGACAACTACCGCAAGCGGACGCTCAAGGAAAAGATGGATTTGGTCGCCTCCGGCGGCGAGGATGTGATCAAGTCGCTGCTCGGCGTGATGGACGACATCGACCGCGCGCTGGTGGCGATGAGCCAGACCGACGACATCGAGTCGGTCCGCAAGGGGATCGAGTTGATCCACCAAAAGCTGCTCGATACGCTCCATGCCAAGGGCGTGCAGGAGATCGAGGCGATCGGCAGCGAGCTCGACACCGATCTGCACGAGGCGGTAGCCAAGCTCCCTGTCGAGGATGACAAAAAAGGAAAGATCATCGATGTCGTGCAAAAGGGCTACAAGTTGAAAGACAAGGTAGTCCGTTACGCGAAAGTCGTTGTAGGAGAATAATTCGGATATGGCAACCAAGAGAGACTACTATGAAGTGCTCGGCGTGCAGCGCGGGGCCAGTGCCGACGAAATCAAGAAGGCCTACCGGAAGGCGGCCATCCAGTATCATCCCGACAAGAATCCCGGCGACAAGGAGGCCGAGGAGAAGTTCAAGGAGGCGGCCGAGGCATACGACGTGCTGAGCAACCCCGACAAGAAGGCGCGCTACGATCAGTTCGGCCACGAGGGTATGAGCGGAGCCGGAGGATTCGGCGGTTCCGCGGGCGGCTTCGGCGGCGGCGGCTTTACGATGGAGGACATCTTCAGCCAGTTCGGCGATATTTTCGGCGGCCATTTCGGCGGCGGCTTTTCGGGCGGTTTCGGCGGCGGACGCTCGCGCGAGCGTGTCAATCGGGGTTCGGACCTGCGCATCAAGGTGAAGCTGACGCTCAAGGAGATCGTCAACGGTACGACGAAGAAACTAAAGATCAACAAGATGATCGCTTGCGATCAGTGCGGAGGTACCGGAGCGAAGGACAAAAGTTCCTATGCGACGTGTACGACCTGCAACGGATCGGGCTATGTGACTCAGGTGGTCAATACCTTTTTCGGTCGCACGCAGACAACCCAGCCTTGTCCCACTTGCCACGGCGAGGGACGCATCATCACGACGCCCTGTCCGAAGTGTCACGGCGAGGGAATTGTCCGGGGCGAGGAGATCGTCGAGATACGGATTCCGGCCGGCGTCGGCGAGGGCATGCAGCTGACCGTCAGCGGCAAGGGCAATGCCGCACGTCACGGCGGGGTCAACGGCGATCTGCTCGTACTGATCGAGGAGGAGCCCGACAAGGAACTCGTGCGCGATGGCAACGATCTGATATACAACCTGAATATAACTTTCCCTCAGGCCGTGCTCGGCGCTTCGGTCGAAGTGCCGACGGTCGACGCCCGGGCCAAGATCAAGATCGAGCCCGGTACGCAGGCGGGCAAGGTGCTGAGACTCCGCGGCAAGGGTATTCCCGACGTGAACGGCTACGGGCGGGGCGACATTCTGGTCGTCGTCAATATCGACGTGCCCTCGTCGGTAAGCGCTTCGGAGAAGGGCTTGCTCGAGCAGCTCGCTCAGACCGAGCATTTCAAGCAGGCGGGACAGAGCCGCGATATGAACATATTCGACCGCATGCGCAGCTTTTTCCGTTAGGACGCCGCGTCCTCTCGGCGGAGGCGGCAGGCCGTACCGACCAAGGAATAGATGGAGAACGACAAGATCAGAGTGTTGCCCGACGGGGTCGCCAACCAGATCGCCGCGGGCGAGGTGGTGGGCCGTCCCGCTTCGGTCGTCAAGGAGCTGATGGAGAATGCCGTCGACGCCGGCAGCACGGTCGTGACGGTCAACTATCGCGACGGAGGAAAGAGCCTGATTCAGGTCGTCGATAACGGTTGCGGTATGAGCGACACCGACGCGCGGCTCGCTTTCGAGCGGCACGCGACGTCCAAGATCCGCTCGGCCGACGATCTCTACCGGCTCCATTCGTTCGGATTCCGCGGCGAGGCGCTGCCCTCGATCGCGTCGGTCGCGGAGGTCGAGCTGCGCACGCGCACGCCTTACGGCGAGCTGGGAACGAAGGTCTGCATTCACGGCGGGCGTTTTCAGTCTCAGGAGCCGGTTCAGATGCCTCAAGGGACGCAGTTTTCGGTGAAAAACCTTTTTTACAACACGCCGGCCCGCCGTCGCTTTCTGAAAGAGGCTTCGGTCGAGGCCCGGCATATCCGCACCGAGTTCCAGCGCGTGGCCTTGTGCAATCCGGGGATTGCTTTCACCTTGTGCGACGGCGATGCGCCGCTCGTACAGCTGCCGGCGACGAATCTGCGGCAGCGTATCGTGTCGGCCGTCGGCGGGCGCGAGATCGCGAAGAACCTGCTCGAGGTCTCCGTCGATACGTCGATGGTGCGCGTCGAGGGATTCGTCGGCCGCCCGTCGGCCGCCAAGAAGACGAATCGGGAGCAGTTCCTTTTCGTCAACGGGCGCTACTTTCAGTCGTCTTATTTCCGCAAGGCCGTCCTGCAGGCTTACGACAAGCTGATTCCGTCCGATACGCAGCCGTCCTATTTTCTCTATATCACGATCGATCCCGAGCGGATCGACGTGAACGTGCACCCGCAGAAAACCGAGATCCGTTTCGACGACGAGCAGGCTTTGTGGCAGATATTCAATGCCGCCGTCCGCGAGGCGCTCGGCAAGACGGGCGTCGTGCCGCTGATGGATTTCGAGATCGATCCGTCGATCGACATACCGGTCGCGCGCAAGGGAGTGATCTATCGTGAGCCCGATTTGGGCGTCGATCCGTCGTTCAATCCGTTCGATGAGGAGCGGAAAACGTCCGGAGCCGACCGCCTTTTTTCGGCATACGGCCGCGGGCGCGAGTCCCGGGATCGGGTGAGCGACTGGGAGCAGCTTTACGAAGTGGACTCGCAGGCGATATTCCCGACGGACAAAATCGGGGAAACCGGCGCGGATCGGTTGGTCGAGTTCGACAGCGACGAGTTGGAGTACATCGAAGGCGGCGGGTCCGGTGCGGCTCAAGCGGCTTTCGATTGGGAGGCCGAGCCTGTCACGGGCGAAGTACTGATGCTCGGAGGGCGTTATTGCGCGACCCGTCTGCGCGAAGGTCTGGCCGTGGTCGATCTGCCCCGGGCGTGGGAGCGGGTGCGCTACGAACGCTATTTGGGCATGCTCGGCAACGAGACCTCGGCGACCCAGCGGCTGCTGTTCGCCGAGACGGTTCCGCTTTCCGCCGCCGAAGCGTGCATCGCACGCGAGATAGCCGGGGATTTGGAGGCCGTCGGGTTCGATTTCCGGATCGGGGAGGAATCCATGACGGTGACGGGCATTCCGGCCGACCTGCCGGACGTCGGTGTCGGGCAGGCCGTTCGCGAAATGCTTTCCGAATTCCGCGAAAGCGAACGTTTGTCGCCCGACGACCGGATTCGGCGCACGGCGGCCGTGATGGCGCGCTGCGGAGCCATGACCTCCCGCGATGCGATGGACGCCGATGCGGTTCGGGAGCTTTTGCGCGAATGGCTCCGTTGCGAAGGATTCAACTATACGCCCGACGGCCGGCCGGTGATGACGGTGCTGACCGTCGAAGAATTGGCTAAACGACTAAAATAGACCGAGACGATGAGATTTCAAGCTGCCTATTCGACCCCTCCGGTGGTCAAGAACCTGATTATCCTCAATGCCCTGTTCTTTTTGGCCGAGATGGTGCTGCCTGCCGGGGCGGGCGACTGGATGATCCGTCATCTGGGGCTGTTCTACTGGGGGAGCGGCAATTTCCAGCCGCTGCAGCTCGTGACGCACATGTTCATGCATGCGAGTCTGACACACTTGTTTTTCAATATGTTCGCGCTGTGGATGTTCGGCCGCACGCTCGAGTACGAGCTGGGCAGCAAGCGCTTCCTACTCTATTATATGGTGACTGGCGTCGGGGCGGGTCTGTTGCAGCTCGGCGTGACATGGATCGAAGTCAGCTCGCTTGCCGATGGCGTGGCCTCCGGCACGGTTAGTCCCTATGTGCTTCAGTCCCGCATCCATGCCGTGACGATCGGGGCGTCGGGAGCCGTTTTCGGCGTACTGCTGGCCTTCGGCATGATGCATCCCAACTCGATGATCATGCTGCTGATTCCGCCCATTCCGATCAAGGCGAAGTATTTCGTGATCGGCTACGGCTTGCTCGAGCTGTATCTCGGCATGTCGGGCAGCCAAAGCGGCGTGGCCCATTTCGCTCATGTCGGCGGAATGCTTTGGGGATGGCTGTTGCTTCGTTATTGGAAGAAAACAGGTAAGATTTACTATTGACGCGACCGGAAGAAGGCGGAGCGCGCCGCGCATCGCTGCCTGTCCGGCTGCCGGGAGCAGGATGCCGGGAGGAAGCCTCCGGCGAACGAGTGGTCATACGAGAGCCATGAGAGTACGCGATAAGGAGAAAAAGAGTGCGGGCATTCTGCTTGCGACGGCGGATGCGGTCGTCCTCGTGCTGTCGTTTCTGGTCGCGGCGGCGTTGATGCTTTCCTATCTGGCGCCTCACGTCGATCCTCGCCGGGCCGCGTGGTTCGCCTTTCTGGGCTTGGCGGCTCCGTTTCTTTATGTGGCCGACGTCGTGTTGGCGCTTTACTGGACGATGCGCTGGAGACCGGTCGCCCTGTTGCTGCTGTTTGCCGCGTTGCTCGGCCTGGGACATGTCTCCAAATTTTTCCGTCCCGAGCTGAGCCGGCGCTATGAGCAGCCTCGCGAGACCGGAACGCTGCGCGTGCTGAGCTATAATGTGGAAGGGTTTTTCGGCAAGGATTCGCTCGGCAAACGCGAAAATCAGATGCAGCGGATCGTCCGCTTCATCGCCGAGACCGATCCCGATATCTTCTGCCTGCAGGAGTTCGAGTACAATCGGGTCAATACGCTGGACAGCCTCGAGTCGGCACTCGGGGAGTGGAAGTACCGGGCGCTTTTTCTCGACAGCACGGCCGACCGTCGGCACGGGAGAGGACTGGCCCTGTTCAGCAAGTACCGCGTGATTCCGAGGGGGGGCATCCGCTATCCGGGCTCGACCAATTCCTCGATGTGGGCCGACGTGATCGTTCACCGCGATACGGTGCGGGTTTACAATAACCATATGCAAAGCACGCAGATCAGCGAGGACGACAAGCAGTTCCTCGGGGCCATGGCGGCCGTTCCCGACTCGGCGCGCGACGACCGGGCCAAGGGAATCGTGCGCAAACTGGTGCGCAATTTCAGGGTCCGGGCGACGCAGGCCGATTCGGTGGCCGGCTTCATTCACGACGGCACGCCGAGGGTGATCGTCTGCGGCGATTTTAACGATACGCCGATGTCTTACACCTATCGCCGCTTGCGAGGCGATCTGACGGATGCATTCGCCCGCAAGGGCCGCGGAATGATTTACACTTACCGGGGATTTTTGGGCGTTTTCCGGATCGACTACCTGTTCCATTCCGACGATTTCGAAACGGTCGACTATGACAGCGAGCAGCCTCTGTGGAGCGACCACAATCCGGTGATCGTCGATCTGAAGCTGCGCCGGTAACCGTTTCTGCCTGTCTCGGGAAGTCCCGGGTTCATAAAAACGAAGAAAGTCATGATTCTCGATACCGTTTCCCGCTTGAGCCGCTATGCCGCCTTGAATCCGCTTTTTCTGCGCGCAGCCGAGTACCTGCGGCGCAGCGACCTGAACCTGATGGCCGACGGCCGCTACGAAATTTCCGGCGAGGATGCTTTCCTGACGCTGACCCGCTCGTCGTTGCGCCTTTCGACGGAGGCTTCTTTGGAGGCTCATCGCCTTTATGCGGACATACAGATCGTGCTTTCCGGCGAGGAAGGTTACGGCTGGAGAAGCGTCGCTTCGTGCACGGCGCCGAGGGGAACCTATTGCGCCGAGCGCGACATCCTGTTCTATGACGACCGTCCCGATACTTTCCTGACGCTTCGGCCCGGCGGGATGGCCGTTTTCTTCCCGTCGGATGCCCATGCTCCGCTGATCGGCAGCGGGGAGGTCCGCAAGTGCATCGTTAAGGTCCGCTGCTGACGGAGACTGTCCGCCAGAGCCTTGCGGAAGGCGGGGCGCGGCGGGTTGCCGATGGGTACGTATGCCGGCTGTCGCTCTTTTCGCTGGATTTCGTCGATCGGCGGATAGGCCGTGTCATGGCTGCGACCGGAACGGCTACCGGGTTTCACTGTCGAGGCGGGGTTACAACGAATTGCACGGTTGCGTGAAAAAAACGGGCTCGCGGGACAACGGCCTGCAGTCGCAAGGGGCGGGCATAGTCCGGGCAGCCTTCCCGGTCTCCGGCCCGGCGGGTTCCCATACAAGGGGTTGGGAAAAGAATCGGAAACCGCCGTATGGAATCAATCATCGGCCCCACCGGGTCGAATAGTCTCTCAGCTCTTTTTGCAGCAGCCTGTGTTTGCCTTCGGTCATTCGATCGAGCAAGGCATGGAAGGCGGGGCCGTGATTTCGGTGCAGCGTATGGCACAGCTCGTGGATCAGGATATAGTCGATCAGCCGGTCGGGCAGTTTCATCAGATGGAGGCTCAGCGAGAGGTCGTTTCTCGACGAGCAGCTGCCCCAGCGCGTGCGGCTGTTGCGGACGGTCACTTTTCCGCAGCGGAATCCCAGTTCGCGGCACAGCTCGGCCACGCGTCCGGGCAGGTATTGCTGAGCCTCGATTCTCCATGCCAGCTCGATTCCCCGCCTGATCGCCTCCTGCACCGGCTCGTCGGCATAGTTCATATCGGCCGGGTAGCGTACCCGGATTAGTTCGCCGTCGATCCGTGCCGTTGCGGCGATGCAGGCGCACGGCTCCAGCCTCAGCGTATGCTTGCGGGTGGAGTAGGGCATTCCGATCGTTTCGTGCGGCAGCCGCGCGGCAAACCGGGCGCGCGTGCGCTCGGCCCATGCTTGCTTCTCGTCCAGAAAGCGCAGCGCTTCCCGTTCGTTCATGCCGCGCGGGATCGTCAGTCTGATCTCGCCGGAGGCCCGGACGCTGAGAGTCAGCCTGCGGGCGCGCTCCGAGCGGACGATCCGGACCGTCCCGAGTGAGGGATGTGCATACTCGGACATGCGGGGCGTGAGCGAGCTATTTGACTAGGTCGGCCTCGGCCGAGACGACCTTCCCGAAATCGAACCGCTCGACGGTCTGCTGCATCAGCGCCGATATCTCGTCGTTGCACGGATTGCCGATACTGCCTTCGTGCGTATGGTGCACTTGCCTCTGCGGCTTGAACCGACCCTGCTCGATGTCGAGCCCCACCCGGCGGTAGGCTTCGCGGAACGGCACGCCCGAAAGGACCAGATTGTTGACCGTCTCGACGCTGAACAGGTAGTCGTATTTCGGATCGTCCAGAATATGCTCTTTCACGCGGATGTTGCCGAGCATGAACGCCGCCATCGACAGGCAGCTTCTCAGATCGGCAATCGCCGGGAAGAGCACTTCCTTGAGCAGTTGCAGGTCGCGGTTGTAGCCCAGCGGCAGGTTCGTCGTCATCATCGCGATCTGGTTGGGCAGTCCCTGAAGCAGGTTGCACTTGCCCCGGATCAGTTCCCAGACGTCGGGATTCTTCTTGTGCGGCATGATGCTCGACCCGGTGGTCAGTTCGGCCGGATATGAAATGAAATCGAAGTTCTGGCTCAGGAACATCGTGTTGTCCATCGCCAGCCGCGCAAGCGTCGCGGCGACCGACGACAGGGCCTGAGCCGTTACGCGCTCGGTCTTCCCTCGGCCCATTTGGGCATAGATCACGTTGTAGTCGAGCGTGTCGAAGCCCAGCAGCCGCGTGGTCATTTTCCGGTCGAGCGGGAACGACGAGCCGTAGCCGGCGGCCGATCCCAACGGATTCTTGTTGCAGATGCGGTAGGCGGCCAGCAGCATTTCCGCGTCGTCGACCAGGCTCTCCGCATAGGCTCCGAACCAAAGACCGAACGACGACGGCATGGCGATCTGCCAGTGCGTATAGCCCGGCATCAGCACCTCCTTGTGCTTTTCGGACAGTTGCTGCAACACAGCGAACAGTTCGCCGCATTGCCCGACGATTTCGCGTAGCTGGCGGCGCAGGAAAATCCGCAGATCGACCAGCACCTGATCGTTGCGCGAGCGGCCGCTGTGAATCTTCTTACCGGCCTCGCCCACGCGCTGCGTGAGCAGAAACTCGACCTGAGAGTGAACGTCCTCGACGCCTTCCTCGATCGTGAATTTTCCTTCGGCGATTTCGCGGTATATCGTCTTGAGCCCGCGTTGTACGGCGTCCAGATCCTCTTTGCCGAGCAGCCCGACCGCGTGCAACATGCGGGTGTGAGCCAGCGAGCCGAGCACGTCGGCTTCGGCCAGGTACAGGTCCATTTCGCGGTCTCGTCCGACCGTAAAGCGCTCGACCTCCCGGTCGACGTCATTGCTTTTCTGCCACAGTTTCATATTTTCCGTATCGTTTTTTCTGTCGTTCGTCGAATGTGCCGTACCGCTTCCCCGGGGGTACGGCGGCTTGAAGTCCGTCCGTCGCACGTGCAGCGGGTCCCGGCGTATCTTTTCCCGCGCACCGGTACGTCCGTGCGCGATTTTCATGCCCCGAAACCGAGCCGATACGCCGGCCGGAACCTGCGCCGGCCACCACCGGCCGATTTCCGCTGCGGACCGCCGTGTCCGTCTCTCTGCGAAGGAGCGACGAGCTGCATCGGCCGAGAACGACGGTTCTCCTATCCGCTTTCAGTCGCTATGCAGGCTGCCGAAATACGGTCCGAATTTTCCTACAAGATAGCGGAAAGCATCCGGATATACAAATCGATTCCCTCGCGGATTTCGCTCAGACCGACGAATTCGTCCGCACTGTGCGACCGTGCGCTGTCGCCTACGCCCAGCTTCAGCGACGGGATGTCGAGCAGGGCCTGGTCCGATGTCGTGGGCGATCCGTAGGTCGTGCGGCCCAACGCCAGTCCGGCCCGGACGATCGGGTGAGCCGGCGGGATGCTCGACGGCTTGAGCCGGGTCGAGCGGGGCGCGACCTCGCTTCGGACGTGGCGGCGGATTTCGTCCAGCACCTCCTCGTTCGTGTAGCGGTCCGTCACTCGGATGTCGACCGTGAACCGGCACTCGGCCGGCACGACATTGTGCTGCGTTCCGGCCGAAATGATCGTGACGGTCATCTTGACCGCCCCGAACAGTTCCGACACCTTCGGGAAACGGTAACTCCGGAACCACTCGATGTCCTGCATGGCCTTGTAGATCGCGTTGTCGCCTTCCTCGCGCGCCGCGTGGCCCGAACGTCCGCGCGCCGTGCAGTCGACGACCATCAATCCCCGTTCGGCGATGGCCAGCTGCATTTGCGTGGGCTCGCCGACGATGGCGAAGTCGAGCGGACCCAGCTCGGGCAGCACGCATTCCAGCCCGTCGCTGCCGCTGTTCTCTTCCTCGGCCGTGATCGCCACGCACAGGTTGTATTTCATCTCTTCCCGGTCGTAGAAGTGCCGGAAGGCCGCCAGCAGCGATACGACGCTCGCTCCGGCGTCGTTGCTGCCAAGCCCGTAGAGCCGGTCGCCCTCGATGGCCGGATCGTAAGGGTCGCGCGTGTAACCGCTGTTGGGCCGCACCGTGTCGTGGTGCGAGTTGAGCAGGATCGTCGGCTTCGCGGGGTCGTAATGCCGGTTGAATGCCCAGACGTTGTTTTTCTTCCGATGCGTCTCGATGCCGCTGTCGGAGAGAAAAGCCGCCAGCCGCTCGGCCGTGCCCGCTTCCTCGCGGCTCGGCGACGGAATGCGGATCAGGTCGCGCAGCAGCGCGACCGCATCGCTGTAAAGAGCTTCCGTGTTCATGTCCGTATGTCGTTTCATGATCGAGTCTTTCTTCGTTCGGCTTCAGGCGCGAAGGCCGGAGTTCTCCTCTGCTTTCTCCTTCGCTTTCGGGGTGCTCGCGCCCGGTGCCGTTTGGAACTGTTTTCGCTTCGGGTTTGCCATGTTATTGATCGGCAGGTGTCAGCGTTTCGCCTTGTCTTTGTTTTGTTTCTGTTTCTGTTTTTCTCTCCCTCTCTGCGTCATGCCGGCCTTGTACAAGTCATTCGCAATCTGTTTTGCCTTGTTCTCGGCTCGTGCCGTTTCGGCCGGCCGCTCTCCGTTTCGGGCTTGCCGTATGGCCGATTTCGTATCCCGAGCGGGGCTTTCTGTCCTTTTTTCTCTGTTCTTTGTTCTTTTCCCTTGTGCCGAGGCTCGCTTCGTTCAAGTCGTCCGCAGCCCGCTGTTCCACGCTTGTCGTTCGCACCGTTTCCGGCTGGCTCCGTTCCGGATTTCGGATACGCCGTCATACCGTTGCCGACCGAAAAACGAGATCCTGTCCGGTTTCGAAACGGTCCGCTTCGGCTTGCAGAGGAAAGCATCGCGTCCGCCCGTACGGGCATGTTGGGAGCGCGGCTTTTTTCGGAGAGATATCGTCCGGCTATGCGTCGGACCGGCTTGTCCCTGTCCGCTGGCGTACGGCCTCGAACAGCATGACGGCCGCTGCGGCTGACACGTTCAACGACTCGACGCTGCCGCGAATCGGTATGGCCAGCCGCATATCGCACAACTTGAGCACTTCCTTCGATATTCCCGTGTCCTCGCTCCCCATCACGATCGCGGTCGGGCCGCTCAGGTCGGCCTCGAACAGCAGTTTGTCGCTTTTCTCGGTCGCGGCGACGATCCGGAACCCCTCGCTCTGCAATATTTTCAGCGTGCCTCGTATGCTGCCTGCGCGACATACGGGGATCAGGCTCAGCGCCCCGGCCGAACTTTTCATCGACTCGGCATTCACCGGGGCCGAGCTCTTGAGCGACGTGACGAGTCCGTGGGCTCCTGCGCACTCGGCGCTGCGGGCGATCGCGCCGAAGTTGCGCACGTCGGTCACGCCGTCCAGCACGACGAGCAGGGGCGTTTCGTCCTCGGGAATCGATTCGAGCAGCTCGTGCAGGCCGACGTACTCGATGGACGCCGTCAGCGCTACGGCGCCCTGATGGTTGCCCTGCGCGAGCCGGTTCAGCTTTTCGACCGGGACCCACTGCACCCGGATCCGGCGCTGCCGGCACAGTTCGGCCAGCTCGCCGAGCAGTACGCCGTCGGCCCCTTTCTTCAGATAGACTTTCTCGATCTGCCTTCCGGCCTCGATCGCCTCGATGATCGGCCGCAGGCCGAACAGCATGTTCTTGTTTTCCATGACGCGGTTTTTCCTAATATTCCTTGCGGCCGGGCTCCGGTCCGAAGAGCGGGCTCCGGCGGCAGCGCCGGCCGGAGCCCCGCATTCCGGCCGCATGCGGCATTCCGGACCGGTGCGCCCTTTCCCGGCGGGATGTCCCGTAGAATCGGCCGCTCCGGCTTTCTATGCTTTCAGCGAATCCTTCAGGTTTTCGAGCGTGATGCTCAACTCCTCCCAGCGGTAGGTCTGCTTCGTCAGTCGCTCTTTCATTTCGTTATAGCGGGCGTAGACCGTTCCGTCGCTCAGGTCGATGCCGTGAGCCGCCGGGTCGGCCATTTGTCGGTCCAGTTCGGCGATTTGCTTCTCCAAGTCCATGATCTCCGTCTCGGCGCGCTCCACGTCCCGCTCGGCTTTGCGCAACTGTTTCTCGGCCTCGCGCTTGCGTTCGTATTCGGCCTTGCCCGAGACTTTCGGGGCTTTCGCGCCGGTATCGGCTGCCGGGGCTTTCTTCCGCTCGATTTCGCGCATCGAGGCGATCTGCCGGTCGCGCAGAAAGTCGTAGATGCCGCCCAGATGTTCCTTGACCGTTCCGTCGCGGAACTCGTAGACCCGTTCGACGAGTCCGTCGAGAAACTCGCGATCGTGCGAAATGACGATCACCGTGCCGTCGTACTTTTTGACGGCGTTTTTCAGGATGTCCTTCGAGCGCATGTCCATGTGGTTCGTCGGCTCGTCGAGCACGAGCAGGTTATACGGCTCGAGCATCAGTCGCGCCATGGCCAGCCGGGCCCGCTCGCCTCCCGACAGCACGCGCACCTTCTTGTCGATCTCCTCACCCCGGAACAGGAACGCTCCGAGGATGTCGCGCAGTCGCGTGCGGATGTCGCCGACGGCTACCCGGTCGAGCGTGTCGAAGACGGTGAAGTCGCCGTTCATCAGGTCGTCCTGATTCTGCGCGTAGTATCCGATGCGGACGTTGTGTCCGATGCGGACGCTGCCTTCGGTCGGCGTCAGTTCGCCGATCGCCATGCGGGCGAACGTCGTCTTGCCTTCCCCGTTGCGGCCGACCAGCGCCACTTTCTGTCCCCGTTCGATCGTGAACGTCGCGCCCGAGAAGACGTGCTTCGCTCCGAAGCTCATGCCCGCGTCCTTCGCCTCGACGACGATCTGGCCCGAGCGCGGAGCAGGTGGAAACTTGATGTTCAGCGCGCTCGTATCCTCCTCGTCGATCTCGATGCGCTCGATCTTCTCGAGTTGCTTGATGCGCGACTGGACCTGGTTCGACTTGGTGGGCTTGTAGCGGAAGCGCTCGATGAACTCCTCAGTCTGCTCGATCATCTTCTGCTGGTTCAGGTAGGCCGCCATCTGCTGCTCGCGCCGCTCTCGCCTCAGCTCGACATACCGGCTGTACGGGACCTTGTAGTCGTACGCCCTGCCGAGCGACAGCTCGATCGTGCGCGTGGTGACGTTGTCCAGAAAGGCCCTGTCGTGCGAGATCAGCACGACGGCCCCGTTGTATTCCTTGAGGTAGCCTTCCAGCCACTGGATGCTCTCGATATCGAGGTGGTTCGTCGGCTCGTCGAGCAGGAAAACCGACGGGCGGCGCAACAGCAGTTTGGCCAGCTCGATGCGCATGCGCCAGCCGCCGCTGAACTCGCTTGTCGCGCGCGTGAAGTCTTTTCGCTCGAAGCCGAGCCCGAGCAGCGTTTTCTCGACCTCCTCCTCGCGGTTCTGGCCGCCGAGGATATGGAAGCGATCCGTCGCGTCGTTGAGCCGGTGCAGTAGCTTCTCGTACTCGGGGCTCTCGTAGTCGGTTCGCTCGGCGATCTGCGCCGTCAGGCGGTCGATCTCCTTTTCCAGATCGAGCACTTCGGCGAAAGCCGACTCGGTCTCATCGTAGAGCGTCGTCGTGTCGGCCACCTTCATCTGCTGGGGCAGGTATCCGATCGTGCACTCGCCGTTGCGCGAGACGCCGCCCGAGGTGGGCGGCTGCTCCCCGACGAGCACCTTGAGCATCGTCGACTTGCCCGCTCCGTTCTTGCCCACCAGACCGATCCGGTCCTTCGGATTGATCAGAAACGATATTTCCTTGAATAGGTCCTGTCCGCCGAAACTGACGGTCAGGTTGTCCACCGAAATCATTCTTCCGCTATACGTTCAACAGTTCGTGAATGGTCGCCTCGGGGTTCTCGCTGGCGAACACCGTGCTTCCGGCCACGAGCACCTCGCAGCCCGCGGCGTACACTTCGGCCGCGTTGGCGAGCGTGATGCCGCCGTCGATCTCGATCACGGCCCGCGAGCCGCGGCGGTCAATCTCCCGGCGGAGCTCGGCTACTTTCTCGGTCGACCCCTCGATGAACGACTGTCCGCCGAATCCCGGCTCGACGCTCATCACGAGCACCAGATCGAGCTCGCTCAGGTAGGGCGCGACGGCCGCGACGGGCGTCTTCGGCTTGATCGACACCCCGGCCTTGGCGCCGGCCTTTTTGATCATGGCGATCGCGCCGCGCACGTCCTCGGTCGCCTCGAGGTGGATCGTGACGATGTCCGCTCCCGCCCGGACGAAGCGCTCGACGTATTTCTCAGGATTCACGATCATCAGGTGCGTGTCGAGTACTTTCTTCGTGCCTTGGCGGATCGGGCCCATGACCGGGAACCCGAACGAGATGTTCGGCACGAAAACGCCGTCCATCACGTCGATGTGGATCCACTCGGCCTCGCTGCGGTCGAGCATCGCGATGTCGTCGGCCAGATGACCGAAATCGGCCGAGAGGACCGAGGGGGATATGATTCTTGGCATAATCCGTCTATTTTTGTCGGTTTGCTGTAAATTCGTACAAAGGTAATGATTTTTATCGCTATTTTTGCTCTGTCGCCGATCCCGGCGGCAGAAATCGAACCGAAACGACCATGCTGTATGCTTTTGTTTTGTTGGTCGGACTGGCCGTCGGCGCTTTGGTCGTCGCCGGCTTGGTCCACCGCCCGGCCGCCCGCCGCTGGGCGGAGACCGAGCGCGGGCTTCGCGCCGAGGCCGAGACGCGAAGTGCCGAGCTGATCGCGCTGAACCGCGACGCGGCCGAGAGTTCCGCGCAGCGGCAGGCGCTGGAGAAGGAACTCGCCGAGCTGAAGGCCGAGCGCGAGCGCGAGCGGGCCCGCCGCGCCGACGAGATCGCCGCGCTCGAACAGCAGCAACGGCTGGCGTTCAAGAATCTGGCCAACGAGATACTCGACGAAAAGAGCCGGCAGTTCAAGCAGAGCAACCGCGAATCGCTCGAATCGCTGCTGAATCCTTTCCGCGAGCAGATCGAAGGCTTCCGCAAGCGTGTCGACGAGGTGTATAAAGGAGAAATTGAGCAACACTCTTTACTCAAAAATGAAATTTGTAGGCTCAGCGAGGCGAACCTGCGTATATCCGAGGAGGCCGACAACCTGACCCGCGCGCTGAAAGGCAACTCGAAAGTGCAGGGCGACTGGGGCGAGATGCTTCTCGAAACGATTCTCGACAGTTCGCATCTGACCAAAGGCATCCACTACGAGACGCAGCACAACCTGAAGGACGAGCAGGGCAACAACCTGCGTCCCGACGTGATCCTGAAGCTGCCCGAGGGCAAGCGGATCGTCATCGACTCGAAAGTTTCGCTGACGGCCTACGTGGCCTATACCGAGAGCGCGACGCCCGAGGACGCCTCGCGTGCCGTGAAGGACCATCTGCGTTCGGTGCGTGCCCATGTCGACGAGCTGAGCGGCAAGTGCTATCAGACGCTGCTCGACCGGACGCGGTCCGAATCGCCCGATTTCGTCATCATGTTCGTTCCGAGCGAGCCGGCTTTCCTGCTTGCGATGCAGCAGGACGCCTCGCTGTGGGGCTATGCTTACAACAAGAAAGTGATCGTCAGTAGCCCGACGAATCTGTTCGCTCTGCTCAAGATCGTCGACGACCTGTGGAAGCGCGACATGCAGAGCCGCAACGCGAGAAAAATAGCGGACGAGGGCGGTAAGCTCTACGATAAGTTCATGGGCTTCACCGAAACGCTGGTCGATCTGGGCAAAAGTATCTCCGCCTCGTCGGAAAGGTACGAGAGGGCGATCAAGCAACTCAAGACGGGTCGGGGCAATCTGATCCGCCGCACCGAGCAGTTGCGCGAGCTGGGCGTCAAAGCGACCAAAAGCCTCCCAAACCAGCTGTCCGACTACGACGAGGAGGACGAGCGGACGGAAATAGAGACCGTAACCGAAAACGAGGACAAGAACGGAGAGGAGAGCGCTTCCGTCCCGAACGTCCGTTGATCCGTAAGCGATAGGCAGACTATGCTTTCAAGTTCGGCGTTCCGGTTCGTATCATCGTTTGATTACATCTGATAGGTCTGAAGTTTCATAAATTTTAAACCTGTAAAAGGACGTTATGACAAAAAGCGAGTTAACCGCGAACTTGAAGGAATGGGAATTGGAGCATCTGTATTCCCTCGATGGATCATTAGAACCTGATAAATATATCCTATATCATAACTATTCTGTTTGGGAATATTTCTTCTTCGACGAAAAAGGAGGTCGTAGTAATATGAGATTTTTTCATTCCGAAGAAGAAGCTTACGATTTTATTTATCAAGATGCTTTAAGTTTCCATCAAACAAGTGAGAAATATGGCATAAAATGGTGATCAGATGATTTCCAAAGCCTAAGCGGCCATGAATCGAAGTCAGGGCAATTTGATTTACCTTGACTTATGAAATTTTAAATACAATCAAGTTTTGCGGTACCTATCTTTGGTCAATCTGGTACAAGAATTCATACAAAGCCCTTCGGAATTTAGGACTATATCCGACCTCTATATAAAAGTTAGATATGACCAGAAAAGAATTGGAGCGGAAACTTGAAAAGTCAGGACGTTTAAGTCGTTACTTTTTAGATGGTTCCCTTCGTTCAGATTGTGGCATTTTATTGAGAAATTATTCTGTATGGGAATATTTCCATATGGACGAAAGGGGAAATCGGACGCCTTTAAATTATTTACTTCGGCAGGAAAAGCCTATGATTATTATAAAAATGCGTTAGATTCTTGCAACGTTTTTCAGACGGCATTAAACAAACGCCCAAGTAGTTTGCGGCCGAGCGATCTTCGGAGAGCCGGATTTCCCCTGATATGGCCTGCCCGAAGTTTCCGGATCGTCGCCTGGTTGTGAAATTTCCATGTTTGCCGGGCCGAGTTGTTAAATTCGGGGCGGGGCGCATTGTTTTTTCTCTTTTTTGTTATACATTTGCCGTGTCGAACAGAAACTGTAGAACGTTTAATCCGTTACGAGGAGCGATGAATCAGCTTTCGCCTTTTTTTGGTTATTATTTTTACTTCTACTTTACCAAAAGCGGAGGGGGATCGCGTTGCCTTTAGCGAACGAATCGAACGATGAAAAGATAGACGATCCCGGTCCTTGCAAGGTCCGGGTTTTTTTTGAGATGAAGATGACAAGCCAGAACGAATGGACGGAGCCGGAGGCTGTGGGCGGCGTGGGAGCGCGCGTCGCCATTCAGGGCTACGAAGGTAGTTTCCATCATATCGTCGCGCGTCGCTTTCTGGGCGAGCGGGCGGAAATCGTTCCCTGCGATACGTTCCGCGAAGTGGCCCGGCAGGTCGAGAGCGGCGGAGCCGAGTACGGTATCATGGCGATCGAGAACTCGATCGCGGGAAGTATTCTGCCCAATCTGGGTATTCTGCATAACAGCCGTCTTCAGGTGACCGGGGAGTATTACCTGCATATCCGGCAGAACCTGATGGCGCTGCCCGGAGTCGGGCTCGAGGGAATCGAGGAGGTGCACTCGCACCCGATGGCGCTGCTGCAGTGCATCGATTTTCTCGATACGCATCGCTGGCGTCTGGTCGAGACCGAGGATACGGCCCTCAGCGCCCGGCGCATCGCCGAGCGGGGCATCCGCAATGCGGCCGCCATAGCCGGCGATTTGGCCGCCGATCTTTTCGGGCTCGAAATCGTCGCGGCGGACATCCACTCGATCCGTAATAACTACACGCGTTTTTTGGTGCTTCGTCCCGACCACCAGCCGATCGACGAGCGCTCGGACAAGGCTTCGCTCTGCTTCAAGACCGACCATCGTCATGGCTCGCTGATACGCGTACTGCGCGAAATGGAGGACTCGACGATCAATATGACCAAGCTGCAGTCCTCGCCGATTCCGAGCGAGCCGTGGCACTATATGTTTCATGTCGACATGGAGTTCGCCTGCATGGACGACTATAACCGCGTGATCGAGCGGATGCGGTCGGTCACCAGCGAGTTGCACGTGTACGGCGTGTACCGCAAAGGACAATGAGAACGATTGAAAAACGACAAGAGATGAAACCGATCGAAATGAAATTGGCCCGGAGACTCGGCGGAGTGGGAGAGTACTATTTCTCGAAAAAGCTGCGCGAAATCGACCGGATGCGCGCCTCGGGCCGTCAGATCATCAATTTGGGTATCGGCAGTCCCGACAGGCCGCCCCATCCGGACGTGATCGGAACGCTGGCCGCCGAGGCCGCCAAGCCCGGCAATCACGGCTATCAGCCTTACAAGGGCGCGGCCGTGCTGCGCGAGGCGTTCGCGCTTTGGTATAAGGAGCGCTACGGCGTCGCGCTCGATCCGGAGGGCGAGATTCTTCCGCTGATCGGGTCGAAAGAGGGCGTGATGCACGTCTGTATGACCTATCTCGACGAAGGCGACCGCGTGCTGGTGCCCAATCCCGGCTATCCGACCTACCGTTCGGCGGTGACGATCGCCGGGGGCGTCTGCGTCGATTACGTGCTGCGCGAGGACGGCGGGTGGATGCCCGATTTCGACGAAATCGAGCGCGGCGGTCTGCAAGGCGTCAAGATGATGATCGTCAACTATCCGCACATGCCGACCGGAGCCGCCCCGAAGGAGGGCCTGTTCCGCCGTCTGGTCGATTTCGCCCGCCGGCACGGCATCCTGCTGCTGCACGACAATCCGTACAGCTTTCTGCGCAACGACCGTCCGGAGAGCCTGCTGGCCACGCCCGGAGCGACGGAAGTGGCGCTCGAGCTCAATTCGCTGAGCAAAAGTCACTGCATGGCGGGCTGGAGAATCGGGATGATCGGCGGAGCCCGCGAGCGCATCGACGAGATCATCCGTTTCAAGAGTAACATGGACTCGGGCATGTTCTATCCGCTGCAGGCCGCTGCCGCGAAAGCCCTGTCGCTGGGCGACGACTGGTATCGGGAGCTCAATGCGCTGTACCGCCGCCGCGAGGCCAAGGCTTACGAGATACTCGACGCGGTCGGCTGCACCTACGATCCCGTTCAGGCGGGGCTGTTCGTTTGGGGACGGCTCCCCGAGGGAGCCGGAGACTGCTATGAGTTTTCGGACAGGGTATTGAACGGCTGCGGCGTGTTCCTGACGCCCGGCGGCATTTTCGGCTCGGAGGGCGACCGTTACATCCGCATCAGCCTCTGCGCAACGGAGGAAGTGCTGCAACGCGCGGCCGACCAAATAAAAGGAATGGTATTATGAAAGCGGCCATCGTAGGCGTCGGGCTGATCGGAGGATCGTTTGCTCTGACGCTCAAGGATAACGGAATTTGCGACGAGGTGATCGGAGTCGACAATTCCGAGCGAAACCGGGCCAAGGCGCTCGAACTGGGGCTCGTCGACCGGACGGCATCGCTGGCCGAGGCTGTCGCCGGGGCCGATCTGGTGGTGCTGGCTACGCCGGTAGATTCTATTCCTCTGTTGGCCGTCAAGGTGCTCAATCAGGTCGATCGGCAGGTCGTTATCGACATGGGCTCGACCAAGCAGGAACTGTGCGAGGTGATCGCGCAGCACCCGCGCCGGGGGCGCTTCGTAGCGACGCATCCGATGTGGGGAACCGAGTACAGCGGTCCCGAGGCGGCCGAGCACGACGCTTTCAGGGGCCGCACGGTCGTCTTCTGCGACCGCGAGCTGAGCGATCCGGACGCCGTGGAGCTCGTCGAGCGGGTCTATGAGCGGATAGGCATGCCGATCAAGTACATGAGCGCCGAGGAGCAGGACACCCATACGGCTTATGTGAGCCATATATCGCACATTACGTCGTTCGCGCTCGCGCTGACCGTGCTCGAAAAGGAGCGCGAGGAGGAGCATATTTTCGATCTGGCCGGAGGCGGCTTCGAGAGCACGGTCCGTCTGGCCAAGAGCTCGCCCGAGACTTGGGTTCCGATCTTCATGCAGAACAAGTATAACGTGCTCGACGTGCTGCGGGAGCATATCCACCAGTTGCAGATTTTCCGGCGCATGCTCGAGCGTGACGATACGGAAGGGCTGCGAACGATGATGCAGCGCGCCAACCGGATCAAGAAGATATTGAAATAGCCGGCCGGGGATTCCGAGAGGGGAGGCCCGGGCGTCGGCGTCCGGGCCGGAACGGAACGAAAGCCGCCGGTCGGGATCGCTTCTCGGCGGAGCGAGGCCTTCCCGTTTCGTCCGGGCTCCGGCAAGGCAAATGAGAAACAACGCGAAAAGAACAACGATATGAAACCGTTTGACATCAAGGCGAAACGCCCGCTCATTATCTCGGGCCCGTGCAGCGCGGAAACCGAGGAACAAACATTGGAAACCTGCCGGCGGATTGCCGGCACGGGTCTCGTCGACGTGCTGAGGGCCGGCATCTGGAAGCCGCGTACGAAGCCCGGTTCGTTCGAAGGCGTGGGCCTCAAGGGGCTCGCGTGGATGAGCCGTGCCCGCGAGATTACGGGCTTGCCGATCGGCACCGAGGTAGCTACGTCCAAGCATGTAGAGGCGGCGCTGGAATTCGGTGTGGACGTGATCTGGGTCGGCGCGCGCACGACGGTCAATCCGTTCAGCGTGCAGGATATAGCCGATGCGTTGAAAGGTTCGGACGTGACCGTGCTGATCAAGAATCCGATGAATCCCGACATCGAGCTGTGGGGCGGCGCCGTCGCGCGGATGCGGAACGCCGGCATCGAGAAGCTCGGGCTGATTCATCGCGGCTTTTCGGCCTACGGAGCCTCGCTGTACCGCAACAACCCGATGTGGCATCTGGCCATCGAGATGCGGAGCCGTTTCCCCGAGCTGCCGATGATCTGCGATCCGTCGCATATCTGCGGCTGCCGCGACTATCTGCTCGACGTGGCGCAGAAGAGCGCCGATCTGGATTACGACGGGCTGATCGTCGAAAGCCATATCTGTCCCGACAAAGCGTGGAGCGACGCTTCGCAACAACTGACGCCCGACGGGCTCGAGGCGTTGCTTCGGAGCATCGTATGGCGCCGCTCGACGACCGACAGCCCTTCCTATCAGCAGGCCTTGGCGAAGCTGCGCGCGCAAATCGATCAGATCGACGCCGAGACTTTCGAGCTGCTTAGCAAGCGGATGCGCGTGGCCGAGGAGATCGGCCGCGTGAAGAAGGAGAACAACGTGGCGATCCTGCAGGGAGGCCGTTGGAGCAGCATCGTCGACCGGGTCGTCTCGCAGGCTCCGAAGCTGGGGGTCAGCGAAGAGTTTCTCAAGACCGTTCTCGAAGCCATTCATCTCGAGAGCATCAACCTGCAGAACCGGATCATGAACCGGTAAGGCGCGTAAGAAAATTGCGTTTTTCGACGTATTGTTTGCGCATTCTGTTCGGAATCTTTATTTTGGGGAAGTTCTCGCGACGGGACTTCCCCTTTTTCGTAACGATAGCCTGATGAAACGAAAACCTGACTTTTCCCTGCCGGCGATCGGCCGTTACGTCGAGGCGCTCGGCGCGCCCTACGGACTGTTTCGCACGCTGGGCGACGTATCGCCCGAGTACGATGCCTGCGGGGCCCCGGTCTTCATAGCCGGCAACTACGCGGCGGTATTCCGGATACGGACGGCCGACGGCAAGCGCAGGGCGTTGAAATGCTACATACGGCCGACGGGCTATGCCGAGGCGATATGCGAGGCGCTGGGGCGTGTCCGCTCCCCGTATCTGGTCGAGTGCCGCTATTTGCCCGACGAACTGTACGTGTTCGATCTGGCCGGACAGGGCAGCTACCGTTCGGTCGTGCTGATGGAGTGGGCCGATGGAGAACCTTTGGGCCGTTGTCTAGCCCGCTTGTGCGGCTCGGACGACCGCGAAGGGCTCGGGGCGCTGGCCCGGCGCTTCGACCGTTTGGGATTGTGGCTGCTGGAGGCCGATTTCGCACACGGCGACCTGAAGCAAGACAATCTGATCGTCATGCCCGACGGGTCGTTGCGCCTGATCGACTACGACGGGGTCTACCTGCCTTCGTTGGCGGGCAGGCCCGGGCTGGTGGCCGCTTCGCCGGCTTACCGGCATCCTTTGTGCGGCAACGGGTTTTTCGGCCCGGAGGCGGACGACTATCCGCTGGCCTTGATAAGTTTCAGTCTGCATGCACTTGCGGACGACCCGTCGCTGTTTCTTCGCTATAGCGACGGCGAGAACATTCTGCTCGATGCGGAACAGGTACAGCCCGGCCGTTCGGAGTTGTACGACCGACTGATGGATCGGTTCGCCAAGGAGGGCGCGCTTGCGCAGGTTCGTCTCGGCCGATTGCTGAGAAGTCCGTCGCCCCGTTTGGACGGGCTTGCGGAGGCGTTGGCAGGGCTCTCCGGAATCGAGACGACATCCGGAGCGGCAAGTTGGAGCGTAATCGACGACGAGGATCCCCGGATGGCCGTCGTCTCGCAGGGAGGCCTTTTCGGCTATGCCGATTTGGAACAGGGAAGGCTTCTCCTGCCTCCGGTCTATCAGGATGCGGGGCCTTTCCACGAGGGGCTGGCCGTCGTGCGCCTCGGCGATCGGTTCGGCCTGATCGACCGCGATGGGGTGTGGCGTATCGACTGCGGTCGGTACGACTATGTGGGGCCGTTGAGCGGAGGCCGGGCTCTGGTCCGCCGCGACGGTCTCTACGGCTTCATAGACCGCCACGGCCGCGAGGCGATAGCCGTGAGGTATCCGTTCGCCTGTAGGTTTCACGAGGGCCGGGCGGTCGTTCGTATCGGCGACAAGTACGGCTATATCGATACCGAGGGACGTCAGGCGATCCCGCCCGTTTTCGACCGGGCATATCGCTTCATTGGAGGAAAAGCGCGTGTCAACCGTTGCGGCGAGACTTTTTTTATTGACAAATCGGATGAATGTTGGCTTAAATTTGATTAAAGTCGCTAACTTTATTCCGTTATTTTCGGGATGGGCGGATTCCTGGTTTGGTTTTTTCGGAAATGCCTGTTGTGACGCGTGCCGATACACAATTTTAAGATATTGACAGACAAGATATATGTATGAGGCAAGAATCAGCCGGAACCATCCGGCTGCGTTTTTGATTCTGATCGATCAGTCCGGTTCCATGTCGGAGCCTACGACGTTCCATGGCCGCAGAATGTCCAAGTCCGAGGCCGTTGCCCTGACGGTCAATATGCTGATTGACGAATTGCTGAACCGTTGCAAGCGCGAGGAAGGGTATCGCGACTATTTCGATATTGCCGTACAAGGTTATCACGGCGACCGGGTGGTTTCGCTCTGGGGCGATCCGGAGCGAACGTTCATGCGTCCGAGCGAGCTGGCGGGAGCCGAGCTCTGCCGCGTGGACGTTCAGCAGGAACGTACGCTGCCCGGAGGCAAGACCGTCGTTTCGGTCATAAGTCAGAAAATCTGGGTCAGGCCTTTGGCGTCGGATAAGACCCCGATGTACTCGGCCCTGAGGCGATGCCACGAGTTGTGCAGCCAGTGGTGCTCTCGGCGTTCAAACCGCGAGAGCTATCCGCCGACGATCTTCAATATAACGGACGGCGAGTCGTCCGAGGGCGACGAGCGGCGGTTGCTCGACGCGGCCGAGAGCATCCGCAAGTTGGGTACGGACGACGGGACCGCCCTTTTGATCAACATCCATATTTGCTCGGACGAGAGCCGGAGACAAGTGCTGTTTCCGATGTCCGAGCAGGAGCTGCCCGAGCAGCGTTATGCCCGGCTGTTGTACCGGATGTCGAGTACGATGCCGGATATTTACGGCGAAAGCATCGTCCGTTTGCGCGGAGGGGGCGACGGGCCTTTTCGCGGGATGAGCTACAATGCCGGAATGACGGAGCTGGTGAGCATGATGGATATCGGATCAGTCAGTGTGAATCTATTATTTTGAGAGAGATATGGGTTTGGCGATACATAATTTGATAGAGTCGGTTTGCAATCCTTCGGGACGTTTCAAAATGCTGGACGGAATCCGTGTGAAAACGGACAGCAAGGGAGACCCTGTATTTTTGTATAAGGATCGGTCCGTCTGCTTCTGGGTGGATTGGAATGGGAACGGGTATGTCCTGAAATGTTTTTTGCATTGCCAAGAATCGGACAAGGCTTCCTTGCAGCAGATCGCCGAATATCTCGAGGGAATCAATTCGCCCTTTCTGGTCGATTACGTTTATCTGAACGATGAGATGCTCGTATTCGACGATTCGGGAAACAGTTATTATATCGACGTCGTTCTGATGGGATATTCTTCGGAGATGGTTCCGATGGACGAGTTTCTGGACAGGGCGGCCAAGCGAGGCGACCGGCAGGCGGTGGACCGGCTGTTGGACGATTTCTGCCGGATGGCGGTCTGGCTGATCAATGACAGGATCGTGCACGGCGCGATCCGCGCGAGCAATGTGCTGGTCGCTTCCGACGGGACGGTGCGTCTGATCAACTACGAGTCGATGAGGATTCCCCCGAGCGGATCGATGCATGGCAGCGTGATCGACAACGATAACATCGTCGTGGCCAATCTGGCGCTCGCATTGCGCGTGCTGCGCGACGACCCGAGCCTGTTCTATACGCTGAGGGGCAATTCGATGTTCCGGCTGCCCATACTCCGCTCGTCCCTGTTGCCCATGTTCGCGCATGCGGCGCAGAAATCGGGTTGCGTGCCGATGCAGGCGCTCGTCGAAATGCTTTCGACCTGTAATCATACCCTGCACAGCCGGCGCGAGCTCTCCGAGGTGCTCGAGGCGCTGATGGCCGACCGTACGCCGGTAACGGTCGATTTGTCGAAAATCGCTATCGATTCGGAAGAGGAAACCTATATGCACGAAATGGCTTGCGAGAACGAGCGAAAGCTGCGAGACAACAGCTTCAAGGCGCAGTATAGCTGGGTCGGCGGAATGAGCGAGGCGCTGATCAGCGCGGAGCAGAACGGCAAGTGGGGATACATCGACGGCGAAGGCCGGGTCGTGCTGCCGTTTCAGTACAAATGGGCCAGCGACTTCGCCGAAGGCCGGGCGGTCGTCGTCGCCCCGTCCGGGACGTATGCGCTGATCGACAAGACGGGCCGGGAAATTTTGCCCGCCATGTACGAATTGATGGAATGGGACGCGGTGCACGGAGTGGTCAAAGTCTCTTACGAAGGCGTATTCGGCCTGGCCGATCGCAACGGAACGGAGATCGTACCGTTGCAATACGACTGGATGGGCGATACCGACAATTCGCTGATCCTGGTCCGCGACGAGGCGGGACGTTGCGGCTATATCCGTCACGACGGCAAACAAGCTATCGCGCTGCAATACGACGATGCCTACGACTTCGACGAGCAGAATAAGGCGCTGGTCGTTCTCGGCGATCGCTCGTTCTATATCGATCTGGAGGGAAACGAATTGTTCGAGGCGGATGAGATGAAGGTGGCGAGGTGATCTTCCGTATTGCGGACTGCGCTTATCGTACGAAAGTCCTGCCCGGCAATCGGGCGACTGACGGAGAAAAGAAGGCCGGCCCCCGGAAAGAGGGCCGGCCTTGTGTTATCCTTTGCTGGCATGTTCGAGCCGCCTCGCGGACTTGCCGTTCCGGTTATTTCGGAGGCTGTATTTGCATCGGGCAAGTCTGCCCGGGCTTCGGCATATGGCGGAATCGCCTCGATCGTTTCGATTCGGGGAGAAGCGTCTGCCGAGCCGGTTACCCAAGGAACAAAAAAGCAGATTGCGGCTCCGTCGTGCCGCAATCTGCTTTTGTCAATCCTTGCGGATATCTGCTGTACTATTTCACTTCCTCGAAATCGACGTCGGTCACATTATTGTCGCCGGCCGCCTGCGATTGTCCTCCGCCGGCTCCCGTTCCGTTTGCTCCCGCTCCGGATTGGGCCCCTGCGTTCGGACCCTGCTGGGCGTTTTGCTGCGCGTTATACATATCCTGCGAAGCCGCTTGCCATGCATTGTTGAGCTCGGTCGTCGCGCTGTCGATGTCGGCCAAGTTCTGAGCCTTGTGGGCGTCCTTCAGCTTGCCGAGTGCCGCGTCGATCGCTCCCCGCTTGTCGGCGGGAATCTTGTCGCCGTACTCTTTAAGCTGCTTCTCGGTCGAGAAAATCATGCTGTCGGCGGCATTGATCTTGTCGATGCGCTCGCGCTCCTGCTTGTCCTTCTCTTCGTTGGCTTTCGCCTCGTCGCGCATCCGCTGGATCTCCTGCTCCGTGAGGCCCGACGAAGCTTCGATGCGGATCTTCTGCTCCTTGCCCGTACCCTTATCTTTAGCCGATACGTTCAGGATGCCGTTGGCGTCGATGTCGAACGTCACCTCGATTTGCGGCACACCGCGCGGGGCAGCCGGGATACCGTCCAGATGGAAGCGCCCGATCGTCTTGTTGTCGCGGGCCATTTGGCGCTCGCCCTGCAGCACATGGATTTCGACCGAGGGCTGGTTGTCGGCCGCAGTCGAGAATACCTCGCTCTTGCGCGTCGGGATCGTCGTGTTCGCGTCGATCAGGCGCGTGAACACGCCTCCGAGCGTCTCGATACCGAGCGACAGCGGGGTCACGTCGAGCAGCAACACGTCTTTGACCTCGCCGGTCAGCACGCCGCCCTGAATGGCCGCACCGATAGCGACGACTTCGTCCGGGTTCACGCCCTTGGACGGAGCCTTGCCGAAGAACTCCTCGACGACTTTCTGAATGGCGGGGATACGGGTCGAGCCTCCCACGAGGATCACCTCGTCGATCTGGCTGTTGGTCAGGCCCGCGTCGGCCATGGCCTTCTTACACGGCTCGATCGTCGCGCGGATCAGATGGTCGGCCAGTTGCTCGAACTTGGCGCGCGTGAGGGTCATGACCAAGTGCTGCGGAATGCCGTCTACCGGCATGATGTACGGCAGGTTGATCTCCGTCGAGGTCGAGCTCGACAGCTCGATTTTGGCTTTTTCGGCCGCTTCCTTGAGCCGCTGCAGGGCCATCGGGTCCTTGCGCAGGTCGATGTTGTGCTGCTTTTGAAACTCGTCGGCCATCCAGTCGATGATCACGTGGTCGAAGTCGTCGCCTCCGAGGTGGGTGTCGCCGTTGGTCGATTTGACCTCGAACACGCCGTCGCCCAGTTCCAGAATCGAGATATCGAACGTACCGCCGCCCAGGTCGTACACGGCGATCTTCATGTCCTTATTAGCCTTGTCCAGACCGTAGGCGAGCGCGGCCGCCGTCGGCTCGTTGATGATCCGGCGGACTTTCAGGCCCGCGATCTCACCGGCTTCCTTGGTCGCCTGACGCTGCGAGTCCGAGAAGTAGGCCGGTACGGTGATAACTGCCTCGCTCACTTCGGTGCCCAAATAATCTTCGGCCGTTTTCTTCATTTTCTGAAGGATGATGGCCGAAATTTCCTGAGGCGAGTAGAGGCGCCCGTCGATGTCGATGCGGGGGGTATTGTTGTCGCCTCGTACTACCGCATAGGATGCTCGCTCGATGTCCTTGCCCACTTTGTCGTAGGTCTCGCCCATGAAGCGCTTGATCGACGTGATCGTCCGCTTGGGGTTGGTGATGGCCTGACGCTTGGCCGGGTCGCCTACCTTGCGCTCGTTGTTGTCTACGAAAGCGACGATCGAGGGCGTCGTGCGCCGTCCTTCGCTGTTGGGTATTACCACCGGCTCGCTGCCTTCCATGACGGCGACGCAGGAGTTCGTGGTACCGAGGTCAATTCCAATAATCTTTCCCATAATCGTTATCTGTTTATTTCTGTTATTACTCAGTTTATCGTTCTGATTTTGTTTTGCTCTCGGATTCTTCAATCTTTATGCCAAGCGGTCCGACAGGGCGATTTTGCGTCTATGCTGTCAGCGAGGGCGCTGCCATTCGGACAAGTTGGCATCCTTCGCTGACATTTCGTCCGATCGGAAACTGTTTTTGCGAAAATCGGACGATACATTTTGAATTTATAATAATTTACCTTAATTTTAAAAGCGGATCGCCATGGCATGAAAATGGAATCGAAATCTTGCATAATTATAAACTAAACCTCAGACGTTATGGTAATTACATTTAACGAGCTGCGTCGTATCAAGGACAAGCTGCCCAGCGGCAGTTCGCAGCGGATTGCCGATGAATTGAATTTGGATGTCAACGTCGTTCGCAATTATTTCGGCGGCAGGCATTTCGATGAGGGAGGGTGCCCGGCAGGGATTCATATCGAAAGCGGCCCGGACGGCGGGGTCGTTACATTGGACGATACGTCCATACTGGAATGCGCGATGCGCATCATAGCCGAAAATGCCGAGGCATAGTAGCCTTCGCACGGAACCGATAGTTTACAGGGGAAGGGGAGCGCCATGCGCTCCCCTTCCCCTGCGTTTGTCCGGAGACCGTGTCAAGCCAGCGGAGTTCCGCTTCCGGCTCGTGCGGAAACGTTTGTTGTCGGGGAAAGGCTTCCGAACTCGGAGGCGGAGGGAGCGGCCGGCCGTTGGTATAGCCGCAGTCCGAAAGCGGGCATGACCGCCAGCAAGTGGTTGAGCAGGTCGGCTACCACTTGCTCGTAGACCGGAAACGATTTTTCGGTCGAGAAGCCGTATATTTCCAACGTCAGGCCGTTTTCGTCCCACGGAAGATAACGGGCCAGTACGGGGAGCGAGTGCACGACTTTCGGATGTCGGGCCATGTAGATCTGGGCATAGCAGCGGAACAAGCCGAAATTCGTCCGGCACGGGCTCGTACCGGTTTGCCGGTCGAGTATTAGCATGGCCTCGGCCAGTTCGGCGATGCGCGGATCGGCGGTCAGGGCCGTAAGTTGCTCCTCCGAAAGCGTCGAGACGGTCGTCGCGTCGATGCGCAGCGGGCGCTTGAAACGCCGTCCGGCGCTCTCCTCCATGTTGCGCCAATTCGTGAACGACTCCGAAACGAGCGAGTAGATCGGTATCATCGTCATCGTATTGTCCCAGTTGCGGACCTTCACGCTGTTAACGTTGATTTCGCTGACGACCCCGTCCGCTCCTTTCGACGGCATCTCGATCCAGTCGCCGGGCCTTATCATGTCCTGAGCCGAGAGCTGGATCGATGCGACGAAGCCCAAAATCGTGTCCTTGAACACGAGCGACACCAGCGCCGCCGAAGCTCCCAGTCCGAGCAGCAGGTCCGTCGGATCGCGGCCGATCAGGATCGAGACGATCAGGATGCCTGCGATTATCCATACGACGATCTTGGCCGTCTGTATGTAGCCCCGGATCGATTTCCGGCGCGACTGGGGCTTCGATTCGTAAATGTCGTTGACCGTATTGAGCAGCGCTCCGATCATCAGCGCTCCCACGACCGTCATGTAGACGCGCAGCACGAGCGTGATCGCTCCGATCAGCGCGGGCCCGTACCCGCTGAAGACTGTTCTGACCAGAGCCAATAACCCGCCGGCGGTTGCCAGTTCGATCAGTCGGGGAAAGAATTTGTGCCGTAGCAGATGGTCGTCCCACAGCGTTTCGGTCTTGCTGACCGCATGCCGGATCAGGCCGAGCAGGACCTTCGTCCCGAGCCGGTCCAGTACCCATACCAGCAGGGCCAGTACGGCGAATGTCGCCAGCAGCGTGAAAGCGCTTGCTCCGGCCGGGCTCAGCCCGGTTTTCTGCAAATAGCTTTCGAGCGATTGCAGCAGGAGGAATTTCTCGGTCGGATTCTGTGCGAGTATTTCCATGTCGTCGTTTTTGGGGAAGCTTGCGAGGAATTGTTTCGTTGAATTATGTATTTATTGCTGATTTGCAATTATATAGTCTGATTTGAAGGACCGCTGCACGGACTTGCGTCTGCAAAGATAACCGCATCGGTCCACGATTCCGAACGTGCGGGATAAAATTAATACGTCGGGATGCCTTTCTGTTGTATTTGGTAAAAAAAATGCGTAGGTTTGCAGACCAAATGCGGATATTGCAGTAAGATAGCCGACAATCGAAACAAAAATAATAACTAAAAACAACATGCAGAATAAAGGTGCACTGAAATTTTTGGCCATCGCTCTCGCGATCGCTTGCGCGTATCAGCTGTCGTTTACGTTCGTTACGCGGCATGTCGAGAAGAAAGCGGCCGAATATGCAGCCGGGGATGCCGTGAAAGAGCAGAATTACCTCGACTCGATCAAGTCCCAGACGGTCTACAACCTCGGTTTCGTCAAGTTCAACTACAAGGAGTGCAAGGAGAAGGAGATCAACCTGGGCCTCGACTTGCGCGGCGGTATGAACGTGATGCTCGAAATTTCGGTCGAGGACGTCGTCCGGGCTCTTTCGAACGACAGCAAAGATCCCGCTTTCAATCAGGCGCTCAAGGAGGCCACCGAGGCTCAGAAAAACAGTACGAGCGACTATATCACGCTTTTCGCCGAGGCATACGAGCGGATCTCGAACGGAGGACGGCTCAGCTATGTCTTCAATACGCCCGAGTTGCGCGAGCAGATCACTCCGAACAGTTCGAATGCCGATGTGATCAAAGTGCTCCGCAAGTCGGCCGACGGCGCGATCGAGAACTCGTTCAACGTGCTCCGCAACCGTATCGACCGTTTCGGCGTTACGCAGCCCAATATTCAGCGTTTGGAGAACTCGGGCCGCATTCTGGTCGAGCTGCCGGGCGTGAAGGAGCCCGAGCGCGTGCGCAAGCTGCTTCAGGGTACGGCGAGCCTCGAGTTCTGGGCTACCTATAATAATACGGAGATCTACCCCCTGCTGATGGAGGCCAATCAGGTGATCAAGGACCTGCAGGACGCAGGTCAGATCGCGGGCGGCGATACGACCGCGCGCGAGGTGGCTGCCGTAGACTCGCTTGCTTCGCGTCAGGCCGTCTCCGACAGTACGTCGCTGCTGTCGGCTCTCGACAGTCTGGGACATTCGGCCGAGGCCGAGGACGATGCCGCTCTGGCTGCCCAGTATCCGCTTTTTTCGAAGCTGACGCCGGTTGCCGATCAGCAAGGACGGGTGGGCGACGGGCCGGTTATCGGTCAGGCGCTGTCGTTCGATACGGCGACGGTTAACCGCTATCTGAATCTGCCGCAAGTTAAGGCGTTGCTGCCTCGCGACCTGAAGCTGATGTGGGGCATCAAGCCCGTCGATGTGCAGGAGACGGTCTTCCAGCTTTACGCCATCAAGGCCAATACGCGCGACGGCAAAGCTCCGCTCGACGGCGGCGCGGTCGTGAGCGCTCACGAGGGATATGCGCAGCACGGATCGAGCGCCGTGGTTTCGATGACGATGAATGCCGCCGGAGCCCGCACATGGGCCCGCATGACGGCCGATAACATCGGTCAGTGCATCGCCATCGTGCTCGACGGCTACGTCTATTCGGCTCCCGTGGTCAATCAGGAGATTACGGGAGGTCACTCGGAGATTTCGGGTCACTTCACCATTACCGAGGCCCGCGACTTGGCCAACGTGCTCGAGTCGGGCAAGCTGCCCGCTCCGGCGCGCATCACGCAGGATACGGTCGTCGGTCCTTCGCTCGGACAGGAGTCGATCAATTCGGGTATGTTGTCGTTCATTCTGGCATTCGTGCTCGTGCTTCTTTATATGATCTTCTTCTACAACAAGGCCGGTACGGTTGCCAGCATCGCACTGATATGCAACCTGTTCTTCCTGTTCGGCGTGCTCGTCTCGTTCGGAGCCGTGCTGACGCTGCCCGGTATCGCCGGTATCGTTCTGACGATGGGTATGGCCGTCGACGCCAACGTGATCATTTACGAGCGAGTCAAGGAGGAGCTGCGTATGGGCAAGACGCTGAGCGTTTCGGTGGCCGAAGGATACAAGAATGCCATGTCGGCCATCATCGACGGTAACGTCACGACGCTGATCACCGGTATCGTGCTGTTCGTCTTCGGTACGGGTCCCGTGCAGGGCTTCGCTACGACGCTGATCATCGGTATCATCACGTCGCTGTTCACGGCCATCCTGATCACGCGCCTGATTTTCGTCGGCATGCTTTCACGCGAAAAGAAGATCACGTTCTCGAACCGCCTGACCGAGAATTTCTTGGCTCATACGAAATTCGACTTCATCGGCAAGCGGAAAATCACCTATATCATTTCGGGCGCGTTCCTGCTCGTTACGCTCGTCTCGCTCGCCGTGCGCGGTATGAACTACGGCGTCGATTTCTCGGGAGGCCGGGCCTATGTCGTGCGTTTCGACCATAACGTGACCGCCAACGAGGTGCGCGACGCGCTGAGCACCGTTTTCGACGGCGCCGATGCCAACAGCAGTTATGAGGTGAAGCAGTTCGGGCCCGAGAACCAGATGCGCATCGTTACTCAGTACAAGTACGACGACGCGGGCGACAACGTGACGGCCGAGATCGACAAGATGCTTTACGAGGCTTTGGCTCCGCTGAACAACGAGTCGCTGACCGAGGCCGAGTTTGTCACGACGGCGACTAATCCGGTGGGCATCATCAGTTCCGATAAGGTAGGTCCGAGCGTGGCCCACGACATCAAGGTCAATTCGGTGATCGCCGTGCTGTTCAGCCTGCTGGCCATCGCGCTTTACATCATTATCCGCTTCAAGCGCTGGCAATGGGGCGTCGGCAGTGTGATCTCGCTGGCTCTCGACGCGCTGTTCACGATCGGACTGTTCTCGCTGCTGCACGGTATTCTGCCTTTCAGTCTCGAGGTCGATCAGTCGTTCATCGCGGCCATTCTGACGATCATAGGCTACTCGATCAACGACAAGGTCGTGATCTTCGACCGTATCCGCGAGTACCAGACGCTCTATCCGAAACGCAATATCCGGGAGAATATCAACAACGCGATCAACTCCACGTTGTCCCGTACGATCAACACCTCGGGCACGACGTTGGTCGTACTGCTGGCGATCTTCCTGTTCGGCGGCGAGGTGATCCGCGGTTTCGTGTTCGCGCTGCTGTTCGGCGTGCTGATCAGTACCTACTCGACGGTATTCACGGCTACTCCGATCGCTTACGATCTGATCCGCAGGGACCGGAAGCAGGCTTAGCTTTACGCGTGAGGGAAACGAACGAAACGGCCGCTGTTTTTGCAGCGGCCGTTTCGTTCTTTTTATTATCTTTGCTTCCGATATGGGCTTCGGATTTTTAAATATGACGCTGATCGACGTGATCGACATTTTTGTCGTTGCGTTGCTGATGTTTCAGATTTACCGGCTGACGCGCGGCACCAACGCGCTGCGCATCGTGGCGGGCATTCTGATCGTCTATCTGTTGTGGATCGTTGTGCGGGCTCTCAAGATGGAACTGCTGAGCATGATACTCGGTCAGGTGATCGGAGTCGGGGTCATTGCGCTGATCATCGTTTTCCAGCAGGAGATTCGGCGTTTTTTGTTGTTGCTCGGCACGCAGTACACCAATCGCCGGCACTCGTTCATGAGCCGGATATTCCGTCCCCGGGGCCGGGGCGTGAACGTCGTGGGGCAGGAGTGGATCGAAACGGTCGTCGAGGCCAGCGCCGATATGGCCCGTACGAAAACCGGCGCGCTGATCGTCATCGCGCGTGCCGTCAATCTGCTTCCGATCATCGAGAAGGGCGAGAAGATCGACGCGCTGATTTCGGGGCCGCTGATCAAGAACATCTTTTTTAAGAATTCTCCGCTGCACGACGGAGCGATCGTCATTGCCAACGGACGGATCGCTGCAGCCAAGTGCGTGCTGCCGTCGACCGAGCGCGAGGTCCCGATGGAGTTCGGCATGCGGCACCGCGCGGCTCTCGGTGCTTCGGAGGCGACCGATGCGCTGGTGATCGTCGTATCGGAGGAGCGCGGATCGATCTCGATCGCTCGTAAGGGGCATATCAGTCAGAATATTACTCCCGCTCATCTGCGCATTCTGCTTCGTAAGGGACTTTCCGTTTGACAGTTATGACAGTTCGGGACGGCCGCATTCCGGCCGGCCCGAATACGGCCGTTTTTTCGACGATGTCGGTTCGTGCGGGCGGTACGATATGAGATGCAGGTCCTCGGGGGAATGGGGCCTCTTTTGCGGGAGGACAATGCAGAAATCGGGCGGGTATGTGCCGCGAGTTGCCGCAATCGATTGTCTTTCCGCGCTTAAGAATTCGGCGGCGGTCGTTTGGAAGGTTTTTTGCAGAGGTGCCGCTCGTAAAGCCTGCCGGCGATCGGCGTGCCGGAGACGGAGAGCCTCGGCGGGCGACGGACTGCTTTTTCTGCCGGACGACATGCGAACGCCCGGCGATTGATCAATAAAAAACAAAAGCGATGAAAAAACAATTGGTTACCGCCAGTCTGCTGGCACTGCTTGCCGCTTCGTGCGGCCATCGGACGGATCGCAGTACCGCCGCGCCCGATTCCTCGAAACCGGCTGCCGCCGCTTCGGCTCAGGCTACCGATACGGCAGCTCTCGGTCCGGAAATGCTGCGGACCTACGAAGGTCTTCTGCCTGCTGCCGACGGGCCCGGCATTCGCTATGAGCTGACGCTCGAGAACCGCGAGCACAGCGGCGACGGGACCTACCGTTTGGCCATGACTTATCTCGAGGCCGAGAACGGACGGGACACCACGTTCTTTTCGAGCGGCCGATGGGGTACGCTGCGCGGTACGGACGACGATCCTGACGCGACTGTTTACCAGCTCAATATCGGCGATACGACGCTCGAGCAGATCAATTTTCTGAGCTATCCCGACAGCCTGATCATGCTGGGCGCGGATATGAAGCGGGCCGAGTCGAAACTCAACTATACGCTGAAGCTGGTTTCGTCCGTCGAGCGGTAAAACGGGGCGAGCGGAGCGCATCGAATCCGGATTTTGAATACCTTTGCGTGTCAAATCCGGACAGGCGATGGAAGACCGTAATATCCGAGGCCATGCGGCCATGTTGGGGGTGGGCGTGATTTTCGGCTTGCTTTCCCCCGTCTCCAAGGCATTGCTCGATTCGGGGCTTATCAGTCCTGCGGGACTGATGATGACCCGTACGGCGGGCGCAGCGGCGGCATTTTGGACCGCTTCGTTGTTTGTGCGCCGCGAGCCGGTCGCGTTGCGCGACCGGCTTTCGCTCTTTTTCGCGGCCCTGCTCGGCATCGTGCTCAATCAGGGTTCGTTCATTCTGGGGGTGTCGATGACCTCGCCGATCGACGCGTCGGTCGTTACGACGACGGCGCCGATTTTCGCCATGATTATCGCGGCGCTCTATTTGCGCGAGCCGATTACCGGCATGAAGATAGCCGGTGTGGCTATCGGGGCGGTCGGGGCGCTGATGCTGATCCTCTCTTCCCCGGCGGCGGCCTCCTCCGGCGGCGGCTCGGTCGGCGGCGATCTGCTGTGCATGTTCGCGCAGTTGTCGTACGCTACTTATTTCGTCGTCTTCAAAGGTTTGATCGGTCGTTACGGGCCGGTTACGCTGATGAAATGGATGTTCCTTTTCGCAACGCTCTGCTGGTTGCCTTTCGGGGCGGAGGATTTCGTTTCGACTCGTTGGCAGGCGTTCGGGTGGCGGAATTTCGCCGAGGTAGGTTTTATCGTGCTCGGGGCGACGTTTCTGACCTATCTGCTGTTGCCTGTCGGACAGAAGAACCTGCGCCCGACGGTCGGCTGCATGTACAATTACCTGCAGCCGCTGGTTGCCTCGCTGGTCGCCGTTCTCGCGGGTATGGACCGTTTCACGACGATCAAGGCGGCGGCCGTCGTGCTGGTTTTTGCCGGGGTTTATGCTGTGACCCGGAGCAAATCCAAGGCTCAGATGGACGCCGAGGCATCCCGGCGGTAGTTTCCGGCGGTTTCTCTGCGATTCGCGTCGCTTTCGCGAGGGGATGCGACCGAGGAAAAAGGGACTTTTCCGACTTCCCCGAACGGTTGCCGGTGAGAACGGCCCTTTCCGTTTTTCCTGAAAAATTTTATCTTTGCGTTATCTATCCGATCCTGCTGAAAAGATGAACGGCTCCAAACGCAACTATATGATATACGGGACGATGCTCGCCGTGTTCGGGCTGCTGATGTGGTGGGTCGTCCGGATGGGAGAAGCCTACGATACGTCCGACGTGGTTGCTGTGCGGCATGCGGACTCGTCGGTCGATCTGTTGCGCGAGACTTTGGCGTCGAACCTGACGCACCCGGTGCCGCTGCTGCTGTTGCAGATCATAGCGATTTTGGTTGCCGTCAGGATCTTTTCCTATCTGTTCAAGTATCTCGGTCAGCCCGGCGTGATCGGCGAGATCGTGGCCGGAATCGTGCTGGGGCCTTCCGTGCTGGGCCATTTCTTTCCCGGCGCGTTCGAGTTCCTGTTCGAGCCGTCGTCGCTCGTGCCGCTGAACGTGATCAGCCAGATCGGCCTGGTACTGTTCATGTTCGTGATCGGTATGGAGCTCGATCTGGGCGTCGTGCGCCGTAAGGCGAGCGAGACGCTCGTCATCAGCCACGCGAGCATCATCGTGCCGTTTTTTCTCGGGCTGGTGCTCGCATATTGGGTCTATCCCGAGTTCGGAGCGCATCACGCTCCTTTCCTCTCTTTCGCGCTGTTCATCGGTATATCGGTCAGCATCACGGCTTTTCCCGTACTGGCCCGGATCGTGCAGGAGCGCAACCTGGGCAAAACGCCGATGGGAATGCTCGCGATCGCCAGCGCTGCGAACAACGACGTGACGGCGTGGTGTCTGCTCGCGGCCGTGATCGCCGTAGCCAAAGCGGGCGACGCGGTCGGCGCGCTCTATACGATTGCCCTGACGGCCGTTTACATCCTGTTCATGTTCTGCCTCGCGCGCCCGTTCCTGCGTAAGATCGGCGAACTGTATAACAAGCGCGAGACGGTGGGCAAAACGCTCGTGGCTTTCATTTTCCTCGTGCTGATCCTTTCGTCCTACATTACCGAGGTACTCGGCATCCATGCGTTGTTCGGCGCTTTTCTGGCAGGAGTGATCATGCCCGACAACCTGAGTTTCCGGCGCGTGATGACCGAGAAAGTCGAGGATGTGGCCGTCGTGCTGTTCCTGCCGCTGTTTTTCGTTTTCACCGGCCTGAGGACCGAAATAGGCTTGCTCAATACGCCCCATCTGTGGGGCGTCTGCGCGCTGTTCATCGTGATGTCAATCGCAGGCAAATTGCTCGGCGCTACGCTGTCGGCCCGGGCCGTCGGCGAGTCGTGGAAGGACAGCCTGTCGATCGGCGTGCTGATGAACACGCGCGGACTGATGGAGCTCATCGTGCTCAACATCGGTTACGAGATGGGGATCATTCCCGGCTCGCTGTTCGTCATATTCGTGATTATGGCGCTGTTCACGACCTTCATGGCCACGCCGCTGCTGTCGCTGATCGAGAAGCTGTTCGCCCGCGAGTCGCGCGCGAAACGGCCGACGATTCACCGCTATCCGCGTATTCTGATCTCGTTCGCCAATCCCGAGAGCGGCCCGGTGTTTCTGAAGCTGGTCAATCTGCTTTACGGCCGCATGATCGGCGGCGCCAAGGTGACGGCCGTGCACTATACGATAGGGACCGATACGAGTCCGTTGAACGCCTACGACTATTCCAAAGGCAGCTTTGCCCCGCTGCGTGCCGAGGCCGACCGACTCGGACTCCGGATCGATACGCGCTACCGGGTGACGGACCGTTATGTGGAGGATCTGCGCTCGCTGGCCATGCGCGAGCATTACGATTTCGTACTGACGGGAGCGGGGCCCAGCTTCATCCGCAACTATCTCGGACCGGTGCGCCGCACGCCGCTTGCCGGGGCCGAGTACCGTGTCGGCGGACTGTTGCGCCGGCGCAACTGGCTCTTCCCCGAGGGGCTTTCGCCCGATAAGAGCCGTATTCTGTTTCAGAGCATTCCCTGCACGCTGGGAGTGTTCGTCAATCGCGGCATCGGGACGGTGACCCGTGTCGGCGTGATGCTGGGCGGCCCGGACGACCGGATGCTGTTGCAGTATATCCGGACTGCGGCCGAGCGGATCGAGGTCGAGCTGATGTCTGTCGATCCGGAGCTGGATTTGGCTTCGGAAATGACGCCGTCCGGGCGTCTGACCCTGTGCGGGCCGGGCACTCCGCTCGAGCGCTGCATCGAGGGCAAGCAGTTGGTCGTCGTGAGCTACGACGCATGGAACCACCTGATTCGGTACGCTCGTCCGCTGCTCGATGCCTTGCCTTCTTTCGTAATCGTCAAGCCCCGGCAGGACGCGCGGTAGCTTTGTGCCTGCTCAGCGGGGATCGACCCCAACTCCCGCGTTTCTATTTCAGTTCCCTGACGGCTTTCAGCGCCGCGTCGTAGTCGGGCTCGTTCTTGATTTCGGACACGTATTCGATGTATCGGACGATTCCTTTGCGGTCTACGACGACGACGCCGCGACCCAGCAGTCGCAGCTCCTTGATGACGAATCCGTACTTCATGCCGAAATCCAGGTCGCGGTAGTCCGAGTAGACGCGGACGTTGTCGATGTGCTCGGCCGCGCAGAAGCGTTTTTGAGCGAACGGCAGATCGACCGACAGCGACAGGATGACGACGTCTTTGTCGAGCCGGGCGGCTTCGCGGTTGAAGCGGATGTTCTGCAACGCGCAGACGGATGTGTCCACGGACGGAAATACGCTTATGATCATTGTTTTGTCCTTGAATTGCGTCGAGGCCACCGGTTGCAGATTCCCGTCCAGTACCTCGAAACGGGGCGCGCGGTCTCCCGGCAGCAGATGCGTGCCTACGAGCGTTACCGGTTGTCCCCCGAAAGTGATTTTCCAATTGTCCATAACGAAGATTTAAAAGGTTTTATGCATCGGACGACATGCAACTTTAGTACCGGAATGCCGCTGCCGTTTTTCTTTCCCGAAGCAATGCGCTATCTTCGCCGAAGAAAGGAGGGCTTCGACGCATGGGAGAGAAAGTGAGCAAGACGAATGCGGCCCGTTTGCTGGACCGCGCGAAAATTCATTACGAGCTGATCCCCTACAGGGTGGACGAGGACGATCTGGCAGCCGTCCATGTGGCCGAGCAGCTCGGCGAGCCGATCGAGCGCGTGTTCAAGACGCTCGTGCTGCGCGGCGACCGGACGGGCGTTCTGATCTGCGTCGTGCCGGGCGACGCGGAGGTCGATCTGAAGGCGGCGGCCCGCGCATCGGGCAACAAGAGCGTCGAGATGCTGCACATGAAAGAACTGCTGCCGACGACCGGCTATATCCGGGGCGGCTGCTCGCCGATCGGGATGAAAAAGTCCTTTCCGACCTATATCCATTCGACCTGCCGGCTTTACGATTCGATCTACGTCAGCGCCGGCGTGCGCGGATTGCAGATTCGTATCGCGCCCGACGACCTGATCCGTACGACGAACGCGTCGGTCGTCGATCTGACAGTCTGAGCGTATATGCGTCCGATGAAACAGACCAGCGACATAAGCGCCGTTCTGATCGAATGGTACGGCCGGCATTTCCGTCCGCTGCCTTGGCGCGAGACGTCCGATCCGTACCTGATCTGGCTGTCGGAGGTGATCCTGCAGCAGACCCGCGTGGCGCAGGGCCTCGACTATTTCCGCCGGTTCGCTTCGCGTTTTCCCGACGTGCGTTCGCTGGCCGCCGCGACCGAGGACGAAGTGCTGAAGCTGTGGCAGGGGCTGGGCTATTACAGCCGGGCCCGTAGTCTGCATGCGGCCGCCCGCCGGGTGGCGGAGCGTTTCGACGGCGTTTTCCCGACCGGTTACGACGACGTGCGCTCGCTGCCCGGCGTGGGCGACTATACGGCCTCGGCAGTCTGCTCGATTGCCTACGGCCAGCCCTGCGCCGTGGTCGACGGGAACGTCTATCGCGTATTGTCGCGCCTGACAGACGCCGATGTGCCGACCGATACGGCTGCCGGAAAGCGTTATTATGCCGAACGGGCCCGCTCGCTGCTCGACGAGTCGCGTCCGGGCCTGCACAATCAGGCGGTCATGGAGTTCGGCGCGTTGCAGTGCGTGCCGGCGAACCCCGACTGCGAATGTTGCCCGTTACGCGACCGTTGTCTTTCGCTGGCTCGCGGCACGGTGGCCGACCGTCCTCCGAAGCGGGAGAAAAAGGCGGCGGTCCCCCGTTACTTCAATTATCTGCACGTTCGTTGCGCCGGCTCGACGCTGCTGGCGAAGCGGACCGGCCGCGATATCTGGCGCAATCTGTACGAGTTTCCGTTGATCGAGACGCCCCGGGCGGTCGATTTCGGCGAACTGCAGCGGACGGCTCGGTGGCGGGAGTGGTTCGACGAGGCGGGGGATGTCCGCGTTTCGGGCATGCTCCCGATGCCCCGGCATGTGCTGTCGCACCGTGTGATCCATGCCTGTTTCTATCGGGTCGACCTGCCGACCTGGCCGGCAGGATTGTCGTCCTTTCTGAAAGTTCTTTCGTCGGAAATATCCCGTTACCCTGTCTCGCGGCTGACCGAGCTTTATCTGGAGCGAGGGGAGTGAGCTTGCCCGAGGCCGGGGAGGGTGCGCCTGCCTTATGCCGGCATGTCCGATGAGATGGCCGTTCCGTCATGTCGGAGGCGGGCGATCCGAGTAGGCGATGCCGGCGGCGCGCGGTTCCGTTTGAGACGGGGGCTTTCCCTTGCTGCTCATCTGCCGTTCTGCGCGTAGGCTTGGAGCCGTTTTTGTCTTGTCTTTCAGTAGGGTACGGCGCGTCCGGTCATGAACGGGTATATCCTGCTGCTCTCCGGATTGTTCCCCGGCGATTGGGAGCGCTTCCGTTTTCCCGCTCTGTTTCTATTCTTCCGTATGATTTGGGTCCGTTTCCGTTTCGTTTCCCGCAAAGGCATCCGCTCCGTTGCCTTGCGGTAGACTGAGGATTTTCTCCGCCCGGCCGCGAGCGGTATCCTGCCGGGCTCCGGATGGCTTTTCTTTCGGCCGGGAGATACCCGGTCCGCCGGGAGAAGCTGGCAGACTATTTGATGTGTAAGCATGGCAGTAATTCCTAACGGATAGTTTCATGGACATGCTTTTGCACAAGGCCGCCACGCGCGGCTATTTCGACCACGGCTGGCTCAGGACCCACCATACGTTCAGTTTCGCCGACTATTACGATCCGGCGCGCCTCAATTTCGGTGCGCTGAGGGTCCTCAACGACGATACGGTCGTTCCGGGGGCGGGTTTCGGCATGCATCCGCATCGTGAGATGGAGGTCGTTTCGATTCCGTTGAGCGGCCGGCTCGAGCACAAGGACAGCCTCGGGCACGCGGACGTGATCCGTGCGGGCGAAATTCAGGCAATGAGTGCCGGGACGGGTATCTATCACAGCGAGTACAACCCGAGCCGCAGCGCGCCCGTCGAGTTTCTGCAAATATGGATTTTCCCGAACCGTCGGGGCGTCAAGCCCCGCTACGAGAATGCCGTGATTTCCGATCTGGCGCGTCCCGGCGAGCTGTCGGAGATCGTCTCTCCCTACCCGGGAAACGGTCGCGGCCTGTGGATCTATCAGGACGCATGGCTGTCGCTGGGCGATTTGCGGCAGAATACGCGCGTCGAATACGTGTTGCACAGCGCCGGCAGTTACGGCGTCTACGTATTCGTCGTGGAAGGCAACGTCGAAATCGCCGGTACGATCCTCGGCCGCCGCGACGGGCTGGGCGTTACCCGCATGTCCGACTTCTCGCTTCGGGCGTTGAGCGATACCCGCGTGCTATTGATCGAGGTTCCTCCCGTCGGGTGATTCGCTGCGGTTGCCTCGCTGCGAGACGGGCCGAGCTTCCTGTTGCGTACCGGGGCGCTTTTTCGTGCGGCTTCTGTTCCGGGAACGTTTGGACCTGTTCTGTCCTTCGAGCCTCTTTTCGTCCACATGGTCGAGGTGCACTTCGAGCGCGCGGACCGAGATCAGCAGTTCGCGGATCGAGATCCACAGCGAGACGACCAGCAGACCCAGCGCCGCGCCGAACGTATAGACGGCCGTTTTCTGCAAGCCGATGTATATCAGTAGCGTGCATACTACGCACAGCAACAGGCTGCTGACGCCGTAGATCTGCATCGAGCGGGTCATGTGCAGCCTGCGCCGCAGGTTGTCCATTTGCTGCTGCGTGATCGGCGAGGGGTTGCTCTCGTGCTCCTTTTTCAGATTGCGGATGACCGAGGCATAGGCGAGAAAGCGGTTCGTGTAGGCCAGCATGATCAGCGATATGGCCGAAAACAGGATCGACGGGGTCGTCAGTGTCAATTCTTCCATGAGACAGTTTTTTGCGTTTTGCGCGGGGGAGTGCCTTCGGGCCGTTCCCCCGCGTTTTATCGTTTTATATTTTCCGGTCTTGCCAACGGGCCTTTTTCAGGTAGAGGCTTGCCAACAGCAGCAGTACCAGCGCGTAAACGTGTTCGGTGGTCCAGCACAGCGCGACGTCCGAGTGCCGGTAGAGCACGATCCATACCGTGTAGATCGCGTATACGCTCAGCGTCGCGAGTTCCAGCATCAGGGCCGAGCGCGTATTGCCAGTTCCCGATACGACGTTGAAGCGGATGAAGGCCGGCACGCTGATCAGGTAGGATGAGAGCATGACCCGCAGCGAGGCGACCGACCCGTCGATCAGCGACTGCTCGTCGGTGTATATGCGCAGGATCAGCTCCGGGAAAGCCGCGAATAGGGCCAACAGCGGAATGACGATCAGGTAGCACATGCCCACGATGCGCCGCGTCGTGCCGGCGACCAGCTCCGGCTGTCCGGCTCCCATTTGGTTGCTCACGAGCGTGCTGGCCGTCGAGGCGAACGAGCTGACGATGACGAAGACGATGCCCGACACGCTGCGGATGATGTTCGTGACGGCCAGCGGCCGCTCGCCCAGATGCTCGACCGCGATGAAAAAGAGAAACCATGTCGAGATGGCGACGAACATTTGGATCATCGTCCATACCGAGACGTTCAGCATGTCCCGCAGCAGCTTGGGCGAGAATCCCGCGAAGCGGAACAGCCCGTATTTGCGATGATCGATCCTCAGGCGAGTATAGACGATGAAGAATACCATCGAGATCATCTCCGAGGCCGACGAGGCGATCGCCGCTCCGGCGATGCCCATGGCCGGCAGGCCCAGCTTGCCGAAAACCAGCACGTAGTTCAGTACGACGTTCGACAGTACCATGACGATCGAGTTCAGCGTCAGCGTTTTCGTATTCGTGATCCCGACGAAGAACGCCCGGAACATGATCGCGACGAACGCGAAAAAGAATCCGAATACACGCCACGTCGTATAGCTGACGGCGGCCTCGTACACTTCGTCGGAGCTGATCAGCGAGCGCAGCACCATCGGAGTGAACGTGTGCGATATGACGAACATCACGGCCGCCAGCGACAGCAGGAACAGCAGTCCTTGCTGGAACAGCGGCCCGATCCGAGCGTAGGCTTTCTCGCCGTTGCGCCGCGCAATCAGAATCTGAGCCCCGATTCCGAAACCGAATCCGAGCATGAAAATCACCAGATAATATACGCTTCCGAGGGCCGAGGCTCCCAGCTCTACTTCGCCCACGCGACCGAGAAAAGCCGTGTCGGTCAGCCCGATCATGTTCTCCATCAGCAGGCTGATGAGAATCGGGTAGGCGATCGTCCATATTTGCTTGCGGGTCGGTTTCATAAGGCGTGCGGATATTTTGCATTTGCCGTGCCGTTTCGGCCGGAGGCAAAGGGTCGCAAAGATACGATTTTTGTACGGATTGCCAATCGCTCGCATGAAAAATAAGCGGATTGGCGTGTCCCGGCCGGAAAGGGCGGATTGCCGTCGCCGGGCAGGCGTCGCTCGGGAGGCGGGGGACCGGTCGATAAACACGAGGACAAAAAACGGCGGGTCTTTGCATAATACGGAATAAAAGCGTATTTTGGAAACGATCTGAAAGTCGACGCTATGAAAAGTATCCTATGTACGCTGGTCCTTTGCATGTTTATGGGGGGCGGGCGGATTTCCGTTTTCGGAAAGACGGTTCGTCCGGCCGCGGAAAGCGGCTGCTCGGCTTCTCCGGCCGGCTCGGAAAAAATATCGAAACAACGGGCATGGGGGCGTTAGGAAACGACCGATCGGAGGCGGCGGACGATTTTTCGTCGACGGAAATTCTCGTAGGGTGTCCTCGCGGACCGGTCGCGGTTGGCTATGCCGGGAGCCGGATAAGGCCTTATACCTTAAGATTCCGTTGCTCCGCGGTTTCCTCGAGTGGCTTTCCTTGTGCTCCGGCCTTTCGTTTTACCGGTAGGAAATGTCGCGGGAGCGAGTAGCGGCAGGGCTGTCGGTATTGCTTTCCTCGATATTCGTATCGTGCGCGTTGCCGTTGTTTTCGGGAGCCCTGCCGCATCGCCGCTTTGAAATATTTGTTATTTTTGTCCGTTGCGGTCCGGGGATCGAGGCGGCTTCGGGGATTCGCGGGAGCGGCCGTCGGCCGGCCGGGAGTCGTCCGCAGCGGCCGGGCGGTTCGTCGCCGCTTATTGCTTGTTTATTATCACCGAAATTCGATGAAGATCGTCACGTACAACGTCAATGGGATTCGCAGCGCGATCGGCAAAGGGCTCTGCGACTGGATCGCCGACGAGCGTCCCGACGTGCTTTGCCTGCAGGAAACCAAAGCCCAGCCCGAGCAGATTCCTTCGGAAGCTTTCGAGCGCATGGGCTACCGCTGCCACTACTTTTCGGCCGTCAAGAAAGGTTACAGCGGGGTGGCGATTCTGACCCTCCGCGAGCCCGACCGCGTCGTGCCGGGCATGGGGATTGAGCGCTACGACAGCGAGGGCCGCTTTCTGAGAGCCGACTACGGCAACCTGTCGGTGGTCAGCGTCTATCATCCTTCGGGCACGTCGGGCGACGAGCGGCAGGCATTCAAGATGCGCTGGCTCGACGATTTCTCTGACTACGTGTCGCGCCTGCTCGAGACCTGCCCGAAACTGATTCTTTGCGGCGACTTCAATATCTGTCATCGGCCGATCGATATTCACGATCCGGTGCGCAATGCGACCGTCAGCGGGTTTCTGCCCGAGGAGCGCGAGTGGATCGGCCGCTTCATCGACGGCGGATTCATCGACACGCTCCGGTTCTTTCATCCGGAGCCGCACTTGTATACGTGGTGGAGCTTCCGCGCGAATGCCCGAGCGAACAACAAAGGTTGGCGGATCGACTATGCGATGGCCTCCGAGGCCGTCCGGCCGATGCTGCGCGACGCGCGGATTCTGCCCGATGTCCGGCACTCGGACCATTGTCCGATGCTGCTGGAGATCGATTTCTGACTTTTCCCGCCTCACGCTTCTCACCCGTGCCCGAGCGCAAGATCATACATATCGACATGGACGCTTTCTATGCCTCCGTCGAGCAGCGCGACCATCCCGAGTACCGGGGCCGTCCGCTGGTCGTCGGTCGCGCCGATGGCCGGGGCGTGGTGGCTGCTGCCAGCTACGAGGCGCGACAGTACGGTATCCGTTCGGCTATGCCGTCGGTCCGGGCCGTGCGGCTGTGTCCCGACCTGATTTTCGTGCCCGGGCGCATGGAGGTTTACCGAAGCGTGTCGGCGCAGATTCACCGCATTTTCCATGAGTACACCGATCTGGTCGAGCCGCTCGCGCTGGACGAGGCTTTTCTGGACGTGACCGAGAACAAGCCCGGCCTGCCGCTGGCCGTCGACGTGGCCCGGGCCATACGGCGCCGCATCCGCGACGAGCTGGGGCTTGTCGCTTCGGCCGGCGTGTCGTACAACAAGTTTTTGGCGAAAGTGGCTTCCGACTATCGCAAGCCCGACGGGCTGTGCACGATCCATCCCGACCGCGCGGCGGCCTTTATCGCGCGTTTGCCGATCGAGGCGTTTTGGGGAGTGGGGCGAGTAACGGCCCGCCGGATGCACGAGCTGGGCATCCGCAGCGGGGCCGATCTGCGGGCGCAGCCGCTCGACTTTCTCGTCGAGCGTTTCGGCAAGGCGGGGCGCCTGTATCACCAGTTCGCACAGGGAATCGATCTGCGTCCGGTCTGCCCGACGCGCGTGCGCAAATCGGTCGGCTGCGAGTCGACGTTCGAGAGCGACCGCGTGACGCTCGGCGAGATGAGCGAGGAGCTGTACGCGCTTTCGGCCCGGCTCCGCCGTCGGCTCGAACGCGCCGCGTTCCGAGGCCATACGCTGACGCTCAAGGTCAAGTTCGCCGATTTCCGCCAGATAACCCGGAGCCTTTCGCCCGGAGAAGAGCTGTCGGCCTCATCCGGATTGTTTCCGCTGGCGGAGCGCTTGCTGCGCGAGTCCGGCGTGCCGGGCCGTCCGGTCAGGCTGCTGGGCCTTTCGGTGTCGAATCCGGCGCAGGACCTGCCGCCCGAGCAACACGAGCTGTACCGCCAGCTGCGACTGGAGTTCTGAGTGCCGGATTCCGCACACGGCGCATTCTCCGGGCCGGTTTTCCTTTCGGAATCGGTCCCCTCGCTGAACGTGTTTTGCTTGTACGAAGCCTCTCCTTTCCTGTCGGTCGTTCCGTTGCCGGGAAAGTTTTTCGAGCCCTATCCCGTTCGGTCGCCGCTGTGTCTCGGCCTTTTACGGCCTTCGGTCGTTCCGTCCGACCCGAGGACTTCCGCTTGTTTCAGCCGTCTGCAATCCAGAGCCGGCTTCCATGTTCGGTTGCTGTCGTTTCGGTGCACCGGCCTGCCCGGATGTGAAGCCTGGACTGCTTGGGGCGGGGACCGGCAGGGCGATTTTTCGGGCCGTTTTGCCGCTTCCGGCTTGCAATATTGATAAATGATCGCTTAATTTGTAAGATCGGCTGGGCAGCCGTTTCTCGATTTCCGGTCGGTAGTATCGCCGGAGTTCGGAAAAAGCGGCCCGGCAGGAGCCTCCGGCATGGACGATTACTGACAAACTAATGATAATCCGAACCGAAATGAAAAAACTTTTAGCCTTCTCTTGTTTGATGTGCGCCGCGACGCTGTCGGCCGCCGGTCCGATGGGCAAGGGCAGCCTGCCCCCCGTTTTCCCGAAAGACGTGGCCGACAAGGCGCAGTTCGATACCCGAACGCGGGCCTATCTGTCGCCTGTCCGCGTGATGTGGATGCAAAACGGCGAACTGATCGACGGCGCGCAGAACCTGTTGTCGCAGGGCAACGGCCAGGCTACGACGGCCGCTACGCCCAAGACCGTCTTTACGGCCAAAGAGGGCAAGCGGCCGTCGATTCTGCTCGACTTCGGCCGCGAGATTCACGGCGGCCTGCAGTTCGTTACCTGCATCCGCGCCTCGACCAAGCCGGTCAAGGTGCGCGTGCGGCTGGGCGAGTCGGTCGGCGAGGCGATGTGCAACATTACGCCCGAGAACGGCGCGACGAACGATCATGCGATGCGCGACTATACGATCGAGCTTCCGTGGCTCGGCGTGTGCGAAGTGGGCAATTCCGGCTTCCGCTTCGTGCGGATCGATCTGCTCGAGGATGACGTCGAGCTGCCTATCAAGGAGATACGTGCGAGCCTTCTCTATCGCGACATTCCCTACCTGGGCTCGTTCCGCTCGAGCGATCCGCGCGTGGACAGCATCTGGATGACCGGAGCCTACACGCTGCATCTGAACCTGCAGGAGTATCTGGTCGAGGCTCCGAAGCGCGACCGGCTCGTATGGCTCGGCGACTTGCATCCCGAAGTGCGCACGGCGCTGGCCGTTTTCGGCGACAACGAGGCTTTGTCGCGCGGGCTCGACTTCGCCCGCGACGAGACGCCGCTGCCTGGCTGGATGAACGGCATGTGCTCCTATTCGCTGTGGTGGGTGCTGATTCACCGCGACTATTACAAGTATCGCGGCGACATGGACTATTTGCGCGAGCAGCAGCCCTATCTGAGCCAGTTGCTCAGGATTCTGATGAGTAAGGTCGATGCCGAGGGGCGCGAGCACCTCGACGGGGGCGGCCGTTTTCTGGACTGGCCGACGAGCGAGGATACGCTCGCGATCGATGCCGGTCTGCATGCGCTGATGCTGATGACGCTCGAGGCCGGCGGCGAGATGCTGACCGCGCTGGGCGACAAGGAACTGGCCGGGCAATGCTTCGAGACCGCCGGACGGATGAAGAAAGTGACGCCCGACTACCGTACGTCGAAACAGTCGGCCGCGCTGATTGCGTTGGCCGGGATCGTACCGGCCGAGAAGGCGAACGAGGAAGTGCTGAGCGTCGGCGGCCCGCACGGTTTCTCGACGTTCTACGGATATTACATGCTGCAGGCTCAGGCCAAGGCGGGCGACTATGCCGGCGCGATCCGCAACATGAAGGACTATTGGGGCGGCATGCTCGATCTGGGCGCCACGACCTTCTGGGAGGATTTCGACGTGGACTGGCTGAAGAACGCCGCGCGCATCGACGAACTGACGCCTGCGGGCAAGATCGACGTTCACCGCACCTACGGCGACTATTGTTACAAGGGATACCGTCACAGCCTGGCCCACGGTTGGGCATCGGGTCCGACCGCTTTCCTGAGCGAGTATGTGCTCGGCGTGCAGATCGTCGAGCCGGGCTGCAAGGTCGTCCGTGTCGAGCCGCATTTGGGCGATCTGGAATGGGTCGAGGGAACGGTTCCCACCCCCTACGGCGTGATACGGGTCCGTCATGACAAGCGTCCGGACGGTACGGTGCGCTCGAAGATTGAGGCTCCGAAAGGCGTGAAGGTGATCAAGTGACAGACGGCTCGTCGTTCGCGTCCGCCGGACACGAATGACGAGCCGTGAAAAGGACGGTGTCAAAAAACATATTTTTTATATCATTATTTTCACAGACCGTTCGTATTCGTTCGATTAAATTTGTTAACGCAAAACGAAGGGAAAGATACGTACATCCGTCGGGACGTCTCCGGACGAGAAGAGGCGCCGGAAATGAGGCATATATCGCCGCTTCGTCCGGTCTTTTCCCGGGCGGGTAGCAGCAGCCCGCCGTTTTGCGGGGCGATAAGCAAAAAACGAACAACTTAAAACCAAACCTATAAGACAGATGAAGCAATATTCGTTTCTCGCGTTCGATCTGGGAGCCACCAGCGGCCGCACGATCCTCGGGACGCTGAACGAGGGCAAGCTCCAGATGAAGGAGCTGACTCGCTTCCCGAACCAGATTCTCGAGCTGGGCGGACATTTTTACTGGAATATCTATTCGCTGTACGAGCATCTGAAGGCCGGTATGGTCGCCGCCGCGAAAGAGGATGTCGAGATCGAATCGATCGGTATCGACACATGGGGCGTCGATTTCGCCTTTTTGGGGTCCGACGGCCAGATGCTGGGCATGCCCTATGCGTACCGCGATCCGCATACGATGGGGGCTCCCGAAGAGTATTTCGAGAAGATCATGTCGCGCAAGGAGGTGTACGAGGCTACTGGCATTCAGGTGATGAACTTCAATAGCCTGTACCAGCTTTACGCGATGAAGCGCGATAAGTCGTCGCTGCTGGCCGCCGCCAAGGAGGCTCTGTTCATCCCCGACGCGCTGAGTTACATGCTGACGGGTAAGAAAGTGGTCGAGTATACGATCGCTTCGACCTCCCAGATGCTCAATCCCCGCACGAAGAAGTTCGAAAAAGAGTTGCTCGAGAAGATGGGCGTCGATCCCGAGCTGTTCGGTCAGATCGTGATGCCGGGCTACGTGATCGGCGAGCTGACCGATACGCTGGCTAGCGAGACCGGGCTGGGCAAGATTCCGGTCGTCGCTGTCGCCGGACACGATACCGCTTCGGCCGTCGCCGCCGTTCCGGCCAAGAACGAGAAGTTCGCTTACCTGAGTTCCGGAACCTGGTCGCTGATGGGTATCGAGGTGAAAGACCCGATCATCACCGAGGAGACGATGCGCCTGAACATTACCAACGAGGGTGGCGTCGAGGGCACGACCCGGCTGCTGAAGAACATCACGGGCATGTGGATTCTCGAACAGTGCATCAAGGAGTGGAAGAAGGAGGCGATCGAGTACACCTACCCCGAGATCGTCAAGATGGCGCGTGACGCCGAGCCCTTCCAGTCGTTCATTGATCCCGACGACGCGTCGTTCGCCAATCCCAAAAGCATGATCGCGGCGATCAAGGAGTTTTGCACCAAGAGTGGGCAGAAAGTGCCGCGCAATCATTCTGAGCTGATCCGCTGCATTTTCGAGAGTTTGGCTCTCAAGTACAAGAACGTGCTCGACAAATTCCGCTCGCTGGCTCCGTTCCCAATCGAGAGGCTGCATATCATCGGCGGCGGTGCGAAGAACCGTCTGCTGAACCAGTTCACGGCCAACGCTACCGGCGTGACGGTCGTGGCAGGGCCTTCGGAAGGAACGGCTATCGGCAACATCATGTTGCAGGCCCGTGCCGCCGGCTGCGTGAACTCGCTGCAGGAGATGCGCAACATGATCAGCGAGGCGATCGAGATCGAGACCTTCACGCCCGAGGATACCGACGCGTGGAACGCCGCATACGAAAAGATCAAAGGCTTGATCAAATAAAACCGGACGGGCGGCCGTCCCGCGGCGGCCGGTCCCGTTCTTTCATCGAAATCAATCGTTTCAACTTAAAACCTAAAGACCAATGAAAGACGCACAGATTCAGAAAGCCTACGAGGCCGCCAAGGAGCGCTATGCCGAAATCGGCGTGAATACCGATGCCGTGCTCGAACAGATTGCCAAGGTATCGCTGTCGCTGCACTGCTGGCAGACCGACGACGTGACCGGTTTCGAGAATCCCGACGGCCAGCTCTCCGGAGGTATTCAGGCTACGGGCAACTATCCGGGCAAGGCCCGCAACATCGAGGAGGTCCGCAAGGACATCGAAAAGGTCAAGACGCTGCTCCCCGGTAACCATCGTCTGAACATCCACGCCATCTACGGCGACTTCGGCGGCCAGAAGGTCGACCGCGACCAAATCGAGCCGAAGCACTTCCAGAGCTGGATCGACTGGGCCAAGGCCAACAACATGAAGCTCGACTTCAACAGCACCAGCTTCTCGCACCCGAAGAGCGGCGACCAGACGCTGTCGAACCGCGACAAGGGCATCCGCGACTTCTGGATCGAGCATACGATCCGCAGCCGCAAGATCGCCGACGAGATGGGTAAGCAGCTCGGCGACAAGGCTTGCCACAACCTGTGGATTCACGACGGATCGAAGGACCTGACCGTCGACCGCTACCTGTACCGCTCGCTGCTGAAGGACTCGCTGGACAAGATCTTCGCCGTGAAGTGCCCGAATGTGAAGGATGCCGTCGAAAGCAAGGTGTTCGGCGTGGGTCTCGAAAGCTATACGGTCGGCTCGCACGAGTTCTATATGGGCTATGCCGTTCAGAACGGAATCATGTGCACGCTCGACATGGGACACTTCCACCCGACCGAAGAGACTTACGACAAGATTTCGTCCCTGCTGCTCTTCACTCCGGAGATCATGCTGCACGTAAGCCGTCCGGTACGTTGGGACAGCGACCACGTCGTGATCCTGAACGACAGCGTGCAGTTGCTCGCGCAGGAGATCGTATGGGCCAATGCCTTGGGCAAGACCAATATCGGCCTCGACTACTTCGATGCCTCGATCAACCGCATCGGCGCTTACGTCGTAGGTAGCCGTGCCACACAGAAAGCGTTCCTTCAGGCCCTGCTGACTCCGATCGGCAAGCTCCGCGAGTACGAGGCCGAAGGCAAGCTGTTCCAGCGCATGGCCGTGCTCGAGGAAGCCAAGAGCATGCCTTGGGCTGCCGTTTACGACTACTTCTGCTACCAGAACAACGTTCCCGTGGCCGAAGACTACATCGCCGAAATCGAGAAGTACGAGAAGGAAGTTACCTCGAAAAGATAGTAACAGCTAACCGATGAGACTATCCGCCGTGCGTTTCGTGCAAGCGAAACGCGCGTGCGGATAGCTCGTATCTTAAAACTACTGCCGGATTATGGAAATTTTATTGGGCTTACTGATCATCGCCATAGGAAGCTTCGGGCAATCCAGCTCCTATGTGCCCATCAAGAAAGTGAAAAGCTGGGCTTGGGAAAGCTTCTGGATCGTTCAGGGTATTTTCGCATGGCTCGTATTCCCGTTTCTGGGCGCGCTGCTGGGCGTGCCTCAGGGCATGGGGCTTTTCGAGCTGCTCGGCTCGGGCGGAGCGCTCAAATCGATCGTTTACGGTGTACTCTGGGGCGTCGGCGGTCTGACGTTCGGACTCAGCATGCGCTATCTGGGCGTCGCGCTCGGCCAGTCGATCTCGCTGGGTACCTGTGCCGGCTTCGGCACGTTGCTGCCGGCCATCTTCGCCGGGACGAACCTGTTCCGGGGCGAGGGGCTGATCCTGCTCGTAGGCGTGTGCATCACGCTGGCAGGTATCGCCGTGATCGGCTATGCCGGCTCGCTGCGTTCGAAGAACATGACCGAAGAGGAGAAAAAGGCCGCAATCAAGGATTTCGCGTTGACCAAGGGTCTGCTCGTAGCGCTGCTGGCCGGCGTGATGAGCGCTTGCTTCGCGCTGGGCCTCGATGCGGGAGCCCCGATCAAGGAGGCGGCCCTCTCCAACGGCGTGAAACCGCTTTTCGCCGGTCTGCCGGTCATTCTGCTCGTAACTTTCGGCGGCTTTTTGACCAATGCCGCCTATTGCATTCAGCAGAACGTGAAGAATCACACCGGAGGGGACTATTTCTCCGTGTCGGGCAGCGTACTGGTCAACAATCTGCTTTTCTGCGCTTTGGCCGGCGTACTGTGGTACTCGCAGTTCTTCGGCTTGGAAATGGGCAAGAGCTTCTTGGCCGACTCGCCGCTGCTGCTCGCTTTCTCGTGGAGCATTCTGATGTCGCTGAACGTCACCTTCTCGAACGTATGGGGCATTCTGCTCAAGGAGTGGAAGGGTTGCGATCGCAAGACGATTACCGTGCTGGTCGTCGGCTTGGTGATTCTGGTTTTCTCGGTCTTCGCTCCGTCGCTGATGAACATGGCTTTCGGATATTAGCCGCATGAACCTATTCGGGTTTTGCGGGCCTGCCGCCTGCGGAACCCATAACCGAATAAAACTTCGAAATTATGAGATGTGCATTCAAAATGAAACTCAAGCCCGGATGCGAGGTTGAGTATGAGAAGCGCCACCGCGCCATCTGGCCCGAGCTGGTCAAACTGCTCAAGGAAACGGGCGTCAGCGAGTATTCGATTTTTTGGGACAAGGAGACGAATTTGCTGTTCGCCGTTCAGGAACAGGCGGGCGACAGCGGCTCGCAGGATCTGGGTACGAATCCCATCGTTAAGAAATGGTGGGATTATATGGCCGATATCATGGACGTCAATCCCGACAATTCGCCGGTGTCGATTCCCCTGAAGGAGGTTTTCTATATGAAATAGGGAATCTTCCGGTTTCGGCCGGTTGATCGGATGCAGCGGAGGGCGGCCGACGGGCCGCCCTCTGTTTTTCGGGTTTTCGGTCTTGTCGTCCGACGATGTTCCGAAATTTTTCCGAAATATGCCGTATTCGGGTCAAAATGTTTATCTTTAGGGTAGGTTAGTACCCGATTATGTCGAAACTCACCCGTCTCTGCATCTGTTTTCTCGCCTTTTGTCTTTTTCTCGACGGTTGCACCGAACGGACGAACGTCGATGTCGGTTGTCGTTCTATTGTCGGAATGCGGTTTCTGAGAGCGTCCGTTCCGGACGATGGCGCTGCGTGGTCCCCGGCGGATTGGCCGTCGCGCTGCTGCCGAAAGCGGTCTTTTGCGGCAGCAGCGGCATGCCGTCTCTTTGCGGGTTCGTGCCTTGGCAACGGTCAATTTGTTCAGTTGACGATTTAAATGGACGATCATATGCGAAATTTCACCCCTCTTTGCATTTTTCTGCTGTTTTTCCCTTGCTTTTGGAGCGGTTGCGACGACCGTTCGGTTCGGCATCGGATGCTCGAGGCCGAGGCTCGTTTCGACACGGTACCGTCGGATATTTTCCGGCTATTGTCGGAGGTCGGGTCTCCCGACAGCCTCTCTTCCGAGGATCGGGCCCTGTACGATCTGCTGACGCTCAGATCTTACAGCATTGGGGGTGAGCCGCTGCCCGACTCGCTGGTTCGACATGTGTACGCATACTACCATGCGACCGACGACAGCCTGCACCGTGCACGGGCATCCCTTTATATGAGCCGTCTCCATTACAAATCGAGATCTCATTTTCGCCAATGGTTGCTTCCCCTGCTCGAGGCAGAACGTTACGCGCCTACGGATAACTTGCTTCTTCGCGGCCAAATCTCTTCCGACATGGGAGCCGTCTATGAAATGCAGTACGAGGACGAACTGGCATTCGACAAGTATCGCCGGGCCTACGAGATTTTCAAACGGCTGGGACGGTTGGATTTGCAGGTTCGGGCCGCCGGTCGTACGGGGTACGTGCACTTTTACCTGCACCGCTACGACAGCGCCCGATATTATTTCCGGGAGGGATTTCGGATATCCGGGATTCTCCGCGATACGGCCATGCTCTCGAATTTTGAATACAGTATAGGGAACGTTTTCAAATACGAGAACAGGCTCGATTCGGCCTATGATTATTTCAATCGGGCGATTGCGTGGAGCCGGGATACGACCCCTGAGATGCGCCTTTTGCTGGCCGATGTCTACCTCGAGCAGAACAAGGTGCTCGACGCCCGAAGGACTTTGCTGAAAGGACTTTCCGTTTTCAAGCGGAGGAAGGACACGGCCAAGATATGCGGCGCGTATCTCGTTCTGAGACAAATCGAGGAGAAGGCCGGGAACCGGGAGTTCGCGCTGGTGGCTGCCGACAGCGCCCACAGATACAAGGATTTTCTGACGGACTTCGTTCAGGAGAACCTGATCTCCGAAATACGCAAGGATTCCGATAACTTGCAGCTCGCCGGCGAGCGTAACCGGCTGTTGCTCCAAAGGCGTAATCTGTGGCTGGTTCTGTCGCTTTGTCTGGCGGCGCTTCTGGGCGGTCTTTGCCTCTACTTCGTGGCCGTCTCTCGCCGCGACCGGCGGATTTTGCAGGCCGAGTCCGACCGCCGGCGTCAGGAGAACGAGACGCAGCGGGTCTGCTTGCAGTTACAGGGCGAGACGATCAGCCGTCAGCAGACCGAATTGAGGCTCGAGCGCATGCGCTCGAAACTGGGCGAATCGCGCCAGCTGCTGTTACGGCATTTGGAGGTGCAACGCCATATCAGCGAGTTGAAGCGGGCAGGAGAGCAGGAAGACGATCTTGACGGACAGCAGGTCGCTCGTTTGATCGACCGATTCTCGCTAACTCCGAATAGCTGGCCCGAGCTGGCTCGGATCATCGATCAGATTTACGACGATCTGCCGGTGGGCCTTTCGGAGGTTTATCCACAGTTGTCGGTCGACGACGTTCGTCTTTGCTGCATGATTATCGTCGGTTTGTCGTCCTCGGAGATCGCGCAGGTTCTGGACATCCGTACCGAGTCCGTCTACCGCAAGCGCCGTCGTCTGAAGAAGAAATTGTCTTTGGGCGAGAAGGACAGTCTTCGCGAGCACTTGCTGCGGTTCATAGACCGGATGGCGGACGATCCGCGAGCAGTCTGACGGTTTCGTAAGAGACCTCGGTTCGTCTGCGTCCGGAGCCGTTCGACGACCGTTCGGACCGTAACCGGGACGATGTGGGGGCGACCCGACATGGGATTCATGGACTGTCCGTTTTCTCGGCCGGCAGGCCGCGGAGAGTCGCTTGTCGAAATGGCGGACGTTTCGGTCGGATCGTTTCGGCCGGGAAATCTCCGACAGGCGTTACGGCGGTAGCATGAATAAAGACAGCGCCCCGTTTCCTATGAAACGGGGCGCTGTCTTTATTTAGAAAACTCTGCCTTACTCTTCGGCGACCACCTCGAAATGAACGGTCGCGGAAATTCCTTTGTAGATTTTGACAGAGGCTTCGTAGGCTCCTATCGTCTTCACTGCATCCAGCGAGATGCTCTTGCGATCCACCGTGATGCCCTTGGCTTCGAGGGCTTCGGCCAGGTGAGCCGCCGTGATCGATCCGAAAATGCGTCCTTCCTCGGCCTTGGCCGTCAGCTTCAGCGAGGTTTCGGCGATCTTGGCCGCGAGCGCCTCGGCGTCGCCTACCAGCTTGGCTTCCTTGTGGGCCTGCTGCTTGAGGTTCTCGGCCAGTATTTTGCGGGCCGAAGCCGTCGCGCTTTTGGCCAGACCCTGCGGGATCAGGTAGTTGTTCGCATAACCGGGGCGTACGTCCACGATGTCGTTTGCATAGCCCAACTTGTCTACGTCCTTGATCAGAATGACTTCCATAGTGTATCCTCCGGTTTAGATTATTTGAACATGTCGGTTACGAAAGGCAGCATGGCCAAATGACGAGCACGCTTGACGGCGGTAGCCACCTTCTTCTGGTACTTCTGCGAGGTACCGGTCAGGCGGCGGGGCAGCAGTTTGCCCTGCTCGTTGAGGAATTTCTTGAGAAACTCCGCGTCCTTGTAGTCGACGTATTTGATACCGGCTTTCTTGAAGCGGCAGTATTTTTTCTTCTTGACCTCTACGGTAGGCGGGTTGAGGTATCTGATTTCCGATTGATTCTGTGCCATGACTGTTTACTCCTGTTTTGATTTGTTCTTGTTTCTGCGTTTTTCTGCGTATTCGACGGCGTATTTGTCCATTCTGAAGGTCAGGAAACGGATCACGCGCTCGTCGCGGCGGTACTGGGTCTCGAGCTTCTCGACGAGGTCGCCTTCGCCCTCGAACTCGATCAGGTAGTAAAAGCCGGTGGTCTTCTTCTGGATCGGATAGGCCAGCTTGCGCAGTCCCCAATCCTCGGAGGAGACGATCTGACCGCCGTTCTCGGTGATGACACCTTGGAATTTGCCGAACAGTTCCTTCGTCTGGACGTCAGACAGAACCGGAGTGGCAATGAAAACGGTTTCGTAATGATTCATAATCGGTTGAATTAATCGTTTGTACAAAATGTGCCGCAAAGGTAGCAAAAAATAATCAATCCGCAATACTTTGTCTTGAGTCGAAGGCTTTTCCGCCGGTAGTCCGGTCCGCTCCGGGCTCGAACTGTCCGGTCCCGCCCGGGCGGCCGTGCCGCAGGATGTTCCGCGCCGTGTCGCCCGGTCTCTATATCTTTTGCGTCCGGGAGGATAGGGGGAGGGGGCGAGCGTTTGTCCGGCGCTTCGGCGCGCGTTTGCGCTTGTCGCCTCCGGCAGGCGAACGCTTCCCGTTCCGTTCGGCTTTGCCGGGCAGAAATTATTCCGAAACGGCCGGACGAAACGGCGAGATTTTTACCGTTAGCGGACTAACAAACGGAAAACAATTCTTACCTTTGTCCGTGTGGAATTTTTAAAACAGAGATGATATGGCTGAATTCATTTATCAGGAACCGTTCCCGCTGTCGGAGGATACGACGGAATACCGCCTGCTTACGAAGGATTACGTGAAAACGGTCGAGTGCGACGGCCGCCGCATTCTGAAGGTGGCCCCCGAGGGTCTGGAACTGCTGGCGCGCGAGGCGATCGCCGACGTGTCGTTCTACCTGCGCGCGTCGCATCTGCAGAAACTGACGCGCATTTTGGACGATCCGGAAGCGACCGACAACGACAAGTTCGTCGCCTATACGATGCTGCTCAATCAGATGGTCGCCGCCGAAGGCGAGTTGCCGACCTGTCAGGATACAGGTACGGCCATCGTGATCGGCAAGAAGGGCGAGGACGTCTATACGGGCTGCAACGACGCCGAGATGCTCTCGAAGGGTATTTATGAGACATACCGCGACCGCAACCTGCGCTATTCTCAGGTCGTTCCGTTCACGATGACCGAGGAAAAGAACACCGGCACGAACCTTCCGGCCCAGATCGACCTGTACGCGACTCAGGGTAATGCGTACAGCTTCCTGTTCATCACCAAGGGAGGGGGCTCGGCCAACAAGACGTTCCTGTACCAGCAGACCAAGGCGCTTCTGAACGAGAAGTCGCTGACCGAGTTCATCAAGACCCATATCATGGACCTCGGCACGTCGGCCTGTCCTCCGTACCATTTGGCCATTGTGATCGGCGGTACGTCGGCCGAGGCCAACCTCGCCGCCGTCAAGAAGGCTTCGGCCGGATACCTCGACCATCTGCCCACGTCGGGCAACGAGGGCGGCCGTGCGTTCCGCGATCTGGAATGGGAGGAAAAGGTGCTTAAAATCTGTCGGGAGAGCGGTGTGGGCGCCCAGTTCGGCGGTAAATACCTCGTGCACGACGTGCGCGTGATACGCATGCCGCGCCATGCGGCCTCGTGTCCCGTAGGCATCGGCGTGAGCTGCAGCGCCGACCGCAACGTGAAGGCCAAGATCACCGAGGACGGCATTTTCCTCGAGCAGCTCGAGAAAAATCCGGCCCGTTTCCTGCCCAAGACCGCTCCGGGCATGAAGCCTGCCGTCGACATCGATCTGGACGAGGGAATGGACAAGGTGCGCGAGATTCTGTCGAAATACCCTGTCAAGACGCGCCTGAACCTGAAAGGCACGCTGATCGTCGCGCGCGACATCGCCCATGCCCGCATCAAGCAGATGCTCGACGAAGGCAAACCGATGCCCGAGTATTTCAAGAATCATCCGATCTATTATGCAGGTCCGGCCAAGACGCCGCAGGGCATGGCTTCGGGTAGCTTCGGCCCGACGACCGCCGGCCGTATGGACCCCTATGTCGACCTGTTCCAAGATCACGGCGGCTCGCTCGTGATGGTGGCCAAGGGCAACCGCTCGCAGGCCGTGACCGATGCATGCCGGAAGCACGGGGGCTTTTATCTCGGCTCGATCGGCGGTCCGGCCGCCGTGCTGGCCCGCAACAGCATCAAGAAAGTCGAAGTGGTCGATTTTCCCGAGTTGGGCATGGAGGCCGTGCGCAAGATCTACGTCGAAGACTTCCCCGCCTTTATCATCGTCGACGACAAGGGCAACGATTTCTTCGCCGAGTTCAAGAAATAGGACTTCGTTTTTGCAAGAAGTCGGAAAGTTGGCCGGAAGGCGCTCCGAGAATCATTCTCGGAGCGCCCTCCGGCTATTTTGCATCATGGATATAGAACCCCGGATCGGGACATCGGGGAACGGATCGTGAGGGTATAATAAAAAGAGAGTCGGTTACGTTCTATCAGGAGTTTGTCCGAAATAGCGGGTCGGATTTTCCGTTTTGCTAAAAACCGTTATTTTTGCAGCTAATTGATCTGTTCAAATATGTTACGTGCGATGAAATACCTGCTTGCGGTGGCGGCGTTGCTGTCGCTGACCTTTCCGGCGCGGGCCCAGAAAGTCGACTTCGAGGTCGGCGCTCCGGGCGTGGTGGCCGTGGGCGAGGCTTTCCGGATCGAGTTTACGGTGAATGCCAAGCCCGACGGGTTTACGCCTCCCGCATTCGGCGGGTTCGACGTGCTGGCCGGCCCGACGACCTCGGAGGGGACTTCCGTGTCGATCGTCAACGGCCATGTCAGCAAGACGGTTTCGTTTACCTATACCTATGTCCTGCAAGCCCAGAACGAGGGGCTGGCTACCATCTCGGCCGCATCCGTACAGGTCGAAGGCAAAACCTACTCGACCCAGCCGCTGACGATCGAGGTGGTGTCGGGCGAAGCGATGCCGGGGCAGGGCGGCGCTTCCGCCGGAGGCGCGGATAAGAAAGCGGATGCCGAAGCTCGGAGCGGCAAGCTGGCTCCGGACGATATCCTGCTGCGGGTGACCGTCAATCGGAACAATGTCTACAAGGGGCAGCCCGTACGGGTAGCCTTCAAACTTTATACGCGGGTGCAACTGAGCGGAATAGAGAGCGTCAAGTATCCTGCTTTCAACGGTTTTTGGGCGCAGGAGCTCAACGTAGACGGTTACAGTTGGCAGCGGGAGACGCTGAACGGCAAGGTCTACGACGCCCGTGTCGTGAAAGAGGTGCTGCTTTACCCTCAGCAGTCGGGTACGCTGCATATCGAGCAGAGCAGCATGACGGTCGTCGCACAGATCGTCGTTCAGTCGCGTAGCCACAGCCAGTCGCTTTTCGACGATTTCTTCGGCGGCCAGTCGGTGCAGGAGGTGCGCAAGAATCTGTCGGCAGCGCCCGTACCGGTGACGGTCAGGGATTTTCCCGCCGGCGCGCCGGCCTCTTTCAACGGCGCGGTCGGCAAGTTCCAACTCAACGGCAGCCTCGACAAGCAGACCGTAACGGCCAATGCTTCCGATACCTATCTGCTCAAGTTGTCGGGAAGCGGTAATCTGCCGCTGATTCAGGCTCCGAAGCCCGAGCTGCCCGCCTCGTTCGAGTCCTACGGCAACGGGAAGTCGACCGAGAGCCTCAGCCATAATGCCTCGGGCATATCCGGCTACAAACAATTCGAGTTTCCTTTTATTCCCCGGGCGGAGGGCAATTATTCGATTCCTCCGGTCGAGTTCAGTTATTTCGATCCCGATGCGGCCAAGTACGTCACGCTGACTACACCGCCTTTCGGAGTCGAAGTGCTGCCCGATTCGACGGGCGGAAGCTCCGGCGGGGGGATCGTCAGCGGCATCGGCCGGGAGGACCTGAAAATCCTCGACAGCGACATACGGTTCATCCGGCTCGGCGACTCGGGCCTTTCGCGCAAGGGAAGCCTGCTGTTCGGGAGCGCCGCCTACTTCGGGATGCTCGCCGTGCTGTTGGCTTTGTTCGTCGCGGTTTACCTTTACTTGAAAAAGCATCTGCGCGACTTGCAGAACGTGACGCTGGTGCGCAATCGCAAGGCGAGCAAGGTCGCTCTCCAGCGTTTGCGTGCCGCGCACGATCATATGGCGGCTCGCGAGGAGAAGCAGTTCTACGAGGAGATGCTTCGGGCGCTGTGGGGGTACATGAGCGACAAGCTGAACATTCCGGTGGCCAATCTTACTAAGGACAATATCCGCGAGGAATTGCTTCGCCGCGATATTTCCGCCGAGCTGGCCAACCACTATATCGGCATCATTTCCGATTGCGAGTACGCGCAGTATTCTCCTTCGGCCTCCGTGCAGATGACCGAGCTGTACGGCGAGGCCGTGCGGATGCTGTCGAAATTCGAGTCCCTGATTAAAAAGTAATGGCGATGAAAAGGATATTTCTTGTGCTGGCGCTGTTGTTGGGCCTGTGCGTCCGGGCCGCTGCCCCGCTTGATACGGAGAAGATATGGAACGATGCCAATACGGCTTACGTCAATGCCGACTATCCGGCTGCCACGGAGGGGTACGAGCGGTTGCTCGGCGAAGGGTACGAGAGCGCTCAGCTCTACCTGAATCTCGGCAACGCCTATTTCAAGCGGGGTATGAACGGGCGGGCCATACTCAATTACCGGAAGGCGCTCAGGCTCGCTCCGGGCGACGAGGATATCCGCTACAACCTGTCGATCGCCGAAGCCCGCACGCAGGATCGTATCGAGTCGGTTCCCGTCTTTTTCGTCAAGCGGTGGATCGTGTCGCTCGGACGTTCCGTCGGGAGCAACACGTGGGCCGTGCTGAGCCTCGTGTTTTTCGCGCTGATGCTTTTCTGCACGGGCGTGTACCTGTTGTTGAGGCGTGTTTCGTTCCAGAAAGCCGGATTCTGCGGAGCGCTCGTCTCGCTGTTGCTTTTCGTCGTTTCGGTCGCGTACGCGTCGGCCGGGCGCAAGGCCCGCCTGCATCCCGACGAGGCGGTCGTCATGAGCTCGGCCGCGCCGGTCAAAAGCTCGCCCGACGCCTCGAGCACCGATATTTTCGTGCTGCATGAGGGCACTAAGGTCGGCGTCCGCAACTCGCTGGGGGACTGGCGCGAAATCGTGATCGCCGACGGAAACAAGGGGTGGATTCAGGCTTCGGCCATCAAAATGATCGATTAGCCGATATGTCGAAACTTTTGGACGAGGTCGTATCGGAGCTGTCCCGCCTGCCGGGTATCGGCAGACGCACGGCGATGCGGTTGGCTATGCATCTGCTGCGCATGGAGCCCCGCGACGTGGAGCTGATGTCCGAATCGATTTCCCGGTTCCGGACCGACATACGCTATTGCTCCCGGTGCAACAATCTGTCGGACGACGATCTCTGCGAGATTTGCGCCGATACGTCGCGCGATGCGTCGACCGTCTGCGTCGTCGAGCAGGTCAAGGACCTGCTGTCGATCGAGAATACCCGTCAGTATAACGGGCTGTATCACGTGCTGGGCGGCGTGATCTCGCCCATGCAGGGCATCGGCCCTTCGGACCTGAAGATCGACCTGCTGCTCGACCGTATCGCCCGGGGCGATGTGCGCGAGGTGATTCTCGCGCTGAGCACGACGGTCGAGGGCGAGACGACCTCTTTCTACATTACGCGGCGTCTCTCCTCCTGCGAGGGTGTGCGCGTTACGTCGATCGCCCGAGGTATCGGCTTCGGCGATGAGCTCGACTATGCCGACGAGCTGACTATTGCCCACGCGATTCACAATCGTCGCCCGATCTGATACGGCCCGGCTCTCCTTTTGCTACGTTTGCGGTTTCTCTGCCGTCTGCTGACAGGCCGTTTGCCATCGCGGACGAGCGTTCGCTTGTCCGGCCGGATTTCGGTCCGCAGACCGAAGGAGCTCGTCTGTTCAGGGGAATGCCGCATTATGCCTGCCGTCGCTTCAAGCGGGTCTTACGATTCGCATGAGCTGCGTCTGGGATCGTAAAACGGATTCCGGACGGATGTACGGTCCGGTCTTTCATTTTTTACGGCCCGATCCGTCTCTGTTTCAGCCAAGGAGTTTTCGGACTGAAATCCGGCTGATTCCGGGCTGCGCTTGGCATGTGTTCTGCCTCACGTCTGCGGACAGGCTTTTTGCGAAGCTCGGCCTGTTTCCCGGATCTTTGTCGAATGCCCGTCCCTTTTACGCATCGGGGCATGCCTGCTCCCGAAACGGCTTTAGCCGCTCCGTTGGAAGACATTCGCGTCGGAGTCCGCTCGCTACTTGACCGCGATCGTTTCGATTTCGACGCGGGCGCCCATCGGCAGACGCCCTACCTCGTAGCAGACGCGGGCGGGCATGTCTTTTGCATAGAAACGCGCGTAGACGGAGTTCATTGCGGCGAAGTCGTTCATGTCGGCAAGCAGGACGACCGATTTGACGACGTCCGAGAGCGAGTATCCCGCTTCGCGGAGGATCGCTTCGACGTTTCGCAGCGCCTGCTCGGTCTGCTGCTCGACGGTATCGGGCATCGTACCGTCGGCCGGGTCGATCGGGAGCTGGCCCGAGACGTACAGCGTGGCGCCCGATGCCTCGACTCCCTGAGAGTAGGGACCCACGGCAGCCGGGGCCGCCGAAGTGGAGATGATTCTTTTCATAGCTCGGTGTGTGACGAGTTCGGTTTTCGCAAATTTAGGGTAAAACCGTGCAGGTACGTTCCTGCTCTTTGAAATATTTCGTATTTTTGCGCTGAAATTTATTCAATAACTATATAGGAAAAACAAAAGGAATTATGAAGACTACAGTGCGTTTACTGCTGATTGCTGCGCTGGCCGTGTCGGTAGCCGCTTGCTGCTCCTGCCGCAAGGGCAGGAAAAATGCCAAGCCCTTGACGGGAACTACCTGGTCGCTCGTCGAATGGCAAGGACGGCCTTTTCAGGCCAAGGACAACTACCGGCTGGTTTTCGGTACCGAGGAGGGCCGGTTCGGCGGCCGTGGCGACTGCAATTCGATCATGGGCAACTATTCGGTGACCGACAAGGGCGGCATGAAAATCGAGTCCGTCGCCTCGACGCGGGCCTTTTGTCCCGATCAGGCGCAGGAAGACCGATTTATCAAAGAACTGGACCGTATCGACTCGTACCGTATCGACGGCGATCTGCTGATGCTGATGCGCGACGGCGAACTGCTGATGGTCATGCAGGCCCAGCCGTCCGCCGAATAGCGTTGCGTTCGGTTACGGGCAACGATAGGGCCGGGACCGGAAAAGGTTCCGGCTTTTTTGTGTCCGGGCCGCTCCGGTCGGCGATGTCCCGCGGACGATAGCATGAAGCGGGCGACGGCTCCGAGGTTTCGGGCATGCGGGGCGGAATGCTGCTTTTGCGACAGCGGACGGGCGGATGACTCGTTGCGAGGACCGGTTCGTTTCTCGTCCCTTGGGAACGACTTCTGCTTTTTCGTAGCATAAGGGCTTCGCATCGCTGGAGACATAGATAGGGGGTGTTTACCCTGCCGGAGAACTTTTTCGCTCGTAGTGAGTCTGTTGTTTCATTCGTCCGGTATTCGGTTCGTTTTATGTTCTTGTCAATTAATTGTTTGCGCCTTTGTCTTTTCCTCGGAGCCGAGGCGGTTCCGGGCGGCACGACGGTCGCCCGTTTAGGGAAAATGTATTCTTCTGACTGTGTTCCGCTTATCTTTCCGCCCGATTTTTTCCAAGGAAAACGTCCGGGTCCGAAGCGGAAAATCCCTCCGGAATGCTTTTCTTTGTCTCGTATGAAAAGCGGTATTCTGGATAAGCTCACCGTGCTGGCCGAGTCGGCCAAGTACGACGTTTCCTGCGCTTCGAGCGGCGTGACCCGCCGTCACAGAGAAGGGGGCGTGGGAAGCGCGTCGGGGTGGGGCATATGCCATACGTTCACGGCCGACGGGCGTTGCGTTTCGCTGCTCAAGATCATGCTGACGAACCATTGCGTCTACGATTGCGCCTATTGCATCAACCGCCGCAGCAACGACATCCGCCGGGCCTCGTTCACGGTCGGCGAGCTGGTCGATCTGACGATCGGGTTCTACCGCCGCAACTACATCGAGGGCCTGTTTCTCAGTTCCGGCGTGCTGCGTAACCCCGACTACACGATGGAGCGGATGGTCCGGGTGGTTCGCGAGCTGAGGACCGTGCATCGTTTCAACGGCTACATTCATATGAAGAGTATCCCGGGGGCGAGTGCCGAACTGGTGCACGAGGCGGGCCTCTACGCCGACCGTCTGAGCGTCAACGTCGAGATTCCGACCGACGAGAATCTGCGGCGACTGGCGCCCGAGAAGAACCATGCGAGCGTCTATGCGCCGATGGGCTATATTCAGCAGGGCGTGCTTGCGAGCGCCGAGGAACGCCGTCTGTTCCGCCACGCGCCCCGCTTTGCGCCGGCCGGGCAGAGCACGCAGATGATCGTCGGGGCGACCGACGAGAGCGACAGCCAGATTCTCAGGCTGGCCTCCTCGTTGTACGAGCGCCCGTCGATGAAACGGGTCTATTACTCGGGCTTTATTCCGGTCAACGCTTACGACAACCGTTTGCCGGCGCTCAAGCAAGCGCCGCTGGTGCGCGAGAACCGGCTTTATCAGGCCGATTGGCTGATGCGCTTCTACGGGTTCCGTCCGGACGAAATCGCCGATGACGCGCATCCGCAGCTCGATTTGGAGATCGACCCGAAGCTGGCGTGGGCTCTCCGTCATCCGGAGGCGTTCCCGGTCGACCTGAACCGGGCCGACTACGCCATGATTCTGCGCGTGCCGGGGATCGGCGTCAAGTCGGCCAAGCTGATCGTCTCGTCTCGCCGCTTCGGCCGCATCACGCTTTCGGCGCTGAAGAAAATGGGCGTCGTCGTGAAAAAGGCGCAGTACTTCATCGCTTGCGGAGAGCTGCCTGCGCGGACGATCAACGAGGTGCGGCCCGAGCATTTGCGACGGATACTGACGGCTAAGGTTCCGTCCCGCGCCGCGCTCGACGGCAGCCAGCTAACGCTTGCATTTCCCGAATAATGGAGTCGGACGCATGATTGTTTTCCGGTACGACCGAACGTTCGAGGGGTTGCTCACCGTCGTGTTCGACGCCTATTTCCGAAAGAGCTTTCCCGAGCGCCTGATCGGTCCGGGCGAGCCGGTCCCGATGTTCGCCCGGGAGGTGCTCGACTCGACGACCGATCCGGTCCGGGCGGAGCGGGTATGGAAGGGGTTGCGGAAGAAGCTGCCCCGGCGTCTTCGCAACATGCTCCTCCACGTCTGGTTGTCCGAGTCCGTAGGGGCCGACGAATTACTGCTGCGCTATATGCGTAAGATATTCGATTCGCCGGAACGGAAGTCGGCCGACTTCACCGACGCGGACGTGCTCGCCGTGCACGACATCGCCCGCACGGTTTCCCGCGAGGCGCACCATCTGATTCAGTTCGCCCGCTTGCGCAAGATGGCCGATGGTTCCTATTATGCTCCCGTATCGCCCAAGTGCAATGCGCTGCCGCTCGCTGTCGGTTATTTCCGTGATCGCTTCGCCGACCAGAGATGGCTCGTTTATGATCTGAAACGGCGCTACGGTTATGCCTACGATTTGCACGAGGTCCGCGAGGTCGTTTTCGAAAGCCTTTCCGACGCTCCGTCCGAGCGGTTGACGGACGATCTGCTCGATGCCGACGAGCTTGCCTTCCAGCGTTTGTGGAAAAGCTACTTCGACGCGCTGGCGATTCCCGAACGGTTCAATCCTCGCTTGCAACGCCGGCAGATGCCCGCACGGTTTTGGAAGTATCTGATCGAAAAGGAGTAACGGCTACCCCCCCCGTGTTTCGTCTTATCGACTCGGTCGGCGGTTCTCCGGGTCGTTTTCGAAACGACCCGGAGAATTCGGTTTTGCAAGACGGGAGCGGTATGGGCCGTATGCGGACATTGTCTCGAAAAAGGAGCTCGGTTCCGGATTCCGTTACCCGGCTTTGATTTCTGCTTTCGGAAAACCGGCGGATTTTCGGTCCTTCCGACTTGCGGCCCTCTGTTATGGGGGACGGGCAGTTTGGCAATCGTGAATGCGGAAATCCTTCAGTCTGTGAAACCCATACAACGACGTACGGCCGTCGGAAGACGGCCGTACGTCGTTGCGTTTCGTCCGGCTACGCTCCGGCGTAAACGAGGAAGCCGAGTCCGATGACGAACAGGATGAACATCGTTAGGTTCAGGCGTTTCGATACGGCCGGAGCGCTCCGGAACTCTTTCCATACCAGAATGCCCCAAAGCGCGGAGACGAGCGTCGCGCCTTGCCCCAGACCGTACGATATGGCCGCTCCGGCTTGTCCCGACGCGATCATGCTGAACGACTGGCCCAGACACCAGATCATTCCGCCGACCATGCCGACCATGTGCGTGCCTGCCGAGCCCCGGAAATAGCCTCCGATTCGGATCGGAGGACCCTCGACCGGTCTTTTCATGGCGATCGTGTTAAAAATGAAGTTGCTGGCGAATACCCCGACTGCGAATACGAAAACCGCCGTGTAGGGAGTCAGCTTGCCGGCGGCCGGATGGGCGAAGTCGGTCAGGTCCATCGAGGCCGCGACGAAGCGGTAGAAGAACGCCATGATGATTCCGGCCGCGATCGAGATGCCGATCCCCTTGGCCGGTACTTTCTGCGTACCTTTCAGCATTTTCCGGTACGCCATGCCGTTGAGCACGATCGCCACGACGATCAGCACGACGCCGAGGAGGATAAACAGGGGCTGGCCTTTCGCCTCGCCGAAGTAGTTGACCAGCACGCCCAGCACGAGCGCCAGTCCGATACCTACCGGAAAGGCTACCGACAGTCCGCTGATCGCGATAGCGGCCGCCAGCAGGATGTTGGCGGCGTTGAACACGACGCCGCCCAGAAAGGCGCTGCCGAGGCTGTTCCGGTCGGCCTGAGCCAGATCGGGCAGAAAGCTGCGTCCCTCGCTTCCGATGCTGCCGAGCGTGAAGGCCGACAAAATCGAGAACAGCAGTACGCCGATCACGTAGTCCCAGTAGAAATACTCGTACCTCCACGTTTTCGAGGCCAGTTTCTGCATATTGCCCCACGAGCCCCAGCAAAGCATCGTCACGACGCAGAAAATTACGGCCAGCGTGTAATTGTTTACGATGTACATGGTTATTCGGTTTTTAAGGTTCGATCGATCTTTCTGGACGTCCGCTCGCTCGCCGTAGGGAGCCGGTTCGTCCGCCGTATTCCCGTTTCCGTTTCGGATGCGTGCGTTCCCGACGCCGTCGCGCCTGCATTCGCGCGCTTCGGATCATGCCGGCACGGTCCCGTCGGGGCCCCTCGTATTTCTTCCTGCGCTCTCAGGCCGATCCCCGCGATCCGAGAGGATACAGGGTAGTTTTATCCGTAAAACGCGTCCGTTTCGCTTCGGTACGGGGCCGACGCCTGTGCTCCCATGCGTGTCACGGAGATAGCGGCGGCCTTGGCGCCGAAACGGACCGCGTCGGTCAGGTTCCTTCCTTCCGACAGCGCTACGACCAGCCCGGCGTTGAATACGTCGCCCGCGGCCGTCGTGTCGACCGCTTCGACCCGATAGGCCGGGATCACCTCGCAACGTCCGCCTTCGCACAGCAGCGCTCCCTTCTTGCCGAGCGTGACGATCACGTGCCGCACGCCCGCCCGATGAATCGTCCGTGCGGCCTGCTCGGCCGAGCGCTCGTCCCTGACCGGAATGCCCGTAATCAGCTCGGCCTCGGTTTCGTTCGGCGTTATCAGATAGAGATTTTTCAGCAATTGTTCCGACAGCGTGGCGGCCGGCGCCGGATTCAGCACGACCCGCTTGCCTCGCTCGGCGGCCAGCGATGCGACGTACTCTATGGTCGGCATCGGAGTTTCGAGCTGCATCAGGACCAGATCGCACGCGTCGATCGCCGTAAGGGCCTTGTTGATGTCCAGCGGCAACAGGTTGGCGTTGGCTCCCGATGCGACGACGATCGTGTTTTCGGCCCGGTTGTCCACCGCGATCAGCGCGACGCCCGACGGCTCGTGCGGGTCGGTGAATACGAACGAAGTATCGATCCCCTCCTCGGCGAGCTGCTGACGGGTGGTAACGCCGAACAGGTCGTTGCCCGTCTTGCAGACGAACGTGACTTCGGCTCCGAGCCGTGCCGCCGCTACGGCTTGGTTGGCGCCTTTCCCGCCCGGGTTCATCAGGAACGTGCCGCCCAGAACGGTCTCTCCGGGCCGCGGCAGATGGTCCGTCTTGACGACCATGTCGGTGTTCGTGCTGCCGACCACCAGGATTTTGCCGGTTTTTGGCGTAGTGCTATTCATGTCGGATAATTTTTAAATTCTTTGCAGGAGATGTCGTATTCGGAACGACAGCAATTCTTTTGCCGCATCGGACGGTGAGACGCTCTATGGCCGAAAAACCGACGGGATTCGTACTGACGAAATGCGGCTTGTTATCCCGGATGCTCGAAGGACGTCAGTACGGATGATCCTCCTTGCTGAGTTCCTTCTCGGAGATTCTCACCCGGTTCATCGACCGCCAGACATACCAGATGTAGGCGACCACGAACGGGATGAGCAGCGAGACGATGCTCATCACATAGAGCGTGAACCGGCTAGAGGAGCTGTTGTAGATCGTCAGGGAGCTCTGCGGATCGGTCAGCGAGGGGTAGTAGACCGTATCGTTGTACCCGGCTGTCAGCAGCAGGCAGAGCACGGTCAGCACCGTGCCCGCGCCGGCGAACCAGATACCCCGGCGGCCCCGGCGGAACAACCCCTCGGCGATGCCCCACAGCACGGAGAGGATACCTGCGACCAGCAGCACGAAAACGACCGGCATCGCAAGCAGGTTGTGCAGATACTTGTACGGCTCCTCGCTGATCCGGCCGCTTGCCGGATCAACCGCCCAGCCCCGGGCGAGCAGCAGCGTGACCAGAAAGGCCACGAACGTCGCGACGAATGCCGCCGCGTTCCAGCGCAGGTGATGCCGCGACCGGTCGAAAATGCTCTGCTCGTCGATGTTGTTCATGAAGTAGAGCAGGCCGAGTACGCGCGAAAGGAACAGAACGGCCAGTCCCAGCAGAATGTTGCGCGGGTCGGCCAGCGCGTCGAGTCCGTACCAGGGAGTGGCCCACTGCGAGATGGTGTTGAATCCGTCCGTGCTCGCGAAGTTGGCCCGGTCGACTGTGAACTGCGCGCCGAAGAACAGCGTGCCTACGGCCGTTCCGAGCAGGAAAGCCCCCGCTATGCCGTTGACGATCAGAAAGGCGTTGAACGTCTTTTCGCCCAGAAAGTTCGACGGCTTGCGCCGGTACTCGTACGAGACGGCCTGAATGACGAATACGAGCAGGATCAGCATCCAGACGTAGAAGGCCCCGCCGAAGCTCGTGCTGTAAAAGAGCGGGAACGACGCGAAGAAGGCTCCGCCGAACGTGACGAGCGTCGTGAACGTGAGTTCCCATTTCCGTCCCAGCGAGTTGACGATCAGGTTGCGTTCCGTTTCGGTGCGTCCGATCGTGTAGAGCATCGCTTGTCCGCCCTGTACGAACAGCAGGAAGACCAGCAGCGCCCCGAGCAGCGAGATGATGAACCACCAGTAGTGTTGCAGGAAAATATGTACCGTATCCATAGCTCTTTCCGTTATTGGTTGTCGATAGAGGTTCGTTCTTGTGCGGCGTGCGCGTCGGCGGGCTTGGGCCCGATGCGGATTTGCCGCGTCATGATCATCAGCTCGGCGATCAGCAGCGTCGTGAACAGCACGACGAACAGGAAGAAGGCCGTTATCAGCGAGCCGGTGTTGATTCTCGAGACGGAGGCTACGGTCGGCAGCAGGTCCTGAATGGTCCACGGCTGGCGTCCTACCTCGGCGACGATCCAGCCCGACACCGATGCGAGATAGGCCAGCGGGATCGACCACAACATCGCGTACAGCATCCACCGTTTGCCGGCCAGCGTGCGCCGGTAGCAGAAGAACAGGATGGCGGCGAACAGCAGGATGAAGTAGCCGCCCAGAGCGACCATCACGCGGAACGAATAGAAGACCGTCGGCACGTTCGGAACGACGTCGGTCGGCTCCTTGAGAAATCCGTATCCGATCGAAGCGAATTGCTTCTCGATGAAAGCTTTTCCGACGGGATCGTCCGGATCGAACAGCTTTTCGAATCGGGCTTGCTCCTGCTCGTCGCCTGTCCGGCGTACCTCGCGGTAGCCTTCGAGCGCCTCGAGGGCCTCCCGTCCGAGTTCCATGCGCTGCTCGGTCGACGGAATGCCGTACTTTTCGTTACCGTATACCAGATCGTTGATGCCCGGAACGAAGGCGTTTGCGTCGCGGAAAGCCATCAGAGACAGCATTTTCGGAATTTCGATCCGGAATGCGAACGCGCTGTCGTCGCTCGTGCGGACGGTCCTGTCGACCGGTCGGAGCGCTCCGACCGCGACCAGTCCCGCCTCTTGGCGCCCGTCGTAGAGGGCTTCCATGGCCGCCAGCTTCATCGGCTGCGTCCGAGCCACCTGCACGGCCGAGCCGTCGCCCGTCATCGCGGCCATCAGCGAGAAGAACAGCCCGAACACCGATGCGACGACGATGCTCCTGCGTGCGAACTGCTCCTCGCGTTTGCGCAGCAGATACCATGCGCTGATGCCGACGACTACGACGGCCGACAGCACGTAGGCCGACGTGACCGTGTGGAAGAACTTGTTGATCGCCACCGGCGAAAGCACTACGTCCCAGAACGAGGTCATCTCCTGACGGGCGGTCTCGACGTTGAACGTCGTGCCGACGGGCGACTGCATCCATGCATTGGCTACCAGAATCCACAGCGCCGAGAGATTGGCGCCGATGGCCGTGATCCAAGTGGACGCCAGATGAAAGCCTTTCGATACTTTGTTCCAGCCGAAAAACATCACGGCGAAAAACGTAGCTTCCAGGAAAAAGGCCATAATGCCCTCGATGGCCAGCGGGGCACCGAAAATGTCGCCGACGAAATGGGAGTAGTTCGACCAGTTCGTGCCGAACTCGAACTCGAGGATCAGGCCCGTCGCCACGCCGATCGCGAAGTTGATCGCGAAGATGCGGATCCAGAATTTCGTCGTGCGCTTCCAGAAGGGATCGCCCGTGCGGTAGTAGAGCGTTTCCATGATCGCGCAGATGAAACCGAGCCCGAGCGTCAGCGGCACGAACAGCCAGTGGTAGATCGCCGTCATCGCGAATTGCGCCCGCGACCAGTCTACCACGTTCATCAGATCGGTAGAGGTAAGTATCATATCGTTAAGGTTTAGAATCCAGCATTCGTTCGATCACGTAGTCGCCCTTTTGCCGCTCGTTTTCGAACCCGCCGAGCGTGTCGGGAAAGAAAAAGAGCTTCAGGATGCCGAACATGATAAGCAGCTTGAGCAGTACGACCGTCCATAGCGTGCGTCCCAGCGTCATGGCCCGGAAGCCGTCCGCGTAGAAGCGGTAGACTCGGTATATCGGATTGCGGTTCGTCATGCGGTGCGGTATGGCGTTTGTAAATCAAATATATGAATTATTTTGAAATTGCGTATCTTTGTATGCCACCAACTCAAAATGTATGAAAAAGTTCCGGACCATCGTGTTCGATCTGGGCGGCGTGCTGATCGACTATAGTCTTGAGCGTTCGATCGAGGCTTTCCGCAGGATAGGATACGGACAGATCGAAACGCTGATCGATCCCTACCGGCAGTCGGGCGTGCTGTTGCAGCTCGAAAAGGGCGAGGTCGGCCCCGAGGCGCTCTACGACGAGATTTCGCGTTCGGTAGGCCGTCCGGTCGATCCGAAGGCGATCGACGCGGCCTTGTGCAGCTTCCTGCTCGACATACCCGACTACAAACTCGACATGCTGCTCGATTTGCGTCGCCGGGGATTCCGCCTCTTTATGCCCAGCAATACCAATACCATTATGATGACCTATATGAAAAACGGGGTATTCCGCAAGCAGGGACTGACGATCGACGCCTATTTCGACCGGCTGTTCCTGTCGTACGAGATGGGATTGGTCAAGCCCGGTGCGGAGATTTTCCGTCGGATGATCGAGTCGTCGGGCATCGTTCCCTCCCAGACGCTTTTCATCGACGATTCGCAGGCTAACGTCGATACGGGGAAGGCTTGCGGATTCGATACTTATCTGGCGGCCCGGAACGAGGATTTCCGGCCGTTGTTCGACCGCATCGAGCCGTCGGTCTAATGGATCGGGGGAAAAGCGCGTTAGGGAAACCGAAAACTGCAAATGTTGATTGTTCCGTCGGAGAACGTAGTTGGATAAAGGACCGATATGGACGGGGAATTTGGTGATCCGGTGGGTATGAAGAATGGATAGCAGTCGGATCGGAGGAGGAAAGAACCGCAAAGAAAGTGTTCGCTTTGCCGTTTATATAATCGCGCTGATCGCTCATATTTTAACAAAATCGGGGAAAAGAGTACAAAAGGGGAATAATACGAGGACGAGGGCAGAATGTGAAATGCCATAGAATAATTAAGATAATTTACCTTTAAAAAGAAAACGATATGAAAAAAAGCTTTCTTTTCACGATTCTCGCTTGGGCGCTGACCGGCTGCGCCGAACGACAGGCAGATTCTGCGCCTGCCGTGCTGACCGACCGGATACGGTTCGCTGAGGCGGTATTTCCTTCGGACGGAAAGCTGCTCGTGGGCAGTTTCGGGTCGAGCGAGCTCGACCCGCTCAATACCGAAGGAAAAGGGTATGTGCTGGAATTTACCGATACCGTCTCGCGCGTGCTGATTCCCTCCGACGGCAATCTGTCGGCTCCGAAGGGCATGCTTGTCAAGGACAGCTGCCTGCTGATCGCCGACGTCGGCAAGCTGGCCGTGTACGATCTGCGCGATACGGCGGCCGCTCCTCAGATCGTCCGTTTCCCCGACGGAGAGCTGTACGTCAACGACATGGCCCTGCATGGAAATATGCTTTACGTGACGGTGACCAACACGGGAAGCATCTATTCGCTCGACGTGACGCGCCCGTATGCGATCGACACCGCCTCGCTCAAACCGTACGTGACGATTCCCGGAGCCAACGGCATCGCGATTCGCGGCGATACGATGTATGTCGCGTCCTATCCGCCCGACGGCGTGACGACGCCCGACAATGCGATCTATTGTATCGAAAACATTTCGGCGCCTGTGGCGACCAAGCTGTTCGACCGGCCGGGGCAGTACGACGGCCTGGCACTGAGCGCCGACGGCAGCCGCCTCTATTTTACGAATTGGGTCGATTCCGAGGTGGGGTACTACGATTTCGCGGACAAGCAGGTTCACCTGCTCGATCCCGGCGTAGCGATCGGTGGCCCGGCCCGGTTGTCGCTCGACGGGGACCGGCTCTATGTTCCCGATCTGCCCGGAAGCCGCGTCGTCATTCTGCCGCTCTGAGATTTTTCCCATGCGGCAGAACCGTCGCGGTTCCGCTGAAGGAGTGCGATGGCACCGGTCCGTTTCGGTTTTTCGGTTCGGGACGGTTTCCTGAATGCCGCTTTACGGCCGGGAGAGGGCGGGGCTGTGTGTTTGGTTCCTGTTCGAAGGTATGTGTCGTCTCGGTGCGGAAACGGCGTTTTTTGACACTTCGCCGTCCGTATGTCCAGCGACATGCCCGTTTGGAAACCGGCCGGCGGATTCCGTTGCGGCCGGGACAGGGGGATGTTTGCGGCGGTCGTGCCGGCGTTTGTTGGTAAATCCCGAAAAACGTATTACTTTTGCACGGTCCGTTCCCGGACGGCGGACGGATTTTCAGTTCGGGGTGTAGCGCAGCCCGGTTAGCGCACCTGCTTTGGGAGCAGGGGGTCCCAGGTTCGAATCCTGGTACCCCGACAACGGAGAAAAGTCTTTCAGACTACTCTGAAAGGCTTTTCTCCGTGTGGATGTGACCGCCGCATATCGTCGTTTTTCGCTCGGGTTACACCTTTTTTGCCCGTTTGTGTAAACTGAGATTTACCGGATGAGAAAGTGTCGATAGGTGGCTTCGGGTAGCTTTTCCTGTACGGTTGGAGATACGACAAGGCCGGCAATTTTTCGTTGCCGGCCTTGTTCGATAGTCATCCGTATCGTGTTTCTGCCTATTCTCCGTGCAGGGCCGCGTCTTTTTGCTTGTATTCGCGGATCAATTCAAAAATGTAAGGGCCGCGTTCGGTCGGCGTGCAGCTTTGCTCGATGTTGCCTCGCAGCGAGAAATTCCAAAACAGGGAGAGTTGGACTCCGGCTTTGAGGAACGCTTCGAAGAACGGAACGTATTCCTCGCGCGATCCGCGGATCGCCCCGAACTCGCCCATTACGTATACCTTGCCCAGCGATCGGGCCGTTTCGACGGCGATGGCGATCTGCTCGTCGAGGGAGACCTTGCCCAGATCGGCAAACTGGCGGCCGTGCTGGTATACGTGCTCCGAGACGGTTTCGATCGGTCCCGGATTCAGTATGCGGCTGATCTTGCGGTATTGTTTCGTGTCGTCGATCGTCATCCGGTCGCGGGTATACTGATTGTACTGGGTTTCGCGCAGGATCGCGTTGCCCGAGAGCAGCATTCTGCGGTCGGGATCGAGCCGGCGGACGATGCGCGTGAACGTGCGGTAGGCGTAAAGGATATCCTTGCCCCTGATCCGCCAGTCCGGATCTTCTGTCCCGAAAACGTCGCGCCAGTCGGGCGGGTCGGCCTGGGTATGGCGCTGGGCATATTGGGGCAGGTCGGCGTGCAGGTTGAACTCGTTGCCGAACTCCCATGCGAAGATGCTTTTGTATTCCCTCAGGGATGTGACGATGTCGGTCGTGTAGGCTTTCAGGAACTCTGCCGTTTTGCTGCCCGGCCTGCCCCAGCTGCGGAACGGCTCGCCGAAATATTCCGGCACGGCGGCATAATGCCACATCAGGCAGGGGATCAGTCCGATTTCCAGTTCCTGCGCGCGGGCCGCGATCTGACGCAGCGCATCGATATAGGCGTCCCGGTCGGTCATGTACGAGGCTCCGAGCTCGGCGCTGTAATAGATGCCGCAGTTGAAGCGGATGAGGCCGATCCCTTCTTTCTTGAGCAACTCGAGCGTTGCGAAAGAGTCCGACAGGTCGATCCGCAGTCCGTCATCTGTGAATTTGAGCGCGCAGTTGAACAGGTCGTAGCAGTTCATGCCGATGTCGCGGTACTTGTGCCCGGCAAGGAAAATGGTCGGCTCGCGGTTCGGGTCGTCTTTCGCCCGCTCGACATAGAGGCCCTTGCGCGCCCCGGAATCGTTCCAATAGGTTTGTACGGTTTCGTTCGCTCGCGAGGCGGAAGCCGCCGCAAGGCAGGGACCCGCCATAGCCGCTATGGCCACTACGGATCGGTAAAGCATTCGTTTGGTCATTTCTATTTGGGTTTTCACGGCAAAAATAAGACATCCGGGCCGTAGGAGCAAGGCTGCAGCTGGCTTTTTCTTTGCCTTGACAGCACTGCCGGGCGTTTCGTCAGGTGGTTTTATTGATTGTCTGAGGCTTATGCGATACGGGAAGCGCCTGCAACCGAACGGTTTCGGCGGATAGTCGAATAAATCTTTTCCCGAACAGTTGCATTTTTGACGTAAATTTTATTATCTTTGCACCGCGTTTGAACGGAAGTGGCCCGAGGCCATGTTCGAACGCGGAACTCGTTCGGGGTGTAGCGCAGCCCGGTTAGCGCGCCAGCTTCGGGAGTTGGAGGTCCCGGGTTCGAATCCCGGTACCCCGACCAGATTCAAATTCGCTTATTTAAAGCATCGAGCCCTTGCATCCCGAGCAAGGGCTTTTTTGTTTTTAGTCTTTGTGCCTGCGGGGGGCTGGGCCGGTACGTTTCCCTTGTCGAAATGCCCGAAAGAATCGGATGTATGCGGAATGCCGGCTGGAAGGTAAAAAGATGGCGGCCGCCTGCCGTTGAGGAAAGGCGGCCGCCGGAGAGGGCGCTTCTTTTAGGCTGTGAGCGAGAAAAGGATGGTGCAGAGAATGGATACGACAAACAGAATGCTGAGCGTCAGCGTGGCCGTGTCCGCTTTTTCGAGTGCGGTCGATTGCTTTTTTTCCATAATCTTTTGTTTTTCGTTGATTGCTTCCTTGTGGGGGCTTGCTTTGTCCGGTAGGACGCGATGCAAAATCGGAGCCGTTTTGTCCGTTTCCCGCCGTTTGCAGGCTGCTCGTGCCGGCTTGCCGCCGTGCAGGGAAAGATTCCCAGCCGATTGCCCTGCGGAAAAATGTCCGTTTTTTTCCGTGCGGACTTCCGTTCCCCGGATGCGAAGCCTGTGGTATTGATCGAACGTCGGGCGGCTTCCGTGAGTAACGGGGCAACGGCCTGCCGTCGTCCGCTCCTGTCCCGAATCGGCTCGCAAGATACGCTCATCGAAGAATAGCGTTGGGCAGAGCGGTTTCGGCGGTCCTTGACGCGAGCCGCTCGCGGGATTCCGGAGCGTATGGAAGTGGCTGCGGACTTTCCCGTCTCGGTCGAATCGGCTCTTCGTCCGGGCTGTTTTTGCTTTTGGGGGTACTTTGTTCCGATATATTTCGTATCTTTGCGAACGTGTCGAGGCTCGATCCCGACGGGCGGACCGTCCGGGAGACGAATGAGGGAACGCCGTGCGAATCGGCGACAGTTACCGCTGCTGTATGTCTCGGCTTCTTTTCGGCTCGGGTGGCCGAGAAGAAGCGAAACGTTCCGAAACGGATGCCACTGGCTTTTGGGCCGGGAAGGCTTCGGAGCGGAGACGAGTCAGAAGACCGGCCCGACGCATTCCGATTACAGCCTGCGGTGTATGGGCCGGTAATCCGTCCGGAGCTTCTCTGCGGACCGGTTTTCCCTGTGGCCGTGCTGTATGATAATGTACGGCGATTATGAAAAGAAGAATCCTTGTCGCGCTATTGGCGTTGCTTCCGGCTTTCGGGATCGTGACGTCCTGCATGGACTACGGGGCTCGGGCTCCCGAAAAGATCGGTGCGGACGGCCGAGGGCTGTTCATTACCAACGAAGGAAATTTCATGTACGGGAACGCTTCGTTGTCCTACTACGACATCGATTCGATGCGGGTGGAGAACGAGGTGTTCCGTCGCACGAATACGATCAAGCTGGGCGATGTGGCCCAGTCGATGGCGATTCGCAACGGGCTGGGGTATGTTGTCGTCAACAATTCGGGCATCATATTCGTCATCGATCTCGATACGTTCGAGCTCAAGGGAATGATCGAGGGACTGCTTTCGCCCCGCTACATCCATTTCCTGAGCGACGAAAAGGCCTATGTGACCGACTTGTACGCTTGGCACATCACGATTATCAATCCGAAAACGTTCGAAATCACCGGCCGCATCGACGTGAAGATTCCGGGCAAGAATCAGCCGTCGACCGAGCAGATGGTGCAGTACGGCGACTTCGTTTTCACGAACTGCTGGTCGTACGATAACAAGATACTGGTCATCGACACGCGCACCGACAGCGTCGTCAAGTACATCGAGGTCGGCAAACAACCCACTTCGCTCGCGCTGGACCGTTTCGGCAAGATATGGACCGTCACCGATGGCGGTTATCCCGGAAGTCCTTACGGACAGGAGGCGCCGGGACTCTACCGGATCGACGCCGCCACCCAGCAGGTCGATAGGGCTTTCATGTTCCGGTTCGGCGACCGGGCGTCCGAGGTTTGTCTGAACGGCACGCGCGATACGCTGTATTTTATCAAGGATCATGTCTGGCGCATGGACGTCCGCTCCGAATCGCTGCCCGAAAAGCCGTTTCTGGAGAATATGACAGGCAACTACTGGTACGGGCTGACGGTCGATCCCCGGACTTCCGAGGTCTATCTGGCCGATGCGCTCGATTACGTGCAGCCCGGCTGGGTTTTCCGTTACTCGGCCCGGGGCGAGCTGCTCGACAGTTTTCAAGTCGGCATCATCCCCGGGGCTTTCTGTTTTAAATGACGATCGCTATGAACCGACTGTATAGGACCGCTCTGGCGGCCGCGCTGACGCTGACGACAGCCTCCCTGAGGGCGGCGGACGAGACCGTCTGCGAGTCTCCCGAAGCGTCCGAGCCTCTTTCCTCGCGCACGATTCGGCTGAAGGAGGCCGTTGTGACCGGGCGGCGTCTGGCCGACATCGGAGTGACGAAGATGAATCTCGATTCGGTGGCGCTGCGGCAGAACGTGACCAACAGTTTGGGCGACCTGCTGTCGCAGAGCACGCCGGTGTTCATCAAGTCGTATGGCCGGGGAACGATGGCGACGGCTTCGTTCCGGGGCACGGCTCCCTCGCATACGCAGGTGACGTGGAACGGCATGAAAATCAATTCACCCATGCTCGGCATGGTCGACTTCTCGCTGATCCCTTCCTATTTCATCGACGAGGCGAGCCTCTATCACGGAGCCGGTTCGGTCGGGGTGTCCGGAGGCGGTTTGGGGGGGGCGATCACGCTGGGGACCAAACCGCTGGGCGAATCGGGAGCCGGCGTGCACTTCATTCAGGGTATCAGCAGTTTCGACACTTACGACGAGTTCCTGCGTTTCACCTACGGCACCCGGAAGTTCGAGTCCTCGACCCGCGTATGCTACGTGACCTCCGACAACGATTTCAAGTATCGCAATTACGATAAGTACGAGCAGATCGACGGGCAATGGGTCTATCCGATGGAGCGGAACAAGAACTGCTCGTACCGCGATTTTCACTTGTTGCAGGAGTTTTACTATCAGCCCGATGAGCGGAATCGCTTCGGGCTGGCGGCCTGGGTCACCGATTCGCGGCGCGGCATCCCGATGCTGACGGTGGACTACAAGCAGGAGGGATAGGCCCGCTCGACGCAGGACGAGACGACGCTGCGTGCGGTCGCCTCGTGGGATCGTCGCGGCGACGGGCTGAAAATGGGCGCCAAGGCCGGCTATATCTATTCCTACATCTTGTATCGTTACGACGGGAATCCCGATCCCGACAGCGGCGAGCTGCAGCAGATGATCCACTCGCACAGCCGGATCAACACCGGCTACGGGCAGTTCTATGCCGAGTATTATCCTACGCCGAAGTGGGCGTTGACGGCCAATGCGTCGGTCAATGTCCATTCGGTGAGCAGCCTGGACGACCCCGATCTGGGCGGGGCGCAGCCCGAGGATACGATCCGGCTCGGCTATGACAAGGTAAGGGCCGAAGTGTCGCTGCTCGCTACGGTGAAGTACCGGCCTCATCCGCGTCTGGGGCTGGGTATCGACCTGCGCGGCGAGAGTTACGGACGGAACCTGACGCCGCTGATTCCGGCCGGGTTCGTCGATTATACGCTGTGGCCCCGGTTCGGCGTCGTGCTCAAGGCTTCCGTCGCTCGCAATTACCGCTATCCGTCGCTGAACGACCTTTATTTCAAGCCGGGCGGCAACGATTCGCTGAAAACCGAAAAGGGATATACCTACGAAGGAGGCATGGAGTTCCGCGTGAAGGAGGGAGTATTCGATTTCGGCGGCGAGGTTACCGTCTACAATTCGCATATACGCGACTGGATCGTCTGGCTGCCGACATTCAAAGGATTCTGGACGCCGCTCAACGTCAAGAAGGTGCACAGCTACGGCGTCGAGCTCCGGGGCGACTTGTCCGTGAAGCTGGGACGCCTCTGGGCATTGAACCTGAACGCTTTCTGGGCCAAGACCCGCTCGATCAACTGGGGCGATCCGAAAGAGTGGTACGACCAGTCGATCGGCAAGCAGCTCGTTTATGTCCCCGAATATTCTTCGGGCGTTACCGGAAGGCTTTCGTGGCGCGGATACGAGCTGACCTACCGGTACAACTATTACAGCGAGCGCTATACGACATCGAGCAACGAGAAAGGATCCAGTCTCTATTTGCTCAATTCTTACTACATGAACGATCTGGGTCTTGGCAAGACGTTCCGTCTGAGCGTGGGCGAGCTGTCCGTCAAACTGTGGGTCTACAACCTGTTCGACGAGGAGTACGTTTCGGTGCTTTCCCGGCCGATGCCCGGCCGCAATTTCGGTCTGTTCATAGGCATCACGCCGCGCTGGGACAAGAAAAGGCGTTAGTCGGTCAGCCTGTCGTTGCTGTTTCCCTCCATGAGGTTATGCGTGAGAGAATACGGCGCTCGTTTTGCTGGTATGCCGGCAGGAAGGCTCGGATGCGGGCATGTTCCCGGATGCCTCGTATCGAAAAAAACGTTCCGGCCGTCGGCCGGAACGTTTTTTTCATAAACGGGCGCTCGTCCCGGTTTCCTATTTCTTGACCCAGTCCGTTTCCGCGTCTTTCGTGTAGCAGGGCAGCGTTCCGACTCCGCCCATGAAATAGGTCGCGTCCGGATCGAAGTCCTGCGGAACATAGATCGTTTCGAGCCGGTTGCCTTCGGATGCGATTCTCGTCAGCGAGAACGGCGACAGGTCCAGTTCTCCGCTCAGCCCGTTATTGGCGAAGCGCAGTTCCCACAGCCGCGTGCATCCGTCGAGCACGAGGCTTGTCAAGCTGTTGTCGCCGCACAGCACGCCGCCCACTTTCGAGCAACCGGTCAGGTCGAGCGACGTCAGTCGGTTGCCGCTGATTTCCAGCCAATAGAGATATTTTTGCTTCGACAGGTCGATGTCCGTCAGCTGATTGTTGTTCAGATTGATATAGAGATAGGGCAGTCCTGCGTCCTCGTAGCCGCTTCCGGAAGGGCTCGGCGTGTCGAACGTCTTGTCGCCCATGTTGACCGAAGCGATCCGGTTGTCGGGCGCCATCAGGTAGCCGATCTTCGTATTGCTCACGTCGAGCTTGTCGATCCGGTTGTTCTGACAGTTGATCCATACCAGCTCGGCGCTTTGTGTCAGGTCGAGCGTGCCGATTTCGTTGTAGGCGCAGTAGAGCGTGTCGATCTTCGGGCATTTCGTCACGTCGAGTGCCGACAGCGAGTTATGGCAGCAGTTGAGTGTCTTCAGTTCGGGATTCCGGCTCAGGTCGAGCGATCCGAGCTTCGGGTTTCCGTATGTGGTCAGCCGTTTGAGTTTCGGGTTGTTCGACACGTCGAGCTCGTCGAGGCCGAAGCCGGGATAGTTGCTGCTCGCGCAGTTCAGTTCCTCCAGTTCGGGATTACGGCTCAGATCGATATGCTCGATCGGAGTCAGGTCTCCCCAGCGCGTGTGGCAGCACATGCCGAAATCGAGTTTCTTGAGACTCGGGTTGTTCGTCACGTCGAGCTCGCTGAGATTCAAGTAGTAGACGCTGAGCGTTTCGAGCTTCGGATTGTTCGATACGTCGATTTTCGTAATGCCGTCGTCGTCGGTCATGGCGCCGTTGTTCATGCCGCACAGCAAGTGGACCAGTTCCGTGTTCTGCGATACGTCGAGCGACGTGAGGCGGTTGCTCTCGCAGTTGAGTATCTGCAGATCGCGTAGCGGAGTCACGTCGAGCGATACGATCCGGTTCGATTTGCACCAGAGGGCCCGGAGTTTCCGGTTGTTTGTCACGTCGAGCGACGTGAGCAGGTTGCTCGTACAATTGAGACTTTCGAGCTCCGTAAAATATTCGATGCCCCGGAGCGATTTGATCGACTGGCCGCTCAGTTCCAGCTCGGTGACCAGCGCGGCTTCCCATGCCTGCAGTTTTCCGTCGTTGTTCTTGTCGTAATACAGGGTAAGGGCTTGGAACTTGGAGTCCTCGAATTCGACTACTTCGTCGGGATCGTACTCGGCCGCTTCCTCGGAACCCGTTACCGTGCACGTCGCCTGGACGGCTTCGTTGCTGCGGAGCCGGACCGTGATGACGGCGTCGCCCGTGCTATGCGCCGTTACGTTGCCCGACTCGTCGACGGTCGCCACTCCGGAATCGGAGCTGCTCCATGCGAAGTCCGGCTTTTCCGTCGCGTTTTCGGGCATAACCGTGACGGTCAGTTGCACCGTCTGTCCGATCTGTACGGTTTTCGTCTCGGCGATCGAGATACCCGTGATCGGAACGTTCGCCCCGTCGTCTTTTGAACAGCCCGCGAGACCTGCCGCGAGCATGAGTGTCAATGCAGTAAGGATTTTATTCATTATCGCAGTGTATTGCATGGTGTCGTTTGCCTTGTGAAGGATGTTCGGTTCCGTTATTCGGCGAAGGAGTAGGTCGAAACGATGCCGCCGTCGCCTGCGACTTTGCCGATTCGGGACTCGACGCCAGTCATTCGGGTACCGTCGCTTATACGGTATACTTCCGTATAGACGTGATAGAAATCCGTCGTAGGAACGTAGAGCAGGCCATCGGGAGTGGCGGTCATGTATTTGGCCAGCGATCGGCTCGTCGTGGCGAAAACGCTCGTTTTGCCTGTTTGGCAGTCGTACCGGTAAATCTGGGTGGCCGAATATCCCTCTTGTTTGATGAACAGCTCGTCGCTTGTCGCCGAGGCGCATGCCATGCAGCCGTACAGGCCGTTGCCCACGCTGACCATCGGAAGCCCCTCTATCGCCAACGTCCGCTCGGTCGTCGCATAGGTCTGCGGATCGATCGTCAGTACCGACGCGGAGGAAGTGGCTGTCGTTCCCCACATCCAGAACGGATTTGCCGTCTTGTCGATTTTTCCCGCCACTACGGCGTAGAATTTGCCGTCGCGGCCCTTCACGACGTCGCAGACCTGACGGTCCTCGTCCACGTCGATCGTCCGGATTACCTGGTCGGTTTCGGTGTCGATCACCGCGATCTTGTTACCGTTGCCGACCATGATGTATTTCCCGTTCTTGATCATGTGCGAGTAGCACGGGCCGTCGACGCCGACCGCACCGTATGTGGCGTCGATCGTCGTGAACGTATTCATTCCGTCCGGAGCGACCTTCAGCACGCCGATGCCGGTCTGGTTATTGGCGTTGCTTGAATTATACAGTACATAGGTGTGACCTGAAAAGTCACGTAATTGATTGTTAAACAGCAATGTATATTGCAAGATTTAACCCGCTGTTCCGTCAGCGGTAGCCTACTATAAGGTGCATCTCCAGTGA